>ENA-UOJO01000002-UOJO01000002.1-human-gut-metagenome-genome-assembly--contig:-P57-NODE-2-length-717305-cov-29.746316_pt1 | contig 717305 bp, 510 predicted proteins | sample MGYA00242351_ERZ723898 | MGnify/ENA metagenome assembly ERZ723898 | reverse complement strand
GCCACCCCCCACCCTTCCCCCGGGCCTTAATAAAAAAAACCCGTCTTAAAAAAAAAACCTATGGGGGGGGGGTTGGTTTTTTTACCCCACACCCCCCCGCCACAGTTTCCACACACCCCACACACAATTCCCCACTAGTTCAGCTTGTCTTATTATTCGCAACCATTTATTTTTCAACCACTTATCACATCCTTTGCATTTCTGGCACACGCTTTGAACTTTAATTAGACGTTAATGCAAAAGTAACAACCGATTCCTTAACACAAAAGAGAATTGAAAACATATGTCTAATAATCATTAAAGCAAACGATTATGAAAAAATTAGTATTAGTAGTAGCAATGTTTATGTTTGTTTGTGGTGGTTCATTCCTTGTAAAGGCTCAGAACTCTGAAAAAGCTGCGACAGCCCAGTCAGAAGTTAATGCCGCACTTATCGTTAATGATACAGTAGTCAAAGACACTGTAACTAAAAAAGACGAACCTGTGAAAACAGAACTGAGTGCACCAACCGCTTTTGTCAATGATACAGTAGTCAAAGACACTGCATCCAAAGACAAACCGGCTGAGCCTGTCAAGGAATAACCTTACCAAAAACTCTCAGAACAAAGTCTGCTGAATAATAGTAAGCACACTACAAAAAAGTCACCCCTACTTCGTCTATTCCGGGGGTGACTTTTTTTGTACCTACATACTTACTTGTTTGGATAAAATATTGTACTTTTGGAAGTCAATAAATTATCCACCCAAACTAACTGAATAAACATGAAGCTAAGAAGCCTTTTACTCATTGCCCTCGTTGCGGTCGTATTTTGTGGTTGCCACAGTTATCAACCGACCTCTATCACCGTTGCCTCCTATAACCTCAGAAACGCCAACGGCTCCGATTCTGCCAAAGGAAACGGTTGGGGACAACGTTATCCGGTCATTGCCAAAATGGTGCAATACCACGATTTCGATATTTTCGGAACACAGGAGTGTTTCATTCACCAGCTGAAGGACATGAAAGAAGCATTACCCGGTTATGACTATATAGGCGTAGGCCGCGATGATGGCAAAGAGAAGGGGGAACACTCCGCTATCTTCTACCGCACCGACAAATTTGATGTGATAGAGAAAGGCGATTTCTGGTTGTCGGAGACTCCGGACGTGCCGAGTAAAGGCTGGGATGCAGTCCTGCCCCGCATTTGCAGTTGGGGACACTTCAAATGCAAAGATACGGGCTTTGAATTTCTATTCTTCAACCTGCACATGGACCATATCGGCAAGAAGGCCCGCGTGGAAAGTGCTTATCTCGTGCAAGACAAGATGAAGGAACTCGGTAAGGGTAAAGAGCTTCCGGCTATCCTGACCGGCGACTTCAACGTTGACCAGACTCATCAGTCTTATGACGCTTTTGTCAGCAAAGGTGTGCTTTGCGACTCTTATGAAAAGTGTGACTTCCGCTATGCAACCAACGGAACATTCAATGATTTCGATCCGGACAGTTTCACGGAAAGCCGCATCGACCATGTATTCGTCTCTCCTGTTTTCAAAGTAAAAAGATATGGTGTGCTGACAGACACGTATCGCAGTATCAGAGGAAACGGAGGCAAGAAGGACGCAACGGACTGTCCGGAAGAAATCGACATCAAAGCTTATCAAGCCCGCACGCCCTCGGACCATTTCCCTGTAAAAGTAGAACTGGTGTTCGAGGGAGAAGAACAAAAATAACTCGAAAAGCTTTACCTGTACTAGGTCTACCCGACAAAACACACTGTTGGGAGAGTTAATTCTGAGACTTATCAATGAAGGAAAGGTTGACTTATTGAACAGCATCCAATCGTTTCCACTCCCGCTCTTACCCATGAAATAACTGTTTCATACGGCAAAACCAATAGTTTCATGCATTGGAACCTTTGGTTTCGCCGTACAGAAACCATAGTTTCACCGGTGGGAAACTTTAGTTTCATCATGGAGAAACTTTAGTTTCAGACGCTTGAAACTTTTGTTCCCAAGGCTTGAAACTTCCAGTTTCATACAGCGAAACTACTCTTTTCTCTATGAACAGTGAAAGCAACAGTTACCGTCACACTATTGTCACGCCTTGCTATCACAGCAGAACTCACATATTATCAACTATTTATATCTTACCATGTGACAGATGACAGTATTTTTTTTAATTCATTTGTAGAGAGATAAATCCGATGTTGGTATCAGACACCGAACGCTCCGCCCCGACTATACAGCCTCCACCGAGAGGATACATTTCCAACGCAAAAAAAAGGATTTGTACTGATTAAAACAGTTCAAATCCTTTCCATAAATTTCCCTCGGGAAGGGGAGCTTTCAGTTCTATCAGCTCCTTCGAGACAGGGTGTACGAACCGTACCCTCCTGGCGTGCAGACAAATACTTCCATCCGGATTGGAACGCGGAGAACCGTATTTCAAATCTCCTTTGATAGGACATCCCATTTTTGCCAGTTGGCAACGAATCTGATGATGCCGTCCGGTTTTTAAGTCAACTTCGAGTAAATAATAGTTCTCCGAACGACCGATCAAACGGTAGTCCAAAACCGCTTTCTTACTATTCGGCACTTCCTTGTCGTATGCATAGCTCTTGTTCTGCTTTTCATTGCGCACAAGAAAATGCACCAATTCGCCTTCTGATTCTTTCGGAGCATTCTTCACAACTGCCCAATAAGTCTTTTTCACCTCACCGGCGCGGAACATCTCATTGAGCCGCGTAAGCGCCTTACTCGTTTTGGCAAAAATAACAAGACCGCTTACGGGGCGGTCCAGCCGGTGTGTCACACCGAGGAAAACATTGCCGGGTTTCTGATATTTCTCTTTCAGGTACTGCTTCACAGTCTCCGAAAGAGGCGTATCACCCGTCTTGTCTGCCTGGACAATCTCGGAAGCGGTCTTGTTGACTACAATGATATGGTTGTCTTCGTATACAACAGTCATTCTGTTCGATTACATGTTCATACCACCATCTACCTGAATCACCTGTCCTGATACGTAAGAAGACATATCGGAAGCCAGGAAGGTAGCGATGTTTGCCACATCTTCAGGAGTACCACCACGACGCAAAGGAATTTTCTTTGCCCATTCTGCTCTTACTTCGTCAGAAAGAGCGGCAGTCATGTCTGTCAGGATGAATCCCGGAGCGATAGCATTGGCACGGATGCCACGAGAACCGAGTTCTTGTGCGATAGACTTGGCCAATGCAATCATACCTGCCTTGGAAGCAGCATAGTTAGCCTGTCCTGCATTACCGTGAACACCTACGACAGATGCCATGTTGATAATGCTACCGGCTTTCTGACGCATCATGACAGGTGTACAAGCGTGGATGAAGTTAAATGCAGATTTCAGGTTCACGTTGATTACCATATCCCACTGCTGTTCGCTCATACGCATCATCAAACCGTCGCGAGTGATACCGGCATTGTTTACCAATATATCGATACGTCCGAAGTCTTTGTGGATTTCTTCTACGACCTTTGCAGTATCTTCAAAGTTAGCTGCGTTAGAAGCATAACCTTTGGCTTTTACACCCATTGCTTCAAGTTCTTTTGTTGTATTTTCTGCATTTTCGTCAATGACAAGGTCAGTAAATGCGATGTTTGCACCTTCGGCAGCAAACTTCAGAGCGATAGCCTTACCAATACCGCGGGCAGCACCGGTTACAATGGCTGTTTTTCCGTCTAATAATCCCATACTAAAAGTTATTTAATTAAATTTCTGTTCTATGCAGTGCGCCAAACACAATGTTGGCTACGTACTTATTTCTCGTATCTTCATCCAGATGTGCACCTATATGACCACGGATGTAAGGAACTTCAATCCCTTTCACACAATAATGAATCAAGTCAGCCGTCATCTCCACATCGTCAATGTGAAAAACTCCCTTTGCCTGTCCTTCCAAAAGAACGGCCTTAAAGAGTTGTACCTCCTTCGCATCAAATTTCTTACGGACTTTCTCCACCCGCCAGATATCACGGAAGAAATAAGCACGTAAGGTTCCGTTTCGATAGACTACTTCTTTTACTGCATCCAACCGGGTATATATCATCTCCAACAGTTTTTCGTCCGGCGAGATATTCTTCTCAGCTACCCGCTTCATCATATCCGACAGGATATCTAATTCCGATTCTACAACAGCCAGATAGATTTCATCCTTACTTTTAAAATAGGTATAAAGCGTTCGTCTACCTTTTTTAGAAGCAAGAGCGATATCATTCATCGTAGTGTTCTCTACCCCCATCTTTGCGAAAAGCTGACGGGCAACATCTACTAACTTGGCTTTTGTTTTGGATACGGTCATAGGTTACAAATTGCACATTGCTGAATATTTTGAGCAAAAGTAACTCTTTTCTTTAGACCATACAAGAAAACAGACAGAATATTAACATTTGTATATTAATAGGTACTAAAAAAACTATCATCATTATCCTGCTCATTTTCAGCAAAATAAGAAATAAATGATGATTTATTCGAAAAATATTCAGCAATTTATTTGTTTGTCTCAAAAAAAGCCGTACCTTTGCAACCGTTAAACATCGCGGAGTGGAGCAGTTGGTAGCTCGTTGGGCTCATAACCCAAAGGTCATTCGTTCGAGTCGGATCTCCGCAACTAGAAAAAGAAGAATCGTAGAAATGCGATTCTTCTTTTTTATGTAGACTCTTTCAATAGTAGTTCAATTCACAAGTTCCTTTCAGTTACCAACAAGAATACCAACAAAGTTATTAACAGGTTAATTATCTAAAAATAAAATAATTGCTCCTAAACGAGGACCGTTTATAAACAAGGCAAGATTCACTTATTCACAACTATATATTTCGTTGATATACTATAAATTCACTCTTCTCTCCCAAACGAACGATACTCCAACGAAGTAAGCCCTGTACGCTTCTTGAAAAAAGAAAAGAAGTATTCGGTAGACTGGAAACCAAGAAAAAAAAGAATCTCCTTGACGGATTGGGAAGTACCGACCAGTAGTTGTTTGGCTTTACGAAGTTTCAGTTCTTGAAAGTATTTGGCGGGAGCATATCCTGTATATTCTTTGAAAACACGGTGGAACCATGAATAGCTAATATTCAACCTCATCGCCAACTCCTCCGGATCCACATTGCCGGCTACATTTTCATTCATTATAATCTTGGCCTGTTCAATCTTCTGATCGACATCACTCATTTCAAAAATCTTGTTTTTTGGAGACAGAATGTTCTTTCAACGGATAAGGAGAGTCGGGAGGAATAGACTGATAACCGAGCGTATTAACCCACAAACCGAATTTCCGGTCCATGTCATTTACAATCAAGTATTTAAATTCCACTCCTAAGCCATTGTCCTCAGCCATATCAATGTGTTCTCATACAATTTGGGTTAGACAAAAATAAGAATTATCTTCAGAAATCGTATGCTAAGAAACAAAAAACACCCGGAGTGTCTTTTTGGATACATCCGGATGTTTCTCACAAACAAATATTATTTAAACATTAAAATGCTTTGCGATATAATACTTCAATGTCTTCAACTGATGTAGGACGAGGGTTACCACCCGTACAAACATCATTAAAGGCAGCTACCGCCAATGCAGGGATATCTTCTTCTTTCACATTGATCTCATGCAATTTTTGCGGGATACCGATACTGAGAGAAAGAGATTTTACCGCTTCAATAGCCGCTTTTACACCTTCCGCCTCACTCATACCGGCAGTTTCGACTCCCATAGCTTTCGCTATATTGATATATTTCGGAGCAGCCGGAGATTCGGCATTATATTCCATTACATAAGGCAACAATAAAGCATTTGCCACCCCATGAGGAGTATCATAGAAAGCACCCAACGGGTGAGCCATTGAGTGAACGATTCCCAAACCTACATTTGAGAATCCCATACCAGCAATATATTGTGCTTGAGACATCGCTTCACGGGCAACTACATCTTTGCCATTATCCACAGCCGCTTTCAGATTCTGCGCAATCATTTCAATGGCTTTCAGTTCAAACATATCGCTCATCGCCCAAGCTCCCGGAGTGATGTAACTTTCGATAGCATGCGTCAAAGCATCCATACCCGTAGCAGCAGTCAGCCCTTTCGGCATAGAATACATCAATTCCGGGTCCACAATAGCCACTGCCGGAATGTCATTCGGGTCTACGCAAACCATTTTCTTACGGGCATCTTCGTCGATAATCACGTAATTGATAGTCACTTCGGCAGCAGTTCCTGCGGTAGTAGGCAATGCGAAGGTCGGCACAGCCTTATGTTTGGTATCGGCCACCCCTTCCAAAGATTTCACATCTGCGAAATCCGGATTGTTCACTACAATACCAATACCTTTTGCCGTATCAATAGAAGAACCACCACCCAATGCCACGATAAAATCAGCACCGGAAGCTTTATATGCAGCCACACCATTCTGTACATTGGCAATAGTAGGATTGGCTTTTACATCACTGTAAAGTTCATAAGGAATCTTATTGTCGTCGAATACTTTGATGATTTCGGCAGCTACACCGAACTTGACAAGGTCTTTATCTGTAACAAAAAAGGCTTTCTTAAAGCCACGTCTAGCTGCTTCCACAGCAATTACACTCCGGCAACCTGCGCCGAAATAAGAAGTCTCATTTAAAATAATGCGATTCATGGTTGTGTTATTTTGTTTAAAGGGTTAACCGCAACATCTCCTATTGTAGGAAATATTGCGGTTGCTAAAGTAGATAAATTCAATGATTAATACAAATATTATTTAGGAAGATTGAAGGCAACAGTCATTTCCTTCATCTGTTCCCGGCTCATGCCATCCGGTTCGAAGCCCATATTCTTGGCTGCAATATAAATTAATGCGGATTTATTTAATACGTCAATTTGGTCGAAAGCCTGCATCGCATCGCAGTCAACAGCAAATACTCCATGCTTTTCCCACATCACCACATCATAGTCCTGCAATTCCTTAATCGTAGCTTCTGCCAGTTCTACCGAACTAGGCAACTTATAAGGAATGATTCCCAAACCTCTCGGGCAGAATGCCTTTGTCTCCGGAATCATACTCCACAACAAATTGGTAGCCACATCCTTTTGAAGGAATTTTTCACAATGCGTCATTGCAATCAATTCGATAGGGTGAGTATGTACGGAAGCCTTATAAGGAGAATTCTTACTCAACAAGTCATTATGCACGCTCAAATGAGAAGGCAGCTCTGATGTCGGGACAACCGCCTCATCAGCTATAATAACATAACTGGCACAATCATCCAAAATCCGGATTACCGAACCATTCTCCATCGGCCAGCGAGCTAAATCACGCATACGTTTGTTGGTTCCTTTACAGTAAAAATAACAGCCTTTGAGATAAGGCAGTGTGACACCGATTGACCTGACTTCACTAATCGGCTGCATCCGACGAATTTCATCGTCTACAAATTCTGTGATATTAATGGTGATATTACCGCCATTACGTTCAGCCCATCCTTTCTGCCACAAGTATCCGGCAACTTCTGCTACCTTGTCTACTTCCTTGGCAAGTGCCGAGCGATTTTCTAAAATTGATTTCATATATATCTATTATTTAAAACAAATTCGGGAATACCAGCGAGAAAATCAACACCAGCAGTCCACAAACCAGCACAGTGATTGTTTTCACAGATACTCCCTTCCATTCTTTCAGGATAATCCCCCAGACATTACTGAAGGTCACATTCAATGCCATTAGGATACACCAGGAAAAAGCCAGTAATACGGGGCTTTCGGCAAGAAAGCTCTTTCCCATTTCCAGTCCGAAGAACTGCATATACCACAGCACACCGGCCAACGCACAGAATACTAAATTGTTACTCCACACTTTCCCTTTAGCATAGTCATTCATGGATTTATTAGTCACATTCTGTTGCAAACAATAAATTGCATTTGTCAGGAACCCTCCGAATGTAACCAGAAAGATAACAGGAAGACCTGCATAAAGTCCTTCAACTCCTCCCGCTAATGCAGCCTCCTTGATAGGTGTCCCGGCATCCAGTCCCAAAGCGAAACAGGCACTCATCACACCTGCCAGCAACGCTACCAACAATCCCTTCGTCAAAGCAAAGTCTTTCACAGCAGCGCGCTTTTCTTCTTCACTCATATTCTGCGCACGCAAACTACCAGCATAGCCAATAATCGCAATACCGGCTAACGTAATACAAACACCTAGCAGAAGAACCAGTCCGTTACCTTCGAACAAATTTGTTCCCGCAAAAAGAGCCGGAAGGAGCGTTCCGAAACCGGCACAAGTCCCCAACGAGATGCTCTGTCCCAATGCAACACCCAGATAACGCATGGAAAGCCCGAAAGTCAATCCTCCTACTCCCCACAATATGCCATACAAGATGCTCATTCCGGCACCTCCAGCTCCCCACAGTTCAAACAAACTGCCTCCTTCGGACACCCCCAGCAATGATCCCAGGAACGGAAACACTAACCAGGCAAATACACCTTGTATCAACCAAAAGCTTTCCCAACTCCACTCTTTTACCTTTTTAATAGGTACATAAGAACTAGACTGGCAAAAGCTACCAATGGCTATAATCAGCAAGCCGATCAGAATATCCATAACTTATCGTTTAGAAGTTACTTCAGCTTCGTACTTTTCGATCTCCGCAATGAAATCTTCGCCTACCGGAACATTATTTTTCAAGCAGAACATATCCCATACCGCATTCCAAGGAAGCGCTTTTTCTTCTTCAAGCAAAGCCAAACGCTGAAATCCTTGTCCGTTAGCTTCGTATTCACGCAATTTGGCAATCGGTTCAAGCAAAGCACGAGTCATACATTTCTGTGCAGCACGGCTACCGATTACATAAGCACCGATACGATTGATAGATGCATCGAAATAATCAAGGCCATAGTGTACACGATCTAGTGCACCACAACGAACGATTTCACTGAACAGTTCCATAGTAGGATCATCCATGATAGTGACGTGGTCGGAATCCCAACGTACCGGACGGCTTACGTGCAGCATCAGTTCAGGAACATAAAGTAACAATGAAGATACTTTGTCAGCCACACTTTCTGTCGGATGAAAGTGACCTGTATCCAATGTAATCATCTTATTGTGTGAAGCACCATAGCCGATGTAGAAGTCATTAGAACCTACCGTATAACTTTCCAAACCGATACCAAACACCTTAGATTCGATACAGTCTTTCATATTCTTATATCCAGTAGCGAAAATCTGGTCCAGAGAATCTTTCAACAGTGCACGGTATTTCATACGATTGACTGTAATATCCTTGCTTCCGTCGTGTACCCAAAGATTCATGATGCAAGGATCACCTTGCGCTTTACCCATTTCTTCGGCCACTGCACGACAACGTTTCGTATGTTCAATCCAGAACTGGCGGATACCCTCATCCGGGTTAGAAAGCGACAAATCACCGGATTTCGGATGTGAGAAAGAAGTAGAATTAAAGTCCAGTTTCATATTATGTTCTTTCCCCCACTCTATCCAGCTTTTGAAATGTTCGGGTTCCACCTGATCGCGGTCTACCACCTTCCTCTGAAAATCTCCGTAAATCTCATGCAGGTTCAGCCGATGAGTACCCGGGATATAAGAAGCGGCTTTCAAGATATCGGCACGCAGTTCGTCAATATTGCGGGCTTTACCCGGATAGTTACCGGTAGCCTGGATACCACCAGTCAACGAACCGGCCTGTACTTCAAATCCTGCTACGTCGTCAGCCTGCCAACAATGAAGTGACAGATGAAAATCCTGCATGGTTTTCAATACTTGTTCGGTGTCTACCCCTACCGCTGCATAACGTTCCACAGCAATCTCATACGCTTTCTGAATCAGTTCTTCTTTTTTCATGATATTCTATTGTTTAAAATGATATTCCACCGGTTATTTATTAATTATCGAATGCAGTTTTTAAAGTGGATATAAGCCGTATCCCAAGCATCCGTATCTTGTGGATGATAAGTTTTTAAAGGAACAGACCGCTGAATTAGCCGACGCATACCTGCCATATCCGTTGCTTCCCCCGCCGCCATTGCCTGAATCATCACATTACCGATAGCAGTGGCTTCGGACGGTCCCGCAACTACCGGAATACCGATAGCATTGGCAGTAAACTGGTTCAGTAAATCGTTACGGCTGCCACCGCCAATCACATGCAATGTTTCAATCGGACGAGGAGAAAGAGAACGCAAGTTCTCCAACACCTGACGATAACGCAAGGCCAGACTCTCAAAGATACAACGCACTACTTGTCCACGTTGTTCGGGAACAGGCTGTCCAGTGGCATGGCAATAGGCAGCAATCGATTTTTCCATATTCGCAGGGTTTACAAAGCAATCATCATCCGGATTAATCAGGCTGCGGAACGGTTCGCAAGCATCTGCCTCGCTGATTAACTCAGGATAACTTGTATCTCCCCAATTCAAACGGCAACGTTCCAATAGCCACATTCCGCAAATATTCTTCAGCAGACGAATTGTTCCTTCCACACCACCTTCATTCGTAAAATTCAAGGTTTCTGTTTCGGTATTAATCACCGGAGCGTCCGTTTCAACTCCCATCAACGACCAAGTACCGCTACTCAAATAAGCAAAATTACGGTCTAACGCTGGAACAGCGGCAACAGCAGCCCCCGTATCATGTCCGATCACAGCAATCACAGGCACAGCTCCCAATCCGGTTATTTTCTGCACTTCTTCTGTCAATACTCCTACCTTTTCACCCGGGAATACAAAACGACCGAAGTTCTTCTCTGTCAATCCAACCACTTTCAGTAACTCCGGTTCGAGACTTCGAGTTTGTGCATTCACCAATTGAGCAGTCGAAGCAATCGTATATTCCGTCACCATTTTCCCGGTCAGCATATAACTTAATGCATCCGGCATAAACAATATCTTATCCGCTGCCTCCAATGCGCTATCATTATTACGGCGTAAAGTATCTAACTGAAAAAGTGAATTAAAATTCATTATCTGAATACCCGTCTTTTCATATACCTTGCTACGGGAGATGCGGGAAAAGAGAGCGTCCGGAGCTCCTACCGTATGAGGGTCACGATATGCATAAGGCTGACGAAGTAAGTTTCCGTCTTTTCCGACACAAACAAAATCCACTCCCCACGTATCAATACCGATAGAAGCAATAGACTCGCCACGGTGAGCCACCAATTTTAATCCTTCAATGACATGACGATATAATGCATAAATATCCCAATAGAAATGCCCGCCCACTTCAATCAAGTGATTAGGAAAACGATTGATTTCTTCCAGATTCAATCCACCTTCAATAAAAGTACCCAAGATAGTACGGCCGCTCGTTGCGCCCAAGTCGACTGCAAAAAAGTTTTGTTTCATGGTATTCTGTCTATATATTTAAAGTATTCATTTACCTACATGGCAAAGATAGACGATTCCTTCTTCATGCTCCTTACACATTTTGATTGAAAGGATATACATTTTGACACAAATACATAAACCAAACTTCCACTGTTTAGCATATTTTTCACTTTTATGCAAAAAAAGTATTGTTTTATGCATATTTTCTCCAGAATAATGCATACTTTTGCGCCATTCTTAGAATAATTATACAATGAAGAAGAAAGCAAATCGGTTAGACGCCATCAAAATGATTATCTCAAGCAAGGAGGTCGGTTCGCAGGAAGAACTGCTGCAAGAGTTGAACCGCGAAGGCTTCGAACTGACACAGGCCACCCTCTCCCGCGACTTGAAACAACTGAAAGTAGCCAAAGCTGCCAGTATGAACGGGAAGTACGTATACGTGCTGCCGAACAACATTATGTATAAACGCTCCACCGATCAGAGTGCCGGCGAAATGTTGCGAAGTAACGGATTCATTTCCTTGCAATTTTCAGGCAACATCGCCGTTATCCGCACCCGCCCGGGTTACGCCAGCAGTATGGCTTACGATATCGACAACAATGAATTCAGCGAAATACTGGGAACCATTGCCGGCGATGATACTATCATGTTGGTGTTGCGTGAAGGAGTTGCGACAAGCAAGATTCGCCAGCTTTTGTCACTCATCATTCCGAACATTGAATAACTATACATATTTATATATATAAAGAAATGGACACTCAACAAATAGATGTTATGGTAGCCGACGCCTCACATGAGGTATACGTTGACACTATTTTGGAAACTATCAGAAATGCTGCCGCCGTGCGAGGAACGGGAATCGCAGAACGCACACACGAATACGTAGCGACAAAGATGAAAGAAGGTAAAGCAATCATTGCTCTCTGTGGTGACACATTCGCCGGATTCACCTATATCGAATCATGGGGAAACAAGCAATACGTGGCTACCTCCGGTCTGATCGTACATCCCGATTTCCGTGGTTTGGGGCTGGCAAAACGCATCAAACAGGCTTCCTTCCAACTGGCACGCCTCCGTTGGCCGAAAGCTAAGATTTTCAGCTTGACCTCCGGAGCAGCTGTTATGAAAATGAACACCGAACTGGGATACGTCCCTGTCACCTTCAACGAACTGACAGACGACGAATCTTTCTGGAAAGGATGCGAAGGATGTATCAACCATGACATCCTGAAAGCTAAAAACCGTAAGTTCTGCATCTGCACAGCTATGCTGTACGACCCGACAGATCCACGGAACATTAAAAAAGAACAAGAAAGAAATAACATTTAAAAGATACAGCACTATGGAAGAAAAGAAGAAAAAAGTAGTGGTGGCATTCAGCGGCGGACTGGACACATCGTTCACCGTCATGTACCTCGCCAAAGAAAAAGGTTATGAAGTATATGCAGCTTGTGCCAATACGGGTGGTTTCAGCGAAGAACAACTGAAAACAAACGAAGAAAATGCCTATAAACTGGGAGCGGTAAAATACGTAACGCTGGACGTTACTCAGGAATACTACGAAAAGAGTCTGAAATACATGGTTTTCGGAAATGTGCTGCGTAACGGTACTTATCCTATTTCGGTCAGCTCCGAACGTATCTTCCAGGCATTGGCTATCGCACGTTATGCCAACGAAATCGGTGCGGATGCCATTGCCCACGGTTCTACCGGAGCAGGTAATGACCAGATTCGTTTCGACATGACTTTCCTCGTACTGGCGCCGAACGTAGAAATCATCACACTGACCCGTGATATGGCATTGAGTCGTCAGGAAGAAATTGACTACTTGAACAAACATGGTTTCAGTGCGGACTTCACCAAACTGAAATATTCATATAACGTAGGTCTGTGGGGTACCTCTATTTGTGGTGGTGAAATCCTCGACTCCGCACAAGGACTGCCCGAAACAGCTTACCTGAAACACGTAGAAAAGGAAGGCAGCGAACAACTCCGCCTGACTTTCGAAAAAGGAGAACTGAAAGCTGTCAACGATGAGAAATTCGATGACCCGATCAAAGCGATCCAGAAGGTAGAAGAGATCGGCGCCGCTTACGGTATCGGCCGTGACATGCATGTGGGCGACACAATTATCGGTATCAAAGGCCGCGTAGGTTTCGAAGCCGCCGCCCCGATGCTGATTATCGGTGCTCACCGTTTCCTTGAGAAATACACATTGAGCAAATGGCAGCAGTACTGGAAAGACCAGGTAGCCAACTGGTACGGTATGTTCCTCCACGAAAGCCAATATCTGGAACCGGTTATGCGTGATATCGAAGCGATGTTGCAGGAAAGCCAGCGCAACGTAAACGGTACAGCGATTCTCGAACTCCGCCCGCTTTCTTTCTCTACCGTAGGTGTAGAATCGGAAGACGACCTCGTGAAAACGAAATTCGGAGAATATGGTGAAATGCAAAAAGGTTGGACTGCCGAGGATGCAAAAGGCTTTATCAAGGTAACTTCCACTCCGTTACGTGTTTACTATAACAACCATAAAGACGAAGAGATATGATTAAAGCAGGAATCATTGGTGGCGCAGGATATACGGCAGGCGAACTAATCCGCCTGTTACTCAACCATCCGGAAACTGAAATCGTATTTATCAACAGCAGCAGTAATGCCGGAAACAGAATTACTGACGTACACGAAGGCTTGTATGGAGAAACAGATCTAAGATTCACCGACCAGTTACCTCTGGACGAAATTGATGTTCTTTTCTTCTGCACAGCTCACGGTGACACGAAGAAATTCATGGAAAGCCATAACATACCGGAAGACCTGAAAATCATTGACCTTTCCATGGACTACCGTATCAAGAGTGACGACCATGACTTTATCTACGGTCTGCCGGAACTGAACCGACGAGCTACCTGTACGGCAAAGCACGTGGCCAATCCCGGTTGTTTCGCCACCTGTATCCAACTCGGCCTGCTCCCGCTAGCCAAAAACCTGATGTTGACAGATGATATTTCGGTAAACGCCATTACCGGAAGTACGGGTGCCGGCGTGAAACCGGGCGCTACCAGTCATTTCAGTTGGAGAAACAATAACATCAGTGTGTACAAGGCATTCGAGCATCAACACGTTCCGGAAATCAAGCAGTCACTGCAACAATTACAGAACAGCTTTGACTCCGACATTGACTTTATCCCGTATCGTGGCGATTTCCCTCGCGGCATTTTCGCTACCCTTGTGGTAAAGACCAAAGTAGCCCTCGAAGAAATCGTCCGTATGTACGAAGAATATTACGCCAAAGACTCATTTGTACATATTGTAGATAAGAATATAGACCTCAAACAGGTAGTCAACACCAACAAATGCCTGATACATCTTGAGAAACATGGCGACAAGCTATTGATTATCTCCTGTATCGACAACTTGTTGAAAGGTGCCAGTGGACAAGCGGTTCATAACATGAACCTGATGTTTAACCTGGAAGAAACCGTAGGACTACGTTTGAAGCCTTCAGCTTTTTAAAAACAAAAGAATTATGAAATTATTCGATGTATACCCATTATACAACATCAACATAGTCAAAGGGAAAGGCTGTAAAGTCTGGGATGAAAACGGAACCGAATACTTAGACCTTTACGGAGGTCATGCCGTAATCTCTATCGGACACGCACATCCTCACTATGTGGAGATGATTAGCAATCAGGTAGCTAACCTCGGTTTCTATTCGAACTCAGTAATCAACAAACTCCAGCAACAGGTGGCCGAACGACTGGGAAAGATTTCCGGTTACGAGGATTACAGCCTGTTCCTGATAAACAGCGGAGCCGAGGCGAATGAGAACGCTCTGAAACTGGCTTCTTTCCACAACGGACGTACCAAAGTGGTATCTTTCAGCAAAGCCTTCCACGGACGTACTTCACTGGCAGTAGAAGCAACCAACAATCCGTCTATCATTGCACCTATCAACAACAACGGTCATGTTGTTTATCTTCCTCTGAACGACGTCGAAGCCATAAAGCAGGAACTGTCTCGGGGAGATATATGTGCCGTTATCATTGAAGGAATACAAGGTGTAGGAGGGATCAAGATACCGACTACCGAATTTATGCAGGAACTCCGCAAAGCTTGCACAGAAACCGGCACTATCCTGATTCTGGACGAAATTCAGAGCGGATACGGACGTAGCGGTAAATTCTTCGCCCACCAGTATGCTGATATCAAGCCAGACATCATCACCGTAGCCAAAGGAATCGGTAACGGCTTCCCAATGGCAGGCGTATTGATTAGCCCGATGTTTAAACCGGTATACGGACAATTAGGAACGACTTTCGGAGGAAACCACCTGGCATGTTCGGCAGCCCTTGCCGTTATGGACGTGATTGAACAGGAAAATCTGGTAGAGAATGCAGCCAAGGTAGGTAACTACTTGCTGGAAGAACTGAAGAAATTCCCGCAAATCAAGGAAGTACGCGGACGCGGACTCATGATAGGACTCGAATTCGATGAACCGATCAAAGAATTGCGCAGCCGCCTCATCTATGACGAACATGTGTTTACCGGAGCAAGCGGTACGAATGTACTCCGCCTGTTACCCCCTCTCTGTCTCAGCATGGAGGAAGCCGACGAATTCCTTGCCCGGTTCAAGAAAGTACTCTAATTGCTCATTCTGATTAATAAACAGCCAACAATAAAAGCAGCCTTTACAAGAAAACGATTTCTTATTCAGGCTGCTTTTTGTTTTTTCGTAATTAACCGTTACCTTTGCCTGTGACAACTCATTAAAAACAAGCGTATATGAAAATAGCCATTATCGGTGCAGGAAATATGGGCGGTTCAATCGCCCGTGGCCTGGCAAAAGGAAGCCTGATAGCAGATTCGGACATCATCGTATCCAATCCCAGTGCCGGAAAACTAGAGAGACTGAAAAAGGAATTTCCGAGTATCTCTACCACAAACAATAACGCAGAAGCCGCCACAGGAGCAGACATTGTCATTCTAGCCGTCAAACCGTGGCTGATGCAACCGGTCATGCGCGAGTTGAAACTAAAAAGCAAACAGATACTTATCTCGGTAGCCGCCGGTATCAGCTTTGAAGAACTGGCTCATTACGTCATCGCACCGGAAATGGCAATGTTCCGTCTGATTCCGAACACGGCCATCAGCGAACTGGAAAGCATGACACTGGTCGCCGCACGTAATACGAATGACGAACAGGACCAATTTATCCTCCGCCTATTCAGCGAAATGGGAACAGTCATGCTGATTCCCGAAGATAAAATAACAGCAGCCACCGCATTGGCTTCCTGCGGCATTGCCTACGTATTGAAATATATCCAGGCAGCTATGCAAGCCGGCATCGAAATGGGACTCCGCCCCAAAGACGCCATGCAAATGATAGCGCAATCCCTGAAAGGAGCTGCCGCATTGATTCAAAACAACGACACCCACCCCAGCGTAGAAATCGACAAAGTGACTACACCGGGCGGAATCACAATCAAAGGGATCAACGAACTGGAGCACAACGGCTTTACTTCCGCCATTATCAAAGCGATGAAAGCCTCCAAATAACGCCACAAAATTATTAATCATAAAATACCAACCACTTGTATGAATGACCAAATTAAACAAATAGCAGAACGCCTCCGCGGACTACGCGACGTACTCGAACTGACTTCTGAGGATATCGCCCGCGACAGTGACATTTCTGCTGAAGAGTACCGACTCGCAGAAACTGGAGAATACGATATTTCTGTCAGTATGTTGCAGAAAATAGCCCGTACCTACAATGTCGCCCTCGATGCCCTGATGTTCGGCGAAGAACCCAAAATGAGCAGCTACTTTGTAACCCGCGCCGGCAAGGGGACCAGTATCGAACGTACGAAAGCCTACAAATACCAGTCTCTGGCAGCCGGATTCATGAACCGTACCGCCGACCCGTTCATCGTCACCGTTGAACCGAAAGGAGATGACGAGCCGATCCATTACAACAAGCATAACGGTCAGGAGTTCAACCTCGTACTCGAAGGACGTATGCTTATCAACATCGAAGGCAAGGAAATCATCCTCAACCAAGGCGACAGCATTTATTTTAACTCCAAACTTCCACATGGCATGAAAGCGCTCGACGGCAAAACGGTACGTTTTCTGGCAGTAATTATGTAATAACATCATGGTAGAAAGATTTTTATCACAGACCTCCTTTACCTCACAAGAGGATTTCATCAAGAACCTGAAAATAAACGTCCCGGAAAACTTCAACTTCGGTTATGACGTAGTAGATGCCTGGGCTGCCGAACAGCCCGACAAGAACGCTTTACTGTGGACAAATGACAAAGGTGAAAGCCGTCAGTTCTCATTTGCCGACATGAAACGTTACACAGACATGACGGCTTCCTATTTCCAAAGTCTGGGCATCGGCCGTGGCGACATGGTTATGCTGATCCTGAAACGCCGCTACGAGTTCTGGTATAGCACGATCGCCCTTCACAAACTGGGAGCAACCGTCATTCCGGCCACTCATCTGCTGACTAAAAAAGATATCATCTACCGTTGCAACGCTGCTGACATCAAGATGATCGTAGCTGCCGGCGAAGGAATCATCCTGCAACATATCAAGGACGCCCTGCCCGAGTGCCCTACCGTAGAAAAGCTGGTCAGCGTCGGTCCCGAGATTCCGGAAGGATTCGAAGACTTCCACGCAGGGATTGAGAGTGCCGCCCCGTTTGTACGACCCCGCCATGCAAACACCAACGATGATATCTCATTAATGTATTTCACTTCCGGCACCACCGGCGAACCTAAAATGGTGGCACATGACTTTACCTATCCACTGGGCCATATCGTTACCGGCAGCTTCTGGCATAATCTGGACGAAAACAGCCTTCACCTTACTATCGCCGATACAGGCTGGGGCAAGGCCGTGTGGGGAAAGCTCTACGGACAATGGATTGCCGGAGCAAACATCTTTGTCTATGACCACGAGAAGTTCACTCCGGGAGATATTCTGGAAAAGATACAGAATTATCATGTAACTTCCCTCTGTGCACCTCCCACTATCTTCCGCTTCCTGATTCACGAAGACCTGACGAAGTTCGATCTGTCTTCACTCAAATACTGCACTATTGCCGGAGAAGCATTGAATCCCGCTGTATTCGATACATTCAAGAAGTTGACAGGCATCAAACTCATGGAAGGTTTCGGTCAGACCGAAACCACTCTTACCATTGCCACTATGCCTTGGATGCAACCGAAACCGGGTAGCATGGGATTGCCCAATCCCCAATATGATGTGGACTTGATTGACCATGAAGGCCGTTCCGTAGAAGCCGGAGAGCAGGGACAAATCGTAATCCGTACCAGCAAAGGTAAGCCGCTCGGTCTTTTCAAAGAGTATTACCGGGATGCGGAACGTACCCATGAAGCTTGGCACGATGGAATTTACTATACCGGAGACGTTGCCTGGAAAGATGAAGACGGTTATCTCTGGTTTGTAGGTCGTGCCGACGACGTTATCAAGAGTTCCGGCTACCGCATCGGCCCGTTCGAAGTGGAAAGTGCCTTGATGACACATCCCGCAGTTGTAGAATGTGCCATTACCGGGGTGCCCGACGAGATTCGCGGACAAGTGGTGAAAGCAACGATTGTATTGTCTAAAGAATATAAGAACCGCGCGGGAGAAGAATTAATCAAAGAATTGCAGAATCACGTGAAGAAAGTGACTGCGCCCTATAAATATCCGCGTGTAATCGAGTTCGTAGAAGAACTTCCGAAAACAATCAGCGGTAAGATTCGTCGTGTAGAAATCCGCGAGAACGATCAGAAGTAAATAAAAAACGACCATTTCATCGATAAAATCCTCCTTTAGCTGCTTCCCAACAGCCTAAAGGAGGATTTCTTTTCATGCACAATGCTACAAATTGATCAACTTATGCAAATTCTGGTTCAATGAATCATTTGTATACTATATCTGAATCAAAATTACACGTCTAAGTCGTTTTTGTCTCTTATCTTTGCCACAGTAAAAATAAAAACACACTATAAAGATTATGATTACAAGTAGAAAGATTTCTCAAGTCAATGTTTTTGCTGGTAGTCCTTGGGAAGTAGCCAGCGTAAAGAATCTGCTGAAAGCAGCATATATTGAGGTTTCAATGAAAGAGAATGGGCGGAACGGTTTCCTCTTATCTGTCCCTTGCGAATATTATACGGCAGCAATGCGTGTGATTGGCAATAGAAAGATTTCATAGGTTTTAGGTTAATATATTCAGGATTGAGTGCCGATTGTAATGGGGGTTACAATCGGCTTGTTTTATTATCAGCCTACTGCTTTACCACTCACTCTCCCCTATGTCCTTTCCGTTCAGCTATACTCGCCTTTCGGCTTAGGCCCCCATTAAACATCCGTCATACAGTAGGTATTCATCTGTTATCAGGTAATGATTGTTCGCAAAAGCCGCCGTTATAATTAACTCGCCACAGCCGTGGAGAGTATTCGCCACGGCCGTGAAAGGATCTCTCCACAGCTGTGAGAAGAACTCGTCACAGCCGTGGCGAATTAGTAATACCGGTATCCTGACAGAATAATACCGGTATCTCAACACAACTATACCGGCTTCCCTTCTTATAAAGTCTTACTTAACCTGCCCGTAAACAAGCAACTTCAGTCTTTATTGTGTTCAAGCTATGTAACAACTTGCACCACAAACAATCCATGCATACCCTGCTACCCGTAGCGAACACTTATAATCGCAAGAAATCAAGATAAGAAACAATGACGATTACACAAATCAGGAAGAAGAAAGATACGGTACTGTATCTGAACCGAGCAGTGTACTTCTGTCCCATTTTAGAAATAAATAAGGCACGAGGCAAAAAATACCAATAAACCGATAAAGAAAAAAATAATTGTGACCGGCCATATTACAAGATTTCCATATCTTTGCCCACTATAATTTATTACAACGTATTAAATCAATAATAACATGAAATTCAATTACCACATTATCATCCTTTTGCTTTTAATTGTCCGATTGTTCACACCAAGTACGGCAAAGGCTAGTCAAAACTACATCAACAACCTATATCCCTCCGACAATGATGAATTTGAAACTTTAATGGAGAAAATAAGGAAAGACTTTGCACAGAATCCGCTTATTGACGAGTTTCTACACAAATACGATACCGCCAAAGGCTGTTTCACCGACGTGGACTACAGCCGCCGCGACCGTACAAACTGGGAACCTCTCACTCACATAGACCGACTGTATGATTTTGCATTTGCCTACACCAACCCTCAGAATACTTACTATCAGAACGAAGATATCTATAATAAGATAGTGAAAGGGCTGGAATATTGGTATGAACGCAATCCGAACTGCAACAACTGGTGGTACAACCAGATTGCCGAACCGCAGAAAATCGGTATACTGCTTATACAGATGCGTGTCGGGAAAAAACAGATACCGGCAGAATTGGAAACTAAAACCTTGCAACGTATCCGCAAAGAAGGAGGAGACCCCGTCAAATGGACCGGTGCTAACAGAACCGACATCGCACTTCACTGGATTTACCGGTCATGTCTGGAAAAAAACGAGGCCGACCTGGAAACGGCTCTCGCAAATGCTTACAGTCCGATAGAATATACAGTAAAAGAAGGTTTCCAGCACGACAACTCTTATTTCCAACATGGTGTACAACTTTATATCGGTGGATATGGCGATGAGATCCTGAAAGGAACAACTCAGGTGGCTATGTATACCCAAGGAACAAAATATGCCTTGAGCACCGAGAAGATACAGCTGTTAAGCAAGTTCATGCGCCAAACTTATTATCAGGCCATACGCGGAAAATATATGCTTTTCGATGTACTGGGCAGAGGCATAAGCCGGAAAGATATCACCGACAAAAGCGCCACCGCCCTATTTGCCGAACGTATGGCGGTTCTCGATCCGGAACATATTGAAGAGTACAAAGCTATCATCGCACGTCTAAAAGATGAACAGGCTGCCGACTACAAACTAAAGCCTCTGCATACACATTATTTCCGAGGAGACTATACCCTGCACGTACGCCCCGGCTATACGTTCGACGTCCGTACTGTATCCACCCGCACCATGCGTTGTGAATACGGCAACGGAGAAAACCTCAAAACTTATTTCATGTCGGACGGATGTACCAATATCGTAACTCAAGGAAATGAATATGCCAATATCTTCCCAGCATGGAACTGGCGCAGAATCCCCGGAACAACGGCTCCGCAACTGGACACGATCCCAATGGCCGCAAGCGACTGGCAGACTCGGGGAACTTCCACTTTTGCCGGAGGGGTGTCCGACAGTATCTACGGAGTGTCCGCCTATGCTTACATGGACAATTATGCCGGTGTGAATACCGGAGCCAAAAAAGCCTGGTTCTTTTTCGACAATGAAGTGGTGTGTTTAGGATCAGGAATCAATTCTACTTCATACGCACCTGTATACACCACAATCAACCAGTGTTTGCTTGATGACAAGAACATATTATTATCACAGAACAAGCAGCAAACGACAATAAAGAAAGGAGAATTTTCCTACGATTCTCCCGATTGGGTATTACATAACGGAATCGGATATATCTTCCCTCAAGGCGGCAGGATATTCTTATGCAATCAGCAACAAACGGGCTCATGGTATGACATCAACCATACAGAATCGAAAGAAATGCAACAACGGGAGGTTTTCACACTCGGATTCAATCATGGAACTAACCCTCGTAACGCTACTTATGCATACATCATAGCACCGGGAATAACTTCTGCCCGACAGATGAATGCATACAATAAAAAGAATGGGATTGAAATCCTGGCAAATACGGATGCCATGCAGATCGTAAGAAACAAGAAGCTGAATATCTGGCAAATGGTATTTTACCGGGAAGGAACTTTCACTCACAAAGATATTACTGTAAAAGTAGATAAGGCATGCGCATTAATGCTCAAAGATATCTATCAAAGTAGTGCAGAACTGCACATTGCTGATCCTGCACAGAGTCAGTCGTGCATCAAAGTGGATGTATACATCCCCAAAGTTTCCAAAAACACCCGTAGTATCTTATGTGATTTTGAAAAGACAGGCATCTACGCCGGTGCATCCAAGAAATACTCTCTTTAATATAATACGAGTTGAGTGCTAAAACCGGAAGATATTCAGGCCCGTCAGATAATACATTAACCGTGGCTTTCATATACACTTCCGGTTTACCTCCCGGTTTACATAAAGCTCATAAATCAAACTCAAATCCGGTTTTAGTCAGTATCAAAGACAAAATAACGCCATAACTGGTACATAAACAAAAAAGCTCCGTAAATCAAAGATTTACAGAGCTTTTAATCAGGAATACTCGTACTCGAAGCGGGACTTGAACCCGCACAGCCGCAATGGCCAAAGGATTTTAAGTCCTTCGTGTCTACCATTCCACCATTCGAGCATCCTTTCAAAGAAAGAGCGGAAAACGAGACTCGAACTCGCGACCCTAACCTTGGCAAGGTTATGCTCTACCAACTGAGCTATTTCCGCGTATTTTCAACGGGTGCAAAGATAAACAGTTTACTTGTTTCTGCCAAATCTTTTCGAAGGAAAGTTTAAAAAACTATCCTTCGAAATGCTGTTTATCGCCCAAGAAGTGCCTTTTCTGCTTCTTCCATCCCACAGAAATTGAAACCTTCAACGGTCTGCTGCATCAATGCGGAGATTTCGGCATTACATAAATTACCAATACTGCCTTCGTGCGTATGATGTACTTCTTTACCATGAGAGAATTTTCCGGCCTCAATATCCAGTCCCACCTTTTTATAAGCATCACGGAAAGGCATACCTTCAAGAGCCAAACGATTCACTTCTTCTACACTGAAGATAAGCAGATACTTATCATCGTCAAGAATATGTTCGTTCACTTTTATCTCGTTCATTATATAGGTCGTCATCTGCAAGCAATCTTTCAATTCCTGGAAAGCAGGAATAAAGACCTCTTTTATAATCTGCAAGTCACGGAAATAGCCGGATGGCAGATTATTCGCAATCATCATGATCTGTTGAGGAAGCGATTGCAATTTATTACATTTGGCACGTGTCAATTCAAAGACATCCGGGTTCTTCTTGTGTGGCATAATACTGGACCCCGTAGTACAATCATCCGGCAACTTTACAAAACCGAAGTTCTGACTGTTGAACATACAAGCATCAAAAGCTAGTTTGGATATTGTTCCGGCAATGGTTGCCAAAGCAAAAGCCACATTACGCTCCATTTTTCCACGTCCCATTTGAGCATATACTACATTGTAGTTCAGCGAATCAAAACCGAGCAAACGAGTTGTCATCGTCCGATCCAATGGAAAAGAAGAACCATATCCGGCAGCAGAGCCCAGCGGATTACGATTGCACATCTTAAAGGCAGCCTGCAAGAATAACATATCATCTACCAAGCTCTCGGCATATGCACCGAACCACAGTCCGAAAGAGGACGGCATAGCAATCTGTAAATGTGTATATCCCGGCATCAGTATATCCTTATATCGCTCACTCTGGTTAACCAGCACATGGAAAAGTTGCTCTACCGCCTCAGCGATTTCTTTAATTTGTGTACGGGTAAAGAGTTTCAAATCCAGCAACACTTGGTCATTGCGTGAACGCCCGCTATGTATCTTCTTTCCTATGTCACCCAAACGCCGGGTCAACATCAGTTCCACCTGTGAATGTACGTCTTCCACTCCTTCTTCTATCACAAATTCACCTTTTTCGGCCGAAGCATATATATTCCTCAACTCTGCCAACAATTGCACGAGTTCCTCCTTTGTCAACAAACCGATACTTTCGAGCATTGTGATATGAGCCATAGAACCGATCACATCATGTTTAGCCAGATAAAGGTCCATTTCGCGGTCACGCCCTACAGTGAAACGTTCGATATCTTTATTCACCTGTACGGATTTCTCCCAAAGTTTCTGTGCCATAAAAACAAGTATTAGTAATTAATAACAGCCAGCATTTCAACCATTTTCTCCAACCCCTCCTGAAGCGGTTTCTGTACCATCGCTTTCATAAACGGATTAATATCTATTTCGATAGTCACTTTCACATTACATTCCTCCTCAGCAGTTTCAACCAGTTGAATCCACATATTAAAAGGAAGCGGTGAATTGGTAGTTGCCAGTTTAATGGATTTACAAGGATCACGTTCTACAATTTGCAGCGTCAACTGCCCTACGGGAGAGACTGTAAAACTCAACGTATCCGAATCAAAACTTAAATCTTCCACTTTATCCTGTGGCAAACGGTCTTTGATAGCTTCCAGATTGCTTAAATCCGAAAGCTTATTATATACACGTTCCTGACTATAAGGTATTACCTTGACACTACTCTCAAAATTTGCCATAAATATCTGTTAGTATAAAATAAAAAAAGAACGACCCGAACAGTTACTGTCCGAATGGTTCTTTCTTTTAAATATTTGAATTAACAATAAAATCTTACTTTCCAGCATCCCAATGCGCGGGGTCCTTACGCCATTCATTCAATGTTTGTATGTCTTCTTTTTCGATATAACCTGTACGAAGTGCCACATCAAGCACCGCTTCATAATTGGTTAATGTCACCAAAGACACTTTCGCATTTTTGAATGCCTCTTCGGCAACCGGGAATCCATAAGTAAAGGCCGCAACCATACCGATTACTTCGCAACCATCGCGACGGATTGCCTCTACTGCCTTCAAACTACTACCACCTGTAGAAATTAAATCTTCAACCACTACAACTTTCATACCCGGACGAAGTTCACCTTCAATCAAGTTTTCCAATCCGTGGTCTTTCGGGGTAGAACGAACATACACGAACGGCAGATTTAATGCATCAGCTACTAAAGCTCCCTGCGGAATAGCACCTGTAGCTACACCGGCAATCGCATCCACCTGTCCGAATCGTTCCAATATCAGACGTGTAATTTCAATCTTCACAAAATTACGAAGAGAAGGATAGGACAGAGTTTTACGGTTATCACAGTAAAAGGGGGATTTCCATCCAGAAGCCCATGTGAAAGGGTTAGCGGGCTGAAGTTTAATAGCTTTAATCTTCAACAGTTTCTCCGCAAATAGTCTCTCTAAGTTTTTCATAACTAAACTAACTATTAATTATTTGCCGCAAAAGTACAGAAATTGAACGAGAATAAAAAGAAGAATCCGTTATATTTTTTTAGTCGACCAATTCCTCTTCTTCAGGAACATCGATACAACGCTTGATATCTTTTAGTTCAAATCCACGACTCATCGCAAACCTCATTAACTTTCCATTCAATTCATAGTCATCACTGGCATGAATACTTTTCCGCTTTGAAGCTAACAAGTCGCGCAGAACGGAGAGGTATTCTTCTTCATCAATCTCATTCAGATAACGCCATGCCACGTCAGAAGGAATCTTTTTCATATAAAGTCCTTGGGCGATTTTCATCTTTCCCCACTTGGAAAAACGGAACTTATCATTCACAAAAGCACGACAGAAGCGTTCATCATCAATAAACTTTTCCGCCTCCAGTTGGTCTAGAATGCGCGCAATGGTTTCATAGGCAATTCCCCAACGTTGTAATTTCTCATTTATCTCTGCCCGACAATGCTCGGCAGTAGAGCAATAAGAGGCTACGCGATTCAAAGCCTCTTCATCAGTTAATTGTGCACTCATCGGTTAGCTGTAACTATTCTATCTTTTCCAAATATGTCTTTAATAACACGAACATCACGATATTGGTTCATTTCAAGTATGTGTGCTGTTTCCCGGCCATAAGCCTGGTTGATTTCAAAATAAAGCTTGCCACCCGGCAAAAGTAAGTCGCACCCCAGACGGGCAATCCGACGATAGAACCGCAAAGGATCATCATCGGGGACAAACAGGGCAAGTCCCGGTTCCCAATCAAGTACATTGGCTTCCATATCCTGCTTCTCCGCCTCAGTTATATAAGGTGGATTGCTGACAATAACGTCATAACAAGAAGTCGCGCCGAGTTCATCAGACAGCACATCTCTCCGTCGAAACATAACCCGGGCGTCCAACTCTTTATTATTTTCACTAGCTATGGCTAACGCCTCTTCCGAAACATCCCAAGCCTCTACTTCTGCATCCGGAAGGTTCTGATCCAAAGAGATTGCGATACATCCGCTCCCCGTACCTATATCTAATAGGTGACGGGCACCCGGATTCTCCTTCACTATCAATTCTACCAGCTCTGCCGTTTCCGGACGAGGAATCAAGACACCGGGAGCAACTTTAAATTTCCTTCCGCAAAATTCAGCAAAGCCGCGAATGTACTGTATCGGCTCATTTTTCTGCAAACGGAATATAATGTTTTCTAATTCACGCTGTTTGCATTCGGATAAAATTATATCTTTGCCCATGTAAATATCAAGCGCATCTAAACCTAACATATCACAACAGATCAACATCGAAAGAGCTTTTACCTCTTCCGGAGGATAAATATCCTGTAATGACTGACGGATGTAAGTAGTGATACGATTCATATTTTCACAATTTCGGAGTGCAAAAGTAAGAATAATATAGCGAAGAGCACCAAAATGGAAGAAGAAAAATACATGAGACGTTGCATTGAGCTGGCAAAAAATGGTCTATGTAACGCTGCCCCCAACCCAATGGTAGGGGCTGTCATTGTATGCGACGGACGTATTATCGGCGAAGGTTATCACATTCGTTGTGGAGAAGCGCACGCAGAAGTTAATGCGATTCGTTCCGTCAAAGACGAATCATTATTAAAACGTTCTACTATTTATGTCAGTCTGGAGCCATGTTCCCATTACGGAAAAACGCCACCTTGCGCTGACTTGATTATAGAGAAACAGATTCCACGTATTGTTATCGGTTGCCAGGACCCGTTTTCACAAGTTGCAGGAAGGGGTATCCAAAAACTAAAAGATGCAGGACGGGAAGTAATTGTAGGCGTATTAGAAAGTGAATGCAGACAGTTGATTCGTCGTTTCATCACTTTCAACACGCTTCATCGGCCTTATATTACTCTTAAATGGGCGGAATCTGCCGATCATTTTATTGACTTGGAACGAACGGACGGGCAACCTGTTGTACTCTCCTCTCCTCTGACTTCAATGCTCGTACATAAAAGAAGAGCAGAATCTGTTGCTATCATGGTAGGCAGGCGAACAGCATTACTAGACAATCCTTCTCTGACCGTACGTAACTGGTATGGACGAAATCCGATACGTGTCGTATTAGACCGTACGTTGTCTCTTCCTAATGATTTGCAGCTATTTGACGGCAATGTGCCAACATTAGTATTTACAGCAAACAAACATCCGGAAGCGAAGAATATCACATATATCACAATCGACTTTAATCACAACCTATTCACTCAGATAATGGAAGAACTCTATCAACGAAAAATACAATCATTACTGGTGGAAGGAGGCAGCCAACTTCTTCAGTCATTTATAGCCAATGAGTTATGGGATGAAATATATATCGAGAAGTGCCCCAACAAGCTATATTCCGGTGTTAAAGCACCTGAAATATGCGATAAATTTAGTTATTCGACAGAAGAACACTTCGGAAGACAGTTTTGGCATTACATTCATCAAGATAAGCTAAAATAGTCCTATTCAGGGAGTTTTACGTCGATAAAATCGACGTTATTATCTATAATTTTATATAAAACTTGCCGGGAATGTTCTTTATCGGAAAAAATGTTTCTATTTTTGCAACTTGTAAATAAACACAATCTTTCAAATGAGAATAAAGTTTTTATCATTTATTGCGAGTTTTTTCATGGTGTCATTCGTTATAACGTCATGTCTTGACGATGATAACAACATCGAATATAGTCCGGACGCGACTATACATGCGTTTGAACTTGATACAACAGGCCTTGGGAAGTATAAATTCACTATTGACCAATTGAAAAGTGAAATCTATAATGAAGATTCACTTCCTGTTCATGCTGATACCATTATTGATAAAATTCTAATAACCAAATTGACTACAGCGTCCGGTGTCGTGACAATGAAAGACCAAAGCGGCAAGGATTCTATCATTAACATCGCAGATTCTATTGATCTCAGAAAGCCTATCAAACTTAAAGTATGGTCAACAGAAGCATTGGCCGGCACTTCTCCTGATCAAACAAGAGAATACACGATTAGTGTACGAGTACATAAGCATGATCCGGATTCATTGAGGTGGAATTATGTTGCTAATATTAGTAATTCTGAGTCCATTAAAGAACAAAAAACAGTCATTTTAGGAGAGAACATTCTTACTTATTCTGTAGTGGATAATGTCCTCAAAGTATATATTGCACAAAAAGGAAACGCAATGTCATGGGTCTCAAACTCTTTGGAAGAGAATCCATTTAAAAATAGTCTTCCTTCTTCAATATTGTCATACAACAATAAATTATATGCAACAACAGCCGATAATAATGACGGTAACGTGTATGAATCTACCAATGGTATAAAATGGGAGACTTCAGGCTTATTTGAAAATGAACATGTAAATCTACTTCTAGCTCCTTTAAGTAATAAAATAACATACATCAAGACAATAAATGAAACAAAAGTTTTTGCTTCTACTAATGAAATAACTTCCAACGCAAAAACAGACCAAGAACTTCAAGTTGTACCAGATGACTTCCCTATTGGAAACATATCTTATACAACTTATACTACAGCAACTGGTCTTGAAGGAATTATGCTCATCGGAGAACATGCTAAACAGCCAATAGCCGGAGATATTGAAGCTATCGTTCCATGGGGATATATGGGCAGTATATGGGTTTCATTCCCACCAAATAACGAAGAGACAAGCTGCCCGGTACTACAAACCCCTACCATTATGTATTATAACAACCAGTTCTATATCTTTGGAGAGAAATTTGAATCATTCTATACCTCAGAAGCAGGTCTTGCATGGAAAAAAGCAAATAAAAAGTTCTCTTTCCCTTATCAGGACTGGAGCGAAGCTGATTTTAAGCCAAGTAAAGAGCAACCGGAATTCAGAGGTAGAGAAACCTATTCCTCTGTATTAGACGACAAGAATGACTATATATATATTTTATTTAGCGGAGGAACTGCTAGCTTTGAGGAAGAAGTGGAAGATGAGGAAGATGAGGAAAAAAGTAGTAAAGCTACTAAAACACATACCTACACTTATGAATCTGAAGTATGGCGCGGTCGTTTGAACCAGCTATGGTTTGACAAGGATCCGCTAAATGCCGGTAAATAATAAACGTATACGTTTAAAATAAGAAGATGTCCTATATAGAGCAAATAGACAAAACTCGGATCCCCCAACACGTAGCTATTATTATGGATGGCAACGGACGGTGGGCTAAGCAACGGGGAAAAGAACGTACTTACGGTCACCACGCAGGCGCGGAAACAGTGCAGAAAATCACAGAAGACGCTGCACGGTTGGGAATTAAGTATCTGACTTTATACACCTTCTCAACCGAGAACTGGAATCGACCACAGAAAGAAGTGTCGGCTCTGATGAATCTATTGTTAGATTCTATTGAAGAGGAGACATTGATGAAGAATAATCTCCGCTTTCAAGTCATCGGTGATTTCATGAAATTACCTGCTGATGTGCAAGCTAGTCTGAAAGCATTCATAGAACATACAGTTCATAATACAGGTATGTGTCTGGTGTTAGCTCTTAGTTATTCTTCCCGTTGGGAGATAACTGAAGCAGCCCGACAAATAGCAGCACAAGTTAAAGCAGGAGAAATATCTCCTGAACAAATAACAGATGAGTACATATCCTCTCACCTATCAACAAACTTCATGCCTGATCCGGATCTGTTGATCCGCACGGGGGGAGAAATCCGGTTAAGCAACTATATGTTATGGCAATGTGCTTATTCGGAACTTTATTTTTGTGATACCTTTTGGCCGGATTTTGACAACGAAGAACTCTATAAAGCTATCTGCGAATATCAACAAAGAGAACGCAGGTTCGGCAAAACCAGTGAACAAATCAGCTAACATTATTCGAAACATCAAATTATAACATAAATGCATTATCGTATTTCCTTTATATTCGTAACGTTTATCTGTCTGTTCTGTTTTGTAACAACAGGCATTGCGCAAGAAGCCAACACTGATGAAGACTCGAAACCTGTCATCTTATACTCCGGTACACCGAAACAGTATGAGATAGCGGATATCAAAGTCGAAGGCGTGAAGAATTATGAAGACTATGTATTGATTGGAATATCCGGATTATCGGTAGGACAAACAATTACTGTGCCGGGTGATGAAATCACTGGAGCAATCAAACGCTACTGGCGTCATGGTTTATTCTCCAACGTACAAATTACAGCCGAAAAAATAGAGGGTAACAAGATCTGGTTAAAAATCAGTCTAACGCAGCGCCCCCGTATCTCTGAGGTACGTTATCACGGCGTTAAGAAGTCGGAACGCACCGATTTGGAAGGTAAGCTGGGAATGGTAAAAGGTATGCAGATCACTCCGAATACCGTAGACCGCGCAAAGACACTTATCAAACGATATTTTGATGACAAAGGATTTAAAAATGCCGAAGTGATCATTTCACAAAAAGATGATCCTTCCAGCGAGAACCAGGTTCTTGTAGATATCGATATCGACAAGAAGGAAAAAGTAAAAGTCCACGAGATACAAATCGTTGGAAATACAGCTATCAAAGCTTCCAAGTTGAAACGAGTAATGAAGAAAACCAATGAAAAAGGTAAACTTCGTAACTTGTTCCGTACTAAAAAATTCGTACCGGAAAACTATGAAGCGGATAAACAGCTTATCATCGACAAATATAATGAATTAGGCTACCGTGATGCAATGATTGTAAAGGACAGCATATCACAGTATGACGAAAAAACAGTTAACGTCTTTCTGGATATAGATGAAGGTCAGAAATATTATCTCCGTAACGTTGCATGGGTAGGTAATACGCTCTATCCGTCGGAACAATTAAACTACCTGCTTCGCATGAAGAAGGGTGACGTTTACAACCAAAAGTTACTGAACGAGCGTATTTCCACAGACGATGACGCTATCGGCAACTTATACTATAACAACGGTTACCTATTCTATAATCTCGATCCGGTCGAGGTAAATATTGTAGGTGACTCTATCGACCTCGAAATGAGAATCTATGAAGGCCGCCAGGCTACTATTAATAAAATCAATATTAGTGGTAACGACCGTTTGTATGAAAACGTAGTCCGTCGTGAGCTTCGTATCCGTCCGGGACAATTGTTCAGCAAAGAAGACTTGATGCGTTCTTTACGTGAGATTCAGCAAATGGGACACTTTGACCCGGAAAAACTGCAACCGGATATCCAACCGGATCCTATGAACGGAACCGTTGACATAGGTTTGCCTTTGACTTCTAAAGCCAATGACCAGGTAGAATTCTCTGCCGGTTGGGGACAGACTGGTATCATTGGTAAACTGAGTTTGAAGTTCACCAACTTCTCCATAGCCAATCTGCTGCATCCGGGGGAAAATTATCGCGGTATCCTGCCACAGGGTGACGGACAGACATTGACTATCAGCGGACAGACAAATGCTAAGTATTATCAATCGTATAGTATCTCATTCTTCGATCCTTGGTTTGGTGGTAAACGTCCGAACTCATTCTCCGTATCCGCCTTCTTCTCTGTACAAACGGATATCAGTAGCCGTTACTATAATTCCAGCTACTTTAACAACTACTACAACAGTATGTATAGCGGTTATGGTGGTTATGGCATGTACAATTATGGCAACTACAATAACTACGAGAACTACTATGATCCGGACAAGTCTATCAAAATGTGGGGACTTTCCGTTGGTTGGGGTAAACGTCTTAAATGGCCCGATGACTACTTCACCCTTTCTGCAGAGTTGGCTTATCAACGCTACAACCTGAAAGACTGGCAGTACTTCCCGGTAACTAACGGTAAGTGTAATGATTTGAGCATTTCATTGACGTTGGCACGTAACTCTATTGACAACCCGATCTTCCCGCGCTCCGGTTCGGATTTCTCATTATCAGTACAGTTCACTCCGCCGTATTCAGCTTTCGATGGCAAGGATTATAAAGGTTACTACTCTAACCCTAAAACAGGTAGTATCACCCAAGACAATATGAACAAACTTCATAAATGGGTAGAATACCACAAATGGAAATTTAAAGGTAAAACATATACCCCGTTAATGGACCCTATTGCTCATCCGAAGTGTCTGGTATTGATGACACGTACAGAATTCGGTTTGTTGGGTCATTACAATGAATACAAGAAATCACCATTCGGTACATTTGATGTCGGTGGTGATGGTATGACCGGTTACTCAAGCTACGCAACAGAAAGTATCGCATTGCGTGGTTATGAAAATAGCTCATTGACACCATACGGTTCCGAAGGTTATGCTTACACACGTCTCGGAATTGAATTAAGATATCCGTTAATGCTGGAAACAAGTACCAACATTTATGTGTTAGGTTTCTTGGAAGCTGGTAACGCTTGGAATGATATCAAGAAATTCAATCCGTTCGACTTGAAACGTTCTGCCGGAGTTGGTGTGCGTATCTTCCTGCCGATGATTGGTATGATGGGTATTGACTGGGGTTACGGTTTCGACAAGGTATTTGGTTCTAAACAATATGGAGGAAGCCAATTCCACTTTATCTTAGGACAAGAATTCTAAAATGTATCACCAAAAAACTAAACGTCATGAGAAAGTCTGTTCTATTTATCACTCTGCTGTTTGCCATTAGTATGGCAGCTAACGCACAGAAATTTGCATTGATCGATACGGAATATATTATGAAGAATATTCCGGCTGCTCAAAGCGCTAATGAACAAATGCAAGAAGCTACGAAGAAATATCAGGCTGAAGTAGAAGTCTTGGCAAAAGAGGCACAGAAAATGTTTCAGGACTACCAAGCGAAATCGTCAACTCTTTCTGCTGCACAAAAAACAAAGAAAGAGGATGAAATCGTAGCCAAAGAGAAGGCTGCCGCTGAACTAAAACGTACTTATTTTGGTCCGGAGGGTGAATTGGCAAAGATGAGAAACAAGCTGATTACTCCGATTCAAGATGAAATTTATGAAGCAGTAAAGGCTGTATCTCAACAACATGGATACGACATGGTAGTCGATAGAGCCTCTGCCGCAGGCATAATTTTTGCAAATCCGCGCATTGATATCAGCGATGAAATATTAAGAAGATTAGGATATTCAAATTAATTTCATACATTTGCAACTGGAAATAACTAAAAATCATTCAAATAAATTATAGAACTATGCTAAAAAAAATCGCACTTGTAATGTTGCTTGCACTCCCAATGGGTGTATTTGCACAGAACTTAAAATTCGGTCATATTAACGCACAGGAAATTATCACTGTGATGCCGGAATTCACAAAGGCTCAAAATGACATTCAGAATTTAGAAAAACAACTTACTGCTGAACTTCAAAGAACCCAAGAAGAATTCAACAAGAAATATCAGGAATTCCAGCAAGCTATCGCTAAGGATTCTCTTCCGGCTAATATCGCTGAAAGAAGACAGAAAGAGTTGCAGGATATGATGCAAAGACAAGAACAGTTCCAGCAAGATGCTCAGCAACAAATGGCAAAGGCACAAAATGATGCAATGGCTCCTATTTACAAAAAATTAGACGACGCTATCAAGGCAGTTGGTGCCGCTGAAGGAGTAATTTACATCTTCGACCTTGCAAGAACTCCAATACCTTATGTTAATGAGACATTAAGCATCAACCTGACTAACAAGGTAAAAGCTAATCTCGGTATTAAATAAGCAATAAGAGTAAGAAATTCTAAAAGGGAAAGGGAAAAGAAGCACAGACTTCTTTCTCTTTCCCTTTTTTTCATGTACATTTGCGTATATAAATTCTCATCCGTTATGAAACAACAGTTACCCTATACCCCCGGACCGATCGGAGTATTTGACTCCGGATACGGCGGACTGACTATTCTCAATAAGATAAGAGAGATATTACCTGAATATGACTATATTTATCTGGGAGATAATGCCCGTACACCCTACGGAACACGTTCTTTTGAAATCGTATACGAATTCACTCTACAAGCAGTCAACAAGTTATTTGAATTGGGCTGCCATCTTGTTATATTAGCTTGCAACACAGCCTCTGCCAAAGCATTGCGTAGTATACAGATGAACAATCTACCGAAGATAGATCCGGAACGTCGTGTACTCGGAGTAATCCGTCCCACGGTAGAGTGCATAGGGAATATAACACAAAGCCGACATATCGGAATATTAGCGACAGCAGGTACAATCAAATCAGAGTCTTACCCGCTGGAAGTTCATAAACTATACCCCGATATTCAAGTAAACGGAGTTGCCTGTCCGATGTGGGTACCATTAGTAGAAAATAATGAAGCACAGAATGAAGGAGCAGATTATTTCATCCGGAAATATATAAATCAGTTATTGCAAAAAGACTCACAGATTGACACTGTGATTCTGGGTTGTACACATTACCCTCTGCTACTTCCGAAAATTCAGCAATATATTCCGGATAATATCCGCGTGATCGCACAAGGTGAATATGTCGCCGAAAGCTTAAAAGATTATTTGTGCAGACACCCGGAAATGGATATTAAATGTACTAAAAATAACAGTTGTTTGTTTTATACAACAGAAGCGGAAGATAAGTTCATCGAGTCAGCCTCGACTTTCCTAAACCAACAGATTAATGTAAAACGAATCACGCTCGAATAAAATTCTGGAAAAGAATAACTATTTATTGCCATTTCTTGTTATATTTGTAAACAACAACCCTTAATACCATAAGATCATGAAAGAAGAAGATTACAGCAAGTCGATAGAAGTATTCTCCGGCTCTCCGTGGGAGGCAGAAATCATCAAGGGATTATTAGAAAGCAATGACATTCGCTGCGTTATCAAAGATGGAATTATGGGTACATTGGCACCCTATATTGCTCCGGCAGTCTCTGTCCTTGTCACTGAAGACGAATACGAATCCGCCACCGAACTAATCAGAAGTCGAGCTGAAAAAGATAACGACTAATACACTTCAGGCCTTCTCTGATATTCTTCAGTGAATTGGCCTAGGAGGACCGTATGCATATTTTTCACCTCCCGTACCCAAATTGACACAGGGAGTAATATTGATGTGTGCACTTTCAAATATGATGAAGGAAGTCATCTGTTCTACTTGTAGATTCGTATATTTCATTATTTACTTTTTCTCTATCAGGATGCTAAGATAATTCTTTTCAGCCCGTTTTGGTAACATATCGATAAAAAGTTCTATATTTGTACTTTCAAATCGTCAGTAAATTAGCAAAAATGAAACAGGTATTTACACGGGTTGCAGTAAAGGTCGGTAGCAATGTATTAACACGCCGAGATGGGACGCTGGACGTTACTCGTATGTCAGCGCTTGTTGATCAGATAGCAGAATTGCATAAATCGGGAGTGGAGATTATTCTCATTTCGTCAGGAGCGGTAGCGTCAGGACGTAGTGAAGTATCCCCACAAAAAAAACTCGACAGTGTAGACCAACGTCAATTGTTTTCTGCAGTAGGACAGGCAAAGTTAATCAATCGTTATTATGAGCTTTTCCGCGAACATAATATTCCTGTTGGCCAGGTATTGACTACAAAAGAAAGTTTTGGCACACGCCGCCATTATCTCAATCAGAAAAACTGTATGACAGTGATGCTTGCAAATGGAGTAATTCCGATTGTAAATGAAAACGATACGATTTCTGTCAGTGAACTGATGTTCACCGATAATGATGAACTATCCGGACTCATTGCCTCGATGATGAATGTACAAGCATTGATTATCCTCAGCAATATAAACGGAATTTATAATGGTTCTCCTTCAAATCCGGATTCTTCCGTCATTCGTGAGATTGAGCATGGAAAAGATCTATCCAACTATATCCAAGCTTCCAAGTCCAGTTTCGGCCGAGGGGGGATGTTGACAAAGACCAATATAGCCCGCAAAGTAGCAGATGAAGGGATTACGGTAATTATCGCCAATGGGAAACGAGATAATATCCTGGTCGACCTGCTTCAACATCCGGATGAAACTCTCTGCACACGATTCATTCCTTCCAACGAACCGGTATCCAGCGTAAAAAAATGGATTGCCCACAGTGAGGGATTCGCAAAAGGTGAAATTCACATTAATAAGTGTGCTACCGAAATACTAAATTCTGAAAATGCAGTCAGTATTCTTCCGATCGGTATTACACGTATTGAAGGAGAATTTGAAAAAGACGATATTGTGCGTATCATGGATTTTCAGGGAAATCAGGTAGGAATAGGGAAAGTAAATTGTGATGCTAGACAAGCAAAGGAAGCTATAGGAAAACATGGTAAAAAAGCGGTAGTACATTACGACTATCTATACATTGAATAATTAATCGAAAGAAAAAAAGTGTATGGTTACTAACTTAAACGAAACCTTCGCTGCCGTACAAGCAGCTAGCCGTGAATTGGCAATCCTGGATGACACAATAATCAATCAGATACTAAATGCAGTAGCTGATGCAGCTATTGCAGAGACACCGTTTATTCTGGCAGAAAATGAAAAAGACCTCGCACGAATGGATAAGAATGATCCAAAGTATGACCGGTTGAAACTGACAGAGGAGCGTTTGAAAGACATTGCCACAGATACACGTAATGTTGCAACGCTTCCCTCTCCCTTAGGAAGGGTGTTGAAAGAGACCATACGCCCCAACGGAATGAAACTGACCAAAATCAGCGTGCCTTTCGGAGCAATAGGAATCATCTACGAAGCACGACCTAATGTGAGTTTCGATGTATTCTCCCTTTGCCTGAAAAGCGGAAATGCCTGTGTATTGAAAGGAGGAAGCGACGCCGATTATTCCAACCGGGCCATTATCTGTGTTATTCACGAAGTACTAAAAGAATTCAATATCAATCCACATATTGTCGAGCTACTCCCAGCCGATAGAAAAGCTACAACAGCATTACTAAATGCAGTAGGTTATATCGATCTGGTTATCCCCAGAGGAAGTAGTAACCTTATCAATTTTGTACGCAACAATGCAAAAATCCCGGTCATTGAAACAGGGGCCGGTATTTGCCACACTTACTTTGATGAGTTTGGAGATGTAAGTAAAGGGGCAGATATTATTTATAATGCCAAAACACGCAGAGTCAGTGTATGTAATGCATTGGACTGTACTATCGTACATGAAAAAAGACTGGATAAGCTTCCTTTGCTTTGCGAAAAGTTAAAAGACAGCAATGTGATTATATATGCCGATCCGCGAGCCTATCAGGCATTAGACGGCCATTATCCTGCCGAACTTCTGCAACCTGCAACGAAAGAAAGTTTCGGCACAGAGTTCTTAGACTATAAAATGGCGGTTAAAACAGTGAAGAGTTTTGAAGATGCTTTGAGGCATATCCAAGAAAACAGTTCCAGACACAGCGAATGCATCGTCACAGAGAACAAGGAACGTGCAGCGTTGTTTACTAAAATAGTAGATGCTGCTTGTATATATACTAATGTCTCTACGGCCTTCACCGATGGAGCCCAATTCGGTTTGGGAGCAGAAATAGGTATCAGTACCCAGAAATTGCATGCACGTGGTCCCATGGGATTGGAAGAAATGACCTCATATAAATGGGTCATTGAAGGAAATGGACAGACAAGATGGTAATATGTATGTAATAGTGAACTATAAACTGTGAATAGCAAACAGTTGAAAGATAAATCGTATAATAACGAATTAATTATAGAAAACATGAAGAAATTTACTTGTGTACAGGACATCGGCGATTTAAAATCAGCCCTTGCAGAAGCATTTGAAATCAAAAAAGACCGCTTCAAGTATGTAGAATTAGGACGTAACAAGACATTAATGATGATCTTCTTCAATTCCAGTCTACGTACACGCCTCAGCACACAGAAGGCCGCTTTAAATCTGGGAATGAACGTAATGGTGTTGGACATCAACCAGGGTGCATGGAAACTGGAAACAGAACGCGGTGTTATCATGGACGGCGACAAACCCGAACATTTACTGGAAGCCATCCCCGTCATGGGATGTTACTGCGATATAATCGGAGTACGCTCTTTTGCACGCTTCGAGAATCGTGATTTCGATTATCAGGAAACGATTCTGAATCAATTTATCCAGTATTCGGGACGCCCCGTATTCTCTATGGAAGCAGCAACCCGCCATCCGTTGCAAAGTTTCGCAGACTTGATCACCATCGAAGAATACAAAAAAACTGTACGTCCGAAAGTGGTTATGACTTGGGCTCCGCATCCGCGTCCATTACCACAGGCTGTTCCCAACTCATTTGCCGAATGGATGAACGCCACCGACTATGATTTCGTCATTACTCATCCCGAAGGCTATGAACTGGCTCCACAATTTGTAGGAAATGCCAAGGTGGAATACGACCAAATGAAGGCTTTCGAAGGAGCCGACTTTATATATGCCAAGAACTGGGCAGCCTATGCAGGCGACAATTACGGACAGATATTGACTAAAGACCGAGAATGGACTGTCAGCGACCGACAAATGGAAGTGACTAATAACGCTTTCTTCATGCACTGTCTTCCTGTACGCAGAAACATGATTGTGACGGATGACGTTATCGAAAGTCCACAATCTATCGTTATCCCGGAAGCTGCTAACCGTGAGATCTCAGCGACAGTCGTTTTAAAGAAATTACTTGAAAGTCTATAACATCATGTTCAAAAGTAAACTAATAATCATATTGCTATGCCTGTGCGTTGTTGCAGGCATAGCAGATGCCCAAGAAAAAAAGTCTCAAGTAATACAGTCAGAACCACAATTAGAAGACATCTATAATGTACTGGAAGCTATGGACATTCACATGTTCCGTTTTGAATTAAAAGAGTTTCTGAACAAAGTATATACGGTCACTGCCTACATGGATGAGTATGAAAATGGAAAATCCCCCAAACAAGTGCATAATATCAGACTCGGGAAAAACATTCAGTCTTTAAATGCAGTACCAGAAGAACATCGTCAAGCTTTCCGGGAAATAAAACATATTCCGGAAGGCAAGAACGAATGGGAGAATATCAAAGAGATGTCAATATATCTTAGAAAGTCCAATGATTCGACTTCAGTTTGCACTATTAATGTACCGGGAACGATGAAAGGTGGTGCACCATTAAAATTACAGGCAATAGAAAAATACCACTCTTATATTTATTACCCGCGCCTATTTAAATTTCAGCCTATACAAGACACAGACCATTTGAAAATTCCTTTAATTTTATATGGTTCCGCTTGGCTGGACAAGCAACATGACATCATCCGATTTTGTGGAGAAAGAGAAATTGATCCGGAAATGAAAGCAGAAATCCTTAAAGACATACCCCATTATTTTGTAATAGGAATAGAGCTTAAAGCTGAGAAAGAGTGATCAACTTTTTATTTTTAGACATGGACTAAACGAATAGACAATTCTCTATTAATATCACCGCCACACCGTCAAACCAATTAATCCATGTCTAAAACCTATATTTTTCACCACATCGACTAATGCTCAATCTCCTTGCCTGCCTCCTGCCAAGAATTGAATCCCTTATCAAGTTCAAAGACCTTATACCCTTTCTCACTCAGAATATTCGCAGCCTTTTTGCTCCGCTTGCCGCTACGGCAATACACAGCTACCGGTTTATCTTTTTGCAACAGCGAATCTGCCATTGAAGCAAAAGAATCATCCATTACATTGATATTGATTGTCTTTGCAATATGTCCTTCCGAATACTCTGCCAAAGTACGGACATCCAAACGCTGTATATCCTCATTCTGAATGAGGTTATCAAAATCATCCACGTTCATAGACTTGAAATCTCCTTTCTGCTGACAAGAGAAAAGAGAAGAGAGAAATAAAAATAATCCCACAGCTAGTTGATTCATTTTAAACATCATACTCTATTATTCAATTCTTATCCGGAACATATTCAAATCCGGGGTTACAGTACTTACCAGATTCTATTGCAGTGCCGTCCTTATCATACGTATAATATTTGAACTTAATCGTTATCTTTTGACCGGGATTCTCTGCATCCGCATATTTATCCAAAGGAACAGAGAGATAAGCACGACGATTGTAGTACTCCTCATCACCATTCGCATCATGGTACAACAACATATTTACAGTACCATTTGTTTCAAATTCGGACAAATCTTCCACTATGCCGAAAACATGCTGTTTACCACCATTAACCTTGAGATTCAGAATCATATTCAGATAACCTCTTCCCAACCAGATACTGACAACATCTACCGGATCATGCTTTAACCCGTCTCTATAAGTTGGATCATCTGCCGGTTTAGGTGTCGGCGTAACAAGAGATTGCAAAGAATAAATCACAGCTGTAGCCGTGTGCCCGTTCGAAAGCGTTTCATAATTACTCATTACACGCCTGGAAGTATTTGGCGAAATAGCAGAACCCGTACGATCTTTAGATACAGTCAACGCTTCCCCATTATCAGGTATCAACGTCTGTATACTACCATCCGTTCCAGCCTTCACTGTTACAAATTCCAATTTAACCGACGGATAATAATAATCATCCTCCCCACAAGCGGACATCAGCAAAAGTAATCCCCAAAACCAGACTATATGTAACTTTCTTATTCTCATCGACACGCAGCTAAATGGTTTATTAATGGATTGGCATACATTAATAACAACTTCTCACGCAGAAAAGCTTCATCCTTATTAGGAATCTCTATTTTACCCAATTGTTGCTCAATATAGCCTACAAACTGCTGTTTCTCCTCCTGCGAATAAATCCCGGTAAACTCTGTCGTCCCATTCAACCAGTCATAAGCGACGTAATTTCCCGGATACATCCGGTAATTACGATAAATTCTCTGATCAATACAAGCAGAAATAGCAGCAAACAACTCCGGTTTCGGTAACGAGCGGTCTATTTGTTCCAGTTCATCATTTATGCAAGAAGCAACTTGAAAATGCACCTTACCTTTATATCCGAAAAGCCCGGTTTGCATATTAATCAAGTCGTCTTGTGTTGTTTTTTTATATCCTTCTATATCCCTTTTCAACTGAAATTCCCGTGCTTTCAGGAAGTCGCAAGGATCATATTCGTATGAAATGGCAAGCGGAGCAATATTCATTTCCTTCAAGCGATCTATCAAATCTCCTTCACCTCCCATTGCCAGCATTTTCAGGACACTATCTTGCGTGCGGTCATTAGAATCCTTCGCCCGTCCTTCACGCTGTGCAATCCAAATAGATTGATTTTTCTCTGCAATGGTATAATGCATATATCGGGACATCCGCGTCGAAGCCTCCAACATCTGGCGCATCGTAAGTGCCCGCTGAACAATAAAAGACTTGTTGACACGCACCAGCTTCTTTATCCAAGGATAAATAAGTAAGTTATCACCAATAGCAATCTCTACCGTATCCATTCCCTGATCGACCAACAGAATAGAAAGGAAGCCTGAATCCAAGATAATATCCCTGTGATTTGAAATATATGTATAGGCTTTCTTCTTATTCGGCAAAGCATTGTGATCTAATGTCAGCCCATTTGTATGTTCTTCTGCTATCTTCCACAAAATACCATAACAAAATGCTTTCTGGAAATCAAGTTTCGTCTTACACGTACGCATTTTCTGCGCCAGAAGTTCAAATGGAACGTTCGGTATAGCTCCGGTAGCAGCTTTCCGAAAAGCCGGATCGGCAATCAGTTCCTCAAAGATTTGAGGAAGCTCCTCATCATTATAAGGACGAATCTCATTAAACTCTGTCAGATCCATAACGGTAATTAAAATTTATTTTCGATAATATCAGTCATCACATCCTTTATCTCCAGACCGGCAGCACGTACTTGCTGGGGAATAAAACTTGTCGCAGTCATTCCCGGAGTGGTATTCACTTCAAGAAGATTAATCTTTTCACCGGCTGTAACAATATAATCCACACGGATAATGCCGGAACAACCCAATATATCATAGATAGCCGAAGTCAACATCTGCACCCGGTCGGTCAGTTCGTCCGAAATGCGTGCAGGAGTTATCTCGTCTACCTGCCCATTATATTTAGCATCATAATCGAAAAACTCATTATGAGTCACTACTTCCGTAGGCGGAAAAACCACTGACTTTTCCTTGGTTTTATAACAACCGCAAGTCAATTCCGTACCTTCCATAAAAGCTTCCACAAGCACTTCTTCCGCCTCACCGAAAGCTTTAACAATAGCCGGTTGGATTTGTTCTTTCGTCTTCACCTTCGTAACTCCAAAACTGGAGCCACCCAGACTTGGTTTGATAAAGCAAGGCAAACCAATCTTTTCCAAGACATCCTCGTCGGACACCGATTGTCCCTGACGCAATAACAATGATTCGGCAATACGCACTCCAAAGGCTTTCAGATATTGATTGCAAGCGAACTTATCATAGGTAATGGCAGCTGCCAACACTCCACAACAAGAATACGGAATACGCATCATATCGAAATAACCTTGCAAACGTCCATCCTCACCCGGCGTACCGTGAATGGTGATATAAGCAAAATCGAACACAACCTTTTCCGTTCCGTTCATAAAACTAAAGTCATTTCTGTCTACCGGTACTTTATTTCCGTCCGGTAATTGTACCTCCCAGCGACGGCCCTCCATCTCTACGATGTACAAATTATACTTTTCCTTGTCAATAAAGGAGTAAATGCCCTGTGCACTACGCAGGGAAACTACGATTTCAGAGGTATCCCCTCCTGCTACGATAGCAATGTTGCGTTTCATTCTAATTCTCTGTTACTTATATAGCCTCTCCACTTCTCGATAAGCCGGGCCATGTCATCCGGAAGTTCGGAAGTAAAATACATCTCCTCACCAGTGACGGGATGCACAAAGCCCAACGTCATAGCATGCAAAGCCTGTCGGGGACAAGTGTCAAAGCAATTATTTACAAACTGTTTGTACTTACTAAAATGAGTACCTTTCAATATCTCATGACCACCATAACGCTCGTCGTTAAACAGTACGTGCCCGATATGTTTCATGTGAACACGAATCTGATGAGTACGTCCGGTTTCAAGTATGCACTCCACCAAAGTGACATATCCCAACCGTTCCAATACCCGATAATGAGTTACGGCATGTTTTCCTACTGCCGGGTCGGACATCACCGCCATTTGCATCCGGTCCTTCGGATTACGGGCAATGTTACCGACAATCGTTCCTTCATCCTGTTCCACAGTTCCCCACACCAAAGCACGGTACTTGCGTTTGGTTGTCTTATTGAAGAACTGCAATCCCAGATTTGTTTTAGCATCCGGTGTTTTGGCAATCACCAGCAACCCGGAAGTATCTTTATCAATCCGATGAACAAGCCCGACGTGAGGGTCATTAGCATCATAATCAGGCACATCTTTCATGTGCCAGGCCAGTGCATTCACCAAAGTGCCGTGATAGTTTCCGTGTCCCGGATGTACTACCAGCCCTGCAGGCTTATTCACAACCATTACATACTTATCTTCATATACGATATTAAGAGGAATATCTTCAGGAATAATTTCATTTTCATAACGCGGACGATCCATTACCACAGTAATGACATCCAACGGCTTCACCTTATAGCTACTCTTCACCGGCTTGCCGTTAGCCATAACGAATCCGTCTTCGGCAGCCTTCTGAATACGGTTACGCGAAGCGTTGACAATACGTTCGAATAGATATTTGTCGACTCTGACCATCGCCTGCCCCTTATCTACCACTACACGGAAGTGTTCGTAGAGTTGCGATTCGTCACCGACAGGTTCTATATCATCCAAGTCATTTTCCAATTCATCAGGAAGTTCTTCCTCTATCATGCGAGTCTGTTTCTGTTGTTTATCAATTAAAACCAACTATCATCTTGTGTGGATGATGATTCTGACGCCACCGGCTCTTCCGTGTCTAGATCGATATCAATAGAATCTTCTTCCACTGTATCACCGGCTCCATCTCCTACCATTAATGTCAAGGAGGCTCCCATAGGGATTTTCTCCCCTGCCGTTAATTGGCGTCCCTGATATTTCACACCATACACCCAGTCTTTCTCTCCATTGACCAACTGTACTTCGTTCAATTTAAACCCAGCACTCAGCAACTTAGCCTGTGCTTGGCGAAGCGAACTGTTATCAGCAACATCCGGAATCACACGCAACGGCACATCCAAGGTATTAACCGTCAGATAGACCGTACGTCCTTCTTTAACTTTCTCACCGGCTCCCGGCTTCAGTTCAAGAATAATTCCTGCCGCTTTATCCTTAACATACTTAGTATCCGAGATCACCGCCACCAATCCACGATTGCGGAACATCTTTGCAGCCTCTTCCGTAGTCATACCTTTCACATCAGGCACAACCACAGTTTCTCCATGATGGGTGTACACATCCATCCATTTCAGCACACCGAATATCATTACTACCACTACCACAATCATGGCAACAATATTCAGCCAGAAAAATTTATTTGTTTTAAAAGAAAAGAATTCTTTAATAGTCATACGCTTTGCTGTTAATATGCGCCAAAGATACGACAAAATAGTTGAATTTTTGAATAGTAGGCAATGAAAAATGTCCTACCTCATGATGTTAGGACACTTATCATTGCCGGAATTGTTGCAACTATAATCCCCACTCCTATAGATTTCAACAACCTTATTATTTTCATCCGGGGGGTTCATTTCCCGAATATATTCCCATATTATACACAGCTTGTCTACAAATACTGATTCATATCACAAAGAAAAGCAAAAAAGCAACAAACAAGAATAAACAGCTGAATGTTTTAACATTCTATTAGCAAATTAAAAATCAGAAGAAACAAAAAGGCGAAGAATAACTCTTCGCCTTTTTGTTTCTTCTGATGACTAGTGATTACCACTTCTGTCCATTGTACTCATCAGAAACAGTCAGTTTCTTTCTGCCTTTTGCACGGCGAGCAGCTAATACTCTACGACCATTAGCCGATGCCATTCTCTCACGGAAACCGTGTTTGTTTTTTCTCTTTCTGTTAGAGGGTTGAAATGTTCTTTTCATTACTGTATCTTGTTTTTATGTTATTATTCTACGTAATCGGGCTGCAAAAATAGGCACTTTTTTTAAATTAACCAAGAGATAACTCATTTTTGCTCAAAAGTTTTTGTGTTTTTTACCGATTTAGATTACTTTTGCATCCGAATTCCTACGAAAACAATTAAATAACAATAATATAATAAGAAGAATAGCAGTATGATTAATGCTCAAGACATCAAAAACGGAACTTGTATCCGTATGGACGGAAAGCTCTATTTCTGTATCGAATTCCTACATGTAAAACCTGGTAAAGGTAATACTTTCATGCGTACAAAACTCAAAGATGTAGTTAGCGGATACGTTCTTGAACGTCGTTTCAACATCGGCGAAAAGTTGGAAGATGTACGTGTAGAACGTCGTCCATATCAGTTTTTGTATAAAGAAGGAGATGATTATATCTTCATGAATCAGGAAACTTTCGACCAACATCCTATCGCTCACGATTTGATTAACGGCGTTGACTTCTTGCTCGAAGGCATGACTTTGGACGTTGTCTCCGATGCTTCTACAGAAACTGTACTCTATGCAGACATGCCTATCAAAGTTCAGATGAAAATCACATATACAGAACCGGGCCTGAAAGGTGATACAGCTACCAATACACTGAAACCGGCAACGGTAGAATCTGGTGCAACAGTACGCGTTCCGTTATTCATCAACGAAGGCGAAACAATTGAAATTGATACACGCGACGGTTCCTACGTAGGACGTGTGAAAGCATAATTGTTATATAAATGACATAAAGAAACGGTGGATTTGCTACGGCATCTCCACCGTTTTTTATTAACTTTGTGCCACACTAACTCTATACAAAAATATAAAAGAATGAAAAAGTTAATCTACACGTTATTCTTTGTCCTCATCTCCGTTGTTGCAAACGGTCAGGCAAAGTACGTATTCTATTTCATCGGAGATGGAATGGGAGTCAACCAAGTCAATGGCACAGAGATGTTCCAAGCCGAATTGCAAAACGGGCGTATCGGTGTTGAGCCACTACTGTTTACACAATTTCCGGTAGCTACTATGGCCACTACTTTTTCCGCTACAAATTCCGTTACCGATTCTGCCGCCGCAGGTACAGCACTCGCCACCGGAAAGAAAACCTACAACCATGCAATTTCCGTGAATGAAGAGAAAAATGCCATACAAACAGTAGCCGAGAAGGCTAAGAAAGCCGGTAAGAAAGTAGGTGTCACCACTTCGGTCAGTGTAGACCATGCCACTCCTGCTGCATTTTATGCTCATCAACCGGATCGTAATATGTATTACGAAATCGCTCTAGACCTGCCAAAAGCTAATTTCGATTTCTACGCAGGCGGTGGTTTTCTAAAGCCAACCACTACGTTCGACAACAAAAAGGCTCCGAGCATCTTCCCTATTTTCGAAGAAGCCGGTTACACCGTAGCACGCGGTTACAATGATTACAAAGCAAAATCCCAGAATGCCGAAAAGATGATATTGATACAGGAAGAAGGAGCAAATCCTTCCTGTTTGCCTTATGCTATCGACCGTAAAGACAATGATCTGACTCTTGCCCAAATCACCGAAAGTGCTATTGACTTTCTGACTAAAGGTAAAAATAAAGGCTTTTTCTTAATGGTAGAAGGCGGAAAAATCGACTGGGCTTGCCATGCAAATGACGCAGCTACCGTATTCAATGAAGTAAAAGACATGGATAATGCTATCAAAGTAGCGTATGAATTCTACAAGAAACACCCGAAAGAAACTCTTATCGTAGTAACAGCCGATCACGAAACCGGTGGTATCGTATTAGGTACAGGCAAATATGCATTGAACCTGAAAGCACTTCAACATCAGAAACATTCTGCTGACGGCCTTTCCAAACGTATCAGCGAACTAAGAAAATCCAAAGGAAACAAAGTGACTTGGGAAGATATGAAAACATTCCTTGGTGAAGAAATGGGCTTTTGGAAACAATTCCCTATTTCTTGGGAGCAAGAAAAGAAGTTACGCGACGAATTTGAGAAGTCATTCATCAAAAACAAAGTAGTATTTGCTGAAAGTATGTATTCCAAAAGTGAACCAATGGCTGCATGTGCCAAAGAAGTAATGGACGAAATCTCCATGGTAGGCTGGGTAAGCGGCGGCCATTCAGCAGGTTTTGTTCCTGTATTCGCTATCGGGGCAGGTTCTCACTTGTTCAGTGAAAAAATAGACAATACGGAGATTCCCAAAAGAATTGCTAAAGCGGCAGGGTACAAATAAGATATTAAATAATAAGTATTAAGTATTAGTTTGCGCTATAACTGCATAGAATTAATGCTTAATACTTATTATTTATTTCTAAGCTTGTGTCTCTCCTTCTATATAATCTTCAAGGAAAAGGTTTTCGCCGTCGAATACTGCATATGAAAAATAATTAATCCAGTCCCCAAGAATCAACACGCGTGAAGTGGTACTCAACATCAGATCCAGTTCAATGTGACGATGACCATAAATAAAGAAGTTGATATTAGGATGACTTTTCAGATACTCCTTCGTATATAGTACCAGATGTTCCTGGTTTTCTCCCATATAATCCGGTTCCTTTCCGTCAGCCCGTTTCTGTCGGCTGTGTTTTGCCCATGTCAATCCCAATTCCACACTCCAACGAGGATGAATGGCGGAAAATAGGGTCTGCAATGTTTTGCTGTGAAACATGGAACGAAGTAATTTGAACTTTTTATCCGGGTCACCAAGTCCGTCACCATGAGCAAGATAGAACTCTTTTCCATAGATCTCAGTAGTCAATGGTTCACGGTGCATAATGACACCACACTCTTTGGTAAGATAATCTCCGCACCAAATATCATGGTTACCGGTAAAGAAATGTACTTCTACTCCCATATCCGTCAGCTCGGAAATTTTCCCCAGGAAACGGGTGTAACCCTTAGGTACGACCAACCGGAATTCATACCAGAAGTCAAACATATCTCCCAGCAGATAAACGGCAGCTGCCTTGTGCTTTATACTATCAAGAAAATTCACCAAACGCCGTTCCTGTGTACGCCCATGTTCAATAGCACGGGAACCAAGATGTGCATCGGAAAGGAAATAGACATTCTTCATAAAAAACCCAGTTCCAGTTTAGCCTCCTCACTCATCATATCCTTATCCCATTCCGGTTCAAACACCAGATTAATGGTAGCCGAGTTCACTCCTTCCACAGATTCTATCTTCTGGCGAATATCTTCCATGATAAAATCAGCGGCTGGACAGTTCGGTGCTGTCAGTGTCATATCCAGCACCACTTCCCCATTATCAGAGACATCTATCTTATAGATCAGCCCAAGATCGTATACATTCACCGGGATTTCCGGATCGTACACAGTTTTTAGCATGGCTACAATCTTTTCTTCTATTTCAAACTTTTCCATACGTTCTTATTTATGTATTGCAAAGATAGAGATAAAAAATTAGACACGGAATGCGTACCTAACTAAAAAACATACCGAGAGACTAAATTGTTGCGGGAAATATTCATCAATCGTTTCAGAGCAGCCCTTCATCTGCAAAGCTGTAAAAGCCGTCCTCACAGACTATGACATGGTCTATCAGGCGAATATTCATCGTATCCGCCGCTTTACGGATATGTTCCGTCAATGTCCTGTCAGGCTGGCTAGGCTGAATATTTCCGGAAGGGTGATTGTGCACCACAGCTATTTGTGTAGCCCTTTGCATCAATGCTTCCCGAAGAATGGAACGCACATCGGCATAAGTACCGTCTATACCGCCGGAACTGATACGTATCTTATCAATCAGTTTCGTTGCCTGATTCAACAACAGTACCCAGAACTCTTCTTGCGCCAAGTCGCACATTAGTGGTTGAAAAATCTCGTAGATATCTTTTGAGCAGGTGATCCGAAGTCTCTCTCTGATGTTTTGCAATTTCCGCCGCTTGCCTAATTCAAGGGCGGCCATAACCGTAATGCTCTTTGCCGGTCCCATTCCTTTAAAACGGGAATAGTCGCACACTTCCCACTTCGCCAAAGTATTCAGGTTATTATCACAGGACAAAAGCAGGCGTCGCATCAGTTCGACAGCGCTTTCTTCCGTATTCCCGGAGCCTATTAATATAGCGAGTAGTTCGGCGTCACTCAATGCGGCTGCTCCCTTCTCTATCATTTTCTCCCGCGGACGATCCTCCGGTGCCCATTGGTTGATAGATAACTTGTGTTTGTTTTCCATTTTCTATGTTTTGAAAGTGTAAAGGTAGACTTATTTTATTTAATGGCAGGGGATATAGAAAAGAAAATAAAATACCGGTGGTATTTCCCTATAGGAAACTGAAAGTTTCAAGCCTTGGGAACTTTAGTTTCAAGCGTCTGAAACTAAAGTTTCTCCATGATGAAACTAAAGTTTCCCACCGGTGAAACTATAGTTTCTCTACGGCGAAACCAAAGGTTCCAATGCATGAAACTATTGGTTTTGCCGTATTAATTTATAGTCATATAAGTATCCTAGTTCATAACCGTGAAGACACAATTCAGAATCATACGAGTTTACTTATAAAAGTTCTTTTGAAATGCTTCAAACTCATCTTTTCCTCTGATGCAACGTTGCCACCATGCACGCCAGAAACCTGTACCGTAGCCTATAAGCTGAATAAATGCGGCAGCAATGGAATATATTCCGATACTTAAACTCTTATTTTGAATCGTTGAGTCTATGCAGACCAACAGTGCATAAAGAAGAATAGGCGTGAAACTAAACAGACAAAACGGTGTCCCCAATAATAAAACAGCTACTCCTAATGTAAAGACCGCCGGGAGCAGATGCACCAGTTTCAACGAATCAGGGTACTTCTTGTAAAGATTGATACGGGCAATACCGGAGTTGTGCACTTGTTTGAAGAATTTCTTCAAGTCTGTCCGGCGCTTGTGATATACCCAGGCATCCGGAAAAAGGCGACAGGTATAACCACCTTTAAAAATACGGATGCTGAAATCAATATCCTCGCCGAAACGCATCTTTGAGAATCCTCCCAAGGTTTCATACACCGTCCGACGTACCCCCATATTGAAACTACGGGGATAGAATTTATCCATTTTCTTTTTTCCGCCACGAATACCTCCCGTTGTGAAAAAAGAAGTCATGGAATAATTAATCGCTTTCTGGATATCCGTAAAGGAATCGTGTGCGCGGTCGGGACCTCCGAAAGCATCGGCAGGAGAAGCGAGAAGTTCCGCCTCGATGGCATCGAAATATCTCTCGGGGAGAATCACATCAGAATCCAGTATAATAAGGTATTCACCCTCGCTGCGTTCCGCTCCGTAGTTACGTGTTTGCCCCGGTCCTGAATTTGGCTTAGAGAAATATTTGATATTCAACCGGTCAATATAGCGGTCTGTTATTTCTTTGCAGGGAATGGAAGAACCGTCTTCCACTACAACAACTTCAAAATCTTTAAAGTACTGTGCCGTGAGACTTTGTAATAGTTCATCCACTTCATCGGGACGATTATAAACGGGGATTATGACAGAGTAACGCATAGTAAAATACTGGATATAACTGTTTGATATGCAAAGTAAAGGAAAAAAAATGAGACTGATACAGGAATGATAAATTTCTATTCATTAAAAAAGGCGACACTTTTATAGAGCCGCCTTATCATATATACAAAAGTATGTTTATTACTTATTCAGAATATCCATTGTATCCGAAGCAATCAGCAATTCTTCATCTGTCGGAATCACTACCACTTTTACCTTAGAAGCAGGAGTAGAAATGACTGCTTCCTCACCGCGAACCTTAGCATTCACGTCATTATCAAGTTCGATACCCATGAATTCCATGTCTTTACAAACTTCACGACGACATTCCATCTGGTTCTCACCTACACCACCTGTAAACAAGATGATATCCACACCACCTAATGCAGCAGCATAAGCACCAATGTATTTCTTGATACGATAATAGTACATCTTCTCAGCCAGAATTGCTTTTTCATTACCGGCAGCACAAGCAGCCAATAATTCACGCATATCGCTTGATACTCCGGAAATACCCAATACACCGCTCTTCTTATTCAGCAAATTAGAAACTCCTGTTGTATTCAAGCCTTCCTTTTCCATGATAAATGTCACTGCACCGGCGTCAATATCACCACTACGAGTTCCCATCATCAAACCTTCCAATGGAGTCAGTCCCATTGTAGTATCAATACATTTACCGTCTTTGATAGCAGCAATAGAGCCGCCATTACCGATGTGGCAAGTGATAATTTTCTTTCCTTCCGGATTCACACCCAGAAATTCACACACACGTTTTGATACATAACGGTGAGAAGTTCCGTGAAAGCCATAACGACGTACACCATATTTCTCGTACAATTCGTAAGGGATAGCATACATGTAAGCATAATCCGGCATAGTCTGGTGGAAAGCTGTGTCAAATACGCCTACCTGCGGAATATTAGGAAGAATAGCGGAAACTGCGTTTACTCCTTTCAAGTTGGCAGGATTGTGAAGTGGAGCCAAGTCGTTACAAGCAGTAAATGCTTCCAATACCTCTTTATTCAGCAATACAGATTCGCTGAAACGTTCTCCCCCGTGTACCATACGATGACCTACGGCATTGATTTCATCCAATGACTTGATAGCTCCATATTCAGGGCTAATCAATGTATTCAGGATAAACTCCACACCCACTGTATGCTCCGGAATATCTTTTTCCAGGATTTTCTTTTCACCATTCGGCAAAGTCAATTTCAGGAATGAACCCTTCAGACCGATTTTTTCAATACCACCTTGAGCAATTACCTCTTTGGTGGTCATGTCGAACAATTTGTATTTAATAGATGAACTACCACAGTTCAATACTAAAATCTTCATATCGTTTTATTATTTAATATCCGTTATTTATTTGTTAGCTTTTGCTGCAATAGCTTGATTAGCAGTGATAGCAATCATACGGTAAACGTCTTCGATAGAGCAACCGCGTGACAGGTCGTTCACCGGGCAAGCAATTCCCTGGAGAATCGGGCCGATAGCGTCAGCATGTCCCAAACGTTGTACCAGTTTATAAGAAATATTTCCTACTTCCAAGCTCGGAACAATCAGAACGTTTGCCTGTCCGGCTACGTCTGAACCCGGAGCCTTACTTGCACCCACTTCAGGAACAAGAGCAGCATCTGCCTGCATTTCACCATCCAAGTCGAGAGTCGGAGCCATTTCTTTAGCGATCTTCGTAGCTTCCACGACTTTGTCTACCACTTCATGTTTTGCAGAACCCTTCGTAGAGAAGCTCAACAGGGCAACTTTCGGATTTTCGATACCTGCCACAGCTTTAGCTGTTTGAGCTGTGCACACAGCAATCTGAGCTAACTGGTTAGCATCCGGTACCGGAGTAACAGCAACATCGCCCATTACCAAAATTCCATTCTTTCCATATTCAGGAGCGTGAGTTAGCAACAACATTGCACCTGATACACAAGTGATTCCGGGCGCTGTCTTGATAATCTGCAAAGCAGGACGCAATACATTACCAGTAGTGTTGCGTGCACCAGCCAACTGGCCATCAGCATCACCGCTCTTAATCATTAAACAACCATAGAACAAAGGATCATTCGTCAATTTACGAGCTTCTTCAATAGTCATTCCTTTCTTTTTACGAAGTTCACACAGCAATTGTGCATATTCTTCGTGTTTCGGAGAAGTCTCAGGATCAATAATAGTAGCTTTACCAATGTTGCCCAATCCCCATTTTACAGCAAGTTCGATGATTTCTGCCGGTTTACCCAGTAGAATAAGGTCAGCAACTTCATCTGTCAAAATCTGATTGGCAGCTTTTAATGTGCGTTCTTCAGTTCCTTCAGGAAGAACAATACGCTGGCGGTTTGCTTTCGCACGCGCCACGATTTGGTTGATTAAATTGAGCATAGAAATATTGAATAATGTTATAAAACCTGGTTACAATTTATAATTTGCGGTGCAAAAGTACTCAATTTTGTAATATACACATTACAAATCCGCCCATTTTTCGAACCCAAGTCTAAAATATTATAATAATTAACACTGTACTTCTATTTTTTCTACCTTTGCAGCGTTTTCAAACAAATCAATAGGTAATTAGTATGATACGTCAGTGCGCCATTTTATTTGGCTGTTTGGCTTTGGGTGAATTAATAGTTTATCTTACAGGCATCAAACTTCCCTCCAGCATCATAGGCATGCTGCTGCTCACCCTTTTTTTGAAATTAGGTTGGATTAAACTACACTGGGTGCAGGGCTTATCCGACTTTCTGGTAGCTAACTTAGGTTTCTTTTTCGTTCCGCCCGGAGTGGCGCTTATGCTATATTTTGATGTAATTGCTGCCGAATTCTGGCCGATAGTGATAGCAACAATTGTCAGTACCGCCCTTGTGCTAGTCGTTACGGGTTGGGTACACCAGATTGTTCGTAAGTTCAGGCTGGCGCGCCAAATAAAACTGGCGCGTAAACTTCATTTACCGGATCTCCATCTATCGGACAGACTTCGTTTAAAAGATAAAATCAACTTAATGAATAAAGACAAATGAGCTTTTTAGAAAATGACTTTTTCCTGTTAGCTGTCACTTTCGGGATTTTCTTCTTCGCCAAACTACTCCAGAAGAAAACAGGACTGGTATTGCTAAACCCGATATTACTTACAATCGCAGTGCTTATTATTTTTCTTAAAATGACACATATCTCTTATGAGACTTACAACAAAGGCGGACATCTTATCGAATTTTGGTTACGTCCGGCAGTTGTAGCTTTAGGTGTGCCCTTATATCTTCAGTTGGAAATGATAAAGAAACAACTTTTACCGATTCTTCTGTCCCAACTGGCAGGATGTATTGTCGGAGTTATTTCAGTAGTGCTGATAGCCAAACTCATGGGAGCTTCGCAGGAGGTTATTCTTTCACTGGCTCCAAAGTCCGTCACTACGCCGATTGCCATGGAAGTAACCAAAGCTATCGGAGGTATTCCGTCACTCACTGCGGCTGTCGTGGTTGCAGTAGGCTTACTAGGCGCTATTTGCGGTTTTAAAACGATGAAAATCATGCATGTAGGTAGCCCGATAGCACAAGGTCTCTCAATGGGAACGGCTGCACATGCGGTCGGAACCTCCACTGCAATGGATATCAGTAGTAAATATGGAGCGTATGCCAGCTTGGGCCTAACCTTGAATGGAATATTCACAGCATTACTGACACCTACTATCCTTCGATTATTGGGTGTTTTATAAAAACAAAAATCCACAATTTTTCGTTATATAAGAGTTAAACGCAAAAAACAATCACATGATTTCATTTAAAGATATCACATTAGCAGATAAAGACACGATTACCTCATTCACAATGAAAAGTGATCGCCGTAACTGCGATCTTTCTTTTTCCAACCTTTGCAGTTGGAGATTTTTATACGATACTAAATTTGCAGTAGTCGACAATTTCCTGGTGTTCAAATTCTGGGCGGGAGAGCAACTTGCCTATATGATGCCGATTGGAACCGGTGATTTAAAAGCTATATTACGCAAACTGATAGAAGATGCAGATAAAGAGAAGCAGTCTTTCTGTATGTTAGGAGTTTGCAGTAATATGCGTGTAGATCTTGAAACAACTCTTCCCAGCCAGTTTGTTTTCACGGAAGATCGTGATTATGCTGATTATATTTATTTGAAAAGTGATCTTTCTACATTAAAAGGAAAGAAATTCCAGTCAAAAAGAAATCACATCAACCGTTTCCGCAATACATATCCGGATTATGAATACACACCGATTACTCCCGATCGTATTCAGGAATGCTTGGATTTAGAAGCGGAATGGTGTAAAGTGAATAACTGCGATCAGCAGGAAGGAACAGGTAATGAACGCCGAGCTCTTATTTATGCACTCCATAACTTTGAAGCCCTTGGGCTGACCGGAGGCATTCTTCATGTCAATAGCAAAATCGTTGCATTTACTTTCGGTATGCCTATCAATCATGAGACGTTCGGTGTACATGTAGAGAAAGCGGACACCAACATTGAAGGAGCGTATGCCATGATTAATTATGAATTTGCCAACCGAATTCCCGAACAATATATCTATATAAACAGAGAAGAAGATTTGGGCATCGAAGGTTTACGCAAAGCCAAACTATCTTATCAGCCGGTGACAATTTTGGAAAAATATATGGCTTGCCTCCAAGATCATCCGATGAATATGGTTAAATGGTAAGAGACAACCTATGGTGTATCAGATTCAGTATGTTATAACAACAAAATCCTAATTGTCACAACACACAGAATCTGATATAACTTATTAATCAGCCATAATCTTTATATCCGGTGACGGAACCCGATACCAATATTCTACTCCCGGTTCTTCTCTTCCCGGGATTTTAAATGTCAACTTAATTAAGTTATCATGCAAGCGTTCAACACTGATTTCGTTTTCAACACCTGCGGGGAAAACTGAGTAAACAGATTTTGTAATGTTCTCCACATAGATACTATCCGACTTTAATTCATATTCGCCCTGAACCAGAATTACCGAACCCATTTTATTAGTATCAATAATGATATTCATGAATGTATTATCGACCGAGATAAATTTCAACAATGGGCCTAGTGACAATCTGTAACCCTTTTCGACCGATTCTACCATACATGTCTGCCATACCCCTTGCATTCCCTTATTCTTTATCTCCTGTCCATTGGGTATCACAAGTTTGAACGGGACATTTTTTGAACTATTTTTTTGTAGACTGAACATAATAGGAACCGTGAATTTCACCTTGACTGTCTTGCCGTCTACTATTCCCGGAGTCCATTTAGGCATTTCTTTTACCACACGTAAAGCCTCTTCATCCAATAAAGGGTCAACACCTCTTATTACCTTTGCCTGACTTAGTGTTCCATCTTCCATAACTACAAACTGAACAATAACACGCCCTGAGATAGCATTTTTCTGTGCTTCCACCGGATATTTGACGTTCGAAGACAAGAACTTCATCATGGCCGGAACGCCACCCGGATACTCCGGCATTTTATCAGGAATCAGGTAAACGCCATTTACATCCACCTTCTGTATCGGTTGCTCCTGTGCAACTAATAGTGAACAAGCAAATAAAGAGATAATCAGACTAAGTAGTTTTGTTTTCATAATATATTAATTTAAGAGTTAGAACAGCAAATCAATTATGCAATAATACCTAAAAAAGAATGAAATCACAAACATTATTGAACATTTCTACTCTCCTCATACGTTTTTAAGGTACCTTTGCAGAAATAACGAAGAAAAACCTAAGCATACAATGAAAGAAAAAGTAAAAGCATTATGGAAGTTGTGTTTCGACGATAGTGATCAGTTCATCGATATGTACTTCAGACTACGGTATAAGAGTGAAATAAATGTTGTTATTGAAAGCGGGAACGAAGTGATTTCCGCCCTTCAAATGCTTCCTTACCCCATGAGTTTTTGCGGGAAACAGGTAGCTACTTCTTATATATCCGGCGCCTGCACTCATCCGGACTTTCGGAACAGAGGAGTAATGCGTCAGCTTTTATCACAAGCTTTTGCCCGAATGCTACCGAACGGGATCTTCTTCAGTACACTGATACCAGCAAATCCGTGGCTATTCGATTATTATGCACGTATAGGATATGCTCCGGTGTTTCAATATTCTACGAAAGAAATCATTCTTCCGGAGTTTATTCCTTCCAAAGAAATAAAGGTTGATATCGTGTCCGAATATAAGGAAGAAGTATATTCCTATTTGAATAAGAAACTTGCGGAACGCCCTTGTTGCATCCAGCATACAACAGAAGATTTTGAGGTAATTATGGCTGATCTCGCTATCAGTAATGGTATTTTGCTCGTAGCCAAATTAAATAACGAAATAAACGGAATAGCGATTGTGTATAAAAGAGACGAAAGCGTCATTATCAACGAACTTCTCGTAGAAACTAAAGACGCTGAACATAGTTTATTGTTTCATCTCAAACAACATACCGGATGTAATCGTATGATTCAATTATTACCTCCTGACAAAAAGCAGCCTCAACAAGCATTAGGAATGGCACGCATCATCAATGCAAAAGAAGTTCTACAATTATACGCTGCCACTTTCCCGGAAGATGAAATGCAGATAGAGGTATCAGACAAGCAGTTATCTGTAAATAATGGTTATTACTACTTATGCAAAGGAAAATGTATGTATAGCACCGAACGTTTGCCCGGTGCACACATACAAATGAATATCACTGAATTAACTAACAGAATCCTCCAACCGTTAAATCCCTATATGAGCCTTATGCTGAATTAAAAGTGACTATTTTATTTATTCAGATAACGTACCCGTTCACAAGCTGCCAACAGAAATGCTCCCACTCCAAAATTGGAAGTAGAATTAGCATCTACTACTTGTCCCGGTATAGCCTTTTCACCGATAGGCTGTACATAACCGATTTTCCCATCAGGTTGAAGGGCAACTGTTATCAAATATTGCCATGCTTTTTCAACTATCGGCTGATATTCGCCGGCATTCAGGAAACCGTTATTAATTCCCCATTGCAGACCATAAGCAAAGAAAGCTGTTCCGCTGGTTTCCGGTCCCGGTGCATGTTGCGGATCAAGCATACTGCGTGTCCAATAACCTTCCGGTTGCTGACAAGCAGCAACAGATTTAGCCAATGTACGGAAACGGTCTATATATTCCTGGCGATATTTATCCGTTTTAGGCAAGTCTTTCAGCACCTTTGCCAGTCCGGCTAATACCCAACCGTCACCGCGTGCCCAAAAATCTTTTTTACCGTTCACACTTTTATGCTTCGGATATACGTATTTTCCATCCCGATAATAAAGTCCGGCTTCTTCGTCGTACATAATACTATCAGCATAAACGAGATATTCATGTAATTTCTCCAGGTAAAGTGGATTCTTGGTGATATTATACATCTTTGTCATCACCGGCATTACCATATACAGTCCATCGGCCCACCACCAATAATCACGGTTAGGTGTACTCATCTGATACTCCATTACTTCGCGGGCACGGGCTATTTTTTGTGTATCCGGCTCCAAATTATATAAATCGGCATAGGTTTGAAAACAAATCTGATAATCTCCGAAAAGTACATAGTCGTCACTTTCTCCATAGCTGTATTTCCAGCAGGTTTTATCGTCCGACTTAGCTCCTTTCCATTGATTATGCTCAGCCCACTCTTTCGAATATTCCAGATATTCCGGTTTCTTTGTCAAGAAATAAACTTCCATATTCCCAGTATGATAGGCGGCATTATCCCAGAAGGACCGACCATGTTCCGGATGATTCATCTGCCAATAGCCATTCACTTTATGAATCATCTCTATCACTTCTCCCGAAGAACCGGTTTTCTTTTCCGCACAACCTGTACATATTGTACTTCCCAAAAGGAAAGCCGAAAAAAGAGTTACATATAAATTCTTCATATTTTTATTTTTTTGTATTCATATCCATTTCCAACACATATACCATTTGAGGTTCAATCTCGGCCATACGTTCGCCGTCCCCCTGACGAGTGTGTTGTACAAAGAGATGTAGTTTCCGTTGTTTCTTCCAAAGCTCCGTATCATGTGAAGGTTCCCAAGCATCCACCGAGAAATCTGTTAGATCCGTTATCGTCCATTGACTGATAGCAAGATCAGTAGCGTGAGCTATTGAAACACAACTTCCCCGTTCTTCGTCACGAAAGATGTAGAAAACTGCCCCTCCCCCTACAACAATACGCGGACGAGCAATAGGAATCATTTTCGTACCGCCGCCTTTCAACGTGAAAGGTGTTTTCCGATCGGTTACCTGACGATGATGCCATACCTTCCCATCATTCCAGACAATGCGATATTGAGGTATATTACTGTCAGGGTCCCTCCAATAAGTAGCTATATAAGGATTTCCTCCAGCATCGGCACTCATACTGGTCTGATTGATTAACTCACTATTTTGGGGTAACCGACAAGCGTATTCCGCATTCGACAACTTAATCGGAAGTTCGTATTGTTCTCCGCTTGATTTGTACCATGTCACACCATTATCAAATGAACGGGCATAACAGATATCGTGGTTTGTCTCCACTTGCCAAGTTTCACGCCATACCCAGGAAAGGTGAATCGTTCCTTGCTCGTCAACATATAGCTGCCAATAAGCATTCCGCTTATTTTCTCCGTCTATTAAGACATCTTGAACACGGCTCCACTTATGTTCTTTCAATGAATAATGGTTCATTACCAAATTACCACGTCCGGAAGAACCGGAACGGTAAACAAACAATAAATCTCCACCGGACAAAGAGTAAAATTCCGGATAAGTAACATTGCCTTCATCCACTCCGGTCATTGGCATTTTCTCTCCCAATTCCAAAGAAGCGGGAGCAATGCTCCGGCAGTAATTCAGTTTATGCCCGTGATGATCAAACGAAATATGCAAATACCCTTCTCCATCTATTATCATACTGATGATATTATGAGCATCTTTCACATTTCCACGATATTGTGTACGGTGCAATGTCCACAGTTCCGAATTCAGTTTACGTTTTCCCAATACAAGATAACCTTCAGCATCATAATAGCTGATATACTGCTCATCACCGTGAGTTATCAGGGAGTTGTTACGGAATACCGTAGTATTGACCGAAGTACAACTATATCCCTTCCCCACTTCAACCAAATGTTGAGGGTAACATAGTACAGGAATAAACATGATTCCGCAAAGTAGTAGCAATATTCGCCTCATGTTCATTCTTCTTTTTTATTTATCAAAAATAGAAAAGTCCCATTTCTCATGCCAGGGAATTGTAATTTTCCCGTCTTTTATCAATACAGGCAACCAGACATAGCGAGAATCCTCCAAATCTTTCTTTTTCCAACGGTCAAACATAGCGATGTATGCATCCTTCTTGCCAATAACAGGCTGAACGTATGTGCTTTGTGCATAGAATGTCTTGTCCGCATCCGGCCCCGTGCAAGGATTACCGATTGTTTTCCACGTACCCATGATAGAATCCGCAACCGCAATCTCCGCTACATTCGGATCCCAGCCTGTACAACCGGAACTCAACATATAGTATTTACCATCATATTTAAAGACAGCAGGAGCTTCACGGGATTCTTTCACAAAATTACGTGTAAAACGTCCGCTCGGTTTCAGATAGTCGTCAGTCAGCAAGCTGATATACATTGTAGCATTGTTCTCCGAAGAGTAGAATTGATAAGCACGGCCATCATCATCCACAAAAACGGTCTGGTCGCGACTCATCGCATTGTTAGGGCGGAAACTTCCCTGATAAATAAATGGCCCGACAGGAGAATCGGAAACAGCAACTCCGGCACAAGCCTTGCTGTAATCGGCACTTTCCACATGTGCCCACATCACAAATTTACCTGTCTTTTTATTATAAACCACTTTTGGGCGTTCCAAGACTTTGGACGGATGCAGATCGTGATCCGGGTCATTTTTAACAGCCGGAAGCACAATACCTTCAAATTTCCAGTTCAGTAAGTCCTTGGAAGAGTAGCAACCTACTCCAGTCACATCCGTACGATAACATTCCCACGTAGCCCATTCGGGCAGAACGGTTTTTCCTTTCTTATATTCACCATACCAATAGTAAGTGCCATTGTGATAAAGAAGCCCGCCACCATGAGCATTGATCGGATTTCCATCCGTATCTTTCCATACTTCGCCGGGAATAAACTCCGTATTCTCCTGAGCCTGTACCGCCACAGGTAATAAGCCTACGCAAATTACAAATAGTAATAATAGTTTAGCCATATATCAATCTCTGTTAGTTAGTTTATTTTAATGAAAAGCATGATCTTTCGGAAAGTCCTTTCCTTCCCAAGCCTTTTTACTGGTCCAATCTTCAGCAGGAGATGTCCAGAATGTATGGTCGGCGGGAAGTCCGAGCGGCAGGAAAGCAAGTGATGCCATATATAGACTGCCATTGTTCGTATACCAGTCGGAAATATTCGGCTGCTTGCCATTGAATCCTAAAGTTAAAAATCCCTTTTCATTGAAGTTACGGTCATCACCAAACATTCTTTTAATAACTGCCGTCATAGCTGCACGAACTTGTCCATCCGGTAATTCCTTGGGCAGCCATCCTCTCCATGCCAATAAAGCTAAAGGCTGCAAAGTTCCTGTACGATAAGTGATAGAACGACCGAAAACCGGAAGCGCCCCTTCCGGAGAGATAAACCGTTCCAAAATCATTCCGAAACGCTGCATCCGTTTCTTTGCACGGTTATAGTCACAATCCGGTGCGTTCCAAATCTTACTTTTACCAGCATTTGTCATGATTTCCAAAGGTTCTATATACATCGGATGCAAAACAAAACTATTATAATAGTCAAAAGCAAAACCCGGACCATCGGAGTACCAACCATCGCCTACGTACCACTCTTCTACTTTACGCAAAGCGGAAACTATGCGGTAAGTATCACTTGGAGCGCCTGCTTTACGCAAGAATGCTTCGACCGTAGCAGAAAACAACAACCAATTTGTGTAAGGTGGATCTACTCGGCGAAGTTGTGTAAACTCAGCTATATAACGTTGTTTCGTAACACTATCTAAAGGAATCCATAAAGCATCATAGCCTCTTATAAAACTCTCTGCAATATAGGCTGCGTCAACCAACGTTTGCCCTTCTTTTCTCCACAAAAGATAATCGGGACTTTCGGGGTCAACAGCCTGTACGTAACTTTTCAAAGCCCATTCACGCAATTGTTTTCGTTGAATGCTTTCTGCCGTATCATCGTCCGGCAAAGAAATCCAAGGAGCTAACCCAGCCATTAATCGACCAAAGCACTCCATATAGGTTACTTTCTTGTTTCGCCCATCCCATGTAGGACTGACTTCTACCAGCATATTCTGTTGCAGCTTCCCTTCACTCAGATTACTAAGTACCGGAGCAGCCATTCGGTACAACACCCCCGCCCATAATTCACGGTCAGTCGGTTCCTTTACTTGTTTCTTCTTTTTTGCCAATAAGTCCTGTGACGGAATCAGCAAGATTGCGATCAGCAATAGTAATGTACAATGTTTATTCAATCTCATGATATTATTTAGGATTTTCGTACGCAAAGATACTTTATACTCATAAGAGTAAGGTTCAATTTTATATCAAAAAAGGGATACAAAACAACCATTTTTCATACAAAAGCTGTAATATATGCGAGTTTAATCAGGTTTCCACCTATCCACCCATTCTATAAAAGGTATTCCTTTCTCATCAAACCGGACAGGTAGCCAAATGTAACGAGAGTCAGCCAAACTTTCCGGCCTCCAACTATCTGCCATAAAAATAAATTGTTTTTCAGTCCCTTGCAAAGGGAGCACATACGTGCTCTGCCCTCCGAAAGTTTTATCCGCATTCTCTCCAACACAAGGATTTGGTAGTTGTTTCCATTCCCCTAAAATCGAAGTAGCAGTCAACAAACGAGCTTTATTAGGTTCCCAACCCGTACAGCCGGAAGTTATCATCCAGTAGATCCCGTCTTTTTTAAAAATAGCAGGAGCTTCATTATGTCCACCTGGAAAAATACGTATATACTTGCCTGTATGACTAAGATAATCATCAGACAATTCTGCAATCTGCAATGTCAGATTGTCTTCCGAAGAATAAATATGATAAGCTTTTTCATCATCATCCACAAACAAAGTCATATCACGGGACATTTGTCCTCCTTCCAAATCTCTTTTCACAAACATTCCCTTTTCAACTGCATCATACCATTCCGGAGTCCACCATTTTTCATATTCTGAAAGATTCCATTTGATCCGTTTTTCTTTCTTCGTCATATTCAATGGATAGATACTCGAATTTACACGAGCCGAACGAATAAAACAATAAGGTCCAGTTGGTGAGTCACTGACAGCGACGGCAGCACGGGCCGGTCCATACCCCCGGCCTTTCAATTCCAGATGAAACCACATTACGAATTTTCCGGTCTGCTTATTATAAATAACTTTCGGGCGTTCCATGATGCACCCTTTTTCAATATCACTTCCTTTTGCTTCAGATATGGGTAACACCACTCCTTCATAGTTCCAGTTCAACAAATCAGTAGATGAATAACAATTGATCCCTTTTTCGGTCACAAAGCCCGATTCGGGACGATGTTCACCGAACCAATAATATTTTCCTTCATGATACAAAACGCCTCCACCATGAGCATTAATCACATTTCCCTCCGTATCTCTCCAAACCTTACCAGAAACAATTTTTTTCTCTTTCTGATAAACCCGCACATAATCTATTTCATACTTCATCGGCAAAGCACTCTCATCAATCGGACCACCATTGATACCACCAATAGCCAAATTCAACAAAAGATATTGCGGTTTCGTAAAAGGATTCGTCCTCTTGCCGATACTTCCGTTTACAGTATCCTTTAAAGGAATCTCATTCAACAGTTCATCATCCAAATAGAGTTTGATAACTTCTTCATCCCAATCCATCCGCCAAATGTGAAATTTGGAAGCCCATTCCGGATCTTTCTCCGTAAAATGGATATAGGGTGTGGCCTTACTATTCCATTTAGCCCCCCATTGCTTGTCCGTGCCCCACGCAGCATTTGCCAAAATATGAGGAACTCCTTTGATTTGGTAATATTCCATAATATCTATCTCTCCACATGAAGGCCACTCCATATTACTACCCAATGTCCAGATAGCCGGCCATGCACCTTTCGCCACCGGTATGCGGGCACGTACTTCAAAACGCCCATAGAGAAACTCCTTCTTTCCGGCAGTCGTCACCGATGAAGAAGTATATTCTATAAATTCCCGTTCTTTACGCCAATCGTTACTACCGGGTATGTAAAGAGGATTCTGACGATTCCGCTCTTTCCGAGCTTCGATGACAAGGAAGCCTCCTTTACAAACTGCATTGTCCGGCTGATACCATTGAGCCTCCTCATTGCGAACATAACCCTGTTCATAGTTCCATACGGAAGGGGATAATCTCCCCTCCGTATTAAACTCATCGCTCCAGACCAGCCTCCAATCGTCATTCCGCGCAGTTGCGAGCAAAGGCAAGGTCGTCAGTAACAGCAATATAACTGAATAATTTTTCAAATATACCATTGCTTAATCCTATCGTTTATTCAAACTGATAAACACGAACATAATCCACATGATATTCAAGCGGGAACTTAGACAAGTCCGGTTCACCTCCATTGGATCCCAAAGCCAGATTCAACCAGATACATTGTCCGAATCCTTCATCATTCTCTTTACCCGCGTTATTACCTTCATCAAGATATGGATTACGATATGATCCTCTCCACCAATCATCCAGTCCACCAGATCCATTTCCTGTAGTCGCTTTCAAATCCTTAATTTCATTCATCAATTCGTCATCCAAATAAAGTCTCAAGGTATTCTCGTCCTCATCCAGGCACCAGTCCATACGCCAAATATGATACTTCTTCCCCCAATCTTTATCTTTCGCTATAAATTCAGCAACCGGCCTGTTATAAGACTGCCATTTGCCGTTCCAACGGGTGTCCGATCCCCAACAAACATTGGCGTGTACGCTCGGCTTTCCATTTACCAGATAATATTCAAGCAAATCAATTTCGCCTCCCAGCGGCCATTCCCAGCACCAACTGTCAGTGCTTCCACCAGTCGTCCAGATAGCCGGCCATGCTCCCATTGCCGTAGGAATCTTGGCTCTGACGAGCATTCGTCCTTTCCGGAATCTATAATCTTTTGTAATCAGGCAGCTCGAAGTATACTCAGCATATTCACGATTCTTTTTCCAGTCGCTACTTCCAGCTTCATAATTCGTATTTTTTACCCGTTCCTCTTTTCCTGTAATTATCAATGCCCCGTCTTTACAAATAGCATTTTCTTTCTGATACCATTGCAATTCCTGATTACGTTGGAAGCCTTCTTCCCAACGCCATACATTCCAGTCCGGCTCTCCCGTTCCATTAAATTCATCATGAAACTTCAAAACCAGTCCTTCTTCCGTCGTTTCCGGTGCATCATTGGGATCAGGCACATATTCCGGTCCTTTTTCATCTTCAGCCGATTCTACATAGGTCACATTGAAAAGTAACATCAACGTATTTGTTTTAGAATTAATTCCATAAGAGGATGAGCCCTCAATCGCTAACGGAAGTACATACAACAAATTCCTCTCCGCTTCCTGGCAAGCTGCAACCAGTTCACTAGAATAGACTGTTACTGATACGGCATCCGATTTTGTTTCACCAGCTTGTAGCGTTAATGTCTGAGAAGATAAATGATAATAGGACTCCGGAAGTAATTCCGCACCGTCATATTTTGCATAAATGCCTCCTTCCGCCACCTTAGCTAGCACTTTATTCAATGTATCTTTATTCACAACCAAGCTAACTTTAGCTTCTTGTCCGGCTGTGCGTCCTTGATAAAGAGACAAGCTCAACTTATAAGTAAAGTTTTTAACAGGCGTTTCATCCTCACTTTGCCGTAAATCCGTAGTCACGTTACATTCCGCACCATCCCACACTTCACGGGCTTGCGTCAGATTCAACAAATTCAGATCTAGTTGACCTTCATAACTAAAATCTTTATCATCGTCACAGCCATATACTCCACCGATGAGGGTGGCCGCCATACAGGCGACCATCCATATTTTATTCATTTTCATCATAAGTCTCATTTTAAATTAATCCAAAGGAACTGTTTCCGGGTCATACTTTTCAATATCCGCATCAAAAAAGGCAATCTCCCCTATATGAAAATATTTCTTGTTCAACGAACTTGTCAATACATTGAAACGGAAATATTTAAACTTCTTACCCGGCATTACAAAATCAGAAGCGTATTTTGTCTGACGTGTTGTGGGCAATCCACTCAAAGTAGAAACAGTTTCCCAATGTTCACCATCCGTACTAATCTGTAATTCCGCAGAAGTAGGGAATCCATCCGTGTTACCTGTATCCCGCGTATAATACTCGAATGCAAAATTTTCATGTTCTTCCTTTAAATCGATCTGTATATAATGCGGCAGGTCAACTTGCGGAGAATGCCAGTTGGTGTGAAAAAAAGAGGGATCCGCCGTTTTACCATCTATCAAACGGTCAAAATACCCTTCAGACGCGTCCGGATAATTACAAGATAATTGGTCTACTATCAGACTGACCTGTGTACGGGATTTCTCCGTATACGATGCCGGCATCGCTCCCGACCGTGCTTTCAATTCCTGAACCGCTCCTGCTTCATGAGCCGCATTAAAGGTCTGCAAATAAAAAGTATAGTCTCCGAAACGAGCACGAGTATTTTCTATCAACATTTCCGTTGTTCCTTTAGAAGCAATCTTACAGATATTTTTCTTTTGTAAAGGGTCATAATAGCGAATCTGCATATAAGCGTAATCTCCTTCCGGTGCTTTCCAAGTCAGTTTAATCTGTCCCGGCAAAGCCTCCGACACGACCGTAGAAAGTTCAACGGCAGCAGGACTTCCTCCCCCCGATGTTTCAAATTCTTCAAAATTCTTATCACAGCCAACCAGTCCTAAAAGCGCAAAGGCTGCAATCATATATTTAACATTCAACTTCATAGCTTTTATCTTTTATCATTAATAAAACTTACCAACCCGGATTCTGGCTCAGATTCGGATTCTTACGCATTTCCGAAGCCGGAATCGGAAAGAAATACATTTTATCATCCCAAACCAATGATTTATTTGTCCGCTCATAGAGGAAGTTTCCATCCTCTTTTTGGGTAATCTGCATACGCCCGATTTTAGTGAAGCCACCTTCTTTCCAACGGCGAACATCCCAGAAACGATGTTGTTCGAAAGCCAATTCTACCATTCTTTCTTTTTTATATCGTTCCCAAAATTCAGTGTTAGAAATATTATCCGGGAAATCCGGCATTTGTACATCCGAACGCTGACGCACCTTATTGATTGCGGCACAAGCAGACATCCTGAATTCGTTGTCCGTAGCACCGGCCGCTCCCAAATAACGGTAGATTGCCTCTGCATAATTCAGATAAAATTCTCCCAGACGGAAAACAACCCAGTTATGCCGTTTGCCTCCACTGCCACTCTCCGCACTGATGTCGGTAGACGCATCCAAATACTTCTTCAAATAATAACCGGTCGGTGTTGCATAAGGAAGAGGCAGACCATTCTTACCGCCAATAAATGTTTCCAACGGATTCGGATTCGTATTCGGCCATTTGTCACCATTACATGCGATAGTCATGCCGAAACGCGGATCTTTATCTCCATTATCCTTAGATTCGTAAGCATCCACCAATGTTTGTGTCGGGCAATTACCGGAACTGGCATTCTCCATACCAACCGGGAAATTAGTATATTCCGGACTACTTGTATCTCCAATACGACGAACGAAAATCATTTCAGAAGCTTGATAATTATCCGTACCCCAAATATCCGTATATTTTCCAAGCCGGATACCGTTAGCCGTACAATAATCAATAACAGCTTTATTGGCCACAGCAGCTTCACGCCATAAATTCCGGTCTTCACCACCACTGAACAGTTTGCTTGCTCTATATAATGCGGCACGGGCTTTTAATGCTAAAGCCGTTCCCTGCGTGACACGACCGGCCTCCGGGTTGGAACCACCTGCAGCATCATTATCCAAAGCGGAATAAGAAACGGGTAACTCAGGCGCCACTTCCTCACATTCACTAATAATAAAATCAAAGACTTCCGACGCCGGAGTACGTGAAAGAGAATTAGCTTCTTTCTCTGTCAACACATTCACCGTAAAAGGCACATCCCCATACGCACGCACCAACAAGAAATAGTAATACGCACGTAGCAGACGAACTTCATACTGATAACGATTAAACCGGTTCATCTGAGCCTCATAATCCTGCGCATAGCGTAAATCATAAAAATCAAGGTCTTTACTTTCTTCCAGAAAGTAATTAGCGGCACGAATACCCGAATAATACCCCCACAGAGATTTAGGGTTCAATGCACTCCAAGCACCATTTGTATAGTCGAGAACAGATGAATAAGTAACAGCCATTTCTGCTTCATCACAAGCGGAAGCCAATGACTGATAGCTTGGCAAGTCGGAATCCAGATAACTATAGATATTATTCACAAATCCTGCCGTACGGGAAAAATCCGAAAAGACATAATCCTTGTCGTATGACGTGTATTCATGATAATCCATCTTATCGTTGCAAGCTGACACCACCGCTATACAAGCTATTCCTAGGCATATATTTTTCAATTTCATAGTTTCTTTCTTTTTATAGCGTTAAACGTTAAAATCCTACTGACAAACCAACATGAATAGATCGGGTAGCAGGATAAGAGTTATTCATCGCTTCCGGATCCAATTGGTCAATACTATCGAAGCAAAGTAAATCAACCCCTCTTACATATACTTTCGCATTCTTTACCCAAAACCTGTTCAACCAGGATGAAGGAAGCTTGTAGTACACCTCACAATTACGCAACTTCAAAAAAGAACGATCTGCCAACCATAAAGAGCTTGTCTGCAGATTGTTGTCAACAGTTTCCGTCGTCAACCTTGGGAAACGAGCGTTCGGAGTTTCCGGTGTCCAACGATTCCGGTAAACATAATTAGAAATTGTCGTATTATCCACCAATGGACGATAGTAAGTTCCCGACAAGATTGCCGTATAATTTCCCACTCCTTGGAATTGTGCACTAAAACCTAATCCCTTCCATTCCAAACCAAGACTGAACGAATAATAAATCTCAGGACATGTACTATTGTATCCCATAGCTACTCTATCATCCGAATTAATTACTTTATCACCATTCATGTCCTTGTATTTAATATCTCCGGCCTTTACCGGTCCAAACTGCTGTGGCAAGCTATTATCTATATCTGCCTGATCTACAAAATATCCAATAGCCTGCAATCCAAAGATTTGTCCTACCGGATTGCCCGTAGAGCGCGTATAGTCGTAAGCTGCCGGTTCTTCTAGCATTTCTATAATTTTACTTCGATTGTAAGTGAACGTTCCTCCCAAATTTAATTCCACATTACCCATCTTCTTATAGTAATTGGCGCCGATTTCCGTGCCCCAACTATCTACGATACCCGCATTTACATAAGAACCGGATGCACCCAACACCGCCGAGTTCTGTCCGTCTGAACTGACCCAAATATCAGAACGTCTTTCATAAAAGCCATCCACTGTCAAAGTCAATCCCTTGAACAAGGTAGCATCCACACCCGCATTATACTTATAAGCTTTTTCTGTGGTTCCGTTAACAGATGCCAGACGACCTTCATGCCAGCCTCCGTCACCACCGAAATTATTATTTATCGGATAGCCATTACCGCCACCTACCGTCTCATTCCAATAGCCGTTACCGGGAATATTATCCGTATTCAACATACCGAAGGAAGCCCGCAGTTTCAGGAAATCCACCACATTCTGGCTTTGCATAAACTTCTCATTAGAAATAAGCCATGCCAGCCCAACTGTAGGAGATACATTCCAGCGATGATCGGGCGCCAATAAGTTGGAGGCAGAAGCCATCAATGTAAAATCTGCAAAATAACGGTTCTTAAAGCCATAATGAGTATACCAACCCGCATTCTGACGGTAGAACGTATTATTGATTCCTTTAGCATTATCATATTTATAGGTATAAAGCAACATGGAATACAGACTGTGTACACCAAACTGACGTTGCCAATCGACATTCATTTGGAAGTTAAAGGCGCGATATTGCCAGTCAAGTTTGCTGTCGCCCGACATTTCCGTATCTTTTCCTCCCGTTATTTCCTCACCAGCTATCGGCAATCCGTTTTCCCAGGAAGCGACCGATGCCATACCATATTTATATCCTTTTGTGTGATTCTCCCAGTAAGAAGCGAGATTGTCATATCCTATACGGACAGAAGCTCCTAACCCCTTGGTTAAAGAAGACAAATCCTGCCGTAAAGACATATCAGCATATAATCCACGAGTATGTCCTTTTGAGTATGCGCGCCCTTCAGTCAACGCTACCGGATTCCAGTTCTCACCCCAAGTAGTATTTCCTCCCCACAAACCACTTTCCGTACGGATAGGGAAAGCCGCTGAAGGTAATTGATACAGTTTGCTTATCAAATTATCGCTGCCCATACCCGGACGACTGAATTCATTCAAAATCCCCATGATATTGGCCTGCATCTTTGTTTTCGGTGACAAATCAATATCCAGATTGGTACGGAAGTTAGCTTTTGAATACTTTTCCTGAGTGGAATAGTCAGCATTCGTATCGAAGTTTTTGATAAATCCACGGTTATTCTGCAAATTCATCATTGTATAATAACGCATCTTGGTAGATCCGCCGCGAAAACTTAATGTTGCGATATCTGACGCCCCACGATCACGAAAAACTTCTTCCCACCAGTTTACATTCGGATAAAGATAAGGAGAAGTGCCATTCTTAAACGCATTCAATTCATTTTGCGAATATCGCACCTGCTTGCCATCATTTGTCAATGCTTCATTTAAGGCAGAAGCATACGTATAGGAATCCGCCAATTCCGGCTTGCGCGTCATATAATTGAAAGCATGGTCATAAGAAAAATTAATCTCACGAGTATCGTATTTACCACGTTTTGTCACAATATTGACTACGCCATTCACTCCCCTATAGCCATAGAGAGCCAACGCGGCCGCATCACGAAGTACACTAACAGATTCCACTTCTTCCGGAGTAATATATTTTAAAGCCTGCCAGTTATTATCCCGTTCAAGTCCGTCCACGACCAACAAGATGCCATTATTACCATTCAGTGTCTTCAGGCCGCGAATATACATCGACGGCATCTGCTCCCATACCACACCGGTACTTTGCATGGTAGTCAGTCCCAGCACATTGCCATATAATGAATTTCCGATTGAAAAAGCCGAGCTTTTATCTATATTCTCTGCATATACAGTAGATACGGCACCAGTAGACTCCGCATTCGTTTGCTGCAATCCAAATCCGTAATTTACTTTCTCTGAAGAGTAATCCATGACAACCGTCAATTCCGAACCGTTTTCTATTTTCACCACCTTCATTGCATCATCACCAGTCTGTACTTTCAAACGGCTTCCTTTCACAGCAGTGATTTCAAAACGTCCATTTTTATCTGTAGCCACCCGCACCAATGGGTTCTCTTCAACCGAAACCAAGGCTCCCGCTACCGGCTTCCCTTTTTCATCAAGAACTCTTCCGGTTACATTATCTTCACTTTGTGCCCAGCCGTTCAAGGTGACGCAAGCGAATATCGCTAAAGCTAGTATCTTATATTTTTTCATTTTATTCTATGATTAATCGTAGTTATTCCACATTAATTCCAACCAGGATTTTGAGTCAATCCGTATTTCTTGTTCACCTCTGATGGTGGGAATGCTGACAAATACCACTTCGGACTAAAATTACTCCACCATGCACGGGAAGGATTCACTAGCGGAAACGCTTCATGAGTGAATTTCGTTGGTTTAGGATAAATACTGCTGTTTCCGGTACTTCCGGACCAAGGCGTATTTCCTCCCCCATCATTTCTATAAATCTTCAATCCATGGAGTTGTTTTCTAAAAAGATCTTCTCTTTTATATCGTGTCATGTCAAACAGACGTACATCTTCCAAGCCTAATTCGCAAGCACGTTCTCTGAGGATCTCTTCCAGCAAGGCATCAGCGTCAGTCGTCAGATTCTTGCCGGGATTGCAAACCGCCAAGTCTCCTAAACCAACACGGGCACGTACTTTATTTACTTGCTCAATAGCACCTGGCAGATCATTCTTCGATTTAAGCAAAGCCTCCGCATAAATCAGATACATTTCTGCCAGACGCAGATATGGCCATTGCAGATATTTATCTTTCAGAGAATTGACACCTTCCTTATAGAACTTGTAACATCCGAATCCGGTAGCATATTTGCCTGTCTCTTTCTCTGTATCATTGATATTGTCACGTCCTCCAATCCATAATTCGGCAGCATGATCTCCAAACTGTGTTCCATTCACCAGCATCGTTTCATACAACCGTGGGTCACGAATCGGTTTGTTGTAATCATTGTCCGTATAAAACAAGTCTGTAGCAGTATTCAACTGGAAAGGTTCGCCATTACTCATTGGAAACATCTCCATAAATTCCAGTGTGGGGGTCAATCCACCCGTAATAACTGTACCATTTCCGCTATTGACAAAAATATACTGCCATTCATCCCATGAATTAAATTTACCGAAACGGGAAATATGCGTAGAAATCAACAGTTCTTTATTATTCTCACGGGTAAAATAGGCCTTATTATACGCATCTCTGTAACCTTTTGCCGTAGCTTCCGTTGCCTGTGTCAGTTCATAATACCCTCTTGATTGAAGTTCTGTAAAGAAATCAACACAAGCCTGCAAACACTGGTCCCATAACTCCGGTTTGTAAGCACCATACCACACCTGATGATTAGTCACAGCATCTTGCGGCGGCTCCGTACAATAGGGGACATTGTCATTAAACAATGGGCTGGCTGCAAACAAAAGAATCTTACACTTGAGCCCCATAGCAGCTGCTTTGGTAAAGCGTCCTTGCCAATTCGTGTCATCCGTACCTAAGTCCCACGGAAGTTGAGGAGTAGCAGCAGCCTCATCTAAAAGATTAATCATGTAATTCACCGTTTCTTCCACCGTAGCGCGAGGCAATTCATAAGAAGGCTGCACGTCATAGGTTTCCTTTATTAACGGAAGCCCTCCAAAGTGGCGAAACAAATCAAAATAACGAGATGCTACAATCACTTTAGCTTCTGCCGCCAAACGTTTTTTCTCCGCATCTTCCATATCCGGAACCCGCTCTACATTCTCCACAAAAAGTAATGCAGCACGAATCGCCTCCCAACAATTCTCTTTAGTATAACCAAAGCGCGTATCATCGCTACTATCCTCATCACCTGCCTTATAAGAGCCTGAATAGTATTTCCGGTTAATTCCATTCCAATCCGTGTGGCTATGCCAGCAATCGGACATCATTTCAAAGATTCCTGTGTTCATTTTCCCCTCCACCGTATTCCAATATACAGGGAGCGCGTAATAAAGTTTACTATAAGTATTCCACAGGAAAGCACGAGCGTACGTAGCTTTTCCGAAGATTGTATCTTGCGTTACCGCTACCCCCGGAGCCTTTTCTAAAAAGCTATCTCCAAATTTCACTTGATCGACACAAGAAGAGGAAAACAAAGCTACTCCTGCCAATGTCGCTATAAACCATTTACTTAAATGTTTCATCATATTATTCATAAAGTATTAGAATCCAAGTTTCAATCCAATATTAAATACACGTGTCAAAGGATAATTAGGGCGGGAGCTCTGACGAGATTCCGGGTCTCCCCATTTGAATCCGGTAATAGTAATCAAATTATATCCATTTACATACAACCGGCAATTATCCATCTTCAGTTTCTTCATGAAAGGGAAATTGAAATTATAACCTATTTCCACACTTTTCAGACGCAAATAGCTGGCATTAATCAAATACAAGTCAGACCCTGCATAATTATTGGAAGCATGCAAACTAGAAGTACGCGGGAATTTAGCAGTGAATGTATCAGCCGATGAACGCCACGTTGTATCATACTGATAAAGCAACAATCCTTTTTCATTTGTGTCACCCAACGGACGTCTGAATTCGTCTAACATCCGATCCACATTCCAAGCTCCTGTCCATTGCATGGAAAAATCAAAATTCTTCCAACTGAATCCGGTATTCAATCCGGCAGTGTATTCCGGCATATCGGTATACCCTATATCGCGCGTAGCATCATTGGAATTTATTTCACCATCGGCATTCAAATCCACATAAACGCAATCACCCGGCACCAATGTAATACCATGATTAGCTATCGGACGTCCAAACTCCTCTTGATAACGCATATCTGCCGTTTCATCATAGAACCCCCAAAACTTATACATCGAACGGGAACCTATTCTACGTCCAGTCTCATACATCCAAGGCTCATTTTGATCTACCTCATTCTTATAGACAATTTTATTCCTTGAGAAAGAAATATTAAAGTTTGCCCAATATCTGAAATCATTTTTCAGAGTTTCGTTCCATTTCAACTGTACTTCAAATCCTCTATTCAATGTCTCCCCAACGTTAACAGAAGGAAGTGACATACCTAGAATTGCCGGCAAATAATCGGGTTTAGATAAAATATCACTACGATCTTCCCTAAAGTAATCTAAAGAAACCGTCAAACGCTCTGCCAGGAAGGTGGCATCCACTCCATAATTCTGCTTTACTGCAGTTTCCCACTTGGCATCCGGATTAGAACGGCTGACTTCACTGGCACCGGGCATTTTATTTCCAACATTCTGCCCGAAATAATATCCTCCATCACCATATTGATAAGAATCAGGCAAATATAAGAATCGTTGTGATACATCATTACCCACCATTCCTACAGAAGCACGTAGTTTTAAATAATTCACTACACTTTTAATCGGTTGGAAGAAAGATTCCTCACTTACAACCCAGCCCAATGAACCTGCCGGGAAGAAACCATACCGATTTCCTGGACGAAAGTTTTCCGAACCATTATAACCCGCATTAAACTCTGCCATATAACGGGTTTTCCAATCATAAGTCACACGTCCTACCAAACCTACATATCCGGTAGGAATGTCAGAGTACTCTGACGGATAGTATTTCTTTGATTGATTATAGAGTAACAATGCTGTCACATTATGATCCCCAAACTTACGGGCATAATTCAATGCCAGTTCCATATACCAGTTGCGCGCCTTAGAAAAACCGTTATCAGGTTCCCCATAACTTAATTGAGAGTCAGTCCCATATTTACGAAGAGAAATAGATCCATCAGCATTTGCAACAGGTGTATAATAAGCCTTGGATGAACTCGCTTTCTTAGTATTAGCATATTCTGAATTATAAGCACCTTTCAGTTTTACGGACAATCCTTTTGTGATAAAATCCAACTTTTGATTCAATGCAAGGTCTACATTCAACACATTTGTTGTCTTTGTCTGAAAGCCTTTTCCATAATAAGAGCTCAATCCATCCACTCCCGTAAAAGGAAGAACTTCAGAATTAGATACAACACGTTCACCGTTTACAATACCTGCACCCGCAAAAGGAACCGCCCAATAAAGTTTGCGGAACAATTGATTCTGATCTTCACCTGATTCCGGAGTACGCTTTGTCTCTATACGACCGCCAATATTGACTGACAGTAAGGTTGTTTTCGTTACATCAAAATCCAAATTAGCACGATAATTGTATCGTTTGTAATCAAAGTTAAAATCATCTGTCGCATTAAACTGCTTGAACATACCGCCTTGCGTGAACAAACCGGCAGAAACAAAATATTTCATATTACTAGTTCCACCAGATATATTCACATTATGCTGAGACTGAAAAGCAGCCTTATTCATACAATAATCAATCCAATTAATATCCGGATACATCAACGGATTAGAATGATTGCGGAATGTTTCCAACTGTTCATCGCTAAAAGTAGCCACCCCACCATCATTTACTTTCATCATATTATAATAGGAAGCATACTGGTAAGAATTAGCGAACTCCAGATCCTTCGTTCGCACATTGACACCAGCCGATGTAGAGAAAGAAACCTTAGCCTTACCTTCTGCACCACGTTTGGTTGTAATCAAGATAACACCATTGGCACCACGTACACCAAATACAGCCGTAGCTGAAGCGTCTTTCAACACAGTCACGCTCTCAATTTCATTCGGATCAATCTGAGAAAAGTCACGTTCTACACCATCAACCTGAATCAGCGGTTTCGCATTGTTCCATGTAGCGACACCACGCACATAAATATCTGCTGCATCCGCTCCCGGCTCACCGGAATATTGTACAGAAGAAATACCGGTGATTTGCCCGGATAATACATTAGATAAAGATCCTGCCGGAGTCTTCAACAGATCATCCCCCTTCATAGATGAAATAGCTCCTGTGATAGATACTTTTTTCTGTACACCATAAGCTACTACTTGCACTTCACCCAGTGTCTGTGCGTCTTCTTCTAATACTATATTTAGACTAACACCTTTCTTTGCGGTTACCTCTTTATCCTTGTAACCAATAAAACTAATTTTGATTTTCGCACTTGCACCGGATACATTGATTGAAAACTTACCCTCAAAATCGGTAATGGTTCCTTGTGTCGTTCCTACAACCTTTACATTGGCCCCAATCACCGGTTCACCATAGGCATCCTTCACTACACCTGTGATTCTTGTAGAATTCTGTTGTACTACCTCCGGCATGGGAGTATCGTCACCATAGCCGTTCAGAGGAATCAAAAGAAATAAAAACAAAGGGAATACGATTGGGAGTAACCGTTTTTTCCCGACTTGTCTTCCATGGAAGGTCTTTCGCTTTTCCATTCAGTATAAAATTAAGATTAAACATTAAATAAACAAATCTCATGATCCTTAGGAATCACAACGCAAAGATAGAAACCTCCCCTCCTACCAACCTCCAAAGATGCTTTTTAGAGGTAGAATTTTAGACATTCGCCTTTTTTGAATGATAATTCGACATAAAAAAGAGCATAGAAAACCTTCCCTATACAAAGTACAAGGATTAAGTAGAACAAGATAATATAAAATAGAAAGGTAAACCAGAACAGATTTCTACTCGTGCTCTTTTTCAACTACAAATTGGTCGAGGTATTCAGAAGGTAAAACTCCAAACTCTTTCTTGAAGCAAGCACTGAAATATTTTGGATCATTAAATCCGACCGCATAAGCCAATTCGGAGACACGTATACTATTTCCTTTTTCCTCCATAATCCGGCAAGCCGATTTCAAACGGACGTTCCGGATAAAGGCAGAGGTGTTCAGCCCAGTCAAAGACTTTAGCTTCTTATATAAAGTAGATTTACTAGTTTTCATTTCATCCGCAAACTGGGGTTGGTCAAATTCACAATCTTCCAGATGATTATTCACACAGTCAATGGCTCGTTGCATAAAATCCTCATCCAGACTGGTATAATTCAAATCTTTTAATTCAAAAACCAGCTGTTTCTTAAATTCGTGCGCCATACGCTCCTTATATTTCAGCAAATTACGAATACGTGCATGCAATACAGCCAAATTGAAAGGTTTGCTTATAAAAGCATCCGCCCCTACCTCATACGCTTCCGCCCTGTCCTCTTCCTTATTTTTAGCAGTCAATAGAATCACAGGAATATGACTGATTTCCAGTTTCCCCTTCACATATTTACAAAACTCCATTCCGTCCATCTCCGGCATCATCACATCAGACACAATCAAATCAATGTCTTCATTCTCCAACACTGCAATGCCTTCTTTTCCATTTTCAGCAGTAAAAACATTGTATTCATGCCTCAAGAGTTTCGTCATTAAATGCAATAGTTCCTCATTATCTTCTATTACTAATATAGAATTTGCCTTTTCGGCCGTAACTAATATTTCATCAGACTGTTTCTCATCCATTTCTTCTTCATAAGCTACTAATTTCTGAACCGGTAAGATTACTTCATCATCAATTTGTTCTTCCCTGAAATAAGAACGGTCAATAGGAAGGCGGATAATAAACTCTGTTCCCTGTCCTTCTTCACTTTCCACAGTAATAGTTCCTTCATGCAACTCTACCAAATCTTTAGTTAATGAAAGCCCGATTCCTGTACCAATGGTATTAAATTTCCGGTAATCACCCTCGTAGAAACGACGGAAAAGTGTCTTTTGTTTCTCTTTCGATATCCCTTTCCCATTGTCCTTTACACGTAAAAGCACCCAATCTTTATTTTCCGCATAGGATAAAGTTACCTGAATAAAACCATCTTCTTTTGTATATTTTGCAGCGTTAGACAGCAGATTATAAAGAATCTTATCCAATTTATCCGTATCAAAATAACCAATGATTGATTCCGGATCACACAACACAGAGAAATGTATCTTTTGTTTCTTAATCAAAGGCTGAAAACTTTCCGCCCCATTTTTCACAAAGGAAGCGATATCTCCCGGAGATACACGAAGCCTCAGATTGCCGGTTTCCGCTTTTCGAAATTCAAGGATTTGTTGTAATAAACGTATCAACCGACGAATATTACTATTCATCACCACATACAAGTCTGTATGCTTTGGAGCTTGTATTTTAAGCTCATCTACGGTAGCTGAAATAATTGTCAACGGAGTCAGCAATTCATGGGTAATATTTGTGAAGAACTGCAACTTGGCATGGTTCAACTCCTCCGCTTTCGCCTTCTCCAATTCACGCAAACGGAGTTCATTCCGTAGTAAAATACGATTTTTCGTTATTCTGTATAGTCCAATGACAGTTCCAATGACAATCAATAAATATAAAATATATGCCCACCAGGTTGCCCAAAATGGAGGAAGCACAACAACCGTCATTTCCCGAATATATCCATTCCAAATACCATTCTCATTTGTCACTTTCAATTTAAATTTATACGTCCCGCTTTTCAAATTATTATAGTAAGCAAAACGACGCTCGGCGCTTGTATAAACCCAATCCTTATCAAATCCCTCTAACTGATAAGCGTATCGGTTAAGTTCGGGATTCTTATATGTCAGTGCCGCAAACTCTATATTGAAGTTATTATATTTATAAGGTAACTCTATTTTCTGAGTAAAAGCAGGAGTTAATGGAGATATTTCCCGTTGCACCTCCAAAGGTAATGTACTTATGGAACGATTGAATATCTTTATATCCGTAATTGCAAACTGAACATCTCCTTGAATATCTTCCATATCCTCAGGAATAAAGCTATTATAGCCTTTATAACCACCAAAAAACAATTCTCCCTCCCGACTGCAAGCAGATTGAGCGATAAAGAAATTTCCTTGTAGCCCATCAGCTTCTGTGTACACACGAACAACCGGTTCGTTACTTTTCATTTGAGCACCCAGTTTTACCAAACCGACATTCGTCCCCAACCACAAATTTCCATTTTTATCTTCTTCGATACTTCCGACCATATCTCCGGGAATATTATATTCCTGATTTTTCTCTTCAAACCGGTCATTCTGTCTATTATACAGATAAATTCCTCCCCCTTCGGTGCCAACCCATAAACGTCCCGATTTATCTATGTGCAAACACAATACATTATTGGTCAGCATTCTTTTATTATAAAAACTATAATTATAATATTTCAAGGTAGACGGATTTCGGATGTCACCTTCAATATGAATCAGACCATAATTCGAAGTGGCTATCCACATACTATTATCACTATCGGCAATTATATCCCTTACATAAAACCAATTCAATTGAGCACCATCTACAAAACTCATATTTTCGAATAAAAAGCTATTTCCATCCGCCAACTGTACACCTAAACTTCCACGTGTACCTACCCAACAATTAGCATATTTGTCTTCATAAAGTGCAGAAACACAAGAAGAACCTAAGAATTTACAATTTTCCGGAGTCAGGTTTCTTACCCTTTGTCCTTTGTGGTAAGCAAATATTCCACCATCATACGTTCCAAACCAAATTTCTCCACTACCCTTTCTCTGGACGACAGAAAAAACTGTGGGAATAGTCATTCCGGTAAATTCCGGCATTTGTGAATGCGACTTCAATTTTCCTGTTGCATATTCCAGACAAGCTAATCCATAGGTACCGATCCCCATCCAAATATTATTGTCAGAATCTGTAAACAAAGACCGTACGGAAGTGGTCGGAATATCATCATCGGCAAAATTCAAACTATGAAAGGTAAACATAGACTGATGTGTATCTGCATTCAGGACTCCTCCTCCAATAGAACCAAGCCACATCATACCGGAGTTATCACGTATAATGGAATTTATTTCATCACAAGAAATATAATGAGAAGAGCCGCGGGATTTATAATTAATAAAGTGTCCGGGAGTATCATTGCTCATAATACTCAACCCGCTACGTGTTCCTACCCACAAAGTATTGGTATTCAAGTCTTCAGATATATCATATACAATATCATCGGATAAACTAATATTGTCACCTAATTTATGCCGATAGTTCACGTAAGATACCCGCTGCAGGTCTTTCGGATTATTGAGTTTAAAAAGTCCGCAATTCCAACTACCTACCCATATATTTTTATTGGTATCTTCGTAAATAACATGAGCAGAATTACGTTCATTCAATTGAGGATAAGCATAAAACTTGCCGGTAGAAGGGACATACCTATATAATCCCGACGACCATGTACCAATCCATAAATCACCTTCCGAGTCTTCGAATAAAGATTTGATAGCAGTATAATCCAGGACTCCATCAGTCTGTTCCCGATGATAAACTACAAATGAATCTTTTTCGGCAATATATTTGCACAGCCCGGAATCCGTTCCCAGCCATACAGAATGATCCCGAGTAACCAGCAAACAAGATACGACATTATTAGGAATTTCAGGAGCCAGAATTTTTCTGATCTCCCCTGTTTTTTTATTAAGAATATTCAAGCCTTCCTGAGTGCCAATCCACAAGTTGTGTTTATAATCATCCACCAAACAAAGTATGTTGTTATTAGTCAGTAAACCGGGGGCGTAAAGATTTGATTTATATAACGTTGCCTCATAGCCATCATATTGATAAAACCCGTAACGGCTAGCCAACCAGATAAAGCCATCCTTATCCTGATAAACTTTCTGGATTTCATCTGTAGGCAAATTATTAAGAGCAGGCAGTTTCTTAAAATTCAAATGTGAAACAATATCACCTTCGAATGCGAAAAGTAAAGTTGAAAATAAGGCACAAAAAATAGAGGCATAAAACCTTCTATTGATATAAGAATATTGATTGTTTTCCATAATACAATAATTGTAATATTTGCAAAGATAAAAAAGTTTTATGTATATATAAGGAGAATTATCATTCTTTTTAATCGATTTTACACGCAAAAACGCCCTTTTCTGTAATTGAATGATATATAACCGTTATCGAAACATATTTGCTCCAAAGATTTGATTAAAAGAATTATCTTTGAACCCTGAAACAAATACCTCAAGTCATGAAACATTTATTTATCAGGTTTCTTTTATTTTACCTGTTTTTTATTGGAATAAGCCCAATAAACGCACAACACAGAAAGTCTGCTAATCCTATTTTATCCGGCTTTCATGCCGATCCGGAGATCTTATACTCCCGGCAGACCAAACGTTATTATATCTATCCTACCAGTGACGGTTTCCCCGGTTGGGGTGGAAGTTATTTTAAAGTCTTCTCTTCAAGGAATTTGAAGGAATGGAAAGAAGAAAGAGTCATTTTAGATATGAAAAAAGATGTCTCTTGGGCAAACGGAAATGCTTGGGCCCCCTGTATTGAAGAAAAGGAAATAGACGGGAAATATAAATACTTTTTTTATTACAGTGCAAATTCTGTCACTAATAAAGGCAAGCAAATAGGAGTAGCCACGGCAAACTCACCGACCGGTCCGTTCACCGATTCCGGAAAACCGATTATCACTTCCTCACCTGTCGGACAAGGGCAACAAATTGATGTGGATGTATTTACTGATCCCACATCAGGCAAAAGTTATCTCTACTGGGGGAACGGCTATATGGCAGGGGCCGAACTCAATAATGATATGCTGTCTGTCAAAGAAGAAACAATCACGGTGATGACTCCCAAAGGCGGAACTCTGCAAACGTATGCTTTCCGAGAAGCTCCCTATGTATTCTTCAGAAAAGGAGTTTATTATTTCCTATGGTCCGTTGATGACACGGGATCACCCAATTATCATGTAGCTTATGGGACCGGCAATTCTCCATTAGGCCCCATTCAGGTTGCCAAAGAGCCGATTATTCTCATACAATCTCCTAAAGATGAAATTTACGGTCCGGCACATTGTTCGGTGCTTCAAGTTCCTGACAAAAAGGACAGTTGGTTTATCGTATATCATCGTATTAATAAGGAATATCTGAAACATGGACCGGGTTGGCACCGTGAAGTCTGTATAGACCGGTTGGAATTTAATAAAGACGGGACAATCAAGCAAGTAATTCCCACACCCTAATCCCATTATCAAGTTTCATTAGAAAATGATAAATCAGGATCAGGTAAAGTCAGTTTCCTTATGGGAAACTCTAGTTTCCAAGGCTCGAAACTTTAGTTTCAAAGGTTTGAAACTAGAGTTTCAGAGTCTTGAAACCAATCGTTTCATTAAGGGAAACACTTTGTTTCTCGGTGAGAAACAGAATCTTTGCCTTAGCTACTTTTTCGCCTGTAGACTCTATCTAAATTGAAGGTGATAGGTGATAGATTAGGTGATAGGTTAGCAACAACCTATCACCATTCTGAATGTACGATGAACAAGCAGTTTCAGAAGGGCGGTGATAGGTTGAAAGAGGATTCTTGTTTTTTACATAGGAAGAGGATTGCGAATATACAGGGGCCGGCATTTATAATGTTTCTTCTATCCGATCAGAAAGCACAATTCCTCCTTGAGGATAAACTTCTAATTGCACCCTTCCCTTTTCTTTTACCTTCAAAGGTATAAGCTGAGGTTCTCCTCTCTTATCATCTTTATAAAGAGACACTGTTTTTCCGGCAAACATATCCAAATCAAACTTCAATTTTAACGGTTCACTTCCGGCATTTACAGCTGCTACATACCAAGTATCTCCATGACGACGAGCTAAAACTATGTATTTTCCCGGATAACCTTCAATGAAACGTGTTTCATCCCAAGTGACAGGAACCTGTTTCATAAAATCCATGCAAACCGGAGAAACATCATTCAGATTATTCGGAGCAAGAGCAAAGTTCTGAACGGGGTTTTGGAATAGTATGGCTGTCGCCAACTGGAATATGTCAGTAGTACGACGAGTGGTGCCTCCGTCATTGTTACGATTCAGACGCTTGTTCAGGAAGCAGCCGCCAAACTCCATACAGCCTACTGCGTTGCGAATGAACGGATGCAGGCAAGTATTGAATGCTTCTTCATCACAGAAATGCTGGCTGAACACCATATTCTCGGAAGCCAGCACAGCTTCACTGCCTACATAATTGGGATACATACGTTCCCAGCCGCGAGGTAAGGTGCAACCATGGAAGATTACCATTAGCCCGTGGTCATCCGCATCGCTCAGGATCTCTTCATACAGGCGCATCGTCTCCTGTTTGTCGCCACCGAAAAAATCGACTTTGATTCCTTTTACACCCAGGCTTTGCAGCCATTTCATTTCACGTTTGCGGATGATTGCATTGTCCATGTGATTAATCGGGCCTTGTTCAATGTCATTCCAATAGCCGGAGGAACTGTACCACAAAAATAATTCCACTCCTTTGCCACGTGCGTAGTCAATCAGAGATTTCATACGTTCACGGCCGATATTAGTATCCCACCAGTTATCTATCAGTGCATATTCATATCCCATAGCGGCGGCAAAATCAATGTAACGCATCTGGTCGTCATAGTTGATACTGCCGTCCTGCCAAAGAATCCAACTCCATGTGCCACGCCCGAAACGGTAGTCATGCTTCGTCTCATAAAGAGGGTTTACGACATCCCAAGGAACAGTGGTTTCCACAATCGGTTTCAACGTTTCGCCGACGGTAATCGTACGCCAAGGGGTAGCACCGGGTAATGCGAATGCCGGAGCAACCGTTCCGTTGCCATTATTCTCTTCGGGCATCGGGAACGCCACTGTGTACAGATTGCCTTCACTGACATCGCTCAAACGGGAACCGCAATAGCGACTGTCTACTCCTGTTTCGCTCACCAGCACCCAACCGGCGTCACCGATACGGAACAGACAAGGGAAAGTATATCCATGACCGTACTGCGAACGTTCGCTCATCGGTGCATCCGCTTTATATTCTTCTTCATAACTCGGTTTTGTGCGCTTCCATCCGATCATCGCATCGCTCTGCGGACACAGGAAAGTTGTAGTCTGCCGCGGAAAACGGAAACCGGTCTGTTCATGATTGACGGTAACGCTGCCTTTCCCTCCCTGTCGCGGTAAGGTATAACGGAAAGCGACATCATTATTACTTACGCGGAAAACGATTCCTATCTTCTGTCCCTGCGCATTCTCCAAATTACAAGTCAGTTCATTCGCACGATAATGTACTTGGGAAGTCTTAATACGTGTCTGATGATAGACAGTGTCTATCACCTCTACGGAATGTCCCGACAACTTCAGGGCTTTCGTAAAGTCGCCTATATTCGTGCTGATTCCCAAAGGAGATTTTTCCAGCATTGCTTTCCCGTTGTAGGTAATGGAATAGCAGGGAGTTTCTTCGTCCTGCACAAATACAACTAATTGCAGTTTCTCATCCGGGCCTTTCACTACTACATCTTGTGCTGCAAGGCTATTCAGGCTGAGAGATATCGCCAATATGCTTACAATGTTTTTCATATATACTAATTCCAGCTTATTATCTTTAGAAAATTCACATCTACCCCCAGATACGTTCTTTTTCACTTCCAGCAACTTCTACTTCGTTTTCAGACGAATCACCGTAAATGAATAGGCGGGTAGTTGCTGCTTGAAGTTTGCTCCGACTTCGATAGTGTCGGTCACGGGAAGTGGAGTTGATTCCGGTGCACCTGCCAATACTGTCCTTACAGCAGAAGGTTGAACACTGCCTATGCCGGGTAATTGTATTTCTGTCTCCACACTGACAGGCAATAAGTTGACCAGTTTCACAATCACATCTCCGGTCTTGCTATCGCGGACAATGGAGGAACCGATACGAAGCTTCACCCGGTTGTCCTGATTATCAAGAATTATCTGTGAGGGGATATAATGGCTACCTGCATTCTGCCCATATAACTTTTGAACGTAATATCCGGTAGTCGGTTTCACTTCACGGTTATTGAAGTAAATCAAGTCCGGGCTCCATTGGGTATGCTTTTCTTTTGCCAGCAAAGGAGCATAAGAAGTCATGTGTACTACGTCTCCATTACGTTCCAAGGCGATCAGGTAAAGAGCTTCAGTCAATGCTGTTTCCATATTGGCTTTCCGCCCGGGAATATGAGTGGCATATTCGCCTAGATAAACTTTAGTCTTTTTTGAACGGTCGTATTTATCGTAGAAGTCCTGATTATGCAGAAACCACCCCGGAGACTGATAATAATGTTCGTCTACCATAGGAATGCCTAATTTATCCGCCAACTTCCAACCTTCGACGTAATCGGTACCTTCATTGAAAGGACCAACTGTACCTACAACGATTATTTCAGGGTATTTCTCCTTAATCGCATTGAAAATCATCGTAAAGCGTTCCTCGAAAATATCAGTGATAAGATCCTCATTACCGATACCTATATACTTCAGATTGAAAGGCTTCGGATGTCCGGATTCGGCACGTACCTTTCCCCATTTTGTCTTTCGGGCGTCACCATTCGCCCATTCTATCAAATCCAGAATATCCTGAATATAAGCAGGCATTTCACTCATCGGGATACCGCCTTGTTGTCCGCCTCTCAAATCACCGTGACAAGCAGAGTTCTGACAAGGCACACCGGCAGCAAGCACCGGAAGCGGTTCGGCACCTATATCCTCGCAAAACTGGAAATATTCATAATAACCCAGTCCCATGCTCTGATGATACCCCCAAAGGTTGCGGGCAGATTTACGGGCTTCCAACGGGCCAATCGTATTTTTCCATTGATAGATATTCTTCAAACCGTCTCCATGAGCTACACAACCACCGGGGAAACGGACAAAGCGAGGATGTATATCGGCTAGTGTCTGCGCCAAATCGGCACGCAGACCATTCTTTCTACCTTTGAATGTATTCTGTGGAAAAAGAGAAATCATATCCAATTCGACTTCTCCCACTGATTGCAGTTGAAGTTCCAGATGCGTATCGGCAGCTGTTTTTGCAGTCAATACAGTTTTATAAGTTTTCCATGAACGGGAAGAAACGGTTATCGATGCCTCTCCCTGCACTGTGCCATTGGAATCTATCAAACGTACCTGCAATTTGTTAGATTTATGTCCGGCCGGAATACGTCCAAACAAAGAGAAATCATACTTTTCGCCGGCTTGAAGGGCTATCCCATCAAACCCTGCATTTGTCAGTACAGCTCCCGGCTGTTGTATATTCAACACAGCGTAATGAGGATTATTCGGATGAACGGGATCGGAGGTATTTATTGTGAATGTGGCATTATCTCCCTCCAACTTCCAGGAATGCGTACTGTTCCAATTCTTATCTCCCTCACGGTCGGACGGATCATATTCAAAATCCCTGTTTTGAATCAGTTCTGCGTATAAGCCACCATCAGCAGAATAGTTAATATCTTCGAAGAATATTCCCAACAGCAAATTACTGATTTCTTTTGTTTCCTCCGGTTGTACCGTAATCGTCGCTTTTACAGGTTTCAGCCCGGCAAAACGCTCTTTATCTTGTACCGGACGTTCTGCATGCAAAACATTCCGGTATTGGTTCCTTTCATAGTGTTTCGTCAACTTGTCCACCAGTGTCCAAGATACCCGATTAATATTTCCGGTCTGTTCCTGCCCGTCAATAGTTACCTTTACTCTTGTTCCCTCAAAATCAGAGGTTACCTGAGGATATTTCTGACTTTCCCAATAAACCAGGTCTTTCGATTTTGCCTGCCCGTATCCGTCATGTGTATTCAACTTCCATGTGCAGAGCCATCCGCCGTCAGGAAGTTGCTTCAAGAACGGATCGAGCATTTTCTTCTGCGATCCCCAACGGCTATAATCACAACGGAGGTATCCGGTTCCCTGTCCTACTGCGAACCAATGCTTCTGATCCATGCTCCAGGCAAAACGAAGTCCGCTGCGTCCGTCATCCCGGGAAGTTGCATACGAAAATAGAAAAACGGAATCCGGAGTGTTCGCCGCCTCTCCGATTGCAGCTAAAGTAACCTGTTGGAACGACAAAAACAAGACAATTACTAGCAGGAATAATTTTTTCATGGCATAAGTATCATTAAGATTATCAATCATAAAGACAAACTCTTCACTGTTATGAGAAGCACATATTGAGTGTAAAATCACCAATTATTATTCAAAGGCATATCAAGAAACAAGCGAACAAGAACAAATTGTACGTCTTTACTGTCTTATGTATTATTTTCCAGTCTTAAGGCAGCAATTTGCTCCGGCTTATCATAGTCCGGTTGGTTTGCCGTAGACCTTATACAAACGTTTCAATTCTTTTTCAGTGATAGGTATCACAGTTCCGTGACGAGGGTGAAAGTCCATACTGACAGCATGATCTATGACTTTAAAATTTTCCAGGTCGGTACTTTCCGTAAACTGGTATTTGCCTTTCATATATACATCGTACATCAGGATATACTTGTCCGAACCTATTAGCGGAAAGATACTCGAACCTTCTACCGCTTCTTTCGTCTGCTGTTTGTATTCCCCTGATTCCGTCCATTGTCCGGAAGTCAGGGAGACGGTAGTCGCTTTCTTGATGCCGTTTCCATCTCCTTCTGTCTTATAAAACAGATGATACAGTCCATCTTTATAGATGATATCTCCGTCGATACATGACTTGCCATTTTTAGGAAGAAACAAGGGCTTCGGCTCACCTTCAAGGTCGGTAAAGTCTTTATTCGCATACGCATAATAAATGATATCTGCGCCATTGCCATGCTTCATTGACCAATATACCATATACTTTCCGGCTTCTTTGTCATAAACGGTCTGTGGAGCCCATACACGTTTCAGGTTTTCCTGGGCAGGATATTTCTTTTGAATATTGACAATATTGGAAGTCCAGTGCACCAGGTCCTTCGATTTCAACAGCACCATGGCACGGTTGGAATCCCAACCGTTTCCGGACACCATGTCGGTGACAACCATATAGAATGTTTTACCGTTCTCACAACGCAAGATATGAGGATCACGTACCCCACCCGTAGAACTAATCACACGGGAATCAAGTACAGGTTGGTTACCATTCAGGGCTTTATAATTATATCCGTCGAGGCTGACTGCCATGCGGATCGCTTCTTCGCTCATCCGGTTCCCGGTAAAGTAGACAAACAAATAAGCGGATTGCTGGCAGTAACCGGTCAGCACTCCTATAAAAAGGAGTGCTAAAAGGGTAGTATATTTCTTCATATTCATTTAATATTCAGCACTTGGCTGGGAGTAATCAATACTTGAAATCGGCTGGTTTCACATAGACACGATATTCTTTAATCATACCCGGATAATTCTTTTCGGCACGGGGCAGATAACGGAAGCCTGTTACAGTCTCCACCTTACTCAAATCAATCACCAGTTGGTGAGGATACGCCACATTATCTACTGTCATCCAGAAAGTAGATTCCTGTAAATCGAAAATCTTATCGGCTGTACGGTTACCGCTGCGTGTTTCCTCACTATCGGCATAACGAATCTTCCAATGTTCTCGGGATACCGGTTTACCGTCCGCACCCAGAACATCAAATTCTGCAATAGCAGCAATATTGTCATTTGCCTGTGGTGAAAGAGCTTCGAGACAAAAATAACGTCCTTTCACCGGAGTAGTAAAACGTACTTCCTGCCAGCCGTTGCCCGGAGTAAATGCACCTTCGTGTGCAACCTTCTCGCCTGTCAGTTTCAGTTTCTCTCCCTCTTTGCGATGAGTTTCCGGTGCTTTTTCACGAAGCACATCCAAGAGGGGTTTCTTCAGGCCTTTGATAGAAGCTTTGGCGGGACCTTTCAAGTCAAGAACAAGAATCTCATTCTCACCTTCTTTCAGCCAACATCCCGGCATAAAGAGAGTCTGCTGAGGACCAATCTCCCAGAAACGTCCCATAGCATGACCGTTCACCCATACCATACCTTTTCCCCAAGTACTCATATCAAGGAAAGTATCACCGACTTTGTCCAGTTTAAAGGTCGTTTTATAGTAAGCAGGCATAGCTGGTAATATTTTCGTATCCTGATAGTTCTTATTCTTAATAAAGGAGTAATCTACAGGGAAGCTGTACACCGTCCAGTTTTTCAGTTCTTTTGACCGGTCGCCGGAAACAAGTTCCACCTTTTCCGTGATTCCCTTCCGGTCGTGAATGGACTTATCAAAGTTTACACGTCCCATAGCCTCTACCAGAATATCCAGTTGCGTCCCTTTCTTCAAAGCAGGCAACACTGTCGTGAACTCACCTTTACGACGATCCAAACGTGTCAATAGTTTACCGTCAGCATAGATTTGTGCCCAATCATGCACTTCGGTAATCTTCAGAGTCGTTCCGGATTTTACAGCTTCGGGCAATGTCGTCCGATACAGAATTGTTCCCCAACCTTGGTTAAATTGTTCCATAGGTTGAATATCCACCGTTTGTTTTGCTTCCGGCAGATTAGAGAAAAGAGGAGCTATTTTTGTAAAATGAAACTCAGGAATTTCAATGACCGGCAATGCGGCAGGTATTTCAGGCAACGCTTCACCGGCAGGAAGATATGTTTTCAATAAATCGCGAAGCAGGAAATACTTCTCTGTCGTCCAACCGGCTTCACTGATAGGAGCGTCATAATCATAGGAACTGCACATGGCAGAATAAGCAGGATTATTAGCACCTCCCCAATGTCCGAAAGTGGTTCCACCGTGAGTCATATAAAGACTGAAAGAAATATTACGATCGAGCATATCCTTGATTCCCTGTACCATGTCTTTTGCAGGACGCGTCTCATGTTTTCGTCCCCAATGGTCGAACCAGCCACTCCAGAATTCACTGCACATCAACGGAGTTTCCGGACGAAGTTCTTTCAGTTTCTTGAATTGTTGGTCAATATTGGCACCGGTTCCAAAATTCACTGTCCAGAGCAAATCCTCCAATGCGTTATTTGTGAAGTTACTACTCCAGTCACACTGGAAAAGAGGCACATCCGTAAACCCTGATTCGCGTACCAAATCACGCACGGCAGCTACATAAGGCTTGTCGGTTGCATAAGAGCTGTATTCATTCTCTACCTGCACCATGATGATATTACCACCTTTATTTATTTGCAGTGGCGCCAATTGTTTGCCGACTTCTTTCATAAAGATGCCTACGCGCTCCATATAATAGGGATCGAGCGTACGAAGCGCCACATCTTTTTTCTTCAGCAGCCACCAGGGAAGACCTCCCATTTCCCATTCCGCACACACATAAGGACCGGGACGGACAATGACATACATCCCATGCTTTTGTGCCGCACGACAGAAAGCAGCAATATCGTTCTGACCGGAAAAGTCAAACTTACCTTCTTCCTGTTCATGGATATTCCAAAAGATATAGATACAAATGGTATTCATCCCCAATGCTTTGCACATCTCAATACGATGTTCCCAATAGGCTTGCGGGATACGAGTGTAATGAAGTTCGGCGGCCTTCACCACAAATGGTTCACCGTCCAGCAAAAAGGTATTCTTGCCGGCTTCAAATTTGCGGGCAGTAGTTTGTGCCTGTGCACTACTAAAGATAACGACTGTAAAAAGTACCAGTAAAGCAATCAATCTGTTTCTCATGGTTTATTCAAAATAGAATTTTAATAGTATACGACAAAGGTAGGCGATTCACCTAAATCCGAGGGCATAATTATCATTCAAAAAGGGTTAGAAATAAAGCAAAATAACTACAAACAGGGCCATTTTCATTTATTTTCCCACTACAAAAGCAATATCCAGTATAAGTCCGGCTATCAGTCATAACACCAAAATCAGTTTTCTTTCGTCAACATACTTTCCAGTTCTTCCGCATTCAGGCGAAGATAGAATTGCCCGCGATAGGCGACAGAGATAGCTCCCGTTTCTTCGGAAACAATAATGGCGTGTGCATCCGACTGCTGTGAGATACCCATAGCGGCCCGATGACGCAAGCCGAGTTCTTTAGGTATATTCAAATCGTGAGAAACAGGAAGAATACATCCTGCCGCTTTGATACGTTTCTTGCTGATAACCATTGCCCCGTCATGTAACGGACTATTCTTGAAGAAGATGTTTTCAATTAAACGTTGGTTGATTGCCGCATCAATCATTTCACCTGTACGGACGATTTCGTCTAAAGGAACGTTATGCTCAATGACAATCAGTGCACCGACTTTTTGCTTTCCCATGCTCAGACAAGCCATTACCACAGGCATAATATCATCATGTTTCAATACTTCTTTCTTCGCCCCGTTAAAGAGACGGGCCAATGCACTGACATGCCGGTGAGAACCCAAAGTCAGCAAGAAACGGCGTATCTCGTCCTGAAACAGTACGATCAGCGCTATCACGCCCACATTCATCAAAGTATCGAAGATGGAACCCAGCAACTTCATCTCCAAAACCTGAGTCACCACCAACCAGATCAGTATAAAAACCAGAATACCGGTGAATACCTTGATAGAGCCGGAAGCCTTCATCAACTTGTATGTATAATACAGCAAGAAAGCCGCCAACAGAATATCAATAAAATCTTTTATGCCAAATTCAAAAAACATCGTTCTCTGATTTTAATTTTTCAACAATGCGAACCGCTTCCACTGCTTCGCGTACATCATGTACCCGAAGGATGTGAGCGCCTTTCATTAACGCAACGGTATCCAATATAGTTGTCCCGTTCAACGAATCCTGCGGAGTGCCCCCCAACAATTTATAAATCATAGATTTTCGTGAAACTCCTACCAACAAAGGTAATTCGAATATACGGAACTCTTCGAGATGTGCCATTAGTTCATAATTATGCTCCAACGTCTTCCCGAACCCGAATCCTGGGTCGAGTATGATATCCTTCACTCCCAAATCACGAAGCTGCTGAACTTTACGCGCGAAGTAAAGGAAAACGTCCTTTATCAGATTATCATAATGGGGTTCTTTCTGCATATTCTGCGGGGTGCCCTGCATATGCATCATGATATAGGGCACTCCCAGTCCGGCTACTGTCTGAAACATCCGGTCATCCATTTCACCGGCAGCAATATCGTTAATGATAGCAACGCCATACTCGTTTACGCATTGCGCTGCTACATCAGCCCGAAAAGTATCTACGGAAATAATAGCCTCCGGATGATTGCGGTTCAGAATCTCCAGACCGGTGCGTAACCGGTTCATTTCTTCTTCGGCAGAAATATGTTCTGCATTAGGACGCGAAGAATAAGCGCCTATATCGATAATAGCAGCGCCTTCATCAATGATTTGTCGGGCCCGGGCAGCAATATCTTCTTCGGTCTGCATCCGGCTACCGGCATAAAAAGAATCGGGAGTTACATTCAGAATACCCATTACCTGCGGAATGGAGAGATCAAGCAACTGCCCTTTTACATTTATATAAATAGGAGACGTAGATTTCATCATTGACAGTATTCCTTTTAGATTGCCCACAAATGTAGAGAAAAAAAGCAAGCAATCGTACTAAAAAGAAGAAATAAACGTATATTTGCAAACAACAGAAGAAACCGAAAACATCATACCATGAGCCGGACAGCCCTATCTTTCACCCGATTTCTTTTTTTATTTTTATTCTTTACCGCTTCTGTAAAAGCCCAGAAAGAAGCTAAAGACTTTAACGTTGACTCTACCCTTTATGCCTATTATCAACGTTGTCAGGAATGCTTATTGCAACCCGTTGTACTTAGCATGTCCGATACCTTGTATCGAATGGCAGAGGAACGGCATGATAAACGGATGCAGGCAGTAGCTATTTCCACCCAACTGGATTATCATTATTTTCAGGCAACAAATGAAGACAGCATTATCTATTATACCAATAAGGTAAAAGACTTCGCCAAAGCAACCCAACAACCCAAGTATTATTATTTCGCATGGTCGAACAGGCTTATTCTATATTATCTGAAAAACGGTAGAACCAATATTGCACTTTATGAAGCGCAAAAGATGCTGAAAGAAGCACAAGAGGAAGACGACAAAACCGGTCTGTCCCGCTGCTACAACATCATGTCGCAGATTTACACAGTCAAAAGACTGGATTCCATGGCTTTCGAATGGCAATTGAAAGAAATAGAACTGACGGAAAAATATGATCTGGAAAACTATAACATCTCGCAAACATACAGCCAGATAAGCAGTTATTACATCAATACCAACCAGCCGGAAAAGGCACTGGAAGCATTGAAAAAGGCGGATGCAACCGCATACTCCCCTACGCAAAAAATATCCGTGCAACTGGAATACGTTAATTATTACAGCAAATTCGGAGATATGCAGGCAGCCGAGAAAATACTAAACGAATGTAAAACAGCATTTGATCAGGATAAAAGATTATGGTCGATAAAGAAAAGACTATATAATATAGAATACGTCTATTATCTGCAATCCAAGCAATACCCAAAGGCACTGGAAGCTGCCAAGAAACAGGAAGCGGAGGAATTAAACCTTAGCGAAAGTATACAGAACAGTGTCCATTACCTGACGAAAGGAAAAATATACAGCAATATGGGTAATATGAGCGAAGCAATCAAATACCTGCAAATGTATATCGAAGCAGAGGATTCTTTAAAGATAGCCAATGAACAAATGGCCAGCAGCGAATTTGCCACTCTGCTCGAAGTGGAGAAACTCAATGCCGAAAAAAAGGAATTAATGCTCCAGGCACAGGAAAAGGAGATACGCAATAAGACGACATTAATCATCTCATTAATTGTTTTGTTAGGTATCCTATTCATGTTCTTATACAGAGAGAATTTCCTGAAACGTAAGTTGAAAGTTTCGGAAAGCGAACTTAAAATCAGGAATGAAGAGCTCACTATATCCCGGGAGGAATTGCACAAAGCCAAAGATATAGCCGAAGCAAGCAGCCGGATGAAGACAACGTTTATTGAAAGTATGACACATGAGATTCGTACACCGCTTAATTCGATTGTAGGTTTCTCACAGATTTTAAATGATCATTATAGCAATAGTCCGGAAACTCAGGAATTCGTCAAAATCATAGAGAATAATAGTAATGACCTACTCCGGTTAGTTACCGACGTGCTTGCTCTGTCCGAACTCGACCAATATGACAAGCTACCTACGAATATCACCACAGACGTCAACGCCATCTGCGAACTTGCTTACGAAGTAGCTAAAAATAAGAGCCAGAAAGGAGTTGAAGTATTCTTCAAACCTGAAAGAGAAAGCCTGTTTATACTCAGCAATCAGGAACGTATCTCACAAGTATTGAATAATCTGATGCACAACGCTGCCAAATTCACCTCGCACGGAAGTATCTGTATAGCGTATTCCATATCAGAAGCTGAAAAGAAGATTGAAATCAGTGTCACCGATACAGGAATAGGGATACCCGCAGACAAACAAAATTGCGTATTCGAACGTTTCTATAAAGTAAATTCTTTCACACAAGGGACAGGACTAGGACTTTCTATATCCCGAAGTATTGCAGAAAAACTGGGAGGCAGCCTCCAGATAGATTCTTCTTATACAGACGGATGTCGGATCGTACTAACCTTACCTTTAGTATACGCCTAAGCAAAAAACCGTCCGAAGCCGTATCTAATCCGAAAGAATAGCCTATCTTTGCAACGTTTTAATAGATGTTCAGGTTATGAAACTTTCTGCTATTTACCAGATTTTTCTGGATTGTCAATCAGTAACCACTGATAGCCGGAATTGTCCGGACGGTTCATTGTTTATCGCTCTGAAAGGCGAGTCATTCAATGGCAATGCCTTTGCCGGAAAAGCGTTGGAAGACGGTTGCGCATTTGCTATTATTGACGAGGCCCAATATGCCATAGAGGGTGATCGACGATACATACTCGTAAACGACTGCCTGCAAACATTGCAACAGCTAGCCAACTATCATCGACGTCAACTCGGAACACGGGTTATCGGTATCACCGGAACCAATGGAAAAACAACAACCAAAGAATTAATCTCCGCCGTTCTTTCTCAAACGCATAACATTCTCTATACCCAAGGAAACCTGAACAACCATATCGGAGTGCCAACAACTCTACTCCGGCTGAAACCGGAACATGACCTTGCCGTCATCGAAATGGGTGCCAATCATCAGGGAGAAATCAAATTCCTTTGTGAAATAGCCGAACCGGATTATGGCATTATAACCAATGTCGGTAAAGCTCACTTGGAAGGATTCGGTTCTTTTGAAGGTGTAATCAAGACTAAAGGAGAGCTGTATGACTTCCTCCGCAAGAAAGGAAATTCTACAATCTTTATCCACCATGACAATCCCTATCTGATGAATATAGCCAAAGGATTGAATCTGATTTCTTATGGAAGCGGGGAAGATCTTTATGTCAACGGCTGCATCACAGGGAATTCACCTTATCTCGCTCTCGAATGGAAGGCAGAAAAGAATGGTGAAATCCACCGGATACGGACGCAGTTAATCGGAGAGTATAATTTCCCCAATGCCCTGGCTGCCATTACAATCGGACGGTTCTTCGGGGTGGAAGACCGGAAGATAGACGAAGCGTTGGCCGGATATACACCCCAGAATAATCGTTCACAGCTTAAAGAGACAGCAGACAATACCCTTATCATTGATGCATACAATGCCAATCCTACCAGTATGGCGGCTGCCCTGCAAAACTTTCGGAATATGACAGTTTCTCACAAAATGCTTATATTGGGGGACATGCGCGAACTGGGCACCGAAAGTCTGAACGAACATCAGAAGATTGTTGATTACATAAAAGAGAGCGACTTTGAAAAAGTATGGCTGGTCGGAGAGCAGTTTGCATCTGTCTGTCACTCTTTCAAGACGTATGCAAATGTACAAGAGGTCATAAAGGAACTTGAAACAAATAAGCCTAAAGGCTATACCATTCTCATCAAAGGTTCCAATGGGATCAAACTTAGCTCAACAGTAGAATATTTATAATCACTGTTTCATCATTCTTGGACGCACCACATAATAAGCAACCAGACTTGCGAGCAATGCTCCGGTAGAATTTGCTGCAAAATCCAGCCAGTCTCCTCCACGGTAACTGGTACAGTATTCTTGCAGCAATTCTACACACCCGCTGAACAGCACGGGGCAGAAGAACGCTCCTACCCAAGCATGCCACAACGGTGCCTCGTCCCGGCGATGTGCACGCAAAAATTCCAGCCACAACATACCTGACATACCGAAATACATACAAATATGAACCAGCTTGTCTAAGTTAGGAATCTCACTCAAATCCGTCTTGGGTGGTTTAAAAAATGAAAGATAAATCACAGTCAGGATTATAAAAAGTGAGATCGGATATTTCTTAATATAAGATAGCATATCTAAATAATATTACATATTTCGTGCAAATATAAGTATCATTTTCTATATTTGCACTCTTATAGGTACATTTTATAACGATTTGTAAGATAAAACAAGATTTATGACAAAAAATGATAGAGCGAACTTCGGTAGTAAGTTAGGCGTAATACTTGCTTCCGCCGGCTCGGCAGTAGGACTGGGTAATATCTGGCGGTTTCCCTATGAAACCGGAAATCACGGAGGTGCTGCATTTATATTAATCTATTTAGGGTGTATTCTCCTTTTAGGGCTTCCTATTATGATTGCAGAGTTTCTGATAGGACGCCATTCGCAAGCTAATACGGCAAGGGCTTACCAAAAATTAGCTCCCGGCACACATTGGCGCTGGGTGGGACGTATGGGAGTATTGGCAGGTTTCCTGATTCTCAGTTATTATGCCGTAGTTGCAGGGTGGACGCTGGAATATATTCTCGAAGCTGCCACTAATGGTTTCTCAGGAAAAACCTCCGGAGAATTCATCACCTCGTTCCAACAATTCTCCAGTAATCCCTGGCGACCAGTTATCTGGTTAATAGCCTTCCTGCTGATTACGCACTTCATCATCGTGAAAGGGGTAGAAAAAGGAATCGAGAAATCTTCCAAGATTATGATGCCTACCTTATTTATTATTATAGTTATATTGGTTGTTTGTTCGGTCACTCTACCGGGAGCCGGTGCGGGCATCGAGTTTCTACTGAAACCGGACTTTAGCAAGGTGGACGGAAATGTATTTTTGAGTGCTATGGGCCAAGCCTTCTTCTCTTTAAGCCTGGGAATGGGATGTCTTTGTACGTACGCCTCTTATTTCAGCAAAGAGACCAACCTGACAAAAACGGCTTTCAGTGTAGGAATCATTGATACTTTCGTTGCGATATTAGCCGGATTTATCATCTTCCCGGCCGCTTTCTCCGTAGGCATACAACCTGATTCGGGTCCAAGCCTCATCTTTATCACTCTGCCTAACGTATTCCAACAGGCATTCGGCGGAGTACCTATATTGGCATACATATTCTCTGTGATGTTTTATGCATTGCTGGCAATGGCTGCATTAACCTCCACGATTTCCCTGCATGAGGTAGTAACTGCCTATCTGCACGAGGAATTCAACTTATCCCGTGGAAAAGCAGCAAGACTCGTGACCGGAGGATGCATCTTTTTGGGAATATTCTGTTCACTATCCCTCGGAGTGACGAAAGGATTCACGATTTTCGGTTTGGGAATGTTCGACCTCTTCGACTTTGTTACGGCTAAAATCATGTTGCCGCTCGGCGGGCTCTGTATTTCTCTCTTTACCGGCTGGTATCTTGATAAGAAAATCGTCTGGTCGGAGATTACAAATAACGGTTCAATAGAAATTCCTGTATACAAACTAATCATCTTTATATTAAAATATATCGCCCCAATCGCTATCTCACTGATATTCATCAATGAACTGGGACTAATCAAACTATAATGTGGAAAGACTTTTTTTATTTCACTAAAACCGAACGACAAGGCATTATCGTCCTTGTCGTTCTTATTATAGGGGTATTCTCAATTCCCCGGCTCGTGCAACTATTCTCCACTCCTCAAGAAGTTACTCCTGAAGAAGATGAGAAATTCAAGCTAGAATATGATGAATTCATTTCATCGATCAAAGAAATAAAACCTCAAAGGAAATTCGCAGAAGGGGACCCTCCGAAAAACGATTCCTATTCACCAAAAGAAGTCAGGCTCTCTATATTCGATCCGAACACTGCCGATTCCATTACTTTTATCTCATTGGGATTGCCTTCGTGGATAGCTAAAAACATTCTGCGTTACCGCAAGAAACAGGGAAAGTTCCGTCATCCGGAAGATTTCCAAAAGATATACGGGTTGACAGACGAGCAATATCAGACTTTACATCCTTATATCCGTATTACCGAACAGTCCTCAACAAAAGATACCGTCCGACTATTAATGAAACAAAGGATGCCGCAGGATACCCTGTTTAAATATCAGCCCGGCACCGTCATCAACCTGAATGAAGCAGACACGACCGAACTTAAGAAAATTCCAGGTATCGGAAGTGCCATTGCCCGTATGATTGTAAATTACCGGACACAGCTAGGGGGCTTTTATAAAATAGAGCAATTACAGGAGAAACATTTAAAAGCAGAGATGCTCCGGCCCTGGTTCTCTATCAACGCAACCCAAATCCGCCGTATTAACATAAATAAAGCAAGTATCGAACGGATGATGCATCATCCGTATATAAACTACTATCAAGCCAAAGTTATTGTGGAATACCGAAAAAAGAAAGGGATCTTGACAAACCTCAAGCAATTATCACTTTACGAGGAATTCAATACAGCAGATTTCGAACGGATTACTCCTTATATTTGTTATGAATAGTTCCTCGTTTGTCACAATAAATAAAAAAAGATGCATTCCTATCACACCAGACAAGAATGCATCACACACAAACAAAACAAACACTCTACTATCATCTTCACAGACTTCCGTAGAGAAGCGACTATAAATATATAGCTAAAAGATAGAACACTTGCAAGGTTCTACCTTTTTGGTATGCATTTTTAGAAGTTGAGTTCTCTTATTCATCTTTTTTAATCATGCCGTCAACCATATGTATCGTTCGGTCGGTGATTTTCGAAAGTCCCTCGTCATGGGTAACAATCACAAAAGTCTGTCCCAAACGCTCCCTCAGGTCAAAGAACAGTTGATGTAAATCTTCTTTATTATGTGTATCCAAACTACCGGAAGGTTCATCCGCCAGTATTACAGCCGGATCATTGATTAAAGCACGCGCCACAGCAACGCGTTGTTTCTCTCCTCCCGACAACTCATTCGGTTTATGGGAAGCACGCTCTGCCAATCCCATAAAATCGAGTATTCTAATAGCATGTTCGTTTGCCTCTTTCGAAGATACTCCTGCGATAAACGCAGGAATCATCACATTCTCCAATGCGGTGAACTCCGGCAGCAATTGATGAAACTGAAAAACGAAACCTATATTCTTATTACGGAATGCAGAGAGTTCTTTTTCTTTCATCCGGCTCACTACAGTTCCGTCAATCTGTACATTACCTGCATCCGGTTCGTCCAACGTTCCCATGATCTGCAACAAGGTAGTCTTACCTGCCCCACTAGGACCTACAATACTGACAATCTCGCCTTTGTTAATTTCCAGATCAATACCTTTCAGGACTTGCAATGAACCGAAGCTTTTTGTTATTCCTTCTAATTTTATCATGATATTTATAATCGTTTAATGACATATTCCGCCAAATAGCAGCCGAACACAGCCGGCATATAGCTCACTGTCCCGCAAGTTGATTTCTTATTCTGTTCATCATCAGTCAGCAATACAGCTTTCGGATCAGCCTGTTCGGTACTGAATACTACCGGAAGTTTACGTTTCATTCCCATTTTCTGCAAACGTTTCCGCACCGCCTTACTTAGTCCACAATGATAAGTATCCCAAAGATCTGCAAAACGGACCTGAGAGATATCGCTCTTTGCTCCCGCTCCCATACTGGACACAATCTTGATATGCCGTTTCATCGCCTCATAAATCAAGAAGCACTTCGGACTGATTGTATCAATTGCGTCTACTATAAAATCATACTTGCCTGCGTCCAATAGTTCCGGTATATTCTCATCTTTCAGATAAACAGGGAGTACCGTCAGTTCAATATCCGGATTGATATCTTTATACCGGGTAGCCAATACTTCCGCTTTCGGCATTCCCAACGTAGAGTGCATGGCAGGTAACTGGCGGTTCATATTCGTAGGCTGCACGGTATCCGCATCTACAATAGTCATTTTGCCAACTCCCGTACGACAAAGCATTTCGGCAGCATAAGCGCCCACTCCGCCTAATCCCACAACCAATACGTGTGCCTTCCGGATGCGATTCATCTTTTCTTCTCCTAACAGGAGTTCCGTTCTTTGTTGCCAGTCGTTTTTTTCCATTAGCTTTTCTTTAACCATTTATAGAACCATTTACCCACTTTCTCATAATGTTGTGATTCATTATGACCGCGCGGATCAGAGAAAGACACAATTTCCTGCGGATCTCCGAATTGGTCGGGATACAGGATAATCAAACTATTGTTTGAGAAATATTTTCCTAGCTGCGCCGGAAGACGTTCGAAAGAGGTGTCATAAGAGATAGAACCGCGACGGGCTGAGATTACCACCAGCAAATGATCATAGTTCACTTGCCCTGTTAATAACAAAAGGTCTTCCCATTCTTCCAACAAGGAAAATTCAGTCGGAGTTCCTGCATATTTTTTCTTTACCAGTTGCTGAAGACGCATCAGCGTACGTTCATTGGAAAAGAAATGCACGCGACATCCCAGAATACTTCCCATACGGCAGAAATGTTCCACCCATTTTGAGAACCCGGTTTCATATTCCGCCTTTGGTGGCACGGCAATATTTATCCGGCGCAAAGTATTAACCGGCATCAGAAACTTAGCGATCATCACCTCGCGATGTGTACCTTTCAAAAGGCTTTCCGCCAAATTCCCGAAAAAGGTATCAACAATATTCGCTTTCCGATGCAGACCGATTACTACATCCGTAGCTTCATATTCTTTAATCGTGTGGATAATTCCCGAAGCGATGTTCAGGTCATAACGGCTGACCATATTTACAGGAACATCGGCAGCAGCGGCAATCATTGCCGCTTTTTCCAAATTTCGCTTTCCTTGCAGTTCTTTCTTCTCCGAACTGTTACTATCATTAATAACGTTTAATGCGATTAAACCATTCTTCTGTTTGGCGTCTTTTATCACTAAAGCCAGATTTATCAAATCCTCAATTGTATCCGGGTTAGCCACGGGAATCAATATCTGTTCGGTACTTTTCTTTGCACCTTGTTCCTCTGATTGCAATTCCTCATTCATAGCGAAACGGCGGGCGGAACGTTCTGTTACCAAAGAACTGATTACACAAGTAAAAAGAATCATCACCACCGTACCGTTCAACACATCATCATTCAGCAAACGCTCCCCATTCTCCATAATAATTTCGTGACCGATCAATACCGCTGCAAGCGTAGCTGCTGCCTGAGCATTACTAAGTCCGAATATCATACTCCGTTCATTCGGTTGCATACGGTAAATCTTCTGCGTGATCCATGCAGCCAGCCATTTACTAAAAGTAGCTACCACTGTCATAACGACAGCAACTTTCAATGCCTCGCCTCCGGTAAACAGGCTTCGTACATCAATAATCATTCCTACACCAATCAGGAAGTAAGGAATAAACAGTGCATTTCCTACAAATTCCAACCGATTCATCAAGGGAGATACATGAGGAATCAGACGGTTCAAGACCAATCCGGCAAGGAAAGCTCCCAAAATGCCTTCCATTCCTACAAACTCCATTAATCCACCACCGAGAAAGACCATCGCCAGCACAAATACAAATTGCATCACGCTATCATCGTACTTCCGGAAAAACCAACGGCCGATACGAGGAAAGAAGAAAACAATCAGAAATCCGAGAAAAGCAACTTTTGCCACAAGAAATCCCCAGAACCAACCGTCAACAGTTCCTTTGAACATACCGCCTATGACGGCAAGGATTATCAAAGCAAGAGTAACGGTAACAGCCGTACCACCAATCGTAATATTGACACTGCGCAAACGCGACAATCCATAACGACTGATAATAGGATAAGCTATCAACGTATGAGAAGCATACATACTAGCCAGTAACACAGCGGTAAGGAAACCATAACCCAACACACTCATACTACTCCAGATACCCAATCCCATTGGAATAAGAAAAGTGAGCCAACCGAACACAATGCTTTTCGTCCGGTTCTTCTTGAAGTCTTCCATGTCCATTTCGAGTCCGGCAAGGAACATGATATAATATAGTCCTACTTTACCGAAGAGTTCGAAGCTGCTGTCACGATCGAGCACGTGAAAGCCATGTTCACCTATCAGTACTCCCGCCAGAATCATGCCAATAATATGAGGTATATGAAGGCGTCCCAAAATCATCGGAGCAAAAAGAATGATAATCAATACCAAAAAGAATACCCAGGTCGGATCGGCTATCGGTAAAGTCAAATTAAAATCAAACAAGTTCATAGGCTGTGGCTTTAGGAATTCAATGCAAAGGAACAAAAAAGTTCGCATACCACCAATAAGTTACAAGGTTTGAGTCGTGAGTTTTAGGTTATTTCAATACAGGTTCTATCAGTTACTGCTAAAAACTCATAGTCTTATAACTTTTTTCTCACCCGAAATACTGATTATATGGCAAAATGTTATAATTTTGCAGCCAAATATCTTCTATTCGACAGTGTAAGAAGATAAATACAATATTCACAATTTAACAAAAGAAAAAGATGAAAGTAGCTATTGTTGGCGTAAGCGGAGCCGTGGGACAGGAATTCCTGCGCGTGCTCGATGAGAGAAACTTCCCGTTGGACGAGTTAGTTTTGTTCGGTTCTAAACGTAGTGCCGGAACAATTTATACTTTCCGCGGTAAACAGATCGAGGTGAAACTCTTACAACACAACGATGACTTTAAAGGGGTAGACATTGCTTTCACTTCTGCCGGAGCAGGAACATCCAAGGAATTCGAAAAAACAATCACCAAGTATGGTGCTGTGATGATCGATAACTCCAGTGCATTCCGTATGGATGCCGATGTACCTTTGGTAGTGCCTGAAGTAAATGCCGAAGACGCATTGGAACGTCCTCGCGGCGTCATCGCCAACCCGAACTGTACGACTATCCAAATGGTAGTTGCACTAAAAGCCATCGAACAGCTTTCTCATATAAAAACCGTGCACGTGTCTACCTATCAGGCAGCAAGTGGTGCGGGTGCTGCTGCCATGGACGAATTGTATGAACAATATCGCCAAGTATTGGCTAACGAACCTGTTACCGTGGAAAAATTCGCGTATCAGTTGGCATTCAACCTGATTCCTCAGATTGACGTCTTCACCGAAAATGGTTACACCAAAGAAGAAATGAAGATGTTCAACGAAACACGCAAAATCATGCACTCCGATATCAAAGTCAGTGCTACTTGCGTACGTGTTCCTGCATTACGTGCTCACTCTGAAAGCATTTGGGTAGAAACAGAACGTCCGATTTCCGTAGAAGAAGCCCGCGAAGCATTCGCCAAGGGCGAAGGATTGGTTCTTCAGGACAATCCGGCAGAAAAGGAATATCCGATGCCGTTGTTCCTTGCAGGTAAAGATCCGGTTTACGTAGGACGTATCCGTAAAGACCTGACGAACGAAAACGGACTGACTTTCTGGATTGTAGGTGACCAGATCAAGAAAGGTGCGGCATTGAACGCAGTACAGATAGCTGAGTATCTGATTAAAGTAAAAAACGTATAAAAAGGCATAAAGCCTAAGGATATCCAAATGATCGACTTAGGGATATTCCTAAAATAAGAAAATGCAAGGCAACTAATTCGCTATGAATTAGTTGCCTTTTTACATCTTTAAGCATTCCCTCGAAAATACAATTGACGACGAAAACGGGAGTAACTTACTGTTTTTCTTATTATTACACACCATTTTTTAATATTAGTATTCTATTTCACAGTATGAGCCCACACAAAAGGAATATAATTGAACCTTTTTCCTTTTTCCGTTATATTAAAGACTATTTCCTTTTTCAACTTTATTTCCATTTCTTGATAAACAGAAACCGGTACTGTTGCAAGCATACTAACAGCCGGAAAACGATATTCTACATCACGTATTATTCCTGTGTTAGTATCAACACGCAGTATTATTATAAATTTGCAACCTTGTACCCGCGTTCTCTCCTCTTCAGAAAAAGATTCATTCAAAATAGACAAACATTTTCCCCATAACTGACTATCATCTACAAAGTTTGCCTCTTTTCTTTCAGCATCAGTCATTTCTGCGCCCGTTTCTTTATTGACAGCTTCAACTTCTGTAAACTTATTACTTTTACTATATAGCCTTACAGACTTGGATTCTTGTGTTACATCACAAACATAACGCTGAGCATAAAACACCTGAGTAGTATCATAATAAAATGTTTGTGCATACATATCAACTAGCACAAATAACAAACTAACTAGGACTATTACTTTTTTTCTCATATCAACAATTTTTAGCTATTTCTCTTAAATTTTCAAAATCAAATTCCACACCACGACTATTGTCATATGGATAATCTTTATAGGCATCAGTTTTTCTAAAAACATTTACAATATTATTTTCAATAAGACCATTCACATATTCCGGTGACATATCAGGTAGTAATCTCCTTTTATTGTTAATATATGTACTTAACATCTGTATCGCTATGCCTCGATTGTCTGCATGCTCAGCCGCAAACGACCATCCTGGAGCATCATCCTCACTCTTTAATAAATAACAGTATTGCGCAAAATGTGCCTCAATTTCATGATTCATTTTCGCATTACAGAATGAAGTGATGTTCTTCTCCTTTCGATACTGGTACGCATGAAACAATTTATGAAAAAGTTCGTTGCTCTCCAACTTTGAATTTATTCTAAGAAGATTGTTTTGTGGATAATATGCCGTATCTATCTAAAAATGTATATCAAAAGTAGTAAATAATAATATTAAAGACAAGATATATATAGTTTTTCTCGAAATCAATTAAGCAAATAAATTAACGTAACCATTGCATTCCTGCTTCTCTGGCAGTTACCGTGGCGCTACACAATTTCTTTGTCGTAAAGCCGGAGAAGATTTCCTTTACGCTATGCAGTTCCGTGATCGGTGACTTCGTCATGATGGAGCAAGAGGAAGAGAAAGGAACCGTACGCTGTGACCTCACCGGAAATATTTATTCGGAAACAGTATTCGCCAGTATCCTGTCCATGTTTTATTTCCGCCGGTTGATGTCCGACGAGCGTTTTCCGGACACTCTCAACGGAGTAACCGTTACTCCCAAGATAGTACAGACGGAGAACTTCAATTTCCGAAATGTCCCTACCGATATAAATACCCCATCTATCAGGCTGTACCCTCTGTTGGAGTCCATGTCCGGACGCGTAGACTTGAAAATGCCCGGCATAACATTCACTTCCTATACGGATAAATATGTAATGCCCCGCTTCGAACAGTCTTTTAATGTTACCTATAAATAAAATGAATCAGAGATTACCGGAAGCCTATAAAACAGAATGGCTCCCGGCAGTCCTTGATTATTATTTCTAAATTCCACTTAAAACAATAGACGATTTTTTTTCTTTATTCAACAGAAAGCCATACCTTTGTCCCCGTAATCATAAGATAAGCCGCAATTGTCTCTGCGTTATTCACAAACAAATACGGTTAAATAAAATGACTTTATACAAAACCGTATGAGAATTTGTAAGACTTTCACGTTTCTAAGTATCTTTATTGTCTTATTCTATAATTGTTCGCTTCCCGCCGACGATGAAGATGAGAGAAATCCAGAAGAAGATAATACTACATCCGAACTGCCCTGGGAAGGAGAAACAGATAAATTCACAATCAACTCTAAAGAAGGACTGCGCCTGAACGATCCGCAAGAAAATGCAGGAACCGCTTATGTCACTATACCTTCCAACTCCGTAAAGAATACCCGTTGGGAGTTCGGAGTTCGCCTTACATTCAATCCTTCCGCCAACAATTATGCTCGATTTTACCTGACTTCTTCTTCAAATGTACTCTCCGGCAACGTAAACGGTTACTATATCCAAATAGGAGGAGCCAAAGACAACGTTGCCCTTTACCGGCAGAACGGAGAACAACCCAAGCTGTTGGCTTCGGGAAGGGAAGTGATGAAAGGAAACAACTCACCCAAGTTATACATAAAAGTGGAATGTGATAACAATGGTTACTGGACTTTCTGGACACGACTGGAATCAGAAAATGAATACACCAAAGAAAAGCAAGTAAAAGACAACAGCATTCTGACTTCTCTTTATTGTGGAATATACTGTATTTATACCAAGACACGTTGTAAAGGTTTCACATTCCACCATATACAATTGTCCAATGATGTGGAGACTACTACCAAACCTACTGAAACACCTGATGAGCCAGATAAACCTGATGTTCCCGAAGATCCGGTTCTGCCTGATTATCCGGAAGAAGTCAAGGATATATTATCATTCAACGAAATCATGTATGACAATGCAACAGACGGTGCGGAATACATAGAGTTTTATAATCCGGGTAACAACGGTATTTCTATTCCGGCATTAAAACTTCTAAGATATATCGACACAGATAACGGCTCAACAGAAACCAAGACAACGGTAGTCTTGAAACACCCGGACAACAATCAAAACATCTGCATTTCTTCCCACGGATATATATGCCTGACCAAATCTGCCGCCGCACTTAGAAAAAAGCATAAAGTAAACGGAGAAACCATTATAGAGATTCCCAACTTCCCGAAGTTGACTAATGAAGACAGCCACTTGGCTATAATGACTAACGAAGAAAATCCCCGAATGATCGACAAGTGCAGCTATCTTGAGTCAATGCATAGTTCCGGTAACAAAAGGAACCAAGGTATCTCTCTCGAAAAGAAATCACCGGACTTAGTATCTTCAAAGCAAGCTAACTGGCATTCTTCCAAAGACCCGACAGGAGGAACACCCGGAATAAAGAATACACAAGAATAATCAGGGTTTCTATGATAAATGTCTATATTCAATCCTCCAAACAGAGTCTAAATAAAGAGCGAAATGAGAAACCTCAATTTTTACAATCCAAAAATATTACCACAATTACAAACTAATCCCTATCTTTGCAGCAAAGCCAATAAATGTAAAGTATAAAACAACATCTAATCACATATATATCATGAAAAAGCAACACTTGATAATTATTCTTTTATTCAGTTTTCTATTAGCCGCCGTTCCGGCTGTACAAGCACAAAAGAAAGTTCTACCTGCAGAACTGGAAGTTGAACTCAAATATGGTGCCGACCGTCTCGGTAAAAGACAGGACCCTGCTATGCAGAAGTTTCGCGAGAACCGTTTGGGTGCATTCATTCACTGGGGGTTATATGCCATTCCCGGCGGTGAATGGAACAATAAAACATACCACGGCGCTGCCGAATGGTTGAAAGCGTGGGCCAAAGTTCCGACTACGGACTGGCTGGAACTTATGAAACAATGGAACCCCCAACAGTTTGATGCCAAGAAATGGGCTAAAATGGCCAAAGAAATGGGAGTAAAATATGTAAAGATAACCACCAAACACCATGAAGGCTTTTGCCTGTGGCCCAGCAAATATACAGAGTATACGGTAGCTAATACCCCTTACAAGAAAGATATCTTGGGAGAATTGGTAAAGGCTTATAATGCAGTCGGCATCGACGTACATTTCTATTTCTCCGTGTTGGACTGGAGTCATCCGGACTGGCGAAGCAGTATCAAGACCCAGGAAGATAGCATCGCTTTCCAAAGATTCCTGACATTTACCGACAATCAGTTGAAAGAACTGGCAACCCGCTACCCTACTGTCAAGGATTTCTGGTTTGACGGAACATGGGACGCAAGTATCAAGCAAAACGGTTGGTGGACAGCACACGTGGAACGTATGCTGAAAGAAATGCTTCCCGGTGTAACTATCAACAGCCGATTGCGGGCCGATGATTACGGGAAACGCCATTTCGACAGCAACGGACATCTCATGGGGGACTATGAATCGGCTTACGAGCGCCGCCTGCCTGATCCCGTAAAAGACTTACACGTAACAAAATGGGATTGGGAAGCCTGTATGACTATTCCCGAAAACCAATGGGGATACCACAAAGACTGGTCACTGAGCTATGTGAAAAATCCGACTGAGGTATTGGCACGTATTGTACACGCCGTATCCATGGGTGGAAATATGGTAGTCAACTTCGGCCCTCAGCCCGACGGAGACTTCCGCCCGGAAGAGAAAAAGATAGCCGATTTCATCGGTAAATGGATGAAGAAAAACAGCGAATGTATCTATGGTTGCGATTATGCCGGCTGGGAGAAACAAGATTGGGGATATTATACCCGCAAAAGCAATCAAGTCTATATGGTCGTATTCAACCCTCCCTATTCCGGACAGCTCACAGTTAAAACTCCCAAAGGGATAACTATCACCACCGCAAAGACATTGACGGGTGAACAAACCCAGGTAACAGAAACCACTCGCAATGAATATAATGTCAGCCTGCCTAAAAATATGCCGCAGGAGCCGTTTGTTATTAAGTTGGAAGTAAAAGATGCACAAAAAACGCAGGATAAGTACCGGGAAGCGCTTACATAAGTGCGAAACGAATCGAATCCTTTAAACAGTAGATATGAGTCCAATCGTTTTGTCCGTTACTATCGTGGCATACTTCGCAATCCTGTTCACAATCTCTTATATAGCAGGACACAAGGCCGATAATGAAGGTTTCTTCGTAGGAAACCATAAATCGGCATGGTATATCGTCGCTTTTGCCATGATCGGCTCCACCATCTCCGGAGTTACTTTCGTTTCTGTTCCGGGCATGGTGCAAGCCAGCAGTTTTTCCTATCTACAAATGGTATTGGGATTCATCGTCGGGCAAATTATCATAGCGTTTGTGCTCGTCCCGCTTTTCTACCGCATGAACTTGGTATCCATTTACGAATATTTGGAGAACAGGTTCGGCTCCTCGTCTTATAAGACAGGCGCATGGTTTTTCTTTATCTCAAAGATGTTGGGGGCAGCCGTACGGCTATTCCTCGTTTGTCTGACACTGCAACTGCTCATTTTCGAGCCCTTTCACCTCCCTTTCCTGCTGAACGTCATTCTCACCGTATTTATTGTGTGGCTCTATACATTCCGGGGAGGTGTGAAATCACTGATATGGACAGATGTACTCAAAACATTCTGTCTCGTTGTTTCTGTTGTCCTGTGCATTTATTATATAGCTTCGAGCCTGCACCTGAATTTTAACAGCTTAGTCACTACCCTATCGGACAGTGATTTCTCCAAGACATTCTTTTTCGATGATGTGAATGACAAGCGATATTTCTTCAAACAATTTCTGGCGGGTGTATTTACCGTCATTGCCATGAACGGACTCGACCAGGACATGATGCAACGTAATCTTAGTTGCAAGAACTTCCGGGATTCTCAAAAGAACATGATTACAAGCGGCATCTCACAATTCTTCGTGATTCTGCTTTTCCTGATGTTAGGGGTATTACTCTATACATTCACAGCGCAACAAGGCATTAAGAATCCGGATAAGAGTGATGAGATATTCCCTATGATTGCCACGGGAAACTACTTTCCGGGTATAGTCGGTATCCTATTCATCATCGGATTAATAGCTTCCGCCTACTCGGCTGCCGGCTCGGCATTAACCGCACTGACCACCTCTTTCACTGTCGATATTCTGAATGCACAGAAAAAAGGGGAGGCCGCTCTCAGCAAGATACGCAAGCACGTACATATCGGCATGGCAATCGTTATGGGAATCATTATTTTCGTTTTCAACCTGCTGAATAATACCAGCGTCATTGATGCGATTTATACATTAGCCAGTTACACGTATGGTCCTATTCTCGGATTGTTCGCCTTCGGTATCTTTACCAAGAAACAAATTTACGATAAATATATCCCGCCGATAGCTATCGCTTCCCCTGTCCTCTGCTATATCCTGCAAAGAAATTCGGAAGCATGGTTCAACGGTTATCAAATCAGTTACGAACTGCTATTATTTAACGCTGCATTTACTTTCACCGGGCTTTGCTTCCTTATTCGAAAGAAATCAACCATAAACAATACGACAGCTCTTTAATACCAATTAGCAAAATGAAAAAAAGAATCAATTGCTTTATACCTTTCGGCACTTCGGAAGATACAATGCAAACAGTGAAAGAATTACAAGCGTCAGAGCTAGTAGATAAAATCTATTTATTAGGTTCTGCTCCCGGTAAGAAATGTCTCCCGGATTGTGAATGGCTCCCTATCGATGGGCTTTACTCCACAAGTACGATGAAAACAATCGCAGCTCATGCAAGTACAGACTACATTCTGTTGTACACCAAACAAACTCCATTAAAGTTGGGATTATATGCATTGGAACGCATGGTGCAAGTTATGGAGAACAACAAGAAAAATGGAATAGTATATGCCGACCGCTATCAACAGATTCATGAAGAACTAAAACAAGCACCCGTCATTGATTACCAATTGGGAAGTGTTCGGGATGATTTCGACTTCGGTTCCATACTTTTATTCAGCACTTCCGCATTCACTTACACAGCGGATAAACTGTACAAAAGATATCAATATGCAGGACTATATAATATGCGCTTGTTCATAGCTGTCAACTATTCCATTATACACATTAACGAATATTTATATACCGAAGTTGAAACTGATACCAGAAAAAGCGGAGAGAAACAATTCGACTATGTAGATCCCAAAAATCGGGAAGTACAGCTCGAAATGGAAGCTGCTTGCACAGAATATCTGAAATGCATTGATGCCTACTTAATGCCTTCTTCTTCACGGACAGTCAATCTTTGCAACGAGACCTTTGAATTTGAAGTATCCGTAATCATCCCTGTCCGCAATCGTATTCATACTATTCGTGATGCAGTCAGCTCTGCTTTAAACCAACAGACTACCTTTCCTTTCAACGTTATCGTTATCGACAATCATTCGACCGACGGAACTACCGAAGCGCTTCAGGAACTAAGCGCAGACAAAAGATTGATTCATTTCATTCCCCAAGAGAATGATTTAGGTATAGGCGGCTGCTGGAACAAGGGTGTACATCACGAGAAATGCGGAAAGTTCGCCATACAGTTAGATAGCGACGACTTATATAAAGACGAACATACAATCCAGAAAATCGTGGATACTTTTTATAAGGAAAGCTGCGCAATGGTGATAGGAACGTATCTAATGACCGATTTCCACTTGAACGAAATAGCCCCCGGCATCATTGACCATAAAGAATGGACATTGGAGAACGGAAAAAACAATGCTTTACGCATCAATGGTTTGGGCGCTCCACGTGCTTTCTATACCCCTATCATTCGTAACATCAAATTTCCAAACACCAGCTACGGTGAAGATTATGCCATAGGATTAAACATTTCACGCGATTATAAGATCGGACGTATCTATGATATAATATACCTTTGCCGACGTTGGGAAGGTAATTCAGATGCCGCATTAAGTATTGAAAAAGTCAATCAGAACAACTTTTATAAAGACAGAATCCGCACTTGGGAAATACAAAGCAGAATTCAGATGCATACGATTGATGAAGATTTTCAGGAGCTTGTAGAAGAAATGATAGAAGATCAGAAAGAAAACTGGGAACTCGCGAAAAAGAATTATGAGGCACTGGAAGAAAATCTGGAAAAAGCAAAAGAACTGGAAGTCGAAGAAGATGATATTGAAATGGTGTTCCGAATTTTCCCCAACCCTCAACGCGCCCTCTCCACTATGGCAAAAACGGATACCCGCTCCATTCAGGAAAGACCATGTTTCTTATGCGAAAAGAATCGCCCTGCAGAACAAACCAGTTTGCCGTTCGGACATTATGAGATATGCCTCAACCCTTACCCCATTTTTCAGCGGCACTTGACAATCATCGACAAGGAACATACCTCACAAAGCATTAAAGGACGTTTTGAAGATATGCTTCACTTAGCCGAAAATATGATAGACTTCTATATACTCTATAACGGCCCGGAGTGCGGTGCTTCTGCTCCTGACCACATGCACTTCCAAGCAGCAGGAAAAGAGGAAAGTTTATCTACTCCCTTTTTCAAGGATTTTCTGAACGATATAATAGAACAAACAGACTTCGACGATGTCCCGGCTATCGTAAATAGCTATGCAAACAATACTTTTATAACCAGCATTGGTCTAGCATCAATTCTCAGGTCTGAATTAATAGAGAAATTCGAGAATATCTACAACATCCTCTCTACCTTTTACGGTAAAGAACCTTTAATCAATATAATAGCTTGGTATGCAATTGACAGTACAAAGCATGGCGAAGATGATGAAGTGGTAGCTTGGAATTGCGTCATTTTCCTACGTTCCAAACATCGTCCCGACTGTTACTATAACCAAGGGGAAAAAGGATTGTTAATAAGTCCTGCTGTTGCAGAAATGGGTGGTGTTTTCCCTATTATCAGAGAGGAGGATATGGATAAATTAAACACAAAAGAGATTATTGATATTTACAAGGAAATTAGTTTGTCACCGGAGCAGTTTGAAACCCTATGTGACGAATTATTCAGAAAAGACGAAGTGTAAAACTTTATGCAGGAGCCTGTCATTACAGTCGGTATTCTTTCCGGGAAAGAGATTGGATTCTCTTTCCCGAAAGAATTTATATCTTCTGACGGAATAGCAATCTGCGGAATACAACAGGCTGTCTATCGGAAAGGAAAAATCTGTTGGCAGGAGAAAGAATATGACGAACTCTCCTTCACTCCCCAACAAGATACTTCTTCTTTCTTTGAACTGCAAGACGTAACCATAGGCATCAACTTCCATTGGGAACGTAAAGAAGTTCAAAGATTCAAAGGTGAACTGAAGATTATTGTTGAAGATGACAGACTGACTGCTATCAATATAATTCCTATTGAAGATTATCTCACCAGCGTGATTTCATCAGAGATGAGTGCAACAGCTTCTTTGGAGCTATTAAAAGCACATGCCGTTATTTCCCGAAGCTGGCTGCTTAATAAGTTGAAAGTTGCAAATGGGAAATTGAAAGTTATTATGCACCCAGACAACACAGCCAACTTTGAACTTTCAACTCTCCCCTCTCAACTTATTAAATGGTACGACCATGAAGCCCACAAAAACTTTGATATATGTGCCGATGACCATTGCCAGCGTTATCAAGGCATTACACGCGCCTCAACTCCACAGGCAATTGAAGCTGTTTTTGCTACACGGGGTGAAGTACTTATGTATGAAGGAGAGATTTGTGACGCTCGTTTCTCTAAATGTTGCGGCGGTGCTTTCGAAGAATTCCAGAACTGCTGGGAGAATGTAAAGCATCCCTATCTTATCGGGCAACGGGATAGTAAAACAGAAACGCGACTTCCCGACCTGACAAAAGAAGCGGAAGCCGATAAATGGATACGTACTTCTCCTGCGGCCTTTTGCAACACCCATAACAAACAAGTGTTGAGTCAGGTATTGAATAATTATGACCAGGAAACAACAGACTTTTACCGTTGGAGAGTCTGCTACTCCCAACAAGAACTCTCGGAACTGATTCATAAACGTTCAGGAATCGAGTTCGGAAAAATCATTGATTTGATTCCGGTCGAACGGGGAACTTCAGGACGGCTGGTCCGATTGAAAATAGTAGGAACGTTACGCACTCTCATCATCGGCAAAGAGTTGGAGATCCGTCGTACCCTATCATCTTCCCACTTATATAGCTCCGCTTTCGTTGTGGACAAAGAATACAAAGAAGATGAAAAAGAAATCCCTTCCCGGTTTATCCTCACGGGATCCGGCTGGGGACATGGCGTGGGACTTTGCCAGATCGGTGCCGCCGTAATGGGGGAACAAGGCTATAAATACAAAGAAATACTATCCCACTACTACCCCGGTAGTGCGATTGAGCAACAATATAAATAGAACCCAATGAATACCATGACAACGCCAACCCTGAAAAGAGACCCTTGGAGCTGGATTCCAACCCTCTACTTTGCAGAAGGACTTCCCTATGTAGCAGTAATGACAATCGCCGTCATCATGTATAAACGTCTGGGGTTATCGAATACAGAAATAGCTCTTTACACCTCCTGGCTTTACCTGCCGTGGACTATCAAGCCCTTATGGAGCCCGTTCGTTGATCTGATTAAAACGAAACGAGCCTGGATTATTGCCATGCAAGGATTTATCTCAGCCGGATTTGCCGGTATTGCCTTTTTCATCCCGACAACACACTACGTACAATTCACCCTGGCTTTTTTCTGGCTGCTGGCATTCAGTTCCGCCACTCATGACATTGCAGCAGACGGTTTTTATATGCTCGGACTCAATAACAAGGAACAATCCTTCTTTGTAGGTCTTCGGAATACGTTCTACCGGTTTGCCAGTATTTTCGGTCAAGGAGTTCTTGTGATGTTGGCGGGTTGGCTGGAAACATTACAAAATAATGTACCTCTGGCATGGAGCATTACTTTCTATCTTATGGCAGGACTATTTTTGGCACTCACTATCTATCATCGTTTCATGCTCCCTTATCCCGATTCCGACGTCAAACGGGAAGGCCTGACACCCAGCAAACTGCTAGAAGACTTCTTTAAAACTTTTGTCTCTTTTTTCCAGAAGAAACATATAGGTCTTATGTTCTTTTTCCTGCTCACCTACCGACTGGGCGAATCTCAATTAGCCAAAATCGCCTCACCTTTCCTTCTGGATAGTATCGAAAAAGGAGGATTGGCTCTATCTACAACAACAGTCGGAATGATTTATGGCACCATAGGCGTTGCAGCTCTCTTATTCGGTGGAATCATCAGCGGTTTGCTCGTTTCCCAAGACGGATTCAAAAAATGGATATTACCCATGGCATTAGCGATTAATCTCCCCGACCTGTTATATATCTGGTTGGCAGCAGCAACCCCAGATAACCTCATTCTAATATCTATTTGTGTCGCCATTGAGCAGCTAGGCTACGGTTTTGGTTTCACTGCCTATATGCTTTATCTGATTTATATTGCGGAAGGCGAGCACAAGACTGCTCATTATGCTATCGGAACCGGATTTATGGCATTGGGCATGATGATTCCGGGAATGCCCGCAGGCTGGATACAGGAACACATCGGATATACCAGTTTCTTTATCTGGGTCTGTATTTGCACCATACCCGGCATTATAGCCTCATTGATGATTCGCAATCGGCTGGATGATTCTTTCGGTAAGAAACAATAAACAATTTACTTAATAACTTAACACATTAACAAGTAACAGTCATGAATGTAACAAGTAACAAACGTCTGTTGGCACTTGATGTAATGCGAGGCATTACTATCGCAGGAATGATTCTGGTGAATAATCCGGGTTCATGGGGATATGTATATTCCCCTCTTAAACATGCTCAATGGAACGGTCTCACCCCCACAGACCTGATTTTTCCTTTCTTTATGTTTATCATGGGAATCTCTACTTACATTTCACTCAGAAAGTATAACTTCACGTTCAGTACCCCCGCTGCCCTGAAAATTATCAAAAGAACGATTGTCATTTTCCTTATCGGGATAGCCATCAACTGGTTTGCCTTGCTTTGCTACTATCACGACCCGCTTCCCTTTGCCCAAATCCGGGTTCTGGGAGTGATGCAACGGCTTGCCCTTTGCTACGGAGCATCCGCATTAATTGCCTTGCTTATTAAACACAAGTATATCCCTTATCTGATCGTCGCCTTATTAGTGGGTTACTTCATACTCCTCATCACCGGCAACGGCTTTGCCTACAACGAAACGAACATTCTTTCCATTGTAGACCGTAGCATCCTGGGAGATGCACACATGTATCAGGACAATCACATCGACCCGGAAGGACTTCTAAGCACTATCCCTTCTATTGCACACGTACTGATAGGCTTTTGTGTCGGCAAACTACTAATGGAAGTGAAAGATATCCGCGAAAAATTGGAACGTCTCTTTCTTATCGGTACGATTCTCACTTTCGCAGGTTTCCTGCTTAGCTATGGATGTCCGTTCAACAAAAAGATATGGTCGCCGACTTTTGTTCTGGTCACTTGCGGATTAGGTTCCAGTTTTCTGGCTTTACTCGTCTGGATTATCGACATAAAAGGATACAAGAAATGGAGTCGTTTCTTCGAATCCTTCGGAGTAAATCCGCTCTTTATCTATGTACTGGCAGATGTTCTCGCTATCCTGCTAGGTGTCATTACCGTCACATATCAGGGAGAAAACACTTCCTTGCAGCAAGTCTTTTATGCCGGTGTCCTTCAGCCCGTTTTCGGTAATGAAAGCGGTTCCCTTGCTTATGCCATTCTATTTGTCCTTCTCAACTGGGCAATAGGCTATATATTATATAAAAAGAAAATATACATTAAGATATGATACTTATTGCAGATAGCGGTTCTACCAAAACCGATTGGTGCATCGTATTCAACGGCACCCTGATTAAACGAATTGGAACGAAAGGGATAAACCCTTTCTTCCAATCGGAAGAGGAAATCCAACAAGAGTTAACTGCCTCTCTCCTGCCACAGTTACCGGAAGGGACGATAAACTCCGTTTATTTCTACGGTGCAGGATGTACGCCCGAAAAAGCTCCCGTCCTCCGACGGGCAATTGCCGACAGCCTGCCCGTCATAGGAAATATAAAAGCCAATTCGGATATGCTTGCCGCCGCCCGCGGACTATGTGGACACGAAGCAGGCATTGCCTGTATCCTCGGCACGGGTTCCAACTCCTGCTTTTACAATGGCGAAGAGATTATAAGTAACATTTCACCTCTTGGATTTATTCTGGGTGACGAAGGAAGCGGCGCAGTATTAGGTAAACTGCTGGTAGGCGATGTACTGAAAAACCAGCTTCCGTCAACCATAAAAGAGGCTTTTTTAAAGCAATTCGACCTGACAGTCCCCGAAATCATCGACCGGGTTTACCGTCAGCCTTTCCCGAACCGTTTTTTGGCAAGCCTCTCTCCTTTCCTGGCTCAACACCTGGACGAACCTGCTATCCGCACACTCGTGCTCAATAGCTTCATTGCTTTCCTTCGCAGAAATGTAATGCAATATGATTATAAGCAATATCCGGCACATTTCATCGGTTCTGTTGCACATTGTTATAAGGATATATTACAAGAGGCAGCACAGCAAACAGGGATTCAAGTCGGTAAAATCCTCCAAAGTCCAATGGAAGGATTAATCCAATATCATCAAAAATAATTTCTCTATCTACAATTAATTGGTAAACAGCAATTTGTATTATGCAGATAACCGAACAACCATCGCTTTACGATCACCTGGAAAAGAAATCCGTACGGGAAATACTGGAAGACATCAATCGTGAAGATCAAAAGGTAGCATCAGCCGTACAGAAAGCAATTCCGCAGATTGAGTACCTTGTCAACCTGATTGTCCCCCGCATGAGACAAGGCGGACGTATCTTCTATATGGGGGCAGGGACAAGCGGCCGTTTAGGAGTATTGGACGCTTCGGAGGTTCCCCCTACCTTCGGAATGTCTCCCAATTGGATCATCGGACTGATAGCAGGAGGTGATACGGCCTTGCGCAATCCCGTAGAGGGCGCCGAAGATGACACAAACCGTGGTTGGGAAGAATTGACCGAACATCACATCAACAATAAGGATACCGTTATCGGCATTGCCGCTTCCGGCACTACTCCTTATGTAATAGGAGCTTTACACGAAGCACGCAAACAGGGGATCCTGACTGGTTGCATCACTAGTAATCCCGATTCTCCTATGGCAGCAGAAGCAGATGTTGCCATTGAAATGATCGTCGGACCGGAATATGTCACAGGCAGTTCCCGAATGAAATCCGGCACCGGGCAAAAAATGATTCTAAACATGATCAGCACTTCTGTGATGATCCAACTCGGACGGGTGAAAGGAAACAAAATGGTGAACATGCAATTGAGCAATCAAAAGTTAGTGGAAAGAGGAACACGGATGATTATGGAGGAATTAGGATTAGACCACGATCATGCCCAAAAGTTATTATTGCTTCATGGTTCGGTAAAGAAAGTAATTGACGCAAACAGCCAATCATTTCACCGAAATACAAAGTCTAATTAACCTATACCGAATTTTAGGAGAGGGACAGGAATAAACTGTATCATGCTCTCTGTTTTGTAAATTGATGAAGAAAGAGAGTGTCCGAAAAGTGAAGTGCACCCCAAAAGTTTTTTGTCTAACTTTTGGGGTGCACTTCATAATAGACGCAACACCTGTTTATCTTTATTATACTATATAAGATTATAATTCTACAATCTTATCTAACTTTACGTTATAGACCAATGCCGAATAAGGTTGTAAAGAACCGTCTTCGCTAGTACCGGAGCCATATCCACTCTGATAAGGAATATACAAAGTCCATAATTCACCTTCTGTCATATGCATCAATGTATATGACCAACCTGTAATTACCCCGTCCAAAGAAAATTTGGATGGTGAATCGTAGTTGCTAGGTTTAATCCCATTAAAGTTCTGCTGCACCACATCTCCGTTAAAATAAGTCATACGATAATATGCACTTACCGTAGAAGTATATAGTGGTTTTTTCTGACTGCTATTTTCATCCTTACTAATCTTCTTAACGTACAACATTTGATTATTAGTCGGATCTTTGTAAGCATGAAGTTTTTCCGGGTCGTTATCCGGCAAAGCCTTATTCTCGGCGCTGTTATATACATTTGCAATAGAATCAATGAATGCCTCACTACGTGCCTGCCAATTATCATAGCGACCCGCCTCCTCTGTTTCACTACAAGCAGTAAACGTCAGAGCCAGCAATACTAAAGAAAATAAATAGATCTTTTTACTCATTCGTCAAAGGTTTATTGTAAAGTTTTCAATAGAGAAGTGATACTTACTCTGTCTGCAATGATATTATTCAGTTCAGAGATAGCCACACGTTCTTGCTGCATGGTATCGCGGTTACGCAATGTCACACAGTTATCTTCCAATGTCTGATGATCGACTGTTACACAGTACGGGGTACCGATTGCATCCTGACGGCGGTAACGCTTGCCGATGCTATCTTTTTCGTCATATTGGCAATGGAAATGGAACTTCAGGTCATCGATGATTTCACGCGCTTTTTCAGGCAGACCGTCTTTCTTCACCAACGGCATAACCGCCAGTTTCACCGGAGCCAAAGCAGCAGGCAATTTCAAAACAACACGGCTTTCACCATTTTCCAGTTGTTCTTCGCAATAAGCGGCGCTCATAATGCTAAGGAACATACGGTCTACACCGATAGAAGTTTCAATTACATACGGAGTATATGATTCGTTCAGTTCTGGGTCGAAGTATTTAATGCTCTTTCCGGAGAACTTCTCATGTTGTGACAAGTCGAAGTTGGTACGGGAGTGGATACCTTCTACCTCTTTGAAGCCAAACGGCATCAGGAATTCGATGTCAGTTGCAGCATTTGCATAATGCGCCAATTTATCGTGATCATGATAACGATAGCTTGCATCGCCGAAGCCCAGCGCCTTATGCCATTTCAGACGGATTTCTTTCCATTTCTTGAACCAGTCAAGTTCTGTTCCCGGTTTTACGAAGAACTGCATTTCCATTTGTTCGAACTCACGCATACGGAAGATGAACTGACGGGCAACGATCTCGTTACGGAAAGCCTTACCGATCTGTGCAATACCGAAAGGAACTTTCATACGACCTGTTTTCTGCACATTCAGATAGTTTACGAAAATACCTTGTGCCGTTTCCGGACGAAGGTAAATCTTCATAGAACCGTCGGCAGTAGAACCCATTTCGGTAGAGAACATCAGATTGAATTGACGAACCTCTGTCCAGTTCTTAGTTCCTGAAATCGGGCATACGATTTCTTCATCAATAATAATCTGACGAAGTTCCTCCAGATTATTGTCGTTCAGTGCTTTTGCGAAACGGGTATGAAGAGCATCACGTTTTGCCTGATGTTCCAACACACGTCCGTTGGTAGAACGGAATTGAGCCTCATCAAAGCTTTCTCCGAATCTTTTGGCAGCTTTCGCTACTTCCTTATTGATTTTATCGTCATATTTAGCCAACTGATCTTCAATCAGTACGTCGGCACGATAGCGTTTCTTGGAATCTTTGTTGTCAATCAATGGGTCATTGAATGCGTCAACGTGTCCGGAAGCCTTCCAGATAGTAGGATGCATAAATATGGCAGAGTCGATCCCGACAATGTTTTCGTGCAACAGCACCATGCTGTCCCACCAGTATTTCTTGATATTATTCTTCAATTCAACGCCCATTTGACCGTAGTCATACACAGCGCCCAGTCCGTCGTAGATATCGCTTGAAGGAAATACGAAACCGTACTCTTTACAGTGCGATACTAGTTTCTTAAAAACGTCTTCTTGTGCCATTTTCTTTTCTATATCTATTAATTTGATTTTGCTTTTTTCGTAAAAAGTGCCACAAAGATAGGGATTTATCTCATAAATAAGACAGGTAGGGTATTAATTTATCTTATTCCTGAACTTCTTCGCCGAAACGGGAAACGAGAAAAGAAGATAAGCCTCTTCTTTTTTGTTCAAAAATATAAAGTCGGAATATGTTATTATAGTTTATCATATTAATAGTTGAAATTAAAACATTTCAATGAATGCGTTTCAAATAAATCAAAAAGTGTTTACTCTTTATTCATAATCGATTAAACCTTTTCTAATAAATAAATGAATCGTTTATTATAAACGTCACCCTAGTTTATTATAAACTTTCGCACGCCCTTCCAAAGCGAATATATCAATATTATGCAACAATAAAGGCTGCGAATTTATAATAAATCCACAGCCTTTATTCCCCAAATCGTTTTTGTGAGTCTATTTCCATAGACACCAAACGTCTATGTCGTCAAATTATAGTACCATTCCAAGGTACAAGAAGATCCTCTGTGATAGCAAAAAGCAATTCTTTTTTTCATTTATTCCGGTTTTTAGCTAAAAGACAATAGTCGATTACAAATATACAATATAAATAAGACGTTGTCAAGTAAATCTGTTATTGGCAGAGTTAAATAATGAAAGAATGAATCTTTAAAAAGTTATGCATATCATTTATAAATGTCTTTATTCAAAGATATACCAATTAAATCCTTTTGCGGGTATTCTAATTTTCAACGAGATAGAATAGTCTCTGTCAACAGTATAGGTCCGGGCTTTGCCATCCTGTTCTTTTACCCGAACTTTATCATGCAAACCGGTATAGTATAATGGTACCCGAATAGTGCGTTCGATGTCAGTTAAAAGAGGGTTATACACAGCCAGAAAGCCTTTCTGTTGAATGTCAGGATTAACATGCAGGATACCATCCCAGTCTCTGCCATCAGGGCGACGTAAATGAACAATATCAGAATCTAGAATACGACGATATTTCTTATAAAAAGCGACCCAATGACTTACCATTTTGCGAGTATCCTCTGTATCATACAGTCGGGGACCTCGAAAACATGCCTGGACTCCCGCCCCGAATAGATTCTGCAAACGAATCTGGTAATGCTCCAAATGTTCGCAAAGAGGCTCAATAGTCGCAGCTTCCCCGCCTCCATGATATTGTGTAAGAGGAACAAACATAAAGCCCATAGTCGGAGTTTTCTGCCAAGTTCCATCATATATGTTTTGGCGTTCAATAATTTCCTGATATGCACGGGGCAACGACCAGTTTGTTTCTACATATCCCATTGGAGTTTTGTTGGAGCCATTGAGAAAATACCAATCGGGAACATTCAAATATATGCCCTGTTCACGACACCAACGATAAAAGTCCCGTATCACCTCCCATTGCTTCCATTGGGAATCCAAATAGCCGCGATGATGTTTGTGTTGTGTCGAAGCACAAGGATCTCCGGGATAAGAACCGTCATTCTCAAATACCCCCATACCCGTCTGCGTAAAGAATGAACGTAACTTGCCAAAGTAAGTATCTCCCCATGAAGAAGCAAGACAAGGAGATTTTCCAAAGCGGCTTCCCTCTTCCCGTGTTGTAGCAGGTTTTCCTGTCTTTCTACTGATAGCGGCATCTTCCGTCTTGGCGCCTCTGCTTGCCAATAGCGAATATCCGCCGAGTGCTATACCTTTAGAGTGAGCATAAGCATTCAGCCGTTTCATCATTTCCATATATTCCGGAGAATTGTTTTCTATATTAAACCCGCTGCCAAAAGTCATTATTACCATTTCAAAACCAACAGCGGCACATTGGTCTATGGCGGCCTTAACAGAAGCTTCGTCCGAGCGGCGAACGTGCATAAAAATAGGATTCTCTTGAGTCCAGGGTGCCATCATTCTCCAAAAACGGCATTCCGCTAACCCGCGGCGTTCATTATCAGTGGCATCTCTCAGCATTTCAAAAGCTGTGCATGAACGGAAAGTCATTCCCGGAGTTATTTCATAATCAGGACCAATAGGCGGGCATACTTCTAAACGCGCCGGTTTGTACTGTCCGTAATACCGTATTCCGGTAGCTTCATATTCCGGATGGTCGAACACCCAACGGACTGCCGGATTGTCTTTCATCGCTTCCATATCACCTCCCATGGCATAATCAGTCACTACAAAGAGCTGTGTAAAGCGATCTATATATTCACGAGGCGCGTCAGTCTGTGCAGGAGATTTCCGATAATTACGAGTGTAAGTACCCGGTTCCTGAGCCAACATACGTATTTCATGCGGTTCACCATAGTGCACTTTGGGAGCTGTTTCCGTTAAAGCCAGTATTTCAGATTTAAAAGAATTCAGAACAATCGAAGATTTTCCTTGATTTTCAACTTCTATCTGTTTTGACAGGATAGGAGCCCCATCATATAGCTCATAGATCACTTTTACCGTCACATTCCGTATCATTTCCGGTGCACGTGGGGCAGCTTTATATGTAAAAACAATCCGCTTGCCGGGAGCCGGCCATGGATTTTTGTTCGACAACCATTCTTGTTTGGGACGATAGGGAAAACGTTCGATCGTTTCTCCCACTGTATGGCTCACATACGTGAATGCAGTGTCGCAACTTATCATATCCTCAATAAAATCGTTATTCAGAAAATTTTGAACCGGTTGTTTATAAAGCCCTCCTACCGGATATTCCATACCATTAATGGTCAATACAGCTTCCGGACGGATAGCACGCAGCTCCGCATTGCCATTCATCAAATTGTCAAATGCAATCGTTGCGACATTAGGAGATAATATGAATGTACGTGAGAGTAGCCCGTTACTAAGGCACAATTCTTTATCGGTAGTTGTCACTTTGGCTTGATAGGATGATCCGTCAATCAACCAATCTTTTTGAAGATTCAATGCAAGAGAATATTGTACTTGTAATGCACACAATATCACCAGGATGTGTTTTTTAAGGTGTTTCATATAACTCAATATATTAATAGATAAATTCAAACATAAGCAAAAATACAGGAGGTGCATAATTTATATACACACAAATATTGTAAAAAAGTACGGTTTTCAATCTATATGAACAAAATAAGCACATTTTATGGAGGATTTGAACACATTTCTACTAAAAAAGTCTATCGGCAGAATTAAATATACACAAAGTCAACTCCGCCAACCGGTCAAATAAATCAAGAATATGACTCTTTATCCCATTAACCTGTATGTTCAGAAAGCAAATCCGGTGCCTGCTAAAAGATTAATGAAGCTGTCAGTATCATAAAAAACGTGAGTTCTTTTCGTCCTCATATGAATTTATTTCGTATTTTTGCGTGGACATCCCCTTTTTTGATGTTCAGGAAGATTATTTGTTGTAAAAGCAAAGTGAAGATTGATTTATGAGTGACGAAATTAACGAGATACCGGAAGAACATTCAGACTACAAACCGGCGGACGCACGGGACGAAAACGTAAAACACCAGTTAACAGGCATGTATCAGAATTGGTTTCTGGACTACGCCTCATACGTTATTCTGGAACGTGCCGTACCCCATATCAACGACGGTTTGAAACCTGTGCAACGCCGTATCCTGCATTCTATGAAACGTCTGGACGACGGGCGATATAACAAAGTGGCAAATATTGTGGGACATACGATGCAGTTCCACCCTCACGGTGACGCTTCTATCGGCGACGCTCTGGTGCAACTCGGACAGAAAGATTTGCTAATCGACTGTCAGGGTAACTGGGGTAATATCCTTACGGGAGATGGTGCTGCCGCCCCCCGTTATATCGAGGCACGCCTTTCCAAGTTTGCACTGGATGTTGTCTTCAATCCCAAGACTACCGAATGGAAATTGTCTTATGACGGACGAAACAAGGAACCGGTCACTCTCCCTGTGAAATTCCCGTTATTGCTGGCGCAAGGAGTGGAAGGTATCGCCGTCGGGCTTTCTTCCAAGATACTGCCACACAACTTCAACGAACTTTGCGATGCCTCTATCAACTACCTCCGTGGAGAAGAGTTCCAACTATATCCCGATTTCCAGACGGGTGGTTCTATCGACGTAGCCAAATACAACGACGGCGAACGTGGCGGAGCCGTAAAAGTACGTGCGAAAATCAACAAGCTGGACAACAAAACCCTTGCTATCACGGAAATCCCTTACGGAAAAACCACTTCATCCGTAATCGACTCTATCCTGAAAGCTGTTGACAAGGGAAAAATCAAAATCCGCAAGGTGGATGACAATACGGCTGCCAACGTAGAAATACTGGTACACCTCGCCCCCGGCACTTCGTCGGACAAAACGATTGATGCACTATACGCTTTCACCGACTGCGAAGTGAGCATCTCTCCCAACTGCTGCGTGATTGACGACAGCAAACCTCATTTCCTCACCGTCAGCAAAGTCCTGAAAAAGTCGGCAGACAACACGCTGGATTTGCTGAAGCAGGAACTGGAAATCAAGAAAGGGGAAATCCTGGAAGCACTGCATTTCGCTTCCCTCGAAAAGATATTTATCGAAGAACGTATCTATAAAGACAAAGAGTTCGAGCAGTCCAAAGATATGGACGCTGCCTGCGAACACATCGACGAACGGCTGACCCCGTTCTATCCGAGCTTTATCCGTGAGGTGACCAAGGAGGATATCCTCAAACTAATGGAAATCAAAATGGGACGTATCCTGAAGTTCAACTCGGACAAAGCGGACGAACTCATTGCCCGGATGAAAGAGGATATTGCCGAAATTGACGACCACCTGGCACACATCGTCGACTATACCGTCAACTGGTATCAGATGTTGAAGAACAAATACGGCAAGAACTTCCCTCGTCGTACCGAACTGCGTAACTTCGACACGATCGAAGCCGCCAAAGTGGTGGAAGCCAACGAAAAACTTTACATCAACCGCGAAGAAGGATTTATCGGAACAGCCTTGAAGAAGGACGAGTTCGTAGCCAACTGCTCGGATATCGACGACGTGATTGTCTTCTTCCGCGACGGGAAATATATCGTCACTCCGGTAGCCGACAAGAAATTTGTAGGCAAGAACATACTTTATGTCAATGTCTTCAAGAAGAATGACAAACGTACAATCTATAATGTCACCTACCGCGACGGCAAGGAAGGCACAACCTATATCAAGCGTTTTGCAGTCACTTCCGTTGTCCGCGACCGCGAATATGACGTCACGCAAGGGACACCGGATTCACGTATCACTTATTTCAGTGCCAATCCGAACGGGGAAGCCGAAATCATCAAGGTGACTTTAAAACCGAATCCGCGTGTGCGGCGTATTATCTTCGAGCGTGACTTTAGTGAGATCAGTATCAAGGGACGACAAGCACAGGGAGTTATCCTGACCCGCCTGCCGGTACACAAGATAGCCTTGAAACAGAAAGGCGGTTCCACACTCGGCGGACGTAAGGTATGGTTTGACCGTGATATCCTCCGTCTCAATTATGACGGACGCGGCGAATATCTGGGCGAGTTCCAGAGCGACGACACCATACTCGTTGTGCTGAACAACGGTGACTTTTACACCAGCAACTTCGACCTGAGCAATCACTACGAAGACAACGTAAGTATTGTCGAGAAATTCGACTCCAACAAGGTATGGACTGCCGCGCTATATGATGCCGACCAGCAGAATTACCCGTACCTGAAACGTTTCTGCTTCGAAGGTTCCAACCGTAAGCAGAACTATCTGGGCGAAAACAAGAATAACCGCCTCATCTTGCTGACCGACGAGTTTTATCCCCGTCTGGAAGTGATATTCGGCGGACACGACAGTTTCCGAGAACCATTGGAAATCGATGCGGACGAGTTTATTGCTGTCAAGGGATTCAAAGCTAAAGGTAAACGTATCACCACTTACACAGTGGAGACGATTAACGAGCTCGAACCGACCCGCTTCCCCGAACCGGAACAGGAACCGCAGGAAGAGGCAAGTGAAGAACCCGAAAATCTGGATCCGGACAGTGACAAAAGCGAAGGGGATATTATTGATGAAATCACCGGGCAGATGAAATTATTCTGATGAAGAAAAAACTAATATACTTGGGGCTGACAGGATGCATCCTGTTCGCCCTTTGCACAAAATTACAGGCACAGATTGATTCCCTGCAGACTCATCGTTATGTAACACGTGCCACCATGTACGGCATCGGTTTTACCAATGTGTTCGACACCTACCTGTCACCACAGGAATATAAGGGAATCGACTTCCGCATTTCCCGCGAAACAATCCGTATGACAAAGTTGTTCGACGGCAATGTTTCCGTACAGAATTTCTTTCAGGCAGATATCGGCTATACGCATAACCGTGCCGACAACAACAATACATTCTCCGGATTAGTCAACTGGAATTACGGCCTGCATTACCAGTTCCGCCTGACGGAGAACTTCAAATTACTGGCCGGAGGACTGATAGACGCCAACGGCGGCTTTGTCTACAATCTCCGTAACACGAACAATCCGGCTTCCGCAAGGGCATACGTCAATCTGGACGCTTCAGGAATGGCCATCTGGCATCTCAAAATCAAACGCTATCCAATGGTGTTGCGCTATCAAGTGAACCTTCCTGTCATGGGAGTTTTGTTCTCGCCGCACTACGGGCAGTCTTATTACGAGATTTTCTCATTGGGCAATGCTGGCGGAGTGATTAAATTCACTTCTTTGCACAACCAGCCTTCCCTCCGGCAAATGCTCTCGATTGACCTGCCGATAGGATATACCAAGATGCGTTTCAGCTATCTGGCTGATTTGCAACAATACAAAGTAAACAATATCAAAACACATACCTACTCTCATGTATTCATGGTAGGATTTGTGAAAGACCTATACCGAATCCGAAATAAAAAAGAAACAGCCCCTCTGCCTTCATCGGTAAGGGCCTACTAAGAGAACGAAAGATTTAATGTTGAAATTTCAAAGAGCGATAGATAAGAAGAATGAAAAATAAGATTATACAATTACTTTTACTAATCTGCTGCCTGCCGGCGCTGACCGGTTGCATCAGGGAAGAAGAGTACGCCAATGATCCCATAGGCAACTTCGAGCAACTATGGAAGATCATTGACGAACAGTATTGTTTTCTGGAGGCAAAAGGCATTGACTGGGATGCCGTACACGAAAAATACCGAAAACTGGTGGTACCGACCATGTCCAACGATGATTTGTTTGACCTTCTGAGTCAGATGTTATATACCCTGAAAGACGGGCACGTCAATCTTTCTTCCGCCAAACGCACTTCTTTCTATGATGAGTGGTATCAGGGGTATGATTGGAACTACCGGGAAGACATTCTTTACCAGACCTATCTGGGCAGTGCCAGCAGCGGTTACTACACAGCAGCCGGACTGAAATATAAGATATTCGACAATAATATAGGATATATCCGTTATGAGAGTTTCAGTGCAGGGGTAGGAAACGGTAATCTGGATGAGGTTCTTCTCTACCTGTCACCTTGCAACGGATTAATCATTGATGTACGCGACAACGGAGGGGGAAACTTGACAAACTCCACCCGTATCGCCGCCCGGTTCACCAACCAAAAGACGCTGACCGGATACATTCAGCACAAGACCGGACCGGGACATAATGATTTCTCCCAAATGGAACCGATTTATCTGGAACCGTCCAACAGTATCCGGTGGCAGAAAAAGGTAGTGATATTAACCAACCGTCGTTGTTACAGCGCAACAAACGATTTTGTCAATGCGATGCGCAGCATAGAAGATACAGAAATTATCCAGTTGGGCGACCGGACCGGAGGTGGTTCCGGTCTTCCGTTCTCGTCCGAACTGCCGAACGGTTGGAGCATCCGCTTCTCCGCCAGCCCGCATTTCGATAAGAACAAACAGCCGTTGGAAGAAGGTATCGCACCGGATGTTGCTATCAATATGTCTAAGGAAGACCAACTTGAGAACAAAGATACACTGATAGAAAAGGCATTTGAGATACTAAGCGAATAACTTTATTGCCGAATAATTTGTCAAATCAGAAAATCTTCCTATCTTTGCACCGCTAAACAAAAAAGCTACCTGCGGATGTGGCGTAATTGGTAGCCGCGCCAGACTTAGGATCTGGTGCCGTGAGGCGTGTAGGTTCGAGTCCTATCATCCGCACCAAAATAAACTAGAAAGCCTTCAAGATACATTCTTGGAGGCTTTTTAATTGCTTACAATATGAAGAAACATCAACTTTGCTGTATTGGTCACATCACATTAGATAAAGTAGTTACCCCTCAAAGCACTGTTTATATGCCGGGAGGAACCGCTTTTTACTGTTCACACGCCATTCGTCATTTCAATGATATCGACTATACACTGGTCACGGCAGTTGGTGCAACAGAAATGAACGTTGTAAAACAGCTGCGTAAGGTCGGCATTGACGTCACTGCATTGCCCAGCCGGCATTCCGTATATTTCGAGAACATCTACGGGACCAATCCCGATGACCGTACCCAACGTGTACTGGCAAAAGCTGATCCTTTCACCGCTTCCCAACTCCGTGAGATAGACGCGGAGATTTACCACCTCGGCTCCCTGCTGGCCGACGACTTCTCACTGGAAGTAATCAAGGAGCTTTCCCTAAAAGGATTGATTGCAGTAGACTCACAAGGTTACCTGCGTGAAGTACGTGACACTCATGTATATCCGACAGACTGGACCGACAAGCGGGAAGCCTTACGATATATCCATTTCCTGAAAGTCAACGAACACGAAATGGAAGTGCTGACCGGACTTTCCGATCCTCACGAAGCCGCCCGGCGGTTGCATGAATGGGGAGTAAAAGAAGTGTTAGTTACATTGGGAAGCATGGGCTCACTTAGTTTCAACGGGACGGACTTTTTCCGTATCCCGGCTTATAAGCCTGCGCAAGTGGTGGACGCGACAGGCTGCGGCGATACATATACAATCGGCTATCTGTATCAACGGGTATCCGGAACCGGCATTGAGGAGGCGGGGCGTTTCGCCGCTGCGATGTCGACACTGAAAATCGAGAAATCCGGTCCTTTCAACGGCAACAAAGAAGATGTCGTCCACTGCATAGAGACAGCGGAAGAAATGTTTTAAGGTCACTATTGCTATTTCACATCGGTTCCTTTTGTGTTAAAATCGGACATTCCTGTATTTTCCAAAATCTTTTTTGCCTTTCGTTTGTTCACTTTGTTACTTTCGCCAAATAGCGGCAGAAAAAGACTTCAACCTAAATAGTAACAAATGGAAAAATTTAATGCAATGAGGACTAGACTTTTACAACATCTTCAGAAGAAAACCACTTGGTTTAAGAGCATAGTGGCGCTCACTTGCTTATTGCTTACCTCTGCATCTGCCTTTGCACAAACAAAGACGGTGACGGGTACGGTAACAGACGCTGCTAATGAACCACTAATAGGCGCATCGGTGCTCGTACAAGGAACTTCCACCGGAACCATTACAGACATGGACGGTAAGTATTCAATCTCTGTCACCCCGGACGACGTACTGGCATTTTCCTATGTGGGAATGACCTCGCAGAGCGTCAAGGTCGGTGCGCAGACCGTTATCAACGTCACCCTGAAAGAAGATTCGCAAGTGCTAGCCGAAACGGTAGTTATCGGATATGGTAGTGCTAAGAAAAGGGACTTGACAGGTTCTATCACCAACATCAAAGGAGAAGAACTTGCCAACAAACCTGCCATGAACCCGCTTTCTTCCTTACAGGGAAAAGTGGCCGGCGTGCAAATCGTAAACTCCGGACGTGCCGGCTCCGACCCGGAAATTCGTATTCGCGGTACAAACTCTATCAACGGATATAAACCTTTGTATATCGTTGACGGACTATTCAACGATAACATCAACTTCCTCAACCCGGAGGATATCGAATCCATGGAGATTCTGAAAGACCCGTCTTCACTGGCGATCTTCGGTGTCCGTGGTGCTAACGGTGTGATTATCATCACCACCAAAAAAGCCAAAGAAGGACAAACACTGGTAAATATAAACACCTCCTTCGGCTTCAAGAAAGTAGTAGATAAGGTGAAGCTGGTAAACGGATCGCAATTCCGTGAGTTATACAGCGAGCAGCTCGCCAATCAGGAAGACGCCCCGTTCGACTTCACCGGCTGGAATGCAAATACCGACTGGCAGGATGAAATCTTCCAGACAGCTTTTATCACCAACAATAATATAAGCATTACGGGAGCTTCGCCCAAACATAGTTTCTATCTGGGCGTAGGTTACTCGTATGAACAGGGCAACATCGAACATGAGAAATTCAGCAAAGTGACGATTAATGCAAGTAACGATTACAAGATTACGGATTATCTGAAAGTCGGCTTCCAGTTCAACGGGGCACGTATGCTTCCCGCCGACTCCAAACAAGTACTGAATGCCCTCCGTGCCACCCCGATCGCTCCGGTATATAATGATGAATACGGTCTATACAGTGCACTGCCAGAATTTCAGAAAGCACAGATCAACAATCCAATGGTAGACGTCAGTCTGAGAGCAAACACCACCAAAGCCGAGAACTACCGGGCGTCCGGTAATATCTACGGTGAAGTGGACTTCCTGAAACATTTCAACTTCAAAGCGATGTTCTCTATGGACTATGCTTCCAATAACGGACGGACATACCAGCCTATCGTCAAAGTGTACGACCCCACTGTCAGCGGGAATATAGCCACCTTGGGAACAGGCAAAACCGAGGTCAGCCAGTTCAAGGAAAATGAAACGAAAGTACAGAGTGACTATGTGTTGACATATACGAACAGCTTCGACAATGGCAACCATAACCTGACTGCTACTGCAGGTTTCACGACTTATTACAATTCCCTGAGCCGCTTGGACGGAGCACGCAAACAAGGTGTAGGTCTGGTGATTCCCAACGATCCGGACAAATGGTTCGTGAGTATCGGTGATGCAGCCACTGCCACCAATGGAAGCACGCAGTGGGAACGCAGCACACTGTCCATGCTTGCACGTGTTATCTACAACTATAAAGGCAAATACCTGTTCAACGGTTCGTTCCGTCGCGACGGTTCTTCCGCTTTCTCTTATACGGGCAACGAATGGCAGAACTTCTTCTCTCTGGGAGGCGGCTGGCTGATGTCCGAAGAAGAATTCATGAAAGATATCAAATGGCTCGATATGTTGAAAATCAAGGCTTCTTACGGTACGCTGGGTAATCAGAACCTAGATAAAGCCTACCCTGCCGAGCCGTTACTGAGCAACGCTTATTCCGCCGTATTCGGCAAACCGTCTATCATCTATCCGGGCTATCAGCTTGCCTATCTGCCCAATCCGAATCTCCGTTGGGAAAAAGTGGAAGCTTGGGAAGCCGGATTTGAAACGAATCTTCTCCGCAACCGACTGCATTTTGAAGGTGTTTATTATATGAAGAATACGAAAGACCTGCTGGCCGAAGTTCCCGGTATTTCCGGAACAATTCCGGGGATAGGTAACTTGGGACAGATTCAGAATAAAGGAGTAGAAATGGCTGTGACCTGGCGCGACCAGATCGGCGAATGGGGATATTCTGTCAGTGCCAACCTAACCACCATCAAGAATGAAGTGAAGAGTCTGGTTCAGGAAGGATACTCTATCATCGCCGGAGACAAGCAGCAAAGTTATACAATGGCAGGCTATCCGATCGGTTACTTCTACGGTTATAAGGTAGAAGGCGTTTATCAGTCGCAAGCCGACATAGACGCATCGCCCAAGAACACGCTTGCCACCGTCACCCCCGGTGACTTGAAATTCGCAGATGTCGACGGAAACGGAGAAATTACTCCGGAAGACCGTACCATGATAGGTAATCCTACCCCGAAAGTAATTTACGGTTTCTCCCTCGGAGTGAACTACAAGAACTGGTCGTTGGGGATCGACATGATGGGACAAGGCGGTAACAAGATATTCCGCACGTGGGATAACTATAACTTCGCCCAGTTCAACTACCTCGAACAACGGCTGGACCGTTGGCACGGGGAAGGTACTTCCAATACCCAACCGTTGCTGAACTCCAAGCACTCTATCAACTACCTGAATTCGGATTATTACATCGAAAGCGGCAACTTCTTCCGTATCCGTAACGTACAACTTGCCTATGCATTCGACAAGAGCCTGCTTGCCAAAATCCGCCTGCAAGCCCTGAAAGTGTATGTCAACATACAAAACTTGAAAACATGGAAGCATAACACCGGATATACCCCGGAATTGGGAGGAACCGCCACCGCATTCGGCGTAGATAACGGAAGCTATCCCGTACCGGCAGTCTATACGTTCGGTATCAACCTGACATTCTAATGGCAAGATAGTAGCGTAGGGGCGAAAGAGGAGAAACCATGCAGGCCCCTTGCGAAACTTCAGCAACTTTAATCTTTAAAACTATAATTGTATGAAACTAGATAAATATATATTTTCAACCTTTATTGCTGCAGCCGCACTCGCTTTGGGCAGTTGCAGTGACTTTCTGGACCGCAGTCCGCAAGGACAGTTTACAGAAGACGATAATCCCAATGCGCTGGTCAACGGTAAAATCTACAATGTCTACACGATGATGCGTAGCTACGATATCACTGCAGGCACTACCGCCCTCGCTATCCACTGTCTCCGTTCCGAAGACGAAGAAAAGGGAAGTATTGCCAGTGACGGGTCGGATGTAGCCGAGATGTATGACGACTTCAAATACACGGCCTCCAATGGTCTGCTAGGTGCTTATTGGGGAAAGAACTACGCCGTTATCTATCAGTGTAACGACATCCTTGACGCCATTGCCGAGAAAGAAACTGCCGGACAGACCGAAGCCGAAGACATCATCAACAAAGGTGAAGCCTCTTTCTTCCGTGCCTATTGCTACTTCAACCTGGTAAGGGCATTCGGTGAAGTCCCTCTGGTGACTTACAAGATCAACGACGCTTCGGAAGCCAACATTCCGAAAACCACCGTCGATAAAATCTACGAGCAGATTGATGCCGACCTGAAAACCGCCGAGGAGTCACTGCCGGAAACATGGAGTACCGAGTACCTGGGACGACTGACATGGGGAGCCGCCCGTTCTTTGCACGCACGTACATATATGATGCGTAACGACTGGAACAATATGTACACTGCCTCCACCGACGTCATCAAGAAAGGGCTCTACAACCTGAGAACTCCGTATAATGAAATCTTCACCGATGATGGCGAAAATAGCGGCGGTTCTATCTTCGAACTGCAATGTACCGCTACTGCCGCCCTTCCTCAAAGCGATATTATCGGCAGCCAATTCTGCGAAGTGCAAGGTGTGCGCGGAGCGGACCAATGGGACTTGGGCTGGGGCTGGCACATGGCAACCGAACTTATGGCGCAAGCCTACGAACCGGGCGACCCGCGCAAGAACGCCACCCTGCTTTACTTCCGCAGATCGGACAGCGAACCGATTACTCCGGAAAATACCAACGAGCCTTACGGCGAATCTCCCGTCTCTCCGGCAATAGGTGCTTACTTCAACAAGAAAGCCTATACCGACCCTGCCCTGCGTAAAGAATATACCAATAAAGGATATTGGGTGAACATCCGCCTGATCCGTTATGCAGATGTCTTGCTCATGGGAGCCGAATCCGCCAACGAGAAGGGTATCTCCGGTGAGGCAATCGACTATCTGGAACAAGTACGTGCACGTGCCAGAGGCACCAACACCAACATTCTTCCCAAAGTGACCACTACCGACCAGGGAGAACTGCGTGAAGCTATCCGCCACGAACGCCGTGTGGAACTGGGACTTGAGTTCGACCGTTTCTACGACCTCGTCCGCTGGGGCATTGCAAAAGAAGTATTGCAAGCTGCCGGCAAGAATTATCAGGACAAGAACGCTTTACTTCCATTGCCTCAGACTGAAATAGACAAGTCCAAAGGGGTACTGGTGCAAAATCCCGATTACCAATAAAACAAAATAGAATATAATAATATGATATACAAGAAACTAAGTTTATTAATCCTGTTCTTTGCGACAGGACTCCTGACCGCATCCGCTCAGAAGTCGCCACAAGACATGGATCGTTTCATCGACGCATTGATGAAAAAAATGACCACCGAAGAAAAGATCGGTCAGTTGAACCTTCCCGTCACGGGAGAGATTACTACCGGACAAGCCAAGAGCAGCGACATCGCCGGCAAAATCAAGAAAGGCGAAGTGGGAGGACTGTTCAACCTGAAAGGGGTGGAGAAAATACGTGAGGTACAGAAACAGGCTGTGGAAGAGTCACGCCTCGGCATTCCGTTGTTGTTCGGCATGGACGTGATCCATGGATACGAAACGATGTTCCCTATCCCTCTCGGACTCTCCTGTACATGGGATATGGCGGCTATCGAAGAATCCGCCCGCATTGCAGCCGTAGAAGCCAGCGCCGACGGTATCTCATGGACGTTCAGCCCAATGGTGGATATTTCGCGCGACCCGCGTTGGGGACGTGTATCCGAAGGTAACGGTGAAGACCCGTTTCTGGGAGCTATGATTGCCGAAGCCATGGTGCGCGGCTATCAGGGCAAAGATATGAAACGCAATGACGAAATCATGGCTTGCGTAAAGCACTTCGCCCTGTACGGAGCAAGTGAAGCCGGACGTGACTACAATACGGTGGACATGAGCCGCCAACGGATGTTCAACGACTATATGCTGCCTTACGAAGCCGCCGTTGAAGCAGGCGTAGGCAGTGTCATGGCATCATTCAACGAGGTGGACGGCATTCCGGCCACTGCCAACAAATGGTTAATGACGGACATCCTGCGCGGTCAGTGGGGATTCAACGGATTTGTAGTCACCGACTATACCGGTATTTCCGAAATGATAGACCACGGTATCGGCAACCTCCAGACGGTAACGGCACGTGCCATCAACGCCGGAGTGGATATGGATATGGTCAGCGAAGGTTTTGTAGGTACTCTGAAAAAATCCATTCAGGAAGGCAAGGTTTCTATGGAAACATTGAACACCGCCTGCCGCCGCATCCTGGTAGCGAAATACAAACTGGGGTTGTTCGACAACCCGTATAAATATTGCGACCCGAAACGTCCGGCACGTGACATCTTTACGAAGGCACACCGCGACGCTGCCCGCAGAATTGCGGCAGAAAGTTTCGTCCTGCTCAAAAACGACAGCCCCGACGGAAATCCGAACGGCAACCCTCTGCTGCCTTTTAATCCTAAAGGCAACATCGCCGTGATAGGCCCGCTAGCCAACAGCCGTGCCAATATGCCCGGAACATGGAGCGTAGCCGCCGTGCTCGACCGTTGCCCTTCACTGGTGGAAGGCTTGAAAGAGATGACTGCCGGAAAAGCGAATATCATGTATGCCAAAGGCAGCAACCTGATTAGTGACGCCGCCTACGAAGAACGCGCCACCGTGTTCGGCCGTTCACTGAACCGCGACAACCGGACCGACCAGCAATTGCTGGACGAAGCCTTGAATGTAGCCCGCCGCTCGGACATCATCATCGCAGCCTTGGGCGAATCGTCAGAAATGAGCGGGGAAAGCAGCAGCCGCACTAACCTGGACCTCCCCGACGTACAACAAAACCTGTTAAAAGAATTACTGAAAACCGGAAAGCCGGTAGTACTGGTGTTATTCACCGGTCGTCCGCTTACGCTAAACTGGGAACAGGAACACGTGCCCGCTATTCTGAATGTATGGTTCGGAGGCAGCGAAGCGGCCTACGCTATCGGCGACGCCCTCTTCGGTTATGTCAACCCGGGCGGCAAACTGACGATGACTTTCCCGAAGAACGTCGGACAGATCCCTCTTTATTATGCGCATAAGAACACCGGACGCCCGTTGGGACAGGGTAAATGGTTCGAGAAGTTCCGCAGCAACTATCTCGATGTGGATAACGAGCCACTCTATCCGTTCGGTTACGGACTTTCTTATACCACTTTCTCTTACAGCGATATCGACTTGAGCCATTCCAGCATGGACATGAACGGCTCGCTGACCGCAGCAGTGACAGTCACCAACACGGGTACATGGCCCGGTTCGGAGGTAGTACAGCTTTATATCCGCGACGTCGTCGGCAGTAGTACCCGTCCGGTGAAAGAGCTGAAAGGTTTTCAGAAGATATTTCTCGAACCGGGTGAAATGAAGATTGTCCGTTTCAAGATTGCTCCGGAAATGTTGCGATATTACAATTATGACCTGCAACTGGTAGCGGAGCCGGGAGATTTCGAAGTGATGATCGGCACCAACAGCCGGGATGTGAAAACAGCAAGATTCACTTTGAACTAAAGTAACCGTGAAAAGTCGGTAGTAACTCCATTCTCCTCCTTCGGGAAGGAGGAGTACCCGTAGGGGGAGGTGGTAGGTGAATACGTAAGTCTATTATTATCAGCATTGTGCATCCACCTACCACCCCGGCTTTCAGCCACCCCTCCTTCCCCGAAGGAGGGGAATGAAGATACAACCGCCTCTTGCCCCTTTTACAAACCAAACTTACCTTTTACAAACCAAACTTAATAGTATCAGTTATGAAAAATAAACATCATAGAAGAATCACAACAGGAAGCCTACTCCCTCTCATGCTACTGTTTCTATCCACCCTTACCCTGACCTTCCAAAGTTGTAAGGGAAAAAGCAGCAGCAACCTCACCGCCGCCACCGACTCACTATCGGATGACGCCTTAATGGATACCGTTCAGCGAAGGACTTTCCTTTATTTCTGGGAAGGTGCAGAACCCAACAGCGGTCTTGCCCCCGAACGTTATCACGTAGACGGCGTATATCCGCAGAATGACGCCAACGTGGTCACCTCCGGCGGCAGCGGCTTCGGCATCATGGCTATCCTTGCCGGTATAGACCGCGGCTACGTCACCCGCGAAGAAGGATTGGCACGCATGGAACGTATCGTCTCCTTCCTCGAAAAGGCCGACCGTTTTCACGGAGCTTACCCACACTGGTGGTATGGTGATACCGGAAAAGTGAAGCCGTTCGGTCAGAAAGACAACGGCGGCGACCTCGTAGAAACCGCCTTCCTGATGCAGGGCCTTCTAGCCGTGCACCAATACTACGCAAACGGTAATGACAAAGAAAAGGCTATAGCCCAACGTATCGACCGCCTCTGGCGAGAGGTAGACTGGGACTGGTACCGCAAAGGCGGACAAAACGTTCTTTATTGGCATTGGAGTCCTACTTACGGCTGGGAAATGGATTTCCCCATACATGGCTACAACGAATGCATGATTATGTATATCCTTGCCGCCGCTTCACCGACGCACGGAGTACCTGCCGCTGTCTATCATGACGGTTGGGCACAGAACGGAGCGATTGTTTCCCCGCACAAGGTGGAAGGTATAGAATTGCATCTCCGCTACCAGGGCACGGAAGCCGGACCGCTTTTCTGGGCACAATATTCTTTCCTCGGCCTCGACCCCGTCGGACTGAAAGACGAATACTGTCCCAGCTACTTCCACGAAATGCGTAACCTGACGCTAGTCAACCGCGCCTACTGTATCCGCAACCCCAAACACTATAAAGGTTTCGGGCCGGACTGCTGGGGGCTGACCGCCAGTTACTCCGTCGACGGATACGCCGCCCACTCGCCGAACGAGCAGGACGACAAAGGGGTCATCTCCCCCACCGCCGCACTTTCGTCTATCGTCTACACCCCGGAATATTCTCTGCAAGTGATGCGCCACCTATATAATATGGGAGACAAAGTATTCGGTCCTTTCGGATTCTACGATGCTTTCAGCGAAACGGACAACTGGTATCCGCAACGCTATCTGGCTATCGACCAGGGACCTATCGCCGTCATGATCGAGAATTACCGGACAGGCCTGTTATGGAAACTCTTTATGAGCCACCCCGATGTACAAGCCGGATTGACGAAACTCGGTTTTAATACCAACAAACAGGATGTGAGACAACAATAAGGAATCACGGTCGGTGGAAGTGGTCTTACTGACCACCTCCGCCACCGGCGTTTCCTCCGCCTCCGCCGCCTTTCACATCATCATTACTAATGCTTCGGGCAGCTTTCTTCACGCTGGCTTTCAGTTCTCCGATCCGGTAGCTGACACTGACTCCAAAGCTACGGCTCGGCCATTTGCTACTGCTCTTTGACACGAAGTTGGCTCCTTCCGTATGGTTGTTGTAGCTCCTGTATTTTTCAAAGATGTTATTACAATATAAGTTCACAGACAAACGGTCTTCTTTCAGGAACGAGCGGTTCAGGCTAAGACCATAATATTGATAACCGGACCCCTTTCCTTGCAGACTGATATACGGCGTACTTCCACCACCATTCAGGCTCAACCGCAACTTCAAAGGAAGCGTGTGCTGGATACCCCCGTAGAAAGAGCCATTCCATCCATAGTTGTGCAATCCCTGCGCCTCACTTTTCATATCTGTATAACTTCCGCGTCCGTTCACATAAATACGTGTTTTCGGAGAAGCATTCCAGTTCAGATAAAGGGAAAGACCGGTATTCCGGTTCTTGCCTATATTATCATAGGTGCTGTATAAAGCCCCTTGCGGTGCTATATGACCGCCGCCAAAGTCTTCCCCGTCCTCGGCAGTAATCAAACGACTGATTCTCTCGATTCCATTATTATTAAAGGAGTGACGCAATGAGACATTCACGTTAAACTTAGCACTGAAACTGCTGTAAGCCACATCGAACGCATGACTTTTCTCACTCTTCAAATCCGGATTACCCTGACTGATAAACATCGGGTTCTGATCGTCAAAATAAGGGTTCAGGTTCCAGATACCCGGACGCCAGATACGCATATTATAACCGGCACGTATGTTCTGCGTTTTGCCGATCTTCATCCCCAAAGAGACGGAAGGCACCAAGTCACTGAAATTGGTATGGAAATTCTCTCCCGGACCGACAATATATTTCACCCGTTGTATGGTCTGTTCGTAGCGGAGTCCCGGTTTGAAAGTAAAGTCCTTATATCTCAACGTATATCCGGCATAGGCGGACAGGATATGGTTCAAATGACGGTAATCGCTGCTGCGGTCCTCGTTGTATGCATAATCATTGCTGCCTCCTGCTGCCTCGTAAAACTTATTATCACTGGAGTTCCGCCGGAAGATATACTTCACGCCGGTTTCAATCGTATGCAATTTGCCGATCGGTGTCGTATAATCCACCTGAAAGGTCTGTTCCATAGTATTCGTCTTACCGTCCGAATGGTAATTGTACAACTTCAGATTTTCTATCAGTTCATCTTTTCTTTCATCCGGAAGAATATCGAGATAAGTGCTATAAGAATCACTCGTCTGAGGTTGTGTGTTCACCTTATAAGAAAGCGTAATCATCCGTTGTTTGTTCTTCTTGGAAGTACGCTGATAATCAACGTTTCCATTTATGGAGAACCACGAACTTTTTCCATGATTGTCCGTCCGGTAGCTATAAGCAACATCCTCGTAATTTGCTCCGTACATCACGGTACTACCGTCGCTGTTACTCTTATTATTGCTGCCATACATCCCGAAAGCCACCGTCAGCAACCGTAACGTATCAATCTCGTAACTCGCCTCAAGATTCCCGTACTGGAAATTCCCCTTTGACTTGGAACTGCTGCCGGACTCAAGATATTTCTCCGTATCCGACTCAAAGTTCTCACGATAACTGTCCGAATAGCCGCGCGGGCTGTTATTATAATTAAAGTTATAATTGGCGGAAAGAGTTAGTTTCCCCTGTTTCACCATTGCATAAGCACCGGTACCTGCCCCGTTATTGTTCGCGCTTCCACGGAAAGTAGCCGTATATCCTTCAAATCCGCTGCCCACTGTCACGATATTCAGGATACCGCCCACTCCTTCCGCATCATATTTAGCTCCCGGTGAAGTGATAACCTCAATATATTTAATCGAATTGGCAGGCATACTTTTCAACACTTCCTTCGGGTTATTGCTCATCATGTTATTGGGTTTTCCGTTCACGTGTACCTTGAAACTGCTGCTTCCGTTCACCTGTATATTATCTTCCCCGTCCACCGTCACCAAAGGAACTTTACGCAACATTTCCAATATACTGTTGGACTTGGAATCGGGATCATCCTCAATATTATACTCTATCTTATCGACATCTACCTTTACCAGAGGCTTTTGTGCCACGACTTCCACCCCTTTCAGCTCATTGTTGGCTTCCGCCGAGAGCATTGTCCCCAAATCAACCACCTTAGTTGACGATTTCAACGTAAATTCCTTCACCACAGGCGCTTTACCTATCGAAGAAATACTGATTACATAATCTCCTGCCGGCACATTCAGCTTCTCCTGAAATTTACCGTTCGCACCGGTCACCGCCATTTTCAGCGCTTTCTCCGGAGCATTTTTCTTTGTAATTCTGATTGTAGCATACGGTTCCCCTTCCTGCGTCAAAGAATCCAGAAGCACACCTTTGATTGTATAAGAAGGAGCCACGGATTTTTGCGCCCACCCCGCCACAGATGCAGTGAACACGAATAGTAATAGTAGCAACAGTCTGTGTTTCATAACTAGAATGATTTAGTTCTTATTTTATTAGACGTGCAACATTTCGGAATGTTGCAAATTTGGGGGATAAAAGTAGGTGGTTTCCCAACAGTTACGAAACATTCGGAGTTAAGAAAGTAAAAAGAATAGATAAAAAATATTATACGCTCTATTTATTTCAGCCCCGTCCAATGCTTCACGCCTGACAACAACTGCTTCAAATTGTTCCATAATCTATCTACCCAACTGATATGAAAAGGCTTTTCGTATTTCGTAAGCACCTTCGCACAGTCCTGCATCCGTTCGCCTTGTCTTCTCATGGCTATCTGTATCTCATTCATTCGAGCGATTTTTTCCCTCTGCAACAGCAGTTCCTTATCCTGAGCACCTATAATTTCGGCATATAAAAGACAAATCTTTGTTTTTTGAATACACAGTTCTTCTAATGTATCAATATATTCCGCCATAACCCGATCCTTACCTCGACGCAAAAAATCGTCCATACCTTCTTCGTCAACTGCAGGCGGTTCCTTAGTGTACGCTACCGGAAATCTATTCATTTCTATCCAAAGCCAGATCACCTCTTCGTTAATCCCATACTTAAACGCTGCTTTTTCTATGCTAATCCATTTCGGCATAATGCTCTTTTTTAATGTGTTCCACAATAAAAAGTAAATGTTATTTTGTTTATGTGGGACAACACGCATCCACGTTTTTTGCATTTCGGACGAGTAAGGAGTGGTTAGGTTAGACTTTTCTGGGGTAATGTATAACCGCCCGGATACAAAAAAGACGTGAATGCTGTTGTACCATTATCTTTACCCTAGGCCTAGCGAACCTTTTCACGAGACAATGATAACAACAGACATCCACGCCAATCGTTTATATATAACACATCTCCTAACGGATATGTTGATACAAGCCGTTCACGTGGAATATCTGTTGTATCATCTCTCCGTGAATAGAAACTGCTAGATTTCGGGTAAGAGAGATAATACGTCATATTCCATTTAAAATAATAACCGCTTTCCACCGTTTCATCACGCCGATGAGCAGAAAGCGTATGACAAAGATATATGTTTATTTTGAAATACAGTAGAAATATGGAAATAAATACAAGAAATTCCGTATATTCCAACTACTCTCTACAAAGGGAAAAATGCAAATTCTCTTTCAACCTATCACCACCCTTCTGAAACCCTTTACAGATCGTACTTACAGAACGGTGATAGGTTGTCAGTAACCTATCACCTTACCTATCACCTATCACCGCCCAATTTGATAAATGCCTCTTGTAAACAAGAGTACCACTCAGAGGTAACCTCCGTTTCATGCCTTGTTACAATTTGTTTCAAGGCGAAGAAACTTTAGTTTCAAGCTGCCAGAACTAAAGTTTCAAGCTATTGAAACCAGAGTTTCAAGGTGCAGAAACTAGAGTTTCTCACCGATGAAACCGATCGTTTCCCCGTATGGAACAGGCAGCAAAAAGGCATATAAAACTTAACCAAGTTTTAGTGATAAATAAATACGAAAGAGTTTGCCCGACCGGATTATAAAGCCTACCTTTATCAGCCTTTAATAAAAAAGGAATAAATAATAAACACACTTGACATGAAACTTACTTTGATGCGGGACAACAGCGGGACATTAACCATGCGAACGCTAGATATTACCCTACAAATAGAAGCGATGAAGCATGAAACGAAAGCCCGCCCGATCAGTAATCTACGGACAAGCATACGTCACGCATCACCGGACTGCAAACTAGAAGAAGCGCAAAAACTGACGAAAGTCATCCCTGCCGCCAACTTCCGCAAAACAACCAACGGGACACAAATGACCGCATACAACGGCATCGTGCAAATAGAAGTAAACCACCTGGCAAACAGGACGGAAGTAAACCGTGTGAAACAGGAAGCGGCAGAACTCACCCAAACCCTCGCAGCCTTCATGGGTTCCAGCGGACACTCCGTAAAAATATGGCTGCGTTTCACACGCCCGGACAAATCACTACCCAAAAGCCGGGAAGAAGCGGAAATATTCCAAGTTCACGCTTACAGAAAAGCCGTCGGCTTGTGTCAACCGGCACTCTCCTATGCCATCGAACTTAAAAAACCGACATTGGATCAATTCTGCCGGCAAACCTACGATCCGGAACTTTATTACAATCCCGACTCTACCGTCATTTATATGCGCCAACCATTAGAAATGCCGTCGGACACCACCTACAAAGAAACCGTGCAAGCGGAAAACTCCCCATTCAAACGGCTGATTCCGGGATACGACAGTTTCGACACCTTATCCGCCCTCTTCGAGGTCGCCCTGAATAAGGCTTACCATTCATTAAGCGAACTTCATCCCAACGTGCATCTCCATTCGGACGATGACCTCAAGCCTCTCTTAGTGCAACTTGCGGAAAACTGCTTTCAGTCAGGCATACCGGAAGAGGAAACCGCCCGTTGGGCCATTGCACACTTCTACACCCAAAAGAAGGAATTCCTGATCCGCCAAACCGTACAAAATGTATATCTGAACGCCAAAGGTTTCGGAAAAAAGTCCCCCTTATCAGCCGAACAGGAACTGGAACTCCGGACAGAAGAATTTATGCAACGCCGATACGAGTTTCGTTACAACACGATGACAACCGTCACCGAATATCGCGAACGAAACACATTCTGTTTTTGCTTCCGTCCGGTCACCAACCGCACGCGCAACAGCATCGCCATGAACGCACGACTCGAAGGACTCAACCTTTGGGACAGGGATGTTGCTCGTTATCTGGACTCCGACCGTATTCCGGTTTTCAACCCTATCGAAGATTTCCTTTTCGGCGTGGATATCCGTTGGGACGGTCGCGACCGCATCCGCGAGCTTGCTTCCCGTGTTCCTTGCAACAATATCCACTGGCCCGATCTGTTTTATCGCTGGTTCCTGAATATGGTGGCTCATTGGCGCCACACTGACCGCAACTACGCAAATTGCACGGTACCGTTGTTAGTCGGTCCGCAAGCTTACCGGAAATCCACTTTCTGCCGGAATCTGCTACCGACCGAATTGCAACCCTACTACACCGACCGCATTGACTTCAGCAACAAAAGGGATGCCGAACTATCTCTCAACCGTTTCGCACTCATCAACATGGACGAGTTCGACCAAAACAGGGAGAGTCAACAGGCTTTCCTGAAACATATCATTCAAAAACCGGTAGTCAACACCCGCCGTCCTCACGGTGTAGCGACACAGGAGTTGCGCCGCTATGCCTCATTCATCGGCACGAGCAATCACAAGGATTTACTGACCGACACTTCCGGCAGCCGACGTTATATCGTCATCGCCGTAACCGGTCCGATCGATTGTTCTCCTATCGACTATGAACAACTTTACGCGCAAGCCATACACGATATTTACAAAGGAGAACGTTATTGGTTCAATGCCGAAGATGAAAAGGTTATGACCGAAAGCAATCAGGAGTTTCAAGTGATCCCCATTGCAGAGCAATTATTCCACCAATATTTCCGAGCTGCCCGGGAAGATGAGGAAGAATACGAGTTACTTCTCGCCATCGAGATACTGGAACAGGTGCAACATGATAGTAGAATCCGCGTTTCCAATTGCAACATTATCCAGTTTGGAAGAATATTGCAGAGGAATCAAGTGCCTTCCATACACGCCAAGCGCGGCAATGTCTATAAAGTTGTCCGAATCAAGCCGAAAAGAGCATAAATATACAATTATCGGTACGGTGACAGGTGAAGGATACGGTGATAGGTTAACGACAACCTATCACCGTTCTGTAAGTACGATCTGTAAAGGGTTTCAGAAGGGTGGTGATAGGTTGAAAGAGGAATTGGAAAAATCAATAGGAATTGCGAACAGTGCCCAACAGTCACTATTCTTCAGCAATAACCCAGTCTCCGATAGTTCTTGTCGTACTGTCGAAGTTAACTCCTATCTTTACAACACTTCGATGATCCGGCTGATAAGGTATAGCATATCCTTTACTGTTTATTTGTTCCAACGCTTCTTCCGGTGTACCATCTACCTTGAACTCAAAGACATAAATAGCATCATGTAATTTTACAACTACGTCAGCCCGTCCGATAGCACTTTTTACTTCCACATCCACGTATTGGCCCATCAAGCGGAATAAAAGATAGAAGATAGTCTGATAATGTTTTTCCTGCTTATTCTCCAGATCATTGGGAATCGAAGCGAAGAAAGCCCTTATTCTCTCCAGACATTCAACCAGTTTTCCGGCACGCAAGTCTTTGATAAAAGAAACCACATAAAACGTATTTTCACGTGCCGGCAAATGTACGTAGGCGGGCATAAGAGACTCGATAAATCCTTTCCGCACTTCTTTGTTGGGATAAGCCAAAGTATAAAGTTGGAATTCCGAATCGTAGCCCTTGATAGTAAGATAGCCACTTTGATAAAGCACAGGGAGAGGATCAGTGATAACACTTGTAGGAGCATCAAACTGTTCGGCAGTAGCCGTAGTCCCATCCAATTCGCGGATATCGAAATTACTCTGCTGCAATATGTTTATCAAGAAAGTAGGTGTTCCGGTAGAAAACCAGAAATTCTCATAGCTCTTTTGAGCAAATGCATTAAACAAACTAAATGGATTATAAACGTCTTCACACTTTTTGCTAAAATGATACCCGTCATACTGCTGTTTCAAGTGCAAACAGGCCTCCTCATAGGTTTCGCCATTAGCCTGTGCCATCATCTCAATATCTGCTTTCAGTTGCGTACGTAATTCCTGCTCGGTAATACCACAAATTGCGCTATAATCATCCCGCATGCTGATATTCTGCAAATTATTCAGTTCACTGAAAATACTCATTTGACTGAATTTGCTGATTCCCGTCAAGAAAAGGAAACGAAGATATTCTCCTTGTGCCTTTAAAGGACTAAAGAATTTCCGCATTTCTTCACGTAATTCATTTTGCAGTTCCGGCAAATGGTTACTGTCTAATAAAGGTGCATCATATTCGTCAATAAGCACTACTACCTGCAAACCGGTTTGCTGGTATGCTCTTTTTATTATCCCAGAAAAACGGGCTGCATAGCCCTCCTCTTCCGGAGCGCTCCCATAAATTCGCTCCCACTCACAAAGTTGAAGATTCAAACGTTCGTTCAGATCAGCCATAGTGGTATATTTCGTCATGCTGAAATCTATGTGCAGCACCGGATAGACATTCCATTCTTTCTCCAAACGTTCCATTGCCAATCCTTGGAACAAGTCTTTTCTTCCCCGAAAATAAGCGTCCAAAGTGGAAACCAGCAAACTTTTCCCGAAGCGGCGGGGACGACTTAAAAAATAAACCTTATTGGTATTAGCCAACCGATATATCAACTCCGTCTTGTCAACGTATACGTTGTTATTATTACGCAAGTCTTCAAAATTCTGTATCCCTATCGGGTATATTCTAAAAGTATTATTCATAATGCCTATCCTCTCTAAAATGAAATATAGACAAATATAGGTATTAAAAGACAAACATCAAACAGTACTATACATTTTCTCAAATCTTATCGGCATTTACAACCATAAGACAGAAAGGACACCCGACTATTATCTCATAACAATACCCGAACCATTGCTATTATTTTACATAAGCATACATTTATATTCCTACGGAGTTGTAACAAGCAGTTATTCTTTTTAGTATTATTACAAACCTTCCTATTTATTTTTTATTTTTTATTAACCCCTACATACTATTACACTCCTTAACAGTATCAACTTGTAAAGCTGTAACTCAAATTTAACCTTATTGTAACACAAAAATAGTGGCACAAAGCTTTGTTAGTTTCGTAAAATAAAATATCTTTGTTTGCTAATTACTTAAATCGAAACGTATGATAACAAACAATTCACAAGAAATATTAACTATTTATTTAAAAACGCTAATGAAAAATCTAACTTTTCTCAAACTGTTCGTTACGACGATGTTTGTAATGGCTACAGCATTATTTGCAGGTTGCGTTGACGATAACGACGACACTGAAGCTCCACGTTTGGAGGTTTCTCCAAAAACGTTAGTATTTGATACCGACGGAACCCCGGTAGAGGGAAGTCAATCTTATTTTGAAATTTCAGCAAACCGCCACTGGACAGCAACTGTACTGGACGATAAAACCTGGGTGACACTTTCCAAAATGGAAGGTGACGGTTCTGACAAAGTTCAGGTGAGTATCCCCGAAGGTATTACAGACGAAGCGAAAGTCCTGATTCAGATTTCTAACAAGGTAGGAGTGCTGATGAAAGAGGAAGTTACGATTAGAAGCGGAAACATTGTTCCTGCTGTTGTTATTTACAATGAGACATTCGGAACTACTGCACCATCCAAGAGTCCCTATCCTTTTGTCGACGAATTTACAGATTGGGTTAAATCAGGAGAAGGCTCTACAACAGTAGAATATGCAGGCTCGGGAGCTTCTATACGCCAATCAGGAAAACTTAGTGCCGGTTATGAAGGTGCCTCTGGTGGAGATAAACTTTTCTTCGGAAACAATGCAAACTTCATCATTCAAAAGATTACTTTAAAATCAGATCAAACCAATCTTAAATTAGGATTTGGAGGAAGCTATTCACAACAAATAACTGGTGGTTATGACAATGAATTTAAACCTGAAAGCTTCCATTTCTATTTAAGTAAAGATGGCACAACTTGGAGTAACGCTATTCAATATGACTATAAACAAGCTGATGAATATTGGGTATATGTTACATCTAACTTTACATTGAAGTATCCCGTTAATACTCTTTATATTAAATTTGCAGCAGACATAGCTTCTGTATTTGCAATAGATGACCCAACTCTTTCAACCGGCAATGGCGGACAAGAAATTGATTTAGGAAATACTGATCCTGCTGTTTCTACTGCCGAAGCAACTCAAGTAAATGGCACATCTGCAACTCTTGGCGGTTCAGTCGTTAACATGGACGTTGCTTCTGCAACAGAAGTCGGTGTACAATATACAGAATACACCGGAGATGTTACAAATATTGATTGGGCAAATGTAGCTAAAACAAAAGCTCAAGAAAAAGTTTCTCCTTGGACAGTAGCAGTAACAGGACTCACAAGTGGAAGCCAATATGCAGTTCGTGCATACGCAACAACTTCAACCGGAGATATTTACGGTTCTGTAGAAACCTTCACTGCTAGTGCTCCGGAAGCTATAAGCATTGCAGATCTGGTTACAAAGATAAAAGCAACGACAGAAGTAACTCCTATTGATAATGACTATATAATTCAAGGTATTATCTGTGGCGACCCAGAAGCACAAAACTGCTCATATGGTACATTATACGTAATGACCAAAGGTGCTACTACCGCCGGCAATGCACTTACTCTTTACAATACGACTATCAAGCCTGAGACTTATTCTCTCGGTGATGAGATAAAAGTTACACTGCGCAAAGAGAGTGCGAAAATGCAAGTATATAACAGTGCTCCACAAATCAGTGGCTTCGATGCTGCAGAAGTTGAAAAGATATCTTCCGGCAATAATGTTCAGCCTGTTACTATTACCGTAGATAAACTTCTAGACTTTGCTTGTATGCCTGTAAAAATAGAAAATGTAACTATTGAAACGGCAGGCATTTGGAAAACAGAGGTCGATAAGGCTTCGACTCATACTTTCAAGGCTAACGGAAGTGATTTAACTGTATATATAAATAAAGGTGCAAGTAGCTTTAATAATGTAGCATATATAGCTAAAGAAAACGGTTCACTTACAGGTATAGCTGCTGCCTATAAAACTAGTGCACAACTTCTACCTCGTAATTTGGAAGATGTTAAAGAGTTCGAAGCAACAGGACCGACAATAACGTCAGTCGCTCCAAGTCAAGTTAACTTTCCTTCAACAGGTGGAGAAGAAACGTTAATTATTAGTACCTCAAATCAAGGAAGTAGCACTCTTCAACTCAGTCCTTTAGGTGAGGGTATATCTGCAGAAGTTATAGACAATAACACTGTCAAAGTTAAAGCTGAAGCTAATACAAGTACCAATGAAATAAAAAAAGATTTAGTAATATCATTGAGTGGTGGAAATTCTGTAACGGTACCTATAAAAGTAGCAGCAATTGGTGGAAGTAATGGCTATAAACTAATTGAGACCGTAGCGGACCTATCAGAAGGAAAATATTTCATGGCAGGATATGCAGAAATAAGTAACAATAAAACAGATCTTAAACCTTACACCTATCAAATTTGGCAAGGTACTCTCTCGGGTAGCGACTTAGTGACAGTTGCATATCAATATCAAGGAGATGAACTTATAGCAAAAGATGCATCACAAGTTGCTGCCGAAATGGAACTTGTAAAAATTGATGGTAAAGCTGACACATACTATATAAAAATAGGGGACCAGTATTTATATAACCCAACTAAAGCTACCAATCGTAAACTAAAATTAAAAGACACTGCTGACGAATCTGTTGAATGGAAATTTGAAGATAAAAACAACGGTGGAGTCACAGCGTCCAACAACGAAGTTTACTTAGTGACAGCGGATGCTGACTCTAAATTTATTCGTTCATATAAATCCTCAAGCATAAGTTCATTGAAAGGAATTTTCTTTTTCAAGAAGAAATAATACAGTTATCTAAAATCTCAACTAACTATTAATTAGACATTAATAGTTAGTTGAAGTTTTCAATACTAGAACAAAGATGACATCACCTCCCAAATACTACGCAGCAGCAATAAAGTCCGTATTCTTTACGGTGCTGATACTGTGTGCATTTGCGTGTAGCAATAACGACGACCCGGTATCCCCGACCGAAGACGGAGAAGCATATTGGAAAATATCTTCGACCGTGAAATCAGTTTCCGGATCATCAGCAATCATTCTATCCGGTAAAACCGGTACGGAATGGCACGCAGAAGTGACCGAAGGAACAGAATGGTGTTCTTTCAGTAGTAAAGATTATAATATAACGACCAAAAGTGGACAGATAGCAGATGGACTTAATGTACTATACGTATATTATAAGACCAATTCTGGAAAAACTCAACGAAGAGCACAACTAACGTTGCGTTTTGCAGAGAATGCTCAAAAGACTTTTGATCTGGTACAGCTAGCAGAATCCCAAGAGAATCTGCCGGCGTTTAACTCATGGGCTGAGCTACCTACTAAAGTAGAAAACACTAATTATCAATATGTTACTCACTATGGGCTCTTAAACAATCAAACAATTCGTAACTATTCGATTTGTTTCGATAAAACTAAGAAAGCCGCTTTATGGGTAGCATATCCGATACATGACGCCTACTTAAGAAAGAATGTAGAACGTACCAATCGTTGGGCTTTTGACCCTATTGTTCCTCAAAGTTTCCAGGCAAATTGTGTAGAGCATTCTTATAAAGGTAGTTATGACCGTGGTCATCAGATAGCATCTGCCGACCGCGTGTGTACAGATGAAATGAATGCGCAGACATTCTATATGTCGAATATGACACCACAGCTTGGTTCCCTGAACCAACAGATGTGGGCGACTCTTGAAGGAAAAGTCCGCAGTTACAGTTGTAGTGATACATTGTATGTAGTGACCGGAGCTTATTTCGGCCCCGGAGCAACTACAACCACAGACGGCGTAGGTAGTTCCGTACCCGTTCCTACAAACTATTTCAAAGTACTGCTACGCACAAAAAGCGGTTCTACGAATAAAAAGGTGCAGGATTGCTCACCCAACGAATTAATATCTATTGGTTTCTGGGTAGAACAAAAAGGCTATGGAAATTCTATACCGAAAAGTATTTGCACAACAGTAGCTGATATTGAAGAAAAAACAGGTTTTACATTCTTCCCCAAAGTAGATAGTTCTGTGAAGCAACAGATGGAACCCGCCCAATGGGGAATAAAATGAGATACAAGCTTATGAAGAAACAATTATTTTGCACCATATTCTTTGTACTGCTGATTTCCGTTTGTTTTGGTCAGAAACCATACAAAGTGGTATTCTATAATCTCGAAAACTTCTTCGATACGATCAATGATCCCGAAGTTAAAGATGACGAGTTTACCCCCGAAGGACCCAAAAAATGGAATACAGCCAAGTATAATAAAAAGCTTGGCAATATCGAACGAGTATTGTTCGGTATGGCAGCTATCGACAAAGAGTATCCAATCGTTATCGGAGTATCGGAAGTAGAAAACCGGAACGTACTGGAAGACATTGTAGCTACCCCCAAGCTGGCACCGGGTAATTATCGGATCTCACATTTCGATTCACCCGAAGCCCGTGGAGTAGACGTAGCTTTCCTCTACCGTCCGGATGTATTCAAATTGGAAGGACAATATCCTGTAAAGACCGTCATTCCTTCATTGCCGGACTTCAAGACTCGCGATATCCTGACTATGTGGGGAACCATAGAAGACGAACCGTTCTTCTTTATGGTAGCTCACTGGCCCTCTCGTCTGGGAGGAAAAGATGTTTCAGAGTTCAAACGTATTGCGGTCGGACGCCAGATGCGCAGCATCGCAGACTCTGTACTGCAGGCCAACCCGGCAACTAAAATAGTGATGATGGGTGACTTCAATGATGATCCGACAGACAAAAGTATAACCGAAGGGTTAGGAGCCAAATTAAAAATGAAAGATTTGTCTGCCGGTGATTTATACGCCCCGTATGCCGATATGCTGAAAGCCGGTTACGGTACATTAGCTTACGGTGATGCGTGGAACATATTTGATAATATTGTTATATCTGAAAATCTTGCCAAAGGATCTACCGGAAAACTGAAAATACAAAAAGCTCCCGGATCAAAATTCTACGGCAATATCTTCAAACAACATTATATGATACAAAAAGAGGGACAATACAAGGGGTATCCACTACGTACCTATGTCGGAAATAATTTCCAAGGTGGATTCAGCGACCATTTCCCTGTATATATCTATATAAGCAAATAAAACTGAAATACTTATGAAAATAAAGAGTTTTCTAATCATGGTATTATCTTTGATTTCGCTGACTGTCGCTGCACAGAACGGCGGAATCAAGGGTAAAGTCGTATCACGTGCCACGCGTACGGCTATTGACGGTGTGAAAGTCACTTTAACACCGGGCAACGTCACAACGACAACTGACGAAAAAGGTAACTTCATATTTGAGAATTTGAATAAAGGTGAATATTCACTGGCTTTTGAAGCGGCAGAATATGAGCCATTGTCCATTGCGGTCCGGGTAGACAAACTGATAAGGGACATTAACAATGTAGTGTTAGTACCCGACAATCAATCTCCTACTGTGGACGATGCTATTTTTGCAGAATTTGATACGGAGACTTTGGACGATGCCCAATCATTGCCTTCATCACTGTCGGCATCCAAAGATGTATTCAACAACATCGCTTCCTACAAATTCAGCGAGATGCGTTTCAACCTTCGCGGATACGACTCACGCTATACTGATGTATACTTGAACGGTATCCTGTTCAATGATGCACTGACCGGATATTCTCCTTGGTCATTATGGAGCGGGTTAAACGACGCTACCCGTAATCAGGAAGTTACTTCAGGATTGAATATGGGAGAAATGGGTATTGGTAGCCTCGGCGGTACAACCAACATCAATACGCGTCCTTCACAAATGCGTAAAGGATTCCGTGCCAGTCTTGTAAATGGCAACTCAACATACCGTTTCCGTGGTATGGTGACGTATGCCTCAGGACTGCAAGATAATGGTTGGTCATACGCCTTCTCCGTTTCAACCCGACAGGGAGGTAACTCTTACGCTCGTGGTGTATATTACAATGCATTCGGATATTTCGCTGCCGTAGAAAAACAATTCAACGACCAACACCGTTTGGCTTTGAGCGTATTAGGTGCTCCGACAGAAAGAGGTACTCAACAAGCTGCCACTCAGGAAGTGTATGATCTAGTCGGAAACAACTATTACAACCCGAACTGGGGTTGGCAAAGCGGTAAACGCCGTAATGCACGTGTACGTAATTATCACGAGCCTATCGCTGTATTGAATTACACTTATGACATCAACGACCGTTCACAACTGAACGTGGCTACTTCCGTACGCTTCGGAGAGAACGGTTATTCGGCACTTACCTGGTATGCCGGTCCCGACCCACGCCCCGACTATTACAGATATTTGCCCAGCTACTCTAACGGGACTACTTACGGTGCCTGGTTAGATGAAGCATGGCGTGCCAATACGGATAATATCCGGCACATTAATTGGGGACAACTGTATGACATCAACCGTAATCAGGAAGAAAATGCAACGTATGGTCCGGGACACCGTTCTATCAATATGATAGAAGAACGCCATACCGACCAGTTGGACTGGAACTTCTATACACAGTTCTCTCATACGTTCCGCAATAATTCCAGAATAAACGGAGGAGTAAATTTACGCCGTAACCGTACGGAGTATTATAGCGAAGTGAAGGACCTGCTCGGTGGCGATTACTGGGTAGACATCGACAAATTTGCCGAACGTGACATGGGCGGATTAAATCCGATTCCTTATCAGAACGACATGGAATATTATGAAAAATACGGTCATGCACGCGCTGCCAAAAAAGGAGATAAATACGGATATGATTACTACGGAAATGTACTCAACGCACGCGCATGGGCTCAGTATGAAATGAGTTTCGGCAAACTGGGTGTCAACCTGGGCGGCGAGATCGGTCATGCTTCTTTATGGCGTCACGGGTTATGGAAGAAAGGTTTGTTCCTGGATGACTCTCAAGGCGACTCTAAGAAACTTAATTATCTGACTTATAAATTAAAAGCCAACTTCAGCTATAAATTCTCGGCAGCGCACTCTATCGAGGCTAATATCATGTATATGCAAGATTCGCCGGAATTTCAGTCCGCATTTGTATCACCGCGTACACGTAACGCCGTTACTCCGGGACTTTCCGCAGAAAAAGTATTCGGTGTAGACGGTTCCTATAATTTCCGTTTAGGAGAACTTAGGGCACGTGTATCCGGCTATTATACCAAGTTTATGAATCAGAACAAGGTTCTTTCTTACTATGACGACGTAGAAGCCACTTTCTCCAACTTTGCGATGAGCGGCATTGACAAACGTCATTTTGGTGTGGAGGTTGCTGCTTCTATTCCGCTCGACGCCGGATTCTACCTGAACGGTGCACTTAGCTGGGGACAATATACATACGATTCGAATCCCAACTACGTTCAGATACAGGATAATAGTGGTGAGATCAAAAACGAAGGTAAGGTATACTGGAAAAACTTCCGCGTAGAAAGTACTCCGCAGAAAGCAATGAATATCGGTTTGTCTTATCGTGGTCCCAAGAATATCTATGCTTCACTGGATTTGAATTATTACAGCAATATGTACATATCCATGAGTCCGCTGTATCGTACAGATGCGGTATTGACTCCGGGTATGACAAAAGAAGATGTTGCAGAACTCCGTAGCCAAGAGAAATTCAACTCTGCCTATGTAGTAAATGCCAGCATTGGTAAGAACTGGTTTATCAAGCGCCAGTACACTCTTGGATTCAGCCTGGAAATGAAGAATCTTCTCAACGACCAGGACATCAAGACCGGTGGTTACGAACAGGTTCGTTTGTTGAAGAACAAAGATACAAGTTACCAAACTTATCAGCCATTTGACTCCAAATATTTCTATATGTTTGGTTCGACTTACTATCTGAATCTTTATTTCCGCTTCTAATCTGTAACGAATAAAAATGAGAACTATGAGCAAATTATTAAAAATATGTATGGTTGTAGCTGCTGTACTCAGTTTTACCGGTTGCTACAATGACTTTGATGATCCTGCACCGGCTAAAGTCTGGACAGAGGCAGATTTCAACAAAGACCAAATCATTACAATCAAACAGTTGAAAGATATATATTATGCCAAATATGCTCCGGGATCAACTGCCGGACTTGGCAAATATGTAGAAATCACAGAGGATTATGTAATCCGTGGTAAAGTAATATCAAGCGACCAGGCCGGGAACGTTTATAAATCTCTTTATATCTATGACGAGACTTCCCAATCCGGCATCGAACTAAAGCTAATGGTCAGCAACTATGTGTATTATCACATGGGACAGACTATTTATGTGAAGACCAAAGGAATGGCTCTCGGCAACTACCGGTATATGATTAGTCTCGGTATGCCGCCTACGGAAGCGGATATTGAGAAAAACTATGCAAACCGCAATCTGGAAAACCAACTGTTGATAAACGAACATATCTGCCCGGGTGCTATGGGAGAACTGACGGAGAATGATGTTTTAGTTATTACTCCAAGCAACTATGAAACAGCACTCAACGACGATGCGCTGGGACGCCTGGTTCGTTTCGAAGGATTAACCTATAAAGAAGGTACATCCGGTAACAACTTCTATCCTTCCTATCTGGAGGCTATTTATGAGAATGGTAAAACCGAGGCTACATACACTAGCAAGTCTTATATATCCGAAGGATTAACACCCACGTATGCATATAGCTATAATAACCAACGTTATTATGGTTCGGCATGGTTCTCTTATGGCGGTACAACCACCGAAGATAAGGGTAACTACATTGTACGTGTAAGCGGATATTCAAACTTCGCCCTACAACCATTGCCCGAAGCCGGTGCAACGGGAGATATAACAGCCATTTATACAAAATACTCTTCCAGTTCAGGCGGTTTCATCACTTACCAGTTACTGGTGAACAGTTTTAATGACATTAATTTCTAAGTATAAGATACACATTAAACCCAAAAGGAGAAAACGATCATTGTTTTCTCCTTTTTTCATTTTATTATTCCGTACTACCGCAAGTATCTTTCTTAAAGATAGAAGAACAGCAACAACACAAAATTACAGGCAATCACTACCCCGAATCCCCCTAAAATCCAAGGACGGAGCTTACTTCCCTTCCCGGCGAAGAACAAAGCATAGAACATATTCACCATTATATTACTGATGATAGCCTGCATACTGCAAGCAGTAATAATCAGTGCGGCAACGCTACCGGTATTTTGCAACAAGTTCAAGATAAAAGGAGTAATATCACTAAAGCCGGATACAAAAGAAAGCAGATTCAATCCACCTGTACCTGCGTAGACTAACGTATAATGAGTCAGCACAGTAAAGATTACAAATAATACGGCAAAGATTAGGGCAACCTTAAATTCCAGCGGGTTACTGCTATCATCGTCTTCCGGTTCGGCATCCGAATCTTTAGGACGTTTCTGCCGGGAATGAATAAACCACCCTACAGCCGCAGCTATCACCGACATAATCAGCAAGTACGGATAAATAGACAGGAAAATCTCCCGGCTAAAAATCAGTATCAGTATCATAAAACGCAGGAACATCATACTGACAGCAAACAGCATGGCGGCAACATAGTCGGTAGCTTCCTGCTCCGACGCTTTCCGACTTTTACGGGCAAGTACCGAGATCGTAGCCGTACTGCTATACAGCCCTCCGATAATGCCGGATACCAAAGTGCCTGACTCATGGAATACATATCTTTTCAGCAGATAAGACAGATACGAGATGCCGGATACCACAACCGTTGCCAGCCAAATGGAATAAGGAGTAAGATTGATATCAGGAATCAGGTTCTTGTTCGGCAACATAGGCAATATGATACCACTGATAGCAAGGAATTTCGCCAGCGTAATCATTTCATCATTCTTCATACGCTGAGCAAATTCGGTAAACGTATGTTTCAGTTCGGTCAAAAGAAGCACCGTCACAATCACCATGACGTAAAACCAGGAAGGTTGAGTAGCTACGATAGGAGCCATGCAATAGGTTATCAACGCAATAATAATGGTAGTAACACCAAAAACATGAAACTGAGACTGCTTGACGTAATAGTTCAGCCCCAACAACAATCCCAACACTGCACCACCTCCCATAAACAGACGCATATCGGTAGGATCGAGTATATAGAGCAGATACCCCAAGATTCCGATAAAAGTAAATGTACGGTCGGTCCCGAAAAGGGTAGTTTCACCCTCACGCTTCAAACTGATTCGGCGCTGCGAAAGCCCGATTAGTAAAGAAAACAAGGTCACCAGAACGAAAGTGACCAATTCCCGCGGCAGATAGTTGTACAACTGTTCCATATCCATACATTGCTCTTTTAGAATAGGAACAAATATACGGTTTATTTGTTAACGTTCACCACGTTTTATACGGTTTTTTCATTAGTTGGGAGTTGTAGTAACGCACATCTCCGGTCACTTCCTTACCGATGAAGTCCGGTTTCACAAAAGATTCCTCTTCCGATTCCAGTTCGATTTCCGCCACGACAAGTCCTTCATTCTCACCATAAAACTCGTCAACTTCGAATACATGCTTACCGCTTCGTACCAAGTAACGGGTCTTATCAATGATACCAGGTTCACAAAGTTTCATCAGTTCTTCCGCTTCCGCCAAAGGAAGCTCCTTCTCCCATTCATAACGGCTGGTTCCGGAAGCATTGGAAGCTCCTTTAATGGTAAGATACCCCTTATCGTCACGGATACGGACCCGTACAGTCCTCCCACGAGCACTGCTGATATACCCTTGTACAATCCGGCTATGCGAGGTTGCCAGAGATTTAAACTCACCGGAGACTAAAAACTTTCGTTCTATTTCTTGTGCCATGGCACAAAAGTAATGAAATTCCTTAAAATCTCGTCATAAACTCAATGACGATTTTATCCCGTTCCGACTCTTTAGGGATACCCGATTTCTTGTAGAAGTACTTCTCGAAGTTCAGACGGAGATCGGCAATAAAAGCCTTGGAGAGACTAAGCGTAATCCCGCCTGTCACACGGTGACGGGCATAGTCATTTATAATCAACGTTTTTGTTGTCTCGTCAATCGTACCATTGCTATGGTCCGTCATCATATCATAACGGGCCAGGAAAGATATTTTATTAAAAACCTTCTTCAGCGGCAAGTCATAATTGACAAAGCTGTTAACTGCATGAACATCTTTAAACGCATTATGCCCATACATTTTATACAGGTATTCCGCCTCAATATGGAAACGATTGTTCTGATAATAGATACCGGCATCATACATATTGATTCGTACATCTTCCGGTTTTATCATTTGAGTGCTAAGTGTCACATTCCAGTTCTTGCCAGGCAGTAACTGCGCCTTTATAGAATAATTCAGTGTTTTGTGCCATTCTTTCTGGTTTGTCAAACCGGAACCGTTGAACAGTCCACCTTCCAGAATAAACGGGAAATCTCCTTTATGCCTATAGGCAGAAGTAAGTCCGACATCACGCACATTACCCACCTGCTTGGCAATAAATGAACGGTTAGCGAAATACTGTTGGTGCGGTGAACGGTGTGCATCTATCGTGAAAGGAACACGCATCTGCCCAATTGTAAAATTCAGGTCTTTCACCGGAAAGACACGTGCGTACGCATCAAGCATTTTGATAGAGCCTTCATCGGAAAGGTCGATTTCTGCCTTATAAGCAACCAGCGGATGTACATTTCCCGAAACACTGAAACGGGCATTGCGTACCTCAAAACGGCTTTCGCCTGTTTCTGTCTGATATTCATATTTACCCCGGATCGTTCCGTGGATTTCCGGCAGATAATCCTTTATCTCCATTGTCTGCTTATCCAGTTTCTTGCCTTCTCCGGCATCATCCTTGGCCTGTCCAAAGGCTGCTGTCGTTAGCAAAAGTGTAACGACGGTTGTTGTAATTCTACTCATTTCAGTTGTTTGCTACTATATTCGCGGCAAAAGTACAACTGTGAAGATACACCGGAATGACAAACCGGCTACGGAAGAATTACAGAAAAGTTACATTAATATTACAGGGGTTACAAAAGCGTTACAAAACAAGAATTCACCACAGATCACATGATTTTCACCGTCCGGGCAGACCTTCTTTTCGTGCCCCTTGTGCAATCTATGTAATCTGTAGTGAATCAATCAACCGAAAAAGGAGAATGCAACCAACATTACCAATGCCAAAATAATTAATGAGACGAACACTATTTTGACTACCTTTTGGGCTTGTTGTTCTTCCTTCTTACTAATCGCTGTTTTTTTCTTAGCCTTACCCATAATAGTTAGTTTTAAAGTTCAACACTAACAAAGTAAGAACAAATCTTTTAACTTTCCAAAAATAACACTTGCTAATTTTGTTTTTTATGATTCCTGCGAAGAAAACTCCATCAGGTAAGCCTTGATAAAGCCATCGATCTTACCGTCCATTACTCCGTTCACATCCGAAGTCTGATAATTGGTACGATGATCCTTTACACGGCGGTCATCAAATACATAGCTTCGGATTTGTGACCCCCATTCGATCTTCATCTTACCGGCTTCCACCTTTGCCTGTTCCGCCATACGATGCTGCAATTCCTTATCATACAAGATAGAGCGTAACTGACGCATTGCATTTTCACGGTTCTTCGGCTGGTCGCGGGTTTCGGTATTCTCAATCAGGATTTCCTCTTCTTCGCCCGTATAAGGGTCTTTATACTGATAACGCAAACGGACACCGGATTCTACCTTGTTCACATTCTGACCACCGGCACCACCGCTTCGGAATGTATCCCAGGAAATACGTGCTGTTTCTATATTCACCTCGATACTGTCGTCTACCAGCGGAGTCACAAATACGGAAGCAAAAGAAGTCATACGCTTACCTTGTGCATTGTACGGAGAGACACGAACCAACCGATGCACGCCGTTCTCACCTTTCAGATAACCGTAAGCAAAATCTCCTTCGATATTGATCGTACAAGTTTTGATTCCCGCCTCATCACCTTCCTGAAGGTTGGCAATCGTAGCCTTATAACCATTTGTCTCGGCATAGCGCAGATACATACGCATCAACATGGATGCCCAGTCCTGACTTTCCGTACCACCGGCACCGGAATTGATTTTCAACACACAATCCATCTGGTCGGCTTCGTCACGAAGCATATTCTTGAGTTCAAGTGCTTCCACCGCCTCACTGGCTTTCGCATAAGCGGCATCTACATCTTCCTCTGTCACCAGTTCTTCTTTATAGAAATCAAATGCCAGTTCCAGCTCGTCTGCCAGTGTCTTCACTTCATTATAACCGCTAATCCACTTCTGCAGATCCTTTACCAACTTCATTTGAGCTTCCGCCCGTTTCTGGTCGTCCCAGAATCCCGGAGCTTGTGTCCTTAATTGCTCTTCTTCGACTTGAATTTTCTTCCCGTCGATGTCAAAGATACCTCCTCAGCGCATCTGTGCGCTCTTTCACGTCTTTAAGTTGTTCAATAGTAATCATCTGATTTACAATTTTATTAGTTATATTTTTTCAAATCCGGCGACAAAGATACGAAAAAGCCTGCTTACTCCTCATACATCTTTTCAATCAACTCGCTATAATTCTGCGCTACAACCGCCCGTTTCAATTTCAGCGTGTTGGTCAGTTCGCCACGTTCCATGCTGAATGGTTCGGGAAGCAGAGTGAAGCGCTTGATTTGCTCGTAATGAGCAAACTGCTGTTGCAACGTTTCTATCCGAGCACGGAAAAGACCGACAATCTTCGGATGTTGCAGCAGTTCGGCCATATCTTTATACTCAATGCCTTTCTCCTTAGCATATTCCTTCACGTATCCATACACAGGAACAATAAGGGCAGAAACAAACTTACGCTGATCGGCAATAATAGCAATCTGATCGATATAACGGTCAATCACCAGTTTTGTTTCCAACGCTTGCGGAGCGATATATTTGCCGTTCGATGTTTTGAACAGGTCTTTGATACGTTCCGTCAGGAAAAGCTGTCCATTCTTAAAGTAACCTGCATCCCCCGTGTGGAACCAGCCGTCGGGGTCAATAGCGGCAGCAGTGGCTTCCGCTTTCTTATAATATCCTTTCGTGATCGTCTTACCACGAAGCAGTATTTCATTGTCTTCGCCTATCTTCACTTCAACTCCCGGCAGTACGACACCCACCGAACCGATGTCATAGCCCACCGGCAACGTACAGGATACAGTAGCCGTAGATTCCGTCAAGCCGTATCCAACCACCATATTGATGCCTACCGAATGAACAAATTCATTGATCTCATCGGGAACGGCAGCACCGGCAGTCGGGAAAAAGTTTCCATTCTCAATGCCGATCGTCTTCTTCAGTAAAGAATAGATCGTTTTTTCGTAGAACTTATATTTCAGCTGATTCATCACCGGAGGTGTTTTCCCCCGGCGCAGATAATCCAGATTATGGATTCTACCCACTTTGATAGCATCCAGCATCAACGCCTTCTTTAAGCCGGTTGTCTCATTGATCTTCTCCTGTACGCCTGCATATACCTTTTCCCAGAAACGGGGAACACTGCACATCAACGTCGGCCGGATCTCCTTGATAGTCGTCTGAATATCTGCCGGACGAAGATTGATACAAATCTGCACGCCTTTATGAATACAAAGGTAACACCACGCTTTCTCGAATACGTGCGTCAGTGGCAGGAAGTTCATAGATACATCCTTATCCGACATTGTCGTCAGGCGGTCGTCATGTGTATGGAACTGTTCCAGATAACAGGAATGATGCAGCATGACTCCTTTCGGTTCGCCCGTTGTTCCGGACGTATAAAGGATATTCGCCAAATCATCGTAAGAAGCGCGTTCCGTACGTGCTTCCACCGTATCATTATGCGGGAGTCCCTCCCCCATTGCCATAAATTCATCAAAGTAGATAGAAGATACATCACGAGGGTCTTTCACCACCGAACGGTCAAAGATAATCAGTTGTTGCAGGGAAGAACAGAAACCGAAAATACTGAAAGCAGCATCATATTGAAACTGTTCCCCCACAAAAAGGTAACGAATCTGCGCATCATTGATGATGTATTGCGCTTGCGCAGGCGAACTGGTCGCATAAAACGGAATGGTAACAGCGCGATTGGCAAATGCACCAAAGTCAACATAGAACCATTCGGGCTTATTCTGTGAAAATATACCAATATTCTCTTGTTCTTCCACTCCCAACGCCACGAAAGCATTAGCTGCTTGTCGTACAGTTCCCGAGAACTGATTCCACGAAATAGGAATCCATTGAGCTGTCTCATAGTCGCGGTATTTTAAGGCTACCTTGTCGCCATATTTTTCGGCCTGACGATGGACCAGGACAGATAAATGATGATAAGTCATACTCTTTGTATTAGTAAATATGGTACAAAGGTATTAGTTTTATCTCATTTAGACAAAATTAGTCAGAAGTTTTACAATGGGTATTGAAAATCAGTGTTTTGTTTGAGAATAGAACCAGTTTTAACCCTAAAAACTAACCATAATTATTAATCATAAAAATACACTAGTATCCCATTAAAACTAGGACGAATTAGAATTAAATAAATTTGGTCCATTTGGTCTGAACCGTTCCTTGTCATTTTGAAATTTAGTTTTATCAGTCAAAGAAATACTCAATATCTGAAACACACTACTTTTGCGTTGCAATTCAAACATTATATTATTGCTTAATTACTTTTACACAAAAAAGTCGTTTTACGCAATTTTTTCAAATAAAATCAATAAATCAGTACTTATACACTGATTATTAGCCGTTTAGTTTTAAAAAAGTATTGAAAGCTTTCTTTTTTTGAATGTTTTCTTATGAAAAGGTTGTCGATAAATTATTTAATAATTAATTTTGTTGGAGGGTTTTATATTTTACTTGTTAATCTAAATGGATACACATGATGATTATCACACGAATGGAAGATAAAGTTCTTCGTTTTAAAAAGTTTTTTGATCTGAATTTTCCCAAAGTAAAAACTTTCGCATGGCAATTATTAAAATCAGAAGAAGATGCAGAAGATATTGCTCAGGATATTTTTGTTAAGTTATGGGAGAAACCGGATTTATGGTTAGAACGTGAAAAATTGGACAGTTATTTATATACAGTTGTACGAAACCATATCTATAATTTCTTGAAACACAAGGCTGTTGAATATGACTACTTGGACGTTGCAGCAGAAAAAATGCAAATGGCGGAACGGGGATTGCCTACGCCGGATGATGAATTTTGCGCTCATGAACTTGAACTTTTTGTTCAGATGGCTCTTGAACGTATGCCGGAACAGCGCAGGCGTATTTTTTTAATGAGCAGGGAAGAGGGAATGACCTCACCGGAAATTGCAGCGAAATTGAATATTTCGGTTCGTACAGTTGAACAACATATCTATAAAGCCCTTCAAGATCTAAAAAAAATCGTTTTATTTTTATTTTTTTTCTATCTAGACTAAGTATGTATGCCCGGCAAGTTGTCTCTTATATGTAACACTTGAGTTGGTTTAGATGAAAAATAAATTAGAAAAACAGCTACGTTCTTTTATTGACTTTGATTATTCAAAGCGAACGATCGACAGGTTTCATCGTTGGATGATTAGTTCTGATTCTGCCGAAGAGAAAGAGACAGCACTTCGTAATCTATGGTTCAAGACAAAAGGAAAGGCTGAGCACGATATGGAGTATTCGTTTCGGCAGGTATTGGATAAAATCGGAATTGAATACACTCCAATGGTTACAGATGTAAATCGCTGGAATTTGTGGAAATCTGTTGCGGCAGCTGCTGTTATTGTCGTTCTATCTGTGACAGCTACTTTGTGGATAAGCTACAATCATTTTGACAGAGACAACATTGCAATGGTGGAACATTATGTGAATAATGGAACCAGAGAGACAATCAGCCTGCCGGACGGGACTACCGTACATCTGAACTCCGGTTCACACGTGTTTTATCCTGAAAATCTCGAGGGCAAAACCCGAACGATTTATTTGATAGGAGAGGCTGAGTTTAAGGTAGCAAGAAATCCGAAGAAACCTTTCATCGTGCGATCATCAAACATGGCGATAACTGCTTTGGGAACAGAGTTTAATGTGAAAGCTTATCCGGAAGAAGATGTAATAACTGCTTCTTTGATCGAAGGAAAAGTACGAGTGGATTGTAATGATACGATTAGTTATGTTTTAACTCCCGGTTATCAGGTTGTGTATAACAAATGTACGGATGACTGCCAAATGCTGACTGCAAACATGAAAGATGTGACGGCATGGATGCGGGGAGAACTTGTGTTCGATAAGGTTACTCTCACCGAAATTGTGCGGACGTTGGAACGTCATTATGGAATCACATTCCATATCTCAACAAAGAAATCCAATCAAGATCGTTATAATTTTGTTTTTAGAAAAGATGCCACTTTAGAAGAAACATTGGAAGTGATGAAGGTTGTCATTGGTCAATTCGATTATCGATTGGAAGACAGTATCTGCTATATTATCTGGTAGAGAAAAACAATAAATATTTTTTTGTTAAACTTAAAATCTAATATGCTTATGTAGAAAAATATCCGGAAGAGGCTCCACCCTCTCCGGATATGAAATAATTTTTAGCCTTAAAACAAATAAGCAACAAGTTGCTTATTTAAGAAATGAGAAAAAATACATGATTTAAAACTAAAAACGTCGTAAAGATATGAATTTATATCTGGAAAACACTGGAAAAGGTATATTAATAACTTTTCTACTATTAATCGGGTCAATGCTTTATGCCCAAAACAATAGTAAAATAACAATAAAAAAGAAGAATATCTCATTGCAAACAGCTTTAGCGGATATTAGGGAACAGACCAAGATGTCTGTATCTTACAACAGTTCCCAACTACCTAAAACAAGAATATCTTTAGATATAAACAACCAGTCTTTGGATCAGGCACTGAAAACTATTCTTGCCGGAACAGGGTTCACATATACCGTAAAAGATACTTATATAATGATTATTCCGGAGCAGACTGCTAAAAAATCTAAAAGCAGAAATGTGGCGGGTAATGTAGTGGATGGAAAAGGTGCTCCGCTAATTGGAGTTACTGTGGTCGAAAAAGGGACCGGCAACGGAACTGTAACCAATATGGAAGGTAACTATCATATCACTACACAAGGTGCCACACCTGTATTGGTATTTTCCTATATCGGTTATCAGTCAAAGGAGATAGTTGTAAAAGAAAATACTATTAACATTGTATTGGAAGATGAATCTCAGGCACTAGACGAAGTGGTTGTTACGGCTTTAGGTATCAAGCGTGCTGAAAAAGCACTTTCCTATAACGTACAGACTGTAAGCAATTCCGAACTAACCGTGGCTAAGGACGCTAATTTCATGAACAGTTTAAACGGTAAGGTCGCTGGTGTCAACATCCAGAAGAGTTCCTCTGGTGTGGGCGGTGCTACACGTGTCATCATGCGTGGTTCCAAATCTATCGTCGGAAACAACAATGCTTTATATGTAGTTGATGGTATGCCCATCGGAAACCCTTCACGGGGTGTCATCCAAACAGAATATGGTGCAGTGGTCGGTAGTGAAAGTATCTCCGACTTTAACCCCGATGACATTGAAAGTATCTCTGTGCTGACAGGTCCTTCAGCAGCAGCTCTTTATGGTGCAGCTGCAGCCAACGGTGTGATTCTGATCAACACCAAGAAAGGTAGTGAGGGAAAGATGAAAATTAACTTTTCATCCAATACAGAATTCTCTAAACCAATGATATCACCGGAGTTCCAAAATAGCTATGGCAACCGAGATAATTCCTATCGTAGTTGGGGAGAGAAACTAGCTACACCTTCTTCATTTGATCCCATGGACTTTTTCAAAACTGGTATGAATACCATTAACTCGCTGAACATTTCTTCGGGCACGAAAACTAACCAAACGTTCATCTCTTTGGCCTCTACCAACTCCAAGGGTGTCATTAAGAACAATGAATATTACCGTTACAACTTCTCTTTCAGAAATACTGCGCTAATGTTGGATGACAAGTTACACGTAGATTTGGGGGCTAGTTATGTCATTCAGGCTGAGCAGAACATGATTTCAGGCGGACGTTACTTCAACCCGTTATTTCCGCTCTATCTGTTTCCCCGTGGCGAGGACTTCGAAAATGTGAAAATATTCGAGCGTTATAACGAAGAACGTCGTTTCCCCACCCAGAACTGGGAATATGGCGATCAGGGACTTTCCTTTGAAAATCCTTATTGGATTATCAACCGCGAAATGTTTCCCACCAAGAAAAGCCGTTACATGCTTCATGCCAGAGTACAATATGACATATTCGACTGGTTGAATATTGCCGGACGTGTGCGCCTGGATAAGACTCACTCTACCGAAGAACGTAAACTTCATGCTTCTACACTCGAGCTTTATACAGGTTCTTCCAAGGGTAGTTACACGAATAAAGAGGAGTTCTACACTCAAACCTATGCTGACGTGATGGCTAATATTAACAAACGGTTCGGTACAGACTTTTCACTGACGGCCAACGTGGGCGGTAGCTTTGAAGATCATTATACACGTAGTATTGATGTAGGCGGCAAACTGATGACGGTGCCCAATCTCTTCTCGCTGGCCAATGTGGAACCCGCTTCAGGTAAAAGAGACCAAGGATACCTGCGTACACGCAACGTTGCCTTCTTTGCCAGTGCGGAGCTAGGTTGGAAAAACATGCTCTATTTGTCTGCTACAGGACGCTGCGACTGGGCCTCTCAATTGGTCAGCAATGGAGATACTCCCTGCATCTTCTACCCCTCCATCGGTCTGTCAGGTATCATTAGCGAAATGGTGAAACTGCCTGAATTTATTTCTTATTTAAAGTTACGTACATCCTATACAGAGGTAGGATCGCCTATTACGCAGACGGGTATCACTCCCGGTACGGTGACCGACCCAATGTCGGGCGGCGTTATTAATCCGATTTCCACGTATCCGTATCCCGATTTCAAGCCGGAACGAACCAAATCCTATGAAGTAGGTATCAATGCCCGTTTTTTGAACGGACGAATTTCTTTTGACGGAACTTTCTACCAATCCAATACGTATAACCAGACTTTTCTTTCGGTCATGTCTCCTGCAACCGGTTATTCAGGTTTCTATGTTCAGGCTGGTAACGTGCGTAACCGGGGTGTGGAAATGACATTGGGCTACAACGATACGTTTGGCAAGGTGAACTACTCTACCCATTTGACTTATACAGCCAACCAAAACAAGATCGTAGAAATGGTACACGATTATCGCAATCCTATCGACAACTCACTGGTAAATATAACTGAATTGACTTTGAAGGAAGCTGGTGATGTATACCTGCGTGAAGGCTATTCCATGTCCGATGTCTTTACTACAGGCATTTTACAGCGTGGCAGAGACGGCAAGCTCGTTGAAGAAGGAAACGGTTATCAGGTTGACCGCAGCCAACGTATCCGTTTGGGATCGGCCGATCCTGACTTCACCATGGGATGGCGTCATGACATCAACTACAAGAATATCTCACTGGGGTTGATGATTACCGGACGTTTTGGAGGTATCGTCACATCGCAGACACAGGCATTCATGGATGCATTCGGTGTGTCCAAAGTATCAGCCGAGGCTCGCGACAACGGCGGTGTGATGTTGGACGGACACCGATATGATGCCGAACGCTATTACAATACTGTGGGTGGACAAGGGCTGATGAGTTACTACACCTACGATGCCACCAACGTCCGTCTGCAAGAACTTTCGTTGACCTATTCGCTGCCGAAGAAATGGTTGGGTGATGTTTTCAACAATGCCACTATCTCCTTCGTGGGACGTAATCTCTTCATGTTCTACCGTAAGGCTCCGTTCGACCCCGACATGAACGGTTCTACAGGTACGTATAACCGCAGCGATTTTTTCATGGCTCCCAGCTTAAGGAACTTAGGATTTAGTATTAAGTTTAGCTTGTAACAATTAATATATTCAATTTATGAAAATACAGATAAAAAAGATAGTGGGGGTACTATTGGCATGTGCAGGGATCATGACAAGCACCTCATGCGCGGATTTTGAAGAGATAAATAAAAACCCGTATCTTCCTGACAAAGACATGGAGCAGAAAGACGGTGTGCTTAACGGTGCCTATATGCCGAATTTAGAAAAACATATTATTCCCGTACCGCTCAAAACTGATAACACAGACTTGACCAACGCTTATCAGATTTCCATCAACCTGTGCGGTGACTCGTGGATAGGGTATTTCTCGCCACGTGACAACAAATGGAACGAGGCGTCCAACACCACTACGTTCTTCTTTTCGGAAGGCTGGGTGAACTTGATGTATGAGTATGCTATCACCAACATCTTTGCTCCCTGGATCCAACTGAAGAATATCAACATGAGTGGCGAAAACCCCAATAAAGAGATGTACGCTATTGCACAGATATCTAAGATTATGGGACTGCATCGTTCTACTGACAAGTTTGGCCCCATCCCTTACAAACAGGTGGGAAACGGTTCGTTCACTGTGGAATATGATTCTCAGGAATCGGTGTATCGCTCGTTCTTTGAAGAACTGGACGAAGCTGTCACCGTCCTGTACGACTTTTATATGAAAGCCAACAATACCGTCCCCATGGCTTCGGACGTAGTGTATGAGGGCGACGTGACCAAGTGGATACGTTTGGCCAACTCACTGATGTTGCGACTTGCTATCCGTGTACGCTATGCTGATGAGGTATTGGCACGCACATACGCTGAAAAGGCTATCAAGAACCCAATTGGCGTAATGGAAAGCATAGACGATATGGCAAAAATGAATAGAGGAGCTAATTTGCAGACAAAACATCCGATGTACCAGATTGCAGACCCGGGTCAGTACAACGATAGTCGCATGGGAGCCACTATTCAATGTTATATGAAAGGATATGCAGACCCGCGTATCTCCAAATATTTTCAGGATCAAGGAAAGAACGCTATACGTGCCGGCTTACCGGTTACTCAAAAAGTGTATGACGGAGCGTCATTGCCCAACATTTCGGAAGACGATCCTGTGTATTGGATGAGGGCTTCAGAAGTAGACTTTCTGCGGGCAGAAGGTGCCTTAGCAGGTTTCGATATGGGGGGCGGAACTCCTCAACAATACTATGAATCGGGCATTCGGAAATCTTTTGCCGAATGTGGCGCAAGTATTGGCTCTTACCTGAACAGTACCACTCCTCCGCTGGCCTTTACAGATCCGGTGAATGCGGCCTACAACTATGCAGCGCCCAGTATCATTACCGTGAAGTGGAATGAGGCGGATGATGTAGAGAAAAAATTGGAACGTATTATTACACAAAAGTATCTGGCCCTCTTCCCCGACGGTCAAGAAGCATGGAGCGAATGGAGACGTACAGGATACCCGCGCCAGATTCCTCCGGTGAACAACTTCACTAACTCTGACGTGAAGAAAAGTGACGGTCACAAGGATGGCGTACGCCGTATTCCATATCCGCGCAATGAATACGAACACAACGGCGAAAACCTTCAAAAAGCCATCCAACAATATTTGGGAGGCATAGATAAGGCTTCCGTAAATGTATGGTGGGACAAAAAAGAAAAAAAGTAACTCTTAAACGATACAGAAATGATGAATAACATAAAAAAATGCTTCGTTTTATCACTCATGGCAAGTTTCATGTTTTCATGTACTGACATTGAAACTATCGACTTGGAAAAAGAAGCCGTGAAAGATCTGTATGAGAATCGTGATAAAGATAAATGGGCTGAGGAAGATGCCCAGAAACAACAGAATTATGAGGACTCTGTACGCATAGCCGAGGAGAACAAACGCCTCTATGAACTCTACCTTGCAGATTTAAGGGAGTACAAAGAAACCAAGCATCCGGTGATGTTCGGCTGGTTCAACGCGTGGAGTGCTGAAACTCCGGGCGAATACTCCAATCTGACGTTGATTCCCGACAGTATGGATATCGTTTCTATTTGGGGAAATTGTTTCAACATTAATGAAAAACGTCTGAAACAGATGAGAGAGGTGCAGAGTAAAGGTACCAAGGTCATTGTGGGTTGGATCGTAGAAAACGTGGGTAACGGACTTAGTAATATTCCTGAAGGCGGATGGTCTGATGACCCGACAACAGGTATCAAGCAATACGCACAAGCCATTTTGGACTCCATCGCCAAGTATGGATACGACGGCTTCGATATTGACTATGAACCTTCCTATGCCTCTCCTTTCAAACCAGGCAATCACTGTGGCGACTGGACAGACGACTGGACAGACTACAGGCCTATCATCTCTTGCAGCTCGTATGACAATAAAGAATATGAAAATCTTTTCTTTCAAACATTACGCGATGGTTTGGACAAATTAGAAGCCAAAGACGGTAAGAAGAAAATTCTGAACATCAATGGTTCAATCCACTATCTATCCCCGGAAATGGCACCTCTCTTCTCCTACTTTGTGGCACAATCCTATAATGGTAGTTATAGTGGATGGACATCCAGAATAACCAACCGTTTGGGGAATGATGTGAAAGACCAGATTATCTATACAGAGACATTCGAAAGCGGACAAGCCAACCGGATAAGTTTTGAAAATTATGCAAACTTTGTTGTTAACAACCTCAACCGGGAAGCTGGTGGTATCGGTGCTTATCACATTAATGCAGATTCATTTGACAAAAACGAATATCGTTATGTACGAAATGCAATTTCCATCATGAATCCTCCTATCAAGTAATATAATCACTTTATAAACCAAAAATAATATGAAGAAACATATAGCATTATTATTCCTGTCCTTAGGCTTTTTCACCGCTTGCGACATGGTCAGTGGTGAAGGAGAAGGTGCTGACAATGCGGTCTACATGGGTAACACCAACAGTAGCGGAGTAATCTCGATGGTGGTAAGCAACGATAAAGGTGGCAGTTCTGTAATCACTCCCCGATTAGCCAACATTACCGACCAGCCAGTGGAAATAACGGTAGAAGTGGACAAACAACTGTTGGAGGAGTATAACACCCAAGCCGGTCTGACGCTGGAACCTATGGCAATAGAAGACTTTGTATTCATCACCAAGGACAAGAAAGAAACACACGGAAAAGCTGTGGTGACTATTGAACCCGGACAGTACAACGCCAGCGTGGAGATAAAGATCCCCCAAATAGATGAAACCAAGTATCCCTACAGTAAGCGTTTTGCTATTCCGGTATCCATCACTAGCTCTTCCAAATATAAGATACTGAGCTCGCCGGACTTTACTATCATCCGTCTGAGCCGCGAGCTGGTTACTTCCGTCGGACAATTCTCACGTGCAGGAAGTATCGCACTGGTACCCAATGCAGAGCTGAGAAAGCCTATGGATAATTGGACCATGCAGGTGAGTATGCTTTACCCGAGAATGACTAATAGTAATCAAACCGTCATGTCGATCCAATCCGGTACGGGCGATTTTTATACCCGTATCACCAACGACAAAGGTATCCAGATCAAGAACGGACGCGATGGAGATGATACTTGGACCAACAAGCCCTTATCTAACGGGAAATGGCTGAACATCAGCCTTGTTCACAGGAATGCTTCCAGTATCTCGGTTTATGTGAACGGAGAATTACAGAAGACGTTCGAAACCTCGCCTATCTATTTTTCGGACATGAAGAAGTGCTGTCTATTTATAGGCAACACTCAATATACTAATGTTTATATTCGCGAAGCACGCATGTGGAACAGGGCATTGACCGACGGAGAAATCATAGATAAGGAATATTTGCCTCAAGATCCAACAGATCCCAACCTGATTATGTACATGCCTTTCAACACTGTAGAGAACAATGAAATGAAAGAACTGACTGGCAATTGGGAAATCTCAGACTTTCGCACATTGGGTATATGGGATGAAGATCCTCCCAAAATATCATATGTAGAGAATGTACAATTCCCGGCCGAAGACCTGATAATTGTAGAATAGCTCTCCTGTTCGTGTAACAAATTAAAATCGAAACAAATGAAAAAAATAATTCAATTGCTGTATATACTGTTTGCCGTAGCTGCCTTTTCGGCTTGTAGCGATGACAATCAGGGAGAAGTGGTAAGCCAGGACTTGTCTTATCAGCTCGATGCAAACTATGTATTTGTAGATATTCCGGAAAAGTTTCTGTTTGATCCTTCCAACATTTTATATCTGGAAGGTAAGACCGTGATGAAACTGAATGCCAAGAGCGATGGAAAACAGACTACGATAACCGAAGGAACCGAGTTCACCTTTAATGTAAAATTGAAAAAGGCTTTGAACCAAAATGTCAAAGTGCGTCTCAAAAAGAACCTCGACTTGTTGGAAGGACATACTTTGACAGAGTTTCCGGACGAGGCATTCGAATTGAATGATGCCATCATAACTGCCGGAAGTAGAGAGGGGACAATTACTCTTAATATCACTAATCCAGATATATTGAACAAACTACCGGGATACGTTCTTCCACTTCGCTTGGAATTTGTAGATGCAGTCAGTGGAGTGAAAATATCGAAACAGAGCTACAACGTGTTAATAGAGATAAATCTCAAATTGGAGAAAGACAATATTGATCCTTCTAATGATGAGATTACTGGAGAGTATTTCAATAACAACGTTGTTTTTGAATCAAATAAAAGCGATGGTTTGGAATTTCTGTATGATGGAAAAAACTCTGGCAATACGTGGTACCCTAATAAGAATACTTTCCTGACGATGACTTTCCCGGAGCTCACAAGAATACTGGGTGTCAGAATCAACTTTGACACCGGTTACTACAGTCTTGGAAGTTTGAACGTGTATGCAGACGAAGGTAACGGATTCATTTCATATGGCAAACTCACCAGAAATGCTAATGGCACCATATATCTGAAGTTCAAGGAACCCGCTGACATACGTGCTCTCAAGTTTGATGGAATGTTGACCACTAGCGGTGGTACAGGACCGGACATCTACGAAATCACATTCATCAAATAGTGTGAATTGACAGAAAGAATGCAAATTACACAAAAAATTATTCTGAGACTGTCAACAGTACATCCATTAATGTAATTTGCGTAATTTGTGTTCTTTCTTTTTATTATTGCTTACCTGTTTATACCTAACTATATGTTTAACATACTATCTAATATTACTCTACGAAATATTACCACTGCCGGAGTGGTTCTCACAGTTGTGATATACCTTTGTACATCCTGTAGGAACAACCATGCCGAAGTGGAACGCATAATCCGCAATCATCTTGAACCCACCAAAGAGCTATATGCTCTCGCCCTACAGACGGGCGAAGTTACCCTGCCTCTTGGCGGCAAATATCCGCATGTTACCTATCCAGCTCCGGGAGGTACGGAAACCCCTATCAGCAATGTATGGATTGTAAATGGCAACTATATGGGCAAAACATACGAATGCCACGGATGCGACTCGTGCATGAAGTGCTATCAAGATGCCGGGCTGATAACATATAACATCGTTCGTAGAGACAGTACTTCAGTTAGGAGCATCGTATGCCTCACAGAAAAAGGAAAACAATACTTAATCGAACGACATATTTCCGGATTTCACCCTATTATCAATGCCTGGCGCCGAAGAGAGCAACTGGAAGTAGTACTGGTGGCCAAAGAAAAGTTTGACTTGGAGATACACCCCTCGGACACTACGGAAATCTATCATTGTAAGGTACACCGAAAACTCGAAATTACTCCCTTCATCGAAGCATTGGGTGCTACCGGCAAAGAGAACCAACCGGATTATGTGCGCAAACTTCGTGTAGACCTTAATAACAAAGAGTACCCTATGGTAACTTACATCGAAATGGAGCCATAAAAAATATTTTCTATTTCTCAAACAAAACACAGTTTTTCAATACTCATATTAAAACTTTTGGGCAATTTTGTCTAAATGAAATAAATATCTTATGTAAAGCTTTACACAAATTTTCCAAATGGATAAAACAAAGCTTGCGTACCCAATCGTTTTTCGGAACAACAGAGAATATTGTATATACACAGATATGAATTGCGGTCTGTGACTACTTGCTACTTATCATCATTAGTATCCACTAATAGGACATCTACTAAAACCCTCCTGTTTTATTAGGGCACTAATATTATCCCACCATTATAATCAAGTAAAATAATGATTTTTCATAATCATCTGATAATCAATGTACATCACAAATATATTAGTTTTATTTGAAACTATTGTTCAAAACGACTATCTTTGTGCAAAGATTAAGATATAGATAAAAGATTTGACTATGAAATATGATATTTCCTATATGACAACAGAGGCTGTAAGCCTGCTTAAATCACTGATTAGCATCCCTTCCATCAGCCGGGAAGAAACCCAAGCTGCGGATTTTCTGCAAAACTATATTGAAATGGCAGGTATGCAGACCGGGCGCAAGGGAAATAATGTGTGGTGCCTCAGTCCGATGTTCGATTTGAAAAAGCCCACTATCCTGCTTAACTCTCACATTGACACCGTAAAACCTGTCAACGGTTGGAGAAAGGATCCGTTCACTCCCCGCGAAGAAAATGGCAAATTGTACGGGCTGGGCAGCAACGATGCCGGCGCCAGCGTTGTTTCGTTATTACAGGTGTTCCTGCAACTATGTCGCACTTCGCAGAAATACAACCTCATTTATCTTGCCTCGTGCGAAGAAGAAGTTTCAGGTAAGGACGGAATTGAAAGTGTATTGCCGGGACTTCCTCCTGTCTCATTCGCCATAGTGGGCGAACCGACGGAGATGCAGCCCGCCATTGCCGAAAAAGGCTTAATGGTGTTAGACGTCACTGCAACAGGTAAAGCCGGACACGCGGCACGCAATGAGGGAGACAATGCTATCTACAAAGTATTGGATGACATCGCCTGGTTCCGTGACTATCGTTTTGAAAAGGAATCTCCGCTACTAGGCCCGGTGAAGATGAGCGTCACGGTGATTAATGCAGGTACTCAACACAATGTCATTCCCGACAAATGTTCTTTCGTCGTCGACATCCGGAGCAACGAACTTTACTCAAACGAAGAACTGTTTGCGGAAATCAAGAAACATATTTCCTGTGACGCCAAAGCGCGTTCATACCGCCTCAACTCTTCACAAATTGATGAAAAACATCCGTTTGTTCAGAAAGCAGTAAAGCTTGGCCGTGTTCCTTTCGGTTCTCCAACTCTGTCTGATCAGGCATTAATGTCCTTCCCTTCGGTAAAGATCGGTCCGGGACGCTCTTCACGTTCGCATACAGCAGAGGAATATATCATACTGAAAGAGATCGAAGAAGCTGTCGGAATTTATCTGGAGTTATTGGATGGGCTTCTGATTTAGTTACATCAATGTATATACAAATTACTTTCTATAAAAATATCCTATCGGGCGTATTCAATCTCGCATATAAAGAAGAAAAAAGCGAACGTTTCTTGCACAAACGTGTTCCATGTTATTAATAAACTTTTGAGGGGTTTATTAATAACGGTATCTAAGTTTATTATAAACTCTCAAATCCAAGACAAAGGTTATTCCTGTGATTTTTAACAACAAAAAAGGCTGCAAACCCTACAAAGATTCGCAGCCTTTAGTTTATACCAAGGTTCTTACAGCTTAACTACTGTAAGGAGTTTCCATTCCACTGTTGCAATATTGCACTATTTTCTTTTCCATTCTTCTTTAGTTCCGTTCTTTACTCATCACTATTCTCCTACAAATATACAAAATAAAAAGAGCTTTTCCAAAAGTATCCGGCCCAATAAAAGAACAGCGGACAATTATTATGCCGATTGTGTTTACCGTAAAAGCAGGATATATTTAGTCCATTATCAGTCATTGCGATTTCAATACTAGTTATCTTGAACTAGAAATAGACTTTTTTATTTTTCTTCCCGGAAGAAACTTGATAATCCTTCACTCTTATATTAAAATATGATTTAGCCTTTCCATCATCATTAGAAGGCAATAGTTCCTTATCCTTTGCATGTGGCAATTCAAGGATATCAATTTCCTTCACACTTTTCTTCAATTTTGGGAATAAAAGACTGATATAAATGTATTTATGATTAAATCCTTCAACAGTTAACAGCCTATCCATAGATGCTCCGCCATCATATCCTCTCACATTATATTCATCGCCACTTTCTTTATCTATAATCTTGAATCCCGGACTATAATACAGCCATTGTGAATCCCAATAAACAGGTTGCACGAATGTCACTTTTGTATCCTTTTTTCTTCTTTCAATCGAATATAATGAAGGAGTTGTAGACATTCCGTTCTCATAAACTTTTCCGGGAACTACAGCGATACTGTCTTTCGGAAGCAAATAAGCTTGTGCACACAACTCTCTATCACGTTTCTTTTTTTGCTCATATTCTTTCATTGCTTGTTCGTGCTCAACCATTTGTTTATCCATTCCCGGTCTCACCTCTCTAAACATCTCTGTTTGGAGTTCCTGTACCAACAATGGCATTGCTTCACGCATCACAGCCAATGAACTTTCTTTATATTTCCTGCCGACAGGAGATTCATAAAACGCGGCAATTGCTTTCAAATCTTCCAATGTCAAATGTTTCTTATAAGCAGGCATACACAGTTCAATCACCCTATTTTCTATTTTTTCTTTCCAGTCTTTAGCAAAATCATTCCAGTAGGCATCATCTTTTCCCGGTGCATTAAGTTTCATCACAGAAAGCATTTTCGGATAAAGATCGTCCGTAGCAGCCGAAGCACCGGAAAGCTTCATCATCTTCTTTAATGTCTCTTCATATTCATCTGTCGCATTCGTGGTTTGTGCAAAGACCGGAAAAGTTAGAGTAAGCAGTGTAATTACACACACAATTACTCGGGAAGGAAATAAGTTTTTCATAAGCATCAAATTTTATTTATTAAACAAATGTTCTAAACATATTATCATATTTTCTATTCTTAGTCCAGTCGTACCATAAGTTTCTTTAGAATCATACCACCAGAATAATTAAATACGCTTCATATTTCATTAGTATGCAATTTTAATAACCAACAATATCCGCCAAACGATCCTAAAAAGAATATTTCTTATAAAGATATGCACTATTTAATTATTACGCAAGGAAATGTTATATAGTTTCCATTAATTTCTCCTGTTATTACAACATATAGATAAACCTCTGCTGTCCGTTATCATCTACATAGAATGGAAGTTCCTCTTTGCCTTTCGTTAGATTCCTGAGCCATAAAAGCGAACCGAACGGAACGCCGACCGTAATATAATTACACTTAGCCTGTTGACTCAGGATTTTTTTCCATTCACCATTGTCCCAATATAACAATTCATATTGATTACCTACAACAATGCCATTGTCAGCATTCAGTGGCATCATTCTTACTTTTGTAACAAACTGAGGTTCCCTCAACATAAAATGTATAGTTGGGTAAGGCTCTGGAGATGTTTGTGGATTACCATCATATTCAGCCTTCCACTTAATTTGTTCCAAAGGTTCATCCATTAGTCGAACTTCAAACTTGTTTCCAACCAAAGTATCCGCAGGCGAAAATATAGGTAAAGAAGAGGCAGGAATGGTATTTTTATATCCATATCGAATATCGGTTATAAATTCCAGCTCCGACAAAGCAGCATGGGGATATTCATTTGTAGTCTTTATCTGATAATATTGATAGGGACCTTTGTTCATGCCAAGCTTGATGTCCTGAAAATAAGGGTGCAGCGTATCAGTTATTACCCCAACAGTATCACAAGGGTTAAACCCCGGTTTATTGCTCGCCAAAACGACTGTCCCAATCAATTTTATCGCTTTATTCACCAACCCTTGCTTCATGGGAAATTTACGAAGTAATATCACATCATTAATTTTTCTTCCTGTATGAGGCTTCTCTATTTTCCCTTCCTTGTTTAAATAGAAAGGTTCTCCAAAAGAAAATGATTTGCCAAATGGTGAATAATAAACAGGGAAATAAAACCTGTCAGGAATTACGGATGAGAAAGTGACATTGTGCTCCATACGGTTTATTTTCCCCCAAGTTACGGGAATGATACCGGATGACACCCCGCTATTAAAAGCGGCAAGATATGCAAGATTGTTATTTCCAGTTTCCTGATAAGAAAGAGTCAAAGGAACGGTCTTCAATAAATGTGAAGTTACATCCTTCAGAAATGGAGAATCAAAGAGTTCAGGAATATACTCACCATTCTTTTCCAAAAAGAAAGGCGTGTCTTTTTGTTCTGAAAACATAAAACGATAAATATTCAGTATGTCTTTCGTTTCAAAAGAACTATTGTCACTAGTCGGTATTGATGATTCCGGATTAAACGCTAGCCAATTCCCATTTTTATCTAATACCACTCCATGATAATGCCTTCCCTGAAACTGTCTATAACATGCATTAAATTCAACAGCAGTAGGTATGCCACAAGCCCTCAATATAGACACACCATAACTTGCAATCGGGATGCAGTCATGAAAACCATTAAAGAAAAGTTCCTGATAACCGACTTCTTCTCCATAAGGATACAACGGAAAAAACTTGCGTAACTGATATATTACAAAGTTGTATCGCCGAATCGCTTCTTGTACAGAATCCTTATTAATATCTGTCAGATATTTACCCATAAATGCAGAATGGACATCCGAGAAGTCAATTAGGGAATAATCGGGTATACTTCGATAAGGAAGGATATACTCGTAAAAGTCTTCAACGGATAACCGCCGTATGCCGTCTATTTGTTTCCTCCACTCAAAAACATGATCTATATGATTAATTAATTGCTTGGCTGTGATCCAATTAAAATCATAATCTTCTTTCCAAAACGTTTTGACAGATTGCTCTGATACTCTGACATCATTCTGTTTTCTGAATCCAGTGCGAACACTATCTATCAATTTTTGTATATTTCCATTATGAAAACTATCAGTAGCCACATACACTGAATGATAGAAAAGAGAGTCCGCAGCTCTTGTCAATGAGTCCAATAATGGATGTTGTCGGGGATTCCTGAGAGAATAAAACGAATGATGATACCGCATATTCGCAATCAAGAACTTTGCAGCTTTCAATTTCTGAGGTTCATGCTTATAATGATCCAAAACAGCTTCCAGTTCCGTCCTATTTGACCCGGAAATTGAAAGGACAGTTTCAACACGCTTGTCCATCTCACTTGTACAGCCTAATAGCAGAAACAGAAAAAAAACAATAATAAGGCTATTCTTTCTCATATTCAATTTTATTTATATAGGGGGGATATCAATTATTATTCTCTTCAATCAATAATTGCGCTTGTTCACTCTTCATTTCCCTCTTCATCATCCTGATAGCAGAAGTTTTAATTTTCATGGGCTTATCTATAACTGACTCGGCAACTCTCAGCATACATTTCCGATTACCCATATTTTTATATAAATGAAATAACTTATAAAGAGGCAGGAACCGGGAAGGACACATCATAGACGCATTATCATAATACCTCTCCGCCAACTCATACTTATCCAATTCCTGATAGTTCTCACCAATCATAAGTTCCAAGTCATAGTCCGCCCAATACTTACGACATTGCAGTGCTACTGTCAAACTCTCCTCATATTGTTTATTTTCCAAAAGTATGGCTGCATAGTTATAAAGAAAATAAGGATTATTTTCAAACTTCTTCTCTAACTCTGCATAAGCCGGAAGAGTTTTGCCGGATGCCCCACAAAGTGCAAGCCTGGATGTATCTCCCCATTCCTTTTCTGCCATTACACGTTTCACTAAATTATAGATCCCCCAAAATGAACAAAGAAGAATAAAGATACATACAGTATTCTTTATTATTGGACAGGTAAAAACCTTTGCTATATATTCCTTTGTAAGAATTATGATGCACAAAAACGTAACAATCCATGTAAAAGGATAAGTAAACGTATAGGAGAAAAATGAAAATACCCCTATTGATATAAGGGAACAAAAAGCTATTCGTTTCTCCGCACAAGGATGTTTTTTATAACAGTATATTAACAAAGTTATCAGCGCAAGTATCATCAACAAACCGACAAATCCAAAATTCAAGAGAACTCCCAAATATTCATTAAAAGGATGTTTCACATTATCAGCTAACATGGAATAACGATTCAGTCCATATTGTCGGAAATAATCAGCTTGATAATCCATATAGCGAGCCTCAAAACTACCTATCCCATGTCCCAACCACGGTGCATCTTTTACCATACTTACACTGCATCGCCAAATAAGTAACCTACCATCAGCGGAATCTTTTTTCATCCAGTAACATCCTGACAACAATAAAGCGAAACATAATAGAGAAAGATACTTTACCCACCTCTTATGAAAGAACTTCATATTCAGAAGAATGAAACAAATGAAAGCAATACTCATAATGCCAGCTCTTGATTGCGATAAAATCACAGCTATTACAATTACAAATCCTATCAATCCTCCTACATACCGGATATATTTATTACTATCTGACAATAAGAATCCTACAAAAGGAAAACCAGCACAGAGACATGCCGCAAAGCCTGCAGGATTGTCAAAACTCCCCGTAACCCACAAAGTAGTAGATATCTGAAAGAAACCGAAAAACTGAACTACCCCGAACATTGACTGCAAAAAGCAAGAAATAACAATGATAAAACCATATACAGATATCCTCGTATCTTTCTGTTCATTCTGCCTGTAAAATAATATGTTTACAGCTTCATATGCTAATACTATAAATAGCATGAACACAGCAAAGCACCATTTAGGAACAATGTACGAGTCCGTAAATTGTCGTGAACAGGCAAAAAGACTACCTAAGCACAATGCAGCAAACAAATAATGAGATGTTCTTATCATTTTACCTATTCCCAACAATCATTTTTTTAAAGTTCCACTCAATCTTTCCAATGACCGCAACAATTGCCGTATATCCCCGCCAACAGTTGCCCCTTGAATAACTCTGTTTTTATCAATAATAACATTTGATGGATACACATAAATATGTAATGTATCATCAAATTCGTCTCTGTAATCGGGAACAACAGTTATGTTTTCCCACTTCAGGTGTAATCTACCCATTAATCTCTTCACTTCTCCATTAGAATCAGGCGTTAGCGCTATAAACCGAATATTCGGATAATCCTCGGCTAGTATATTTAAAGCTGTAAGTTCCCGTATACAAGGACGACAATGCCTATTCCAAAAACATATAACTGTAATATCGGATTCATCCATTTTAACAGATTTTCTACTCATATCAGTTAATTTGATCTGAGGAAGCATCTTACCAATTAAAGTCTCAAGTTTAGGATGCTTATAAGTTAAGTGAATTTCCGTTATTTCATCCGTTCCCTTGATAGAAATGATGTATTTACCCGTTTCTAAAGAGTCGGAATGCGCCTGTTCTGTTATAGGTCTTTGCTCTGCATCAAAATATATAATCGTGTCGCCTTCTACGGCAATCTTATTACTATTAATACGAGTTACCTTTTGAGCATGACAAACACCTACAAAAAGGAATGACAAAAGAATAAAATATAATTTCATATTTCAAAGGTTTTATAGTATGTAATGTAGCTGAATCAAACGATGTGTAACTCAGCTACAAAAACAAATTATTCTAAAAGATCATCTTTGTATTTTACAAACGCTTCTATCACCTTTTGACCAAAAACGATCAAAATCAATCATCAACCACTTCTATCAAATTCTCATCCTCCAATATTTTTTTCAACCGATAATAAAGATTTAATTTATGTTCTAAATCTTTCGATTCATCTACACTATCTGATTGTTCTTCCATTAAGCAACAGTGTTTATCTTCCGCAACAGGAGTTGAGGCTTCATCAAACTCTGCAATTTCCACTTCTACCACATCTCCTATGTCCAACATACCTCCGTTCCATACCAAATGTATTTCTTCAGGCATTTTTAAACCACTAAGAGTCCAAGTCAGACCACTATGCCAAGTAATATTAGCAACGATCCCTACTCCACACTGAGGAATGCCCGCCTTGCATGTTTTATCTTTAGATTTCACAATAAGTCCTTTCATACAAATTATATAAGCCCTTTTACTTTAAGTTCAACTTTTAGTTGTTCATATTTTATTTTCATTTTATCTTTATCATAGATTACTTTCATAGGAGGAGACACTTTTGATATTTCAACTACTTTTATTACAACCTTATCGCCTATTTTTAAGTTCTCATCGACCCAAACAAGCCTGCTCAAAGTGTCTGTCCCTCCTATATAAATGTTATCGTCAAATGAATAGTTACAGTTCACCATTACAAACGCTACATCATAGGATGTAATAATCACAGGCTCCCGGTTATTAATTCTTATTTCAAATCCTATCATATTTTTTTTTTAGTGAGGACGAGGACAATCCCATATTCCTCCTTGGGCTAAACAGTATTCATGACAGCGCCTACATTCGGAATACCCCCAACCACCAGAATTTAGTCCACTATGTTCTTTCCCCTCCATACATTCATTATATTTTCTATTACAATAACTTGTATTACTACTTTGCTGACTCGCACATACCACGATTCAAATCCATTTTACACTTCAAAACTTGATTCAACAAATGGATAGCATTATATTTAGGAATTTTAAAGCGGTTAGGATAATGATAATTAGTTATTTTCATATCAGAAATCGCCTCGGTTGTATATAAAAAAGTTTCTTTAGTTGCTCCAGGAATTAAATCAATGAGTGTCCCAGTATCTGAAAACACACATGTCAAAGGTAGTGATAGAGGACAAAGCCATTTCATATACCAAGCATTTGAAGAAATGTTAACATCTGCAATATTATAAATAGCTTTGCTTGTATCTACAAAACCTTTATTCTTCAAGTTTAGACAATACCTTCGAGACAACTCTTGAGTAGAATCTACTAAGACTATACAAAATGCCTTTTCATTTTTATATGCAATAGAGCAAATGTCTTCAAACGACTGATTACTATATATCTTGTATATATGCTCATTGCAATTAAATAAAAGCAAGCAAATAATTATAGTAAATAAAAAAAATAGAAACGATTCTTCAAGTCTTTTTCTCATATTCAGAGGTGTATCAAAGTTTTGTCAAAGATAAACTGAAAATAAATCTTATACAAGTAAGTGTTACATCCCTTTCAATAATATACCATTAATTTTCAATCACTTATAATCACAGAAAAGATTAGATAACCCTATATTGTAACATTACAAATATGCATTAAATCAAGACCTAACTAGATAAACTATTTTTTATGCAAATATTATCTTTAAAACAAAACTATTTTTCGTTACTTTGTACCCACAACAAACTAACTCGAACGGATATGATTAACTCAAAGAAAAAAATTAGCCTCCATGTAACAGCCATTATCTGTGTTGTACTTGCAACAACTTTTTTCAATAGTTGTAATTCGAATGATTATAATGATGAGCAAATGTATGATACAAAACTCCTTATTGATACCATAGCAACTTCTGATGAATTTTGGGAATTTGAAAGGAACAGTGAACTTCTATCAGATAAGTTTCAAGCTTACACTTCAACCTTGAGCGCAGAAGAGTATAACAAACTCATGGAAAATTTAAACGATGATGATTATATGGAAGAGTTTATCGGAAAAGCAAATTTAGAAAAAGAACTCCAACAGATGAATGAAGCCAAGGAAAACTTACTTTTGCACACTGGGTTCTCCAGACTAAGCGAGGATGAACGTATGTTACTATTCATGCAGTATGCTGAAAGTCGTGAATTTACAGGAAAAACACTTATAAAGACACGAACAGAAGATAATGTTAATAGTTGCGAAACAAATAAACAGATAGCGTATGCACAAGCAAAAGCAGATTATGATAATGCTATCATAAAATGTAGACAAGAGTCTTCTACAAATTATTGTTATACACAAGCATTAGCTAAGTATGAAAGAAGTAAAAGAACATCTGACAGAGTATACGAAGAATGTATAAAAAAATAATTATATATAGTCTTGAATAATGTAATGTGGCTTACCAGCATTGCAATGTGTTATTTAGATTGCTTTATTGACAACTTAAACTACACATTTCAAGATTTCCTAATTATCTTCTTTGAACTTCTCGCACGTATAACACTTGTAATAGGAGCAATCAGTATATTCCCACAAGAACCATACTCTAATAAAAGAGTGTGGTTCTATTACATCATCATGGGTGGGAGTTTGACTATTATTGACACATTTATACGATTGGCAGGTACTTTACAAAAGTTATTATTTTAATTCCTTTTGAAGAAAACGTCCAAATCAATCATCAACCACTTCTATCAGATTCTCATCCTCCAATATTTTTTTCAACTGATAATAAAGTTCTAAATCTTTTGAATAATCTTCTACTCTCTCCGACATCTTTTCTATCAGAGAACTGTGTTTTTCTTCTGAAACAGGTGCTGAAGCCTCATCAAATTCGGCTACTTCCACTTCTATTACATCTCCCACCTCTAATATGCTGCCATTCCATATAAAGTGTACTTCTTCAGGCATTTTCAAACCTCCAACACTCCAATATGCGCCACTATGCCAAGTAATGTCAGCGGTGAAAAGTGTCCCGCAGTGAGGAATACCAGCTTTGCATACTATATCTTTATATTTTACAATAATTCCTTTCATCCTATATAAGTCCTTTCTCTTGAAGTTTAATTTTGAGTTGTTCATACTGTTGTATCATCCATTCCCTGTCACATTTCGTCTTTTTACATGGTGACACCTCATCTGTTTCAATAACTTTTATTATTATCTTATCACCAATCTCCGGCTTACCTTTAAGCCAAGTAAGATCGTTAGAACAATCACGACCGATCAAACTAATAGTAGAACCCAAAGGATAACCATACCCGAGTATTACAGATACAACATGATCTGAAGCCATTATTATAGGCTTCTCATCGTTAATATATATTTCAAATCCTATCATAACCTACTATTTCTTGTTATATTGGACGAGGGCAACTCCAAACACCTTGTGCTACACAATAGTCAAAACATCGTTGACACATTGTATATCCCCACCCTCCAGTATTAGGGTCACCATAACTAGTACCCGTACAGCCCACGTACTTTTCCATGCAAAAATCCATATCGCTGTTTCCCTCATTTTCTTTACACAAAATAACCTCATAAATGAATCCTGCCGCAGTAAAAACAGTAGCAACAGAGGCCACAATTTCGCCGAAAGGCGTCGGTTCACCAATAGCAATCGTCCAAACTGTCGCTGTAATTTTGCGACACCATTCTCCTATATTTCCTCCATCCTCAGGTCCTCTTGTTTTAACCTTCGATAATTTTATATTATTATATGGAGTCCTTAACATTAAACCTTGGTGCTCAAGATAAACTATTTTTTGTCCTCCATAGTATAACACAGCAATAACATTCAACAATCTTTCTTGTTCTATTTCTGGGACTTGTGCATGAATTTCTTTATTTAGAGCGACCAACCTAGCCAATAAGTCTTGAGAAGATCTACTTTTCTCACACTCACCAATAATTTTGTGAATAAACTCCAGCTGAATATCCGTCAACGAATTATACCTTTCCATAAATTCAGTCGCACTCATCATCTCAATTGACTGAATCTTTCCGGTAGCACGACTTCTTGCCATTGTAGGACTTGCATTATACCAATCTTCATAAAATTTCTTACGAAAATCCTTAAAATCAACGACTTCCGAATAATCCATATTTAAATCATTCAGTTTCGCTACCGTAATTTCAATTTCTTTAGCCACAGCTTTCCCATAAGCCTCAACCTGTTTAGGAAAATCAATTTCCTCCTCTACAATTTCTTCTTCAAAAACAGACTGTTTATCTATAAAATCATCACTTTGCGAACAACTTTGCGTAAGCAAAGCAATACTAAATACAATAAAAATTAAGTTCTTCATCATCTTTGGTTCTTTTAAATTAATAATCAATATATACTGGCTAATATTTTCACATACAGAATAGGCTTATTTATCGCATTAGAAGTTATAAAAACATCTCTAATTACTTCTCCAGACTCTTCCGACTTAAAATTAAAACTAACCATTGCCGAATCATTAGGAGAAACAACAAATTCATCAGTGTGGTCTAATAGATTCAAGCAAGAGCAACTTGTAAAAATCCTAGACACCTTTAAAGGATATTTCCCATCATTATAAATAGAGATCACAAAAACATTATCTTCACTAACCGTACAATCTGAAAGAGAGACTACCTCACTATTTACTCTAATATTAGGTTCATCATCTATTTTAAAATTTGGATTCAAAACTTTTTTAGCAGTAATAAACTCATTTTTAAACAATTCTAAATAATAAGGATTCTCCAATTTCATCATCAAATTCGCTAATGTTTTAGTTTCAATAGTATCATTATCCATTAGTTCCCCAACCATACCCAAATAAACAGAATATGGATATACCAATGAATCAATTGAGTTATTTAATGCAGTTGGAATATATATACCTTGATTCAAATCCATTTTACACTTCAAAACTTGATTCAACAAATGGATAACATTATATTTAGGAATTTTAAAGCGGTTAGGATAATGATAATTAGTTATTTTCATATCAGAAATCGCCTCGGTTGTATATAAAAAAGTTTCTTTAGTTGCTCCAGGAATTAAATCAATGAGTGTCCCAGTATCTGAAAACACACATGTCAAAGGTAGTGATAGAGGACAAAGCCATTTCATATACCAAGCATTTGAAGAAATGTTAACATCTGCAATATTATAAATAGCTTTGCTTGTATCTACAAAACCTTTATTCTTCAAGTTTAGACAATACCTTCGAGACAACTCTTGAGTAGAATCTACTAAGACTATACAAAATGCCTTTTCATTTTTATATGCAATAGAGCAAATGTCTTCAAACGACTGATTACTATATATCTTGTATATATGCTCATTGCAATTAAATAAAAGCAAGCAAATAATTATAGTAAATAAAAAAAATAGAAACGATTCTTCAAGTCTTTTTCTCATATTCAGAGGTGTATCAAAGTTTTGTCAAAGATAAACTGAAAATAAATCTTATACAAGTAAGTGTTACATCCCTTTCAATAATATACCATTAATTTTCAATCACTTATAATCACAGAAAAGATTAGATAACCCTATATTGTAACATTACAAATATGCATTAAATCAAGACCTAACTAGATAAACTATTTTTTATGCAAATATTATCTTTAAAACAAAACTATTTTTCGTTACTTTGTACCCACAACAAACTAACTCGAACGGATATGATTAACTCAAAGAAAAAAATTAGCCTCCATGTAACAGCCATTATCTGTGTTGTACTTGCAACAACTTTTTTCAATAGTTGTAATTCGAATGATTATAATGATGAGCAAATGTATGATACAAAACTCCTTATTGATACCATAGCAACTTCTGATGAATTTTGGGAATTTGAAAGGAACAGTGAACTTCTATCAGATAAGTTTCAAGCTTACACTTCAACCTTGAGCGCAGAAGAGTATAACAAACTCATGGAAAATTTAAACGATGATGATTATATGGAAGAGTTTATCGGAAAAGCAAATTTAGAAAAAGAACTCCAACAGATGAATGAAGCCAAGGAAAACTTACTTTTGCACACTGGGTTCTCCAGACTAAGCGAGGATGAACGTATGTTACTATTCATGCAGTATGCTGAAAGTCGTGAATTTACAGGAAAAACACTTATAAAGACACGAACAGAAGATAATGTTAATAGTTGCGAAACAAATAAACAGATAGCGTATGCACAAGCAAAAGCAGATTATGATAATGCTATCATAAAATGTAGACAAGAGTCTTCTACAAATTATTGTTATACACAAGCATTAGCTAAGTATGAAAGAAGTAAAAGAACATCTGACAGAGTATACGAAGAATGTATAAAAAAATAATTATATATAGTCTTGAATAATGTAATGTGGCTTACCAGCATTGCAATGTGTTATTTAGATTGCTTTATTGACAACTTAAACTACACATTTCAAGATTTCCTAATTATCTTCTTTGAACTTCTCGCACGTATAACACTTGTAATAGGAGCAATCAGTATATTCCCACAAGAACCATACTCTAATAAAAGAGTGTGGTTCTATTACATCATCATGGGTGGGAGTTTGACTATTATTGACACATTTATACGATTGGCAGGTACTTTACAAAAGTTATTATTTTAATTCCTTTTGAAGAAAAATGTCCAAATCCTTGTCGTCAAGCCCTAAACGCTTTCGAGCACGAGACCTCATCGTACGATAAGTCCCATCAGTAATACAAAATATAGATAATATTTCCTCTTTCTTCTTATACATCCGAATCAACACACATAATACAATATCTCGCGGTGGAAGTTGGAAATCCTGCTTCTTAAGCCAATTAAAAAACTCAGGATCAACAATTTGGCATCCTTCCACCAGCAAAAGATAGTCTTTGGCCGAGAATTGAGCAATAGATTGATTCTCTACGAGCTTACGCAAGAAAGAAATTCCTTTCTGTTCTGGTGGAGGAGAATCTAGCAATTGCTGTATTTTTTGAGCTTGAAGAATAGCCTGCCGACGTTCGTCCGCCAATTTATGATACAGTGTAATAGAGACTTTTATTGTAGCGGCTACCATTATACCAATAACGGCTAACACAGGAATAGTATACTCAGATAATACCGGTGCTATTTCCATATGGATTTCTCTCGGCATAATCATATAAATTTCATCTGCTGTAATCAAAATAAAAGCTGCAATGAACTGCCAATCTATCACCTCAGAAATGCCAAAGGGTTCTCCCTTCTCATGAAATGTCCACAGTAATGCCCCCACAAAGAGAGTCAACCACATCAATAGATGCATAGAAGATGAGAATGCATCAACATACATTCCAGGAAAAAATGCCTGAAATATATAAGCTGCCAACAGAATCAAACAACAAAGCAAACCTCCTGACAGTAACTGTTTAAAAGAATAAGTCGAAAATTTCATTACTTACTTTATCTTGTGCTCTTGAATTACAAATATAGCGAAAAGAATATTCACATAGTCAATCATCATCAATATTCTTCTTCACAAGATAAAAAAGATGTATTATCAAACGAGATAATTGCACCTTCATCGCTTTTAAAGCATGTTACACATTAGGTTATCCCCTCGCTTTTTTTTATCGAACAGCTTTACAGAAACAATCTTCCAAATGATCATTCACAAAACCGGCAGCCTGCAAAAAAGCATAACAAATAGTTGATCCAAAAAACTTGAAGCCTCGCTTTCTCATGTCTTTGCTCATAGCGTCCGATTCGGGAGATGTAGCCGGAACCTGACTTAAAGTTTTAAAATTATTGACGATAGCCCGTTGTTTGGGGAAGAATGATAAGGTGTATTTGTAGAAACTACCGTACTCTTTCTGAATAGCTATAAATAGTTTTGCATTATTGATTGTACTATTGATCTTCAACCGATTTTTGACGATTCCATCATATTGCATTAACCGTTCGATATCTTCCTGTGTCATTTGTGCTACTTTCTCCACATCAAAATGATGAAAGGCTTCCCGGTATCCTTCACGCTTTCGAAGGATAGTAATCCAGGATAGTCCTGCCTGAGCACTTTCGAGTACCAAGAACTCAAATAGAGTTCTGTCATCAGTAACGGGTTGGCCCCATTCTTCGTCATGGTATTTTATGTATAATTCATCTGTTCCGGCCCAGCCGCAACGTGCATTTATCAGATCTTCCATACTCTTTTATATTATTATTAAGCAGTCAATATCTAAAACATCAGATATTGACTGCTCACATTTAACGGGATTATTTCTGTTATTACAAATACCCCTATAACGAAACGCTCGGAACTAATCTGTATTACTTGTCCACCGAGAATTTAAAAATACACTGGCTCATGTATTTCTCGCCCGGACGCAGAACAGCCGAAGGCCATTCAGGCTTGTTCGGAGTATCCGGATATTTCTGTGTTTCAAGACATACGGAAGCACGTTGATTATAGGTAATACCTTTCTTTCCGGTCAGCGAACCATCAAGGAAGTTTCCGGCATATACCTGAACTCCCGGTTCATTGGTATATACATCCAATACAATACCTGTTTTCTGAGATTTCAATGAAGCAGCCCTACGGTTAATATCGCCTTTGGCATTCAATACCCAGTTGTGATCATAACCATTACCGTTCTTCAGTTGCACAAAGTCGAAATCGTTGATACGTTCTCCCACCGGCATTGGTGTACGGAAATCCATTGGAGTATCTTCTACCGGAACTATTTCACCGGTAGTCATAAAGGTGCTGTCCACCGGAGTATAATAATCTGCATCAATAGTCAGCAGATGCTCTGCGTTGCTGCCCGCATCGCCATCCAGATTAAAATAAGAGTGGTTGGTCATATTGACAATAGTCGGTTTATCCGTCTCCGCTTCATACTGAATATCGATTGCATTGTCGTCAGTCAGTTTCATTAGCACTTTACAAGTAATGTTTCCCGGAAAACCTTCTTCACCATCTTTTGCCACATAAGTCAGTTGCAATTCCTGCGGATTCAATTGTACGGCGTCATACACCCGATACTGGAACCCTTGCGGACCTCCGTGCAGGCAATGGCCGTAGTTATTACGGGGAAGCTGATATTCTACGCCGTCCAACGTAAACTTACCCTGATTGATACGGTTAGCATAACGTCCGATGCTTGCACCGAAGTCGGAAGGTTTGCTGATATAATCCTGAATGGAATCGAAACCAAGAACTACATCACGCATCTGTCCGTCCTTATCGGGAACCATGACAGAAACAATGCGTCCGCCAAAGTTCGTGATGCAAACTTCCATATTGTTCTTGTTGCGCAGAATGTAGAGATCGGTTTTCTTTCCGTCCACTTCCGTACGGAAATTACTCTGTAATAGACCGGAATCCGTAGCCTTCTCGGCTTTCGGTGTACAAGCTGCCATTAAAAGGGCGGCAACTGCCCATACACATAACTTTTTCATGGTGTTTTATTAATTAATTACTATTAAACAGACTTACCAAAAGAAATCTAAAATTCATTCTACAAAGATGAGAAAAAACTAATTGTTTTTTTAAAACAAATTGTTCAATAAAGGATAAAAATTAATCATTAATTCAACTTTTAGAATAATACATTAGAAAAAAGATGCCAAATACACCCTTCATTTGCAATAACTTACCTAGAAAAGATTTAGTTTTGACATATTTCTTGTATACGTATGCCTTACATTGCTTGACTATCGGTTCAGCCAAGGTTCCGGATTCAGTTTCTCTTTCTCCCGGCGTAACTGGAAGTGCAATACCGTTCTTCCATTATCAGTGCCGTCAGAGAAAACTTGTCCGATAGATTGCTTGGTCTTCACCATGTCGCCGGACTTTACAGAAGCCGATGATAAGTTACAGTAAACGGAAATATAGTTGCCATGGCGGATTAGCACATTAAATAATCCATTCAACTGGAATACTGCTGCGACTTTTCCGTCAAAGATAGCACGTGCCTGTGCTCCCGGCTTTCCTTGGATATCAATACCTTTATTATCCAGTTTCACATTACGAAGACCTTCCACAGCATATTGTCCATAATGGCTGGTGATAATATAAGCACCGGATATAGGCATAGGAAGTTTTCCCCGATTGGCTGCAAAATTGCCGGACAATTCCCGGTCGGCTTTACTCATTGTATAAGTTTCCAGAGGCTTCGAGTTCGTTTTAACGGTTGTTCCGGTTCCGGCAGTTTGACTTTCTTTACCCTCCGCTTTCTTACGGGCGGCAGCCTCGCGTCGGGCTTCTTCCTCGGCACGCTTGCGGGCACGTTCTATTTCTTCTGCAATCAACTTGTCAATGCGGGCATTCAATTGGTTAGCTTCTCTCCGTTTCTTATTGATCTCACCTTGCAACCCTCTCTGTTTCTTTTGCAGATTGGCCACAAGCGTACGTTTTTCCTTCTCCTGCGCTTCCAGTTTGGTCTTCTCGCCTTCACGCTCTTTCAACAGACTCTCTTTAGCGGCTTTCACCTGTTCCCGTTCCACCTTTTTCTTCCGTATCTGTTCCTGTTTCTTCAGGATTTCCTCACCTTGCAACCGTTGATAAGTAGCATATTCACGAACATAGCGCATACGGCGGTAAGTCTGCCCGAGATTCTTGGCAGAGAAAATAAACATCAGTTTTTCTTCAATCGACTTGTTCTTATACAAGTATTGGACAGAAGCCTCATACTTTTTCTTCTTATCCTTCAAATCCTTTTGCAAACCGTTCAACTGACGTTGCAAGGAAGTCAGTTCACGTTCTATCGCTTCCACGTCATTATTGATAGCAATGATATAACGTTTCCGCTCCTCGATCTGGCCAGTCAATACCGCCAGACTATTCAACTGACTACCCACATCTTTCTTTGTATCCTTCAAGATTGATTCCGTCTCGGAGATCTGCTTTTGCAGCGCACCACGTTTGCTTTCCAACTCACGAATCAGCTTGTTCGACTGAGCGAAAAGAGGAATTGCCAACCATAGGCAACCAATCAGAATTACAAAGAAATGTTTCATCATAAGAAAGCTACCAGCATTTTTACTAATTCTTCCAAGGGAACTTGCCGATATTTAGAAGTAAGTTCCGTAGGAGTCATTGAAAATTCTTTTGTCGAGAACTCATAAAGTTGGACTTTAGCCTTTTCCAACGAAGGAATGCCTATATCTTTTCCGGACAATTCCGTCTTCCCACCGGGAAAAGAGGCATCCAACAATATCTTCTCCAGACGGGAAAATTCTGCATTCTTCGGCAGCATGCCCTTCAATTCATCTTTGGTGGCACGGACAAAACGTTTGTTCATCCGGTCTACCAATAGCACACCGTCAGGAGTAACTTCCACACGCGCTACTTCCGTACGCAAGATAGGCATTAATAAGGATATTTGTACCCGCTCATGGGTTTTCATCTTCATAGTTCCCCCAACAGACATACTTCCCCCCTTTTTACCGGGAATAGTCAATTGAAGTTTGGAAGTCAGATAGCTGGACACCTGAACATTCTTCTCCGAAGTCGCCAAATGCTTCGAGCTCTTACACCCGGCCAGCACAACTACAACCAACAATAGAAAAACTATTCTTTTCATTCTGCAATATATTTCTTCTTTTCTATTTTCTCTTTCAGTGTTTTCGATTCACTACCCATTTCCAATGCTTTCTTCCAGTATTTCAGTGCACCTTCCACATCACCGGTCATAAAATAGATATCACCGCAGTGTTCCACAACCACATCACTCTTTTCTTCGTCACTCTTCATTGCATTATCAATGTAGATACGAGCTTCTGCATAGTTGCCCTTCTCAAAAAGAATCCAAGCGTATGTGTCGAGATAAGTGGCATTGTTAGGTTCGGCCTTCACCGTCTTGTAACTCATTTCTTCCGCCTTATCCAGATCGCGGCGTTCCACAGACAAATAATAAGCATAATTATTCAATGTACCAATATTGGACGGATTATACACTAAAGCCGAATCATAGGCTGCGTATGCTTCCTTCATTTGTTTCTTGGTATGATAGATATCCCCCATAATTGAGTAGAAATTCGAGACTATTTCTTTCCGCGTGTCAGTCGTCACACGTTCCAGCGCCTTGGTACAAACGCTCAACACACTGTCCGGCTGTTCTGCCTGATGATAGGCAATGGCTAGATAATAATAGAAATCCAATGCATCCGGAGTAGCCTCAATACCCGGTTCGCAGACTTTTATAATCTGCTTATAGTCTTCCTTCTTTATCGCCGCACTTATCAGCATAAGACGGGCAGCTTTATTAGTCGGATCCAAATCAACAACCTGTTCCAGTACCGGCACCGCCTCTGCTTCCATACTTTTCGACAACAGATATTGTGCATAAAGCATCGGAACCTGCGGATCATCCAGATCTTGTTCCATCATCCGGTCAAACAAGGCGATCACTTCCGTACTATCTTTTACCGATGATTGTTCATTCTCCACAATCACCTGACGCATGACACTGATTTTTGTATCCGGAGTAACTTTCTTATTCAGCAATAACGTATCGAGTTGTTGCTGGTATAGTTCCTTCTGACCCGTCTGTTCATAATAAGATGCCATTGAAAAGAGAGCCATTGGATTATCCGGTTCTACTGACAATACCTTCTGATAAGCCTCATATGCTTCCTCTTGTTTTCCGTTCTGAAGATATACATCCCCCAATATCACCTGATAACGCATATCTGCCGGATATTCATTGACAAGACTCTCTATTTCCTGAAAAGCCTTCTTGTCATCCTTCATCTGAAGATAAATACGGAATTTCTCCATCGACAACTGTTCATTCTTACCTAAGCGTTTTTCCAGCCGGTTCAGCGTAGAAATTACATCACTGTACTTCTCCTGTCGTCCATAGATATCGAGAAGATTGAACAGAGGATCTTGCTTGGTCGGGAAACGGGTTACCATTTCTTCAAGCAACGTAACAGCTTTATCCAACTCATTCTGTTGTTGATACAGACTCACCAGCCCTTGACTATACCAGTAATTATCAGGTGCATAAGTCACAGCCTTTTCCAAGGCTGCCTGCCCTTGCGGCACTTGACGGAGAAACATATAATACTGGGATATTTCGTAAAGCGCAGAAGAAGCATTCGGGTGAATGTCCAGACAATGTTCCAACAACCCGAAAGCCGCGTCATACTCTTTCTTTTCTTTCATCCGCATGGCTTCCAGAAAAAAATAGTCATACTTACGCTGTTGCTCCTCTGTTAATTGAGAAGCCAAAACTTCTTCCTTCTGAACTTTTTTCTTTTTATCCTTCTTTTTCTTAACCTTCTTTGTAACTGCATTCGCGCCAAGAGCATACCCCGACACCATAACCGCACCTCCTGCTACACTCCCCACCACTTGCACAGCCATGCAGGAAGTAAGCAGCAAAGTACTTAACAACGAGAATAATAGTATCCTTTTCATTTTTTTCCTGTGTGACCGAAGCCGCCGGCTCCCCGTTCCGTTTCATCCAATACTTCCACTTCCTGCCATACGGCCTGTTCATGTTTTGCTATCACCATTTGTGCAATACGTTCACCGTCTTCAATCACAAAAGTTTCCGATGACAGATTAACTAAAATAATACAAATCTCTCCCCGATAATCTGCATCAATGGTTCCCGGAGAATTGAGAACGGTAATCCCTTTCTTGATGGCCAAACCACTACGCGGACGAATTTGTGCTTCAAATCCCTGTGGGAGAGCAATATATAGTCCGGTAGGCACCAGGCAGCGTTGTAGCGGTTCCAATGTGATAGGTTCAGAAAGATTAGCACGGATATCCATTCCTGCAGACAATTCAGTGGCATAAGCCGGAAGCGAGTGCTTCGATTTATTGATAACTTGAATATTCATAAATACACGTTTACTATATTAACGGGCGAAAATACACATTTTGAACTGAAAAATAGTTAAGTTTGCAGTTAAATAATGTACCGGCAACTAATTTGTGAATGGTAAATAACGAAATAATGATTAAAATGATGAATTGGAACCAATTAATATCTGCAAAACGCTTCGGAATGGAAGAGTTCCATGAAGAACGCCAGGAAAACCGTTCGGAATTTCAACGGGACTATGACCGCCTCATTTTCTCCGCCCCTTTCCGCCGACTGCAAAACAAAACCCAAGTATTCCCCTTACCGGGCAGTATCTTCGTACACAACCGGCTCACACACAGCCTTGAAGTATCCTGTGTCGGACGTTCGTTAGGAAATGACGTCGCAAAAGCGATTCTTGAGCGCCAGCCCGAACTGCAGGAGTCTTTCCTACCGGAAATAGGTTCTATCGTTTCCGCTGCCTGCCTGGCGCACGACTTGGGCAACCCGCCTTTCGGACATTCCGGCGAACGGGCCATATCTACTTTTTTTTCTGAAGGTAAAGGACAATTCTTAAAGGACAAGCAACCGGATGGAGAACAACTTTCTTCGATGGAATGGGAAGATTTGACACATTTTGAAGGAAATGCGAACGCATTCCGACTGCTCACACACCAATTTGAAGGACGCCGGAAAGGAGGATTTGCCATGACTTACACGACATTAGCTTCCATTGTGAAATACCCTTTTTCATCCAGTCTTGCAGGTACGAAATCAAAATTCGGCTTCTTTGTCAGCGAAGAAGAGAGTTTTCACAGAATTGCTACGGAACTGGGGCTTACTTTGCTCAACGAACACCCGCTGAAATATGCACGCCACCCACTGGTATACCTGGTAGAAGCTGCCGATGATATCTGTTATCAGATGATGGACATTGAAGACGCCCATAAATTGAAAATTCTCACAACCGAGGAAACTAAAGAACTGCTAATGGCATACTTCAACGAAGAACGGCAGGCGCATATCCAAAAAACATTCCATATCGTAAATGACACCAATGAACAAATCGCTTATCTGCGTTCTTCTGTGATCGGATTATTAATCCGGGAATGTACACGTGTATTTTTGGAACACGAGCAAGAAATACTTTCCGGCACATTTGAAGAAACACTTATCAAACATATCTCCGAACGTCCGGCAAAGGCTTACAAGCATTGTGCCGAAGTTTCGATCAAGAAGATTTACCGCTCACGAGATGTACTGGACATCGAATTAGCCGGCTTCCGGGTTATCAGTACCCTACTTGAGTTAATGGTAGATGCGGTGACCTCACCCGGAAAGGCTTACTCCGAACTTCTAATTAACCGGGTCTCCAGCCAGTACAATATAAAAGCACCTGCACTCTATGAAAGAATACAGGCGGTACTTGATTATATATCGGGAATGACCGATGTCTTTGCTCTTGACCTCTACCGCAAGATTAACGGCAACAGTCTGCCTGCGGTGTAACGACTTTAGGAGTAAACGCCTCATCCTCCTCACAAGGCATTTTCAACGCATCCGGATGACTTTCAATAAACGTCTGGATGTGGCGCATGCGCTTGTCCTCCAATATTTCATCTACAGCAATCAGGATTCCGGTTTCTTCTACATCCCCAAACTCATAGTTGATAGCTGTGCCAAACATACGCATAGTGGGACTCAAGCTCATATAAGCATTTACCAACGGTGGAATATTATATCCTAATTTGCGAATCTCACAATTCAGGATCTTATAATCTTCTTTAAACGTATTCTTGCAGAACAACGCTTTCAGTTCTTCTTCGGAAGTTTCCGATTTTAACGGGTCCATTGGAGTCACCAGATGTTCTTTATCACAGAAATGCTTCTTGAGGAAATAAAGAATCATATCGCGACCGCGACGGTGATAACTGGGATACATGGTCACTTTACCAAAGAAGTATTTCACATTCGGCATGACAACAGTCAACGCCCCCAATCCGTCCCAAAGATTATCCAAAGCAAACAGACCTTTGCTTCCGGCACGGGTAGACTGGTATTCAAGCGTCACAAACGAGCGTCCCAATTCGATTGTTTGAGGCAGATATTCTTTAATAAAAGTATCCGAAAAATGGAACATGTGGGAAGTAGCCAGAATCGGCGCCCCTTTCTCATCAAAGCGCACATCTGTCCCGAGCAGATACCGATATCCCCCCAGAATTTCTTCCGCTTCCGGGTTCCATACAATTAACTGCTTGTAAGGATGCTCCATTGTGTCGTATTCATCAATATCCATTGACAAACCTGTCCCTCCACCGGCAGCACGGAAAGCTATCTCACGCAAACGACCGATTTCCCTCATCACATTAGGAGCGTTCAGGTGAGTAATAATATAAATCTGATTATTACTCTTATTCGTCATTCGTAAGCGTTTGTCCTCCGTCAACTCTGCCTTCAGCAGTTCCTTGCTTATCGGTTTAATAATATCTTCCATATTCCTTGTTATAGTTGTTCTATCAGTTACAGTTTATATACAATATCCTTTACGTATTCAGCCCACTGTGCAGGTGTTTTCGACTTATCGAAAGTCTGCCAGGGAATAGGTTTACCAAAGGTGACAGTAAAAGTTTTATGGCGGTTTTTAAACATTTCATCCGCAAGATACAACATAGCGATGTTAAACTTAATCCCCAATGCCTTACAAATATTGGCCAGATTGTAGAAGAAATCAGAATTCCTGCCGCCAAAGTGCACAGGTATCACATCACGTTTTGTTTGTACGCTCTTTACCACAAATGTTTTTTTCCATTCCAGATCACGAATCACTCCGTTATAACGACGCGAGCACAACCCGGCGGGAAACATGATCAGTTGATTATCGGACTGGAATCCGGCTTCCACCATTTTCGGGAAGTCCTTCGCCTGCTTCCCTGTTTTATTAATCGGAATACAAAGCGGAGCAAGTCCGCGCAAGTTCATCAGCAGGTCATTTACCAGATATTTCACTTTTCCGTCATAGTGACGCCCCAGCACATAGCCCAGCGCAACTCCGTCTTGTCCGCCCAGCGGATGATTGGAAACGAAAGTATACAGCCCGTCTTTGGGAAGATTCTCAATGCCTTTCACATCTACTTTTGCGTCCAGAAAGCCCATACATGCTTCTAGAAAGTCCACTCCCACCTTGTCTTTCGATTCATCCAGGAATATGTTTATCTCATCCTGATGAACGATTCTTTTTAAATAAGAAGTCACAAACTTAGGGATGTACTTATAGTGCTTCGAAGCCTTCGTCCGAAGTATCTTATCGACATCAATCAAAAATAAAGAGTCATCAGTCATTCTTTTCAAATAAAAATGATGCCACAAAATTAGCGGTTCTTTTTTATTAATCGCAATAATTTGGTAGAAAATGCAGGAATTAAGTTCACATCGCAAAAAAACAACACCTAAAAACTATCAAATATGACCTAAAATCTATCCGCAGATAGTTTTTCCCCTAAAGAAAGTTGGATTCCCCCCTACCGGACTCCGGGAAATGCTGTAAACTTGCATCATCGAAATTATTACAACGAATACTCACAATTTAAAAAGCAACGTATATGAAAAGTTTAAGCTTCAGAAAAGATTTAGTAGGAGTACAAGATGAACTACTCCGGTTCGCTTATAAACTGACAACCGACCGCGAAGAAGCAAACGATTTGTTGCAGGAAACATCATTGAAAGCATTAGATAACGAAGACAAATATACGCCTGACACTAATTTCAAGGGCTGGATGTACACCATCATGCGTAACATCTTTATCAACAACTACCGCAAAGTAGTTCGTGACCAAACATTTGTAGACCAGACCGATAACCTCTATCATTTGAACCTGCCGCAAGACGGTAGTTTTGAAAGTACGGAAAGAGCTTATGACCTGAAAGAGATGCACCGTGTAGTCAATGCTCTTCCTAAAGAATACAGAGTTCCGTTTGCCATGCACGTTTCCGGTTTCAAATACCGCGAAATTGCAGAGAAACTGAACCTACCGTTAGGCACCGTTAAAAGCCGTATCTTCTTCACCCGACAGAAATTGCAGGAAGAATTGAAAGATTTCCGCTAGACCTTAACTATATAACTTTCCAACTTCAAATTAAATAATTTATTAAATGTAGATTTTTAGTTGTGTCAATGGTTAAAGGCAGAAGTGATTAAAGCACTTCTGCCTTTTTTTTCTTTACTGCTAAGAAAAAAAAGATTTGCCGCCTGACAACTCCTTTTTCCCTATACAGACAAAATCTTCTGTTTGACAAAGCATATTTCCCCACTGATAAAGACTTATCAAAGCTACATCATTTTCAAGCAAATAGACATTTAACAATCTGTTGAAAACTTCTCTGAAAGTTTTTTATGGAAAATTGTGGGGAATTGTGGGGAATTTCATACTTTTACGGTCGCTTATTATAATAAGGTAATGATACGTTTTTTAGGGAATATTGAAGCCAAGGCGGACGCCAAAGGAAGGGTGTTTATCCCCGCCACCTTCAGGAAGCAGTTGCAAATTGCTTCTGAAGAGAAGCTTATTATGCGTAAAGACGTATTTCAGGACTGTCTGACTCTGTACCCCGAGAGCGTGTGGAACGAGGAATTAAACGAGCTTCGGAGCAGGCTCAATAAATGGAACAGCAAACATCAACTCATTTTCAGGCAGTTTGTGAGCGACGTTGAGGTGGTGACTCCCGACAACAGCGGGCGCATACTAATCCCCAAACGGTATTTACAGATATGCAATATCCACGGGGATATACGCTTTATCGGTATCGACAACAAGATAGAGATCTGGGCGAAGGAACGGGCCGAACAGCCGTTTATGTCGCCTGAGGAGTTCGGTACAGCATTAGAAGAAATTATGAACGACGAAAATAGACAAGATGGAGAAAGATGAATTGACATACCACGTGCCTGTATTGCTAAAAGAGAGCGTTGACGGGATGAATATTCGTCCAGACGGAACGTATGTAGACGTTACGTTTGGAGGAGCAGGTCATTCGCGCGAGATTCTTTCGCGACTCGGAGAAGGCGGACGGTTGCTGGGATTTGATCAGGACGAAGATGCCGAACGGAACATTGTCAACGATCCTCATTTCACCTTTGTACGCAGTAATTTCCGTTACTTGCACAATTTTCTGCGTTATCACAACATTGAACAGGTAGACGCAATTCTTGCCGACCTCGGCGTCTCCTCTCACCACTTCGATGACAGCGAACGTGGTTTCTCCTTCCGTTTCAACGGAGACTTGGACATGCGCATGAATAAACGGGCGGGACTCACAGCGGCTGATATACTTAATACATATGAGGAAGAACGCCTGGCGGATATTTTTTATCTGTATGGCGAACTGAAAAATAGCCGCAAGCTGGCATCAGTAATCGTAAAGGCCAGAAACGGACAGCAGATTCGGACGATCGGTGAATTTCTGGAGATTATCAAACCGCTCTTCGGCCGTGAACGCGAAAAGAAAGAGCTTGCTAAAGTATTTCAGGCATTGCGGATTGAAGTAAATCAGGAAATGGAAGCGTTGAAAGAAATGTTGCTAGCCGCAACCGAAGCATTGAAACCGGGCGGAAGGCTGGTAGTAATCACCTATCATTCACTGGAAGACCGTATGGTAAAGAATATCATGAAGACGGGCAATGTGGAAGGTAAAGCGGAAAGTGATTTCTTCGGAAACCTGCAAACGCCGTTCCGTCTTGTCAACAACAAAGTTATTGTACCCGACCAGGCGGAGATCGAAAGAAATCCACGGTCGAGAAGTGCCAAATTACGAATTGCAGAGAAAAAATAATAAAAGGAAGTATGGAAGAAGCAGTAAACAAGAAGGCAGACGAAAGCAAGAAGAAGAAACGCACTTCACTGAAAAGTATCTTGGGCGGCGACATTCTGGCTACCGACTTTTTCCGTCGCCAGACGAAGTTGCTGGTACTGATTATGGTATTTATTATCTTCTACATCCACAACCGCTACGCCAGTCAGCAGCAGCAGATCGAGATAGACCGGTTGAAAAAAGAATTGACAGATATTAAATACGATGCGCTGACACGTAGTTCGGAACTAATGGAGAAGAGCCGCCAGTCTCGTATCGAAGAGTATATTTCAAGTAAAGAAAGCGATTTGCAGACTTCTACGAATCCTCCTTACCTTATTAAATAAGTGGAGAGTTGAAAATTGAGAGTTTTTAAAAGACGAGCACTGTGGCAGTTAATAAAAAAAATATAATGACCCGTTACTTCTTCGTCATCCTTTTGATGGCGTTGATAGGCGTGGCAATTGTCGTAAAGGCTGGTATCACCATGTTTGCCGAACGACAATACTGGCAGGACGTAGCCGATCGTTTCGTTAAAGAGAACGTAACTGTGAAACCCAACCGTGGAAACATTATTTCTTCCGACGGAAAACTTATGGCAAGTTCTCTTCCCGAATACAGAATATACATGGACTTTATGTCCGGTGAAAAGGATGAAAAACGCAGAAAAAAGGATCAGGCACGGCGTGATTCTATTCTTACTGCCAATATGGATTCTATCTGCATCGGACTTCATAAGATATTCCCCGACAAAAGCGCGGCCCAATTCAAGGCGCACCTCAAGAAAGGGCGTCAGGCAAAGAGCCGTAATTACCTAATTTATCCGAAACGTATTTCTTATATACAATATAAAGAGGTAAAGAGATTACCCGTTTTCTGTTTGAACCGATACAAAGGCGGATTCAAAGAGTTGGCTTACAACCAGCGCAAAAAGCCTTTCGGTTCACTGGCTGCCCGCACGTTGGGAGATGTATATGCCGACACGGCAAAAGGAGCAAGAAATGGTATTGAGCTTGCCTTTGATACAATACTGAAAGGACGGGATGGATTGACGCACCGACAGAAGGTGATGAACAAATACCTGAATATCGTGGACGTGCCGCCGGTTGACGGCTGCGACCTGATAAGTACGATTGACGTAGGTATGCAGGATATTTGCGAGAAGGCATTGGTGGACAAGTTGAAAGAGTTGAATGCTTTTGTCGGAGTAGTTGTCTTAATGGAGGTTGCTACCGGAGAAGTGAAAGCAATCGTTAATATGACAAAAGGCAAGGACGGTAATTATTATGAAATGCGTAATAATGCGATCAGCGATATGCTTGAACCGGGTTCAACTTTCAAAACAGCCTCTATCATGGTAGCTCTTGAAGACGGGAAAATCACACCTGATTATGTGGTAGATACCGGCAACGGGCAGATGCCGATGCACGGTCGTGTAATGAAAGACTGGAATTGGCGCCGGGGAGGATATGGCAAGCTTACAGTGACCGAAATCCTGGAGGTTTCTTCTAATGTTGGCACATCTTACATCATCGATCATTTCTACGGTAGCAATCCGCAAAAATATATAGATGGACTGAGGCGAATGAGTATTGACCAACCTCTCCATTTACAGATCGCGGGAGAAGGTAAACCAAACATACGCGGGCCGAAAGAAAGAAGTTATTTCTCAAAAACAGCTCTTCCTTGGATGAGTATCGGCTACGAGACACAGGTTCCGCCCCTCAATATCCTCACATTCTATAATGCAATAGCAAACAATGGAGTAAGTATACGTCCGAAATTTGTGAAAGCAGCCGTAAAAGACGGAGAGATAGTAAAAGAATACCCAACAGAGGTTATTAACCCAAAGATTTGTTCGGACAAGACTTTGGCACAGATACGCGAAATCCTGCAAAAAGTGGTAGGAGAAGGACTCGCCAAACCCGCAGGAAGCAAGCAATTCCATGTATCCGGAAAGACTGGTACGGCACAAATATCACAGGGAGCAGCCGGATATAAAGCAGGAGTTACAAATTACCTTGTCAGTTTCTGCGGATATTTTCCTTCGGAAGCTCCCAAATACAGCATGATTGTCTCTATTCAGAAGCCCGGTCCTACCGCTTCGGGCGGTTTAATGGCCGGTAGCGTATTCAGCAAGATTGCAGAAAGAGTCTATGCAAAAGACCTCCGATTACCGCTTACCAGCGCGATTGACACAAACACCGTTGTCATCCCGCACGTGAAGGCTGGAGAGATGAGACAAACGCAACGGGTCTTGGAAGAACTGAATATCAATATACAAGGCAAGATTGCCGATTCCAGAAAAGAAGTTTGGGGAAGTACACACGCTGCTCCGCAAGCTGTTGTTTTGGAAAGTCGGGGAATCATGCAGAATTTTGTGCCGAGCGTAATCGGTATGGGAGCGAAAGATGCAGTTTATCTGTTGGAAAGCAAAGGATTGAAAGTCAATCTGGTCGGAGTGGGGAAAGTGAAAAGCCAGTCGATAGCCAACGGAACGATTATAAGGAAGGGACAGACAATTACCCTTACCATGAATTAAAAGTAAAAATAAGTATTATATAAAAAGAGTATGTTACTAAACAAGTTACTGAAAGCAATCCAACCGGTACAAGTGACCGGAGAGTCAGACATAGAAATCACCGGAATTAACATTGATTCCCGTTTAGTAGAAGCCGGACAACTGTTCATGGCTATGCGCGGTACGCAAGCTGACGGTCATGCTTATATACCTACCGCTATTGAGAAAGGAGCTGTTGCTGTTCTTTGCGAAGATATGCCGGAGGAACCGGTAGCGGGAATCACTTATATACAGGTGAAAGACAGCGAAGACGCCACAGGAAAGATTGCCACAACTTTCTATGGCGACCCGACTTCCAAAATGGAACTGGTCGGCGTCACGGGAACAAATGGAAAAACGACAATTGCCACCTTATTATATAATACATTCCGCTACTTCGGATATAAAGTGGGACTGATTTCTACCGTTTGCAATTATATCGACGATGAAGCAATTCCAACAGAACATACCACCCCCGACCCTATCACACTGAACCGGTTATTGGGAAAAATGGCGGATGAAGGATGCAAGTATGCCTTTATGGAGGTCAGTTCGCACTCTATCGCACAAAAGCGTATCAGCGGATTGAAGTTCGCAGGAGGTATCTTTACCAATCTGACCCGCGATCACCTCGACTATCACAAAACGGTGGAGAACTATCTGAAAGCCAAGAAGAAGTTCTTTGATGATATGCCGAAGAATGCATTCAGTCTGACCAATCTTGACGATAAGAACGGACTGGTAATGACACAAAATACACGTTCCAAGGTTTACACTTATTCATTAAGAAGCCTCAGCAACTTCAAAGGACGGGTACTGGAATCTCATTTCGAAGGAATGCTGCTCGATTTCAACAATCACGAGCTGGCTGTTCAATTTATCGGCAAGTTCAATGCATCCAATCTGTTGGCTGTATTCGGAGCTGCCGTATTGCTTGGCAAGAAAGAGGAAGACGTACTCGTTGCCCTTAGCACACTTCATCCGGTAGCCGGACGCTTCGATGCTGTCCGTTCACCGAAAGGAGTGACAGCAATCGTAGACTATGCACATACACCGGATGCGCTTATCAATGTATTGAATGCGATACACGGAGTGCTCGAAGGCAAAGGAAAAGTAATCACTGTGGTAGGTGCCGGTGGCAACCGCGACAAGGGTAAACGTCCTATCATGGCAAAAGAAGCAGCCAAAGCCAGTGACCGTGTGATTATCACCTCGGATAATCCCCGTTTTGAAGAGCCGCAGGACATCATCAACGATATGCTGGCAGGACTGGACGCGGAAGATATGAGAAAGACATTAAGCATTGCCGACCGTAAGGAAGCGATTCGTACTGCTTGTATGTTGGCAGAAAAGGGAGATGTAATTCTTGTTGCCGGAAAAGGGCACGAAAATTATCAGGAGATAAAAGGAGTGAAACATCATTTTGATGATAAGGAGATATTAAAGGAGATTTTTAAATAATGAAAACAATGTGCTCATACGCCAATATGCGGTTCGGCTTCGCAAACCGTCCGTAAGGAAACCGGCATATCGACACATTAATAAATTGACAATTTATTTATCATGTTATACTATCTGTTTGAATGGCTGCATAAGCTCAATTTTCCCGGGGCGGGAATGTTCGGTTACACCTCATTCCGTGCCTTAATGGCGGTCCTCATCGCATTGCTTATTTCAAGTATATGGGGTGACAAATTCATCAACCTTCTGAAGAAGAAGCAAATCACGGAGACACAACGTGATGCGAAGATTGACCCGTTCGGTGTCAACAAGGTAGGTGTGCCGAGTATGGGAGGAGTGATTATTATCGTAGCTATTCTCATTCCTTGCCTGTTGCTGGGTAAGTTGCACAATATATATATGATATTAATGTTGATTACAACTGTATGGTTGGGATCACTCGGATTTGCCGACGACTACATCAAGATCTTCCGCAAGAACAAGGAAGGTTTGCATGGTAAGTTTAAAATTATCGGGCAAGTAGGTTTGGGATTAATTGTCGGACTTACCTTGTATTTAAGTCCGGATGTGGTAATCCGTGAAAATATCGAAGTACATACTCCGGGACAGGAGATGGAAGTGATACACGGAACGAATGACTTGAAATCGACTCAAACAACGATTCCTTTCTTCAAGAGCAATAACCTCGACTATGCCGACCTGGTCTCTTTCATGGGTGAACACGCGCAGACAGCCGGGTGGATATTGTTCGTTATCATCACAATCTTCGTGGTGACCGCCGTATCAAACGGTGCCAACCTGAATGACGGAATGGATGGAATGGCCGCAGGTAATTCCGCCATAATCGGCGCCACGCTCGGTATCCTGGCATACGTATCGTCGCACATCGAGTTTGCAAGTTATCTGAACATTATGTATATTCCGGGGTCGGAAGAACTCGTAATTTATATCTGCGCCTTCATCGGTGCATTGATCGGCTTCCTGTGGTATAACGCTTATCCGGCACAAGTATTTATGGGAGATACGGGTAGCCTCACTATCGGTGGTATCATTGCCGTTTTCGCTATCATCATCCACAAAGAATTACTCATACCGATTCTTTGCGGTGTATTCCTGGTAGAGAATTTATCGGCTATCCTGCAACGGGTTTACTACAAGCTGGGAAAACGGAAAGGAGTGAAGCAGCGGTTATTCAAACGGGCACCGATCCACGACCATTTCCGTACTTCCATGAGCCTGATAGAACCGGGATGTACAGTGAAATTTACCAAGCCCGACCAATTGTTTCACGAATCAAAGATTACCGTCCGTTTCTGGATTGTAACGATTGTGCTGGCAGCAATAACAATAATAACGCTTAAGATAAGATAACCTCCGGCCCTTGTCGGTTGTCGGAAGCGGGTTTCCGTTCGGAAATCCAACGATATATAGAGAGTATTAACCCGATTATTAACTTTTAAAAGATGTGCCCAACGAATAAGCAACTCAGCATATTGGAAACAAGAGCACATTATTGTAGATGAAAAGAATTGTAATATTAGGAGCTGGCGAAAGCGGCGCAGGTGCAGCCGTGCTTGCCAAAGTTAAAGGATTTGAGACATTTGTTTCGGACATGTCCGCTATCAAGGACAAGTATAAGGAACTTCTGGACAGCCACGCTATTGCCTGGGAAGAAGGACACCACACCGAAGAACTCATTCTGAATGCCGATGAGGTTGTCAAAAGCCCCGGTATCCCGAATGACGCTCCACTCATCCTGAAACTGAAAGCTCAAGGAACGCCGGTTATCTCAGAAATTGAGTTTGCCGGACGCTATACTGATGCCAAAATGATTTGTATCACCGGTTCTAACGGAAAAACAACCACCACTTCCCTGATTTACCATATTTTCAAGAGTGCAGGTCTGAATGTAGGTTTGGCAGGCAACATTGGCAAGAGCCTTGCTTTGCAGGTAGCCGAAGATCATCATGACTATTATATCATCGAATTGAGTTCTTTCCAGTTGGACAATATGTATAACTTCCGTGCGAATATCGCCGTATTAATGAATATCACACCGGATCATCTGGACCGCTACGACCACTGTATGCAGAATTACATTGATGCCAAATTCCGCATTACACAAAACCAGACACCGGACGACGCCTTCATCTTCTGGAATGACGACCCTATCATCAGACACGAGCTTGCCAAGCACGGTCTGAAAGCTCATTTGTATCCTTTTGCTGCCGTCAAAGAGGACGGAGCTATTGCCTATGTAGAAGACCATGAGGTAAAAATCACCGAACCGATTGCCTTTAACATGGAACAGGAAGAACTGGCATTGACAGGACAGCATAATTTATATAACTCATTAGCTGCCGGTATCTCGGCAAACCTGGCCGGCATTGCCAAAGAGAACATCCGCAAGGCTCTCTCTGACTTCAGGGGAGTGGAACATCGGTTGGAAAAAGTGGCGCGTGTCCGCGGCATTGATTTTATCAATGACTCAAAAGCGACGAATGTCAACTCCTGCTGGTATGCCCTGCAAAGCATGACTACCAAAACGGTATTGATTCTCGGCGGCAAAGACAAAGGCAACGACTATACTGAGATCGAGGATTTGGTACGTGAAAAGTGCTCTGCTCTGGTATACCTGGGACTCCACAACGAGAAACTCCATGACTTCTTCGACCGCTTCGGTTTGCCCGTAGCTGATGTACAAACCGGAATGAAGGATGCCGTAGAAGCAGCCTACAAACTGGCAAAGAAAGGTGAAACCGTATTATTAAGCCCTTGCTGCGCTTCTTTCGACCTCTTCAACAGTTATGAAGACCGTGGCGACCAGTTCAAGAAATACGTAAGGGAGTTGTAATACGAAGAAAGCCGTAATGTTGTAATCAATAATTCGTAATAGACAAAGTGGATTTATTAAAGAACATATTCAAAGGCGACAAGGTAATCTGGATTATCTTCCTCTGTCTCTGCCTCATCTCAATCATTGAGGTGTTTTCGGCAGCTTCGACACTGACCTACAAAAGTGGTGACCACTGGGGACCGATTACACAGCATTCCATCATCCTAATGGTAGGTGCCGTAGTAGTGGTGTTTCTGCACAATGTCCCCTACAAATGGTTTCAGGTATTTCCGGTATTTCTATATCCGGTTTCCCTTGTTCTATTGGCATTCGTCACGTTAATGGGTATCATTACGGGCGACCGTGTCAACGGAGCAGCCCGCTGGATGACTTTCATGGGATTACAGTTCCAACCGTCGGAACTAGCCAAAATGGCTGTCATCATTGCAGTTTCGTTTATCCTGTCGAAGAAACAGGATGAATATGGCGCCAATCCCAAAGCCTTTAAATACATCATGATTCTTACCGGACTGGTCTTCATACTTATTGCACCGGAAAACCTGTCAACGGCTATGCTGTTATTCGGTGTAGTGTGCATGATGATGTTCATCGGACGGGTATCTGCAAAAAAACTGTTCGGAATGCTGGGATTGCTGGCACTTGTAGGTGGGGTCGCCGTAGGAATACTAATGGCTATCCCTGCCAAGACACTGCACAACACTCCGGGACTCCACCGTTTCGAAACCTGGCAGAACCGTGTTTCCGGCTTCTTCGATAAGGAAGAGGTTCCCGCCGCCAAGTTCGATATTGATAAAGACGCACAGATTGCACATGCACGTATTGCCATTGCCACCAGCCACGTAGTAGGCAAAGGTCCGGGAAACTCCATACAACGCGACTTCCTCAGCCAGGCTTTTTCTGACTTTATCTTCGCTATTGTAGTCGAAGAAATGGGACTGATAGGAGGCATATTCGTGGTCTTCCTTTATCTATGGCTATTGATGCGCGCCGGACGAATCGCACAGAAATGCGAACGGACTTTCCCCGCCTTCCTCGTCATGGGTATTGCCTTACTGCTAGTATCACAGGCCATATTGAACATGATGGTTGCCGTCGGACTATTCCCCGTCACGGGACAGCCGTTGCCTCTGGTCAGCAAGGGAGGAACAAGTACGTTGATTAACTGCGCTTATATCGGAATGATATTAAGCGTGAGCCGATATACCGCTCATCTGGAAGAACAGAAAGAGCATGATGCACAACTTCAACTGCAAATTGAAACAAATGCCGCAGATTCCGAAGCACAGGCGGCTGCCGAACCGACAGCACAGATTCTGAACAGCGACGCCAAGTTTGAAGATGAAAATGATATCAATAAAGGGTGAACAAGGTCTGTAAACGATGAATGGTGAATGATGAACGGTAAACGGAGAACAACGGATAGAAGAAAGGATTATTATGGAAAAAGAACTTAGAATCATCATTAGCGGTGGAGGTACAGGAGGACATATCTTCCCAGCTGTTTCCATTGCGAACGCTATAACGGAACTGCGTCCTGACGCAAAGATACTCTTTGTAGGAGCCGAAGGGCGTATGGAGATGCAGCGGGTTCCCGATGCAGGCTACGAAATCATCGGTCTGCCGATAGCGGGATTTGACCGCAAACGCTTATGGAAGAATGTAGCTGTACTCGTGAAGTTGGCACGCAGCCAATGGAAAGCACGAAGCATTATCAAAAACTTCCTCCCGCAAGTGGCAGTCGGTGTAGGCGGATACGCCAGTGGTCCTACATTAAAGACAGCCGGCATGATGGGAGTTCCTACTTTAATCCAAGAACAGAACTCGTATGCAGGAGTTACCAATAAATTGCTTGCACAGAAAGCGAGAAAGATTTGCGTTGCTTATGACGGAATGGAGAAGTTCTTCCCTGCCGACAAGATTATCATGACGGGAAATCCGGTCCGCCAGAATCTGACGAAGGACATACCTTCTAAAGAGGATGCACTACACTCTTTCCACTTACAGCCGGATAAAAAGACAATCCTGATTGTAGGCGGCAGCTTAGGAGCAGGTACTATCAACAAAACGCTGACCACCGGACTGTCTGCTATCAAAGAGAACAGTGATGTCCAGTTTATCTGGCAAACCGGGAAATACTATTATCCGCAAGTAACGGAAGCCGTAAAAGCGGCGGGAGAAACCCCGAATTTATATGTGACGGATTTCATCAAGGATATGGCAGCAGCGTATGCAGCGGCCGATCTTGTAATCTCCCGTGCCGGAGCCGGTTCTATTTCCGAATTCTGCCTTTTGCACAAGCCGGTTATCCTGGTACCTTCGCCCAACGTAGCAGAAGACCACCAGACCAAAAACGCACTGGCATTGGTAAACAAGCAAGCGGCCATTTATGTAAAAGACAGTGAAGCGGAAACCAATTTATTGGATGTAGCCCTGTCTACAGTCAAAGATGAACAGAAACTGAAAGAACTAAGTGAAAATATTGCCAGATTAGCTTTACCCGATTCTGCAAAAATCATTGCACAGGAGGTTATCAAACTGGCGGAAAAAGAATAATAAAAAAAGCAATGAATATAGAAACGATAAAATCAGTCTATTTCGTAGGTGCCGGCGGCATCGGAATGAGTGCACTTGTACGTTACTTCCTTTTCAAAGGCAAAGTAGTGGCAGGCTACGACCGTACCCCTACTCCACTGACTGAAACCCTGATCGCCGAAGGCGCACAAATACATTACGAAGAAAACATCGACCTGATTCCGGAAGCCTGCAAGGACAAGGAAAGTACGCTCGTCGTATTCACTCCCGCCGTTCCGCAGGAACACGAAGAACTGGTTTATTTCCGTAACAACGGATTCGAAATACAGAAACGCGCCCAAGTGCTGGGAACAATCACTCATTCGAGCAAAGGCTTATGCGTAGCAGGAACTCATGGCAAGACCACCACGTCGACCATGACTGCCCACCTGCTCCACCAGTCGCACGTGGAATGTACCGCCTTCCTCGGAGGAATCTCAAAGAACTACGGCACCAACTTGCTGCTTTCTCAAAAAAGCCCTTACACGGTCATTGAAGCAGACGAGTTCGACCGTTCTTTCCATTGGCTATCCCCTTATATGTCCGTTATCACGGCCACAGATCCCGACCATTTGGATATTTACGGTACAGAACAGGCCTATCTGGAAAGTTTCGAGCATTACACAACTCTCATTCAACCGGGCGGCGCATTGATTATCCGTAAAGGCATCTCCCTGCAACCGAAAGTGCAACCCGGCGTCCGTGTCTACAACTATTCACGTGACGAAGGAGACTTCCATGCCGAAAACATCCGCATCGGAAACGGAGAAATATTCATCGACTTCGTAGCCCCGGATACCCGGATCAACGACATCCAGTTAGGAATCCCAGTAAGTATCAACATTGAGAACGGAGTAGCTGCCATGGCATTGGCACACCTGAACGGAGTGACCGATGAAGAAATCAAAAAAGGCATGGCCAGCTTCCGCGGAGTAGACCGCCGGTTCGACTTCAAGATAAAGAACGACCGGGTAGTCTTCCTGAGCGACTATGCACATCATCCCTCTGAAATCAAACAGAGCGTGTTGTCCATGCGCGAACTCTATAAGGACAAGAAGATCACAGCTATCTTCCAGCCACATCTATATACCCGCACACGCGACTTTTATCAAGACTTTGCCGACAGCCTCTCGCTGCTCGACGAAGTAATTCTGGTAGATATCTATCCGGCACGCGAAGCACCGATTCCGGGCATCACCAGCAAACTGATTTATGATAACCTCCGCCCGGGTATCGAAAAAAGTATGTGTAAAAAAGAAGATATACTGAACATTCTGAAAGATAAAAACATTGAAGTATTAATTACTCTGGGAGCAGGAGACATCGACAACTATGTCCCCGAAATATGTAAAATCCTCGAAAACCGATAAAGCTTATGGTAAAGAGAATCCTTCTATCCATTGTCATGCTGGCGCTCATAGCCTACCTTATCGTAGCTATCACCGCCTTCAACCGCAAGCCTGCCGACCAGACCTGCCGTGACATGGAACTTGTCATCAAGGATACCGCTTACGCCGGCTTCATCACTAAAGACGAGCTGAAAGGGATCCTTCAGCAAAAAGGGATCTACCCTATCGGAAAGAAAATGGAACGTATCTCTACCAAATCATTGGAACGGGAACTGAGCAAGCACCCGCTCATCGACCAGGCAGAGTGTTACAAAACTCCCAGCGGCAAAGTTTGCGTAGAAGTAACCCAACGCATCCCTATCCTCCGGGTGATGAGTTCCAACGGCGAGAATTACTATCTCGACAACAAAGGAACTGTGATGCCACCGGAGGCAAAATGCGTCGCCCACCGGGTAATTGTCACTGGAAACGTAGAAAAGTCGTTTGCAATGAAGGATTTATATAAGTTTGGTGTATTTTTGCATAACAATAAGTTCTGGGATGCTCTGATAGAACAAATCCACGTGTTGCCCGACCGCAACATCGAACTGGTTCCCCGTGTGGGAGACCACCTCGTCTATCTCGGCAAACTGGACAACTTTGAAGACAAGCTGGCACGTCTGAAAGAGTTTTATAAGAAAGGACTCAATCAGGTAGGCTGGAATAAATATTCACGCATCAACCTCGAGTTCAGCAACCAGATAATTTGTACGAAACGAGAAAATAAAAAATAAAGAGATATGGCAACAACAGAATTTATCGCCGCTATTGAACTTGGTTCATCGAAGATAACCGGTGTGGCCGGAAAAAAGAACAGTGACGGAAGTATGCAGGTATTAGCGTATGCCCAGGAAGACTCTTCTACGTTTATCCGTAAAGGGGTGATCTTCAACCTGGACAAGACGGCTCAAAGCCTGACTTCTATCATTAACCGACTGGAAGGTGAGTTGAAGAACTCAATTGCCAAAGTATATGTAGGCATCGGCGGACAGTCACTCCGCACAGTCCGTAATGTAGTAAGTCGCGATCTGGAAGAAGAAGCTATCATATCGGAAGAACTCGTAAGCGCTATCGGCGACGAGAACATTGCCGTTCCGGTGGTCGACATGGATATATTGGACGTAGCCCCACAGGAATACAAGGTCGGCAACAACCTGCAAGCCAATCCGGTGGGCCTGGTAGGTAGCCACATCGAGGGACGCTTCCTCAATATCGTAGCCCGCACCTCTGTCCGAAAGAATCTGGAGCACTGCTTCCAACAGGCGAAAATCGACATTGCCGACCAATTGATCGCTCCGTTGGTAACTGCCAATGCCGTACTGACCGAAAGCGAACGTCGTTCAGGTTGTGCGCTCGTTGACTTCGGAGCAGATACAACCACTATCTCTGTATATAAAAACAATATACTCCGCTTCCTGACAGTACTACCGTTGGGAGGAAACAGTATCACCCGTGACATCACTTCCCTGCAAATGGAGGAAGAAGAAGCGGAACGTCTGAAAAAAGCATACGGAGACGCCTTCTACGAGGAGGAGGAAGATCAGGAAGAAGCTACCTGCAAACTGGATGACGACAGCCGCACGATCAAAGTAAGCGACCTCAACAATATCGTCGAAGCCCGTGCAGAAGAAATCATTGCCAATGTTTGGAATCAGGTTCAGCTATCCGGCTACGAAGACAAGCTGCTGGCAGGAATCATCATGACAGGAGGAGCCGCCAACCTGAAGAATCTGGACGAAATGTTGCGCAAACGCAGCAAGATAGAAAAGATCAGAATGGCGAAACTTCCACGTAATACAGTCCATGCTCCAAGCAACGTACTGAAAAAGGATGGTTCGCAGAACACACTGTTCGGCCTCCTGTTCGAAGGAAACCAGAACTGTTGTCTGACGGAAACTGCTGCTCCGCAGTCTCCCGTAACTCCGAAACCGGAACCGGAAGTACACAAAACTGTCGATATGTTTGAGGACGACCAGGAACTGAAAGAACAAGCCCGCATCGCCCGGCTCAAGAAAGAGGAAGAAGAAAGAGAGGCCAAGATAGCAGCTAAGGAAGCAGAAAAACTTCGCAAGCAGAAGGAAAAGGAAGAGAAAGAAAGAAGGAAAAGAGAAGCCGGTCCGAGCTGGATTCAGCGCAAGATCGACTCGTTGACAAAAGAGATATTCTCTGACGACGACATGAAATAACTCTCCGAAACGAAGCTTGTAATTTATAATTAGTAATCAGCAATAACCTATAAGAATTATGGACGAGATAGTACAATTCGATTTCCCGACAGACTCACCGAAGATCATTAAAGTAATTGGTGTAGGTGGTGGTGGCGGTAACGCCGTAAACCACATGTACCGGGAAGGCATACATGACGTGACGTTCGTTCTTTGCAATACGGACAATCAGGCACTGGCGGAATCACCCGTTCCGGTGAAACTGCAACTGGGCCGTAGCATCACCCAAGGGCTTGGAGCCGGCAACCGTCCCGAACGGGCACGCGACGCCGCCGAAGAAAGTATAGAAGACATCCGCAACCAATTGAACGACGGTACCAAAATGGTATTTATCACCGCCGGAATGGGAGGAGGAACCGGAACCGGAGCCGCCCCCGTCATTGCCCGCATCGCGAAGGAAATGGATATTCTAACGGTCGGCATTGTCACCATTCCATTCATCTTCGAAGGAGAAAAGAAAATCATTCAGGCACTGGACGGCGTAGAACGCATTGCCCAACATGTTGATGCCTTACTGGTTATCAACAATGAACGCCTGCGCGAAATATATGCCGACCTTACTTTTATGAATGCTTTCGGCAAAGCTGATGACACACTTTCCATTGCTGCCAAGAGTATCGCCGAGATTATTACGATGCGTGGTACAGTCAACTTGGACTTTGCCGATGTGAAGACTATTTTGAAAGATGGTGGTGTGGCAATTATGAGTACCGGATTCGGTGAAGGTGAGAATCGTGTCACCAAAGCTATCGACGACGCCCTGCACTCTCCGCTGCTCAACAATAACGATATTTTCAATGCCAAGAAGGTAATGCTGAACGTTTCTTTCTGCCCGTCGTCCGAGTTGATGATGGAGGAGATGAACGAAATACACGAGTTCATGAGCAAATTCCGCGAAGGTGTGGAAGTCATCTGGGGGGTTGCTATTGACAATTCATTGGAAACGAAGGTTAAGATTACCGTACTTGCCACCGGATTCGGCGTAGAAGACGTTCCCGGCATGGATAGCTTGCACGCTGCACGCAGCCAGGAAGAGGAAGAACGCCAATTACAACTTGAAGAGGAAAAGGAGAAAAACAAAGAACGTATCCGCAAAGCATACGGAGAAAGCGCCAGCGGCATCGGCAGCAAGAGCTTACGCAAACGCCGCCACATCTACCTCTTTAATACAGAGGACTTGGATAACGATGATATCATCGCCATGGTAGAAGATTCTCCTACTTATCAGCGCGACAAGACGACTCTAACCAAAATCAGGACAAAAGCCGCCCTCGAAGAGGAAGTAGCTACGGAAGAAGCTATGGACGACAACGGAGTTATCACTTTCTAAATTAACTTATAACATAAAGATATGGATTTATTTGATCAGGTCAGCGAAGACATTAAAAACGCAATGAAGGCGAAAGACAAAGTAGCCCTCGAAACTTTGAGAAATATAAAGAAGTTCTTTTTGGAAGCAAAAACCGCTCCGGGTGCCAACGATACATTGACGGACGATGCAGCTCTGAAAATCATCCAGAAACTAGTGAAACAAGGAAAAGACTCTGCCGAAATTTATATAGGACAAGGACGTCAAGACCTTGCAGATACAGAATTGGCACAAGTCGCTGTAATGGAAAAGTTCCTTCCGAAACAAATGACCGCTGAAGAGCTGGAAGCTGCACTGAAGGAAATTATTGCCGAGACAGGTGCTACCAGTGGAAAAGACATGGGCAAAGTTATGGGAGTTGCCTCCAAAAAATTGGCAGGACTTGCGGAAGGACGTGCTATTTCTGCCAAAGTAAAAGAGCTTTTGGGATAAATTCCCACTCTTTACAAGAGATTTTATTGGTTCTTCGTCAAATTTGGTGGTAATTTAACCAGTCGGTGGTATCTCCATTTCCCTCCTTCGGGAAGGAGAATGTTGAATACTATCGATTATCAAATTATTATTTTCCTAATTAATTTTACCACCAAATTTGAAGCAGAACTATTTTATTTCAGTTTTATCTTGCACCTTACACTAATCATGGGTTATCTATTTGATTAATAGCAGCATAATCCAGTGCAAGATACCGTTGCAGATGTGTGCAAGATGTTTTTACCTTACACACATCTGCAACTTTTTTTATAGTGGGAAAACTACTCCCACACTTACCTTTCCAATAAAGACATACGGATAAAGCATTAGTTCAGAGCGTTGAAACACTTTGTTTTAGCAGCTTGAAACAAAATGTTTAGTGCCTTGAAACAATATATTTCTCGGTGTGAAACAAAGTGTTTCTCTACGGGAAACAAATCTTGGCATGGCTGATTAAACAGCCCCAACCGACATTCGCCGTTTCAAAACCCGACAGTAGCAATTATGATCCCTCAAATTAAAACAATCACCAATATAAGGAATCCATTCCTTTTAGTTATGGAGATAATGATAAAAATAATCGAACAAACTTATTTTCCTCATTATCAATCCGGAACAAAATTTCAGAAAAAATGTATGGTATCCGAAGATATTTCATAGGTGTTAACAACAAAAAAGATAACTACTTTTGTTATAGTCTCTGACTAATATGTAAAATAAACAAGCTTATGAAACAAAAAGGTAATAAAAAAGGGTTTACCGGATGTGCCCAAGCCTATATCCGGAAGTTACAAGAAGAAGGCCGCTTTTCGACAGCGCACGTATATAAAAACGCGGTTCTTTCATTCACCAAATTTTGCACTACTCCCAACATTGCATTCGGACAGATCACCCGCGATAATCTGAGACGATACGGACAGTATCTCTATGAACACGGTCTAAAGCCGAACACCGTATCGACGTATATGCGTATGTTACGCAGTATATATAATCGTGGCGTAGAAGCAGGTATTGCCCGCTTCATTCCCCGGCTGTTCCGGGATGTGTACACAGGTGTAGATGTACGCCAAAAGAAAGCACTACCTGCCGGCGAATTGCATACGCTTCTCTATAAGCCTCCTCACTCCGAGCACCTGAAGCAGACACAAGCCATCGCACGGCTGATGTTTCAATTTTGCGGCATGCCATTCGCAGACTTCGCACATTTAGAGAAATCGGCATTAGAACATGGGATCCTCAGGTACAACCGCATAAAAACGGGTACGCCCATGAGCCTCGAAATTCTGGATGTATCAAAGCAAGAAATGAATAAGTTACGCAATAACAACTCACCAAAAGAAAATTATCCGGACTATCTATTTAATATAATGAAAGGTGACAAACAACGGAAAGATGAAGCTATTTATAAGGAATACCAGTCTGCACTCCGCCGGTTCAATAATCAACTGAAAAGCCTGTCAAGAGAATTACGCCTAAAATCAACCGTCACTTCATATACTCTACGACATTCCTGGGCAACAAACGCAAAATATCAAGGAATCTCCATTGAGATGATTAGCGAATCACTAGGACACAAATCCATAAGGACCACGCAGACTTATTTGAAGGGGTTCGGATTAAAAGAAAGGACAGAGGCCAACAAATTGAATTGTTCTTACATCGAATCTTATAAAGCAAGTAATTATTAACTCATAACACTCTAGATACAAACACTTTACCTTATCTGTTACTTCTTAGGTAACGGATATAAATATGGTACAAAGATATATAAAAAGAATCTCACAATCCAAATGAATCATACTTTATTTTAGTTTTTTCTTTGAAAAAATAAAATAACAGGCAAGAACATGAAGCATTCTTCTTTTCATGTTCCAACTTTCTATTACTGACCACCGAACAATTTTCCATCCGAAAGCAGCTAAGTATATTTTATTTATAAAAGACCGCTGTCTTTATCCTATTTTTACTTTGCACGTTCATGTCCTAATATCAGAATTCCGTTACCTAAGAAGTAACAGATACACATAAACAAAAAATTATGACACACAAGCCTAAAATCAATAAATATCTGTGGCTATCTGCCGGCAAGAGTTGGAGATTTACGACAAGCACAAGACATAAGCTGGTCGTCCTTTTTGTCTTTGCTTTATGCATCCTGCCCGCAAACCTCTGCGGACAAAGTTTGGCCATCAAAAGCAATCTGCTTTATGACCTTACTACCTCACTCAATTTAGGAGGAGAAATCCGTTGTGACGATACACACACTTTCAGCCTTTCTGTCAATTACAACCCATGGAATTTCAGTGGAAACAAAAAGATGAAGCATTTCCTCGTGCAACCGGAATACCGCAAATGGCTGAACGAGGCATTTACAGGAAGTTTTATCGGCTTACAAGTTCACTACGCCTTATACAATTTTGGGGGAATGCTCCCTTGGGGATTCGGAAATGGGAAAATGCTGGGCATAGAAAACCGACAAATTGCCAACAACCGTTATCAAGGCAATCTGGCAGGATTCGGGATTTCCTACGGCTATCAATGGATGATTAGCCCGCAATGGAATATGGAAGCAGGAATATCGCTGGGATATGCCCATCTCAACTATAAACGATACGGACAACCCGCAGGTGCCCCCCTGATAGAAAAATCAAACTGTAACTATTGGGGGCTTACACAAATAGGGATATCAGTCGTGTATTTCATCCAATAATTCAACCTAATAAACGCATAAAATGAAAACGAAAACATTCATCCTGCTCAGCTTATTGATATGCAATCTGCTTCCGGCCCAAAACGTCAAGCTGGATATCAAACCCCACTTCCTCGGAGTACGGGCAGACTCATTATTCGTATCAATGGACATATCAGTAGAAATAGAGGACATGAACCCGAAAAACGCCGTCATACTGACCCCCATTCTAACCGGGCAAGACCGGAAAATATTATTACCGGCCATACAACTGAACGGTAAACAGAAACAAAAATTATATGTACGCAACCAGATACTACGTAAAAAGAAAAACAGTAAGGAAAGCAATACAGCATACCTTGTGACAGGCATTGATGATGAAAATTCGCGTACCATAGCCTATCAAACCTCACTACCGGCAGAGCAGTGGATGAATGATGCCGCGCTCTATCTGAGAAGAACGATTGTCAGACCGGAAAGCGAACAGACTCTAAAAGATACATTAATTCTCGCACCACAATATGCAGTGCTTCCACCCAATGTAACGGCAACCGATATACCGGCTCAGGAAATATCTGCCACGACGATGTCCACCAATAGTATGCCCTCCATTTCGCCTACTCCGGTTAATAAAAAACTGAAGTATAAAGGTTCATATATTTCTCCGGCTTCGGACGACGTAGATATCCGCAATCAAAAAGAACTGAACTTCAATCTTGAAGAGGCCAAAATTATGGCTGATATCAATCCACAGATGTTATCGCTCCGTGAATTATATACGGTAGCATTGTCATACGCGGACAATAAAACGAAATTCTATCAGATTATCAATATCAGTGTCAAGCTGTATCCCGTACATCCCGTTGCCAACCTTAATGCCGCTGCCGCCGCCATTGAACAGGGAGATACGAAATCGGCAAGCAAATTCCTTTCAATGGCACTACACGAGGGACTGGCCTATAAAAGTTGCCGGGGAGTATATGAATTGATGACCGGAAACACGTATGAAGGTATCCGTATATTGAAAGCAGCCAAAGCTGAAGGTTCTGAAGAAGCCGCATATAATCTGAATGTTTTTTTTGAGAACAATAAACGTCCTTAACCGGCAGACACAATGAGATATTTCATAACCCTACTCATATTATTTAGTTGTCTTGACGGCTATTCACAGAAAGTAGCCGTCAGGCTCAATGCGCTTCCGGCAACAGACGGAGCCTTCGGAGCCGGAGTCTCTTATGGGATAGGGAATAAAAGCACTGTCGAATTGGCCGGAAGCTTACGGCCATGGAAGCGAAGCGAAATGTACGTGAACCGTTACTGGTTGATACAACCTGAATATAAATACTGGACTTGCCAAAAGTTCAACGGATTTTTCTGGGGAGGGTATCTCAATGGAGCGCAATTCAACGTCGGAGGGAAAAAACTACCTTTCGGCATATTCGCTGACCTCAAGAAATATCGGTACGAGGGCTGGCTCATCGGGGGTGGCATCAGTTGCGGATACCACTGGATGCTAAATGATCACTGGAACGTAGAAACGAGTCTCGGAGTTGGATATGATTTCATCCGTTACAAGCAGTATAATTGTGTCAGGAAATGTGCAGGACTACGCAATAAAGGACAGTATCATTATATAGGGCCCAGCAAAGCCTCTGTAAGCTTAGTTTATCTATTTTAAAGAGAAGAACAGTATGAGAAGTATATGGAAAGTTTGGTTTTCAAAACGAAGAAAGATTTATTTTCGGATAGCACGCAAATTCCATACTACCCCATGGAAAGTCTATCAGTTGGGACATGGTGGAATGAGCAAGAATAAGAAAGATATAAAAATATTGGAAGAATTACAACGATATGGAGTAATCTCCTATATCTACCCTTGGTGATATTATCACATAAAAATGAAAAAATATAGTTTACTACAAGTATGAAAACAGGAGGTTCTTTTATTATTACGATTATTCTATCCCTTTCGATACAGGCTCAAACGGTTGTAACGAAAGAGACAGGAACTATTCGTACAACTTCCTCCAGTTTGTATAAGGCGGGGAAAGAACTGGTGGTTTCTATTTCAATAGATATCACACGGGATCTCTCGTCCAATGAATCAATGGTACTGGTTCCTATTGTCTGCGATACTTTGGAACATCGGTTGGAACTGCCTCCGATTTATATCAACAGCCGGAAACAACATATTGTTTTCCTACGGGAGACAAGTAAAAAAGAAAAGTCTGCCCAAGCATTACAAAGGAAAAACGGGAATAAGCAGACGATGCATTATTTGCAATCCGTTCCATTCGAGCAATGGATGAATCAGGCTACCCTCTCGCTAATAGAGAAGAGTTGCGGCTGTGGCATTCCCGACGCGGAAGATTTCATCTGCATTGCCCGTTTACATCCACGGCCTACATTCGTTCCGCAACTTGCCTTCCTGACCCCACAAGTTGAAACATCAAAGATCAGAACGGAAAAAGGTTCCGCATTCATTGATTTTCCGGTCAATGTAACTGCTATTCATAAAGAATTCAGCAATAACGTAATAGAACTGAATAAGATCATTGAAACAATCAACACTGTAAAAAACGACAGCAATGTAAGCATCACACGCATCAGCATTCATGGATATGCATCACCCGACGGTCCGCTTCAACTAAACGAGCGACTGGCTCGCGAACGTACCCGGACCTTGAAGGAATATGTATCCCAACTATATCCATTCGACGGCAAATACATACATACGACCTATACACCTGAAGACTGGGAGGGTTTTGAGGCACTTCTTAGCGACACAACTTTTCAAGACAAAGAAGCTATCATGAAAATTGTGACAAGCAATATGCATCCCGACCGTAAAGAAGAAATAATAAGAATGAGGTTTCCGGCATTCTACCGTTTTGTATTGAAACACTGGTTTGTCATACTGAGACATTCCGACTATACCGTCGAGTACCACGTACGTCCGTTTACAATAGAAGAATCACAAGTAGTATTCGATACAAATCCTAAAAATCTCAGTTTGGAAGAGATGTTTCGTCTCGCACTCACATATACACCAGGAAGTGCAACTTACAACAAGATTTTTATGACTGCCGTACAATTGTTTCCGGACAATCCTACGGCCAATCTGAATGCTGCCTGTATAGCATTGATACAAAAAGACACAAAAACCGCAGCCGTCTTTCTCGAAAAAGCTCCGCCATTACCGGAAACGACGCTGGCCAAAGGTGTCTTATGTTTCCTGCAAGGCAACTATAAAGAAGCAGAGGCACTATTCCGGCAGTCGAAAGACGCAGGACTGTTACAAGCCGACGATAACTTAAAACAGATTTTAGAAGTAGAATAATTATTCAATTAAACTCAAAACAAAATGAAAAGATTCACACAACTAATGTCACTGTTGTTTATGGCAGCAGTCACACAGTACAGTTGCATCAATGATGCAGATGTAGCTTTTTCCGATGAGAGCCACACGGATTCAAACGGCAATCTTGCCCTATTCTTTGAAATCCCCAATGAAAACCACACTCGCAGCGCCGAATCATCAGGCGTGACAGAGACTGGCTCAAAGGATGAATATGCAGTAAAAAGTCTGACAGTCTATCTGTTCGATTCGACTACTAAAAGTCTGAAAGACCAACAAGAACTGAAGAACATCAGACAGGTCAAAGGAGAAGGGAGAAATATACAGTATACCGCTGACAGAATTACCGTAAATCCGGGTACATACAATATCTTTGCCATTGCCAACGGGAAAGCAATCAACAAAGAAATCACCATGCAAGACGATTTCTTAAATGCTGTCGATGAAGTAACGTACAGTACAGGAAAGATTCCAAATGTACCCACAGACGGCTTTGTTATGACAAACCGTGGTGCAGCCAACCTGAACATAGAGATAAGAAAGCCTACTGATTCGGACAAGATAACCAATGTATCTATCAGTCTTGAGCGTGCCGTTGCCAAAATCGAACTAACTCAAAAACAAGAGACTTTTCCCCTGAAAGATCCCAACGGAGAGGTGTATTGTACCATAAAACTCAACACATTCAGAATGTTGAATCTGGCAACTAAATTCTACACATTCCGCCACACAGCCACATTGAATAGCTTTCAGGAGCCGGCTTCGTATACGGAAGAAAACTTTGGTGACATTCCCGATGTCAACGGTTATCTAATCGATCCTTATTTCTTCAAGAAAACAGTGGAAGGTGCCAAAGATTTCACAAATGCCGACGGTTTCTTCGCACAAGCATTAGTAGATACTGACATCAACGACAATAACTGGGCAGGTATGGCACCAGCCAATAGCTGGTCATACATTTACTGTCTGGAGAACTGTATGTTCGTTGATGCACAATTGAATGCATACAGTACCGGAGTAATGTTCAAAGCCAACATGGACATCGCCACTAACCGCGTTTTCGACGAAAATGGTACCAATATAAACAATCCGTCCAACTGGCCTACCAAGATGTTCTATTTCAATTATAACTTCTACATCAGTGTAGATGCAATACGTAAACAGGTTCTGAATAACTTACCGTCAGATGTCACAGACGATTCGGACACAGAGACTCTTGCCAAATACAGTATCAAACGTTTCCAGAAAACAGAAAACTACTCATGTTACTACAACTACTGGATCAAGCACGAGGATAATTATGAATCTACAGAAATGGGTGTAATGGAATTCGGTATTGTTCGTAATAATATATATCGTCTGTCTATCAGTAAAGTGGCAGGACTCGGTAGTGGAGATCCTTACATTGAGCCGGAACAACCGGACGAATATAAGGCCGAACTGGACATCAATATCAATGTTTTTCCATGGGCCGTACGTAATCAAGATGTAGAACTTGAATAAGTAGTACCGGCCAACTGAATTAAAATCATCATAAATGCGTTCATTTCTACTACATATTATCTGCATTGTCGCGTTGTTCTCGTCCTGTGATTGGGTGAATGACGATTTATCAGACTGTCCTACAGGAACTTGGTTAAAGATATCATATACCTATAATATCCTGAACGTGGACGCTGCATCTACGCAGGTAGGCGACATTACCATTCTTGCCTTCGACAAGAATGACAAGTATGTGGATCGATTGGACGTAGACAGTATAACATTACATCAAGGCTACTGCATGGTAAGACTACCGTTTCCCGAAGAAACTTATCACCTGCTTATATGGGGAGGGATATCCGGCTACCAGTATCAGCTCCCGAATCTCAAGGCTGGACAAACTGAACGGAAATCTCTGAATATATCGCTGGCATGTGACAATAAGAATCAGTTTAACAGGAAACTGAATGCACTCTTTCACAGTAGCCTTGAAAATATTACTATCAGTGAAGAATATCAGGTCATCACTGCCGGACTAGTGAAAAATACGAATTACTTCTCGTGTATCCTACAGGATGAGAACAATCTTCCTCTACGACAAGAGGACTTCGCTTTCACCCTAGAATCCACCAACGGTGTAATAGACTATACAAATACTCCTGTCGGCACAACTCCGACCTGTTATCTTCCATATCGACAGGAACTGTCTCTGACTTCCGAACAAATCCCCATCATTCACGCCAGATTAAATACACTGCGCATCATGAAGGGAGACGACACAACATTATCAATAAAACATACACCAAGCGGGAAAACTATTCTGCACCTACCACTCACCCAATATTTATTGTTATCAAAAAATTATCCTAATAACATAGGTGACATAAGTGATCAAGAATATCTTGACCGAGAAGATTCTTACACACTCATGTTCTTTATACAATCATCGGACACGGGGATTCCGAGGATTCCAACAATGAAAGTAAACGACTGGATTATACGTCTGAATGATTCTGAACTAGGATCATAGAAAATTAAGAAATAAGTATTTATACAACATAATATAGGTGAGATGTAAAAAAGGCTACTGTGAAGTACCCAAGCGGGCTTTTGCCCTCATAGCATATAAATATTCCCACTCAAATAAAACGGCATAATCTTTGAGAAACCGTTTTATTCATTGTTTGTTTTGTTTGTATTAAGTGCATCCATTCCAAGAGAGGAACGGATGCACTGTTTGTTTTATAGATGACTAGAATATCAAAGCCTTATCAACTTCTGAAATAATAGAATTAAAGAAGCTATATGAAAACAATACAGCCTTTCATCTTTTGTCATGGAACCGATATCCAAGCCCCAGCATCAGATTGTTGGGATCCTTAAACTTGCTCAACTGGTATCCAACGTGCAGGAACAAGTGGCGTGTGACATAAGTTTTGAGAGCTAGAATCTGGTAGAATCCCTGCGTATCATCTCCATGGCATACCAGATTCCGTCCTAGCCCGGCATTGATTGAGAAAATGGGCATTACCAGTTCTGCACGGAGGGACAACCCCACTGCAAATTGCTCACGAAAAGGAGGACGATGAAACTTTAAATCGCCCGAATAACTTCCTTCCAATTTATAATCTTTGATATTGGCACTCTCGTCATACTGCGCATCCACAGAAAGGCCCGCCCGAAAATAGTTGTTGAAGTTATACATTGGAGCAAAGTTGAGACCTGCAATACCAAACGAACCGGGAACCAGACTCGGTATATTGTCCTTTACGAATCCCCTCTTACGAGTGGCACCGTATATTACCAGATCATAACTGACATGCGGCTTTATAAATACCCGCTTGGGGGATACTGTTCCGAGTGTCTCATCCGCATCTCCAAAGGTGCGTACAATGCCGACTCTCCCACCGATCACATTGAGCCCACCATTAGGATAATGCGTGTTTCCGTTAGAAAAATGTGTGAAGTCCACACCTGCGGCCAATTTCCATTGCGGATGAAGCTGCCAGTTCAAGATAAACCCCAGATTGATGTATGCATTGATTTTAGAACCGATAACCTCATTCTGCGGATTATATAGCCCGTCATATTTCTTCCAACCGAAAGAAGCACCGAAATTCCACTCGTAATCAAATGACAAGAGAGGCGAAAGTTGTACAATAGGTGCCCCCTGAAAAGCATATACCACCACCGGATTTCCAAGTTCAGCGGGAGAGTGGAAGGTATTATAAGATACACCTATCCCCTGATAGGCATGGGGGTACAGCCGGCCTAATCGGGAATCTTTATTGAACCGGAAAGCATACTTCAGATGTAGGGAAAGTGACTGGTCAATGGTCTTCTGCCGTGCATTATCTCCTTCCAGAAAGCTGTTTGTCGGAGCTACATACCCCGGACGAATATCAAAACCAATCTGATGCTTCACAATTGTCTGAGCCTTCAGATTCCCGCCAACTACAGAAATCGTCAACAGACAAATAATGTATAGTAACCGTCCGGTATTCATATCTTTAGTCATTTGATATTTTCTCGTGTTATGTAATATGCAGCAGGCATTTTACTTTGCAACGTGCCGTTTATGGTCCGCCGTTTCCCGGTCTTTGGGTGAACAGCATAGAGGGCGTATCTAGTTTCAAACCAGTAATACTCTATCAGCACAGTGATACGCTGGGTCGTATAAGGTGGAATAGAGACTTCTATCTGTTCCGTATTGGAAAAAGGTAATGTTTGCTGCTTGGAAGTATATCGCACCTGTTTACCGTTCATCTGCAAATGACCGTTTTCTACGCTTGGTATCTCTACTGTCAGGTTACTTTCTCCCAATAGTTGAAAAAGTTCCGGCATGTCGCTTCTGAACATCACTTCATGATAAACATTCTCGTAAGGAGACAGTAAACACGGATAGTCAATACCCCAGCCATTAGGTTGCACAAAACTCCTTTTTGCTTCGATTCTTTTCTCATAAGAATCCTCGTCTAAAGAATAATAAGTGATATGATCAATCACATACCTGTCCGATGGTGAAATATCAACGTATATCTCCTGAGACTCATATTCGTTGCTCACCGTGAGTTTGAATTGAAAATGAGTAGAACGGGCATTCTCTTCTACTGCAATCTTCAGTTCCCGGGGATTACTACGTTCGATAGTGAAACCGATCAATTCCTCATTGCACACAATCTTGCCCTGTCCTTTAAGATATGGAAATTGGTCCGTTGTTATCAGATCACCACCCGCATCATACACTGCATACGAATAGGTAAAACCTTCATCATACGTATACACTCCCAATACGTCCCAATTGGAAGAAGCAAACCGAATGATTTTGGTGTCGCCATTGCCATCCAAAGTCAGTTCGGAATCGGCAGACCGGAAATCGTCAACAAATACATCACCGTTACAACCATAAAACACCAATAGAATAAGAATATATTCCGTTAAGTTTATGAATATCTTCATGTTGTTTAGCTCTAGTCATTACATTGAGGACAAAAGTAATATATATTTTTAGAACTCAATGGCTTTAACCCATGTAAAAATATAACTAAAGTTACATACAACAAGCGAATAACAAATCTAATCAAACAATTCTTTCAATACTTCCAGTGATTTCAAAGCCGGGAAATCCGGCAGATGCAAGCGATAATAGTCATTCATAATGGTCAGGCAACGAGCACGTTCCGCACGACTCATGCCGAAAAGATGCATTGTTTCATAATTCATGCGCATCAACTGGCGGAGTCGCCCTGCCTCCTCAGGATTAATATAGGAAGAATGCAGTTGGGGACGAATGGAAGTGAAACAGGCATTCAGCAAATCAAAATAATCGCCTGTATGGTAGTCTTCCAAATTAGGGTAAAGCCCCAAAAAGCGGGAAAGTCTCATCAAAAACACCAGATGAAAATTGGCAAAACCTCCCCCACACTCATCCAGCCAAATAATTGAATGTTGCAAATAAGCGAACAAAGGACGATTCTCTGCCTCCTCCCGAACTGCCCGATAGAGGAACTCTGACAAGAAAAGTGCCATTGAAGATTTATACGGGTCATAGGGAATAGAAGAAAAGGGATAAAAAGATTTCGCCTCCTTGATGCGATAAAGTGTCGCATTCGGACGATAATCGGCCTCGAACTCAATGAAAGACAACGGTTGGAACAGAACAGACTTCACTGCCGCCTTTCGCGAACGAGGTACTGCGACAAGAAACGAAGCCCTTCCGGACAACTCCGTATACATATCTACAATGATAGAAGTATCATTATATTTGAGCGTATGAAGAACTATTCCTTTTGTCTTTTGCAGCATATACTTGCATATTTCAATCCGGTAGCAAAACTACAAAAAAAATGCGACCAATGCCCTATTTCATCCTGAAACAGTCTTTTTAATCTTCCGTACTTTTAAGAATCCAAAACACATAATAACCAGAAGTAAACCAATGAGCCCCCCTCTTATGAGCCAGAAAGTGAATGTAGATTCTCCTTGGCCTACTTCATCTGTAAAGCCGAACTCACTTTTACATCCGGCTTCCTGAAGAATCTGTTGATAAAGTAGTTTCATATCGTAGGCCTTATCCGTAGCAATAAAGAATTTGCCACTCTCTATCTTACAATTCACATAAGGAGCTGTAAGAATGACACCATTGAATAAGAATCCGATATGCTTGCCTATTGACTTTTCCGTCGCTTCAGCCCAAGTCGTTTTATGAGAGTCGTCCAATACTCCGAGAATACGGTAAGCCATATTGTCCTCGTTCGAGTCCGACACTGAATCCAGTTTTATCCTTGCGAAATCTTTCACTGTCACAATCGGGTCTGCCGACAAACTGTCATGCTCCATATCAATCACATAATACCAGCCGTTAGGACGGACAGAAGTACTCTCAAATGAAGAAAAGCCGCACCAAAGAAGCAACAAAAAAGAGATAAATAAAATAGTTCTCATAATATATTTAATTTAGAGTGATTATCGGAAATAGTTAGTAAATAGGAACATAAGCTATTCAATCAGTTATTTTGTATCATATCTTCCAGCCTTCTCAATTCTTTATTCGCTTCAAGGAGTTGTCCCACTTTCCGATATAAATGCCGGAATACAAAGATATCAAGAATGACCAGCAACAACACAATACCCACAATAATACATCCCCGTACAAGAGTAGCATAAATGATGAACCAGGCAAGGAACGGAACAAAAGCAACATAAGTACTGATGTATCCCCAATAAAGCGATGATTTATACTGCAAAACATGAAGAATCTGGCGTTCCAAATCATATTTCATGCATCCTGCTTGTTTGAGTTTATAATACTGAAACAGATTTATCCCGAAGGGTACCGAGATTGCAATAAAGAATACTATATTCGACATGGCCAGGAAAAAGGGGTCAATCAGAATGTAAACTAAAACATTCAAAAACAAAAAAAACAGAATCCCCAGAGAGATCCGTTCATACCATAATAACCGGTTATAGCTGGTCATTCTCTTCTTTGCGAGCATTTCTTCAACTTGCTGCCTTTCGACAACTTCCTGACAATTGATCTTATCATTAAATTGTCCCCATGCCTTTTTTAGTTCATCAAATTCCATATTATATTCTATTTATCGGTTCGACATCTTTTTCAGTTTCTCTTTAATACGATGAATACGGATGGCCACATTATTGCGACCCACTCCTACTATTTCCGCTATTTCATCATAACTTTTTTCATCCAACCAAAGCATAATATACATCTTATCTACATTATCTAATTGATGTATAAGCTGATACAGATGTTTCATGCATTCGTCATGTTCGCAATCATCCAGTATATCTATGTCTTGTTTCAATGGTACATAATCATAATTCTTCTTTTTCCGCAGGTTTGTGATGCAAGTGTTGAGTGTAATCCGATATATCCATGTGCTCACGCTACTATGACCTTTAAAGTTCCGAAAGCTCTTCCACAAACTAAGAACGACATCCTGATACAAATCATTAATATCATCATTGTCCCTCGCATACATAAAACATATCTTATAAATGATACGTTTGTTCTGCAATAGCATATCTATAAATTCTTTATTGTCATTCATCGTTCTTAGCATTTGTCCCGTTAGTCGTCAAAATAATCATTTAGTTACAAAGAGAAACATAAAAAACTGCATTTTTATGACTTTGCAGATTTCTTTTTTAAACCGGATTACATTCTTACAAAGAAAAAACAAGTTCGCGATTTAAATCGGAAATAAACTTTCCTATATATTAAGGTATACAAGTATATATACTTCCCGGTATTTTTAAGAGAGCGTACATTTTCTCACAAAAAAATCTGCCATTTATTCCACTGATTTTCAATATAAAACAAAACATCAAGAGAAAAAAACGACTATTTTATCGAAAAAAATTTAATGAATAGTTTGTCAGTTTCAAAAAAGTTCCTACCTTTGCATCCGCAATCGAGAAACAAACACTGATTCGAGAAAGCAAAATGCAGAAATGCAACAACAGGATGGCCCGTTCGTCTATCGGTTAGGACGCAAGATTTTCATTCTTGAAAGGGGGGTTCGATTCCCCCACGGGCTACAAGTAAAAAGAATAAAGAACTAAAAAATAGATTAGTCGAAATGGCAAATCATAAATCATCACTGAAAAGAATCAGACAAGAAGAGACTAGAAGACTTCATAACAGATACTATGGTAAGACCATGAGAAATGCTGTTAGAAAGCTTCGCGCAACTACAGACAAAGCTGAAGCAGTTGCAATGTATCCGGGCATTACAAAGATGTTGGATAAGTTGGCTAAAGTGAACATTATTCACAAAAATAAAGCTAACAATCTGAAATCTAAGCTCGCTCTTTATATCAACAAGCTCGCTTAATACATAGGAATTTAACAATTCTATATAGCATCAGGCTGAACTTTTAAGTTCGGCCTTTACTGTGTATAGACACTTGACTATCAAGCCTATCGTAAAAGTACAGAATCCACTTTCATTCTTCATTTTTCACGGTTTATTCTTCGCCAAGTCGACAAATTTCACTATATTTGCTCTGTTATTAAAGTTAGAAAGGCAATTATGAGCGAAGAACAAATCACTCCCAATAACGGGTCTTATTCTGCGGATAGTATCCAAGTATTGGAAGGTCTTGAAGCAGTGAGAAAACGCCCTGCGATGTACATCGGTGACATCAGTATAAAGGGACTTCACCATTTGGTATACGAAATCGTTGACAACTCTATCGACGAAGCTTTGGCCGGCTATTGCGACCATATCGAAGTAACGATCAACGAAGACAATTCAATCACAGTACAGGACAACGGACGCGGTATTCCGGTCGACTATCATGAAAAAGAAAAGAAGTCGGCACTGGAAGTAGCAATGACCGTCCTACACGCCGGAGGTAAATTCGACAAAGGTTCCTATAAAGTATCCGGAGGTTTGCACGGTGTAGGTATGTCTTGTGTAAACGCGCTGTCTACTCACATGACTACGCAAGTATTCCGCAACGGTAAGATCTACCAGCAGGAATATGAAATAGGCAAACCGCTATATTCGGTAAAGGAAGTCGGTACTGCCGACATTACGGGAACCCGCCAGCAGTTTTGGCCGGATGATACCATTTTTACAGAAACGGTATATGATTACAAGATCTTGGCTTCACGACTACGCGAGCTGGCTTACTTGAACGCCGGCCTGCGTATCACGCTGACAGATCGCCGGGTAGTGAATGAGGACGGTAGCTTCAAAAGTGAACAGTTCTATTCGGAAGAAGGACTGAGAGAATTTGTACGTTTCATCGAGTCTTCACGCGAACACTTGATTAATGACGTGATTTACCTGAACTCCGAAAAACAGGGAATCCCCATTGAAGTAGCAATCATGTACAATACAGGGTTCTCGGAAAACGTTCACTCTTACGTTAATAATATCAATACGATTGAAGGTGGTACGCACCTCGCTGGTTTCCGCCGTGCACTGACCCGTACACTGAAAAAATATGCCGAAGACAGCAAGATGTTGGAAAAGGTAAAAGTAGAAATCTCAGGAGACGACTTCCGCGAAGGTCTAACTGCTGTTATTTCCGTAAAAGTAGCTGAACCTCAGTTTGAGGGACAAACGAAAACGAAGTTGGGTAACAACGAAGTCATGGGTGCCGTAGACCAGGCCGTAGGTGAAGTTTTGTCATACTACCTGGAAGAACATCCGAAGGAAGCAAAAACGATTGTAGACAAAGTGATCCTGGCTGCTACAGCACGCCACGCAGCAAGAAAAGCCCGTGAAATGGTACAACGTAAATCTCCGATGTCCGGTGGTGGTTTGCCGGGTAAGCTGGCAGACTGTTCGGATAAAGATCCGTCAAAATGCGAGTTATTCCTCGTCGAGGGTGATTCGGCAGGTGGTACCGCCAAGCAAGGACGTAACCGTATGTTCCAGGCAATCCTTCCGCTTCGCGGTAAGATTCTGAATGTTGAGAAAGCGATGTATCACAAAGCGCTGGAAAGTGACGAAATCCGTAACATCTATACCGCATTGGGTGTCACTATCGGAACCGAGGATGACAGTAAAGAGGCCAATATTGAAAAACTGCGTTACCACAAGATTATCATCATGACCGATGCCGATGTCGATGGTTCTCACATCGACACACTGATTATGACGTTCTTCTTCCGCTATATGCCGCAGATCATTCAAAACGGTTATCTGTACATCGCTACTCCCCCGCTCTATCTCTGCAAAAAGGGTAAAGTAGAAGAATATTGCTGGACAGATGCACAACGCCAGAAGTTTATTGATACTTACGGCGGCGGTTCGGAAAATGCAATCCATACACAACGTTACAAAGGTTTGGGTGAAATGAATGCCCAACAGTTGTGGGAAACAACTATGGACCCTGAAAACCGTATGCTGAAACAAGTGAATATCGATAACGCTGCAGAAGCTGACTACATCTTCTCTATGTTAATGGGTGAAGACGTAGGACCACGCCGAGAGTTTATTGAAGAAAACGCAACGTATGCGAATATCGATACATAATATTAATTTTACGTTTTTATAAACCAACCTCACATCTTACAACGAGGAAACGCCGATGGAGAAGGAGCATCCTTCGATCGGCGTTTTTCTTTATCCATATCTTAATAAAGACTAAAGACAGTAACATTTTCAGTGCTAAATCACTATATTGCAAAAAACATAGAAAACAGTAGCTATGAAGATGAAAACTACTAACCCGTTATTCGCAAAGATCAGACTATTTCTTATTGTCCTGACATTGTGCGTTATCGTTACCTGCATCTTTCTGGTCATCATTCATCCGGAAGCATGGATAGCACCAGTATGTGTAATGGCCGTAGCACTATGCATCTTGCTATATCAGGTATTTGGCACACGTAAGAAATAGGAAGTTTAGATAAAATGTTGCTTTTTCAATTCTTCGGCAACAGCTTCAAGTTCTTTGTACCATTCTTCACCGAATTTACGAATCAAAGGTTCTTTCAGAAATTTATAGACAGGGACATTCTCTTTTTTTCCTAACAGAACCGCAGCCTTGCATACATCCCAACGATGATAATTCACCGCTTTATAAGGTCCGTAATCTCCAATGCGAATAGGATAAAGATGACATGATATCGGTTTATAGAAATCTGTTTTTCCTTCCCGGAAAGCTTTTTCAATAGCACAGTAGCAACATCCTTTCTCGTCATAACAAGTAAAGACGCAGTCTTTGTTATTTACAATAGAAGTTACCAAGTCTCCTTCCTGGTCAGTATATACCACCCCCTGCTTTTCTATCACCGCACGCGCTTCCGGAGCCAGTTCATCCCAGATAACCGGCAACACTTCCTCCAGTTTCATCACTTCATCCAGTTCTACCGGTGCTCCGGCATCTCCCTCAATGCAACATTCACCTTTACAGGCATCCAAGTTACAAAGAAATTTCTCCTGAAGTACATCAAGCGATACAACTACATCATTAATCTGAATCATAAAACTTATGTGAGACAAAAAGGGCGGAGTTCTACTCCGCCCTCCCAGTTATAGAAATCTAAATTACTTAATCAAAACATTCCCGTTCATTTCAGCCGGAGCTTCCAGTCCCATAATCTTCAGGATAGTTGGAGCAACGTCTGCCAGACGGCCATCTTCTACTTTCGCAGCTTTGTTTTCTGTTACGTAAACACAAGGAACCGGATTCAAAGAGTGGGCAGTATTCGGAGTACCGTCTTCATTCAAAGCATGGTCAGCATTACCATGGTCAGCGATAATGATTGCTTCGTAATCCTGTGCTTTAGCGGCTTCGATTACATCTTTCACACAAGCATCAACAGCAACAACAGCTTTTTCGATTGCTTCGTAAATGCCGGTATGACCTACCATATCACCGTTAGCAAAGTTTACTACGATGAAGTCATATTTGTTTTCATTGATAGCAGCCACCAGTTTGTCTTTTACTTCGTAAGCGCTCATTTCCGGCTTCAAGTCGTAAGTAGCAACTTTCGGAGACGGAACAAGAATACGGTCTTCGTTATCGTACGGAGTTTCACGGCCACCGTTGAAGAAGAATGTTACGTGAGCATACTTTTCTGTTTCTGCAATATGGAGTTGGTTCAGTCCCTTAGCAGCAAGGTATTCACCCAACGTATTAGAAACGTTTTCTTTATCGAATAAGATGTGTACACCTTTGAAAGAAGCGTCATACGGAGTCATACAGTAATATTGCAGTCCCGGGATTGTACGCATACCAGCTTCCGGCATATCTTGTTGAGTCAATACTACTGTCAACTCTTTAGCACGGTCGTTACGGTAGTTGAAGAAGATTACTACATCTCCTTCTTTGATTGTTCCATCGAAGTTAGCATTTACAATCGGTTTGATAAATTCGTCTGTCACGCCTTCATCATAAGATTCCTGCATTGCCTGAACCATATCGGCAGCTTTCTTACCTTCACCCTTTACTAACAAATCATAGGCTTCTTTCACACGTTCCCAACGTTTGTCACGGTCCATAGCATAATAACGGCCGATGATTGAAGCAATCTTTCCTGCTGACTTTTCACAGTGCGCAGATAGTTCTTCGATAAAACCTTTACCGCTCTTCGGATCAGTGTCACGACCATCCATAAAGCAGTGGATGAATGTATTGTCAATATTATATTCTTTAGCGATGTCGCAAAGTTTGAAGAGATGAACGAGTGAGCTATGTACGCCACCGTTAGAAGTCAGCCCCATGAAGTGAACATTCTTTCCATTTTCTTTTGCATAAGAAAAAGCAGCGACAATCTCAGGATTCTTCAGAATACTATTATCAGCGCAAGCACGGTTGATTTTTACTAAATCCTGATAAACCACACGTCCGGCACCGATATTCAAGTGACCGACTTCCGAGTTACCCATTTGTCCGTCGGGCAAACCTACGTTTTCACCGCTTGCCTGAAGCTGGGAATGAGGGTAAGTATTCATCAGATAATCCCAATAAGGAGTGGGAGTGTTGAAGATTACGTCGTCTTTCTTTTGGTCGCCTAATCCCCAACCGTCGAGGATCATTAAAAGGGCTTTCTTACTCATAATATTTCAATATTTAAATTATCACTCTGATTTTCCGGCTGCAAAGGTACAAAAAAGATGATTACCTGAACGTTTAATCTATGTTAAGTTGCAGAGTAAAAGAATACAAGGCTATGGATATTTTCCTTACTTTGTAAGGATAGTATTAAACACGTTCATCAAAAAACTATTATTATGAAAGCAACCTTATTCTGCATTTTACTTGTATTATCGGGCATACTAAGTGCACAAACAATCGACAATCCTCCTTTCAAAGCCCGTTCGGGAAGTATCTCCAACATTACCCGCATAGAACGTACTCCAGAAAGTACACGAGTATACATACATGCTATTTTTCGTCCGCACTGGTGGATTAAAGAAAAAGGAACAAGTTACCTGGAAGATGCAACCACCGGAAAGAAATATAAGTTTAAAGGTGCAGAAGGTATCGAAATCAATAAAGAAGTATATATGCCTGATTCCGGTGAAAAAGACTACGTGCTTATTTTCGAACCCCTGCCTGAAGAAACTCAAACGATCCACCTTCTCAGCCCGACTAATTATGAAGGGAATACATACGATATTTCCTTGATTCCGCAGAAAGGAAAGAATACTCCTCCACTAGCTGCCGTCAAGGGTAACTGGTTCAAGACAGACGGCTCCGGTCAGTGGGAATACGGAATTTACGATTCAATCACGATCATGAATAATCGGATATACACCAATGAAAGTATCCGCAAGAAAGGGAAACGAATTGAGATGACCGTTAAAGACAAACAAAATGGGACTATCCGTACATTGTTGATAACCCCGCAAAAGAGTGGCAACTGTATTATAAAAACAGACCAAACAAATGAATTATCGTATACCCGCCAAAAGGCTGCCATAAGCACAATAGAGCCGGACAATGGTTTTCAACAGTTCTTCCGTAAAGATACCGCCTGTCTGCAAGGATATATCGATGGCTACGACCCGCGTTTGGGATTCGAGACAGGACTTGTTTATCTATCAAATGAACTCACCCGTGAAGATTATCCTACTGTTGTGCAAATTGATAAAGACGGAAGTTTTACATGCAAGTTCGTTATTCATCATCCGGTAGAGCAATCATTAACCCTCAACAATGACTGGATTCCATTCTATATTGAGCCTGGACAAACTCTCACCATGTACATTGACTGGGAAGCAATCATGGCTCGAAGCCGCGCACGCGATCATTATTTTCCGATTAACAATATAGCATATATGGGACCGACAGCTCCCTTCTCCTATATACTATCCGATTTTAGCAAGTCTATTCCTTATCGGTACGAAGATTTATCCAAATCACAAAAGACACTTACTCCCAACCAATACAAGGAACACATGAGACCTATCATCGCACAATGGAAACATATTGCCGATTCCGTATGCCGGGTCTACCACCCCTCCCTGAAGGCAGTTTGCCTGATTAAAAACAAGGTAAAACTGCAAACAGGAAATGCATTCTTCGATTTTGCAATGAGCAGGGATTATTATGCCAAACAAGATACGGCCAATCAAGCCTTAAAAGTAAAGGAAGATGATTCGTATTACGATTTCCTAAAAGAGATGCCACTTGACGATAAAACAATTCTCGCAGATGAGAAAGCGGACGTCTTCACCAATCGCTTTGAATTTATGGCTCCCCTCCAAAAAGCTTATTCGGACGAAGTCGAAGGATCGGTGGAGATTCCTTTTACTTACCCAGAAAAGCCTCTCTTGACATTCCTGAAAGAAAAAGGAGTGAAACTTAATGCTGAACAAGAAGCGATAAGGCAAAAACAGGAAAAACTTGCCGGACAAGAAATAAAAATAACGCTTGCAGAACTTCAAGAAGATGACAGGAAGACCAGTGCTCTATTTAAACAAGAAGAAAAACTGGTAAAAGAATACATGGACTATATCAATAAACAGAAACCTTCTCAAAAAGAAAAGTCACAGCAAGAAGAAGATAGGGCCAGCATAGCAATGGAACAGAAATATGAAGAGAAGAAAAATGCCATTATCGCCCGGCTATGCAATACTCCCAATCCTCTACTCTGGCAAATAGCCAAAGTACGCCGTCTCACTTATGACCTACAAAATATAAAAACAAAAACAATTGCCCGTGAATATATAGACAGCCTCAAGCAAGAATTTACCGCCCCCTTCTTAGTTGCCGAAACTGAACAATTGTTTGAAAATGCTTATCCTTCGGAAGATGCTAAATCATACCAACTCCCGGAAGGCAAAGCAACCGACATTTTCCGCAATATCATCAAGAATCATCCGGGCAAAGTACTATTTGTTGACTTTTGGGCCACTAGCTGCGGGCCTTGCCGTAGCGGAATAGAAGCAACAGCAGACTTGCGCAAGAAGTACAAAGATCATCCGGAGTTCCAGTTTATTTATATCACCGGAGAAAGAGAATCTCCGGCAGGAGCTTACAAACAATATGTCGAAAAGCATCTGAAAGGAGAAGCAAGTTATTATGTCACCGGAACGGAATATAATTACCTGCGCCAACTTTTCCATTTCAACGGCATTCCTCATTACGAACTCGTAGAGAAAGACGGCAGTATCTCCAATGAAAAATTAAGTAGTTACAGTATCGGACAATATTTGAAGAAACGTTTCGGTACTTCCGAACCTTCGGAAACAGAGCAGCACGCAGAGTAAGTGCGGACTGCAAACAATAGAAATTCGAAAAAAACGGTGCAAAAGAATGGAAGCCAGCTTGATTTTCCGTACCTTTGCACCGCTTTTACATTAAAATCATAGAAATATGGACGATTCAAACCCGCGAACGTGCACAACTAGTATTAATTAAAGCGAACAGAGTCATTGAAATCTGATGTCTCTGCTCGTGCTAAACAAACGAAAGGAGACAATAAGATGAGAACGTATCTTTATTGTGAGGCCGGCTTTGTGGAAAAAGCACAATGGCTTCCTAATAGCTGGGTAAACGTAGTATGCCCGAACAATGATGACTTTGAATTTCTGACTAAAACACTCAACGTACCCGAATCATTTCTTGATGACATAGCCGACACGGATGAACGTCCGCGTACGGATACGGAAGGTAACTGGCTGTTAACGATCCTGCGTATCCCTGTGCAAAACAAGCAGAACGGAAGCCTGCCTTTCGCCACTGTACCTATCGGCATAATCACAAACAACGAGATTATAGTATCCGTATGTTATCATAACACCGATTTACTACCGGATTTCATCGAACATACCCGTAGGAAAGGTATTGTAGTCCGTAATAAACTCGATCTAATTCTCCGGTTGATTTACTCTTCCGCCGTATGGTTCCTGAAATATCTGAAACAAATCAATATAGATATCAGTGCAGCAGAGAAGGAGTTGGAACGCAGCATCCGTAATGAAGACCTGCTCCGTCTGATGAGATTGCAGAAAACCTTGGTTTACTTCAACACCTCCATTCGTGGCAATGAAGTGATGATAGGTAAACTTAAGACTATTTTCCAGGATACGGATTTTCTGGATAAAGAGTTAGTGGAAGACGTTATCATCGAATTGAAACAAGCACTCAATACGGTGAACATTTACAGCGACATTCTCACTGGGACAATGGACGCCTTCGCCTCCATTATCTCAAACAATGTGAACACTATCATGAAACGTATGACCAGCTTGTCTATCGTCTTAATGCTCCCTACATTGATTGCCAGTTTTTATGGCATGAACGTAGATATTCATCTGGAAGAAGTGCCCTTTGCTTTTTCTTTGATTGTACTCTTCTCTATCGGATTGTCCACGCTGGCGTTTGTGATATTCAGAAAGATCAAATGGTTCTGATCTTTCACTTAACATTATAGAATATTACCTTTACCGTTACAGTATTACTGAGACGATAAAGGTAATATCTATTAAATCTTCAAAACAATCTTCCTATTCCAACGAAAGATACTCTATAACAGGGAGCCATTCTGTATTATCACATCCATTATCTCCTCTCATGGATACCATAAACTGAACTTCATCTCCTTTATTGACCGAAACCGTATTAGTTCCCATATCTACAAAATTTTGATTGGAGCTTTCTATTGTCATACTCCAAAACGGAATCTGATAGTTCTTTCTGACAGATACATCAACTCCGTCTCCACAAGTACCCGGACGACGTACCTTTCCACGAACCAGAATTTTACCCGAAGCTGGAGCCTTCCATATCAAAATAGGTTGTTTATTGACATCCGGGTGCATAGCAGCAGCCATTTGTGGGAAGTTACGTACAGGATTAGTGTCCGTACGTTGCCAACCAATGTAACAATATGTGTCAACATCCCAAAAATTACGGGAACTATTCCACAAAAGTTCTTTCATCTCACTGCCATCCAAATATTTATAATACCAATCGAAACGTCCTTGCTCACTACTGAATCCACTAAACTCTGTTGAAAAATCCCAAACTTCACCTACCCATGTTCCATTCTTCAAATTAGGAGACACATTTATATTACTTGTATAAACATTTGTCGTCACTTTATCTTCAGCTAAAGAAAGGCCTTCACTATTTCTCACATTTATAAAATCCACACCAGAAACTTCCGCTTGAGTTGTTCCATAAATGATACCTCCAAGAGTTCCTCCATAATTAATGTACACATCTTCAATTCTGACATTTCGTATAGTTCCTGTCCCTTCATCTACTACAAAACGAAACAGACTATTCTGAGGAACTTTCACATCTACACGAATATCCTTATAAACGACCCCATCGACTACTCCCTCATTATGAGGTTCAATAGCCATTACAGCTTCCAGCTGCCACACATTCGGACGTGAAATATTAAGAACATCTATCCTCTCATACCGAATATTACGAATGTCCTGATTGGTTTCATAACCTATTGTCATGGGATTAGAGGAATCACACCAAACTACACAGTTTCGAAAAGTTACATTCTCACAAGTTTGAGGGACGGGCATTTCGTTTATAAAATCTCTTGCCTTGACAGCCAATATATCATCATGCCCCCGAAAAAAACTATTCTCAACCAGTACATCATGGCAACCCGTTATATCACAGCCATCCGAACTCATCCCATGAGATATTGTATGTACATTATCTATATGTATGTTATTACTTTGATACATGGCAATAGTCCAAACTTTAGGATGCATCACATTAATACCTTCGATTTTAATATTATTACTTTTCTTATTAATACAAACAATACGTCCTTCATCCCCCAAGCTAGTCAGATGTTCTCCACAAATCACACCACGCCCGCGAATAGTGACATTCTGAAGTTCCACCCCATAAAAACGACCATATACAAAAGCTCCTCCTGCAATATAATATATTTTATTACTTTCGAGTTTATAAAATTTATGCTCATAAACTCCAGGAGCAAAATATACGACATTAGGGTCATCTTTCGAAGGAGCATCTATTTCCGGAGGGTTAGCAAAAATATAAAGATTCTTAGTTGCACTACTACCATTTTCTGAATCACCATTGATCTTAACAAAATATTGTCCCGGCTCACGAATAACAAAAGAAATCTCACTACCATTCACTTTAGGAACTATTTGTGCTCTTGACGGAAGAATCTCAACAGAACTAACAGAATAGTTAGGTTTTACTTTTATCGCAACCGAACCTTTAAAATCGAAATAAGCATATTCAGGATATACGCTTCCATAATCACCTCCGCCTGTGGCTTCCGTACGATAAACAAAACAAGACTGATCGTTCACCCAAACAGAATGGTCCATTCCAATTACATTCTGTGCCAAATTGCCAGGAGCCGGATATAATTGAAGATATTCAGTCTCAACCGGTTCGTCACCTTCATTGTCACTTCCACCATTTCCTTCATTGTCTTTAACCGCTTTATCGCTACACCCTGCTAAAAACAGAATGGTAGACATTGCGATAGAAACAAATATATCTAATATATGTACCATAATACTTTTTTAATATTACAAGTTAATTCTTATATTACTATTTCATCATATAAAATTTTAAAATACCACCTTCCATTATATCTTTATGCGAAATACTATTTCCAGTCAGTTCTTTACCGTTCAGTTCTATCTTTCTCACATGAATATTTTCAAGAGAGTAATTCACGGTCTCAACAACAAATCGCTTATTATTTCCCAATTCAATTGTAATTCTCGGAAGTTGTGGAGCACCCAAAATATATTCTCCGCCGCAAGGATTTACCGGATAGAATCCCATAGCAGAAAAGACATACCAAGCAGACATTTGTCCACAATCATCATTACCACAAAGTCCATCAACACGATCAAGATATTTTGTCTTACAAATATAATTCACCAGTTCTTCCGTCTTTGAAGGTTTACCAGCCATTCTATACAGATAAGCCACGTGATGACTAGGTTCATTCCCATGAGCATATTGCCCGATCAGGCCGGTCACATCCGAAGAAAAACCTTCATTATGCACCACTTCTTTCAATATAAAAAGAGAATCCAATTTAGTAATAAATGCATCTTCTCCTCCCAACATATTAATCAAACTATCAGGCTCGTGCTGAACATGCCATGTATATTGCCAGGCATTTCCTTCTGTATAATCTCCTCCAGAAGTGCTCTCATGTGATATAACTAATTTATCAAACGGTGTCCGCCAGTTTCCTTTTGAGTCCTTCGGCCGCATCAGACCGGCTTCTCTGTCAAATAAGTTTTTATAGTAACCAGCCCGTTTAGTAAAGAAACGGTAATCATCTTCTTTACCAAGAGCTTTAGCTAATTGTGCGGCACAATAATCATCATAACATGATTCCAATGTTCTCGACACACTCTCATCTTTTATGATATCAAACGGCAGATATCCATATTGATCATAAACATCCCAATTTGATTTAGGCAAATTTGTAAGCAAAGATGTTCTTATAGCAGAGTATGCTTTCTCCACATCAAAACCACGGAAACCTTTCAGATAAGCATCCACAATAACAGGCACAGCATGATTTCCAATCATAGTGTAAGTTTCTCCGCCCCACAAAGCCCAGATTGGTAAAAAGCCTTGTGTATCAAATTGCTTTAACATAGAATTCACAAAGTCATTTACTATTTCAGGCGAAACAATAGTATATAATGGATGCGCAGCCCTGTAAGTATCCCACAGAGATAACGTACTATAAAATGTTGGTTGGTCAGTATCAGCTATATTGTTAGGTTGAATAAATAATCGATACATTGCCGTATAGAATATCCTTTTCTGTTCAGTCGTACCTTTCACATTTATTCGCGATAAAAACTTATGCCACTCCTTATGAGCCACTTGCTTGACTGCATTGAAATCCCAACCGGGCAATTCAGTTTCCAGATTTCTCTTTGCACCTTCAATACTAACTGACGAAAGCGCTACCTTCACCAACAGCTCCTCCCCCTTCTTCAAATCAAAATCAAGTACATAACGCGGAGCTTGTTCCCGAATATCACGTAAAGGAAGCTTATGCTTTTGTTTGTAAGGCCTATTAAATTCAATCGTATAATAATAACAACGCTCAATCCAAGATTTAGTACGAGCAAAGCCTACAATGCGGGTCGACGATTCGAAAAGTTGTTCCGCATTCAGCACATATTGATGAAAAGTATTTTCATCACCTACCATTCCATTTTGAAAATCAATCAGTAACCGAGCCGAATCATTAGTATTAAAAGTATAACGATGTATCGCAACATGCGGGCTAGCTGTCATCTCGGCATTCACCTCATAATCATCGAGATATACCATATAATATCCCGGTTCAGCAAACTGGTTCTTTTTCTGATAACCACTAGCATATTCTTTCTGCTCCATATCGCCCGTATATGGCAACATCAACAAATCACCCAGATCAGGACAACCGGTACCATTCACTCGTGTTTGAGAAAATCCATAGAGTACTGTATCTTTATACTGATACCCTCCTGTATAGTCCCACGAACAATTACCACTTTGTGGTCCTACTTGAATAAGCCCAAACGGAAAACAAGCATTCGGAATGCAATGCCCAAACTCAGCTGCACCGACAAACGGATCAACGTACTGAGTATTACTCTCGACGTTTGAATGTACTGAACAAGCACTCAAACAAAAAGATAAAGAGAAAGCAGATAATAAGTTCTTCATAATTTTAATGTTTACGGATCATTGCTGCATATCCCCCTCCAGATACCATTTGAACGGGTAATACAGTATTCTTATTCACTTGTATCGTTTCTATTGAGAAATCTTTAGCATTACGCGTGGCATTTATGCCATCTTTCCAAATCTTGATTTGATATTCTCCTTCAGGTAAAAAATCAAGTTTTATAGAAAGCTCCCGAGAGTCTGAATTTGTCATACACCCAATATACCATTGTCCATCAAACGCCTGTCTTGCTATTGAAACATATTCTCCAACTTTACAATCCAACGGAATAGTCTGTTTCCAGACAGTAGGAACTGTTCGCAGAAATTCCATACATTCTGGTTCTGCAAGATATTTTGTAGGACTATCCGACAACATTTGTAACGGACTTTCATACACAACATACATAGCCAATTGATGACAACGCGTACCTATGCTCATCGGTTCATTCCAATTAGGATACCATTCCTGTTTATGAGCGTTCTCCATCGCACCTGGCGTATAATCCATAGGTCCTGCAACCATACGATTAAAAGGCAATATCAGATTATGGTCAGGATTAATAGCTTTATCACGATCGCCTTTACACTGTTCCTGCCCATAAACACCTTCAAATGTCACCACATTAGGATACGTGCGATACAATCCCGTAGGTTTATAGCAACCGTGAAAATCGACTAACAATTTATACTTAGCCGCTTCTCTGGAGACTCTCGTATAAAAACCAACCATTTCCTGATCATCACGGGACATAAAATCAACTTTTATGGCTTTAATGCCCCATTTCGAAAATTGTTTCAACGCCTCATCCAGTTTCTCATCTAGCCGTACCCATGTACACCATAAAACAAGACCCACATTCTTAGATCTGCCATACGCTGAAAGTTCATCCATATCAATATCCCGGGAAAGCTTCATGATATCAGACAAATCATACCATCCTTCATCCAGCACTACATACTCAAGCCCGTTCGATGCTGCAAAATCAATCAAGTATTTATAGGTTTCAGTATTCATCCCAGCTTTGAAATCGACTTTGTAGATATTGCAGTTATTCCACCAATCCCACAACGCCTTTCCCGGTTTCACCCATGCAAAATCATCCTTTGCCGGAGTTGCAAGCTGATAAACAAGTGTATTGTTCAACAAGTCCTTATCTTCTCTTGCAAGAGCTATCACCCGCCACGGGAACTCTGTCGGTGAAGAATACCAAGCTATAAAATTCTCCCGAGAATGTACGTATTCATCCCTGTCCCCTTTTATTTCCTTCTCTTTCGGATAATGAGGAAAAACAGCCCTTAGTTTTCCTCCTATCGAACTTTCAAGCCACATACCCGCATAATCCAATAAGTTTGCTTCCGTTATTAACACTTTTACCCCATTGATATCAAAAAGGACAGGAAGACAAGCTAGTTTTTTAGCTCCCAAATTCTCTAAAGTACATTTCGTAAACTTTGGTTCATTACCTGAATAAAAACTTTTTTCTCCCGGATACCAAACAACATCTTTCTTATTGAACATAAATTCGGCAACTTCATCCGTGACCTTATATTCACCCTTTATATTAGATAACCAACGCCACGAAACGCCGTTATCATACGCCCGCCATTCCAAAGAAATACGATCGGAAAAATCTATTCGTAGTTGATTATATATATCAGCTATCATTGAAGCCTTTTGGGATACCACCGGATGTAGGACAGTATTTACAGATGAACGGCTTACCTTTCTTACCTTTAATCTTTTATCCGCAGACATATCTGTCAAAAAAGCAATCTTCGCCTGCTTAACAATCGATTTTCCATCCATTATCACATTGAAACCAAGCGAATCCGATATCCCAATTGTTACTGATACCCGGTGATCCGGCGAATGCAATATATAATCTTTGGCAAAGGTTCCAGTAGACAGCATTATCAAGACCAATAACGCAGAGGTTCGCAGATATATTTTTTTTCTTCGCATAATCCATTTTTTTGTGGAACACAAGGTACAGAAAATACCTCTATACCTTAGTGTTCCGATGTTTATCATTTTATTTTGTTCTAGCCAATCTTAATCCTGTAGGCCACGCCCTTTCACTAGGAGGCTGTACCCAACGCGAATATGTCAGATATACGGTTCCACCCCAATTCCAAATAGAACCACCACGTTTTATCTTGGCATACTGTCCCCATTGAACAGGAATATCATTCGGATAATTCTTCGGAGTTTCCGTATATGCAGTATGCCATTCCCAACAGTGCTCTGCTACATTACCGTTCATATCATAGAAACCTAAGCTATTCGGTAGTTTAGTTGCAATTTTCTTCAAGCTGTCAGTAGTACCTTCGATCCATCCATATAACTGAAGTTCTGAATAATCATCGGTTCCTGCATATTTCGTTCTGTGCTCTGCACCGCCTCCGGCTGCATATTCCCATTCTGCCTCATTAGGCAAACGATATCCTTTAGCGTTCCAATCACACACGACACGTTCTTCAATATTATTTTGGTATATCCAATTATCCGGGTCTGTTTCTCCGTTAATAGAATAACATGGAGACAATCCCTTCAAAAAACTCAACTTGTTACAGAATACGATAGCATCATACCAGGTTATATTCGATACGGGATAATAATCATCCACTGGTGAAGGACAATCCGTACAAGTAGGATTGTAATTCATCACTTCTACCCATAACTTCTGCGTGGTTTCCACTTTTGACAAATAAAATGCCGGAACGCTTACCAGAAATGTAGGTCCTGATTCATTTCCATCATTGCCTCCCATTAGGAAAGTAGCGGACTCCATTAATATCATATCCAATCCATCATCCACATAAGACGGAGTAAACAAAATCTCATTTCCATATTGTGTACCAATCTCATTAGTTGCATAAGCTCGTACATGATAAACTTTACCAGCCTGCAATCCGGAAAGTTCACTACTAAACGCTCCCATTCCTGCCCCATCTACAGTATAATTGTCAGCTAAAGTAGGTTCCTTTGTAGTAGACCAGCAAATCCCTCGGGCTGTGACAGCCGCTCCTCCATCCAAAGTAACATTACCTCCAGATTTTGCAGTAGTAGATGTGATATCCGTTACAGATAAAGTTGATAATGTCGGCAATACAGGCTGTATAGTAGAGAATGAAATTTCCTCTCCATAAGCAGTTCCCGCAAAATTAGTTGCATAAGCACGCAGATAATAGGTTACTTCCGGAGTCAGTCCTGTCAATGTGCTGATAAATTCACCTGTGCCTGTTCCGTCTACAGTCTTATTATCTTCAATAGTAGGATTATGATCCGTAGACCAACAGACACCACGAGCAGAAATGACATCATCACCATCCTTTGTGACATTTCCACCACTGATCGCAGTAGCACCAAAAGCATTAGTCACATGTGCCGATACAACAGTTGCCAATGTCGGATTCTTTGTCGTTATGGTATATTCTTCACCATAAACCACGCCTTTCTCATTAGTGACAAAGGCACGTATGTTATAGGTTTTACCAGGAACCAGCCCTGTGATAACATGTTGGAATGTCCCTTTTCCTGTTCCACAAAGTTTCTTGTCATTATCAGTTGTCGGGCTTTCAGTTGTAGCCCAGCAGACTCCCCTTTCTGTTATATTTCCACCTCCATCGGACATTACGTGTCCGCCAGCCAATACAGATGTGGCTTTGATATCCGTCGGAGCCACAGTCATGATCCGAGGAAGCATTACAACTTCCGAATTATTTTTCTCGTCGTCACAAGCGTACAGACAGAGTAATCCTGCTATGCATACCAGCAGATGATATATTTTTGTTTTCATGTTGTTTATTCTCCCGTATTGATTGTTACTTCCATTACTTCACTGTAATTGACATATCCGTTTGTCTTGGCTCCGATCCTGAAATAAACCCTGTTACCATTTACCTGTATTTTATACTTATTAGTTTGATAAGTATTATCTGTTGCTAAATTAAAAGTAAATGTCCCATTCTCACTACCAGTACTTTCCGTTAGTTTCCGGCTATAATGGCTACTTACATCATCAACCAACTTCTGATAATCCCAATAAGCATATACCTCCGTCAATTTATAAGCCGGATCGTTCTTACTCACCTTGTAGCTTAAAGTAACTACTTCTCCATTCGCTTCAGCCGATGCTTCGATACGAGAATACGGAATAACAATAATATCCAGTTTCGTCTGTCCTTTTACTGTGGTTGTATACTCTCCTACAGTTTGAAACGGACCGGTTGCAGTAACAGAATAATCACAATTAAAAACTTTTGTATTAGCATACGATCCATCCTGCTTAGCGTAAAACCCTACAGGCTGTGTAGCTTTTGTTCCAATCTCCATGATTCTAATAATCGTTCCCGTTGAACCTTCTACCGGCAATGGCACAGGTTTACCCGTCTGCTGATCAATGATTAACCCATACAATCCACCATTCGGTGCATCATAATTATCCTTTTCACATGCTGCCAGTATACCTCCTATTAGAACAATGATTCCTATTAAATATTTAGTTTTCATAACTTACAAATTGAGTTTAGTTTAGAAATTCCGGATTCTGAATCAAACTAGGATTTGAATTCATATCATTTCCTGAGAATTTAGTATAATAGTTTTTCTCTGTAAAGACACGCTGCCGTTTAGGCAAATCATTAGCAACTTCAAACACGTACTTTCGAATACGCAAATCAAAGAAGGGATGTAGCCCTGCCCCACGGAAACCGTTAAGACCACCCTGATCTACCGGTAGATGTGCAATACGCCACCTTTTCATATCCCAAAAGCGATGCCCTTCAAAAGCTAATTCCACCTGACGTTCGTGCCTTACTTTCTCCACATCCACTACCGCAAAAGGAGTTACCACTCCAGCCCTATCCCGTATTTTTTTAATAGCCTCAAAAGCTTCAGTCTGGTACTTACCCATTTCCACAGCAGCCTCAGCTAGATTCAGATAGACTTCAGCCAATCTGAAAATCGGGAAAGATGTTTCGGTCTTGCCGAAATCCCATTGTGCTTCAGTCTTCAGATTCTCATTGACAAACTTACGAATATTGAATCCTGTTTTCGAAGCATCTCCTGTATATGTACCTCCATCTTTACCAAAAATGGTATCTTTACGTTGTGTTTCAGGATCAATATATGTCTCCAACAAGTAAGAAGGACCGGGAGCGCTTTGGGCATAATATTTGGAACCATCTTTCAAAATCAATCCTCTTTGAAACTGCATTGTTGAGCCCAACAAAGAAGAACCCGGTACATAAATGGAAGCTAAGAATCGAGGATCTTTCCCTTGAAACATTTCATACGTTGTTTCGAATGACTGTCCAATATCTATCTTTCCTTCCGAACCATCCTGATATTCAAAAGCTTCGACCATTTCAAAAGTAGGAGTGATGGATCCCCAACGGCAATAAGAATAAGGCAAATGTTTCTTATCGTATGAATTTCCCAATCCCGTAGCTACGTCAAAAAGTTTCTCGAAGATGTATTCTCCATTATCTTTTGTAACGAACAATTTATTAAAATTCTGTTCCTTGTCCGGTATCTGGTTAAATAATTTGTAAGATCCTTTTTTAATAATAAAATCCGCAGCATCATAAGCAATTTGATAGAACTCATCTGCCTTAGAACTTTCAATACCAGTAAGTTTACCCAGTCCCACTTTACCATATTTAGCAATAGAACCAGCATATAACGCAGCACGTGAACAAAGGGCCAAAGCAGCATATCTCGTCACTCGGGCTTTTTCAGTAGTTCGCACCTCGGGTAATGCTTCGGCAGCCTCTTTACAATCCTTGATAATAAATCGAAAAATTTCTTCTTCCGTTGAACGGGGAACTTCCAATTCAGCTAACGATTCTTTACCCGTATACTGCTGCGGTTTATCAATAAGAGGTACACCACCATATCTTTTTACCAAAGTAAAATAAACCCAAGCTCTCAAGAATTTGACTTCACCAATTGTTGTTTTCTTCTCATCCTCATTCATCGGAGCATCGATTATTTTCTCCAGAAAGTCATTGCAATTTCTTATCAGTCGATAAGATTCTGGATACACGGAACGTACATTTCCTTCTCCTCCCTGATCCCCCTGAATATAAATGTAATTACCTAAAAATTCATCCGGATACTCAAAAACTGCATTATATTGATCAAAAGCAGGTTCTTTCTGAAATCCCGCCGTACATTCATCCGACATGGCAGACAGGTCCATGCTACGCCATGAGTAGTCTCCATAGAAATAGCTAAAGTCCTCAATAATCATACTATTATACATATTTGCAAGTATGCCCGTTATAGCTGCCGGATCGTTCCAAACATCCTTTGGAAGTATTTTATTGTTCGACTTTATATCACTGAAAGAGTCCATACAACCTGACGTTGAAAAGAGTACTGCCGCCGTAACAATTATATTAATCCATTTATTCTTTTTCATACCAGATAGTGTTTTTAAAATGATAAGCTTAAACCGAAATTATACATCTTAGCTTGCGGATAATACCATGCATTAGAGTTATTATTTTCCGGGTCGATATTCTTCATTAACCAACCTTTGGTAAATGTCAGCAGATTACTGCCATTAAAGAATACTCGTATCTTATCGACTCCTATCTTTGAAGTCAGGCCCTTAGGAACAGTGTAGCCTATTTCCAGATTCTTTAACCTCAAATAATCCGCATCCAATAGATAATATGAATTTACCTTTTCGTTATTGGCAAATCCGGCCTTCCGCACCGGCGGTAATTTACCAATAATCCATTCACTCGCAGGATCTTTTGAATCAACGCGGTGAGAACGTTCTATCCAGATAGCCATACCGTTACTGTTTCCTTCATTCATAAAACTCTGATAAAATGCAGAGCCCAACTGAATTTTATGTCCTCCGGCTCCCTGAAACAATACATTTACATCAAATCCTTTCCTGGCAGCAGTCAAATTTAACCCGAAATAAATAAAAGGCGTATTTCCTAATCCGATAACAGAAACATCATTATCGTCAATAATGTTATCACCATTCAAATCTTTATACTTAAAATCCCCTGGTAACAAAGATTTGTTTCCATTACTATCCTGAACAGGAGAATTTAGTATTTCTTCGTAATCTCGGAATTGACCAATCATTGTATATCCCCATGTGAGATCTTTATTACGATCATTCGAGTTATTACGCCAGTTTGTATATTTATTAGAATCCGGTGCACGCTCCACATACTTATTACGACTCCGGGTAATAGTAGCATTTGATTTCACTCCGTATGTAAAATCCCCTATTGTATTATTATGTCCCAATACCAATTCAAAACCTCTAGTCATATCCGAATTTAAGTTTTCTTCCGGCAATTCAGTTCCGAAAGAAGTAGGCAAAGTAAGATTCCGACGTGCCATAAGTCCACTGCGATCACGTCTAAACATATCAAACTCAGCAGTAAACAATCCATTAAGAATAGAAAGTTCAAATCCTATATTAGCTATTTTAGACTCAAACCAAGTAAGATCCGGATTGGCAATACCGCTCGAAGATAATCCGATAGTCGTTACATTCTCTGTAAACAAGTATTTGCCACTCGGATAATAATATCCTTCGAGATATTGGAAAGGAGAAAAACCTCCCTGATCACCTACCACACCGTAAGATGCACGTAACTTAAAATTACTAATAAAGGAAATGTTTTCCTTAAAAAAGGACTCTTCCGAAATTCTCCAACCAATAGACACTGAAGGAAAAGTGCCCCAACGTTTATCGGGAGCAAAAGTACTGGAACCGTCATATCTCAACACTCCTTCAATCATATATTTATTCGCATAAGCATAATTCACACGACCGATCAATGCCATTACCAGACTAGAACCTTCCGTTCCACCATTATTCTGTTTCAGATCGTTACCTGCATTTAGAACAGGCAATGAATTTATCATAAACTCCCGGAAACCCGTCATCCACTCATAACTGGGGTTAGTTGCCTGATACATAGCCATAGCTGAGATATCATGTTTCCCAAATGTACGAGTATAGTTTAATGAAAATTGCATATCCTTGGTAATATTATTCCCCATTTCCTGATTCAACTTACCTACCGTAGAACCGACTTCTGCCTTTACTATCTCACCGGATTCTGTCGGTTCATAAGTATAAGGGTCTTTGGGATTAAAATTTTTATTTTTATAATTCCTGAAATCGTAACTCATTTTTGCTTTAGCCTTCAATCCTTTCACCCAAGGAATCTCCCAATTTATATCAAGACTGCTATTCAGGTATCTCTCATCAAAAATGCCCTGCCCATATTCTTTGAAGGTAGAACGTAACGGTCCAACCGGTTCATCAAAATAATAAGGGCTTCCGAATGGCTTTGCCTGCTGTATACTTTGAAAAACGCCACTACCACCAGACACATTACGACGATCAGACTGTGCTGTCAGCAATACATCTACGTCTAATCCTTTAGCCAAAGTTGTTCCGATATGCGCATGCATACTATATCGACGATTATTCCAGTCATTAGATCTAAAATAAGACTGTTGGTCCATTACTCCGGCAGACAAATAATATCTGGCATATTCATTCCCTCCCTTTACACTGAAATTATGAGAAGTCTCCGGAGCATTATCTCGTGTGATCGCATGAAGCCAGTTCGTACTTTTATAGAATTCACCATCACCTGTTCTGAACTTCTCCATTTTCTCCTCATTATATACATCTGCCAAACCAATATTATTGGCGGCTTCATTGGACAACATAGCGTATTGATAAGAATTATACACCTCCGGATAACGGGTCATACGTTGGAAACCATACCAACCGGAATATTCAAACTTAGGTTTGCTTTCAGTCCCTTTTTTAGTAGTCACCAGAATAACGCCATTTGCACCTTTACTACCATATACAGCCGCAGAAGCATCTTTCAATATACTGATTGATTCCACATCGTTCGGGTCCAGTTTTGCAAAACTACGTTCTACCCCGTCAACAATAATCAGCGCATTGCCAAAACCACGAATATCCATCTCCGGAATATTCTCCCCAGGAGCACCCGAGCGTTGTACGGCTCTCAGGCCGGGAAGCCTTCCTACTAAGGTATTGGCAACACTTCCCGTTTTCACGGCTGTCAGCTCTTTAGAAACAATATTGGCTACTGATCCTGTAATGGAAGCTCGTTTTTGCGTTCCATACCCCACAACAACGACTTCATCCAAATTCTCCGAATCTTCCGATAACATCACCACAAGATTTTTTTGTTGTCCTACTGTGATTTCTTTAGTTTTATATCCGATATAAGATATTTGTATAATACTGGCGGTAGTTACATTATCTAATGTAAACTCACCTTTTACATCCGTTATAACACCCCGGGATGTACCTTTGAGAATAACATTAGCACCAATTATCGGTTCTTTTGCATAATCCAATACAGTACCCGTTACTTTTCTACTTTGTTGTGCCATTAATAGACTCCCATACGAAGGAAATGTACTTAAAAGCAGAATCAATAATCCGATCAGGTACCAAGGTCTTTTCGGTTTTGTTTCCATGTTTTTAGATTAATAAGTTTCACAATAAATTAATAGATCTGATATTACCTGTTTATAGGTTTTACGCTCATGGTTATTTCTTTATAAGGCTATCATAGGCTTTATTCATTAGAGGGTTAACAATGTTGTTTTTAATCACATGAACAAAAGTAGGGCTTTAGGCATTAGGGTACGAAAACAAATCGTTCCAATGTTAACATGAATCGTTACACCCCTTAAAAACAGCTATATAAAGGGAAAAAATATTTCATTGAAGGGTTAGAGAAGAAAAATATTGCCTATCTTTTATTCATTCTTCTACTTCATATTCATTAGGATTACATCCAAACTCTTCTTTAAATCGCAAGCTAAAATAAGAACGATTATTAAATCCAACCTGATACATCACGTCACTTATCGACGATTTATCTTGTGCCAATAATTGTGCTGCTCGCTTCAACCGTATAGAGCGTATAAACTCAACAACCGACAGACCGGTCAACGATTTCACCTTCTTATATACCGCCGGCCGACTAAGCCCCACTCCTCTACACAACTCGTCTACATTGAAATCAGGATCAGCAATATTAGCCTCAATAAGTTCTACACATTTCTTCAACAATTGCTCATCCAATGTAGTTACCGTTAATTTCGTCGGTTCAACCACTATCTGTTTTCTAAATGCAACTCTTAGTTCATTACGTTGCCTGATGATATTATTAATCCGCACCATCAACAACTTCAGGTTGAATGGTTTAGAGATATACTCGTCCGCTCCGGACTCATATCCTTCTATTTTATGCTCCACCTCCCCTTTCGCTGTCAAAAGAATGACAGGGATATGTGACAGGCGAATGTCATTCTTTATTTTTGAACACAATTCGATACCATCCATAACCGGCATCATCACATCACTAATAATCAAGTCCGTTTCTTTTTTCAAAGCTATTTTCCAGGCTAACTCGCCGTTCACAGCTGTAATGACCGTAAAATAATTCGATAATGATTCTTCCAGATAGGTTAACATCTCTATATTATCATCTACTACTAATACAACCGGTTTTTCGTCTTCCGACAACAAGTCTAAAGAAATATGTTCACCAAGTTCAGACATTTCTGTTGTTTTCGAAGTTGTTACAGTGATAGATTTCGGCTGGATTTTTACTTTATCATTATCAAAATGATCCTTTCCCAATAATAATTCCACATAGAAGTCTGTACCTTTTGTATAAGTTGACTCTACCCAAATACGCCCCTTGTGCTGGTCAATAACCGCTTTAGCCAAGGCCAGTCCTATTCCGGTGCCACCCTGTGTCGAATTTTCTCCTTGATAATATCGTTCGAATATATGATTTACATCATCTGTCTTTATTCCCAAGCCATTATCGCAGATATGCAAAATAACCCTATTATCTTTCTCCCTACAATCAATAGAAATCTCTCCCCCGTTTTTAGTATATTTGAAAGCATTGCTAATTATATTCATCAGCACCTTCTCGATTTTTTCTTTATCAATCCAGACTTCAATGTTCTCCTTGTTCGAATGAAAAATGAAACGTATGCTTCTCCGTTCTGCCTCATCCTCAAAATAACACATTACGGAACGGCACAAACCAATTAGATTTTCTCTTGTAATAGCCAATTGCATCATGTTATTATCAAACTTTCTGAAATCCATAATCTGCTCGACCAGATTGAGCAACCGCCCAATATTACGCCGCACAAACATCAATTTCCGTGCGACAAGAGGTTCTAATCCCGGTTCATTGATCAATTCTTCAATAGGCGAGTAAATAAGAGCCAACGGAGTCTTCAACTCATGTGACACATCCGTAAAGAACTTCAATTTCATCTGATGTATCTTATTTTCCTCCTCTCTCATGTGATGTTCCATTATAAGTGCATTTTTTCTTTTTTCCGTCATAATCAGGTTTCGCCTGAAAAGCAACAGAGCAATAACCAAAAGACAAAAATAGATAAAGTATGCGGCATTAGTTTGCCAGAAAGGAGGAGTTACTACAATCTCAATGGTTCGCGGATAATCAGTCCATAGATTATCACAATTACTTCCATATACTTTAAAAGTATAAGTTCCGGGTTTCAGGTTAGTATAAATTGCCCGGTTTTTATTTCCTTGTGCATACCGCCAGCCCTTATCCTCTCCTTCCAACATATAACGGTAATTATTCTTTGAAGGAGAAACAAAGTGCAAGGCAACAAATGAAATACTAATACTATTCATATCATAAGGCAACGTAATCTTTTTTGTCATGTTCAGTGATTGCCTCAAAATTATACGTCCATCATAAGGCTGAAGCGGCTTGACTTCCTTATCAAAGATCATAAAGTCTGTCAAAGCAACTTTGGGAACAATCTTATTATCTTTAAAATTCTGGGGAGCAAAAATCGTAAAGCCGTTGATTCCGCCAAATACTAATTCGCCTGAACGAAGTTTATAGGAAGACCATATTTTAAATGAATTACTCTGCAAACCGTCCTGCTCATCAAAATAACGGAACGCAACTAATTTAGGGTCAAAGCGTACAAGACGCACTCCTCCCATCCAAAAATTTCCATACCCATCTTCTTGCAATGATTCGGTAGTATTGAATGTCCCATTTTCATTGATATTAAGACTATTAAATTGGGGATATTCATCATTATATCTATTGTCTATCAGTTTATTCATCCAGCCATCAATTCCAATTATCCATAAATCTGAATTACTATCTTGATGAATGACAGAAATAAATTCACCTTTCAAGCCGGTAGAAGTCGTATCATTCTTAATATGGAGTACCTTCATCCCTTCTTTGGTAAAAAGCAGCTTATTAAGTCCGTTACTAGTCCCGGCCCAGATTATTTTATTAGCCCCAGCCGATACCTGGTCTACAAAAATATCTGTCATGAAGTTGTTGGTCAATACATTATTACTGGTGGCAGTATTACTGTAATTCAGAAAAGTGCCATTATAATAATCTTCTGCCGACGGTATATACCTATATATTCCCCGAGTTGTACTCATCCATAGTTCTCCGTCTTTATCTTCTATGATCTTAAAAATTGTCATTGGAGAAATATGATGCTTACGAAGCATAGAAGTAAGTTTCAACGGCGCATTACTATCTATTTTATCTCTCTCTATTTTAGATAATATAAAAAGATTATCCCATGTACCGATCCATAGATTTCCTTTTCGGTCGAGGAAGAATGCTGAGATTGTTTCATTTGCCAGTTCAGGTGCTCTTCGGGCGTCAATAGTTTGCAGTTTCTGCGTTTTTCTGTCAAGAATCCTCAAATCAGTAGCTTGAGAACCAATCCACAAACGTCCGTCTTCATCTTCAAAAAAGGTTGCAGTCTTGTTTCTAACCGTCTGCCCTTCACGTAGATTCTCATCAAGAATACTATTATAAACTTCAAACTCTTTTCCTCCAAGTGTCAACTTGCTCATGCCATTTCGTGTACCAATCCATAAGTTACCTGAGAAATCTTCACAGAACGCACGTATATGATTATTGCTTAGTCCTTTACTTTGCCATATATGGCCATATTGGTAGGTTGCCAACAACTTCAAGTCATGACTAAACTTAAATAGGCCATCGTTCATGGTACCAATCCATATCTCGTGATTGCTTGTAATGCAGATCGTAGCAATATTTACATCAAGTATCTTTCTCCACCCCCCTCCACGTGTATACAAAAAGAGTCCATCTGCTCCGCCAATAAGAGTTGCATCAAGTGACAAGTCCTGCATACACGCCCAATGATGATCAAAAAGTAGTCTAGCCTGTCTTGTGTGTTTGTTTATCTCATAAACCCCAGTATTAGATGTAACCCATAAAATATCCTGATCAACCTCTTTTATATCAGTAACCATTGGAATATTAGGTATATACTCCTGATAAGAAAAAGAGGTTCCTTGTTTTTGCAATACCCAAAGTCCGGTATCCGTGCCAACCCATATTTTCTCATTTATTCCCTTTCGGATAGCATAAACGATTTGAGAAGACAACTCACTTTCAACTTTCAAGATAGCGGTATTCTCAAAACTTTCTTTATAAAGATTGAAAACATTTAACCCTCCTCCTTCCGTTCCTATGAATAATAGAGAATCACTGTCGTGGTATAGTGAGATGATACGAATATTACTCAATGAGTTGGATGAGTTATCTCGGATATATGTTTTCATTGAATTACCATCGTACCGGGTTAGTCCATTGAGAGTACCAAGCCATAAAAAACCTGTCTTATCTTGTATAATAGATGTTATCTCACTATGAGGTAATCCGTCGCTAACAGTCAGGTTCTTGAATAATCGCTGATCTTGAGCAAGTGCACCAGACGCTGCCATAATCAGTATTATGAATAAGATTAAAGGGTTCTTTGTCATGTCTAGGATATTATTCTTTCAATAGATGTTTTGTACAAAGATATAGAATATATTCAGTTCTGAAAGTTAATAGCCCCAAAAGTATAAAAGCCTTGCCACTTCATAATTCTTTTTATGAGTATTGCCATGAATAGACGACAAATATTAAATAATAATAGAAAAGCTCACTACTCAGAATATCTTATTAGAATAATTCAAAAGTAGCGAGCTATAAATAATAATAGGAAATACGTTTTTTCTTCTATAGAGAATTAATTAAAAGAGAATGTTTAGAGAGAGAAATTATTTTTTATCCTTGTTTACTTTTTCTTCCACCCAACGGAATAGAAACTCCAACAAATCCATTAACAGTGTTAGAGTTCTTTCCTAAGAACATATAGTCGGTTCCGAGGAACAACGGCCCTAATTTCAGACCAAGACCGAAAGATTTTCCTGCTGACTGAATGGCAGAATAGCTAAGTGCAACGTTAAACCAGCTTTTCGGACGATAATTTGCAGAGAATGTCAACTCTGTAAGAGCGTCAGGTTGTACAAAACGAGTGGTAGACAATACACCAACAGCTAATTTGTTATTGAAGAAACCGTATTCTGCACCCAACACCAATGTAGAAGCCAGACGGGACTTACGAGATTCTTTTGCATCACCTACTTCGAGTTGCAACATATCATAGTCGAGTACATCACCGTTAGTTACACGATCCATATACCCTTGAGTATCATCCTGCAACTGCTTTAATGCATTCATCACAGATGTTTCAGGATTAGCGGGATCGACCATTGCTGCATAAGTACTTCCTTTAATATCAATAGGATCCGGATTGGCTGACGCAATCTTCGTACTTGATTTTGACCAAGAGATAAAACCTAAGTCAAGAATAGATGCAGATACAGTCAGATTATCCAATATTTTATAAGAAGCACCCAAATCAATACCAAAACCGTAACCAGCGATACCCAATTTGCCACTATCAAATTCGAAGTCTGTTACATAATCCTTACCCTCTTCTTCTTGTAATTCCAAACCTTTGAAAGAACTCTTCAATTCTGCACCAACATTCAAATTTGCATGGTAATTATCAAATTTTGCTTTCAATTCAGTAGCTTGTTTAATAGCTTCTTCTGGGCTTAAGCCACTCCAATAATTTCCATCTGACCACTTTGCAATCTCTGCATCACTGGGCAGATTAGCACTCATTGCCACATTTTTGAGTTTTAACTCCATATTACCGATACCCAACAAAGCTTTCACTCTGGCACCGACTGTCAAACGACTGTTAATCTGACGTGAGAGTCCTAAACCAATTTCAGTATAAGCATTGATATTCAATTGCTGACCACTGATATCATAGTTACTGTTTCTCCAGTTTTCTTCAACAGTCTCCATCTCATTCAGGAAAGTAAACATAGATTTAGTCAAGTTCGCACCAATATCGGTACGAAGGCCAATGTTGAACGACCAGAAGTTCTTTCCTTTGTACCAACCGGCAGAAAGGATTTCCGTACTAAAGTTCACATTCAACTTATTGTTATCTTTCAGCCGGTTCATGAAATCCGGTTTCGTATAGAAATCATCTCCGTCATCAATAATATCAATAATATCCTGATATCCTAATGAAGTAGACCCCACAGTTGCATTAACTGCACCAATCACCGGAAGATTGAAGTAACCTTTAGTCGGCGTCAAAGCCGGATTCAGCTGTTGACGATAATGCGTACCTTCCATAAAATAAGAAGTACGCAAGAACTGTGCATTTGCAGGAAGTGCACAAACTAACATAATGAAAAATACCCCAATGAGCTTAGTAGAGCTTAGTAGCTTGTTCGTTGCCATGATTTTAAACTTTTTAATTCTTATTATTGTTTGCAAATATATAGCATTTCAATAACAATTAAAAGCACGAAGCAACACTTTTTTAGCCTAAACAGAACAATTCAAGCACTAAACAGGCTAAAATCGTGCTTATACTGCAAAAAAATGTAGAAAATATAATTTAAGAAAGGAACAACGGGAATTAAAAGTCCAAAGAAAGTTGTTCACCTCCCAACAAATTGAACGTCATCCGATGATAAGGAGTTGTTCCATGTTCGGCAATGGCGGCACGGTGTTTTTTGGTAGGATACCCTTTATTACGGTTCCAGTCATAATAGGGATACTCTTCGTGGAGACGGTTCATATAATCATCACGATACGTTTTGGCCAGAATAGATGCAGCAGCTATCGAAAGGTATTTTCCGTCGCCTTTGATTACCGTGGTATGCGGGATACCGGGATATTTATTGAACCGGTTTCCGTCAATGAGCAGGTGTTCGGGACGGGTGGACAGTTGATCGACAGCACGATGCATGGCCAGGAAAGAAGCACGCAGGATATTTATCTCATCTATCTCTTCGGGTGAAACGATACCCACCGCCCATGCTATCGCTTCACGTTCTATTACCTCACGCAGGGCATAACGTTGTTTCTCCGTCAGTTGCTTGGAGTCATTCAGTAACTCATTCTTAAAATCTTTCGGAAGAATGACGGCAGCAGCATAGACAGAACCCGCCAAACAGCCGCGGCCTGCCTCATCGCATCCTGCTTCTATCAGATTCTCATTTAAATAAGGTAATAGCATCTTTATCGTTTTTATCTCTGCAAAGGTAAATGAAATAAAAAAGGAGACCTAGATTCCGGTCTCCATTTTCTTATCTTTTTAACACAAGATCCTTAGAACAGACTCCAGGCAACCGTAAGTCCTGCCATTACAATGGCTACCATGCTCATAAGCTTTATCAATATATTCAAGCTCGGACCGGAGGTATCTTTAAACGGGTCGCCCACCGTATCGCCCACCACCGTTGCCTTATGAACCTCACTTCCTTTTCCTCCGAAATTGCCTTCTTCCACATATTTCTTTGCATTATCCCAGGCACCACCGGCATTTGCCATAAAGATAGCGAGCACGAAACCGCTGCTCAAACCACCGATCAACAAACCAAGCACACCGGGAACACCGAAGACAAGTCCCGTAAAGATCGGGGCAATGATAGCAATCAATGAAGGAAGCACCATTTCGCGCTGTGCCCCCTTCGTAGAGATTTCCACACAACGTTCGTAGTCCGGTTCGGCTTCTCCCGTCAGGATACCTTTTATTTCACGGAACTGGCGGCGCACTTCGTCCACCATGTGTCCTGCCGCACGTCCCACGGCATTCATGGTCAGCCCGCAGAACAGGAAAGCCATCATAGAACCGAGGAACATCCCCGAAAGTACCTTCGGATTCATCAGGTTCACTTCATAATAGTTCATGAAGTCAATGAAAGTAGCATTTGCCACACTGATTGTATTTCCGTCCGAGAAAGTCAGATCCATATTGCCGAGACGAGTCAGTCCGATACGTATTTCTTCAATATAAGAAGCGAGCAAAGCCAATCCCGTCAAGGCAGCAGAACCAATCGCAAAACCTTTTCCGGTTGCGGCAGTCGTGTTTCCGAGAGAATCGAGCGCATCGGTACGTTTGCGGACTTCTTCACCCAAGCCGGACATTTCTGCGTTTCCGCCTGCGTTATCCGCAATCGGGCCGTAAGCGTCCGTAGCCAAAGTGATTCCCAGCGTAGAAAGCATACCGACGGCAGCAATGCCGATTCCGTACAACCCCATACCGATATTGGCAAAATCGCCGGCAGCAGCCAGTAGATAAGAAGCAATGATACCCACCACAACTGCAATAACGGGGATAGCCGTAGAAAGCATTCCCAGACCGATGCCGGAAATGATGACCGTAGCAGGTCCCGTCTTCCCGCTTTCACTCAACTTCTGAGTAGGACGATAGGATTGGGAAGTATAATATTCAGTAGAACGGCCTATCACAATGCCGACAAGCAGGCCGACGACCACCGCACAGGAGATCCAAACCCAGTTCTGCAACTGCAAAAGCCACAGGATAAAGAAAGTAGCAACGACGATAAGTACAGAACTGAGGTTTGTACCGAACGCCAGCGAACCAAGCAGATCTTTCATCTTCGCATTCTCTTTGGTACGGACGGCGAAGATACCTATAATAGAAAGGATAATCCCGACAGCCGCAATCAACATCGGAGCAATAACCGCTTTGAACTGCATAGCCGTGTCCGAAGAATGAATAAAGGCGGCAGCACCAAGCGCGGCAGTTGCCAGGATCGAACCGCAATAAGATTCGTACAAGTCGGCTCCCATGCCGGCCACGTCACCCACGTTGTCACCTACGTTATCGGCAATAGTGGCAGGGTTGCGCGGGTCGTCTTCGGGGATTCCGGCCTCTACCTTACCTACAAGGTCGGCCCCCACATCGGCAGCTTTCGTATAGATACCACCACCGACACGGGCGAAGAGTGCCTGAGTGGAGGCCCCCATACCGAAAGTAAGCATGGTGGTAGTGATTACACAGAGTTTATGAGTCGGTGTCAGTGCGTCAGCAGGAATCACTTCGTTCAGCAACAAATACCAGAAAGAAATGTCGAGCAGGCCGAGACCGACTACGACAAGTCCCATTACCGCACCGCTCCGAAAGGCAATCCTCAATCCGGCATTCAGCGAACCGCGTGCCGCATTGGCTGTACGGGCTGATGCATAAGTTGCCGTTTTCATCCCCAGAAAACCGGAAAGGCCGGAAAAGAAACCACCCGTCAGGAAAGCGATAGGCACCCAAGCATTCTGAACGTGGAAACCGTAGGCCATGATTGAAAACAAAATGACCAGCCCCAGAAACACCCAGCCTACAATCTTGTATTGCTGTTTCAGGTAAGACATAGCGCCTTTGCGCACAGCAGCGGCAATTTTTATCATTTGGGGAGTACCTTCACTCTCCTTCATCATTTGCTTATGGAAGTAATAAGCAAAGCAGAGGGCTAACACGGAAGCGACCGGAACCAGCCAGAAAAGAATGCTATCCATAGGATTAATTTTTAAAGGGTTTACGGAGGCTAAAAGTATGAAAATCAAACGAAAAAAGCAAGTAAGTAAGATTATTTTTTGAACAGTAGATGTACTCACTTTAATTGCCATGTCATTCCTCCCTTTCCGGCAAGCAGCTTGTCGGAGGGTTTGTTAAGTGAGACTTTATGGGAAGGGAAGCCGGTATAGTTCGATTGGAATACCGGTATAGTTAGGTTGGAATACCGGTATAGTTAGGTTGGAGCACCGCTTTAGTTAATCTGCCACGGCCGTGGAGAGTATTCGTCACACCCGTGGTAATATCTCGTCACGCTTGTGGAAAGAACTCTCCACGGCCGTGGCAAATTAACTAAAGCGGTATTCCGACAGAACAATACCTACCGGATAACAGATGTATAGCGGGTGTATAAGCTATGTTTAACGGTGACTTATTTACCGTAGAATTTAGTGTCAGCATCAAAATCTGGCCCGTACATCATAAATTATCATTATCTTTGAGCGTTTTTATGCTTGTAAGCTAACTAATACCCAATAATTATTACTCAAAACAACATGAAGAAACTATTTCTACTACTAATGGCTTTGTTTACCTTGGCACAAGTGAAAGCCCAGGAAAAGAGTGTTATCCAAATCTCAACGGACAACACAGACCTAATCCTTCAAGTAGCCCCTAACGGCCGACTTTATCAGGCTTATCTGGGTGACAAACTACTAAATGAGCAAGATATCAAGCACTTTTCGCCTTATGTAAAAGGTGGCAGTGACGGCAGTGTTTCTACACGCGGCTGGGAAGTCTATCCGGGTTCCGGTGCCGAAGACTATTTCGAACCGGCTGTGGCTATCACTCACAGCGACGGAAATCCAAGTACGATTCTCCGCTATGTATCTTCCGAGCAGAAGGCCGTGACAGGAGGAACAGAGACAATTATCAACCTCAAAGACGACCAATATCCGGTAGAGGTAACTCTGCACTACATCGCTTATCCGAAAGAAAACGTCATCAAGACATGGAGCGAAATCAAGCACAACGAGAAGAAACCCGTCACCCTGTGGCGCTATGCTTCCACAATGCTTTATTTCTCCGACTCCAAGTATTTCCTAACCGAGTTCAGCGGCGACTGGGCCAAAGAAGCTCAAATGAGCAGCCAGCAGTTACAATTCGGAAAGAAAGTAATCGACACCAAGTTGGGCAGCCGTGCCGCCATGCATACACATCCGTTCTTCGAACTGGGATTCGGACAATCGGCACAGGAAACACAAGGCCGCGTGATGCTGGGTACGATCGGCTGGACCGGTAACTTCCAGTTTACATTCGAAGTAGACAACGTTGGTAACCTGCGCGTAATCCCTGCCATCAACCCTTATGCATCTGATTATGAATTGAAAGCGAACGAAGTATTCACGACTCCCGAATTTATGTTCACTTTCAGCAATAACGGAACGGGCGAGGCCAGCCGCAACCTTCACGCCTGGGCTCGCAACTATCAGCTGAAAGACGGACAAGGTGACCGCCTCTCCCTGTTGAACAACTGGGAAAACACCTACTTCAAATTCGACGAACAACTCCTTTCCGAACTAATGAAAGAGGCCAAACATCTTGGGGTAGATATGTTCCTGCTCGATGACGGCTGGTTTGGCAACAAGCATCCGCGCAACAGCGACAATGCCGGACTAGGCGATTGGGAAGCAATGAAATCCAAACTGCCCGGCGGTATCCCTGCTCTTGTGAAATCTGCTAAAGAAGCCGGAGTGAAGTTCGGCATCTGGATTGAGCCGGAAATGGTCAACCCGAAAAGCGAACTCTTTGAAAAGCACCCCGACTGGGCTATCACCCTGCCGAACCGCAAGACTTATTACTATCGTAACCAACTGGTTCTCGACCTCAGCAACCCGAAAGTGCAGGACTTTGTGTTCGGCGTAGTCGACAACATCCTGACTGAGAATCCGGAAGTTGCCTATTTCAAGTGGGACTGCAACTCACCGATCACCAACGTCTATTCTCCCTACCTGAAAAACAAACAGGGACAACTTTATATCGACCATGTACGCGGCATATACAATGTACTCAAACGTGTGAAAGAGAAATATCCCAATACACCGATGATGCTCTGCTCCGGTGGCGGCGCACGTTGCGACTACGAGGCCCTGAAATATTTCACAGAATTCTGGTGCAGTGACAATACCGACCCCATAGAACGTCTGTTTATCCAATGGGGATTCTCACAAATCTTCCCTTCCAAAGCGATGTCTGCACACGTGACTAGCTGGAACAAGAAGACAAGCGTGAAATTCCGTACCGATGTAGCCAGTATGTGTAAACTGGGCTTCGACCTCGGACTGAAAGAGTTGAATGCGGACGAACTGACTTACTGCCAGAATGCAGTTGCTAACTGGACACGTTTGAAGAAAGTGATTCTGGACGGCGACCAATACAGACTGGTCTCTCCTTATGACGGCAACCACATGTCCGTGATGTACACCGCACCGGATAAGAACAAGGCTGTGCTTTATACTTATGACATTCATCCGCGCTATGCTGAGAAACTGCTTCCGGTGAAACTTCAGGGATTGGATCCGAGTAAGAGGTATAAGGTGAAAGAAATCAACCTGATGCCGAATAAGAAGTCGAATCTGGGCGCTAACGAGAAAACTTATTCCGGCGACTATCTGATGAAAATAGGTATCAACGCCTTCACTACCAATCAGGCTTTCAGCCGTGTGATTGAGCTGACTGCGGAATAAGAGACAACTTCCCATTTCGCAGGCAACCTGTCCTTCTCGAGAGGTCAATCAGGTTGTCTGCGAAAAATTTCTTTTAAAAAGTGAGGAGTAAAACCGACTTCTCCCATTATGGTAATGTCACTGCTTGATAAATAGGGCCAACAATATAAGCAGTAATATTAATTTTAATCCAAAGAACATTACCATGAAAAACTCCGGATATTGTTTAAGCCTCATCTGCCTCTTTATATCGTTGTGCATATACGGATGTAAAGATAACGCGGAAGAAAGTATAACGGAAATCTTTGAAATCGCGACAGAAGATCTGATACAGAACTTCAGTAAAGATGCAGCAAACGTCAGCATCTCTATCACCACAAACTTAAACGTAGATAATTGGGAAGCGAAGGTTACTGATAAATGGCTCAGAGCCACACAATTCAAAAACAGTCTGAAAATATCAGTAGACGCCAATATCGGTTCGAACAGACGTACCGCCAACGTTAAAGTATCCTCTGCAACTAAACATTATACCATTACAGTCACCCAATATTCCGCCAGTGACATTGTAATTGAAGAAGATATACAGGTAAAACCCTATGCCGGTAAGGCGAGCGAAGAGGAAACGGACCCGGACCGGAGCATCGAGCATTCCTTTGATGATAAATTTATTGCCGACGGCGGAGTACCTTACCACAGTAAATGGGGACAATCGGCCGATTTCCCGGTTATCCTGGAATACTATTTCGAGGGTAATACGGATATTGATTATTTCATCTATCACACTAATTCAGGAAACGGCACATTCGGGAAATTTAACGTATATACGCAGACGAAAGAAAACACGGAATACGTGCATCAGGGAAGCTATGACTTCAATATGCGCAACTCTCCCTCCATTGCCTCACTCAAAACTCCGGTAAAAGCCACCAAAGTAAAGTTTGAGGTTCATAGCGGGAAAAACGGATATGTCAGTTGTGATGAAATGCAGTTCTTCAAAAAGAACAAGAAAAACACTCTCGAAGAACAGTTGCTGACTGTCTTTACAGATATTACCTGTTCCGAAATAAAACCTGATGTCACGCAAGAGCAGATAGAAGCATTACCCGAATTCTTCATACAAACGGCATCGGCTTTAAAAGACGATAGTTATAATAAATGGGAAAAGGAATTCCGGATACGGGAATATTGTCCTTACAGCTCCGCCGACGAATGGGCGGATAAGCTGATGACGAGGAAATACGGAGATCTCGACAATCCTACAGGAATCTATGTGAACGAAGGAGATGAGGTAGTCGTACTGGTAGGAGACACTCACGGGCAAAGTATTTCAATCCAGAATATCGGGGAAGAAACAAGCAAAGGTTATGCACAAACTTCTGTCAACGGTGATATCTATCCCCTGAAGGAAGGAGTCAACAAACTGACAGCCAAGCAAACAGGTATGTTGTTTGTAATGTACAATACGAACATACAAAACCCCGATGCACAACCGATTAAAATCCATATCCCGTTAGGCGGAGGCAAAGTATGCGGATTCTTTTCCTTAAAAGAGCATCAGACCAATGAGAAATACAAGGAGTTAATAGACAAAGCCGACTATAAATATTTCTGTGTCATCGGCAACGCCATCATCCTCTATTTTCATCATAAGCAACTGAAAGCAGCAGTGCCGTATGATATCCTGTCGTCTATCGAACTTTGGGACAATATGATCCAATGGCAACAAGAATTGATGGGTATTGAAGACGTATACCCCAAACAAATGAATAATCATATTTTTGCCATATCTCCCGAAGGCGGATATATGTGGGCTTCGGAAGGCAGGATAGGATTTGTATATACCGTTCTGGGGGATATCCTGCGCAAATCTTATCTTATGGCCTCCAGAAATTCCTGGGGACCGGCACACGAGATCGGTCATGTACACCAAGGTGCCATTAACTGGGCCAGCACAACAGAGTCCTCCAACAATTTATTCTCCAATTACACGATTTATAAGTTCGGTCAGAACTGCTCCCGAGGGACAGAACTGGCTGTACCGGAATATGCGGCTAACGTCAAGAAAGCCACATTGGTATTCAGAAGATGTGTAGAAAATAAAGCCTGGTGCGACTTTGGAACCGACTATCAGGGAGAGGACCCGGAAATGCATGCACGCATGAACTGGCAATTATGGAATTACTATCATCGCTGCGGATATAATCCCCAATTCTTCCCTACTCTTTTCAAATTGATGCGCGAAAACCGTGTATCAACCCAAGACCCGGGAGAAAATCAAATGATGTATGCCAGAATGGCTTGCCGGGCTGCTAACGAGAACCTGACAGATTTCTTTGAAAGGTGGGGGTTCTTTGTCCCGATCTCTATGAAGGTCAACCAATACGGTACGTACAATTACATTGTCACGGACGCCATGATTAAGGAAACGAAAGAATTTATGAAGCAGTTTCCGGCTCCCAAACACGCTTTCTACTATCTGGAAGACAGAAAGAAAGGTGACCCCGGACTCGATACGACTCCACCGGATGTCGGTTACTTCACTCAATTTGCAGAGGACATGAAAATCACCAAGCAAATTACTTATACTATATCCGGACATCAGGTGAATGTTCAAAACGGAGAACAGGCAGTAGCTTTTGAAATAAAAGAGAATGATAACCTGAAATATTTCGGTACTTCTTTCCAGTTTGAAATTCCCAATACTATTTCACCGGATCGTGTCAAATTATACGCTGTACAAGCGGACGGTGTACGAATCGAAATGACTCGTAAATAAAATCAATGATTAGTATGGCCCTATTAATCAACAGTATATATTTATAATCAATAACAATCTAAAAAAAACACCATGAGAAAAGTCTTACTATTCGTGTGCCTGTTAATGGCAGGAATGACAGTCAACGTAAACGCTGCAAAACAAAAAGCCAAGCACGTCATCTTAATCGGTATGGACGGTTGGGGGGCTTACAGTGTCTCTAAAGCGGATATCCCGGCTATCAAAAGTCTGATGACCAACGGATGTTACACACTTCATAGCCGGAGCGTACTCCCTTCTTCGAGTGCTATCAACTGGGCTTCCATGTTTATGGGAGTGGGAACAGAGTTACACGGATACACCACCTGGGGCTCGAAAACTCCGGAGATCCCTTCACGTGAGGTCAACGAACGGGGGATCGCTCCTACCATTTTTTCTGTCTTGCGCGAACAGCGTCCTAAAGCCGAAATCGGTTGTTTGTATGAATGGCCCGGAATCAAATACCTGGTAGATACGTTAGCCATGAGTTACCAATATCAGACTCCGGGATACGCCAAAGCTCCCACTGCCTTATGCGAAGCAGCCGAGAAGTATATTATTGAAAAGAAACCGGAACTGCTAGCTATCTGCTTCGAAGAACCCGACCACACCGGACATACCAAAGGGCATGACACTCCGGCCTACTATCAGATGTTGAAAGAACTGGATGGATATGTGGAACGTATCCTGCAAGCTATTAAAAAAGCCGGTATATGGGATGACACCATTATTATTATGACGGCCGACCACGGTGGTATCAAAACCGGGCATGGCGGCAAGACACTGAGGGAAATGGAGATTCCATTTATTATTTCCGGCAAGAATGTCCGCAAAGGCATGGAAATCAAAGAAAGTATGATGCAATATGACACTGCGGCAATGATTGCCTATATACTAGGGCTGAAGCAGCCTCAATCTTGGATTGGACGTCCGGTAAAGACGGTTTTCAAATAAGATCATTACTATAATAGTTACTTATATTACAAAAAGAATATGGATACTGCAAATCACACAAGACGGAGAAAGTCCGGCCATGTTTTCTTGCAGTATCCATATCACATAAATATCCGTTCAAACTAGTCTTCTTTTTATAGTAAACAGAAATCATCATTAGCTCTCCGATATAATTTAATTTATTTTTTATACTTTTGCCACATGTTGCTACAAAATACAACAGTTGTTAATCATTCTAGTACAATTATAACAAAGTACACAGAGTACACGTGTATGAAGGAGAGTAAAATGCATTATCAAACTAAAGAGGATGCGGAATTATGGGTTCTGCTAATCAAAGGAGACAAGCTGGCTTTAGAAATAATGTACCGGCGTTACTTTCCGCACCTGTTGAATTATGGACATACAATCTCCACAAACGAAGAATTAATAAAAGATTGTATTCAGGATCTCTTTGTCAACGTATTCAACAACTCTAAATTCCGCCCCATAGACCATGTCAAATCTTACTTATATACAGCCCTTAGAAACAATCTCGTATATAAGATGTCCTCGATGAAAGAGACGTACCAGTTAGAAAATGCAGAGTTTGAGATTCCATTGACAGATGATGAACTGGAAGGACTCTTTGCACACGACGATACTTATCTGGAAAGAAGCAAATTGCTAAAGGAGGCCTACCGGAAATTATCCGCCAATCAGCGTCATGCCGTTTATTTGTACTATATCAAAGAACTTACATGGGAGGAAGTTGCCGAAATATTAGGTATTACAGTGCACTCATCCATGAACCTGATAGGGAGAGCTATTGTCAAATTACGACGTTTATTTGAAAATAAATAATTTTTTTCCATAAAAGTGAGGAGTAAATTCGTTTTTCCCATTATAATAACAGAACAGTCGAATGATGAAAGAAGAAAAAGGAAATATTGAACAAATGAGCGAACGGTTGTTCCACTACCTTCGAAAGAGAGAAAGTTCCGCTTCCCAAGAAGCAGAAGACGAGGTATGGAGCAAAATCAGTAAGCAAATAGACAAGAAGAAGCATATTCCCGTCTATCGCTGGCTTATACCGGTGACAGCTGTTGCTGCTGCTTCTCTCCTGTTTGTATTCTGGCTGAATAATCAAGCTTATGATACGATTCATTCGGCAGATGTTCAAGAGTTTGTATCTGCTGCAAATACTCCGGAGAAACATATTGAGCTGATTACGGCTACCGGAACAAAGATAAAAGTAGATGAAAAAGCTACCGTGGCTTATGCACAAGACGGTTCTTTATTAATCGACGAAAAGAAAATCGCGCCCCGACAGAGTACCGGGGAAGGAGAAGAAGAACATCCCATGAACCAGATTATTGTACCAATGGGGAAACATATCAAATTACAATTGTCTGATGGCTCTCAACTGGATATTAATTCCGGAACGAAGGTTGTTTATCCCCAAAAGTTCAAAAAGGAATATCGGGAAATATTCGTCGAAGGAGAAATATTCATAGATGTGACTCATAAGGAAAGTAACATCCCCTTTATAGTAAAGACATCACTCTTTACTGTAAATGTGCTGGGTACTGCCTTCAACGTAAAAGCTTATAAAGAAGATACTAAAGCCGAAGTCGTATTAGTACGGGGAAAGGTGGAGGTAAAAGACAAAAAGGAACAGAATTATACGCTGATGCCTAATGAGCTGATTGCTCTGAATGAAGGAACATATACTGACAAGAAAAAAGTCAATGCGCTCGATTATATCAGCTGGATTGACGGCATTCTGACATTGAATAATCAGGCACTAAGTATAGTATTAGAGCAGTTACACCGCTATTACGGAAAAGAAATTATTTATGATACAGGTATAGAAACAATGCCGATGCACGGGAAACTTGATTTGAATGAAGGGTTACAGAAAGTATTGTCAACTATTGCCATAACGGCACCTGTTACCATAGAAGAAAAGAATAATATATATTATGTCCACATGAGAAAAGAAAACTAATTATTAATCTTAAAAACATCGAATATGCCTATGATATGAAAACACACGAAAAATCCGAATAATATTCGTAGTATTATTCGGATTAGCTAAAAACATTACCTATCAACATTAAGTAGCGTTCTTAAAATTACAAAATTATGGAAAACTGTAAATTTACTACAAGCAGGAATGTTAAAAGATACAAATTCCTGTTTGTACTGGCAATTTTTTTATCATCTTTCTTATCTGTCTATGCAGAAGACGTCTCTAACTATGTAGAGGAAAAAACATTCACATTCAGTTTCGAGAATGTACCTCTAAAACAAGTACTGAGCCATATTGAGAAAAATAGCGAATTTATCTTCGTCTATTACGGAGAAACCATTAATCCCAACCGCAAGGTATCTATTAAAGTAACGAACCAACCAATTCGTCCGGTACTCGACAAACTATTTAAAGGTATGTCGGTAGAATATACAATAGACAACAGGCAGATTACACTCAAAAAAGTAGCTCAAAAGAAAGTTCAACCGCAAAGTTCTAAAAGAAAAACAATACAAGGATTTGTATTGGATAAGGACGAACAACCGATCACCGGGGCAACTATTAAAATTAAAGACAGCACGACAGGTGCTCTGACGGACATTGAAGGTTTCTACAAGCTTGAACTTGAGGAAGAAAATCCGGTCCTGATAGTCTCATTTATGGGATATATCACCCAAGAAGTGAAAGTCGGGAAGAAGAGTATACTCAACATCCAACTGGAAGAAGACACTAAGGCATTGGATGAGGTTGTAGTCACAGCCTTTGGTATCGGGCAGAAAAAGGAAAGTCTTGTCGGAGCTATCCAACAGATACGCCCGGAACAGCTAAGAGTACCTTCCTCACGTTTATCTTCTTCTTTTGCGGGACGTTTATCAGGAGTTATCGCCGTACAACGAAGTGGCGAACCGGGAGCAGACGGCGCCAGTTTCTGGATTCGTGGTGCTTCTACATTCAGTGGCGCAACTGATCCTCTCATCATCCTGGACGGTGTGGAAATTGACGCAACCCAACTGAACAATCTCGATCCTGAAGTAATTGAAAGCTTCTCAATACTAAAAGATGCAACGGCAACAGCACTCTATGGAACAAGAGGAGCTAACGGAGTGATGGTAGTCACGACAAAGAATGGGGAAAATCTGAAAAAGCCGATCATTAACTTTAGAGTGGAAGGGGCTATATCACAGTTGACAAATGTTCCTAAAATGGTAGACGGTATCACTTATATGAGATTATACAATGAGGCACAGACACGTACTCCCGAGACTACCGATATCTATTCGGACGAAAAGATTAATGCTACAATAGACGGTGTCAATCCTTATATGTATCCCAACATCGATTGGTACAACGAGATGTTCAAGAAAAACACTTTTGCCGAACGGTTCAACTTTAATATCCGTGGCGGAAGTAGCCGGGTAGATTATTTTATGAGTGCAAGTGTCAAGCACAGCGACGGTAATCTTAAATCACTCAGTAAAGACTTCTACTCCTTCAACAACAATATCAATGTCTACAACTATGATTTTGTCAATAATCTGAATATCAAGGCAACCAATACAACTAAAATATCGCTAGGACTAAATGTGTCGGTACGAGACTGGAGCGGGCCTTATAGTAGCGCCGGAAGCGTATTCTCAAGTGCACTCAATGCAAATCCGGTAGACTTTCCGATCCGTTTCCCCGGCCAGGAAGATGACACTCACATCCGTTGGGGAGGAAGATCTGGTGCTCCGAACGGAAGTTATGTCAATCCTGTCGCCGATTTTGTATCCGGTTACAGTTCCACGTACTCTACAAGTGTAACAGCCAACCTGCGTTTTAATCAGGACTTGAAGATGATTATGAAAGGACTGAAACTGAATGCTATTGTTTCATATTACAACTATTCATATTCTAAAGTGTATCGTTATTGCAACGTCAACCAATATGAGACTTCCATGTATAATCCACAAGAAGATACATACGACTTAAACATCATCGGCAACGAACAAAGTACCGAGCTTAAAACCGGAGGTTCCAATAGCGGTAACCGTAGATTATATCTACAAGCCAGCCTGGATTATAACAGAACATTCAATGACGTGCACAAAGTCAATGTCATGTTCCTATATAATCAAGAACAGAATGACGTTAACAACCCTTCGGACTTGCTGACATCCTTACCTAGAAGGAAACAAGGTATAGCAGGACGTTTATCTTACGGATTTGCCGGCAGGTACTTAGCCGAACTCAACTTTGGCTACAATGGTTCTGAAAACTTCCCGAAGAATAAAAAGTTCGGTTTCTTTCCTTCAGTAGCAATCGGATACAATCTGTCTGAAGAGAAATTCTGGGAACCGCTCAGAAACATCATCCCGCAATTTAAAATAAGAGCATCGTGGGGGCTTGTCGGTAATGACCAGACAGGAGCCGGACGTTTTACGTTCCTTGAGAACCTTACTAACTCCGGAGCCGGATTCACAACCGGGACCGGTAACCAGACACACACCAACTCCGGTCCTGTATGGAAAAGATATGCCAATCCGAACCTGACATGGGAGGTTGGTGAGAAATGGAATGCCGGTATTGATGTGAGAATATTGAAAGGATTCAGTTTCTCTGCCGACATTTTCAAAGAAGTGAGAAAGGAAATCTTTATGGATCGTGGAACAATTCCGACACTCATGGGACTTGGTAATGTTACAGTTCAAGGAAATCTCGGAAAGATGCGTAACTGGGGAATAGATACCAGTGTAGACTACAACAACCAGATTAACAAAGACTTGTTTGTCTCTTTCAAGGGAACGTTCACCTTTGCTCATAATAAAATACTTGAAATGGATGAGCCGGAATTCAGTTTATATCCTAACCGTCTGAAAGTCGGCCATTCACTCAATACAATCTTCGGATATGTAGCGGACGGATTATTTACCGACGAAAATATGATTAACAATAGTTTGCCGCAACAATTTGCCAATCTGCCGTTAATGCCCGGTGATATTAAGTACAAAGATATTCCGAATGCATTAGGAGGTACGGACAATGCAATCAATGAATATGACAAAGTTGCCTTAGGTTATCCCAGTGTACCGGAAATTGTATATGGTTTCGGCCCTTCCATTAAATACAAAAATCTGGACTTCTCTTTATTCTTTCAGGGAACCGGACGCGTATCATTAATGATGAGCGGATTCCATCCTTTCACCAACGATAACAATACCGCCAAAAGAGGTATATTAGATTACGTAGCAGATGGATGCTGGACAACAGATAATCCTAATCCCAATGCATCATACCCCAGACTCACGACGGCATATAACACAAATAATAACCAGAATTCAACATTCTGGCTGAGAAACGCCGCTTTTTTAAAGCTCAAGAATGCGGAAATAGGATATAGTTTCAAGAATATGAGAATTTATGTCAGCGGCAACAACCTGCTAACATTCTCTAAATTCAAATTATGGGATCCAGAAATGGGAGGTGGCTCCGGTATGTCCTATCCTACTCAAAGAACATTTAATGTTGGTTTTCAGATGACTATTAACTGATAAATATATAATAAAATATGAAACTGAGATATATTTACATCATTGTATTATGCATCTTAACAAGCGGATGCAATTATCTGGATATAATGCCGGATGAACGTGCCAAACTGGAAGACTCTTACAACACTCCGTCCAAAACCGAAGGATTTCTCTATTCGTGTTATACTTATATGCCGATGAACCGTACTTCTCAAGATTCACAGCCGTACCAAAGCTGGTATCCGACAGCATTACTGACCGGAGGAGAAGTAACTACTTATTATAAAGCCAACGAACCGGAACAGTTGTTCACAATGGGGCTTTATAACCCGACTAACAATTCAATCGTTTCCCACCGTTGGTGGCCGACATGGAAAGGGGTCCGCCAATGCTATGAATTTCTGGATATTCTGGATAAAGCCCAAGTTTATACTGAAGCCGATCGGGAGATATATAGAGCAGAAGCTAAGTTTCTAATTGCTTATTATCATTTCTGTTCTTTGCAGGCATTCGGTCCCACTCTCATCATCAGGAAGAAATATGATTTGGACACCAAATTATCCGAATTACCGGCACGAAGTTCTTACGATGAAGTAGTAGCTTTTATTGATCAAATGCTTGATGAAGCAATGCCGGGGCTGGTTGAAGCTCATAATCCGATGTATTTCGGACGGGCAACCAAACATGTTGCACGCGCTCTCCGCTCCCGTGTACACTTATACGCCGCCTCACCTTTATTCAACGGAAACAGTGAGTTTTACAGTAATTTCGTTGACGAAAATGGGAAACATCTAATTTCACAGACATACGACGTCAAGAAATGGGAGAAGTGTGCGGAAGTGACATTGGATGCTATTCAGAACGCGGAAAAAGCAGGCTACAAACTATACGGAGATGTTGAAGCCGGAGCTCCAACCCAAGAGAAACCGGGATTCACAGACCAGACCGAAAGCGGAAAAGCTCAGCGCAGAGTCAGATATTGTACGATTGACAACCAGAACCTATGTGAAATCATCTGGGGAGATAATCGAGGCGAATCAACATACGGTGTACAAATTCGTTCGTCGGTGAGACAGACGAAACAGATCCCGTACACGCAAACCAACTCCACTGCACCGACCCTGCAAATGGTTGAACTCTTTTATACAGAGCATGGATTACCTATCGATAAAGACAAGACCTATGACTATGCTAACCGTTATCAAATAGCTTATCTGCCTGCAAACTTTGACGGGAATAATTATGAAGACAGGCCGAATGATCGCTCTATCAAACTACATTTTAATCGTGAACCACGCTTTTATTCATGGATAGGATTCCATAACGGCAACTACGAAATAGCACGATATAATGCAGCAGCACTTCCTTTAAACAAATCTTATGTACCCGGCGGATTAAGAATGTTGTTCAACGGAGCACATGGTTTCAAAAAAGATATGACGGTGCATTATTCGGTAACAGGATATCTTAACAAGAAGTTCACACATCCCGGATTCACTAATACCATTATCAAATATCCATTCCCCACATTCCGGCTGGCGGAACTGTACTTGAATTATGCCGAAGCCTTGATCGAGATTGGGGGAAGCAATAATCTCAAGATCGCTAAAAAATATATGGATAAAGTAAGGAAACGCGCAGGCATCCCAGGAGTAGATGAGTCTATTCAGAAATATGCAAATGATGAATGGAAAGGAAAAGAAAATGAACAGGAAACTTTACGCCAATTTGTCCGCCAGGAACGACAAATAGAATTCTATCTGGAAGGACAACGTTTTTGGGATTTGAGACGTTGGAAAATAGCGGAAAAACTGGATGAACCTTTCTTGTGCTGGAATATTGAAGGAGCCAGTGTAGAGGAATTCTTTAAAGCTCCACAACCCAACATGACATTAACGAATCATTTCTATAAATCACAATATCTGTTGCCAATCAGTGCCAGTGAACTGGAAAAGACTCCGCAAATCATTCAAAATCCATTCTATTAATATTCACCATGAAGAACAATCAACTTATGATTGGACTTGCTCTATTAGCTCCACTCTCTTCCTTTGCGGAAGAGAATGGAGCTAATAAGAAAAAGCCCAATATTATCTATATTCTTGCAGATGATCTGGGTATATCGGAATTAGGTTGTTATGGCCAGCAGTTAATTGAAACTCCTAATATCGACCGGTTATCACAAGAAGGAATGACATTCAGCAACCATTACTCCGGGACAGCAGTGTCAGCTCCATCGCGCTGTGTCCTCTTTACCGGATTACATACCGGGCACGCCTATATACGGGGGAATGACGAAATGGCTTCACGTGGAAATGTTTGGAATCATAAAGCTGTATTAGCTGATTCGACCCTGGAAGGCCAACGCCCCGTTCCGGCAGAAACGGTAATGATTCCGGCAGTCATGAAGCAAGCCGGCTACACAACGGCCTGTATCGGAAAATGGGGATTGGGGTATCCCGGTTCTGCCAGTACCCCAAACAAAATGGGATTTGACTTTTTCTACGGATATAATTGCCAAAGAGAAGCTCATACCTACTACCCTCCATTTTTATATAGAAACGAACATCGGGAATATCTGAATAATCCATTGGTAGTCCCCCACACCAAACTGGATAAAGGTGCAGACCCATACGAAGAAAAAAGCTATGCGAAATATACTCTCAATGAGTATGCACCGGACCTGATGTACAAAGAAATACTCAACTTTATCGACCTTACTAAAGATAACCCTTTCGTCTTATTCTGGACGACGCCCCTTCCCCATGTTCCCTTACAAGCACCGGAAAAATGGGTAAAGCATTATGTGAACAAGTTTGGAGATGAAAAACCATACACAGGCAATAAAGATTATTTTCCCTGCCGTTATCCTCGCGCAACCTATGCTGCCATGATCAGCTACTGGGATGAACAGATCGGGGGACTTATTAATAAACTTAAAGAACTGGGAATCTATGACAATACCATCATCATTTTTACCAGTGACAACGGGCCGACTTTCAATGGCGGAAGCGATTCTTTCTTTTTCGATAGTGCTAAACCATTCAAAAGTGAATGGGGCTGGGGCAAAGCATCGCTCCGCGAAGGAGGCATTCGTGTTCCGATGATTGCCAGTTGGCCTAAAAAGATAAAAGCCGGTAGTAAAAGTGATCTCATCTGTGCCTTTTGGGACATTATGCCTACTTTCTGTGAGATTGCAAAAGTAGAATGCCCGACTACGGACGGAATCAGCTTTTTGCCGGAATTACTAGACAAAAAACAGAATAAACATGATTTCTTATATTGGGAATTTCCCGATAGCGGAGGCCAAAAAGCTGTCCGAATGGGCAAATGGAAGGGTATTGTATTGAATATTTTTAAAGGAAACAGGAAAATTCAATTATATGATCTGGATTCTGATCCCAGAGAACAGACAGATGTTGCCAGATACCACCCGGAAATCGTGAAAAGAATGGAGGATATTATGAAGCAGGAACATATCGAACCGGAACTAGCTTCATTCAAAATGCCTCATTAGAGCCTTAAATAAATCATTATTCATTCTGCTTATTCGGAATGAATAATGATTTATAATTTCAATGCCACCTATCTCAGTCATCCTCAATCTTTACGGCTGTACCGTTAGCAGTCACCATTAGCATACTGCCACTACCTCCTACTGTCTCGTAATCCAAATCAACACCTATCACGGCATTTGCTCCTAACTGAGCAGCTTGTGCCTGCATTTCCTGCAAAGCGGTATCTTTAGCTTTGCGCAATACTTCTTCGTACGCTCCGGAACGCCCTCCTACAATATCGCGGATACTTGCAAACAAGTCACGAAACACATTGGCACCTATGATTGTTTCTCCGGAAACGATTCCATAATATTTCACTATTCGTTTTCCCTCAATAATGGGAGTTGTTGTTATTAACATTGTCTTTTTCTCTTTAAGTTATTTGCAATTCTATATATTAGACGTAAACCGTCCTAAAAAAGTTGCAGCTATACCGTAATTTATTTACGATATAGCTGCCATTAATGTTAAAGAGAGAGAATTTATAATATAAGCATGGTCTCACGACCCTCCAGATATTCCATGAATATTTGTTTCTTTACTCATTAGACGCAAGAAAACTCAAATCACTGCACTTTGGGTATTCTTTTTTTAGTTAAAGAATAAAAAAATCGCTATTCCACAGAAATAGCGATTCATATCTTTAAAACATCTTGCTGACACGTTCAATCCCGGCCACCAATATATCAATTTCCGATTTCGTATTGTACATGGCAAACGAAGCCCGCACTGTCCCCTCTATGCCAAGGCGTTGCATCAAAGGTTGGGCACAATGATGTCCTGTACGGACGGCAATACCTAAGCGGTCGAGTAAAGTTCCGAGATCGAAATGATGAATGTCGCCGACAAGGAAGGATATCACCGCTCCATGGTCAGCAGCTTCACCGAATATACGCATAGTAGGAATTTCTTTCAGACGTTGCAGAGCATAAGTTGTCAGTTCATGCTCATGGGCGGCTATTTGCTCCAGACCGATACCATTCACATAATCGAGTGCTTTCGCCAGTCCGGTAGTTCCGATATAGTCAGGTGTACCGGCTTCAAACTTGAAAGGAAGTTCATTGAAAGTCGTTTTTTCAAAAGAGACATGCTGAATCATCTCTCCTCCTCCCTGGTAAGGCGGAAGGCGGTCCAGCCATTCTTCCTTTCCATAAAGTACGCCGACACCTGTCGGACCATATATTTTATGAGCGGAGAACACGAGAAAATCGGCATCCAAATCCTGTACGTCCACTTTCATGTGAGGGATAGACTGAGCTGCATCAATCAGACAGGGTACACCGTGAGCATGTGCTGTTGCAATCATTTCCTTCACCGGATTCACCGTACCCAATACGTTCGACACATGCACCACACTGACAATCTTCGTGCGTTCGGAGAATAATTTTTCGTATTCGTCCAACAACAGTTCGCCTTTGTCGTTCATCGGAATCACTTTGATTGCAATACCTTTACGAGCAGCCAGAAGTTGCCAGGGGACAATATTACTATGATGTTCCATTACAGAAAGGATCACCTCATCCCCTTCTTGCATAAACTCGTCACCAAAACTGGAAACAAGCAAGTTTATGCTTTCCGTTGTTCCCCGTGTGAACACCACTTCACTCGTGCTGCGGGCATTGATAAACTGACGTACCGTTTCACGAGAGGCTTCGTGCAGTTCCGTAGCCTGCTGTGAAAGATAATGCACTCCGCGATGCACATTTGCATTGACGGAATAATACTCATCTACCAATGCATCAACCACCAGACGGGGTTTCTGAGTCGTTGCACCATTATCGAAATAAACCAATGGCTTACCGTAAACCGTACGGCTCAATATCGGGAAATCCTCACGTATCTTTTGAATATCCATGTTTATTCGCTATTACTCATTTACAAATCGCACAACCCTGACATCTGTTCAACTCACCACGGAAACGTTTCTCAACCAACAGATGCAAGCGATCTTTCAGCGCATCCAGACGAATGGTATCAATCACTTCGTTGACAAACGCAAACATCAGAAGCAGACGAGCTTCTTTCTCGTTGATTCCACGGGAACGCATATAAAACAATGCATTCTCATCAAGCTGTCCCACCGTTGCTCCATGCGAACATTTCACATCGTCCGCATAAATCTCCAACTGCGGCTGCGTGTACATTCTAGCATCACGTGTAGCGCAAAGATTACGGTTTATCTGTTGAGAATTTGTATGTTGGGCGTCAGGACGTACCAGCACTAATCCGGCAAATGCACCTATCGACTGATCATCGAGTACATATTTGAATAATTCATAACTTGTACAATTCGGAACCGCGTGATCAATACTTGTATTATTATCTATATGCTGGTTCTTATCAGCAATCGCCATTCCGCAAAGATTAATTTCAGCACCTTCTCCTGCCAGCAATACCTCCGTAGTATTACGGGTAGTGCCATTATGCAAAGTCATACCATTCAGCAAAACGTTACTGTTTGCTTCCTGCTTTACATATAAATTACTAATACGGACAGTACTTGTATGTGTTTCTTCCAACTCATACAAATCAAACACCGTATTCTCTCCCGCAAAGACTTCTATTACCTGTGTTGCAAGGAAGTTCACATTATCCATAGCATGATCACAAATCAGCAGACGGGCTTGTGCACCATCTTCCAGAATAATCAACACACGGCGGTTCACCATGAAATTGACATCTGCACGAAGAATATTCACCAACTGGATAGTTTTTTCCACTACTACATTCTTCGGCACATAGAAAATTACGCCATCTTGCGCAAAAGTCGTATTAAAGGCGGTCACACCATCTTTTGAAGTATCCGCCAGTTTGCCGTAATACTTCTTCACCAATTCGGGATGTTGCCTGGCCACCTCTTTCAAGCTGCCAAATATCACGCCTTCCGGCAAACGACTTTTGGGAAGGGCCTTGTCATAGAAAGCATCATTCACCACAAAATACAGGGCAGTGCTCATATTCGGCACATCGCACTTGAACACTTCATACGGATTGACCGGAATAGCCAAGCGATTCAGGTTCAAACCAAAGTCTGGTTCAAAATACTTGCTTACATCCGTATATTTGTACTTCTCCATTTTGCGGGTCGGGAATCCGATTCGCTCAAAATCGGCAAAGGCAGCAGCACGAGGCGCATTCAGCACTTCAGCGCTATGTTTGCAGATCATAGCTTCCGTCTGCGAGAAGAGTTCTATATATTGTTGTTCCGCATTCATCGTCATTCTCCTACTTCTTTCTTTATCCAATCATATCCTTTTTCTTCCAGTTCAAGAGCAAGTTCCGGTCCGGCAGTTTTCACGATACGACCTTTATAAAGAACATGCACGATATCCGGTTTGATATAATCAAGCAGACGTTGATAGTGAGTGATAACAATTGTGCTTGTTTCGGGAGTTTTCAATTTGTTCACTCCTTCCGCAACGATACGAAGAGCATCTATATCCAGACCGGAGTCCGTCTCGTCAAGAATGCTTAAACGTGGTTCCAACATCGCCATTTGGAAAATCTCGTTCCGTTTCTTTTCACCACCGGAGAAACCTTCGTTTACCGAACGGTTAGCCAATTTGTTATCCAATTCAACCACCGCACGTTTCTCACGCATCAGTTTCAGGAACTCGCTGGCAGTCAGTGCAGGCAGACCTTTGTATTTGCGTTGTTCGTTTACGGCAGCACGCATAAAGTTTACCATACTCACTCCCGGAATCTCCACCGGATACTGGAAACTAAGGAAAATACCTTCATGGCTACGATCTTCCGGACTCAACTCCAACAGATTCTTTCCATAAAAAGTGATTGAACCTTTCGTTACCTCAAAAGCCGGATTCCCCACCAGTACCGACGACAAAGTACTCTTACCGGAACCATTCGGTCCCATAATTGCATGTACTTCGCCCGGTTTCACCGTCAGGTTAATGCCTTTCAATATCTCTTTGCCATTAATGCTGGCATGCAGGTCTTTTATTTCTAACATAATCACTTTTATTTTTTATCCTACACTTCCTTCCAAGGAGATAGTAAGCAACTTCTGTGCTTCTACCGCAAATTCCATTGGAAGTTTATTCAATACTTCTTTCGCATATCCGTTCACAATCAGTCCGATAGCGTCCTCTGTCGGAATACCGCGCTGGTTGCAATAGAAAATCTGGTCTTCACTGATCTTGCTTGTCGTAGCTTCATGTTCCACTACCGCTGTCTCATTATGAATATCCATATATGGGAAAGTATGTGCACCACACTTATCTCCCAACAACAAAGAGTCACACTGGCTGTAATTACGGGCGTTATCCGCTTTCTCCGCTACACGGACCAGTCCGCGATACGAATTCTCGCTGTGACCGGCAGAAATACCTTTGCTGACAATTGTACTACGTGTATTCTTACCGAGATGAATCATCTTCGTACCTGTATCCGCCTGCTGATAGTTATTAGTCACAGCCACAGAATAAAATTCTGCTGTCGAATTATCACCTGTCAGGATACAGGAAGGATATTTCCAGGTAATCGCCGAACCGGTTTCCACTTGTGTCCAGGAAAGTTTGCTATCCACTCCTTTGCAGTTACCTCGCTTCGTCACAAAATTGTATACACCGCCTTTACCTTCGGCATCTCCCGGATACCAATTCTGAACCGTACTGTATTTCACTTCTGCACGGTCATGCACGATAATCTCTACAATAGCAGCGTGCAGTTGATTCTCATCCCGCATCGGAGCCGTACATCCTTCCAGATAAGATACATACGAATCATCATCCGCCACAATCAGCGTACGTTCAAATTGTCCCGTGTTACGGGCATTGATACGGAAATAAGTAGAAAGCTCCATAGGACAACGCACCCCCTTCGGAATATACACAAAAGAACCGTCGGAGAATACAGCTGAGTTCAATGCGGCAAAGAAATTATCACGGTAACCGACTACCGAACCAAGGTACTTCTTCACCAAGTCCGGATGTTCACGCACCGCTTCACTGAACGAACAGAAAATAATTCCTTTTTCCATTAATGTTTCCTTGAAGGTAGTCTTTACTGAAACCGAGTCCATTACGGCATCAACCGCCATTCCACTCAAGGCCATTTGTTCTTCCAAAGGAATTCCCAACTTATTGAAGGTCTTTATTAGTTCAGGATCAACCTCATCCATGCTCTTCGGCCCTTCCTTTTTCTTAGTAGGATCAGCATAGTAAGAAATAGCCTGATAATCAATCTCCGGAATACGGAGATGTGCCCATGTGGGCATTTCCAGCGTCAGCCAGTGGCGGTACGCTTTCAATCGGAACTCCAGCAACCACTCCGGTTCGTCCTTTTTCGATGAAATCAAACGAATCACATCCTCATTAAGTCCACGCTCAATGATGTCTGTATGCACCTCCGTGGTGAAGCCATATTTGTACTTCTCCTGCGTTAGTTCCTTTACATATTTATTGGGTTCTTCTTGTTGCATCTTTATTCTCTAATATATATTGTTGCGTCATACTCTTAGCAGCAGGGAAAAAGATTCCCGCAAACGTTTCTATCGGATAATATAACAAAGATTCGCTCTTTTTTGTTGCACTAATTAACTTATTATCGCCATCCATAAACTCTATCAGACAAATCACCAGACTTGTTAACAATAGAAATTTAAGTGCTCCCAGCACACAACCGAGCCAACGGTTCAACCAATCCAGCGAAACCGCTTTCATTGCCTTTGTCAGCAACGAAGCCACCAATAAGAATATCAGTGGAACGGCTATCCAGATGATAATAAAAGCCAATACCTGTGCAACAGTCATCGAATCAGTCACCGTTGGACAAAGCTTTTCCGCTAAAGTGGTATACAAAGCCTTCGCCGCTAGCAAACCGACTATTAATCCCAGTATAGAAGCCAACTGACGAATAAAGCCTTTCATAAAGCCTACTATTGCGCCTGCACCTATTATAATAAGGATAATAATATCAATCGTTGCCATATTTCTCTATAAAAAGAAAAAAGAGGCACGGAGTTATAATTCACTCTGTGCCTCCGTTTATTCTTAATTCAGTACAAATTATAATGTCTGTTTCACTTCTATTTCTTCGAATGCCTCGATCATATCGCCTACCTTCATGTCGTTGCAGTTCACTAAGCTGATACCACACTCAAAGTTTGTACCTACTTCCTTCACATCGTCCTTGAAGCGTTTCAGCGCATTGATATTCCCGGTAAAGATTACGATACCGTCGCGAATCAGACGAGCCTTGTCGCTTCGTTTCACCTTTCCGGTTTTCACCATTGCACCGGCTACCAAACCTACTTTCGTGATATTGAACACCTCGCGGATTTCGATAGTAGCAGTCACCTGCTCCTTCACTTCCGGCGCCAACATACCTTCCATAGCAGACTTCACCTCTTCAATTGCATCGTAGATGACAGAGTACTTACGGATATCGACACCTTCCTGTTCAGCCATCTTAGCGGCAGCACCTGAAGGACGTACCTGGAATCCCACGATAATCGCATCTGAAGCAGCGGCCAGAGAAACATCCGATTCGGAAATTGCTCCCACGCCCTTATGGATGACATTTACCTGAATTTGTTCCGTAGACAACTTGATCAACGAGTCGCTCAATGCTTCCACAGAACCATCCACGTCACCCTTAACGATAATATTCAATTCCTGGAAGTTACCCAAAGCGATACGACGACCCAATTCATCCAAAGTAAGAATCTTCTGCGTACGCAAGCCTTGTTCACGAGCCAACTGTTCACGTTTGTTGGTGATTTCACGAGCTTCCTGGTCGCTTTCTACCACATGGAAAGTGTCACCGGCAGCAGGAGCACCGTTCAATCCCAGAATCAATGCCGGTTCAGCAGGACCCGCTTCTTTGATACGTTGATTACGTTCATTGAACATAGCCTTCACACGACCATAGCTAGTTCCGGCCAATACGATATCTCCGACTTTCAGAGTACCGTTAGATACCAATACCGTAGCTACATAACCACGTCCCTTGTCAAGTGAAGACTCGATAATAGATCCCGTAGCGTTACGGTTCGGGTTTGCCTTCAAGTCGAGCATTTCGGCTTCCAGCAATACCTTTTCCAACAAATCTTCCACTCCCATACCTTTCTTGGCAGAGATATCTTGTGACTGATACTTACCACCCCATTCTTCAACAAGGTAATTCATAGCAGCCAATTCTTCTTTAATCTTATCCGGATTTGCAGTCGGTTTATCCACCTTATTGATAGCAAACACAATAGGTACACCCGCCGCCATTGCATGGTTGATGGCCTCCTTTGTCTGCGGCATCACGTTATCATCCGCCGCTACAATAATAATCGCAATATCCGTTACTTTCGCACCACGGGCACGCATAGCGGTAAACGCCTCATGTCCCGGAGTATCAAGGAATGTAATACGGCGACCGTCTTCCAACTTCACATTGTATGCACCGATATGTTGTGTGATACCTCCGGCTTCACCGGCAATCACATTCGCCTTACGGATATAGTCAAGCAATGAAGTCTTACCATGGTCAACATGTCCCATTACAGTAACAATCGGAGCACGCGGCTGCAAATCTTCCGGAGCATCTTCTTCTTCCACGATAGCCTGTGCCACTTCCGCACTTACATATTCGGTCTTGAAACCAAATTCTTCGGCCACCAGATTGATTGTTTCCGCATCCAGACGCTGGTTGATAGAAACCATGATGCCAATACTCATACAAGTAGCAATAACCTGGTTGACAGAAACGTCCATCATTGTAGCTAATTCATTAGCTGTAACAAATTCGGTCAGCTTCAATACTTTGCTGTCTGCCATTTCCTGATCTTCCAGTTCCTGCATACGGTTGGAAGCCATTTCACGTTTCTCCTTACGGTACTTGGAAGTCTTGTTCTTACCTTTAGTGGTCAGACGAGCCAAGGTTTCTTTTACCTGTTTTGCTACATCTTCTTCACTTACTTCCTGTTTGATAACCGGCTTTTTGAAACGATCCTTGTTATTGTTTCTTCTATTATTGTTGTTATTGTTACCTTGGTTATTACCACCATTATTATTACCGCCTTTGCCTTGCACATTCGGTCTTGGAGCTGCAAAGTTGGAAGTTGCAACGTTATTCACATCCACCTTCTCTTTGCTGATACGATTCCGTTTTTTCTTGTTACCGGCTGCATCCGCATTATCTTTCGGTCCGCTCTTAGCCTGTTTGGCATCATCTTTACGGATTTCCTTGATAATCGCTTCCTTCATCAGTTTCTTCTGATCCTGGCGGATTTTCTCTTTTTCTTCACGTTCACGACGTTTCTCTTCCTTCGATTTCTTCTTAGGGCGAGTTGACTGATTCAATGCTGCAAGGTCAATCTGACCGATTACATTAATCTTTGCTCCCAGTTCCGGCTGACGGATCTTGAAAACCTCGTCTTCCTTAGGAGCGTCTTTTTCTTCCGAAACGACTTCTGTCGATGCTACTGCTTCCACAGGCTTTTCTTCTTTTTTATGTTCTTCTGCCTTCACAGGTGCTTCTACCTTCTTCGGCTCTTCCTTAATCACTTCTTCCACTACCACTTTTTCAACTTCTGCCGGTTTCGGTTCTGCTACAGGTTCCGGTTGTTTCACCACCACAGGTTCGGCCGGAGTTGGAGCAGGTGCCACCACCTCTTCCTTTTTTACTTCAGGCTCTTTCTTTTCGGGTTCTTTCTTCACTTCCGGTTCAACGACAGGGCGTTCCGCTACTATCGGACGTTCCACCACAGGACGTTCTACCACAGTTTCCTTTTTCTGTTCCGGTTCCTTTTCTACTTTATCAGTTTTACGACCGTTTAATTTATCCAAATCAATTTTACCGACAGGTTTAAACTTCGGACGTGCATCCTCAGGTACGACTGTCTTGATCACATCTTCCGACTTCGGTTTTTCCTGTTGCTTTTCGAAGCCTTCAATCGAAACCGATGCCTTATTACGATCCTTATTCTGACGTTCCTGAATGAAACGCTCCGATTCAAGTCTAAGGTTCTTATCCGTACTAAACTCTTTTACGAGTATAGCGTACTGCTCCTCGCTAATTTTTGTATTAGGATTAGCCTCAACGGTATACCCTTTCTTTTGCAGGAACTCAACTACCGTCGCGATTCCTACATTCAAATCTCTTGTAACTTTGTTTAACCTTATCGTCATATTTTAAATTTAATGAATAAATGGAGCGAAGAAAATCTCAATCGTAATTGCCTATTACTCTTGTCCTTGTTCCGGTTCTTGTTCCGGTTCTTCTTCTTCAAACTCCGATTTCAAAATGCGTATTACCTCGTCCACTGTCTCTTCTTCCAGGTCCGTCTTTTCAATCAACATCTCACGAGGAGCATTCAACACAGCTTTTGCCGTATCAATACCGATAGCCTTGATTGCATCAATCACCCAACCATCGATTTCGTCTCTGAACTCGTCAAGATAGATATCTTCATCAGCTACATTCTCATCCAACTCACGGAACACGTCGATAGTGTACTCAGTTAACATACTGGCCAGTTTGATATTCAAACCGCCTTTACCGATAGCCAGCGATACTTCTTCCGGTTTGAGGAACACCTCTGCTTTCTTCTCCTCCTCGTTCAAACGAATAGAAGAAATTTTCGCCGGGCTTAAAGCACGCTGTATAAACAATGAAATATTCGATGTATAGTTAATTACGTCGATATTCTCATTGCGAAGTTCACGAACGATGCCATGAATACGACTCCCCTTTACACCTACACAGGCTCCTACGGGATCGATTCTGTCATCATAAGATTCTACCGCAATCTTGGCACGTTCGCCGGGGATGCGGGCAATCTTCTTGATAGTTATCAGACCATCATTTATTTCAGGTACTTCCATCTCAAACAGACGTTGCAAGAAAACGGGAGAAGTACGTGACAAGATAATCTTAGGATTATTATTCTTGTTGTCTACGCGGGCAACCACTGCGCGTGCCGTTTCACCTTTACGATAAAAATCGCTCGGGATTTGTTCGGTCTTGGGCAGCAGCAGTTCGTTTCCTTCATCGTCGAGAAGTAACATTTCCTTTTTCCAGATCTGATACACTTCTGCATTGATAATTGTACCTACCTTATCTATATATTTATTATAAATACTGTCTTTTTCCAGTTCCAGAATCTTGGAAGCCAATGTCTGGCGGAGGTTCAGGATAGCACGACGACCGAATTTCGCAAAAATAACTTCATCAGTCACCTCTTCGCCTTCTTCGTATGAAGCGTCAATTTTCTGCGCCTCACTCAACGCAATCTGCATATTCGGGTTAGTCAAATCTTCATCGGCCACAACTTCACGGTTACGCCATATCTCGAAATCCCCCTTATCCGGATTCACGATCACATCGTAATTTTCATCGGTGCCAAACATTTTCGCGATTACGCTACGGAACGACTCCTCGAGTACACTAACCATTGTCGTTCTATCGATATTCTTCAGTTCCTTAAATTCCGAAAATGTATCAATCAAGCTGATTGTTTCTTCTTTTTTGGCCATAACTATTTAAAGCTAATTAAGTATTTAGTATATTTTATTTGCTCATAAGTAAAGGTTTCGTCTTCTTCCACCAGCTTTGGTCGCTTGGCTCCTTCGAGTTTCACCTTCTTTTGTACGGTTACCGTAAACTTCTCTTCATCGGCATCCTTTAGGATACCGGTCAGTTTCTGTCCGCCTTTGGTCATCACTTCCACTTCTTGTCCGATGTGGATGTAATACTGTTGCAGCACTTTAAAGGGCTGTCCTATACCGGCCGACCCTACTTCCAGTTCATAATCTTCCTCTTCACGGTTCAGTTTCGATTCAATGTAGCGGCTAAGCTCCACGCAATCTTCAATCCAAACGCCTTCTGCATGGTCAATTTCGACCACAATTTTGTCATCCGGGCTCACAGTTACCTCTACCAAAAAGTAATCTTTTCCTTCCAGCCACTCTTCAACAATCTGACAAACAGTTTTCTTTTCTATCATTTATTAGCTATTAAGAACAAAAAAAGGAGCTTAATTGCCCCTCCACCTTTCATCCGTTTTCGGTTGCAAAGATATAAATAATCTATTCGACTACAAAACATTAAAGAAAAAAAGTATGAATTAACAGTGCGATATTCGTATCTTTACGCCGCAATTAAAAAAAATAACAACTATGGCGCATCGTCTCAACACCAACAAACAGTTCATGGTCGGCAATGGAATCCTCGCTTTTGCCGTCATTTTTGTCGTAGTGATTTTCATCTATATGAGTATGCGACTGCAACAGAAGCAACAGGAAGAACGACATTTTATCGAAACATATACGATTAGTCTGGTCAAAGGCTTTACCGGCGATTCAATTTCTTTGTTTGTCAACGACAGTCTCATTTCCAATAAGACTATCATAGAAGAACCTTATACAGTGGAAGTCGGTCGTTTTGCCGAGCAGAGTGCATTGTTAATTGTAGATAACAAAACTGAATTAGTATCGACTTTCGACCTAAGCGAAAGAGGGGGTAATTATCAGTTTGAGAAAGAGGAAGACGGAATTAAGCAACTGGCGAAATAAACGGTAAAGCAAGATAAAGACAAAGGAACTCTTTTATATTTCTGTCCGATATTTCTTCAGTTCTCCCCGTAGAGCAAGAGCTTTTCCTTCCGTGAATTGATTCAGTAGAGACCAAAAACGTTCACTATGATTCAACTCACGGGTATGACATAGTTCATGCAAAAGCACATAATCAATCAAATAAGAAGGCAACAAAACGAGGTAATAGGATAAATTAATATCCTTCTTTGTCGAACAACTCCCCCACCGCCCCTGACTGGAATTTATCTTCACGCTTGCATAGGGCAATCCGCATTGTTTGGAAAGACGGTCTAAACGTGGAGGAAGAATACTTTTTGCATTCCGCCTCAACGATTCTTCAATCACCTTTCGTAGCCAACTCTGCAATTTCTCATCAGTAAAGTCCGCATTTGGCGGACAAATAATCTGCATACATCCCAATCGGGAATTTGCCAGAAACTGCTCTTTCTCTCCGGACACCAAAGACAACTTGAAATATTCTGCATCAATCTTATAATTCAAATCAATTAACGGACGATTCAATCGTTGACGAGAAGCCAGCAACTTACTACGTAAATCTTCAATCGCCCGTTTTACTTCTTTCATCGTTGTGCCGGAAGGGACTGAAACGTATACCGCATCACTCTTTGTACGAAAGACAAGACTTTTAGCACGCAAATTAACACGCACTATTAACCGTCCAAGTTCTTCATCTTCTATAATTGCTTCCTTCATCATAAGTCTCCTAATAACAGGTACAAAAGTAATAAAAAAAAGATTCTTCCACTCTTAGAAACATAAAAGGGCTACTGCATCTCGCGGTAGCCCATTTATTTAGTTAGTTTCATTATAAAAATTTGAGAGAATTGAAAACTTCACAGTTTCGCTTTCGATGTTGTTTTAATTAAGCACACTAACTATATTATATGTTTAAAGCAAATGAAAATGTCTATTCATTAATAACCTGCATCTTGTGGTTGATCTTCGCCAGGCTATCAGCCAAGACCTGATCCGCTTTCACATCGTTCGAGATAGCGACCGACGGTGCAGTTACTTGTTTACCAATGGTATCTGTGGCCAATACACTTCCATCATCTCCCGAGAAAGAATGTTGTGCCACATTTCCCAATCCGAGAATGATTGCAATCACGGCAGCGGCTTTGAACAGAGGAATAAAGCGACTCGTCAGTGTCAGACGTTTTGCTTTCACTACCGGGACCTCCACTTCTGCCAGAATACGTGCATCAAAGTCCTCACCCAGCCCTACTTCTTGCTGAACCTGCTGATAAACAAACAAGTTCTTATAGCGAAGCAAATGAGCCGGTACGTCTTCTTTCGAGAAGAAGTCACGCAATCTTGATTCCTCCTCAACGGAAGTTTCACATTGCCAGTATCGCTCCAGGAGCTGTTCTATATCCTTATAATCCATATTCGTCAATTTCTAAATACCTTTGTTTTACCTTTTGCCTGGCTCTGAAGAGATTCACTTTGACTTGTTCCTCTGTCAGATTCAGCAGGGTTGCAATTTTTTTATAGCTTTCACCTTCAATGTCCCTCAGTTGCATGATAAGCCGCTGTTTTTCGGGAAGTTCGTTGACCAACCTATTGATGATGTTCATTTTTTCATCATGAATCATCCGATCGTACGGACTGTTTGCATCAGGTTCTTCCTCCATTTCGGGGGTGAGTTCCACGTTTTGAGCCTCTTTCTTCTGACTCCGGTCTATCGCAAGGTTCTTTGCCACTATCAGGCAATAGGCTTCAACCGATTCAAATTGCGACCACTCATCCCGCTTGCTCCACACTCTTATCATGGTGTCCTGAACGACATCCTCGGCTTCTGCCCTATCCAGGGTGATTCTGAGCGCCAATCGAAAGAGTTTGTCCTTCAACGGCAAAATATCGTTTCGGAAGCTGATTTCTTGCATCTCTATAATAATGACGGGCTAGGATTTGAAAAGTTACAGTCGCCCACTACTTTTTTTTGAATTAATTTTTTATCCGGGTTCCTCCGTTGCCGTTAATCGCTGATGCTAAGGTAATTATCACTTCAGACACCCCGGCATTTATTGCTTCAAAAGAATTCTCCAGTTTCGGAATCATACCTCCTTGAATAACGCCTTCGGCTACGTATTGTTCAAATTCCGCACGGGTAATCTGAGGAATTACACTATCGTCATCATTCTCATCACGCAGTACACCTTTTTTCTCGAAACAGTACACCAATGTCACATCAAACAGGCCCGACAAGGCTTTTGCCGTCTCTCCGGCAATAGTATCCGCATTCGTATTCAGCATATTCCCTTGTCCGTCGTGTGTCAACGGAGCCATAACCGGCACCACACCTTTGTATATCAAGTCAGACAACAGAGAAGCATCCACCTTCTCCACATCGCCGACGAAACCGTAATCAACTTCTTTCACCGGACGTTTCACCGAACGTATCACGTTCATATCCGCTCCGGTCAATCCCAGCGCGTTGACACCATACGCCTGCAAACCGGCAACAATATTCTTATTCACCAAACCGCCATACACCATTGTCACTACCCTCAACGTTTCCGCATCAGTAATCCGGCGGCCATTGACCATTTTGCTTTCAATTCCCAGTTGTGCGGCTATCTTTGTAGCCGAACGGCCTCCGCCGTGCACCAGCACCTTATGTCCTTCAATAGCGGCAAAGTCGTTTAACAACTGACGAAGGGTGGCTTCCTCTTCTACGATTTTGCCACCCACCTTAATTACAGTTAGTTTTTCTCTCATTTTTATTCTAAATACGTATATCCATAAAGTCCCGAACGGTAGTTGGAAAGGAATTCTTTTCCTTCTTCCAAAGAGATTTTGCCTTCCTTTACTGATTTCGTCACCCAAGTTTCGAGCGTACGAACCAGCTTCTTCGGATTATACTGCACGTAGTCCAATACTTCCGCCACCGTTTCTCCGTCAATAATCTGTTCGATATTATATCCTTTCTCGTTCACAGAGACATGCACTGCATTCGTATCACCGAACAAGTTGTGCATATCCCCCAAAATCTCTTGATAAGCACCTACCAGGAAAACAGCTACATAATAAGGTTCTGTTTTCTTCAGGCTATGTACAGGCAGATAATGAGCTACATTACGGGTAGAGATAAAGTTCGCAATCTTACCGTCGGAGTCACAGGTAATATCCTGCAAAGTAGCCGAGCGGTCCGGTTTTTCATCCAGCCGTTGAATAGGCATAATCGGGAATATCTGGTCTATCGCCCAGGAATCCGGCAACGATTGGAACAGTGAGAAGTTACAGAAATATTTATCCGCAAGCAGCTTGGACAATCCTCGGAATTCGTCAGGCGCATGTTTCAGGCCTTCGGCAATCTGATTAATCTCACGTGTGATCGACCAGTACAGGCGTTCAATCTGTGCACGGGTTTTCAAGTCGACAATTCCGTGACTGAACAAATCCAACGCTTCCTCACGAATCTGTTGCGCATCATGCCATGCCTCCAACATTTTATTCTGATTCAACGAATCCCAAATGCCATATAATTCCTGCACCAGTTCATGTGCGTCCGGAGCGATTACTTCTTCATCATCCCATTCGGGTAAAGTGGCAGTCTCCAACACTTCAAAGATAAGCACAGAGTGGTGTGCAGTCAATGCGCGTCCGCTTTCGGTAATAATATTCGGGTGCGGGATACCATTCTTATCGCTGACATCCACCAACGTAGAAATCGAGTCATTCACATATTCCTGAATAGAATAGTTCACGCTGCCTTCGCTGTTGGACGACCGGGTTCCGTCGTAATCAACTCCCAGTCCGCCGCCGATATCCACAAATTCCACTTTGAACCCCATAGCATGAAGTTGGACATAAAACTGTGAAGCCTCACGCAAGGCGGTCTTGATGCGACGGATCTTCGTCACCTGACTACCGATATGGAAGTGAATCAGTTTCAGGCAATCTTTCAATCCCTTGCTTTCCATGAAATCGAGCGCTTCGAGCAACTCACTGGAAGTCAGCCCGAATTTGCTGGCATCGCCACCCGATTCTTCCCATTTTCCGCTACCGGAAGAAGCCAGTTTAATACGAATACCGATATTAGGTTGCACATTCAACTGCTTCGCCATTTTTGCAATCAGTTTCAGCTCATTCATCTTCTCCACAACAAGGAAGATACGTTTACCCATTTTCTGGGCAAGCAAAGCCAGTTCAATGTAACTCTCGTCTTTATAGCCGTTACATACAATCAATGAGTCAGAATCCGTATTAACAGCAATCACAGCATGCAGTTCAGGTTTAGAACCCGCCTCCAGTCCGAGATTGAATTTCTTTCCGTGGCTGATAATCTCCTCCACCACAGGGCGCATCTGGTTGACCTTAATCGGATAGATAATAAAGTTCTCCGCCTTATAACCGTATTCTTCGGCTGCCTGTTTAAAGCAGGACGACATCTTTTCAATACGATTATCCAGAATATCCGGAAAACGCACCAACGTGGGAGCCGCTACATCTCTCAGTTGTAACTCGTCGACCAACTCTTTCAAATCAACAGCTACCCCATCTCTACGCGGTGTAACAACAACATGACCTTTGTCATTAATACCAAAGTACGAGGTTCCCCAACCTGTAATGTTGTAGAGTTCCTCAGAATCTTCAATACGCCACTTTCTCATTTTTCTGTAATTCAGTGTTTTTAGTAAATAATTGGACGGCAAAAATACAGATTTATCTACATGTTGCCAATTAATTAGACATTATTTCTTTCAGTCGGTCCATATATCCGCTGTTTCCGTTACGGGCGTCATAGCGCTGTGCCAGTTCTTCAGCCTGCTGATAGAAATACCGGCGTAATTCGCTGACAGAGTAAACCCCGTCCGCGCGGTAAAGAGGGAACTCCTCCGGCAAAGCCAGATGAACCTCCGGACGCATCTCATACTTCAAGGCCTCCACCATATCACAGGAGAAACGATATTTCTTCAACGTATTGGTACGCAGGCTCCAGTCAATGCACCGTTCGGCATACTCCCAGCCGTGCTCCGGATTCGTCATTAAATAATAAGCGATAAACAGCCCCATATAGAGCAACAGATACTCGTCCTTCTCTCTTCCGGCCAACGCTTCTTCGGCACGTGTACACATATCGGCGGCAATATCCGGCTTACCCGCTTTTTGTGCATAATAAGCAAGCTTCAGGTAAGCACGCAGGTTAGCTTCATAGCAAGTCACCTGTTTGTTAATCAATGGCTGCGCCCGGCTATAAGCCTCATCAAACTTTCCCGTTTCCAGATAATAATCCAACATAAAGTTCAGTTCACAAGCCTCACACGACTGGTCGTCCATTTTCTCCGCCAGCATCTTATCAATATATTCCTTTGCCTTGTCATACTGCCTCATCCATGTGCATTCCACCGACCAGCGCTGATAATAACTCCGCAAAGAATATCCGTTCCGCAAGATACGGGTCTTATAATCCTCCCCTACCGCTTCCACCTGTTCCATTGGAATCTCCGGAATATCAAAAGTCGAAGACCATATCCATTTATACTTCCACAGCAGATCATCCTCCTTGATTACATCCTTATGATTCTCATAATCATCCAGAATCTTAGAGAACACGGCAATCTCCTCAGTGTCCGCCGAGAGAAGGTTTAGTTCATAAATGAGGTCCAGCCTCATTTCCGTTGCCCATTCCACATCTTCGTTTTCATCAGCGATGCGGATAGCCTCTTTCAACAAATTAGCTTTCTCACGGGGATGCAGGTTTTTATTCTGTGCCTGCAACAGCAGTTTTTGTATTTCAAGTGTGTATTTCATACGCTTTCTTAATTCAGGAAATTTATAAAATCATTCATTTTAGCAGTCATCAATTCACTGAGCGAGTGGTTGAAAAGTTCCATTTCCTCACTGTTCACAGGATACTTACCCTGAAGGAGTGACTGTACATATAATATATGTACCACATGCTGAAACATTTTATTATCTCCCTGTATTTGCAGTAAAGTGCGGACCATTTCATTATCCGCATTAAATGTCAGCGTCGGAGGTATCTGCCTGGTCGTATTGACAGTCCCCAACACAGCCGCTAACGGATTATTGGTACTCTTGGTCGTACTCTCTTTCTCCTCTGCCACAAATATCACCGGAATATCCGCCGGAGTAAAGTGCTTCAACCGGCAGACGCAGCCAAAACGCTTTAACAACTCGTTCGCCTTCGCCTCAAAAGCCCGGAACTCTTTTTTGGCTTCTACCTCCCCAAACTGTTCCAGTAATCTCGAAGGGGATATTTCATCCAAAGTCAGTTCCGGATTCAGGCGGGCATACTTTTTCAACAACGTTTCATCAAACGTATAAGCAGCATTAACCACCAACCATCCTTGTGCTCCGGCAATACGGCGTACCTGCCTGAAATCCTCCAGATTTCTGGTATAACAGATCACATTGTCCGCCGAACGGATACTCCCGAAGCTCCGTACCCCCTTATTCGTCTCAAAAGGAAGATAATCCATAAACAAACGAAGCAACTCATTATCTTCCGAAGCAATCGCCTTGATGTGAAAATGATGCACGTCCAGTATCTTATTAAACATAGCCCGGTTGTTCTGCACCAGTCCCCGCAAATAATCCTTGATAGCCATACCTATCTCCTTGCGGGCATCCTTCAGCAAATCATTGCTTACCAGAGACTCGCGTGAAGCGGTAGACAACAACCCATCCGCATTCACCAGACAACGGATAAAGAAAGCCCACTGCGGCAACAGGTTACAATCATCCTCGCTCAACAGCATACGCTTCAAATACACTTTGTGAGAGTTACGCACAGAAAACTGCGTCCGGAAAGGCAACACATAAAGCACTCCCTCCACCCGACCGCTTTCAGTCCGTATCCGAAAAACATCAAGCGCAGATGATTGAAAAACTTTCGCCCCGTAATCAAGGAGTTCCTTGCGGGTTGCCTTCGGGTCAAGCCATACAGGCGAAGGCGTATTCACCAACTCTTCCTCATCCTGATGATGCAGATAGATAGGATATGGCAACACCTCTCCATAGCCGACCAATATCTTCTTAAATGTATCATATTCAAAAAGATGCATCCAGTCGTTCTTGGGATGCAATACCACCTGCGAACCGATAGGACGTTCTTCGGCGGATGACGTCAGTTCATACGTACCGTCCACCTTACCACACCAACAGACAGCCTGCCCACCCATTGCCGACCGGCTCTCCACCTTGATCTCATCCGTCACTACAAAACAAGACAGCAAACCAATACCAAACCTTCCGATAAAATCATCCGCATCGGGCGTATCCCGTTTCGAGCTTTCCCCGATAACGGTAAGGAAACGATATACCTCCTCCTCTTTCAGCCCGATTCCATTGTCGCGGAATATCACCGTTTTGTCATCATTCAGAAAGACATCAATACGTCCTGCATAATTCTCGTCAATATTGCGCAAAGCTGTAATAGCATCCACACAGTTCTGCAACAACTCACGGACAAAGGTATTCGGATTACTATAAATATGCTCTGACAACAAGGCAATCATTCCTTTGAGATTGACTTGAAACAGATTATTCCCTTCTTTCTCCATGCCTACTTACTATTTTCTCCTCCTTCCGGTGATCTTAAGGGCCTTTTCGTTACCATTTTCAGCAGCCTTCTCGAACCACTCCATTGCTATATCATCGTTTTCTTCCACACCATTTCCCGTCAGGTAAGCGTTTCCTAGTTCAAATTGAGCCTTATCATTATTCTTTTCGGCAGCTTTCAACAGCCATTGCACAGCCGCTTCCGGGTCAGGCGTACAGCCTTCGCCATACATTTGCATCTTACCCAGATAATATGCGGCACCGATATTCTCATTACCGGCCGCATCCGTAAACCAGCGGTAAGCCTCCGCATAATTCTGCTTCACACCCACTCCGTTGTAATAACAAAGTCCGGTACGATACATACTCGTCACATTACCGTTATCCGCAGCCAGTGTATAATATTTAAAGGCTTCCGTCTCATTATCCTCTACACCGATACCCATTTCGTAACAGATACCCAGTCCTTCGTTATACCATTCGTATTCGGCAGCCTTCTTAAAGTAAGCAAACGCCTTTTCCGACTCGTTCAGACTATCATAATCATACAAATAATAATCCCCCATGCGCAGCATCGCCATAGGAATCTCATTCGCAACAGCCTTTTCGTACCATTCCACGGCTTTCTTGTTATCTTCCAAACAAGGACCGCACCCGAAGAAATAATAATCTCCCATTTTAAACTGGGCGTAACCATAATCCTGTGCCGCTGCCCGTGTCATATATTCCACAGCCTTTTGCGGGTTTTCCTCCACACCGTTACCGTTCTCATAAGCCAGCCCCAATTCAGTCAAACAGCGGGATTCGTTCTTCTCTGCCCCCTTTCCGAACCACTCGAGTGCCTTGTCCCAGTCTTCCTCCGTACCGATTCCCTGTTTGTAACAACGTCCCAGAGCAAAGATTCCTTCATTTTCATCCGCCATGGCAGCTTTTGTATACCAGGCAAATGCCTCCTCCGGCTTCGCCTCACCCAATACAGCTTTTTCCAGATAAAGACCTACGCGGAACATTGCATAAGGATAGCCTTCCTGTGCCGCTTTTTCACAGAGTTCAAAAGCCTTCTCATAGCTTCTTTCCACTCCGTTGCCATTCTCGTATAAGAATGACAGTTCTACCAATGCAAAACATGAACCCATTCCGGCCGCTTTCTCGTAATATTCTCTCGACTTCACCGCATCCGTCACACCGCTATATCCGTTAGCCAAGTAAAGCGCTGCACGGCAGTATCCGTCCACATTATCCAGTTCAGCTGCTTTCTCGTAATATTCCATAGCTTTCACATAATCCGGTTCTTCAGACAGAAAGCCACGTTCATACATCCAACCCAAACGATAGGCCGCATTTCCCGAACCCAGTTCGAGCGCCTTTTCCAGCAACTGTTTTGCACGACTCATGTCTTCTTCCACCAGGTCACCGTTGAAATATACATTCGCCAGTCCTTCGATACCTTCTATATAATCACCTTCCACACAACGTTCGAGACACATCAGCCCACGTTCCACATTCTTATAATCATCATTGTACAAGTAAATCAAAGCCAACTCATACGCACTATACAACTCGCAATAAAGCATTCCCTTCTCCAGCCATTCTATTGCTTTAGGCAGATCAAGCCATGCCTCCTCCTGATAATTGTATCCCAGGAAGTTGGCGGCAGACCATACTCCGGCATGCCAAGCTTTCTCCCAAATTTCGAAAGCCAGTTCTTTCGGTTTACCCAGTTCGGGATAACGGAAATAAAGAGTAGCGAGATTTTTCAGACTATATAGATTGGGAACGATTTCCAAAGACTTTTCATAACAGGCAGCTTCCTCGGCTATCTTACCTTCTCCCCTGTCGAGTGCGTCTCCCATTGCCGCATACACATGAGCACGCAAACGGTCGCCTTCGGGCAGTTCGGCAAGCAAATCCTGCCGTATCTGCAACGCTTTCTCCTTGTTGCCCGTAAACTCTTCGGCAAAAGCGCGATAATGTTTCCCCCAAAGAATAGCTTCGGGTGAAGAAAGAGCCGCAAAACGTCGTTCTCCTTCTTCCTTATCCTGCTCACAATAAAACCCCATATACCGCCAATAGGCAACAGTCGCTTCCGCTTCACCCCAGCCCATATCGGCAGCCTTCTCGTAGCAAGGGAACAAATAGCTCATATCCCGCTTTCCATAGCGGGCCTCGGAGTACTGTGCACCTTTCTGCGCCCAGCCTGCTCCGCTGAACACAGCCACACGTTCGCACACCCGCATCACCTTCTCCCACCAGAACTCATATTCTTCTTCGCTGAGATCGACTTCGACATTACAGTCGAATGCACTGAATATCAATTCAAAGAAACCTTCCGTCAGTTTCTCATCCTCCCGGGTGTCCAACGCATATTCGCATACAGCCAATGCTTCCCACCAGTTATCAGCATTTAATAATGAAGTAGATGTATATTTCGGAAACCATGCCGCAGCAGGTTTCCCAGAGGCTTTAATCCCGGCGGACAACTCCTCGAATTTCTCTTTCAAAGTTCCCATAATAGTCTCTTTATCTTCTTTCTTGTGTTAATAGTCAATAGAAAAATCTCGTAACGAGCGCCAAGGTACAAATATTGACTGAATGAACAAAAAAGAGAACCCAAAAAGATAAAGAGCAGATAAAAAGAAAAGGGAGAAACCATATGGTTGACATGACTCGTGAAAGTAAAATAGCTTATAGTCCTAACAATTCCTGCAATCGTTGCACGGCTGTTTCGATCTGCCAGCGATCTTCCAGTTCGTCGGCATTGAAAATATATTGCGCCTGCGTGTAGAAAGGAGCCCGTTGTTCCAGCGCCCGGATGATAAACGCTTTCAATTCATCATCCTCTTTTCCCTGAAGTATGGGACGCTGTTGCTTGGCGATACGCAACCGTCTGAACAACACATCGGGATGAACATCCAGAAATACCGTCTTCCCCACCCGGTTCATAAATTCCATATTATCAAAAAAACAAGGCGCTCCCCCCCCCGTAGAGATTACCACATTCTCGAACTCGGCCACCTCATGGAGCATATTCCTCTCCAATTCCCGGAATCCGGTTTCACCACGTTCGGTAAACAGCTCTCCAACAGTTTTGTGAAAACGCTCCTCAATATACCAATCGAGATCAACGAACGGTACATTCATCTTACGGGCAAATGCCTTACCCAATGTCGTTTTTCCGGCACCCATATAGCCGGTAAGGAAGATACGAACCATAAATGACTAATTTTGCTCACAAAATTAGTCATTTTATTAAAATCCAAGTATTAAAAACGAAGTTATTTGAATACCCTCACCCGTTCTTCGAGCGGTTGAAACTCTTTTTCACCCGGTTTAGTCACAGGAAGTCCGAACGGCATTTCCGCAATCAGATGCCAATGTCCGGGCAGATTCCATGCACGACGCACCTCGTCGTCAATCAACGGATTATAGTGTTGCAGTGACGCTCCGAAACCGACATCTTCCAGCATGACCCATATAGCCAGCTGATGCATGGCCGAAGTTTGCAGCGACCAGCCGGGGAAGTTATCCTGATAGGATGGGAAAGCCTCCTGAAGTCCTTTCACTACCTTTTGGTCTTCAAAGAAAAGCACAGTCCCATATCCGCAAGCAAACGAGTTATCTATTTTTTCTTCCGTCTTTACGAAAGCCTCCGCGGGCACAATTTTCTTCAACGCATCTTTCACAATCTGCCACAGTTTCTTGTGTGATTCCCCTAACAAAAGTACCACCCGCGTAGACTGCGAATTAAATGCAGACGGCACGTGGCGTACGGTCATATTGACGATACACTCAATCTCCTGATCCGGGATAGGCGACTGATTAGTAATTGAATAGTAAGTCCGGCGATGTTTCAAAGCTTCACTAAAAGATCTTTCCATAATAGCTCCTTTCTAAATGTTATATTCTTAAACTCTCTTATTTTTATAACAAGTAGCTCTGTTGACTTGTTCAGTTAGAGAATATATTTGTACCTTCGCGCTGTCAATATACAGACATCAATTCATTGTAAAAAGGAAAAATGGCTAAACAGAAATTCTACGTTGTATGGGAAGGCGTGACGCCCGGGGTTTACACATCCTGGACGGACTGCCAGCTTCAAATCAAAGGATACGAAAGCGCCAAATACAAATCATTCGACACCCGCGAAGAAGCGGAACGCGCACTGGCCACCTCCCCTTACGCCTATATCGGAAAAAACGCCAAGAAGAAAAGCGAGAAAGTTTCTTCGGAAACATTGCCCGCCTGCGTGATTGACAACAGTCTGGCGGTGGACGCTGCCTGCAGCGGCAACCCCGGTCCTATGGAATATCGCGGAGTCCACATAGCCAGCCGCCAGGAAGTCTTCCACTTTGGCCCGACGAAAGGAACGAATAATATCGGCGAATTCCTCGCTATCGTACACGGACTGGCTTTGCTGAAACAGAAGGGATTCGATATGCCCATTTACAGTGACAGTGTCAATGCAATCAGCTGGGTGCGGCAAAAGAAATGTAAGACCAAGCTTCCGCGTACCGCAGAAACAGAGGAACTGTTCAAACTGATAGAACGTGCGGAGAAATGGCTTCGGGAAAACACATACACCACCCGTATTCTGAAATGGGAAACCAAAGAATGGGGAGAGATTCCGGCAGATTTTGGCAGAAAATAAGACAAAAAGACCAAACACCCCAAAATATATTTTTATCTTTGAACCCAAGATAGCATTTTTGTATCCAAACACATCAATAAATGTATGAAAAATAAGCAATTTATTATTTTAGCGGTCGTTTGCGTCGTTACTCTTCTCCCTTTTATGGGATTAACGGATTTCCATACCAAAGGGGAACCCCGCGAAGCAATCGTTGCATACTCCATGATTGAAACCGGTAACTGGACGCTTCCCGTCAACAACGGCGGGGACATCGCCTACAAGCCGCCCTTGTTTCACTGGTGTATTGCCGCCCTTTCCTCTATTGCCGGGAAAGTAACGGAATACACTTCACGTATGCCCTCTGCATTGGCACTGATAGCTATGGTGTTAGGCGGATTCTTATTCTACGCCAAACGCAGGGGAGCTTCAGTCGCCCTCCTTATGGGCTTAATTACCCTGTCTAATTTTGAAGTCCACCGTGCCGGTATGAACTGCCGCGTTGACATGATGCTGACCGCCTTTATCGTACTCGCGCTCTACCAACTCTACCGTTGGTGTGAGAAAGGGCAAAAAGGATTCCCCTGGATAGCCACCTTGTTTATGGGATGTGCCACACTAACCAAAGGTCCCGTAGGTATCCTCCTGCCTTGCATGGTCACCGGGGTCTTTCTGCTGATCCGGGGTACCAGTTTCTTCAAAGCCTTTTTCTCGATGGCACTGGTAGCCATTACGTCCTGTATCCTGCCCGCCCTTTGGTACATCGCTGCCTACCAACAGGGAGGAGATAATTTCATCTCACTGGTTATGGAGGAGAATTTCGGTCGTTTCATGGGAAAAATGAGCTACGAATCCCATGAGAATCCTGCTTACTACAATATCATTACAGTCGTATCCGGCTATGCCCCTTACACATTGTTGGTTCTGCTTTCCTTATTCAGCCTTACATACGGGAAAATAACCGGAAAACCCCGCGAATGGTGGCAGAGGTTCACAACATATATCCGCGAAATGGACAACACCCGCTTGTTCTCTTTATTGAGCATTGTTCTCATTTTCGTTTTTTACTGCATCCCAAAGAGCAAGCGCAGTGTTTACCTGTTACCCATTTATCCGTTCATCGCCTATTTCCTTGCCGAATATATCATATATCTGGTCCGGAAAAACTCAAAAGCAGTTAAGATATACGGCGGATTTCTCTCCGTCGCCGCTATTCTTCTCCTTGTCACATTTATAGCCGTGCGGTTAGGATTAGTGCCCGACAGTATTTTCCACGGAAGACACGCCGCCGAGAATATAGCCTTCATGAACGCGTTGGCAAATATCTCACTCAACGCAGGCCACATCATCGTCATCTGCCTGCCATTAATTGCAGCCATCTATTTCTTCCGGACAATCAGGAAAAAAGAATCGGGAATGAACGTAGTGTATGCCACTCTTTTCGTTACATTCTCGCTTTTCATGTCATTGGACGGTGCTTACCAGCCCGCCATACTGAACACCAAATCGGACAAAGGAATGGCGGAAGATATCCGGGAAATAGCTTCGGGCAGCAAGATCTATTCTTATGTAGCTGTCGATATGCTCCGTTTCTACACGGTCAATTTCTATCACAACGACCAGATAGGATTGTTTGAAAAGGATATGCCGGCCGAAGGCTATCTATTGGTAGGACGACGCGATTTTGAAGGTTTCAAGCCCAAATATGAATCCGAATATACTTTTGAAGAAGTATATCAGAGCACGAAAAGAGGATGTGACATCCGTGACATTATTTACCTGTATCGTTTCAAGAGAAAATAGCCATAGGATCAGCATAGAATAACAGAAAAAGAAGTAAACCCGTTACAGGTTTACTTCTTTTTCTATCAGATAACGCGGACGGCGTTTCACCTCCTTATATATTTTACCGATATATTCACCGATCACTCCGACGGCAGTCAGGATAGCGCCGCCGATAAACCAGACAGAAATGAGTAGCGAAGTCCAGCCTCGGATTACGTCTCCGCCAATAAACTCCACCAAAGCATAGATAATGGCCAGGAAAGAAACCAGCATAAAGATAAGCCCGGATGTGGTAATCAGGCGTAATGGTTTGACAGAGAAAGAAGTGATTCCGTCCAGGGCGAAGTTCAACATCTTCGTGAACGGATATTTCGATTCACCGGCAAAACGTTCTTTGCGGTCGTAATAGACAGAAGCGGTAGGATATCCGAGCATACACACCATGCCCCGGAGGAAAAGATTACGTTCGGGGAAAGACACCAATGCCTTCAGGGAACGCTTGCTCATCAGGCGGAAATCCGCATGATTGTAAACAATCTCCCCGCCCATTGTCCGCATCAGTTTGTAGAACATCTGCGCGGTATGTTTCTTGAAGAACGTGTCCGTTTTACGTTCCCGCCGTACACCGAACACCACATCGGCCCCCTGATTATAATAATCCACCATTTCCACAATAGCATTCACATCATCCTGCAAATCAGCGTCGATAGATACAGCCGCATCATAATCGCCGGCCGCCACAAAATCCAATCCCGCCCAGAGAGCCTGCTGATGCCCGACATTATGCGCCAGTTTCAAGCCTGCCACACACCTATGAGATTCAGACAATTGCTCTATCAGTTTCCAGGTAGTATCCTTGCTTCCGTCGTCCACATACAAAATCTTTCCTTCGGCCACCTTCCCTTCCTGCTCCATTCGGGCAAGCACATCAGATAGCTGACGAGTCGTTTCTTTCAATACTTCTTCCTCATTATAACAAGGAACTACAATCACAAGTCTCACGCCGTTCATAGCTTTTTATGTTTAAAGACAAACCGAACAAATAAGAAATTCACAGGAATCGCTATCGCAAACACCGGCACAGGTGCCCATGCTTTAGAAACTCCCAGATAGAGGAATACATTCAACAGAATGATATGCAACAAATAATTAACCAGATGCGCCCCTCCCATACCAACCAACTTTTTCCATGACGGAGTGGTTCCGAACGTAAAATAAGAAGTCAGATAGAAGTTGACAATAAAACTGATTACATATCCCGTCGTATAGGCTACATTGACGTTGATAAAAGATTGCAGGAAATAATAAATCCCATAATGCAATGCCGTAGCCAGCACGCCGACCACGCCAAAACGTATAAACTCTTTCACCAACGGCTTTGTTTTCATAAAGCACTTACTTCTTGACGGATACTTTATCTAATGTCTTGTGTTCTTTTACCAGGGATTCCGTACTTTGCAGCATAGAGAAGCAATAATCTTTCAAGTTCCGGAAAGCCTCCTCATCAGTACCGGTGGCAGCGCGGAGCTTACCTTCCTCCAGTTTGTACTTGAATTCCTGTTGGCTGTCCGGCGAATAGATAAACATATTCACCGAGTCTCTTGCCCCGATCAGATTATCCGCCGTAAAGAACATACAAGGACGTTCTTCTTCCAACAGATTGACACCGAAATTGTTTTGCAGGTAACTTATGTTAAGCAGCCCCAACAACGTAGGAGATACATCCACCTGCCCACCAAAACCGTCGTATACCCCCGGCTTGATATCTTTCCCGTAAATCATCAGAGGGATATGGTTATAAGACTGGGGCATTTCACATTCAGGTGTTCCCACCATTTTGCCATGATCGCCCAGAAAAACGAAAATCGTATTGTCAAACCACGGCTGTTTTTCCGCAGCCTGCATAAACTGCCGGATAGACCAGTCGGCATATTCTACAATCTGTTCTTCGAGCACATCACTATGCGGGTGGAAATAGGGCGGAATCACATAAGGGGGATGATTGCTGATAGACAGCAATACGCTGAAGAACGGATTCCCCGTCCCGGCCCTTTCATTCAAAATAGGAAGTGCATACTGATACATGAAGTCATCCTGCACACCGAAGCTGTTTACTACTTTTTCCGAAGGATAATTCTCCTGAGCGTAAATTTCGTCGAACCCGTTCGTGCGAAGGAATGCATTCATATTGTCGTACTGCGATTCGTGAGTCATAAAGAACAGGTTACAGTATCCGTTCTCCTGCAATACGGTAGGCAGTCCCGAATAGACAGGAATCACAGAACCTTTCCTGGCATTCCGTTTCATGATAGCCGGAAAAGAATAAAGCGTGGAATAAATACCATGATTGGTATGAATACCGGAGGAGTAGAAATGACTGAAACTCAAGGATTGCTGATAAAGGCTGTCCAGATAGGGAGTCAGTTTCTTATCCGATCCAAAAGTCCCCATTAGATTAGCGGACATAGACTCCATAAAGACCAGAACTACGTTCCTGCGATTAGGCGTACCTTCCCGTTCTACTTTCCGTGCGATCGGAGACAACCGGTCAATTCCTTGCCTATGCAAATATTTCTGTACTTTTGATAAAGCGTCTTCCTCAGACATCAGATGCAGAGTCCGGTTTTCTTTCCGGTTATCATCCAGTGTACTTGTCAGCAGATTAAAGACGGGATTCACTCCCAACTGATTCAGGAACGGGTCTTCACAATAATATGCCTGACTTACTTTTATCGGGTTATATCCCATACGCCCACGAATGCCGAACAGGCAAAGCCCGATACAAATTGCACCTGCTACCAACACAGCTACCCGGCTCAACAGACTTATCTGTGGTGCAGCCTTTTCTGCCCTACGATAGAAATAGGATGCAAGGGAAGAAGCTCCCCAAACAAATGCCACGATAGACAGGAGCCCGAGGAATATCGGAAAATAGTAAGAAGACTCCCCAAACATCAGACCAGCTGTTGTACCGCCATAGCCGAACCAATTATAAATAGAAGAATTAATCGTTTTGAAGAAATATTCAAAATATGGAATATTGGCAGCAGCGATAACAAAAGATACCGAATAAAAACAACTAAAATAAACCGTTGTAAACCTAAACAGCCATTTAGCGGTGTAGTTACAAAGAGCGGCTATCCACAAAACAACCAGAGGGAGCAACAGGATATAACAAGCTATTACATTGTCAAACCAAAGTCCGCGGAGGAAAGCACCGGACTGCAAAAGAACATCTCCCTTTATTTCTGCCGGGAATTGATAGTCAATGGAACAGAACAGTGTGAACCGGAAAATAAAGAAAATGAAGAGAGCTACCACGTGTATGGATAACAGATATAAGAGGTAGCACTCAAAACGTTTTATAGAGATTCCTTTCATTAGATTCAACTTAAAAAAGTTCCATTATAATTATTCCGTTACAGTTGCTGCATATCGTGTAAGCGTTTGTAATATCCGTTCAGTTCAATGAGTTCCTCATGCTTGCCGCGTTCCACAATCTCTCCCTCATAGAGCACGCAGATTTCATCCGCATTCTTAATAGTAGAAAGACGGTGAGCAATGGCAATCGTTGTACGCGTCTTCATCAAACGCTCCAACGCTTCCTGTACCAGACGTTCCGATTCGGTATCCAGTGCCGAAGTAGCCTCATCCAGAATCAGAATCGGCGGGTTCTTCAAGATAGCACGGGCAATACTGATACGCTGACGCTGACCACCGGACAACTTACCGCCCCGGTCACCGATATTCATATTATATCCCTCCGGCTTCTCCATGATAAAATCGTGTGCATTCGCAATCTTGGCAGCTTCTATCACTTGCTCCATTGTTGCATTTTCCACACCAAAAGCGATGTTGTTGAAGAATGTGTCATTAAACAAGATTGCTTCCTGATTCACGTTACCGATCAAACTGCGCAAATCGGCAATACGAACATCACGTATACTGGTTCCGTCGATTGTGATATCTCCTTCCTGCACATCGTGATAGCGCGGCAGCAAATCCACCAACGTCGATTTACCCGACCCCGACTGTCCTACCAGTGCGATCGTCTGACCTTTAGGAACTGTCAGGTTCACATGCTTCAACACTTCCCGTTTACCGTCATAACTGAAAGTGATATCCTTAAACTCAATTTTGTCATTCAGTCCCTTCAACGGTTTCGGATTCGAAATTTCTTTGATCTTATTCTCAGCTTTCAGAATCTTGTCTACACGCTCCATTGAAGCCAGACCTTTCGGGATGTTGTATCCTGCCTTCGCAAAATCTTTCAACGGATTGATTACGCTATACAAGATCACCATATAAAAGATAAATGTCGGAGCGTCAATCGATGCGTTTTGTCCCAGAATCAATGTACCGCCGAACCATAACACAGCTACAATCAGAATCGTTCCTAAGAACTCACTCATAGGATGCGCCATAGCCTGACGTATGGCAACCTTATTTGTCGCGTCACGAAGTTCGTTGCTGCATTTGGTGAAACGGTTAATCATTTTGTCTTCCGCAATAAAAGCTTTGATAATGCGCAAGCCACCCAACGTTTCTTCCAGTTGCGACATCGTATCGCTCCACTTGCTCTGCGCCTCCAAAGACTGGCGTTTCAGTTTTCGTCCTACCACACCCATCAGCCAGCCCATTCCCGGCAACACAACGATCGTAAAGAGAGTCAACTGCCAGCTGGTGATGACCAGTGTCGCAAAATACAGAATAATCATAATCGGACTCTTCATCAACATATCCAACGAGCTGGTAATGGAGTTCTCCACTTCACCCACATCCCCGCTCATACGAGCGATAATATCTCCTTTTCTCTCTTCCGAGAAGAATGACATCGGCAGACGCATCACCTTGGCATACACCATAATACGGATATCACGCACCACTCCTGTACGCAACGGAATCATTACAGCCGAAGAAGCGAAATAACAACCGGTTTTAAACAATGTCATAATCATCAGGAACAGTCCCAAAAAGATAAGCGCCATAGTAGGTCCATTATCTATTATCATCTGACTGATATAATAATAGAAGTTATTCTTAGCAACATCGGCCAAATCACCACTTCCCCATTCCATAAAATGATAGACCTTATCAGCCCCTTCCGTCTTGAACAGGATACTCAGAATAGGAATCAAAAAAGTGAATGAAAACACATTGAATACAGCAGATAAAATATTCAGCAAAACAGCCCAGCCGATATACTTCTTATAAGGCGACACAAAACGTCGCATCAATTGTAGAAATTCCTTCATTACTTGCCATTAAATAAGTTAAGACCGCAAAGATACAATAAAACCGATTAACAGACAGCAGTTTCACCGAATTATTAACGCGATTTATCGAAAAGAGCTTGTAAGAAAGCGATCATATATCCGACAAACTCTCATTTCCCGAGTCATAAAGTCTTTCTTCCGGTAAGTCTTTCGCAATTACCCTGTATCTCTTTTTGAGCGACAGCCACCACATGATAATAAACTCCGCGCGTTTTCCTGTACGATTTCACTCCCAACCGTTGCAGAATACGTCCGAAATAGTTCACCTGACCGGAAGAGAATTTCATTTTACTCGCCTTTTGTATCCGTTGCAATATATCGGCAGCAAGTATCCACTCTCCTTCTTCCTCATCGTCCGCAACGCGGTAATACACAAGAAACAGCTGTTCGATAAGCGGTGACTGTTCAAACTCCTGATTGGCTTCCGTCATAATGGCTTCTTCCTTTTCGTCAAACCAATACCGTTCATTGTGATAGAGCGCCGCCATTGCCTGCGCATAAAGCTGTTCATAATCAACAGGACGAACCACATCAATCACTCCCGTAACCTCCACACCTATATAACGACGACTGCCGGAAGTATCTGTCAGCAAATCCTTATGATTGCTTGTTCCGATGAAAGAAGCGTAACGGCGAAGTTCTTCTACCGCCGAAGCATTCGGGCGCCGTGTATTAACGACCGGCTTTTGCATGATATGTTTAAGGAAAGGCTGCTGATTGATACCTATCTGGTCAAACTCATCCATATTAATCAGCAAAAAACGATTCAGATACAACTCCGCATCCCGTTTCCGGCTAAAGTCAATGCTATCCGTATAGTACGCCTGTAAACACGGCGGTAGAATCAGGCGGCAAAACGTAGATTTCCTGTAAGCCTGCGGACCGACTAATATAGGCGAAGTGCTGTTTGCATGATTTTTACCCAGTCCACGCCAATGAGCTATCATGCTGAGAAACCAACGACGGAACAACTGTGCCCAATGGGGATTATTGCAAGGAACCCGCTTTGCCAGATCTCCGATGTGATCTTTGCCGTCCCAACGGGGGAGATCATAAAGGAACTCTTCAATAGGCTGATAAACCGGCACATGATCTGAGTTCAGATAACGCACCACGTCTTTGTCCCACAATTTAAGCCCTTCGTATTGCGCATTCATGGTAATACTTGCCATCAGCCTCTTATTTACCGGACGAAAATAAAAATCAAAACTGTTCCGTTGCCGGCATTCCACTTGCGAGGTCAACTGATTGAAACGAAACTCATAACGACGTTTCATAAACTCATCCATTTGCATCACAAACAGTTGTTCCGGCAGCAGACTGCTTTTATCCGCAAACCCTTTACAAGTGCGATATACATTCTGCACTGTCTCACGGATCAGAAATTCATCATCCGGCAAGCGGTAATGGGCACGAGTCCACCGCACTGTATCCTCTGCGGGAATACCGGCACGAAAACAATGTCCGGCCAGACAAACCAGCAAGGAATGTATATCATCTCCCGGCTGATAGCCATGCTGCTCATCCAAAGCCCGCGCAAAAGCCGCCTCAAAAAGTACGGAAAGAGCTTTATAACTCTCATATCCCGGTACAAGCCGTTGCAAAGGCGAGGTTTCCGCCTTCACCTGTTCGCGATAGGTCGTTTCTCCCGGCATAGCCATAGGCTGTTTCATATAGACAGGCATCGCTTCGGGATTGAAATACAGTTCGGGGTCGAAGGTCAGACGACAATATTGCTCCAGTGAAGGTTCTTTCAAGTCGATATCGAAAGGAAGCTGCGGTTGATAAAATTTCACGGCGAGCCGGTAAGCGTGCGCATGGAAAAGTTCCGCTTGCTCACGGTTGCCCGGCAAAAGATCGTCAGGATAAGTAAAGCGCACCCATATCTTTACCGACTTTCCGGAAGAACCGGTAAAAGCAAGATAGGTCTGCGGAAACTCCTTCACACGTTCTTTCACCTCATCCGCTTCCATAGGTCCGGAGAGATTGTTCACTTGAAGCATCACCACTCCGTTGTACTCGTCCATTGTCGTTACCCCATTCTTACGGACAAAGGCAGCCGCAGGAAGCAACTTCGGCACTTTCTGTACATAGTCGTTTTTATCTCCCGGAAATATATAAGGCAGGACTTCTCTCATTCCTGAGACGAGTTGTGCTTTAGTTTCCACTTTCATTTGCTCCACGAGCTGTTCGATTTTCAACGTCCGCAAAGTGTTCACTCTGCCGTCGTCTCTAATTTGTGTTATTCTCATTACTTATTTAGTTTGTCCTGCATGTTTGTGTAGGGCGATTATTACCGGAGACAAAAGTACTGTAAATATTCCATACAAACAAATTTTAAAAGCGCTGGTTCTTCTTTCTACTAGAAAAGATTTTTCAATTTCATTTCTCATATTCTCATACTTTTCAGTTAAAGTGTAGTCAATCAAATAGATGTACTATGAGAAATACTTTTTCAAACAGGCATTTCTCATAGTTTATTCCACATTTCGGCTCAAAATTCGGGTATTTCTCATTGTTTTTCAGAGTATTTCTCATAGTCAGCACAACTCTGTTTGCCTAATGCCGGATAACCTTATCCAATATGAAATTAAACTATTATTTACGTATAAACAACTAAGCATTTACTTGTTTTCCGCCCAATATTGTTGTATCTTTGAAGGAACATTCCAACCGTTCCACTCCAGTGCACAGGCCTGTCTACTCCAGTAAAAAGTTCTGTCTACTGAAGTGCAAAGAACCGTCTACCGGAGTGGAACGATAGAAGCATCGGTAGGAAAAGAAAGGAATGAAGGCAAGATATAGCAACAGCCTAAGTAACATAATACATAAATCACCATTAAATTGAAACAGCAATGGCAATACAATTCGAGTTTTATAAGAATCCCCAACCGGAAAAAGAAGGGGAAGAACCAAGCTACCACCCTCGCGTAGTTAATTTTCAACATGTCACTACTCAGCGACTAGCAAAAGAAATCCACATGGCAACTACTTTCGGAAAAGCAGAAGTAGAGGCAATGTTAATGGAACTGAGCAGATGCATGGGCAATCATCTGAGCGAAGGAGAAAGAGTGCATCTGGACGGGATCGGGTATTTTCAAATCACATTGCAAGCCGCCGAACCCATACACTCACTTACTACCCGCGCCGACAAAGTGAAACTAAAATCCATCAACTTCCAGGCCGACAGAGACTTGAAAAGTTTGTGTATGACCACACACCTGCGGCGTTCGAAATATAAACCGCATTCCGCCTCTCTTTCAGAAGAAGAAATTGACCGGAAACTCACGGAATATTTTGCAACGCATCCTGTCTTGACTCGTACTAATATGCAGTCTCTTTGCAGCTTCACTCAAAGTATGGCCAGCCGGCAAATACGCAGGCTAAAGGCAGAAGGTAAGCTGCAAAATATTGGGAAGCCTACGCAACCTATCTATGTTGCAGGGGCGGGATACTATATTTAGCATACTAAAATTTGTATCAATAGTGAAACATAGGTTCAAAAATTCAAGGCATGCCCAATAATTCTCTTGAAAAAAAATAAAATACCATGAAATATACGAGAATATACAAATTTATTGTAACTTTGGAATCATTTTGATTAGAAAAGCAACAGGATTACAGAAAAATGGTTAGGTCTGCGTTTATGGGAACTTTTGGAGAAGAAGCCATGAAATGGTTAAGTCTCTTGACAGCGCCACAATATGACTATATTGTGGCTATAGCACGTAAGTGCCCCCGTTTAATTGACGTCATCCTTCGGGAAAGCAAGACGTTTTCTCCTTCGATCTGGGATAAAGTAATAACAGAACATGCTCTGCCTTTTCATTTTGCACAAATGCCCCCAAAGCATAATTATTTACTAATTGACGACAGTGTGTTCTATGGAAGCACATTCAAAAAGATAGAGACACTTATAAAGAATTTAAACAATATTTCTCAATCTGAAAATGCGAATGAATGTAACAAGATCAATATAAAAAACGCTACCCTTTTTCTCTTAGAAAACAACAGACTGGAAAACCTAAATATCAATATGTACTTCCGGACCGGAAATGAGCAGCAAGCAGTCACATTCGTCAATTATGAAATGTCAGCATTCCTTAAAGGAGGACCTTATGATTTAGAATTCCCTATCATATATCATCCAGGAGAGTTCGACGAAAATAAAATACAAACTGCACTGGAAGAGAACTTTCCCGAAGCACAAATTTATTCATTGGACGAACCCGTTCTATTGGAAAACGGAGAGAATGCAACAAGAAAAAGTTGGACAATATTGTTTTATCCTATAAACAAAAGAAATGCACAGTCTACAGATCCAGAATTCAGCAAAATAAGATTTTTCCTTAACGAGACCCGGAATGAACTCAGAATTGTGCCTTTCTCTCCCTATCCATTAACAACGGATGCACTAAGTAAATTTGATTTATTCCTTCCCGATCAGCACAAAGATTTATACAGAAAGGTTTACAATCGTGTATCTCATCTTCTTGATTTAGAAGCTAACAACGAGGACGAAGAATATATTGTCTATCAGACAGAAAGAAGTTTGGTTATATGGATAAATTACTTGCTGTCTATTAATTTATATATCAAAAACAAAAAGGCATTAGACAACTTCCTTTTGTCCGTCAACGCCACCAGCCAACATCTTGACCCCAAAGACATACGCTTTTTAATCGGATACGAATTGGCAGAAGAACTATACCCTTGTATAGAAACTTGGTTTAAGAGCAATGACATCATGACTCCTTTATTCATTGATTATAGTCCTATCTATGTCAATGGACTTGAAGAAATGGTTATCCCTGCCAACTATGTTAACTCATTTTCCCAAGCATTATCGGGAAAGTTCGCAGGTTCTACCGCTATCAATGAGTTTGTCTCCTGGCATTTTTTCTGCCAACATGAATTGATAGACAATGCGAGCAGAAATCAGACAGCGTCCAACAAGTACGCCCGCCTCAGATATGGCATCACCTACCGGGGATTATACAACAATATCCTTGTACATAAGACCGACATCGACTTTGAAAAAGATTTACATATAGCCATGGATGCGCAAATTGATGAAGGGAGTGTAGTGCCTAAATATATCAAGTTATCTTCCCCTGAACGTAAATCGATGTGGACACGTATGTTCCGCTCCGGAGAAAGGATTCCTAAGTTTATCGAAATGATAAACTTAAGTCTCTCACTTATTGTACAACTGAAAAAGAAACTTAGTGTATCTTCCGTACCAAAGACTATTTTGGAAACATATCTCTTGCAGGCCCTGACCAATTCACTTGACAACAAAGAACTATATGGATTATCGGACTATTCTTTCAAAAGATATCTGATGCCCGTCAAGGATGATATGCCAATGTATTGTGCTGCAATAGCGCCCGATCAGAAACAAAACCAATGTATCCCGATTACACGTTGGCTGATTGATCACGATTATATGAAAGAAAGCTACGACAGCTACGAAATATCAGGATGTATAACAGAGCATATATATTATCCACATAGCTTCGAAAACGCTTATAATGAACTGTCCTCTGCCTTTGCACGCATACTCGATACATTTTATGAAATGAAAAACTATATTTTCAAACTCTCTTTATTCGGATTAAGCAAAGAAGAGACTAAGGAAATTCAGATAGAACTACTAAAGCTTTGGAAAAGTAGGTTTGAAAAGTGCATGACAGAATTTCACAATACAAGCAATGATTACAGTAGTTCCGAATGTTATAAATTTCTTTATGAATACATTAAGAATTACAGAGATTTGGACAACAACTTATTGACAAAAATAAACAAATTGACAGAAGAGCCAGGAAATGAGAACAATAAATATTGGGCAACTATATTACAGAAAGAGCAAGAAGGAAAGGCCTTTGCTTTTGACAAAGAGCTCGATGGAAAATTCCAATTGGCAATTCTATTATGTTCAGCATATAGCACAATTAGATCAGAAATTCCCATGCTTAAGAATAATGATATTATCCAAACAGAATTAGAAGACAACAACATCAAAAGACTTTATGATTTTGTTTTAAAAAAAGAAAGCTTGAGAAATGATATTCTGCAACAAATCTGCAAAAATATCTTCGAAAAGAGTTTTTACTTTTACTAATATATTTCTTGATATATGGCACAAAAAAACTATGAAAAACTACTGACCGAATTAATGAAAAAGATTCCCCAAAACAGATTGGTAAAACATTTATTTTTAAATTATACTATCGGAAAAGGAGGGAATGAATTTCTTGTTATAAACAAAATTTGCAAACGTATATTCGGCAAACCGGCAAATAGAGAAGAAGATAAGGCAGATACTGCTGACAGTAGTACATTCGATCCTGTATATGACAGAAATTCCTGTTTTATCGACGAAGAAAAAGATATAAATATCGATTGGGAAGCAGTGTTTAACCCGGAACTAATCAATGAAGACTTTAGAATCGCCAAAATCTCTTTTGAGAACTTCCGCAAATTTCCGGGAAAAGGAGATAACCAATATCCTTACGGAGTATCTTTCAAATATTCTCCGGAGGATGAAAACCCTTGTTCAGCCATTATACTGGGAGTAAACGGAGTAGGAAAAAGTTCCGTATACCAAGGCATCGAATATATATACAGAAAAGAAATCGGTGAAGCACGTTTACGCGACTATGGCAAAAGAGAAGATACAGAAGCCGGTAAATTTAAGAGATATATGTCTAATTGGACATGTAATGATGTAAACGTAAAAATGTGGGTAAATGGTTCCCAAAAAGAATTTACGAATGAAATACCCCTACAAGCGGAACAAGGAGTACTATCCAATTGCCTCAAATATGGCTTTTTTATCTCTGAATATGAAGTAATACGCCTGGGGCAAATGAAGATTGAACATGGCGGCCACGACTCCTTGAGAATGCAAATAGCCAACGCGCTGGATATGGGCGAATTGAATTGGCTCAACAGGTTAGTCTATAAGCTTGCCATTTACCAGTCTAATATCAAAGTAGAGGAGAATATCAGTAGCGAAGAGATTGATGCCAAACGGGACACTATCAAAAGGAATAATGAATTCTTCACGCATATCGACTTTTTAATGAATTTAAAACCCGGAGAGCAATCTTTGAAAAATTTCCTCTACAATCTTCCTGAGGTTTTAACAATGCCGGATGTCAATAAAACCATAGAGCATGCAAATAAAATCATTCACCTTGCAAGTATTATTTCAGAATTCACACTGTCGACAGGCAAGAAGAACATTTCTGATACAACTCCTATAGGAGTAAACAGCGAAAGGAAGATAATCACCCAACTGGACAATCTGGTCAGAGCACTTAATAACATACACGAACTCCGGGAAAAGATTGATGCGGAAATAAAATATATAAAAGACAGTCTTCCTCTCCAAAACTTAAGGTTTAAAGACGAATACATCCATAACATATTAAAACAAATAGACGATGACTTCTACAATGTAATCGATCATATACAGAAAGATAAAGATAACGCAGTTCCCATAACAATAAGCGGCTTGAACGCTTTGAAAAATAATTGCAGGGAAATCCTCTCCTTCATCACAATGGAACTGATTCCCACTCTGCCCAAATGGGAAAAAGAAAGGAATGAACTTATCGGTGCATTACAATTGTCGAAAATCATCGAAACATATAACACATATTCGTCAAAAGAGTTAATCAACAGAGTAAAAGAAAACGACCAATTAGCAAAAGAAATCCATGCCTTAGAGTTGGCTCAAAAAGAATATCAGGACAGAATCAGTCAATACAATCTCATTCAATGTATTAAGCAGGATGCATACCAAATTTATAAAATCATAAACAAGAAGATATCATCCAAATTACAAGAGGAAGTGAGCAGAATCAACAGAGACATTATACAAAATATAATGTCACACTTCCTCAGTGAAGACGAAGAACTTATCTGGACTTGGGACAATATGTTAATCAAAGAAGAAAATGGTAAATATACTCCTGCTACAGATTCAAAAGAGAACAAATATCTAGCTTGTATGATACAAGACAAGACAAGCGGAAGCACTATCTCGGTAAAAAAGCACTTCAACACTTTCAGATTCCACCTTTTCAACACAATCCTGAATATGGCGTTCTCATTTGCCGTGATGGAGAAACTCAAAGTAAAATTGCCTATTATGCTGGATGACATCTTTTATGCTAGCGATTTCCACAACAGGAGAAACATTAAGCATTTTGTTAAAGCAATACTTACAGCATACAAGAGCATTTTCGAAAACGGGAAAGATAATAGCGAACAACCGGACAAAATCGGAAGTAAATTACAGCTTGTCATCTTTACGCATGACGAACTTGTATTTAAAAGTATCACCGACGAGATCAAAGAGTTTCATAAAAATGACTATCGCAAATACTTTATGTTCCATTCGCTATTACCACATAAAGAAGCTGCGCCCGACAGTAACTTTGAGATAAGTAACTTAGTATTCAATTTAAACGAGAGAAACGATGAGTGAAAATAAAGATATACAAAAGGTAGAAAACGATAAAGATAAAATTGAATATGAAAAATTCCATTGGGAGATTTCAGCTATCAAACGATTTAATATATGCATTGTTATAATAGTGTTGGGTATCTTTATTTGTGCTTTATTCAACATTAGTTATAAGATAAACGAACACAATAAAGCATGTGCCAAGAAGTTTGATTCCTTGACAAAAGATGTTGTCATCGACTTGCCACTCATACAAAAAACAGACTCAAATGTTACTGCCATACTTTTAGAATCCATTATCAAACAAATAGACAAACATTATTCAATGAAACTCGGAGAAATCCAAACAGTTGCTGACACCCGTCTATCCAGAGAAATGAATAATTTAAACCTATGGATAACCGTTTGGGCAGTACTCATGGGAATCATAAGCATCGGGCTGCCAATGTTTCTCAGCCTTATTGATTTCAAGAAGAGAGAATTCGAGAAACGAGAGCTCCAAAAGTCAGGAAACTACTATAAAAAAATATTTGAGGAAGACAAAAACGAATTTGATACCAAAATTAAAAAAGCGACAAAAGAACAAGCTGATCAATTAGAAAAACAATTGATAGAAGTGGAAGGACAGTCAAAGATCATGTTTCTGTTGCATTTATTAAGCACTCTTTGTAACTTCTCCTCTACCTCATTTCCGGAATCTGCAGAGCGGGACCAATGCGTGTATGATATTGTCATGAAAACAAGTAGTGCTTTCGACAAGATATATATATACTACAATCAGCACAGGAATTACAAACCAGATACCTCATTTCATTCACTGATTGTGTTCCTAATTATATCCTGCGACCAAATTAAAATAACAATTTCAAATCGCAAAGTATTACGCCTTTTGAGTGACTTGACAAACACTACCGAAGAACTTGAAAAGAAGTTTTGTCTTTATATGAGAAATAAAGCAGAAGAAACCGATAAAGAAATGTATGAAAAATTCCTTGAAGCACTCAAAAGTACAAATTATGCATTAGACAACTTTAAAAATGGTCTGAAGCAACTGCTCGCAGAACATTCAACATAATCAATAAAGTATATCCTCATATTTTTATATTGGGAATTACGCACCACAAACTAGATTATTAACACACTAAACTAAACGCCATTATGAAAAATCTACTTAATGTTTTGTTCATTTTATTATTTATCTCGTCATGCTCAGATACGGACAACAGCACATTTCCTGAGATAAACGACGAGGAGGAAAATAATACGGAGAAAATCATTCCGTTAAAATTAGAGATAGAAGACACACGGAAAAACATTTTCGATTATGCCGTTTTTGGCTTATTTCCCAATGATTATTTCATTATGTTTTCTCTATTCGACATTTACGATTCAATCACGTGGAAAGTTTCTAATTTAGACGGCAGCCTGAAAATATTCAAACATACAGAAGGTAGCGCCAATTTCATACGTCAATGGTCTCATTCTTTTTATAGCCCGGGAAAATACAAAGCGTATGTGTCAGGATACAAAAACAAAGAAGTAATCAGCAGTGACACCGTAGAAATAGAGATTACGAACACTAAAGATTTTCTTTGCTATAATTGGAAAGACATAAAAGGCTCTATCGGACATGCGACAGGATACGAAGATGTTTTAAACGATTATGAATTTATCACGTATGAGGATATGCATCAAGGAATCCCTTCTGTATCCGTGTATCTTCGCGACAAGGAAAAGAACGACAGACCCGCCTTTCTTATACGAAGTAAAAAAATACTCACTGACTATATAAATTCGCTATATAATACAACTCCTATTTATGACGAAACGGATGATATTCTCCTCAAAAAACGCGAAGAGTTATTCGTGTATAAAGAAGAAAACACCTATCCTCTATGTATATGGATTACTCCAAAATCAAGGATCGTATTAATCAAGAATAAAAGGTTTAATGAATATCAGCTCTATGCGGAGCCGAACTATGATATTCAATGATTTGTTGTCAGACAACTAAAAGACCAGACTTCCCTGAAAATTACAATATTCTGCAAGATATCTCTGAAATGCTCACATAAATCCTCTAGTTTATAAGAAAATATCAGAGACATCTTGCAGTAAAAAGGAAAGTATCAACTACTCATATCATACTATTTTGATAAGATATCATTCGGAGCGACACTGGTATTATGGAATATCCTGAATCAGACCTTCCCAACTTTTAATACCAATCCGTTCCAGATATTGTTCAAAGTAATCATCTTCTTCATCAGTACCCGCTTTCTGATAGGTAGTCCATACAGGTTTAGCTTCTCCCTTATATTCTTCATCGCTGTATTTACGTAATCCCAAAGGAACACCATCGCCTAAATGATCAAACCAGCTATGCCATTGGATTCCATTAATACCGTCCAAAGCATTAATTTTCTTCCATCCATAAGCAAATCCGGCTGCTTGATCCTGCAAATCTTTATCTTCATAGCTCGGAGAGCATGTTCCTGCTTCAGAAAGCCATACAGAACGCCTGATATTTCCCTTATACTGGTTCTGCGAAATACCAACCCATTTATCCAGTACTTCAAGATTCTTCAGTGTCACATATTCCGTATCCATAGAGAAAGTCGCCTGAGCGTCATCCCAGGTACAAGGATTTCCCAGCTGTGCCGGATAACTGTGGCATGCCAACGACCAGAAGAAATCACCTTCAGCCTTACTAAACTGATTCATTAGATCAAGCATATCCCTCACTTTATACCAGCCACCGCCGGCGGCAATATTCCACCCATGCGAGAAAGAAATGAACACTTCTGAATGCTGGTCATACTGATGTACAATATTATAACACATACGCATTGAACGAAGATAAGTATCCATAAATGTGGCAATCGGCTTATCTCCCATATTTGTCCAATGAATTCCTCCATCTACCTCATTATGGATAATCCAATGTGCTATACGCATATCAGGATCGCTATATCTTTGCGCTAAAAAGTCAAGTGCAGCAGCATAACATTGAGTAGACTCTACCGTAGTCATATTGGGCATTGTATAAGGAGCCACCCCGTTATAATCCGGATGCTTCAGGAGTTCGCCTGCATCTCCGGAAGGAGCAATCAACAAAATGCCGGCTACAGAAATTCCACGTTGACTGGTCTGTTGCAATACTACATCAAATGAGCTTATCAGATATTGTTCGTTAAAATAATATGTTTTTCCTCCATATGTATACAGTATGTCACCCGGCTGCTCAGAAAGATGCATAAAATTACTAATAGGAATATTGATAGTAGCACTGCTGATTCCCAACTCATCCAAATCATGTGTCAATAATCCATGATTAATAAGTCCGCCCAATCCTTTCTTCGATTTCAGAGGAACCGCTTCGACACTTTGTTTTGCATGAATTGCATCTACATTAGCATAACGGGCATGAGAAACAAGCTCATCCACATCCGCTCCTTCTTTAAACACGGCCCATTTGGACAATAGACGATCATATTTAAAATCTCCCACAGTAACATAGCGATCTAACTGTATGGAGAAAGAGTTTTCTGATAAAGGAATTTTAAACTCTATCTTCTCCGTTTTAAACATGTCCACAAAAGGAGGTATTTCGCCCAAGAAGAAAGTACCTTCGCCCGTATAATCTCCCTGGATAGTTACCGATGTTTCTCCAACCGTAACATCTGTGATATGGCAGGCATATTCTTTACTCAGATAATCTTTAATCCCTTGTTCATACTTCTCTTTATTCAAGGCTTCATTCTTTTCTTCCTCTTCTTCCTTTTTCTCTTCGTCGTTCATAACACGCAGGCGAATGTTACGCATCTGTATGGTATTATTAGGATCAGTTCCAAAGTCCATACGCAAGTTATCTCCTTTTTTGCCCCAATTAAAATTCTTTCGATATTCTTTCAGACGAACACTAAAAGAAACCCATTCTTCAGAAGCCGGCACCTGCCCCGCACTCATACTATGCGCCGGATCAATTCCTGTTTTTACATCCATAAAGAAAAGTTCGAGATTACTCATCCCCAACGTTGTCTGATATTCAAATTCAAGTACATTACATTCCTCAGGCACATCTTCCGCAAATACTCCGGTTGTCGCCCATGGATCACCATCAGTTGTTTCTATAGTACAAGTACTATCCTCATGTAAAGTCAAATTAACCCCCGACTTATACTTTCCATTCAATAACATATAAACAGGTGGAGTAACAGTCTCCTCAGGAGGAGTAACGGGAGGCTCTACATTTTCTAGAAAATCGTCCTGACAGGAAATTAAATTCACAATCAAAAATAGTACTCCCAACAATCCCACGCATCGCCCTACAAAGCGACCTAGTTTTCTCGTGCAAAAAACTCTCAGCTTTCTCATAATTTCAGTTTTAGTTAATTATAAACAATCAGAAATTTTCAATAATATTCCAATCAGAAATTCCAATTATAGGTAAAAATTGCTCAAAAAATTCATCTTCTTCGTGTGTGTTTGCTTTTTGGTAGACATACCATGCAGGTTTAGGTTCTCCATTATAAGATTCATCCAAATATTTACGTAACCCCAAACAAGCACCATCACCCGGATGATCAAACCAATTATGCCATTGCCAAGCATCAATGCCTTCTAAAGCATTAACCTTTTTCCAAGCATAAGCAACCCCTGCCGCCTGCTTTTGAAGTTCCTCATCCGAATACCCCCGCGAATTCACCCCTGCTTCCGAAAGCCATACAGAACGTTTAATAATCCCTTTATATTTATTTTCTTTATCCAAAGCCCACTTATTCAGAACTTCAAGATTCTTAAAAGTAACAAATTGAGTATTCATAGAACAAGTAGCATTCGGATCATTCCAAGTACAAGGATTAGTCAAATCCTGTGCATAACTATGATAAGCCAGCCCCCACTGAAAATCCCCCTCCACTTTGCTATAAACGTTTAACAAATCAATCATTTCCTTACAGGTATACCATGTAGGGTTGGATTTTTCTGTCCATGAATGAGAAAAAGAAGCAAACACCTCTGCATTCTCATCATATTGTCGTACAATGTTATAACACATTCTCATAGACTTCACATAGGTATCAGTAAACACTGTTATTGGCTTTATTCCCATGTTAGTCCAATCCCTAGCTCCATCAACTTCATTATGCATAATCCAATGGCTAATTCTTCCATAGCGATTATCAGTAGTACAATACCTTTTCGCCAAAAAGTCAAGTGCCGCAGCATAACAATTAAGTCCCTCTAAGGTTGTCATATTAGGCATAGTATACACCCCACCATCATTATCTGGATGCTGCAATATTTCTCCCAGTTGTGGATCAATACACCTAGATGCTGGCTCTAATAGTATAATTGCTGCAACAGACATATTTCGCTCTTTCGTTGCTGCCAAAAGAGTCCTATCAATCGAATTCTCAAGATAACCCAAATCCATGTAATAGCTTTTCCCCCCATATACATATTCAACATCACCAGTTCTTGGAGTAAGATGCATAAAATGAGTTATACAAACATTGATAGTAGCGCTACTGATATTTAATGATGCAAAGTCAGATATATATTGATTAGGAATAATGCCGCCCATTCCCTTCTTAGACACAATCTTAATAGGAGCCAAATGTTGAGTAGCGAAAATCTCATCTACATAGCGAGCATGCGAAACTAGCAAATTTTGGCCTGCTTCTTCTTTAAAAATAGCCCACTTTGATAAAAGCCTGTCATATAAAAAGCCTTCCCTCTCAACAAACCGTTCAAGTTCTATTTGAAATAATGAATTTACAAGTTTTACTTTATAAGGACTATTCTTCAACTCCGCTACATCCATACTAGGGGTAATCTCACCTAGAAAAAAATTGCCTTCGCCCGTATATTCACCTGTCACCCTAACAGAAGATTCTGTTATAGACACAGAATGAATATGGCAAGTATAATCATTATATAAATAAAAGTTTAATTTTTCTTCATGTCGAACATCTTCCTCGCTAAAAAAAGGAGGTTCCGTTTCCATTCTATTATCACTTTCATTACAAGAAACTATAACTAAAAGATAACATATAAAAGAAAAAGCAAAAATCACTTGCTGCACAAAATTACAGTTCTTTGAATAAAACTGTCTCTTTAGATTTTTCATATATAAAAATTCTATATAGTTTAGGTTTAGGATGCACAAAAATAGAATAATTATAGCATCATCTATAAACAATTTCTTTTTTTTAACAATAAAACTTTTATAATGCTACAAGAATTTAGGATATCTCCAATATATTTTCAAATCTTTTTCTTTAATAAAACATTACAACCCGTCTAGCACAACCTCATTAAACTATATAAAAACCGGATTCTGGAGTAACATTTTCCAATATTGCTGTGTTTCATCATTATACAATACTACATACTTATCAGGGTTGTCTGCCAACAAAGCTCCAAATTTCCCCAAAGTTCCTTTCGTCGTTATTTGATGTTTACAATGAGCTAACAGATATAAATCCATATAACCTTTATCAGAGCCATTTATATCAACCACTTCTGCACAATCTTTCACAGAAAGCCTTGGCAACAAGTCCATTTTAACCCATTCTGGCTCATCTGAAAAAAAATAAAAATAAGGTCTATACAATTTCTTTTTAAAGAAAGCCGTAGCATTTATAAAATAATCAAATGAAGCTGGTGCTCCATAAGAAGATACTTCTTCCTTTAAATCTCCTCTTCTGACATGAACTCCAACAGAATCTACACACTTATCTATTTCTAAACATTTTATCTGATTAACTTTATCGAGAACACCATCAACCATTCTATATAAAGATTGAAAAGTTTCAAGCCACTGCTTTGATGGGAAATGATAATATCCTCCTAAATATATAGGTGGAACCAAACTAAGAAATGACATATCATTAGTACGAATATCACCATCATTGCCCCCATAAAAGTATTCTCTTCTATATACATCCACTTCCAGTTTTGACGCTTCTTCAAACTCCAAATACGGGAAAGCCTTCAAAATATCAAAGTTTCTAACAAATTCATTGTTTATATCTAATCCCCATTCCTTATAAAATGTCAAATCATAACACACTGAAAAACCTCTTTTACGATATAAATTTCCCAATAAATATTGATGCATCTGCGAACAAATACCACCGTCCATCAATACAACAATTTTAGTTCGTAACAGTCCTCTATTCAGCAAATATTTATAGATATTTCTCTTCAAATCACCCAACATATTTTAAAAGCATTAACTTTAATTCGTATTAATGACAAATATATGTATATTTGCAGAATATACAGCCAACATAGCATATAATTTTATAAGATTAGAACATGATTGCTCCATTACTAAGCATAATTACCGTAAACTACAACAACAAAAGTGGACTTATCCGAACTTTAAATAGTATCAAAAATCAAGAAAGCGTTTTTTTTGAACATATCATCATTGATGCTAACTCCACAGATGGAAGTAAAGACGCAATCCTACTATATGAAAAAGAAATTACATTTCCACTTTATTGGGTATCAGAGCCTGATAATGGCATTTATGACGGAATGAACAAAGGTATAAAACAAGCGCATGGAGAGTATCTATTTTTTCTAAATTCTGGAGATACCTTAATAAGCAATACCATACTACAGGAAATAGCTTTAGATGGTAATAAATATATATATGGAAATATAAAATACATATTATCAGAAAAAGACTACAGATATATTACCCCCTCTGAAACATTAGATATCGTTTACCTTCTTAAAACAGCATTACCACATCAAGCTTGTTTCATTCACCATTCCCTATTTCAGAAACAATTATATAACACTGAATACAAAATCATATCAGACTGGATACATACAATGGAAAGTATTATTTTTAACGATTGCAGCTATAAATATATAGACATTGTAATAGCAGAAGTAGACGGGAATGGGATCAGTACCAATCAAGAAAAATTAATGGAAGAACGAATAAAATGGATCAAAAGCAAGTTTCCGAAAGCCATATTAGATGCATTATCTGAGCTATACGAGTATCGTATTTCCGAACTTGCTCCTTTCATACAGCCAATATCACAAACAAAAAAATTTAAGAAAAGGATTAGAAAATTAATATCATTTCTTTTAAAAATCAACAATATTATTTCTCACAAAAAAAGAATTGAACAGAAAAAAAATGAGATATGGACCCCCTTCAATTAAGCAGCTAATCTCCCTCCTTAAATCTAACCAATAAAAGCGTCAAATACACTAGCATTTACAAGTGCCACAATTCATAGTTCAAGCACCATAATAATATTTTAGTACACCTAAATTTTACCTTTTTGAATATAGTACTTCAACCTTAAGTTCCCCCACAACATGGAAAATCGGAAAGCAGAAACCACCCTCAATTCACGCTTAGACATTGATTGCTTCAATTCAGGAAAGCATCTCAAATCCTGTATTATTCTATCCATGTCTTTTTTCAAATTACGTATCTTCCTCCAAACAATTTTTTGGAAAGTATTTCTAATATGAAAAAATGCCAAGTCTTTTTTCATAAAGTCTATCACTCCCTTTTGTGCAAGGTAAAGTTCCAACCAACTTCTATAAAATTCAAAATTCGCAAATTTGCCTTCATCAAAATTGCAAGAATGAGAAAGTGAAAGATTCCGAATATTATAATCTAAAATAACATATTCTATAGAAACAACTTTCTTTGAACGTAAAAGCAACTGCACACTCCAAATCACATCCTCCCCAAAACATATATTTGGATATATCTCCATTGGGTCATTCAACAACAATTCACGTTTATGAAATTTAGACCAAACACTCCAATAAGCCTTATTATTTAATATTTCTTTAAGGTAATCAATACCAGACATACTTGAGAAATTAAAAAACGACGATTTATAAGAGGTACCATCTAAATAACAAAACTGGAAAGGGGCAACTACAATATCCGCATTGCTAGCTTCCGCTTTATCTAGCAAATATTCAATTGCTTTTTCATGCAGACAATCATCACTATCCAAATATTGCACATATTTCCCCTTAGCTATTTTCAAACCTTTATTCCTAGCTAGGGCAGGTCCTCCATTTTTCTGTTCCAACCCGATTATACGCTTATCCAATTTTACATATCGATCTATTATCAATGATGTATTATCTATGCTTCCATCATTTACAACAATAATCTCAATATTTGTATAGCTCTGACATATTACACTTTTAAGGCATTTTTCTAGAAAAATTTCCCCATTGTAAACAGGAACAATAACAGACACAAGTGGTAGTAATTTATCCATATTACATTTATATTATCAACATTTAGGACATACAATTCGTCAGTTTTCCTCCGACTACATCGTCCAACCTCAATTTACATATATCAATACCTACATACTAGACCCTGCCAGTTGTTTCTAATCAGGAAAAATGTCGCCAATAATATATTGGCCAAAAATAGACAATTTTTCTTATTCGTTTGCGATAAAAAACTTCTAACTCTCGAGAAGGAAATTTTAATAATGTTTTAAATTTAGCTCTCATATGCTTTATTGGCTTCTGAAAACACCTCGGTTTCGTCAAAAGGACAAACTCCTCAAAAGTAAAAAAACATATACGAATAAGCCTATTCCTTACTTCCAATAATTCTTCTCCTTCAAACAATAAGTGCTTCTCTATAAACTCTATCCGAGAAAATTCAGCCATAAAATAATGATATCTATTCAAAGGAGTAATTAAATGACAAAGACTACTACTGCGTTCAACATAATGATAAAACACCTTATCAACCCAAGCTACCTGCTTACATTGCAATATCCACATATGCATCGCAATTCTATCTTCATAAATATTATTTTCTGGAAATTTATACTCTGAAAAGACTGTTCTTTTAAAAAGCTTTGTACAAGACGAACAATTCAATTTATCCCACATCATATCTCTTAATACATCCAACGATGAGCGTATATATATCTGTCCAGAGTTTTTACCACATCCTTCAATTCGACCATCCAAATATTCAGTCTGAAAATTAGAATAGACAATATCAACATCATGACATTTTATCACATCAAATAACTCCTCATACATATTATAATCGATATAATCATCACTATCAACAAAACCAACATAGGGAGCTGAAGCAATATCTAGTCCTGCATTACGAGCTATTGATGCATTGGCAACCGGAAGATGAAGTACTTTCACACGAGAATCAAAAGACATATATTCATCACACAATGCGGCAGAGCCATCATTTGATTGATTTTCTACTAGAATTATTTCTATATCTTTCAAAGATTGATTACGTATCGAATCAATACACCTAGGCAAATACTCAACTGTGTTATGGACAGGGACAATTACACTTACTAAACAATCCATTCATTTATTATATAAATCGTTATATTCAGCAAATATATATAATTCCTCACTACCCCACACAACAAAAGTAACAAAAAGCCCTCTTTCCTATTAAAAATAGCTAAAGCACTTCCAACAATTTTATCATATAACAAACCTACAAATTCAATTCATTATTATTATATTTGCAAACACATTTAAATAAATGATTATGACCCAACCCACATTAAGTATCATAACTGTAAATTTCAACAATAACAAAGGATTAATAGCAACTCTGAATAGCATAAAGAATCAGTCATTCACATCTTATGAACATATCATTATTGATGCGTGTTCAACAGATGGAAGCAAAGAAACAATTATAAAATACAGTAAAGAAACTTCTCATTTGGCCTACTGGGTATCAGAAAAAGACAGTGGAATATACGATGGAATGAATAAAGGAATAGAACATGCTTCTGGAGAATATCTATATTTTCTCAACTCTGGAGATTGTCTTATAAAAGATGTTTTAAGACATATTCCTTTTGATGGCACCCAATACATATATGGCAATATAAAAATTATACCAACAAACGAAGATCCATGGATATGGAAATACCCAGATAGATTCGACACATTCTTTCTTGCAAATTCAAAAGGTTGGATTTCACAACAAGCTTGTTTTATCCACCATTCATTATTCATAGAACAAAAATATGATACTAACTATAAAATTATATCAGACTGGATACATGCAATCCACTCTATAATCTTAAAAGGATGTAGCTATAAACACATTCCAACAACTATCGTTGAATACGATGGTGGAGGTGCAAGTTCTAATTATGAGAAAACGTGGGAAGAACGCAACAAATGGATAGAACAAAACATCAATAAAACCTTTTTCAAATCATTTTTAGAACTAGAGGCTTTCAGGGAAACAGGGCTTGGTAACTTAGTTCCGTTATTAAATAAAACTCACAAGTTCAAAAAACGTATAAGGAAAATCATCTTATTTTTATACTACATAAATTCATTTTTTTCATTTCATAAACCAAAACAATAATGACTATGAAATCGCTTTTTATCATATATGACTATCAAATATTCGAAATGCAACGCTTTGGTGGTATTTCACGTTATTTCTGTGAGATAATTAAAAGAATTTCAGCACAACATAAAATCACCGTGCGATATTCTATCAATTATTACCTCACAAGTTGGATGTTGGAAAAAAGCCTAATATTATTGCCTAGATTTATCTACAAACGATATCATTCCTTTTTTGAAAAAAAGAATCACGAAATAACAAAAAAACTACTAAAAACAGGTGGACCATACTTATTACACCCTACATACTATGATCCATATTTTTTAGATTATATTGGAGAAAACCCATACATTATTACTGTACACGATATGATCCACGAAAAATTTCCACAATATGTAACAGATGCAAATATCACAATAGGTCATAAAAAAAAGGTTATAACACGTGCCAATCGAATTATAGCTATTAGCGAAAACACCAAAAAAGATATCATTGAAATTTTCAATATTAATCCTCAAAAGATAGATGTTATTTACCACAGCACAAGCATGAAACACTTTTCGGGAAAACATAAATTACAAATACCCGAAAGATTTCTATTATTTGTTGGCGATCGTACCCCCTATAAAAACTTCAAACGTTTTATGGAAACATTCGCTCAAATACATGAACAAGATAGAACACTATTTGCAATTTACACAGGAAGTAAACTAAAAAAAGACGAACAAGATATGCTTATTGGCATGGGTATATTCGAATATACGATTCATATAAAAGCTTCTGATCAAGCTCTTAGTGAATTATACTCCAGAGCTTTACTATTCGTATATCCTTCTCTTTATGAAGGCTTTGGAATTCCTATTTTAGAAGCCTATGCATGTCACTGCCCCGTAGCACTCAGCAACACTAGTTGTTTTCCCGAAATAGCAGGTGATGCTGCTGTATATTTTGATCCATACTCTATTAGTTCCATGTCTGAAGCTATCACAAAAGTAATATATAATGAAGAAAAACGTTCTCAATTAATCCGTTTAGGTAACGAACGTTTAAAACGATATTCATGGGAAAAAGCAGCCCAGAAAACAGTAGAGGCTTACCAAAAAGCCATACAATCATGAAAACAATGTAAAATCTTACATATATGAATGGACCAATACTTAGTATAATTACTGTAAACTTTAACAATAATCTTGGTTTACTCAAAACATTAGAGAGTGTAAGTTCACAATCATTTTCATCATATGAACACATTATCATTGATGCAGGCTCCACTGATGGTAGTAGAGAAACTATCATACAATATGAAAAAGAAAACCCTCATCTAAGTTTTTGGTCTTCAGAACCTGACAAAGGAATATATGATGGCATGAATAAAGGAATTGATCATGCAAAAGGACAATATCTATATTTCCTCAACTCTGGTGATTGTCTAAGCCAAGACATTCTCGCGAAAATACCATTTGATGGTACAGAATACCTATACGGAGACACTATCTTATTTTATAAAAGAAAAACTAAAAAAAGAGTATACCCAGACACATTGGATCTCATATATCTATCAGATAATTCACTACACCATCAATCATGTTTTATACATCATACCTTATTTAAAGATAAAAGATATGACATTAATTACAAAATCATATCTGATTGGGCACATTGTTTCCAGTGCCTTATAATTGAAAACCGCACTTATCGCCACTTACCATATATTATATCTGAATGCGATGGAAGAGGTATAAGTTCCAATGGGAAAGAACTTAATCAAGAACGTACATTATGGTTTCAAAACACTTTTCCTGCAACACAAAGTAAAGTATTTATAGACTGCGCTGCACTAGACCGTTCAGGGTTTAGAGACATCATTCATATTTTAGCAAATACACACAAATTTAAAAAACGAATGAAAACTCTCATTCTATTTTTATATGAAATAAATAATCTATTCTCATATAAGCACAAACGTATTAAAAATTAAAGCTCTAAATAATTGCTATTCTGAGGAAAGTAATGTATATTTGCATGTTTATTCTTCATAAAATATCTGGAATATGAAAAAAGGGATCACAATATCGTTAATCATCGCTACATACAACTGGCCAGAGGCTTTGCGGCTCTGTTTGGATAGTATTTTAAGACAAACGATATTGCCTTCTGAAATCATCATTGCGGATGATGGGTCTGATGAAAGAACAACAAAACTCATACATGAGTTTACACAAAATGCTTCCTTTCCTATATTCCACGAATGGCATGAAGACAGAGGATTTCGTAAAACAATAGTGTTGAATAAAGCTATAAGCAAAGCATCTTCCTCTTATATCATTCAAATAGATGGAGATATCATAGCTAGTCCAAATTTTATAGAAGACCATGTATATATGGCTGAGGAAGGGTGTTTTATTAGAGGAACCCGAGCAAACCTTAATGTAAGAGCGACCACATCTTTACTAGATAAAGGGAAACTATCAATAATAAATAAACTCCAGTTAATAATGAAGCAACCTACAAATGCTTTACGACTTTACCCCATGATTGCGAAGTTTGCCACTCGTAAAGAATTGTCAGGAAAAAGAGTAAAAGGATGTAATATGTCTTTCTGGAAAAAAGACCTTATTGGTATTAACGGATATGACAACAATTTACAAGGATGGGGACATGAAGATGAAGAACTTAGTTGGAGACTAGTAAACTCAGGCATAGAAAAGAAAATTATTAAATTTTCAGCAATAGCCTATCACCTGTACCATAAGCAGCTCTCTCGCAAGGAAGAACCGCATCATAGAGAGTTTATGAAGACTATTAAAGAACAAAAAATAACCCGAACAAATAACGGAATTGAAGAAATCTAACAAACTAAACCTATGACAGTTTCATTGATTATCTCAACATACAACTCTCCCAAGGCACTAGACCTTTGCCTTATGAGTGTACTTCAACAATCAGTACTCCCTGACGAAGTACTGATCGCAGATGATGGTTCCAATGAAGAAACCAGGAAAATAGTGGAAGAATTCAAGAAACAATCTACTGTACCTGTTATACACGTATGGCATGAAGATAATGGCTTCCGCCTAACTGTTATCAGAAATAAGGCTATTGCAAAAGCCAGTATGGACTATATAATTCAAATTGATGGAGATATCATTTTGAATCATCATTTTATCAAAGACCACAAACGCTTTGCACGCAAAAACAGTTTTGTAAGTGGTAGCCGTCTCAATATACAATCTGAACTTTCTAAGAAATTAATAATAGAACGAAGCATACGTGTTTCAATCCGTAATAAAGGAGTACATAACCGGCTCAATGGAATACGTTGGCAACTATTAACATATCTCTTACAAAACTACCACCGGACAGATCTACTATATGTACGCGGCTGTAACATGGGTTTTTGGAGAAGTGATTTATTAATGGTCAATGGATATGATGAAAACATGATTGGCTGGGGACGAGAAGACAGCGAAATAGCCTGCAGACTAATTAATGCAGGTGTACGTAAACGTATCATCAAGAATGCCGGCATTGTGTTCCATTTATATCACCAAGATAATTCACGGGCACAATTTAATATTAATAACGAGATACTACAGAGAACTATTGATGAAAAGCGAATTTGGTGCTCCAAAGGAGTTAACCAGTATCTTACAGAGAAAAAATAGAAAAATAAATATGAGACAAAAAGATTTAAACTTTTTAGACAGAAACGAATTTAACTACAGCCCATCAAAAGAAGTAGTAGAAGCACTCAAAAACTTCGATATAAATAAACTTTGCTTTTATACCCGTATTTACGATGAAGGCAAAAAAAGCATTTTATCCGTTTTCTTATCTGAATTATACGATATAGACGAGACGCAAGTTTTATTAGGGTACGGGAGAGGATATTCTGAAACAGGCCGTACATTATTTCCTCACAGAAGAAGACGGAAATAAAACGATGTTGATTCCTAAATTCTCATGGTGGTATTATAAGTCTATCGCAGATGAAGTGAACGGTCGCACTTTACAATATCCTCTTTATGAAGACGGAAACACGTTCAAGTACGACTTCGCCGCCATGAAAGATATGATACAAAAAGAAAATCCGAAGATTTTACTGCTTGCATCGCCCAATAATCCTACCGGGAATGGTCTGACTCCGGAAGAACTGGATGAGTTGCTGGCTGAAGTTCCTGCCAAAACGAAGGTCTTGATTGACGAAGCATACGCCTCTTTCGTCTCAACAGACACAAGATATATCAAAGAGTTGGTGAACAAATATCCGAATTTGATCATCTCCCGCACTTTATCCAAGTTTTACGGCTTGCCGGGGTTACGCATGGGATTCGGTTTCATGAGTAAAGAACTGGAAAAATTTAGCAAATACAGCAACAAATATCTGGGATACAACCGGATATCTGAAGACATAGCTATTGCAGCACTCAAATCGGATGCACACTACCGTAACATCGCCAAACTGATGAATGAAGATCGTGCCCGCTATGAAAAAGAAATCGGTGTGCTGCCCGGATTTAAGGTATACGAATCGGTAGCCAACTTTATTTTAATCAAATATCCGATTGCATTAAAAGAGGCACTGCAAAAAGCGTTTGCCGAACAGAGTTATAAAGTGAAATTTATGAATGAACCGGATATCAACACTCATCTGCGCATCACGCTGGGACGCCCTGAGCAGAACCGGATCGTCATAGATACAATCAAAGAAATCGCATCCAAATGAAAGCTGTAATACTAGCCGCAGGAATAGCCTCACGTCTACGCCCACTGACCGACACAACTCCCAAATGCTTGCTCAAGATAGGAGAACGTTGTTTGTTGGAAAGGGCTTTTGACGCTTTAATACAAAATGGTTTTAACGAATTTATCATTGTCACCGGATATCGCCAGCAACAAATAGTCGACTTTCTGCAAGCTCATTATCCGGCTCAAAGTATTACTTTCATCTACAATGATAAATATGAATCAACCAACAATATCTATTCTTTGTGGCTGACCCGCCCTTATACGGAAGGGGAAGAGGTATTACTTCTGGATAGTGACATCGTATTTGATCCCCAGATCGTAGAGAAGTTGCTCCGGTCGGACAAAGCCGATGTATTGGCACTCAACCGCCACGAACTTGGTGCCGAAGAAATTAAGGTTATTGTGGACAATGAACAAAAGGTAGTGGAAATCAGTAAGGTTTGCTCTATACCTGATGCAATCGGTGAATCAATAGGTATTGAAAAGATGTCGGCAGCATACACACAAGCGTTATTCCGTGAACTGGAGATGATGATCTTATCAGAAGGATTGGACAATATTTTCTATGAACGGGCGTTTGAAAGACTGATTCCACAAGGATATAGTTTCTACGTAATGGACACCACCGAATTCTTTTCGGCAGAGCTGGACACGGTAGAAGATTTCCAACAAGCACAGAAGCTGATTCCGGCTAGTCTTTACTAATATAAAATTTGAATAGAAATGGCCACTTACGATATTCGCCCCTTACAGCTTCGCATCTTAAAGAATTTACTAGCAATAGATAAAGTCTGTAAAGAACATAACCTGCGATATTATATCATGGCAGGTACGATGTTGGGAGCTGTACGCCACAAAGGATTTATCCCCTGGGATGATGATCTGGATATTGGTATGCCACGGGCAGACTATGATCTATTAATGACTAATGCCAAGGAATGGTTGCCGGAGCCATACGAAGCCGTATGCGCTGAGAATGACAAAGAATACCCGCTTCCGTTTGCCAAGATACAGGATGCCGACACAACATTAATTGAACGTATGCATCTTAAATATCTGGGAGGCGTATATATTGATGTATTCCCATTGGACGGTGTGCCGACAGGCCGTATGGCACAAAGAATGCATTTTGCCAAATATGAATTTTACAAACGGGTTCTTTACCTGATTCACCGCGACCCGTATAAGCATGGAAAGGGGCCAAGTTCATGGATACCATTACTATGCAGGAAGCTTTTCACACTTACCGAAGTACAGAAAAGCATCAGAGAGGTTATGACCAAATACGACTTTGACAAGAGTGATCTTATTTGTGACTATGACGACGGCATGAAAGGAATCATGCCAAAAAAGATTTTGGGAGCCCCTACCCCTGTCTTGTTCGAAAACGAAGAAGTATGGGGCGTACAGGAATATGACACATATCTGTCTCAGAAATATGGGGATTATATGACGATTCCCAAACAGAGTGGACAAAGACAACATAATTTTCATTATTTGGACTTGAATAAACCTTATCGGGATTTTGAAGTCTAATTATAAACCATATAAGCAGTAGGTAACAACAGAGATGAGAATAGGTTTTGACGGAAAACGTGCAGTGCAGAATTTCACCGGGTTAGGTAATTATAGCCGCTATGTAGCGGATATTCTTTGCCACTTCTATCCGGAGAATGACTATGTCCTGTATGCACCTAAAAAACGGGAAAACAAAAGGATGAATCTATTAACCGGACAATACCGGCAGCTCACTCTCGCCTATCCTGCTACTTCTTTTTGGAAAAAACTAAGTTCATTGTGGCGCGTATGGGGAATCACCTCTCAATTGGAGAAAGAAGGTATTGAATTATTCCATGGACTCAGTAACGAGCTTCCTCTCAACATCCATAAAAGTCGCATTAAAAGTATTGTAACTATCCACGACCTGATATTTTTGAGGTATCCGCAATATTACCAATCTATTGACAGGAAAATATATACATACAAATTCCGTAAAGCGTGCGAAAATGCTGATAAGATAATTGCTATCAGTGAATGTACCAAACGGGATATTATCCGATACTTCAACATCCCTGATGATAAAATAGAAGTCGTTTATCAAGGATGCGACGTCTCATTTACTCATCCGGTGACGGAAGAAAAAAAGGAGGAGGTACGGAAAAAATACCAGCTGCCGGACCACTATATACTTAATGTAGGCAGCATTGAAGAACGAAAAAATATTCTTGCAGCAGTACAGGCATTGCCTATGCTGCCGCAACATATTCATATCGTTATCGTAGGACGCCGTACAGGCTACACAGAAAAGGTTGAACAGTTTATCAAAGATAACGGTTTAGGCGAAAGAGTGCATATTATCAGTAATGTCCCTTTCAACGATTTGCCCGCTTTTTATCAATCAGCAGAGATTTTTGTATATCCTTCCCGTTTTGAAGGTTTCGGTATCCCCATCATAGAGGCACTATATTCGGGTATTCCTGTGGTAGCCGCCACAGGCTCATGTCTGGAAGAAGCCGGAGGGCCCGACTCTATCTACGTAAACCCGGATGATATCACCGGACTGGCTGATGCATTTAAACAAATATATTCAAATTCCGATAAAAGGAAGAACATGGTGGAGAAAGGACGGGAATTCGCGAAACGGTTCTCTGAGAAACAACAATCGGAAGAAATTATTAACATCTACAAGAAACTAATACGATGAACATACTTAAACACTCAATAAAGAAATTTATATATGGTACGCTTCCATATTATTTTATGAAAGGGTATAAGCCGGATTCTCCTTATCTGAAGTATTATAAATACATCAGAAAACATGGATATTCAAGACACTTATACGAATTCAAAGATGAGTATTTGAGTATGCCTGTCGATGTACGGAAAGACGAAAATAGGAATTTGTATTATGTACTAAAGGAGGATGGTAAACGCCTGTACTTCCAAAGAACAACACCTCCCCATAAAATCCAGAAGTATTACAGGGCGTTGATGATAGAGCAAGACCAACGCTCCGCACACCATTATTTCAATAATAATAAGGACGTAACGGGAAAGGTTTTTGTTGACGTGGGATGTGCCGAAGGATATTCTTCGCTGGAGATTATCGAAGAAGCCAAACATGTTTATTTATTTGAGCAGAACGAATCGTGGCTGGAAGCTATCAGGGCCACTTTTGAGCCATGGAAAGACAAGGTAACCATTGTTCAGAAGTATGTGAGCAACCGTAATTCTCCCAAAGAACAGAAACTGGACGATTTCTTCAGAGACAAACCGGACGAGCATCTATTTATAAAAATGGATATAGAAGGGGCTGAGCGCCGTGCGCTGGCCGGATGTGAACAGCTTTTCCGGGATTGCAAGAAAATAGATTTCGCCATCTGTACTTATCACCTACATGATGACGAGGAGGTTATTTCTGCGTTTCTTGATAAACACAACTGCACATACAGAAATCAAAAAGGATTTTTCAGACACAAGATCAGGAGTGTTGTTCTTCGAGGCAACAAGAAAGTAAATTAACTACCGATAGTCAGAAGATAGCAAATCGCAATAATCATACTTACACAAGTAGGTATCATAAATATGTTTTTCCTTCGCTAATAAATAATGCGAGAAGTGAGGCTCCCAGGAAAGGAACTTACGCGTAGAGCGACATAAGCGGAACAATAAAATATGCGAAACGATATGTTTTGACTTCTCTTTTCGGGCTGCACAACGGTAAATGTAGTGGGTAAAGAACTGATCACTGTAATAAAGAGCGAGCTTGACAGTAGCCGCTACATCCCAACCACGCAAAGAAGCATATTCGGTCATTATATATGCCAGCACTTCCCGGGATATGCACAGACGGCACATATTACGGCAAACTTTATCACAATCTATTTCCGGTAATAACTGCATACGGTTCACATCAACCAAAGAGAAGCTATATTCATTTGCTCCATTCTGATGAATCAGAATATTGCCGGGAGAATAGTCCAAATGTAAAATACCCGCCTGATGTAATGCAAAAGTGTAACGCGCGAACGCCAGTAACTTGTCTTCATTTCCCTCAACCTTACCGTCCATCAAATAACGAACGGTTTCACCATTGTCATAGCAACAAACATAGTAGCTGTTTGTAAGAAGACCTTTCTGAAATTGTTCGATCATGGCAATCGGTTCCGGAGTATTGAAACCATGCTTCTGAAGTTCCATGGAATAGATATAGGAGCGGGCAGCTTTGGATTGGCGGAAATATGAATAGACAACACGATTAATGATGTGAGGCTTTTTAAAGCTTTTCACAACAACATCAACGTTATCCAGACTAATCCGTTTTAGAATATTACGCCCATCATACACCACCTTTCCTTCATCCGCAAAGAACTTGGGAATCTCCTCTATCTGTTTTTGCAAATGTGTGTACTTGGGATTTACAATCACTCTCATTACACTCTTCTATAAATCCTACTTACAAAGATTGTGCAAAGATAAAGAAATTAGGGCATATTCCGACTATATTTTTTTCTTTTATCGCAAAACTAAGATAAAAGGGGACAATTTAGCCCTTTATTTCGACTCCCAAGTCTGCGCAGGCTTGCTTTATTGCCTTAAAGCAATAATATCCATGCGAAAGTTTATCGGCTATTTGCAATACATTTTTCTTCATTTCCATGTATTGTCCTGCACTTATTTTAGGTAAAATATCTTCAAGTTCCGTCAAAGAAGAGATACATATACCCACATTGTTCTTCTTCACAAAAGGCGCCAGCCCGGCTTTCTCCCAAACGATAATCGGAAGACCGCAACGTATGTAGAGAGACATTTTATGAGGAGCGTTATATTGAAGATATTCTCCCAAAGCACCACTTCCTCCCTCTAAAGAAGATCCATACCAGGCAAGTCCATATTCGCCTTCTGCCGTCGCTATCAGCTCGTCCGAAGAGACAAAGCCTTTATAATCAACTTTTCCTTCCAGTTTTTCGGTTTCAAGACCACTTCCATAGAGCACTATATCATAAGAACGGGGAGAATTTGCCTGTTTATATAAGAAATCATTATGATAAGAAGACAAAGCACCGACAAACAGGATGCGGTTCGGTGATTTCGGCACATCATTGCCGGCAACAGGTTGGCTATCGGATAAATAATCAAATATCTCCAATATCTGCAGCTTGGCCTTAATTCCATGTTCAAGCAGCCAGTCCCTCATACGTTCGCTATGTACGATCACACAGTCCGAGTGATCCAAGCGCGCTATTTCTTGGGGAATAGTCAGCTTCTTACGACGAAAACTACCCAAATCATGAATCAACGTCACCACCTTGCAGCCACGTAGATGAGCCATATTGCAGACAAATGCATAATATTTCTTCAAAGGATATTGCAGTACCAGCACATCGCCTTTACGCAAACAGAGAATACTCTTCAGCACACTGAATAAGGTACGACAAAAAGCTACAACGACATTTCTATACCGGGTTTGTTTCAGCCCGACATTCCGGAAGCCATGCGACTCCATTATCTGTTCAATGTCTGTTTTTGCTTTATTTCCGGCATTATCGACACCTCGGTAATTTCTTGATAGATAACAAATCATAGGAATGATATTTTATAGTTCATTTTGCGCCAAAACCAATGCGGCAGCCACTGTATCGTCCATATCAAAATAAGCGTATTGAGCTAAACGTCCGCCAAACAAGACTCCGGGAGTATGTATAGCCAACTCCTTGTATTTCTCGTACAACCGCATATTTCTCTCGTCATTCACCGGATAATAAGGTTCGTCCCCGGGAGTGAATGCAGAAGGATATTCGCGGGTGATCACCGTATGCGGCTGCTTACCAAATTCGAAATGTTTATGTTCGATAACACGGGTATAAGGAATCTCTCTTTCACAATAATTAACGACCGCATTCCCCTGATAATTTTCCATTTCCAGACGTTCGTGTTCAAAACGAAGACTACGGTATTCCAAATGCCCGAAACGAAAATCGTAATACTCGTCAATACATCCGGTAAACAATACTTTATCCACCAGCGAATCCAGTTCTTCACGAGCAGAAAAATAATTCGTCCCCAAACGCACATCAGCTCCTTCAAACAAACTTTCATTCAGCTTATTGTATCCGCCTTTAGGAATGCCTTGATACTCGTCATTAAAATAATTATTATCATAAACGAAACGGAAAGGAAGTCGTTTTATAATAAAGGCCGGAAGCTCCGTTGCAGGACGTCCCCACTGTTTTTCCGTATATCCCTTGATTAGTTTCTGATAAATATCTTTTCCACAAAGCGTCAAAGCCTGTTCTTCCAGATTGGCAGGAGCCTGAATATGTGCATATTCGCTACGTTGTTCTTCAATCTTATCCTTAGCCTCTTTAGGAGTGTTAACTCCCCATAACTTATTAAAAGTATTCATGTTAAAAGGCAGATTATATAATATGCCTTCATAGTTAGCTAATGGAGAATTAGTGTAGCGATTAAATGTTACGAAACGGTTCACATAATCCCAGACTTCTTTATTGTCTGTATGAAAGATGTGCGCTCCGTAAAGATGTACATGAATGCCATCTACATTCTCACAATAGATATTTCCGCCGATATGACTACGTTTATCTATAACAAGACAGCGCTTGCCCGCATCAATGGCTTGACGAACAAACACAGCCGCAAACAACCCTGCTCCAACTACCAGATAGTCATATTCTTTCATATACATTCAAAAGCTATTTATGATTAATCAATGATTCCCTCAATCTTTGCAATCACCTGTTCGGGAGTTATATCCCTCAAGCAAGCATAGTCGCCCCGCCAGCAAGGCTTCTGTCCATAAACCGAACAAGGACGACAGGATAAATCGAGTTGTACTGTATTGACCGGTAATTGTTTCCACCCCATAAACCCGGCATAAGGATGAGTAGCTCCCCAAACGGAAACCACAGGTATATTCACCAGAGATGCCAAATGCATATTAGCAGAGTCCATAGACAACATCACATCCAGATGACTCATCAGATTCAGTTCCGTACGCATATTCAATTTACCGATCATGGAAACCACCGAAGGATATTTGGCAATCCAGGAGTCAAAGACTTCCTGTTCGCTTTTCCCACCGCCAAACAGAAAAACTTTCACCGCAGGATTAGCAGCAAAATGAGCAACAACCTGTTCCTGCAATTCTAACGGATAAATCTTGCCCTTATGCTTGGCAAAAGGAGCAATACCGATCCATTTTTGTTTTCCTTTCGGTCCTGTCATCGGTTCAATCTCTGCGAAATCACCCTTTCCTTCTCCATAAATAGAAGAAAAGTTCAATAAAACCGGCAGTCCCAACTTTTCTAACACATCAGCATAACGACGGAAAGAACTTTTCTGGTTCTCCAGCACTTTATGACGGCGGCGAACCAGTTTCTTTTTTCCGGCTCTCCCTTTACAAATGAAAGCAACCGGTATATTGGCAAGGCGAAACCGCAGACACAGATATTTCGAACGAAGTACGTGATGAAAGTCCGCCACGTAATCGAAATGCATCCTTTTCAGTTCCGAGTAAAGGCTGTTCAATCCCCATAGCCCTTTATGCTTACCTGTCAGATCAGCTCCGACAAAATTCACATTTTCAGGCAAACTTTGAAAAAGAGGTTGCCATACGGCACGACTTAATACAGTGATTTCGTGCTGTGGATATTGCACAGCAAGCGAATGTATCACAGGTATTGTCATGGCTACATCGCCAAGGGCTGAAAAACGGATAATGAGAATACGCGCCATTCGTTATTTTTTTGCATAAAGCACCGGATTCAGCGCCGGGTCGTTATACATCTTCATCTGTTTATATACTTTCATATATTTTCTTCCGGCTTCAATGTCTGCCAACAACTGTTCGATAGCAGAAGAAAGGTCTTTCTGCTGTTCCAACAAAATATTCAGCTTGGTCCGGCATTGCTCACGATGTTCTTCGGTAGTATCCGTACGTTCCACCTCCTGCTTCATGTGGTAAATTTTCAACGCAAGAATAGAAAGCCGGTCAATTGCCCATGCAGGACTCTCTGTATTGATAGTTGCATCAGAAAGCGGTTTAACAGCTTTGTATTTGTCCAAAAAATAACTATCAATCAGTTCAACCAGATCAGTACGGTCTTGATTGGACTTATCAATTCTTCTTTTCAAAGCCAGTGCTTCTACAGGATCAATTTGAGGGTCACGGATAATATCTTCGAAATGCCATTGAACGGCATCGATCCAATTTTTCAAGTATAAATAATACTCAATCGTCTTCAACTCGTAAGGATTGTTCATCGGTGCATCTACACTGTCCGTTACGTGGTAATCAGTCGTCGATTTCCAAAAAATCTCGTTGCAAAGGTTACTAAATGTCATAATCTTAACTAGCTTATAGATATATAATAGGGCAAATCTATGTAATATTTTTCAGACAAGCAACCCTTTCTTACTTTTTTATTTCCTACCTTTGTGGGAACTAAATACAGATTGTATATGAAAATTATTATCGATAATAAGATACCTTATATAAAAGAGGCTGTCCAGACAATAGCCGACGAAATAATCTACGCCCCCGGAAAGGATTTTACTCCGGAACTGGTACAAGACGCAGATGCGCTGATTATCCGGACCCGTACTCACTGCAATCAGGAATTACTGGAAGGCAGCCGGGTAAAGTTTATAGCTACGGCAACCATAGGGTTCGACCATATCGATACTGAATATTGTAAGCGGGCAGGTATCGAATGGACAAATGCACCCGGTTGCAACTCAGCTTCTGTTGCCCAATATATTCAATCTTCACTCCTGATATGGAAGTCTCTCAGAAATAAGAAACTGGACGAACTGACTATTGGAATCGTAGGAGTAGGAAATGTGGGGAGTAAAGTTGCCAAAGTCGCCGAAGATTTCGGCATACGCGTTCTACTGAACGATCTGCCACGGGAAGAAAAAGAAGGAAAAGAATCCTTTACCTCTTTAAATAAGATAGCGGAAGAATGTGACATCATCACTTTTCACGTACCTTTATATAAAGAAGGCAAATACAAAACATTCCACCTGGCAGATGAAGATTTCTTCAATTCGCTAAAACGCAAACCTGTTATCATTAATACTTCACGAGGAGAAGTTATCGACACGGGCACTCTCTTGAAGGCATTGAACAATGGTTCTATCTCAGACGCTATTATTGATGTATGGGAACACGAACCGGAAATCAATCGTGAATTATTAGAGAAAGTGATTATCGGCACTCCACACATTGCCGGATATTCCGCTGACGGCAAGGCTAACGCAACGCGAATGTCGCTGGATGCAATCTGTAAGTTCTTCCATATAGAGGGAAAGTATGAAATTAACGCTCCCGCACCCACCTCTCCTATCATTCATGCACAAAGTCAGGAAGAAGCATTGCTCCAAATATATAACCCTGTCGAAGACAGCGACCGGCTGAAAGCTCAACCGGAACTGTTTGAAGAATTACGGGGAAACTATCCGTTACGAAGAGAAGAAAAAGCCTACATAATAAAAATTGAATAAAACAATTTCTCACATATATTTATAAAGTTCTTTTCAACTCACCTGCTATCTTCCGAGAATGCATCACCACACCTTCCCTAATCAGATGATAACGCGAGTCATAGAACATACTATCAGGATAAACACAACCGGAAGGTTCCAAATAATAAGGAAAGCCTATAGCCTTCAAACTCTCCGAGATACGGTTAATGGCCAAAGAATCATTTTGAAAAGAAGAACGACAATATGGAGGAGGCAAGAAGAAAATAGTCACCCCCCGCTCACTTAAAGTAGATATTTTCTCTTTCAAATCTATAAAAACTTTTTCATCGGGTGATACCATAGGTAATGGGGCACTGTCCCAATGTCCGGCAGAAGATAGATTATAATGTCCGGTATAATCACCATATTCATTATATTTGGTACGAACTTCCATATTCTCCGGTATATCTTCTATATCCATACCTATCCGTTTTACACGTTTACGAATCAAGCGATACATCGAAAAAAAATTATGTGTATTTACCATATTATATAAGGCCTTTCCCCATTCATGCTTTATCAGATACATATCAGTCAGACCTTCATCCCCATAATAACTGCCCTCCTTAAGAAAATGATTATATTCTGCAGAAACGAGCAGCACATCTCCTTTTCGCAAATGGTCGTAAACCTCCTCAAACATATAATTCAATCCCAACCCGATATGTATTCCCATATTCACAGGTTCCAGATGTAATGTATCTCTCAGAATGGAAGAATCAAAGCCAAAGCGGGCGTTAGAACCACCTATTATTAGCAAGCGGGACTGATTTCCCAATTCTTCCAAACGCTTTTCTTTATCCAGTGCAGACGCATAATTCACATATGTCAAATCATCTTGCCATGCTAAAAAGACCAACGTTCCCCAACACAATGCATTAATAACAGCTACGGGAATTAATGCTAAAAGAAGATTTCTTAAGAACTTTCTCATATTCCTTATTTAGAATTGAAAATAAATGAACTCCGAGGACTTACCCATGGTTATCTCTATGAATAAGATTACAAACGTCAGGATAGCAACGCGCAATGATTTACTTTTTAGAAACTGAATCTGCAACGCATATGGCTTATCTCGCTGAAACCATTCCAGAATCCAGAAAAGCAGAATATACAATCCTACCTCCAAAGAGTGGGAAGGCATATTGCCGGTAGACTGTTGCATAGAAAAAAGTCGTCTGATATAGCCGATAGCTTGTTCCATATTTTCTGCCCGGAACAGTATCCAGCCGATTACTACCAGAAAAAATGTTGTTCCTATCTGAATAGCCTCCTTCCAGGAAGGAAGAAGTTTTCCTTCTGCCACAATGCCACGATATTTTCTATTGGAAGAAGTCAGTAATAAAGGCAGGAATAATAAAGCATGGAAAAGTCCCCAGCAAATAAATGTCCAGTTAGCTCCATGCCAGAAGCCGCTTACGAGAAATATAATAAAAGTATTCCGCACACTTTTCCACTTCCCTACCCGGCTTCCGCCTAAAGGAATATAAATGTAATCTCTAAACCATGTCGTTAGCGAAATATGCCATCTTCTCCAAAACTCCGCTATATTACGCGAGATATACGGATAATCGAAATTCTTCATTAATTTAATCCCGAGCAACTTGGCTGTACCGATAGCTATATCCGAATAACCGGAAAAATCACAGTAGATTTGAAAGGTGAAGAAGACAGCTCCTAAAAATAGTTGTATGCTTCCCAACTGTTGGTAATTGCTAAAAACGATATCGACCAATCGGCTACAATTATCGGCTATCACCATTTTCTTAAATAACCCGTACAGTATCTGCTGCATTCCGTCTACTGCCTGTCCATAATCGAACGTGCGAACTTTCAAGAACTGCGGCAACAAGTTAGTAGCCCTTTCGATAGGACCTGCCACTAATTGAGGAAAGAAACTGATAAAAGCAAAAAATGCCACCATATCATATGTCGGTTTCATTTTATGCTGATATATATCAATAGTATAGCTGAGAGCCTGAAAAGTGTAAAAGCTGATTCCAACAGGAAGCAGAATATCTAATGTTACCCAATCCAACTTAATCCCGAAAGTCTCAAATAAGGACACAAAGTTCTCAGAAAAGAAATTAAAGTACTTAAATATGCATAACACCAACAAATTCAATGTAATATTAGCCGCACATATCCATCGTTGAATCAAACGACGTTCTTGCCGCTCTATCAGGATTCCGCTAACATAACTACACAAAGTAGTAAATGCTATTAAAATTAGAAAACGCCAGTCCCACCAACCATAAAAGATATAACTACTGATTACAACAAATATATTTTGTAATTTCAAACGTTTAAAAATAAACCAGTATCCGATAAAAAACAATGGCAAGAATATTACATATTCTATTGAATTGAACAACATAACAGTTTAGAAGACTAATTTAGTGTGGGGATTATAACGTCGTTATAATCTGTTCTATTACTCGTGGGAAATGTTCGTACTCTAAAGCGTGTACCTTCTCGGCGACATCCCCAGGAGAATCTGTCGGAAGAACGGGACAGGTCGCCCGAAAGATCGTATCTCCTTCATCATAGTGTTCATTAATATAATGTATAGTAATACCGCTTTCTTTTTCACCGGCAGCAACCACAGCCTGGTGAACACGATCTCCATACATCCCCTTCCCGCCGAACTTCGGAAGAAGTGCAGGATGTATATTTATGATTTTATCGGGATAAGCATGCAAAAGTAAATCCGGCACGCGGACAAGGAATCCTGCCAGCACAATAAAATCAATTCGATACTCCTGCAAAACAGCCAGAATTTCATCTCCGGCTATCCAATCTTCCTTTGTAAACACGTTACAGGGCACTCCTAGACGGTGTGCACGCTCCAAAACATAGGCATCACTTTTGTTGGAAAGCACCAATGACACCTGAGCAGAGTCATTCTTTTGGAAATACCGGATAATATTCTCGGCATTAGAGCCAGAACCGGAAGCGAAAATAGCGATGTTTTTCTTCATAACTCTCGATTTCAATGCACAAAACAGTGAAAAATGTGCAAAACATTGCATTTATTTAGTCAAATATTTGCGCAAAACGATAAATATTCATTCCTTTGCACCGCAAATTTAAAGAAATAAAACTAATTATTAATTAAAAACTTAAAGTTATGTCTGAAATTGCATCAAGAGTGAAAGCGATTATCGTCGATAAATTAGGCGTAGAAGAATCAGAAGTTACTAACGAAGCTAGCTTCACTAACGACCTGGGAGCTGATTCTCTTGACACTGTAGAACTTATCATGGAATTCGAAAAAGAATTCGGTATCTCTATTCCTGATGACCAAGCAGAAAAGATTGGTACTGTAGGTGATGCTGTATCTTATATCGAAGAACACGCTAAGTAATTATCCGATTTCATCAATATGGAATTAAAAAGAGTGGTAGTAACAGGCCTTGGCGCCATTACTCCTGTTGGCAATGGTGTGCCCGAATTTTGGGAGAATATTGTGAACGGGGTTAGTGGAGCAGGGCCTATTACTCATTTTGATGCGTCGCTATTCAAGACCCAATTCGCATGCGAAGTGAAAAACTTCGATGTAACGAAATATATCGATCGTAAAGAGGCAAGGAAAATGGATCTGTACACTCAGTACGCCATTGCAGTTGCCAAAGAAGCGGTAGCAGACTCCGGTCTTGATGTAGAAAAAGAAGACTTGAACAGAATCGGTGTTATTTTTGGCGCCGGTATCGGTGGTATACATACATTTGAAGAGGAAGTAGGCAACTACTACACTCGTCAGGAAATGGGTCCGAAGTTTAATCCGTTCTTCATCCCGAAGATGATCTCGGATATCGCTGCCGGACAGATTTCTATCATGTATGGCTTCCATGGTCCTAACTACGCGACTTGTTCGGCATGTGCTACTTCTACCAATGCCATTGCAGATGCGTTTAACCTGATTCGTCTGGGCAAAGCAAATGTGATTGTATCCGGTGGTTCGGAAGCGGCTATCTTCCCCGCAGGTGTAGGTGGTTTCAATGCTATGCATGCTCTGTCAACCCGCAACGACGAGCCCGAAAAGGCTTCACGTCCGTTCAGTGCAAGCCGTGACGGCTTCATCATGGGCGAAGGTGGCGGTTGCTTGATTCTGGAAGAATTGGAACATGCGAAAGCCCGTGGTGCTAAAATCTATGCAGAAGTTGCCGGCGTAGGCATGTCTGCTGATGCACATCACCTGACAGCTTCTCATCCGGAAGGTCTTGGAGCCAAACTTGTGATGATGAATGCATTGGAAGATGCGGAAATGGACCCGAAAGAAGTGGATTATATCAATGTACACGGTACATCTACTCCGGTTGGTGACATTTCGGAAGCAAAAGCGATTAAAGAAGTATTCGGTGATCATGCGTTCGAGTTGAACATCAGTTCAACAAAATCAATGACAGGTCACTTGCTGGGTGCTGCCGGTGCGGTAGAATCAATTGCAAGTATCCTTGCCATCAAGAACGGCATTGTTCCCCCGACTATCAACCATGAAGAAGGTGACGACGACGAAAATATCGACTATAACCTTAATTTCACGTTCAATAAAGCACAGAAACGCGAAGTTAATGTTGCCTTGTCCAACACATTCGGATTCGGCGGTCATAATGCGTGCGTTATCTTCAAAAAATACGCTGAGTAAAATCGTGTTACGAAACCAAATAGATAAGATAAGGCTCTTGTTCCACAGGGATAGAGAGTCTTATCTTTGTTTTTACCGGATACTCGGTTTCTACCCGCGTAACATCCAGCTCTATGAGCAGGCTCTCTTACATAAATCCTCATCTGTCCGTTCGGACAAGGGGCGTCCGTTAAACAATGAGCGTCTGGAATTTTTAGGTGATGCCATTCTCGACGCTATCGTAGGCGATATCGTCTACAAACGTTTTGAAGGGAAGCGGGAAGGTTTCCTGACAAACACACGTTCCAAGATTGTACAACGGGAGACTTTAAACAAACTTGCCGTAGAGATCGGACTGGACAAACTTATTAAATATTCAACCCGTTCTTCTTCCCACAACAGCTATATGTACGGGAATGCTTTCGAGGCATTTATCGGAGCGATCTACCTGGACCAGGGATATGAACGCTGCAAACAGTTTATGGAGCAGCGAATCATTAATCGTTATATCGATCTGGATAAAATCTCCCGTAAAGAAGTAAACTTCAAATCAAAACTGATCGAATGGAGCCAAAAGAGCAAACTGGAGGTTTCTTTTGAACTGATTGAGCAATTCCTTGATCAGGACAGCAATCCTGTTTTCCAGACAGAAGTACGCATTGAAGGACTTCCTGCCGGAACCGGAACCGGATATTCCAAGAAAGAATCCCAACAGAATGCCGCCCAGATGGCTATAAAGAAAGTAAAGGACCCGACTTTCATGGCAACCGTCAACGAAACCAAAATGCAGCAATCAGCAATGGCAGCCGAACCTGAACCCGAAATGGATGCAGACTCTGATATCGAATTACTGAATGACAATATATTGGAAGAAAATGAGTTCGACAATGAGATTACGGCAGAACCGATCGTGGAATCTATCCAAAGCAAATCCCCATGCGACGTCCCTGAATCACCAGATCGTGATCTTCACTAACCAACTTTAGTTTCCCAGCCACTTCTTCCAAAGGGATAGAAGCGATAGTATCTCCTTTTAGTGCAACCATACGCCCGAATTCCCCGTTGGCAATCAGTTCCGTCGCGTGTCCGCCCATTCGGGTAGAGAGATTACGGTCATAAGGAGTAGGCGAACCACCACGTTGAATATACCCTAATACGGTTTCACGGGTTTCAATACCCGTCTCATACTCTATTTCCTGTGCAATGTATTCCGCAGCACGTTTACGACCGTCCGTCTGAATGCCTTCAGCTACTACTACAATAGAGTATGGTTTCCCCTTTTTCAATCTTTCCAGAATAGTGTTTCCTATGTTTTTAATGCTATAAGGTATTTCAGGCACAAGAATAACATCTCCCCCTCCTGCCATACCGGAATACAAAGCAATCCAACCCGCTTTATGTCCCATGACTTCAATCACCATCACCCTTTTATGAGAACTTGCAGTAGAATGCAACCGGTCAATAGCGTCCGTAGCAATACTTACAGCCGAGTCGAAACCAAAAGAGATATCCGTCCCCCAGATATCGTTGTCAATGGTTTTAGGAACCGAAACGATATTTACACCCATGGCAGCAAATTTGGCAGCCGTCTTTTGCGTTCCGTTTCCACCGATACAGACAACACAATCCAATCCCATTTCCCGAATATTCTGAAGGATCAGTGCAGGTTTATCGACATCCGAAATAACACCTCCTTTTTTAAAAGGCTTCTCGCGGGAAGTCCCCAACATCGTTCCACCAAGATTCAGCAAACCCGATAAAGATTTATCTGTAAAGGATTCTACATCTTTTGTGAGCAACCCCTGAAAGCCGCTATGAATACCTACCACTTCCATACCGTAGTAGTTAATGGCAGTTTTGCACACGCCACGAATAGTGGCATTTATACCGGGGCAATCTCCCCCTGATGTTAAGATTCCGATTCTCATTGTCGCATTTTTTAGTCTAAAACTCGGAGATTATATGAAAGCCGTCAATTTTTAACGATTATTTCCGTCGTAAAGATAGAAAAAAAAGATAAATAAGTTACTTTTGCACGACTAAACATTATTATGTTAAAGCAGAAATGAATATTACAAAAATTATTAGTAAGACTTTTGATTCCCGTTTAAAACAGATAGACCTATATGCTACTCAGGCTAGTGAGATACAGCATAGTGTACTAAACCGCTTAGTACATCAGGCTGCTCAGACAGAATGGGGAAAAAAGTACGACTATTCCTCGATCCGCAGCTATGAAGACTTCAGAAAACGTGTTCCAATCCAGACTTATGAGGAAATCAAGCCGTATGTAGAACGTTTGCGGGCAGGAGAACAGAATCTGCTTTGGCCGTCGGAAATACGTTGGTTCGCCAAATCTTCCGGAACGACAAATGATAAAAGTAAATTCCTCCCTGTCAGTAAGGAAGCACTGCAAGACATTCATTACAGAGGAGGAAAAGACGCTGCCGCACTTTACTTCCGCATCAACCCGGACAGCCATTTCTTTTCAGGAAAAGGATTGATCCTAGGGGGAAGCCATAGTCCGAATCTCAATTCTAATCATAGCCTGGTAGGAGATTTATCTGCTATTTTGATTCAAAATGTCAATCCGCTTATCAATTTTGTCCGTGTGCCCAGCAAGAAAATCGCACTAATGAGCGAATGGGAAACCAAGATAGAGGCGATAGCCAACAGTACTATTCCGGTCAACGTCACAAGTTTATCCGGCGTACCGTCGTGGATGTTGGTGCTTATCAAACGGATCCTTGAAAAAACAGGCAAACAGACGTTGGAAGAAGTATGGCCGAATCTGGAAGTTTTCTTCCACGGAGGAGTTGCATTTACTCCTTACCGTGAGCAATACAAGCAAGTGATTCATTCACCGAAGATGCACTATGTAGAGACCTACAATGCTTCCGAGGGATATTTCGGCACACAGAACGATCTTTCAGATCCTGCAATGTTGCTGATGATCGACTACGGAATCTTCTACGAATTTGTTCCGTTGGAAGAAGTTGACAAAGAGAATCCACGTGCCTATTGCCTTGAGGAAGTGGAGCTTAACAAGAATTACGCAATGGTCATTTCGACCTCTTGCGGTTTGTGGAGGTATATGATTGGGGATACAGTGAAATTTACCGGCAAGAACCCTTATAAATTTGTCATTACCGGACGAACCAAACATTTCATCAATGCTTTTGGCGAGGAACTAATCGTAGATAATGCAGAAAAAGGACTGGCAAAGGCTTGTTCGGAAACAGGGGCGCAAGTGAGTGAATATTCTGCCGCACCGGTGTTTATGGACGAACATGCCAAATGCCGCCACCAATGGTTAATAGAGTTCGCTAAAATGCCGGATTCCGTTGAGAAGTTCGCAGCAATACTGGATGCAACATTAAAGGAAGTAAACTCCGACTATGAGGCGAAACGTTGGAAAGATATTGCATTGCAACCCTTGGAAGTAATCGTTGCCCGACCGGGACTATTCCATGACTGGCTGGCACAGAGAGGGAAGTTGGGAGGACAGCACAAAGTCCCCAGACTCAGCAATACACGTGAATACATAGAGACAATGCTGGCGTTGAATTCCAGCCCTCAAATATAGAGAAACTTATCATATAGTTATTACAGGTTTTCTTTTTTGCAAAGATTACTTGCCTGAGACCCGGGTGTCGTGTAGACGGAATCCGGGTCTCAGCATGAATGAGACTTGGGTTCGCACAAGTTATTCCGGCTGTCGGATAGTTATCGGGCTTTTACTATAATCCCTCCCCCCAGCAGCAAATCATCTTTATAGAATGCGGCAGCTTGTCCCGGAGCAATAGCAGTCAACGGTTCATGAAGCTGTATATGCAATAAGTGTTCCGGAGTAACAGTTACCGTACCGTGATTCTCCTGTTTGCGGTACCGTATCTTCACGATTATATCAGAACAACCGAGTACACGGTTTTCGTTTATCAAGTTCCAATTATCCAGCCACATTTCTGTTTTCTCTAGAGATTGAAGAGGGGCAAGTACTATCTCATTCTTTTCCGGAAATATATCTTTCACAAAAACAGGGCGATTCAGATGTATCCCTAGCCCGCGTCTCTGTCCGATGGTATAAAAAGGATATCCTTCATGCCAAGCAATAAAATGCCCCGTTTCATCGACAAACCGCCCGCGTCTGACTATTTCTGACCATTTCTGACCATGTGCGGTAAAAAGCTGATCATGTTTATCCAACCAGTTTTTTAAAAAACTCCGATAATCCATTGGACAGAAACAAACCCCTAAGCTGTCCTTTTTAGTAGCAACTTTCCGGAAGCCACGTTCAGCAGCCAATGCACGGGCTTCCACTTTCGTGATATCTCCCATTGGCAATAACATTCTACGGAGAATATCTTGTTTCAATCCCCATAAAAAGAACGTCTGATCCTTGTCCGAATCAGCCGCAGATGTGATATAATAGGTATCTTCCAACTTAACTTTCCGAACGTAATGCCCTGTGGCAATATAGAATATGCCCATTTCGTCGGCAAGTTCCGCTAACAACGGCCATTTCAAATAATTATTGCATAAGGTACAGGGAACCGGCGTACGCCCCGCCATATATTCCTGCACGAAATACTCAATGATCTGCTTATTGAATACTTCACGGGCATCGTACGTTATATGACGGATTCCCAAATGCTCCGCCAAACTACGGGCATCTTCCAGATATTCGGTCGAGCCATTTAATTCATAAAAACGAAAAGTCACCCCGATCACCTCATATCCGGCCTCCAGCAGTCTCATAGCGGCAACGGAACTATCCGTACCGCCACTCATTCCTAACAATACTCGTTTGTTTTCTTCTATCATGCTGCAAAATTAAGGATTTTCCCGTATCTTTGTCAGTTAAAGCCCAAAGAGAATGAGAGAGAAAACAACTAACGGACAAGTCATCATCGTTTATACAGAGCATCCTGTGTTTGGTATACTACTGATCCCTTACATAGCAGAGCGACTGGAAGATGGCACGTTGCAGTTGATTGAACAGGCTTTTCACGCTTCTCCCGAAGCTATTGAACAAATGAATGAAGCAGAAAGACAAGCCATCGACATCGCTTCTCACTATACAGAGAAATATTTAATGGGAGCCTATTCCCGCGAAAAGACAGTATCACGCTTCCTGCATAAGTTATCTCAAGATCCTGAGAAAGTAAAGAATAACATTCGGCCATTTATTGAAGGCAAACTACTCGAGATGCTTACTCTCATACGGGAAAACGGGTTATCTTTTTATCAGAAACAGCCCGGAAGCAAAGTGTTGTACGCCCACCATGCTTATCACGTACATCCACATGACGCCGAAGTCCGCTTTACATTTCATGTCGACAGCAGTACTTTCCGCTATCAACTGCAATGTTATTATGAGAAGCAACCATTTTCATTGGACGACCAAAAACCCGTTATCGCATTAACTGCCTCACCGGCTACTCTATTGCTAGGGATGAATTTATACTTCTTTCCACACATAGATAGTGTCCGGCTCTTACCCTTTACCAAGAAAAAGGCAATTAGTGCAAGCGCCGCTCAACTCGAAAAGTATATCGACAATATTGTCATTCCGATTGCACGCTATCACGAAATCATAACCGAAGGGTGGGATATCCCTGAAGAAAGATGTGCCTGCGAAGCATTACTGTCACTTGAAGACATCACCCATAGCGAACAGTTGTTGCAGCTTGGTTTTCGTTATAGAGACCAGCTATTTACATCAGACAACGGAGCAGCAATGAAGAAAATCATTTATCGGAAAGACTCCGGTGAGGTATCCTTCTTCCGGCGGGATATTGTCGCCGAAAAAAAAGCGATTCAGCTTTTAGAAAGCTCCGGTCTGCAACGTATCGGTGATATCCATTTCAGGTTATCAGCCAGTTCTTCTGAGAAAACACTTGTTGAATGGATCAATAAGCATCGGGAGATGTTACAATCGGACTTTCAACTGACCGGCCATATGGGAAACACTCCTTACTGCCTGGACGAGATACATATCGAGCAGAGTTGTGACGATGAAGTAGTAGACTGGTTTGAGTTACATATCACCGTTGTTGTCGGCAACCTGCGCATTCCTTTCTCACGCTTCCGCAAGCATATCCTCGAAGAAAAGAGAGAATATCTGCTGCCGGACGGGCGCATGATCCTTTTACCCGAGGAATGGTTCAGTAAGTATGCGAACTTGTTGGAAATGGGAGTTCAGACAGAGCAGGGAATACGATTGAAGCATACATTTATAGGCGCCGCGCAAGCTGCCTTGGGAGGAACAGGACTTAAAAAGTTCTCTGGCAAAAATCAGATTAAGAATGTTTCCGTCCCTAAAGCACTAAAAGCAACATTACGTCCTTACCAGCAGAAAGGATTCTCATGGATGATGCATCTGCATAAACTAGGATTCGGCGGATGTCTGGCTGACGATATGGGACTGGGGAAAACTCTCCAGACACTTACGTTGTTACAACATATATATAAATCGCCCGCCTCAAGGAAAGCAGCCACTCTCATCGTCGTTCCTACGTCGCTGTTGCACAACTGGCGACGGGAAGCGAAACGCTTTACAACGCTTTCAATGATTGAATATAACAGTAGCATCGTCGTGCCCCCCAATCATCCCGGGAAGTTCTTCGGACGTTTCCAGTTGATATTCACAACGTATGGCATGATGCGCAACAACATCGACCTGCTTTCTTCTTACAAATTCGAATATATCGTACTCGATGAGAGCCAAAATATTAAGAACAGCGAATCGCTCACCTTCCGTTCTGCACTCCAACTGAAAAGCAAGTATCGGCTTGTACTTACGGGCACACCTATCGAAAATTCACTGAAAGACCTGTGGGCACAATTCCGTTTCATCCAACCGGACTTACTGGGAACTGAGAGTGCTTTTCAAAAACAATTCATGATTCCGATCCGCCAAGGCAATACCCGTGTAGAAGCACAGTTACAACAACTGATATCCCCATTTATTCTTCGCAGAAGCAAAAGTGAAGTGGCTCCGGAACTTCCCCCGCTTACCGAAGAAACGATCTATTGTGACATGCCCGAAGAACAAAATACTCTTTACGAACAAGAAAAAAATAGTTTGCGGAATATCCTGCTCCAACATCCTCAAAATATGGATAAACTTCATTCTTTCAGTATCTTGAACGGTATCCTGCGGCTACGCCAACTTGCCTGTCATCCGCAACTCATCTATCCGGACTTTAACGGTGCATCCGGCAAAGCGATACAAATAATAGAAATATTCGACACACTACGGAGTGAAGGACATAAAGTACTGATTTTCTCATCCTTCGTCAAACATCTGGAAGTCCTCGCCGAAGCGTTTCGCGAACGGGGCTGGAAATATGCACTACTGACAGGAGCAACCAACAACCGTCCGTCCGAAATTGCCCATTTCACCGAGCAGAAAGACGTACAAGCCTTCCTTATCTCTCTGAAAGCCGGAGGCGTAGGACTTAATCTGACGCAAGCCGACTATGTGTTTATTATCGATCCGTGGTGGAACCCCGCCGCCGAATCGCAGGCTATTGCCCGTGCCCACCGCATCGGACAGGACAAGCAGGTTATCGCCTATCGCTTCATTACCCAGAACAGTATTGAAGAAAAGATTCTCTATCTGCAAGATGAAAAACGAAAGTTAGCAGAAACATTTGTTACCGACAGCGAAACATTGCCTGCATTGAGCAATGAACAGTGGGTGGATTTGCTAAAATAAAAACTGCATCTTTATATGGACTGTCTTGCAAGAATACTTTTTTACTTTATCTTTGCACGCAAAATGACACTGCATGAAATACAAGCTTATCGTGCTCGACCTTGACGGCACACTCACCAACTCTAAAAAAATAATTACTCCCCGCAACCGGGAAATATTGATACGTGTACAAGAACAGGGTGTCCGTCTGGTTCTTGCTTCCGGTCGTCCGACTTATGGCATTGTGCCGTTGGCAAATGAATTGCGCATGAATGAGTTCGGCGGATTTATCTTATCCTACAACGGAGGGGAAATCATCAATTGGGAAACACAGGAAATGATCTATGAGAATGTATTGCCGAACGATGTCGTCCCCGTACTCTATGAGTGCGCCCGCAGCCACCAGTTAAGCATACTGACTTACGACGGAGCAGAAATCGTAACCGAAAACTCTCAGGACCCGTATGTTCAAAAAGAGGCTTTCCTGAATAAAATGGCAGTTCGGGAAACAAACGACTTCCTGACAGACATCACGCTTCCGGTAGCTAAATGCTTGATTGTGGGAGATGCCGACAAGCTTATCCCCTTAGAAGCCGAACTTTGTCTTCGGTTGCAAGGACGTATCAACGTATTCCGTTCAGAGCCTTACTTTCTCGAACTAGTCCCGCAAGGAATCGACAAAGCCCTGTCTCTTGCCGTATTATTAAAAGAAATAGGAGTAGAACGCAAAGAAATGATAGCAATAGGCGACGGCTACAATGACTTGTCCATGATAAAGTTTGCAGGACTAGGCATTGCCATGGGCAACGCACAGGAACCGGTGAAGAAAGCGGCGGACTATATCACTCTGAGCAATGAAGAAGACGGAGTGGCGGAAGCACTGGAACACTTTTACTATAAATTTACGTAGCATCATATGCTCACAATTCCTTTTTCAACCGTACCTTCATAACCTTTGACTGTATGTCTTATACTCTGTTTCAGCAGTATGCAGAGTAGCTATCGTATATCAATCTTACCATTATATAGCTCGTTGCACTAAAGTGAACAGTTCTTTCTACTAAAGTGATGAGATCTTTCCACTCCAGTACACAGGCCTCATCACTCTTGTGGAAAGAAGCGGATGTTTATTACATAACGCAGTGATGTCAGCAAGAGGATCTGCGAATATCGACTACTTAAGTTATCAGAACAGGGCCAGCAACATATAACCAAAGGTCATCCTACTTTACGTTTATCAATATGGTTCATATAAATAAGCAAATGGTTTCATTTCCAACTATCATGAGAACAATGATGAGAAATACCCCTCAAAAAGATGCATTATAGCCATTTTTGAGTTAACGAACGTAAAAAACGAATGAGAAATACCAATTTTGAAAGGCATTTCTCATTCGTCACATATCTGATTATAAAGGAATTGCCAAAAAATATGAGAACAATATTAAAAAAATCCGTTCTAGGATGGGGATGCAAATTATAGATGTATGCTGTCTATATACTCATGATACGTACAGCAAGAAAAGCTGTACCAATAAGCGAACACACTCTTTACAACTATATAAGAAAGCTGCGTGAAGTATTGTCCAAAGACAAAGAGATTTCAATCACAACACAGAACAATGGCTATGAGTTACATATTTCAACTTGAATTATCGTAATATATCAAAGATTTATTCTAATTTTGTGGTTTTAAATCGAATAAATAGCAAACGTTATGGAACATCAACTGACCATTTACAACACGTTAGATAGAAAAAAAGAGTTATTCGTACCGCTCCACGCACCTCATGTAGGTATGTATGTGTGCGGACCGACTGTTTACGGTGATGCGCATCTGGGACATGCACGCCCGGCCATTACTTTCGACGTACTCTTCCGTTATCTCACTCATCTAGGATATAAAGTACGTTATGTACGCAATATCACTGACGTAGGTCATTTGGAACATGATGCCGACGAAGGAGAAGATAAAATTGCCAAGAAAGCCCGTCTGGAAGAACTGGAACCAATGGAAGTCGTTCAGTACTATCTGAACCGCTACCATAAAGCAATGGAAGCCCTCAACGTGCTCTCTCCAAGTATCGAACCTCATGCTTCGGGCCATATCATCGAACAAATCCAACTGGTACAGAAGATTCTGGACGCCGGATATGCTTACGAAAGTGAAGGCTCCGTCTATTTCGATGTAGCCAAATATAACAAGGATTATCACTACGGAAAACTTTCCGGACGCAATCTGGATGATGTACTGAACACCACCCGCGACCTTGACGGACAAAGTGAAAAGCGTAATCCCGCCGATTTCGCCCTCTGGAAAAAGGCGCAGCCGGAACATATCATGCGCTGGCCATCTCCTTGGAGCGACGGTTTCCCCGGCTGGCATGCCGAATGTACCGCTATGGGACGCAAATATCTGGGTGAGCACTTCGACATTCACGGCGGAGGAATGGACCTGATTTTCCCGCATCATGAGTGTGAAATAGCACAATCAGTAGCCTCACAAGGCGACGATATGGTTCACTACTGGATGCATAACAACATGATTACCATTAACGGAACGAAAATGGGTAAATCGCTCGGCAACTTCATCACATTGGATGAGTTCTTCAATGGCACACATAAGTTGCTGACCCAAGCCTATACTCCAATGACAATCCGCTTCTTCATCCTGCAAGCCCACTACCGCAGTACGGTCGATTTCAGCAATGAAGCACTGATTGCTTCCGAAAAGGGATTGCAACGTCTGATAGAAGCTATCGATGGATTGGGAAAGGTTACCCCTGCATCCGCAACTTCAGAAGGTATCAATGTAAAAGAGCTGCGTGCCAAATGCTACGAAGCCATGAATGACGACCTGAATACTCCAATTGTCATCGCACAGCTTTTCGAAGGTGCCCGCATCATTAATAACGTCATTGCCGGCAATGCAACGATCTCCGCTGAAGACTTGAAAGAGCTGAAAGAAACTTTCCACTTGTTCTGCTTTGACATTATGGGATTGAAAGAAGAAAAAGGTTCTTCCGACAGTCGTGAAAATGCCTATGGTAAAGTGGTGGATATGTTGCTGGAACAGCGTATGAAAGCAAAAGCCAACAAAGACTGGGCTACTTCCGACGAAATCCGTAACACATTAACAGCCCTCGGATTCGAAATCAAAGATACAAAAGACGGTTTTGAGTGGAGATTGAATAAATAAATATTAAACATCAGGGAGATAAATCCCTTCTACAGATAAAAAAGACCGGCTCATTACGAACCGGTCTTTCTGTTTCATAGAAACATAGTAACTAATACCCCTCTTAAACTACAAATCTTATCATCTAATCACTTGTTTTCCATTAATACCTCAACAGGTTGTCCGTGCTGGCAGGTTACCGTCAATTGTGTATCATTTCCTTGTCGCTCCAACCGAACATTTTCCATTGAATTCTTTAGCGTCCAACGACCTTTGAGTAGTATTTTCTTATAAATAGGACGGCTAGGTTCTTTCGTCGTATACGCCTTTTCTTTTATATTCAAGTTTGGGTCACAAACACTCAAACGAACTCCTTTACCGGTTTCTTTCGCATACATCACCATTGTTTCAGCAGGAATAGAAGCAATCACCTTATCAGTTGCCGGCTGATAAGCCTCAAAAACCGCATACGCCGTAATACCTGTTTTCTTATCATAAACGACATGAGCCGTTTGATCACGTTGCAGGACTTCATACGCAGGAGTTTTCCGAAGGTCGTCCAAGTCCGCTGCAGAAGGCTGTATCAATACCATGTATTCATAAGTTCCGTTCTTCGGAGCTTTACCATGCTCTATCCATGCAGAGGAGAATTTTCCTTTAGTGACCGCACGGGTTTTCTCATGACGTGATTCTTGTTCCGCGATCTGCGAACGAACTGTTCCGTCTACTACATGATAGTAATTGTCATAACCGTCATGTAACCAATAGCCGTCATTACCCACTTTCTGTTCTCCGCCGTTGTATTTCGTCTGGAAAAGAGTCGTTTCCGTAGGATAATCGGCATTACTATTCGTTATGCCGGTCCCCAGACAAATCATCCGGTTGTCGAAGCAGAATACAGATTTACGGGCAACAAAATCAGGAGTGAAGTTTTCCAAATTACGCTCCATTAACTTCATAGCAAACATGCCATTCTTGCCTTCCAAGGAACTGCTACCGGAGAAGTTTTCCTTGGAATGAGCCATGGTAGTACCCTTTAACGGACTATCCAGCAACTCGAAGGGCAAATGAATAGTAGTCGTACCCGGCAGGCGGTTCCAATCCCAACCCTCCTGTACAAAGCCGCTTCCGGTACGGGAAACGGGGTTTCCTTTTCCCATGATCTGCACCGAACCATAACTCTGATAACGCCCGTAACGATTATCTTTTGTATAGATTTCAGCCCCCCAAACATCAGTAGTATATCCTTTTAGCGTCACCATCCAATCTGCACGGCGGAAAATACCTGCCGAACCGTAATTATAAACAAAAAATCCTTGTGGAGCTTGTGCTGGCTTGATGCCTTCTTTCTTAAAGAAACGCGCATTCGGAGTATCCCTATCACGTACTAACCGTAGATAATCTGCTGCCAGACCATGATCGAACGTATTCCCCCGACCGGACAAATCACCGGCTAAAGCTATATTGGCAAATGCTTCCACATCATCATTCCCCATTTTTCCACCGAAAGGATGACGTCCGCTGATACCAATTCCCCATTCATAAAGATTACAATAATTGCGCATGGCAATAAATGCGGATTTTATATGCTGGCGGGCTTCTTCCGTCAGTTCAAAATCCGTATTGTTAGTAAAAGCAATGAATTGCCCTATTACGGCCAGCACTCCGGTCGTATATGCCGGATAGAAACCACCATGGTGAAAAGTTGTGCCATCTATCTTAATACCACCAATTGTTCCCGGTGAATAGTGTAAAGAAGAAGAAACCCAACGGGAGAGGCCCTCCAAAGCCTGCGCCTGCTCTCTTGCATCCGTGAACATCATAGCAGAGATAAATCTCGCCATTAAAAGCGTATGCCAAGTATCCAGCATTTCATCCCGTTCCAAAGGACACGGTTGACGAGTCTCCTGCAAAGCAGACCAGAAACGTAATGTCGACAAATAAGCATCCCTGTGGGGATGTTTATAGATCTCATCTCGCATCAACCATGCCGTCGTATATATCTTACGTATCTGATAACCATAATGATGATTGGTTCCCATACCGCTACCAAAGGCAAATCCCTGGTCAATAGCATAATCAAACACCGTGAAGTAGTTTTTCTTTGATGTCTCGTTTCGATTACAATAAACGTCATACGCAAAACCGGAAAGCATTGTTTCAATATCATTCCACGACATCTCTCCTATCTTCTTATTCTGTTCGTCCGGAGCTACAATAGGTGTTCCCGTAAATCCCGTACCTGCTGCCGACGGGCGGATATCCGCTCTTTTAAATGTCTCGTAAGCGGCATCAACTTGCTTTTTAGGGACTTTTTTCACTTCCAGAAAATCTGTCAGACGTTGCTCGATTGTTTTCAGGTCTTTCGCCTGTCGAGCAGTCAACTTGGATGCCAATGGAGTATCATACGACAGTTGCTCCCACTTCCATACCAGGCACCAATGCCAGAGGTCACGGTTAGCCAAGCCATTATTAGTCGGCAACTGCTGATCTGGAGTGGTACGAAGATTCATCTTCTTTTCCGGGAATATCAGACGGTCAAGAAAAATACGTCCTTTGCGTTGGGGGGCAACTAACCTGTAAGCTACAATATCTTTGTCCTTCTTATCGCCTTGCATATATTCGAAAGAAATCCAGCAAGCCCGCCACCCTGCTGCTTGCAGATGATAAGCAAACCAATAAGACACCTCTCCCGCCTTATTCAGGAATTCAAAACGAATAGAATCCTGCTGTGGCTTTTCATTATATATCCACAAGGTAATGCCATACTGTCTCTCCGTTTTTCCTTTTAATGATAAAGGAGGTATCTGTACATTCAAAGTTGAACCGGATTGGAAATCCCACTCCAAGCTACTTTTACCCTCTTTATAGAAAAGAGAAGAAATTTTCGCCTCTCCCTTTCCGGAAGTCTTAAATGCTTCGGGTACCTCACTACTCTCAAATCCTATGAGTTGTGCGAAAGCCGAAGAAGCTGTTACAAACAGAAACAGTAGTATAAAACAAATATCTTTCTTCATTGTGTCATTATTAAATGGTCAAACAGTAACCAACTACTGCTTAATAAGGTATTTTGTCCGATAAAATCTTCTCCGTATACCAAGGATCGTTGATTTCTTTCAACATAGCACCCATTTCACGATAAAGTTGTGCCACTATTTCCTTGTTTTCTTCCAAAGGTAGATTGTTCAACTGATACGGGTCTTTCGCGTCATTGAATAAAAGACTTTTCTTTAACTGTTTTGTCTTACGGTCGATGTACAGAGCCAATGTATAGTCCGCAGTCTTAATACCTCGTGATGAAGGAAAGTAAGTTTTTACCAAGCCGTTTTCGTCCTTTTCACCATCTATATTCTGAATGTACAAAGCACCGGTAGGACGAACAATTTCAGCCTTTTCATCGAAGAAAAGAGGGGCAAAGTTACGTCCCTGCACTTCTGCCGGAATTGAATCACCCAATCCGCACAGTCCGAGCACAGTAGGCATTATGTCAGGAGCGGAAAGCAGCAAGTCATCTACCCGCGGCTGAATCTTATCCGGGAAGCGAACCAGAAACGGGATATTCATTGACTCTGAGTAAGGCGAATTCTTCGGATCATCCGTACGTTGGCTACACATCGTTTCACCATGATCGGAGGCAAAAATAACGACTGTATTCTTATCCAGCCCCATCTCTTTCAGTGTTTCCAGAATCTGTCCGAAAGCACGGTCTACCCCGGTCACGGAAGCGAAATAATAACGGGCTGATTCGGCTTTCTTCATTTTCAGGTCAACATTAGGACGAATCAACAGACTGTCTAAAGGTTGGTTTTTATAAAGATCAAAGTCCTGCTCTTCGCAATCATCCAATGAACGATACGGACTATGAGGAGGATTCATCCCTACCATGATAAAGAAAGGCTTCTTTGTATCACGCACATTACCTTCGTTTTTCAAATAAGATACAACTTTTCCGGATTCATGCAGAGGTGACCATTCTTTCGGATCGTGCCTTTTACCGTCCGTATCCCAGTAATGCGGATTCTTATGTTCATCAAACGTGCCATAAGAATACCAGTAGTTGAAACCATGACGACGCTCTTTCGGTGTATAGGCATCCCACACAGGACGTTTGGATTCTACATATTGTCCCGGATGTTCGGGATCATTCGGAGTGGGAAAATCTGCATGAAGTTTACCGAAATAAGCACAATCATAACCAGCTTTGCTAAATACATCACCGATGCACTCCGCATCCTCACGCAAAGAACTGATCGGACGTGTAGAGTTGCAATTTAAAGGCACTCCGCTACGGTTCGGATACATACCGGTCAGCAACATTCCCCGATGAGGGCTACTCAACGGACAGTTGCTTTGCGCGGAGGTCAGAACCATAGACTCCCGTGCAAATGCATCCAGATTGGGGGTATGTACGGGATCTCCCTCAAAATTTACTTTATCCCGGAATCCATCCTGACTCCAGAAGCCCATTGCCTGATTACGGTACTGGTCCGGAAATACATAAATAATATTGGGATGTTCCGATTGTTCGACTACTTGCTTCGGAGCCTTGCAACCCTGTGCCGTAAACAGTGTCAGGCCTCCCACCAAAAGATTTATAGGTTTCATATATATTTAAGTTATAAGATGATAAATAATAAACGATAACCTTATTATTTCTTTTCCAAGTCTCTTTTGCGCATCAGTCCTTCCAAGAAGTAATAGTCGGCATAATTCAAAGGAACATCAATCTCCTGTCCGTGAGGGATACTGCCTACCGAGTGCATCAGGATAAAGTTTCCATTTGTTCCAACTTTAGCACGATAAGCGGGTGAGCCCAAGCTTTCCATGATCTTATCAGCAGTTTCCTTGTAATGATTGCCCGGCAGATAACCGTCCAGTTCGTAAAGGGCGGAAGCCGTACAAGCAGCGGCAGAAGCATCACGCGGTTCATTCGGGATGTTCGGAGCATCATAATCCCAGTAAGGAACGAGATCTTCCGGCAGGTTCTTATTCGTAAAGATGAAGTTATATACTTTTTGCGCCTGGTCGAGATACTTCTTATCTTTAGTGTAGCGGTAACAAGTAGTATATCCGTACAAAGCCCAGGCCTGTCCGCGAGCCCAGGCGGATTCGTCCGCATATCCCTGCGCTGTTTGTCTCTTACGCACTTCGCCTGTTTCGGGATCATAATCCACAACATGATAACAACTGTTGTCCGGACGGAAGTGATGAGCCATGGTCGTATCCGCATGTTTCACTGCAATATTATAGAAAGTAGAGTCACCGGAAAAAGCGGTTGCCTCGAACAGTAATTCGAGATTCATCATATTGTCGATAATCACCGGACATTTCCAACCGCGCGTTCCTTGCCAGCCTCTATCGGCATCCCATGACTGAATAACACCTGCATTCGGGCGGAAACGGGTAGAAAGAGATTTTGCCGTTTCAATGATTACATCTTTATATTCTTTCTTGTCTGCCATACGGTATCCGTTCAGATAGCTGCAGCCAATCATGAAGCCTACATCATGGTGCCATTTCAGATGCTTCACAGAATCAAGGGCCTCTGTATACTTTTCAGCCAACGGTAACCATTTCTGATCTCCGGTCAGGTTATAAGTCAGCCACATACTGCCGGGGAAGAAACCGGAACACCAGTCGTCAATAGGTATATAAGATATACTACCGTCTTTATTGATAGTTCTCGGATTTAGGATTTTACCTGATTTCTCGATAATATCCGTTTGAATCGTGTTTTGTGCCACTGCGTTGTCGATGTTGTCCTGGATAAAGTCTACTTCAACTTTTTTCTGTCCACCGCAACTCGTAAAGATCAGAAGGGATAGTCCTAATGCGCTAAGAATTGTTTTCATAATACACGGATTATTTTGTTAAGTGATTAATTATCTGATTGCAAAAATAATGCATTCAACAAGAATAGACCGACCTAAATAATCCAAATGAGGGACAAATTTGGTACATTTGCAAGGAAATATCAAAATTATAAAGACCATGACTCCACAAGAATTCTTCAAAAATGATCTTTTCGCCGAAAACGCAGGTGTAGTGCTGCTGGAAGTACGTGAAGGGTATAGTAAAGCCAAATTAGAAATAAAGCCGGAGCATCTTAATGCAGGCGCACGGACTCAAGGAGGAGCTATCTTTACGCTAGCAGACCTTGCGCTTGCCGCAGCAGCCAACTCACACGGTACACTAGCCTTCTCTCTCTCCTCCAACATCACTTTTCTACGGGCAAGCGGACCGGGCGATACACTTTATGCCGAAGCGCACGAACGCTATATCGGACGAAGTACAGGCTGTTACCAAGTCGACGTGACAAACCAGAACGGGGACTTAATTGCTACTTTTGAATCAAGCGTATTCAGAAAAGAACAGAAAGTACCTTTCGAAATTCAAAAATAAAAAATCGGAGAGCCGGAAGAACCTTTACAGGCAACTTCCGGCTCTCCGACTTTTCTCTTGATTTATTTAACAATAGAGGTCAACGGGTGACGATTGCCGGTTACACTATTCAAGAATGCTTTCGCCGAACCAAAATTCAGGAATAAATCCAAGCGGACAGGAAGGTGATTTAAATCATCAGTCACAAAAAAAGTAATCACCTCTTTTTCTTTTCCTTTCTTGTCATACTCGACTAACGAAAAGATCAGGCAACGATAAGTAACCCCGTTCTCAGCTTTCACATTTTCTTTTCCACGATAGATAAGCGTTTGCTCCTCCACTTTACGTCCGGTAGCCATAGGAAATTTAATTTTATCCCCTACTTTATAATCACTAGGATCATAAGAACGTGCCTGTGCCAAGATGCTCAACATATCGTAGATACAACGGCTGTCACTTTCTTCCGACTCGGTGACGGATCCGTCCCGGTATGTACGCTTCTGATTGGCAAAACAAAGACCATCCTTATAAGAAAACCAAGCCTCATCAACCGTATAACGTTTTCCTTCCTCGGCACCTTTGCGGAAATAATGCGGTTCGAGTTTTTCACCTATTACACAGGTCAGCGTGTCCCGCATTTTAAAGAAGAAATCCGCCCGCTTACTGCCCAAAGCCAGCAGATTGATACGATAGGCAGGCTCCGAGTGGTAAGTAGTTGCGTTCGTTGTCAAACTGGCCAATCCGGCTTTCACCCATACAAACTTCCAGTTAAAGTACAAGTCGTACATCACGTGCTCACCGGATTTGAATGCATCGTTCTTAGCTTCGCACTGGGCACTGGCAGGAAGAACAAAGATTCCCATTAGCAATGTCGCTAATCCAATTATATTTTTTCGTCGAAAATTAGCGACGTCGCTGACTATTCCTATCTCTATCTTTCTTTTTCTTGTCTTCATCCGGTTTTTGTTTTTTAAGTTCGTCCAGTTTCTGCTTATCTAGCGGAATTGCGTGAATATCCCATGATTGCTTATCTAAGTCCCAGTTTGCCTTCGGCTCCAAGATCATATTGTAATAATACACTTCCTCAGGTTGTTCTCCTTTTTCAAAGTTACCAGTATCCCAGATTCCATTTCCATTCCGGTCGTTCACCAGTCGGGCACAATATTTACCAGGATTCAAAAAATAAAAGTCTGCATACCCTCCGTCCGTTAACCTTCTCTGGCGCACCACTTTATCTTGAGCATCCAACAATTCTACAAAAGCAGTAGAGTCTGCTCCTGTCACCAGAAAGGTGATACTGGCATATTCTTCCAGTTTACGTACTTTGAAGCCCTGCTTTATTTTATCGGTGAACAAGCCATATATACCATGGAATGCAGTCGAGTCTACCGAGAACTCATATTCATTACCCGGTTCCCAGTCATAATACAAGTTGAATCTTTTCAGATTCAAAGAATCTTGTTCAAACTCAAATGGTATATCTTTCCAAAGCGTATCCACCTTTTCTTTCAGATGAATCGCCGCACTATCAAAACGGGCAATCGGTTCATCAAAAGTCAGAGATATAGAACCGTACACATCCATTGATGAAGGTGCACCGACATTCACCGGCAAGAATTTGGTTGGTTCCGGCTCATCTTCTTCATCTTTCTTTTTCTTTTTTTTCTTTTTCTCCGGTTCTTCCTTCTTATATTTTTGCTTCGAAACCAGATTCAACGTATCCGTACGTGATACCAATTGATTTAATGTATCCGTATAAAGATAAGTTAGGCTGATAGCAAGTGTATCCTGCTTAAAAAGCAAAGAGTCTTTCACCCAATAATGGATCGTATCGTTCCGCGGATTCTTTTCGATAACAAAAGCATCCCTTTCATCGAAATTCAACCCCTTCAATGTAGGTAAAGTATCTGCCTGACCGGCAAAATAGAACGTAAATTTCTGTGGAACAAGCCGTTCTGATTTAATCAAATATTGTGAGTAGTTGAATTCCTTAAAGGCACGGAGTATAAGATCATCCGGCAGATAATGCATATATTTCCTCTCAACAATCGTATCGTAAGTCAGCGAGTCCACCCAAGCCGTGTCCATACGGATTCTTTCCTCCATACGAGGAATGACCAGTGAATCGTTAAAAGCAATGACTTCACTTTTTTGGTTGAAAGTAAATGTCTGGTCTGCATCCATTAACCCATAAATACGATATTTGCCAGGAGCTACGCCACGGATAGAGAAGCGTCCTCGGCTATCGGTACGTGCCACACGGTCAAATGGCAATTTTGTAAAAGCCGAATCGTTCAGGTTGGAATGTAATCCTACCAGGATTCCTTTTATCGGCTCCAGATTGGAAGCGTCAAGCACCGTTCCGGATACCTCCATTGTATCTATTTGCGTACCGGTAGAAAAGGTGAAGGTAAAGTTACCCAACGGGTTACCTTCGTTATTATCGACTATCGCATCCGAAAAGTCAATTGTATAAGTGGTATTCGCTTTCAATGAATCAAGCAGGTTTACCTGTATCCGCTTTCCTGAAGCTTTAATTTCGGGCTGTTGTACCTGCGGTGGAGAAACAACAACTTTTTCTGTTGCTTTTTCCAACTTTATAAATTCGTCGAACAAGAGAGAAACTTTTGTCCTCTGATTATTTAAAGCGCCGGCAGCAGGTGTACTACCGATGAAACGAGGTGGCGTTTCATCATAAGGGCCACCGTCCGGACGTCCGATACTGGCGCAAGAATATAGCATGACAACCAGCGTTACTACCGGAAATGCCTTGCGAACGATTTGCTTTATCTTTTGATTCTCAAATTGTAACATGTTGCAAAAATAAGTGTTCTTATCCAATAAACACCACACTTTCTAGCTAATTTATTAAAAAACGAAAGGGTAGCTTAAGGTAATAAACAATTCCAACGCGTTTTTTATTTCTTTTTATCGCTGATATAATTAGTTTTCTTACCTAAAGCGACTAGCTTTGTTAGCTAGTCTTTTTCTCTGATTTTTACGAGATGATATCAAGAAGAAGGAGTAAAGAGCAGGTAAACCGGTAGTTGATATGCAGAAAACAGAAGTTGGATAATAAACTGAATAATTTAACGTGAGATACTGTTTCTGCTTTTCCTGCAAACAGTATCTCACGTATTTTATTTACCAGCCTGTATTTTGGCCTAAATTAGGATTCTTATAATATTCTGTCTGTGGTATAGGATACAGATACATCTTATCATCCCAGTTACGTGTTTCAAGCAACTCCTTCTTATAAACAGGTGAACCATTTTCCAGAGTAATCTTGATGCAATAAATGGCTTTGGTTTTATCACCTATCTTCCAACGACGGATGTCCCAGAACCGATGGTCTTCAAACGCCAGTTCCACGCGTCTTTCACGACGGATACTTTCAGTAAATGCATCGCCATCCGTTGTAACAGCAGGCATATCAGCTGCACTACGTACTTGATTCAGTGCTGCACGTGCAGACAATGGATGATCATTATCCGTATAATCGGCACCCTTCCAGGCATCCATCGCTTCTGCATAGTTCAGAAGAATCTCTGCATAACGGAATATAATGAAATGATGAGGTTTCTTTTTCTCGTTAGAAGGAGTAAGAGAAACGGTCTCGTTCATATACTTCTTCAAATAATAGCCAGTGGTAGTCGCTCCGGCTGTTCCGGCACCATCTTTACCGCCTTCATAAGACTGAATAGTTGAATTCATCCATGTATCTCCGTTGCAAAGTACTGTTTTGTAAAACCGTGGGTCTCTGCCCTCATACGGGTTCTGCCCCGGCGCAAGCTGTTCCCAGTCAAAGTCTTTTCCATTAGTCAGCTGAAAAGCATCCACCAGATTTTGGGTAGGTACATTGCCGGTTTCTCCCTTTTCATAACTGATAGGCAGATTGTTTGCTTCAAAGTCAAAACTTTCTCCATTTCTACGCTCAAAGATTAATTGCGGAGATTTCAAAACATCGTTTCCACCGTTCTTATCATACAGAGGATCGGCATTCGTTTTCGGCAGACTGTACCAGTTCTCTTTTATGATAGCATAAGCCGCATCGGCAGCAGCTTTCCACTTATCAGCATCCTGACTGGGATTATGTAACATACTCGCCGCATAAAGAAGGGCACGAGATTTCAATGCCAACGCAGTACCTTTAGTCACGCGTCCCGTCTCCGCCCAAAAATCTTGATGACTGACGGGAAGTGTTTTAGCTGCATCACTACATTCATCGCATATATATTTTATCACTTCGCTGAAAGAACTCTTTTCCACGCTATTGATCTCATCCAACGCATACGTACGTGTCAATAATGGAATATCTCCGTATCGTTTGGCCAGTTCGAACAAGTAGAAAGCCCGCAACACCCGCAATTCTTCACGATACATAGTAGCTTTGGCAATATCTTCTTCATACGTATCATTCCAACGGAAACGCTCCAGCCTCTCTTGGGAATAGTTTTCGAGAAATGAATTAACGGAACGGATAGCTCCATAACACTTCGACCACATATTGTCGACTGCATTATTGGGACTCCAGGCATTATTATAAAAGTCGTGAACACTATTATCACTCCAAATATAAACAGAATTATCCGTTGCAGACTCTCTCAAAGCCCCGTCGAGTACTCCGAGATCTCCGGGCAACTGGCTATAAACATAAGTAGCCAAGCCCTTGACATTGCTAAAGTAGGAATAAGCCTCTTCTCTGTTCAAACCAGTCGATTCGTCCAGTTCGAGCAAGCTACACCCAGAAACGGATAGTAGCAAACCTGTATATAATATGATACATTTTCTCATGGTTATCTCACATTTTAGAAGTTAATATTCAATCCGAAATAAACGGAAGTCATATCCGGATAATTGATTTTCAGATCCTCACAGTTCATATATTTCACATGATCCAGCGAGAAAAGATTATTAGCTCTCGCATATACCTGAATCTTCTCCATCTTCACCTTCTTCGCCCAAGAAGAAGGAAAATTATAATAAACATTCAGGTTACGAAGTTTAAAGTAACTTCCGTTCTCCAACCATTGTGTACTATTTCTGAAATTATTGGCATTATCCAGCGTGGTCAAACGAGGAACATTGGCAATATCTTTCGTATCTTCCGTCCAACGGATTTTGTCGTTCAGATACCAGTTTGAAATATTTGTGTTGTTTCTCAACGGCCAGTACACGCTTGCAGTATTCAACATCACGCTATAATGCCCTACCCCTTGGAAGAGAGCGTCTACCCCAAAACCTTTATACTCAAATCCTAAGTTGATACCATAGTAAATCTCCGGTATGGCAGTAGAATATCCTATCGCTTTCTGATCATTACTGTCAATTACTTTATCACCATTTAAATCCCTATATTTGACATCCCCCGGACGTACCTCCGAGAATTTCTGTACAGGGCTGTTCTTAATGTCCTCCTCATCTCTAAAATAACCGATCGCTTCCCAACCGAAACATTGTCCGATAGGATAACCTTTCTTAGACAGATAGCCATACGGTTGATACCCCTCACCATTCTCTATGACTTTACTTTTAGCATAAGAGAAATTAGCACCGATGTAGTAGCTGAAGTTTTTATACTCTTTTTTCCACATAGTAGAGAGTTCTGTTCCTTTTGTTTCCACTTTTCCCGCATTCATCTGGGGAATGGTAACTCCGATTGCAGAAGATATCAACCCGCTTCCTTCAATTAAAATATTAGAGCGCTTGTCATAGAAACCATCAATAGAAAAAGTCAACCCTTTGAGCAAACTCATATCCAAACCGATATTATATTTATCTGCCACTTCCAAGTCGAGTTGCTCCATTGCCAGCATTCCCTCCTTCAAACTGCTTCCGGCAGAGGTATTCCCAGCCTGAAAATAATAGGAACCGCTTCCTATCCAATATTGCTTATCCATATCATAATCATAGATATCATATCCGGAACGCCCGTAAGAAGCGCGGAGTTTCAAATAATCAAAAGCGGAGATTCCTTTCATGAAATTCTCGTTCGAGAGTATCCAGGCTGCAGATATGGCAGGATATGCACGATACTTATCGTTCTTTCCCAATACGCTACTGCCGAAACAGTTAGCAACAACATCCACCATATAACGATTATCAAAATTATAACCTACGGTTCCGATGATGTACTGACGGTAACGGCTATTATTAGCTCCCGTCAGAGTCATTGATTCCTGGCGGAACATGGCACTGGCAGTAAAATCATGTTTATCCCATGTCCGGTGATAATTGACTTTCGCTTCAAAGTTGGCATGTATATATTGATTAGCCAATCCTTTGTTGCTGATTTCCAATTCATCGTTAGGATTTCCGTAATTCGTATAAACCGGTTCTCCGTCAGTACCTTTCTCAATGGTCTGATACATAAAGCTTTTCTTGGCTGTTTCCTGATAAGTTGCATTATTATCATAGGCAATAGCAAGTTCAGCGCTCAGTCCGCGAGTCAATACAGACAGGTCTTGTATCAATCGCAGATCTGCTTGCAGCATTCGCTGATTCAGCTTATAATAGCCTACGTCCGCCAGATTGGCTATCGGGTTTGTTTTCAGCACATTATTACTACCCCAGAGTCCATTCTGAGTCTGTACAGGGAATGCGGCAGATGGAGTATTGAATATCTGTTCAAACAAAGTAGCCTCCGATGTGGTAGGGCGTTTCGTTTCACGCAGCATACCGAGCATATTCAGTTTCAATTTCGTTGCATCTGTGATATCTACATCCAGATTCATGCGAAGATTGAGAAAATACTTTTTCATCTGGGAATTATAACGATCAGTGTAGTCAGTGTACTTGGAATTCAACAGTCCCATATCATTCTTATAATTCAAGACACTGAAATAGCGCAGCCTCTTACCTCCCCCGCGGAAAGTAATATCCAGTTGATGACTGGTCGTATGATTACGCAACGCTTCCTTCTGCCAATCAACATTCGGATAAAGATCGCTATTACCTCCGGCCAAAAAAGAAGCTTCATCCATATCCGGTTGCAGGCCATCATATCTCAATGCTTCATTCCGGGCTTTTGCATATGTATAAGCATCGGCAAATTCCGGTTGGTTTACGGGCAGACCTAAACCAAACTTGTAATCTACCTTGATCTCTTTTTTACTGTACATACCGCGTTTGGTAGTTATCAGCACTACGCCGTTGGCGCCTCTACCTCCCCAAAGAGCAGTAGCAGCACCGTCTTTCAATACGGATATTGATTCTATTTCCGAAAGATTGATATATTCGATCGGGCGGGCAAAACCGTCTACCACAAATAATGGCGTATCTCCATTCAAGGAGCCACGACCACGTACATTTAAACGTGATTTGTCGGTTCCCCAACTCGTATTTTGCATCACAGTCAGTCCCGGCAACAGGCCATATATTGCATTGTAAGGACTCGTAGTTGCATTTTTATCCAATTCGTCCGAATAAATGGTAGATACCGCCTGTGTCTTCCGTAACTCGGTTGTCGTCTGAGTTCCCAGATCGACTGTCTTATCTTGTCCTTCATTATTTTGAGCTATCCCTGTAGTGGCAAACGCCAACGAGAAAGCTACGATATAAAGTGATTTATTCATAATCATTCTTCTTATTATTCAACGATTTGATTATTACCAACCCGGATTCTGAATCAATCCATATTTCTTGTTTATCTCGTCTACCGGTAGAGGTAACAGGAAATATTTGTCATTCCACTTCTCAGGTTTCGCATACTGGCGTGTTTCCGCCATTGCATGAGATACTTTATAAGAAAAGCCGCTCGGCTCACCGGCCGCTTTTTTAATAATCAGACGTGATAGTTGTCCGGTAAATATATCTGCGCGTTTCCAACGTATCAAATCGAAATAACGTACTTCTTCATAACCGAATTCAATGGCTCTTTCACGTAATATCGCTTCGCGCAACGGTTTTCCGGCCGGAACATCTGCCGCCGAAATCGCAGGCATACCTGCACGTTCCCTGGTTTTGTTCAGATAATCATAGGCCGTATTGCCAAACTCGTCACGAACTTCCGCCTTATTCAACTCATTCATCGCTTCAGCCATATTCAAATAAACTTCGGGAAGACGAATTAACGGACAAGAATAGAATTTACCATTCACTTCGTCATTAAAGTTTCGTATGAATTTTCTCATCGCAAAACCATTGTAACTCATTCGCCCATCTTTATAAGGTGACTGGGTGGTTCCTTCAAAAATCTGTACTTTCTGGGCACCCTTAAACTTATCTCCATTCACAGCAACCGTTTCATACAAGCGGATATCCCTTCTAGGATTTCCATCCTTATCAAAGAAAGGGAATTTATTATGATCGGGATTATTCCAGTCGAATTCCGTCCCGTCCTTCATCTGAAACATATCGACATAAGTTAATGTAGGAGAAGCAACTCCGTAGCGTACTTGGGCAAACGGAGTTTTCCCCGTAACATAAGTGGTAAATCTTCTGGAAGAAATCAGAACCTCTCCATTATGACGATTGAAATATCCTGCCGCAAAATCATCGCGAGGGTTACCTGTATTCACCAGTTGATAAACATTCGAATTCTTTTTATTAGCCCGCATAAATTCCAACCCTGCATCCAGTGCTTTCTGCCACCTGTCTGATGAATAATTACCATACCAGGTAAGGAATTGAGAGGAAGCATCACCTTCCAAATAGGGTTTGTCAGCATTAAACAAAGGACTCGCCACAAACTGAAGCACTCTGGACTTTAATGCTAAAGCAGAGGCCGCCGTCATTCGTCCGTCATTATCCGCATCTACCTGCCAAGGTAATACAGAGGCGGCGGCATCCAGCAACCCGATGATTTTCTGTACGGTTTCTTCTACCGTCATGCGAGGAAATTTCATCGCATCTTCTGCCGTATAAGCATGGTCTATCCACGGCATACCCCCATAATAACGGAGCATTTGAGAATAATGATAGGCAATAATTACTTGTGCTTCCGCTTTTCCTATCGCCTTTTCATCCGCAGTCATATCTGTCACTCTATCCACATTTTCAATATAGATATAAGCTCTCCGGATACCATAAATCGGACCGACACCAATGGTTCTATTATCAACATCCAACCGATATGGAAGATGTTCCAGATAGGCATTTGTTCCGTCTACCGTTCCTGTATAGAACTTAGGTGCTCCTTTTTTTGTCCAGTCACCCAAATCGGTAAGCATTTCCAGCACTCCATATCCCAGACGTCCTTGCATAGGCAGATAATCCGGCAGTGAATGGTAAGTCTCCGCCAATGCCTGCTCAGCATATACTTTCTTGTTAAAGACAGAATCTATATTCTGCTCATTACTTATCGGCTTATCCAAAAACTTCTCTCCGAACTTAAGGTCTTCGCACCCTATCAATGTCAATGCAAAGAGAGAAAGACAGCCCATATACTTTTTATAGTTTTCCATTGTCAGCACTATTAGAAGGTTAGATTAATACCTAAATTATATATCTTAATGATAGGGTAAGAATCCGCATTATTCGGATTACATTCAGGGTCCATGATGTCAAACTTATCAAAGGTCAGCAGATTATAGCCTGTTAGTTTTATACCTAACTGCTGGATACCCAGTTTTTTCAACATCTTCTTATCTGTAAAGTTATATCCTATTGTCACATTCTTCAGTTTCAAATAGGAACCGTCTCGTACCCAAAGAGAAGAAGAACGCATATTGTAAACTGCGTTTGTCTCGGTAAACCGCGGTGTGGTAGCCGTACTGGCTGTTTCCGGTGTCCAACGTGTATCTGCGTGAAACTGCATCAAGCCACGAATTTTACCATTTCCAAAAGGTTCTCTAAAAGCTCCATCCAACAACAAGGAACGCTGTGCGGCACCAGTCCAGTTCATTGTCAGGAAAAAGCCCTTATAATTAATGCCATAATTCAATCCGAATGTATAGGCCGGACGAGTCGGGTTTCCAATAATAGTCTGGTCGTCCGAAGTAATTTCTTCGTCACCGTTCAAATCCCGGTATTTCACATCACCCGGCTTCACAGATACCCCAGGATCGGGCAAGCCAGCCACAAGTTTGCCGTTCTCTCCGAAATCCTCCTCCGTATAAAAACCGTCCGCCACATATCCGAAAAGAGCTCCTACCGGATTTCCCGTCCGCCACATATAAGGTTCATTAGGTTCTACCTCGTCCTGGAAAATAATCTTATTCTTTGAGTAGGAAACATTTGCCTGAATATTATACTGAACCTGACCGATCCTGTCATTCCACTTCACTTCTACTTCATATCCGTGATTTTTCACTTTACCCATATTTACGGCAGGCAGAATCGAGGAAGTCAGTCCCGTCAATAAAGGTATTGTCTTACGATTGATAAGAATGTCCTTACGTTCCTCGAGGAAATAATCCAAAGAGATCTTCAGACGGCTCTTCAAGAAATGAACGTCCAATCCATAGTTCTGTTTCAGCGCAGTTTCCCAAGTCACGTTAGGATTACCCAGACGTTTTTCCAACGCACCCTGGATTAACGCTTTGCTGTTATAACCAAAATTGAAGCCGTATTTATTGTTATTCCACGCGTCTACTCCGCTCAAATTCACATCATAAGAATCCGGCAGGAACAAGAAACGGTTATTTCCAAGGTTATCATTTCCGACCAGACCAACTGAAGCACGGAATTTCAGATAATCAACAACTTTCTGTTGTTTCATAAATGCTTCCTCCGACAGGATGTAACCGATAGAACCGGCAGGAAATGCGCCGAACCTCTTACCCGGAGCAAAATTCTCGGAACCATTATAACCGAAGTTGACTTCTGCCATATAACGGGATTTATAATCATACGTCAGACGTCCTACAAAACCGATGTAAGCGGACGGTACTCCCACCCATTGAGCAGGATAGTATTTTTTACTCTGATTATATAAGAACAATCCTCCGACATTATGAGAACCAAACTTACGGTTATATCTCAGACTTGCTTCCAGATACCAGTCTCTTGCCCTCGAGGAAGTTTCGTCATATTGCAAGCTCTTATTTTCTCCTTTGATCTTATAAACAATATTCTTGTTGAAATCCGGCGAGTCATAACCAAGCGACGGGTCCTCCAAAGAAGACTGATAGAAAGGCATAAATTGCTCCACCTGTCCTTTACGTTTCTTAGTAAAACCATAACTCGTATTATAGGCGCCTTTTATCTCTGCTGACAGTCCTTTAGTAATAAAGTCCAATTTCTGGTTCAACAGAAGATCCAAATTCATTGTATTATTAATAGCTGTTGAATAGCCTGTCCCGTAACATTTAGGCAAAGCACTGTTACCCAAATTAATTTTATTATCAAAACGTTCTTCGGGGGTAACTATCAGCTTCCCGTCAATTACTCCCGGGCTGCTGAACGGAGTCGTCTGATTAATCAATGTCCAGATTGAATTAGTCGCATCATTAATCATCGGTTCATTCCGGTTACCTACAATACCACCGATACCAATCTTTAACGTGGTAGTCTTAGTAGCATCAAAATCCAGATTGGCCCGATAATTATACCTTTTGTATTTATAATTATTATCATATCCCACTCCTTCGAACTGTTTCAACAGGCCATTCTGATATAAGAAACCTAAAGATATGAAGTAACGTATATCCTTTGTTCCTCCGGAAATATTCAGGTTGTGTTGTGTCTGCACAGATGTCTTATTCAGCAGATATCTTCTCCAGTCGATACTGGGATACATAATGGGATCATCATTCAGTCTGAATCGTTCAACTGCATAATTATCAAATACCAAATCATTCTCGGTAGCATTTGGCTTGTCATTTGTTATAATCTCATTTCTCAAAGTTGCATACGTATAACTGTCTGCCATTTCGAGCATACGAGTAGGCATCTGAATACCAACCGAAGAATTCACCGAGATTTTCGCTTTGCCCTCTTTACCACGGCGTGTAGTTACCAAAATTACGCCATTTGCACCTCGAACACCGAATACAGCAGTGGCAGAAGCGTCTTTCAGTACTGTCACACTTTCTATTTCATTCGGATCCATTTGATAAAACGAACGTTCCACACCGTCCACCAGGATCAGAGGAGAAGAAGCACTTTCTGTCAAAGACCCTACACCGCGAATAAACACTTTGGGATCTTCCTGCCCCGGTTGGCCGCTGGTTTGTACAGATGAGAGTCCCGTGATCTGGCCTGCCAACGTGTTAGCTACACTAGCATTAGGCGAACGCACCAACGCATCATTACTTACGGCAGAGATAGCCCCTGTCAAAGTCTCTTTCTTCTGTGTACCATAGGCCACAACCGTAACTTCCTGAAGTTCATTCGCTGTTTCTTTTAGAATAATTTTTAGTTGTTTACGTCCGTTCAACGGGACCTCTTGAGGTTCATATCCCATGAACGAGATTTGCAGAACAGCTTTTTGAAGATTGCTCACTTTTAAATGAAAAACACCATTCATGTCGGTGATGGCACCGTTAGCAGTACCTTTTTCTTTCACATTCGCACCAATTACTTCCAAATTAGATTCATCCAATACAGTTCCCGTTACTGTATTCTGCGCCCATACTAAGAGCGAACAACACATAAGCATTAACGTACTGATGCACCTTTTGCATCTTTTCAGCCTCGTCAGTTTATTCATAATAACAAATTTAAGAATTAGAAATAGGTTTATTAAAAACACTCGCTGCAAATTAAGTAAATGATACAGTTTTTAAGATACTGATATCATACTAAAAAGGTACAAAATAGTACATAACAAGAAATAATAAGTATTAAAATTAATTGTATTATCCATAGTATCAAGCTATCCCAACAACAAAAAACATCCAATTCATCGTTTCTTATTGACTTTACATACACGAAAAATAAAACTTCAAAGATCAACTCACCAAGTTCTTCCTTCATCGCAAATCTATGCATAAACAATGCATCTTTATTATACTTCATTTTATAGTTCATAAATAAATTAAAATTGAACCATAGATATACTTATTAGACTCATTATTCTCCTTTACTAATCAAATTATTCCCTATCTTTGACTCCCGAAATTCAAACCTAATACAAAAACCCATGAAGAAACAACTGCTATTTTGCTGCTTGGCCACGTTAGGACTAAACGCCATGCAAGCACAAAACTTCAATGAGTGGAAAGATCCGGAAGTGAATTCCGTAAACCGCTCGACAATGCACACTAATTATTTCGCCTATGCATCGGCTGATGAAGCCAAAGCCGGAATCAAAGAAAACTCAAAGAATTTTATGACCCTGAACGGGCTTTGGAAATTCAACTGGGTGAGAAACGCGGATGCACGTCCGACCGATTTCTTCCAGACTAATTTCAATGACAAGGGCTGGGACAATATTAAGGTGCCCGGAGTATGGGAGTTAAACGGATACGGAGACCCGATCTATGTAAACGTAGGATATGCATGGAGAAGCCAGTTCAAGAACAATCCCCCCTTTGTTCCCGTTGAAAACAATCATGTAGGTTCTTACCGGAAAGAAATCACTCTGCCCGCCGACTGGAAAGGGAAAGAGATTTTTGCCCATTTCGGTTCAGTAACTTCTAATATGTACCTTTGGGTAAACGGACGCTATGTGGGATACAGCGAAGACAGTAAATTGGAAGCTGAATTCAACCTGACAAACTATCTGAAACCAGGAAAAAACATCATCGCTTTCCAAGTATTCCGTTGGTGCGACGGCACTTATCTGGAAGATCAGGATTTCTTTCGCTACTCCGGTGTGGGACGCGACTGTTATCTTTATGCCCGCGATAAGAAATATATCCAGGATATTCGTGTAACTCCCGACCTCGACAGCCAATATAAGGACGGGACATTGAATATCTCTGTAGACTTGAAAGGTAGCGGCACAGTGGCCTTAAACCTGACAGATGCACAAGGGAACAGTGTAGCTACTGCCGATCTGAAAGGTTCCGGCAAGCTGAACACTACTTTGAATATTTCCAATCCTGCCAAATGGACTGCCGAAACACCTAATCTTTACACACTGACTGCCACTCTGAAAAACGGCAATAATACCGTAGAAGTGCTTCCTATCAAAGTAGGTTTCCGCAAGATTGAACTAAAGGGCGGACAAATACTTGTAAACGGCCAGCCGGTACTCTTCAAAGGAGCCGACCGCCACGAAATGGACCCTGACGGTGGTTATGTGGTTTCAGTGGAACGTATGCTCCAAGATATCAAAGTAATGAAAGAACTTAATATCAATGCTGTACGTACCTGCCACTATCCGGACGACAACCGTTGGTATGACCTCTGCGACCAATACGGTCTGTACGTAGTAGCCGAGGCAAATGTGGAATCCCACGGTATGGGTTACGGTGACAAGACACTCGCCAAAAACCCAAGTTACGCCAAAGCTCATTTGGAACGCAACGAACGCAATGTTCAACGCGGTTACAATCACCCTTCTATCATCTTCTGGTCACTCGGTAACGAAGCCGGTATGGGACCGAACTTTGAAAAATGTTATACTTGGATTAAAAACGAAGACAAATCACGTGCCGTACAGTATGAACAGGCGAGGACCAGCGAATTTACAGACATTTTCTGTCCGATGTACTACGGCTACGATGCGTGCGTCAAGTATTCCGAAGGCAATATTCAGAAACCGTTGATTCAATGCGAATACGCTCATGCTATGGGTAATTCTCAAGGCGGATTCAAAGAATACTGGGATATCATCCGCAAATATCCGAAATATCAGGGTGGATTTATATGGGACTTCGTAGACCAGTCCTGCCATTGGAAAAATAAAGACGGAGTGGATATCTACGGCTACGGAGGCGACTTCAACAAATATGACGGCTCGGATAATAACTTCTGCGACAACGGTCTGATTAGTCCCGACCGTGTGCCCAATCCGCACGCTTATGAAGTAGGCTATTTCTATCAGAACATTTGGACAACTGTTGCCGATCTTGCTAAAGGCGAAATTAATATTTTCAACGAGAATTTCTTCCGTGACCTTTCCGCATATTATATGGAATGGAAATTACTGGCAAACGGAGAAGTGGTACAGACAGGCATTGTTTCAGACCTGAAAGTAGCGCCTCAGCAGACGGTTAAAGTCCAATTACCTTTTGACACAAAGAATATCTGCCCTTGCAAGGAGCTGCTGCTCAACGTCAGTTACAAGCTTAAAGCTGCCGAAACTCTCCTGCCTGCCGGAACCACCATTGCTTATGACCAACTAAGCATCCGCGATTACAAAGCACCGGAACTGAAACTGGAAAACCAACAAACTTCCAATGTTGCAGTTATCGTTCCTACTATTCAGGATAACGACAGAAATTATCTGATTGTTAACGGTGAGGACTTCACTCTCGAATTTAACAAGCATAACGGTTATCTCTGCCGCTATGACGTAAACGGAATGCAGCTAATGGAAGACGGCAGTCTCCTGACTCCTAACTTCTGGCGTGCACCGACCGACAATGATTACGGAGCAGGATTACAGAACAGATATGCAGCCTGGAAGAACCCGGTACTGAAACTAACTTCTCTGAAACATGCGATTGAAAACGAACAGGCCGTAGTTCGTGCCGAATATGATATGCAGTCAATAGGTGGAAAATTGTTCTTGACTTATACTATCAATAACTTGGGTGCAGTGAAGGTGAACCAGAAAATGGTAGCTGACAAGAGCAAGAAAGTTTCTGAAATGTTCCGTTTCGGTATGCAGTTCCGTATGCCTCTTGCATTTAACGAAATTGAGTATTACGGACGTGGCCCGGTAGAAAATTATTCGGACCGTAATCACGCCGCTATGCTCGGCAAATATCGCCAGACGGTAGAAGAACAATTCTATCCGTACATCCGTCCGCAGGAAACCGGCACAAAAACAGATATCCGCTGGTGGAGACTGTTAAATATCGGTGGTAACGGATTGCAATTCGTCTCAGACGCTCCGTTCTCTGCTTCCGCACTGAATTACACGATCGAATCTCTGGACGACGGCGCCGGCAAAGACCAGCGTCACTCACCGGAAGTAGAAAAAGCCAATTTCACTAATTTCTGTATTGATAAAGCACAAACAGGACTTGCATGTGTCAACAGTTGGGGAGCTATTCCATTGGAGAAATACAGACTTCCTTACCAAGATTATGAGTTAAGTTTTATTATGACTCCCGTCTATCATAAACTAAAGTAAAAAACATAGTTAAAAAACACGGTATCAGAGAACAAGAATACCGAATTTAAAGTACTTTTGCAGCCGGAAACTGATTCTATCAAATCAGTTTCCGGCCTTTTTTCCTTAAACCATCCCTCTATACAAGAGAATAACACACGTGCAACAAAACGCATCAATTTAAAAACAGATAAATAAGAAGTATGAAAAGTAGAATTGTTTTATTTGCATTTTGCTTAGCCCTTCTGTCCAGTTGCGGCAATAAGGGCAATGACACGGGAAAAGTCCCAGAATATGCAGTACAGGAATTACAAAAATCAACTGCAAATCTAACGACAGCTTATCCGGCTACTATTAAAGGTAAACAAGACGTAGAAATTCGTCCGCAGGTTTCCGGTTTCATCACTAAATTATGTGTTGATGAAGGAGCTACCGTGCGCAAAGGACAAGTACTGTTCATTGTCGATCCTACTCAGTACGAAGCAGCCGTACGCACTGCCAAAGCAGCAGTTGCCACAGCCGAAGCGGCAGTGAGCACTCAACAAATGACGTATGACAACAAAAAAGAGCTGAACAAGAAACAAATCATCAGCGACTATGATCTGGCAATGGCAGAAAACTCTCTGGCACAAACCAAGGCACAACTGGCCCAAGCTAAGGCACAACTGACCACTGCTCAGCAGAATTTATCATTTACACAAGTCAAGAGTCCGTCAGACGGTGTAATCAACAATATTCCTTATCGTGTAGGAGCGCTTGTCAGCCCTTCTATCGCTACGCCCATGACTACCGTATCCGAGATCGATGAAGTGTATGTATACTTCTCCATGACAGAAAAAGAATTACTGGCTATGACTAAATCCGGAAGTACCATCAAAGAAGAAATCAGCAAAATACCAACTATCAAGCTGCAGCTGATTGATGGCTCCACATACGCCATGGAAGGTAAGGTAGACGCTATCACAGGCGTTATCGACCAGTCTACCGGTTCGGTAAGTATCCGTGCTATTTTCCCCAACAAGGAACATGTGTTGCGCAGTGGAGGTACTGCCAACGTTCTGATTCCTTACAACATGGAAAACGTTATCAGCATCCCGCAATCGGCAACAGTGGAAATCCAGGACAAGAAATTCGTTTATGTGTTACAACCGGACAACACGTTAAAATATACGGAAATCGGCATTTTCAACTTGGATAACGGAAAAGAATATCTGGTCACTTCCGGATTGAATGCAGGAGATAAAATCGTAATCGAAGGTGTACAAAACCTGAAAGACGGTCAGAAGATTCAACCGATCACCCCCGCACAAAAAGAAGCGAACTACCAACAACATTTGAAAGACCAACATGACGGTAACCTAGCCACAGCTTTCAATTAATAATCAGATAATCGTATGAAATTAGATAGATTTATTAACCGTCCGGTACTATCAACCGTTATTTCTATCCTGATAGTCATCTTGGGAGCTATCGGATTGGCAACACTGCCTATCACGCAGTATCCGGACATCGCACCTCCTACCGTATCGGTAAGAGCCACATATACGGGTGCGAGTGCATCGACCGTATTGAACTCCGTAATCGCTCCGTTGGAAGAACAGATCAATGGTGTAGAAAACATGATGTATATGACCTCCAACGCCTCTAACACAGGTGCCGGAGATATTTCCATTTACTTCAAACAGGGAACAGACCCGGATATGGCTGCCGTCAACGTGCAGAATCGTGTTTCCATGGCACAAGGACTACTGCCTGCCGAAGTAACCAAAGTCGGCGTGACAACACAGAAACGTCAGACTTCTATGCTGGTGGTATTTTCCCTTTATGACGAAAGCGATACATACACAGAAGCATTTATCGAGAACTACGCAAAAATCAACTTGATTCCGCAAGTTCAACGCGTACCGGGTGTAGGTGACGCCTCTGTAATGGGACAGGACTACTCCATGCGTATCTGGTTGCGTCCGGACGTAATGGCGCAATACAAGTTGGTTCCGGGTGATGTGTCCGCAGCGCTGGCAGAACAGAACGTGGAAGCTGCTCCGGGACAATTCGGTGAACGCAGTAACCAGACTTTCCAATATACTATCCGTTACAAAGGTCGTCTGCAACAGCCGGAAGAGTTCGAGAATATCGTCATCAAGTCTTTGCCCGACGGTGAAGTGCTTCGCTTGAACGACATCGCCGAAATCCAGTTAGACCGCTTGGGATACAACTTTACTAACCGTGTAAACGGCCATAAAGCAGTAACCTGTATTGTTTATCAGATGGCAGGGACAAACGCGACACAAACCATCAGTGACATTCAAGCATTACTGGATGAAGCCTCCCAATCACTGCCGGCCGGTTTGAAGATAAACGTTTCCATGAATGCCAACGACTTCTTGTTCGCTTCAATTCATGAGGTATTGAAAACATTGATTGAGGCATTCATCCTGGTATTTATTGTAGTATATATCTTCTTGCAGGATTTACGTTCTACATTGATTCCTACTATTGCCATTCCGGTAGCTCTTATCGGTACATTCTTCATACTGTCTTTAGTGGGATTCAGTTTGAACTTGCTAACGTTATGTGCGCTTGTGCTCGCCATTGCGATTGTGGTCGATGACGCCATTGTGGTTGTCGAGGGTGTACACGCCAAGTTGGACCAGGGATACACTTCCGCCCGTCTGGCTTCTATCGACGCAATGAACGAGTTAGGTGGCGCTATCGTATCCATTACGCTAGTCATGATGGCCGTGTTTGTTCCGGTAAGCTTCATGGGTGGAACGGCAGGAACATTTTACCGCCAGTTTGGTATGACAATGGCTATTGCCATTGGTCTGTCCGCCTTGAATGCTTTGACATTAAGCCCCGCCTTGTGTGCTGTTCTTCTGAAACCGCATAAACAGGAAGGTTCCGAAGATATTCCTCCATTGAAGGAGCGTATGAAGACAGCCTATAAAACGGCTCATACAACAATGATCAACAGATACACCGAAGCTATCGGAAAGATGCTGCATCCGGGAATCACACTCACATTCACACTTGTTGCCATACTGGGTATGATCTTCGGCCTTTTCAACATCAATCCGATAATTACTGCCATCTTCATACTTCTTAGTATTTTGGCATTAATCGGAATGAGTACGAATAAATTCAAGAACAGATTCAACGATACCTATGAATCTATTTTGAAACGGTACAAGAAACGCGTATTGTTCTTCATTCAAAAGAAGTGGTTGTCTATGGGACTGGTCGTTGCTTCTATTGTCTTACTTATGTTCTTCATGAACACCACTCCGACAGGTATGGTACCCAATGAAGACACCGGTACATTGATGGGAGCTGTAACCTTGCCGCCGGGTACATCACAAGACCACTCGGAAGAAATCTTGGCACGTGTAGACAGTCTGATTGCCTCTGATCCTGCCGTAGCTTCACGCACATTGATTTCCGGTTTCAGTTTCATCGGTGGACAAGGTCCATCCTACGGTTCTTTCATCATCAAGTTGAAAGACTGGGACGACCGTTCGATGATACAGAACTCTGACGTTGTCGTAGGTTCATTATATATGCGTGCACAAAAAATCATCAAAGAAGCACAGGTATTGTTCTTCGCTCCGCCGATGATTCCGGGTTACTCGGCATCTACGGATATTGAAGTGAACATGCAGGACAAGACGGGTGGAGACCTGAACAAGTTCTTCGATGTGGTCAACGATTATACCGCTGCGCTGGAAGCCCGTCCTGAAATCAATTCGGCGAAGACAACATTCAACCCGAATTTCCCGCAATACATGATTGATATTGACGCGGCGGCTTGTAAGAAAGCAGGCATCAGCCCGAGTGACATCCTTACTACCATGCAAGGATATTATGGTGGTCTGTATGCATCCAACTTCAACCGTTTCGGTAAGATGTATCGTGTAATGATTCAGTCAGACCCGCTATCACGTAAGAACCTGGAATCCTTGAAAAATATCAAGGTTCGCAACAGTGCCGGCGAAATGGCTCCTATCTCACAATTCATCACTGTTGATAAAGTATATGGTCCGGATATCATCAGCCGTTTCAACCTTTACACTTCCATGAAAGTGATGGTGGCTCCTGCCAGCGGTTATACATCCGGTCAGGCATTGACTGCGTTGGCAGAAGTAGCCGGTCAAAATCTTCCGGCCGGTTATACTTACGAATTGGGTGGTATGGCACGTGAAGAGGCACAGAGCAGTGGAAGTGCTACCGGATTGATTTTCATCCTCTGCTTCGTATTCGTTTACCTGTTGCTGAGTGCACAGTACGAAAGTTATATACTTCCGTTGGCCGTATTGCTGTCCGTTCCGTTCGGTCTGTTAGGCAGCTTCCTGTTTGTCAACGGAGTGAGCGCTATCGGTAATATCTCGATGTTAAAGATGATTCTCGGTACGATGTCCAACAATATCTATATGCAGATTGCGTTAATCATGTTGATGGGTCTGTTGGCGAAAAATGCAATTCTGATTGTAGAGTTCGCCCTCGATCGTCGTAAGATGGGCATGAGTATCACGTGGGCAGCCGTATTAGGTGCCGGTGCCCGTCTCCGTCCTATCTTAATGACATCATTGGCGATGGTAGTCGGATTACTTCCGTTGATGTTCGCCTTCGGAGTAGGTGCTCACGGTAACCGTACACTAGGTACTGCCTCTATCGGTGGTATGTTAATCGGTATGATTTGCCAGATTTTCATTGTTCCTGTACTGTTCGTAATCTTCCAGTACTTACAAGAGAAGGTGAAACCGATGGAATGGGAGGATATTGACAACACGGATGCCGTAACTGAGATTGAACAATACGCTAAATAATGAAATTCGATATGAAGAAACAGATTCTATATATGGTGTGTGCAACTGCTCTCCTGAGTAGCTGCCACATCTATAAGTCGTATGACAGACCCGAAGACATTACTACTTCCGGGCTGTATCGTGACCCGATTGCGGAGAATGATACACTGGTTTCGGATACAACCAACTTCGGCAATCTGCCGTGGAGAGAAGTCTTCACCGACCCGCAGTTACAGTCTCTCATCGAAGCGGGACTGAAACAAAACACTGACCTCTTGACCGCTGCCCAAAATGTAAAAGCAGCAGAAGCATCTCTGCTGTCGGCACGCCTGGCTTATGCTCCGTCCTTGGGACTGTCTCCGCAAGGAACAATCAGCAGCTTTGACAAGAATGCAGCTACCAAAACCTATTCATTGCCCGTCACTGCCAGCTGGCAAGTCGACTTATTCGGGCAGTTGCTGAACTCCAAACGGAATGCTCAGGTCACTTTAAAGCAGACGAAAGCTTACCGTCAGGCTGTACAAACGCAAGTTATCTCCAACATTGCCAATATGTATTATACACTAATGATGTTGGACCGTCAGTTGGAAATAACCAAGTCTACAGCCGAAATCCTGAAAAAGAATGCCGAAACAATGGAAGCGATGAAAGACGCTGCCATGTACAATATCAATTCAACCGGTGTAGAACAAAGCAAGGCTGCTTATGCCCAAGTGCTTGCCAGCATTCCGGACATCGAGCAGAGTATCCGTGAAACGGAAAATGCCCTGTCTACATTTTTGGGTGAAGCTCCGCACGCTATCAAACGCGGTACACTGGAAGCGCAAGTACTTCCGACAGAACTTTCTGCCGGTGTACCTATCCAGTTATTATCCAACCGTCCGGACGTAAAAGCTGCAGAAATGGCTTTGGCTAGTTGCTACTATAATACAAACTCCGCACGTGCCGCTTTCTATCCGCAGATTACTCTTAGCGGTTCTGCCGGGTGGACAAACAGTGCCGGAAGTGCGATTATCAATCCGGGCAAGTTACTGGCTTCTGCAGTCGGTTCTCTGACACAACCTCTATTCTATCGGGGACAAAACATCGCTCGTCTGAAAGCTGCAAAAGCACAAGAAGAATCAGCGAAACTATCCTTCCAGCAGGCACTATTGAATGCCGGAAGTGAGGTCAGCAATGCGCTAAGTTTATACCAAAAAACCAGCGAAAAGGTAGAATCTCGCCGGTTACAAGTAGAATCTGCTAAAAAAGCTTCGGAAGATACAAAAGAATTGTTTAACTTAGGGACTTCAACTTATCTGGAAGTACTGTCGGCACAGCAATCTTATCTGAGCGCGCAAATCTCACAGGTTTCCGATTGCTTCGATCAGATGCAGGCCGTAGTCAGCCTTTACCAGGCTCTAGGTGGTGGAAGAGAAGAATAACTTTAAACATATACTATTATGATTAGTCCGTTAGCTTACGTAGACCCCGAAGCAAAACTTGGCAAGAATGTAACTGTCCTGCCGTTTGCCTACATTGAAAAGAATGTGGAAATCGGAGATGACTGCGTCATCATGTCTTATGCCAGTATCCTGCAAGGTACTAAAATGGGAAAAGGAAACAAGATACATCAGAATGCTGTCCTGGGAGCGGAACCGCAAGATTTCCACTACACAGGAGAAGAAAGTAGCCTGATTATCGGTGACAACAACGATATCCGCGAAAATGTGGTAATCAGCCGTGCTACCTTTGGCGGCAATGCTACCAAGATCGGTAACGGAAATTACCTAATGGATAAAGTACACCTCTGCCATGACGTACAAATCAACAATAACTGTGTGGTAGGTATCGGTACGACTATTGCAGGAGAATGCACACTGGATGACTGCGTGATTCTAAGTGGAAATGTCACTCTGCACCAATACTGCCACATCGGTAGCTGGACACTTGTACAGAGTGGTTGCCGTATTTCTAAAGATGTACCTCCGTATGTAATTATGTCCGGAAACCCCGTTGCATACCATGGAGTGAACGCGGTGGTTCTTTCACAACATCACAATACATCCGAAAGGATCCTCCGTCACATCGCCAATGCATACAGACTGATTTACCAAGGTAATTTCAGTATTCAGGATGCTGTACAGAAGATTGTCGACCAGGTCCCGATGAGTGAAGAAATCGAGAATATCGTTAACTTCGTGAAGGCTTCGGAACGAGGAATCGTGAAATAAGCAAAGTTACTTTTCAATATTGAAAGGGTGACGCCTAATAAAAAAGCGTCACCCTTTCTGTTTATAGTAGGGCGACGCTCTGTGAGTTATTATTTCGTTTCCGTTTCGTAATTATTCAAACTCCAACGTACCGAAGAAGTCGGGACGGTGGAAGTCCGGGTTCTCTATTTTTATCGGATTCCATGAAAGGAAGTGGGGGGTCTGCAATTCGTCACCACACTTGTAAAAGTTAGCTTTTATCTCCTTCTCATCGAGTGATTCGATCTGATGCTTAAAGAATACAGCATAGGGAATAATCAAGGCAACTTCCCAATCAGTTTCTTCCACACGTTCTTCAAAAGGTGTATCACCCAAACTTGACCAGCGCTGCACAAGATCAGTCACTTCCTTCGGAGCGTGTTCTCTACCGTTGCGGGCAGGACCGACACCTATCAGGATTGTTCCGATGCAGTTGCACTCTATATTATAATACACCCCGTCACCTGCCGGAATAGAAAAGAATTCCACACAGGAATCAGTCCATACAGAACCGTTGTCCGTTCCGTATCTGGCACGCACACTCGCTTCTTTAACTTTAAAATGTAACAAGATAGAGTTCTTCGTGTGAGCAATGCGAAAGTTTACTTTGGGTTTGTAGGGATATTCAGCCCAATTAACACATTGAACCGGTTGAAAATCTATCTTTTCTTCATCAAATAATCGGGGAAGCGAACAAGCCTCCACGTTAGCCGCACTAATTTTCTTTACTTTCATATTTCTATTGTTTGGATGATACAAATATAGTTACTTTCTTCTAATAAGGTTCACTGAAATGAAATAAAAACAACATATTTTGTATAAATGCTAATTATCAACTACTTAAACAATATTAAGAAAAAGATAATGTTTAACCCTCCCCTCTAACTGGAGACAAAGATAGAAAGTTCTATTAAGCGGTATTTAAGACAGGAATTTCCGGTATTCACTCCGAAGCCGGTTTTGTATGGCGATAATCATATTTTTCTATTCTCCACTGCTTTATACAGTTTTTCATAGGTGATAAAAGAACGTTTCTGTAATGCATCATATTCCTCTGCATGATTTTGTATTTTTATATAGATAAGAAGATGTAATATAAATATATCAGATTCAATCTGAACGGTGCTTCCCTGAACAGGTTACCGGCTTTTTAAACAAATACTTGTAACTTGACAAATGTGGTTAGAGTACATGTATTCATTCCTTTAAATACCAACTGCATCATACCATCTTAATTTATACGCTATTTATAGTCGGATTACAAAGAATTTCCCTACATTTGTTACGTTAATCTATGAGATCTCTCATTAATGTCCTGTCTACTAAAGAACTGCAATATTTCAAAGAACAATTTTTATATTAATAGGACAATAATGTGGTATTATAAGATATAGCTATATTATGAAGAACCTAAAAAGAATAATTTTTATACTACTTATCATCCTTCCTCTCCGTGTTTTTGCCGACTATGAGCATTTTAAACTTTGGGATATGTCGGATGGTCTATCCAATAATACAGTGAAATCTATCACCCAAGATCATTTGGGATTCATTTGGTTGGGAACATTCGACGGATTGTGCAAATTTGACGGAGTCGATTTTACCATCTTCAGACATGACTCCCAAGATAGTTTGTCTATCATCAATAACTATGTGGAAGTCGTAGCTTCGTTGGGAGATGAACTTTGGGTAGGAACCGAACGGGGATTGAATCTTTATTCTTATAAAGAGAATAATTTTCGTTTGTGCGAATGGATTCTTCCGACAGGTGAAAGACAAAAGATAACGGAAAGCATCAAAAATATCGTAGTGAATCAAGAGAGTGTCTTTATATTGACCTTTTCGCATCAACTATTGGTGCGTAAAGAAGGATGTGTCTTTGAACCGTGTGACTATAAAAAGAATATAGAATGGCTGTCTATTTCAGGCTATAAAGAGGGTTTATTGATCGGACATGCCACCGATGGTTTGTATGTCATTGATCCCGATGAAATGAGGATTCGGGCTCATTTCCCGTTTGACTCAAAGATACTGAGCGACTGTCTGTATTACAGTACAAATAAAGATATGATTTTTCTTGGTTTTGGTATAGGCTATCCAAGTCTCGCTTTTAGGATGAACAAAGAGAATAGCCTTGAAAAGTTGGAAGTCAGGATACCGTCAAGCGTAAAGACAATTGTCGATTATAAAGATGAAACATTATTTGGAACAGATGGAAACGGGCTGATGGTTTTTAATGAATCAGGATGTTCCGACATTTCTTCGGGGGAAAGTGATATGAGTAGTGATGCCATTTATTCATTGTTTGTAGATCGGAGACAGAATCTTTGGATTGGTACATACCGGGGAGGGCTGAATGCAAGTTCGGAACATTACGACTGGTTTCAGTCTTTCTGCATACAAAATAAAAAACTCTCGTATGATATGGTAACCGCTGTCGTTTCTCAAAAGGAACGGTTGTATGTGGGACTGGACGGCGGAGGACTGAATATTTATGATGTAAAAAATGACAAGCTACTGAAATATACAACGCATAATAGCGGCATTTCGGGAGACAATCTTTTGTCGTTATCAGTGGATGATGATTTCGCCTGGTTGGGAATATATGGCAAGGGACTCAGTCGCTATTCACTATCCGGTCACACTTTTAAGAATTATGTCTTGCCACCGGTTAAAGATAAAGAGAGTGCAAATAGAATATGGCAGATAAAGGACGATGGTGAGGGTAATATTTGGATTATAGCCGAAGACGTTTATTGTTTCAATAAAAAGAGCGAGACATTCACGGTAATCGACAATCTGAGTAACCTGAATGCTTTGAATATTATATTTGAAAACGATGTCATTTGGCTTTGTACGATGGGATATGGGCTTTATAAATTTGACCGGAAGACGACAGAACCTCTTGAACATTACTTTAAAGAATCAGAAAAAACGCCCATCCCCGGTAATATGGTACGGTATATGTTCATTGATTCCCGGAATCAAGTATGGTTCTCGATAGAATATGCCGGTTTATATAAATTAGACCAAAGTTCCGGGGAAGTCACTCCGTATGGAGTTGAAAGTGGCCTGACGGATACAAATGTAGTGGGGATGTTGGAAGACAAGTCCGGTTATTTATGGGTGAGTACATATAATGGCTTGTTCCGCTATAATCCTGTCAATGGAAAGTTTATTCGTTTTGGTAAGGAAGATAACTTGACTTCTACCCAATTCAATTATAACGCGTGTTTTCAAGAGGGTGATACAATGTATTTTGGAAGTACGGGAGGATTGTTCAGTTTCAAACCGGAAGATATTAAATATGACGGTGAACAGGTCAATCATGTGTATTTTACCAATCTTGAACTGTTGAATCATGAGAATAAAGTTGTGAGTCTCTATGGCATACAACCGGAGGATATACACTTGTCATATGATCAGAACTTCTTTACGATTCATTTCTCAACGCCGGAGTTGATTTCCCCTGACAAGGTACAATTCTCTTGTTATATGGAGAATTTTGAAAACGGCTGGTCTGAAATCTCCCATGCCCGACAGATATCCTATACTAATATTCCCCCCGGAGAATATTATTTTTATGTCAAGGCTTCCGACAATGAAGGGCAATGGACCGATAAGGCATCCTGCCTGAAGATTATTATCACACCCCCTTGGTGGAAAACCACTTGGGCATTGTCGCTTTGGGGCCTGCTAATCCTGGGACTTATCATTTTTATATTCTGGCTATACCGTCATGAATTGAATATAAAACATTTGGTACATTTGAATGAGATAGAGAAGAAAGCGGCTAAGAATATTAACGAAGCAAAGCTAAGCTTTTATACGAATATTACGCATGAACTGCGTACGCCTATTTTTTTGATAACCTCTCCTTTGGAGGAACTTCTAACGAGTAGGGAGGGCAGAGGGCCTGTTTCGGTTCCTAAATCTTTCCTGGTGAGTATGTACAGGAACGCTATGAAACTGAACAAGCTGATTAGCCGAATTATAGACTTCCGTAAACTGGAGTCCGGAAAGTTGAAACTCGAGCCGCAATCACTAAATCTGGTCACTTTCTGTAAAGACTTGACGGTGGATTATGAAGCTCTCTGCCAGCAGAAGAATATTATTTTTCATTTCTTGCCGTCACGGACAATTATTCGTGTCGAGTTTGATCCCGAAAAGATGGAGATTCTTTTGTCCAATCTCATTTCCAATGCTTTTAAATATACCCCGGAAGGAGGGAAAATCGTATTATCTATCGATGAAACGGACGAAAAAGTAACGCTAGTGGTTGAAGACAATGGCATCGGCATTCAAAAAGAATTTCAGGAAGTTATATTCGATCGCTTTTTCCAGATAGAAAATACCGAAATATTCTCTACGGGGGATGGTATCGGGCTTTCCTTTGTAAAGCACTTGGTCGAACTGCATGACGGAACGATACGCGTGGAAAGTGAACTGAACAAAGGGGCTAAATTTATAGTTGAGCTTCCCAAAAAAGAAAGAGTGGATGAACCTGTTTCTTCGGAAGAAGAAATCATTATTGTGCCGAAATCTGTAAAAGAGAATATGCTTGTCGTGACAGAGTCGGCCTCTTCCCCGGCAGCCCCCCACACCTTATTAATAATAGATGACGAGAGCGAGATACTCGATATGCTGGAGTGCTTCTTAAGCAGTGATTTTAAGATATTAAAGGCAAGTAATGGTATAGACGGACTTTCTTTGGTGCAAACCACATTACCCGATATCGTAATCTGCGATGTGATGATGCCTAAAATGAATGGGACGGATTTCTTGCAATTGATGAAAGGAGATAAAAAACTGGCCCATATTCCTGTCATTATGTTGACTGCCAAAACCTCGGAGGAGGACCAAATGGTGGCTTTTGATTGTGGCGCAGATGCTTATCTGACCAAACCGATTTCATTGAAATATCTCCGTAAACGGATCGATCAACTGTTGGCGCGTGTAGAATCGGCAGAGATGGTGAACTCATTGACGAAAACGGAAAAGAAATATTCCAAAGAAGAACAGAAGTTCCTGTTGAAGTGTCGGGAGATTATTGATAATAACCTGAATAATTCCAGTTTTGAGATAATGGCTTTTGCGGAACAAATGGGGATGAGTCATTCCACCTTGTACCGTAAAATAAAAGGGATGACCGGACTGACCGTTGTTGAATTTATAAATGAATACCGCCTGTTCAAAGCCGTCCAATATTTTAAGGAAGGCGAGACGAATATCGGTACTGTATGTTCCAAATGCGGATTCAATGATGTGAAACATTTCCGTGATCTTTTCAAACGTAAGATGAATATGACTCCCAAGCAATATGTGTTGAGTTTATAGCTGGATCAGATAATCTGATTCATTTATTCACCACGAATTGCCCCGAATCGCCCAATAGCCGAATTTCACCCTAAAAAAGCCGAATTACTTCCCTTTTAGGCAATGCATCCTGCTTAGTTTTGCGACAAAACGAGGGTGCAATGCCTTGAATAGTTAATTTTAAAATCAGTTTTATGGAAAAACATTTTTTCTTTATTTCGTTAAGGAAGACTTTATTCCTGACAGCGACATTTGTTTTATTAATAGGAAACACGCAACCTTCCTATGCAATGCTAGGAGTAGACGAGGAGTTGCAGGTTATGCAGAACGGCATAGTCAAGGGACGAATCGTCGACACAAACGGAGAAGCGGTGATTGGAGCCAATGTAAAGTTAAAAGGAAGCAATCAAGGAACTATTACTGATGTGGATGGAAACTTTTCTTTGGAAAATGTATCGGAAGATATCCTAATTGTATCTTATATTGGCTTTGAAGAGCAAGAAGTTGCCATTAAAGGGCGGAAGTATGTAAAAGTCATATTGAAAGAGAATTCGCAGCTTCTTGATGAAGTCGTTGTAGTGGGATATGGCGCACAGAAAAAGGTGAATCTGACTGGAGCAGTGGCGAGTCTTGATGTGAAACAACTAGAGAGTCGACCTATTACCAGTGCTTCGCAGAGCTTGGCAGGTAAGATAGCAGGTGTACATATTGCACAATCGTCCGGTATGGCAGGTGCAGACGGTGCGCAGATCACCATTCGCGGACTCGGTACGTTGAATAATACTTCTCCTCTTATCTTGATTGATGGGGTTATTTCTCCGAATATGGATGTAGTAAATCCAGCGGATATTGAAAGTATCTCTGTCTTGAAAGATGCTGCATCGGCTTCTATATACGGTTCGCAAGCTGCGAATGGTGTTGTATTGGTCAGTACAAAGAAAGGAAAAGCAGAAGGGAAGTCAACTTTTAATGTAAGTACAGGCCTTTCTTGGTCTAAGATGACTGACCAGAGTAAGCCGGACATGGTGACGGATCCAGAAACATTTATGCTCCTGATGAATGAGGCGCGAATCAACTCCGGATTAGAGTCAGCTTTTCCGGATGAAGTAATTGAAAGATACCGTACACCTAAATTCAGGGATGCGTGTTCTACCGATTGGTTTGATCAGATTTTTCGCACGGCTACTACCCAGGAATACAATATGAGTGCAAGCGGCGGAAATAATAAGACCAAATATTACTTTTCTTTAGGCTATATGGACCAGGGATCCATAGCATCCAGTGGTAACTATAAACGGATTACTGCCCGTCTGAACCTGGATACTTATGTACTTCCCAAATTAAAGATCGGAGCATCTATTGGTTATACTTACGGCGATCAGCGCACTCCGAACGGAAGTGTAGATGAGGTCTTTGCGCTTGACCTGATGCGTGCCAATCCTCTGAATCCGGCCTATAACTCAGACGGTACGATTGCGATGCCCGATAATACGACTTTGTCCTATACGGGACAGGTGCAAGGAGAGAATCCATTGACCAAGATGCTTTACAATGAGATTCATCAGAAAAACAATAACATTTACGGTAATGCTTTCTTGAGTTGGGACATTTTTCCTGAACTGAAAGTGTATGCATACTTCAATGCAAATGTGCAATTAAGAGATTATAGTGAGTGGAAGGGCTGTCCGGAGGTTAAAAATTGGCGATATGAGGAACTGCTTGCGGAAGGCGCCGATATGGAAGATGTGATTAGTGACGGTTATTATGGAAACGGAAGTTTGAAGATGTCGTCAGCCAGAGATTACCGGATTAACCCGTATGTTCAGATGGAATATTCCAAGTCAATTGGCCGGCATCATATGAGAGCCATGGTTGCTGCCAGCTATGAAGCGACCAATTACGACTATTTTGATACATCCAGAGGAAAGTACATCTCCAATTATGTGCATATTCTCGATTCAGGAGATCCTTCCACAGTGCAAAATAGCAGCAGTATGACACAATATGCCATTCTTTCCCAATTCGGACGTGTGAACTATGATTTTGCAGACAAGTATCTTTTCGAATTTAATCTGCGTCGTGACGGTTCTTCCAGATTCGGTTCCAATTTCAAGTATGGTATATTCCCTTCTTTCTCTGTGGGATGGGTGTTGACGCAGGAAAATTTCATGAAGAAGATTCCTACGATTAACTTTCTAAAACTGCGTGCTTCCTGGGGACAGCTCGGCAACCAGTATAGCAGCGATAATTTCCCTTATATTGCCAAGATCGGTTATGACGGTAATTATGTGTGGGGGAATGAGGTGGCAACAGGCGTTGTTCCGACTTCTTATGGTAACCCGGATATTCACTGGGAGACTACCAATGTGACGAATGTAGGTTTTAATCTTCATCTGTTCAATTCGGAGCTGGTGCTGGAAGGTGATTACTTTATGCGTAAGACAAAAGACATTTTATTCGATACGCCATTGCCGTACGAGACAGGATTCAAATCGGTGTTAACCAACCTGGCAGAAGTGCAAAACAGCGGTTTTGAATTATCGGCTACTTATCAGAAAAGATTGAAAGACTTCCATTTCTCCATTGGTGGTAATATGTCACATATTCAAAATAAGGTCAATGCCATAGACCCTGGAATGACCGGAGAGACCGACCGTCATATCAGTGGTAATAAAATTACGACTCGCAATAAACCGATGAATTCCTATTATATGTTGAAATGGACCGGCAAGATTTATCAGACTCAGGAAGAAGTGGATAACTCTCCCCATGTGAAAGGAGCAGGACCGGGTGACTTGGTATTTGAAGATATCAGCGGTCCTGAAGGAAAACCGGATGGAGTGATTGATGCCAATGACCGTCAGATATTGGGAACGGAATATCCGGCATGGACATTTGGCGCAAATTTATCATTTGGGTATAAAGGTATAAATATCAGTGCCGATTTTCAGGGGATTGCAGATGCTTATACCTATGGAACATGCGAATATTATACTCCGACATTCCAAGGTTCCAATTTTGGCCAATATTGGACGAAACGTTGGACTCCGGAACATCCGAGTGAGACAGTCCCGCGTTTGTGGGTTGAAAGCGGTCCTAATGTTGACTACGCCAACAGCTATTTCCTGATGGATAGAACTTATCTGCGTCTGAAGAATCTGGTTTTGAGCTATGACCTGCCGTTAAACATCATCCGTACGCTGAAGATGGAGAAAATGAGAGTATATGTTTCCGCTTCCAATTTATTCACCTGGACGAAGAAGGATTACCGGGGACTGGATCCGGAACGCTCCAACGGTGCAGGTGAACGAGGTGGTATTCCGCAAGCGATGACAGTGAAAATGGGTATTGATTTAACTTTCTAATAACTGAAACAGTATGAAAAAAATATATGTATTGCTTTTATCCGCTTTCTCGTTTATTATGTTGAGTGGGTGTAATGATTGGATTGAACTGGAACCGAAAGATACGGTGGCTAATGAGAATTTCTTTAAAACAAAAGATGATTTTGACCAGGCTGTGACAGGTTTATATTCCATGCTTCGCCCGCTGGATGATGAAGCCAAAGACGGAGCGTATTTTGGGAATCTGTATTGGGAAGTTTGTGCAGACGTATGCATGTATAAGAATAGTTGGACGCAGCCCTGGTTTGATATATCACGGGGTGAATTGAAATCCGTGACCGACAATGTCGCATCTTTATATCAGAAGGTGTATGCGGCTATTTCCTGGTCGAATACGATCATTGAACAGATAGAGGCCAAGCAATCGGAGTTTCCTGAGGACTTTGTGAATTATGTAAAAGGACAGGCGCATTTTGTGAGGGCTATATGTTACATCCGTCTGACAAGTCTTTGGGGGCCGGTTCCAATGATCGATCGTCTTTATCTTCCTTCCGAATCAAAGTTGCCGAGAAGCTCGGTTGATGATATAACGAACCAGCTGATTATCCCAGATCTTAAAATAGCTGTCAGCTGCCTGGAGATGACTCCTTATAATAACAAATGGGGACTTGCCACCAAACAAGCAGCTATGGGGATGAGAGTACGTGCTTATTTGTATAACAAGGATTATGAAAATACGGTGGAAGCTGCAAAGGAATTGATGGAACTTGATAAAACCTTAGAAAATTCCATGTTCTTGGACGATTATAAAAGCATATTCGCCAACTCGAATGAAAATAACCCAGAAATATTGTTCAGCCTGAAGTATGTAGCTAACGGAACCAAACAGGGAAGTACGTTCAATACTCCTTTTGGAAGCAAAATCCCCGGACTGCCGACAGAAAGCATGAATGGTTCATGGGCAACTGTATCTATCTTGCCGGAGTTTATTGATTCTTATCCATTGACTGACGGCAAGACGGTGGCTGAAGGATCTATGGTATATGATTCTCAGAATAAGTGGGCCAACCGTGGTCCCCGATTCGAAAGTACGTTTTATATTGGTGGTTATTCCGTCGTGAACGGTATGCCTTTCACCTCTGAGTATGTGTGCGGCATTGATGCACAGTGTGCGATAGATTATCCGTTAAATATCAACAAAGGATATATGAACGAAGATAAAAAGACAGAATGGTTGCAGGAAGACGAGTCCGATTTCATTATTCTGCGCTATACCGATGTGCTGTTGATGTATGCCGAAGCGAAAACGATGCTCGGGGATATAGACCAGTCTGTATTTGATATATTGGACGCAGTGAGAGACCGTGCCGGAATAGCACATGTGGCTCATACAACAGACCCGAAGGCTATGATGAAAATCATCCAGGATGAACGGAAATGGGAATTTGCTTTTGAAGGGTTGAGATACTTTGACATTCGTCGCTGGGGGATAGCTGCCGATGTGATTAATTCGATCACTTCCGACGAACTGTATAATTTCGGTTCGCACAAAGTCTTTGTTGCACCTGCCAACTATCTATGGCCTTTGCCGCAGGAAGCTACTGATGCCAATCCTAATCTGCTCCCCAATAATGAGGGATATTAATTTGAAACAAGAAGTAAACCAGTAAATAATAAGTAAATAATGAAACATATTATACATATCATCGTTTTGGCTGTTATTACAGTTGTATATATAAGCTGTGAAAAGGAAGATTATGCCCTTCAGCGTTTGAGTGCTCCTGCACAATTGACTGCTAGTCGCGGTGATACCTCAGTTTTCCTAAAATGGACGAAAGTGGAAGATGCTTCTTTTTATACATTGGTCAGAGGATTAAAAGTGATTGCAGATAGTTTGACGGTTGAATCTTATGAAGACGACTCTGCTCCTGATACATTGACTGAATATCGCATTTATGCTGTGGACAACCAAGGATGGCGTTCGGCTACTTACGCGGTGGATTCGGGTTATTTGGGAATCCCTGATGGCATTGAACCTCGTGTTCCTGCCAAGTTAGAAGCATCCGATACTAATATTGAAGGCTGTTTATTATCCTGGAGTGCAGGACGTTTTGCCACTTCGTATAAAGTGTATAAAAATGGCACGTTTTATAAAGAGGTGACAAACAAGAAGTTCCTGGATTATGCAGCTTCGGTGACGGGTGCTGAATATACTGTATATTCGGTCAACCACAATGGTATGTCGAAAGGTATTTCCGTGACCGGCAAAAAGGCTTATCAGTGTCTCGACGATTATGAAACCTACGAGATCGGAAGTGTGATTGAACCTTGGACATTTATTCAAGACCGTATCGGATATTATACAGAGGGGAATCCGCTTGTAACCAATGAAAGGCCTTTCAACGGAACTAAATCATTAAGCATTAAAAAAGGAAAAATAGAGTTGATGTTCGACTGGGGCGGAGTGTGGAATGACGGTTATTATACCATAAGTTTCATGACTTATAAGGCATCCGGCCCATTCAAACTTTATTCAGATTTTGGTATTGATGATACAGTTCAGGGTACAGGCGAATGGGTGCAATATAACTATCAGACCGGTCTGCTGAAAGCCGGAGATAAATTCAAGATGGTGATAGATTCAAGAGAGGATGACGATATTCTCTATGTGGACAATTTGTCGATAGAATACGCAAAAGAATAGTTCTATTTTGATGATACAGACATGAGAATATTATATCATTATTTCTTATTGACCGTTTTCCTTCTATTCAATGTACCGGATGTTGGTGCATCGAGACAACTCTTTGCCATACATCCGGTCATCTACCCTTATCCGGTTGAGCCGATGGAATATCCTGAATATTCCCGGCGTCCTTATCCGGCTCTTTCCTGGAGTGATTTCGATCATCGGACTCAATTCGTAGCCGGGCGGAATGTTCCGTCAAACGAAACTGAACTGGCTGATGTTCCGGGGTTGGTATATCGTCCTGGTGCTTCATTCTTAAAGAATCAGGAGTTTACGGGAAAGTTGCAATATATAGGAAAGCATGGAATGTATCTTCACAACATAGGTGGGTATGGACCGGGAAGTCCTTTTTATGGAAGTTTTGGTGAATATATCGTGCCGGAGTGGCAAACAGAGCAAATCAGAAAGCACCTGGGACACCGGTTTACCGGATTTGATGTAGGAGAACAGGATGGCCGGTTTAACTTTACCTATAAACAGATAATGGAACCGTACATTCCGGATCGCAGAAGGCAGTATCTTGCTTCCCAGCCTTATTTTGACCGTGTCGCTGCAGATTTGGGAAACTGGTGCAGTTCGTTGAGTGTACTGTGGTACTGGCATTACATTCTAAAAGAAGGATATACGATTCTTGCAGGGGCGGAAACACAGAATAAGATTACCAACGGACAGGTGCAATATATGCATCTGCGCGGAGCGGGAAAGCAGTACGGTATCTTGTGGTTCGGTGATGTATCGGTGTTTGATACATGGGGATATAAGAATTACTCCCGAGACGAGAAATACGAGCGTGTGAATAAAGGAGGAAGTTTATCGTTGTTTAAACGCTCTTATTATACACAGTATATGTATAATGCAACGATACTCAGCATGGAGTCGGGATGGTGCGAAGGTCATTTTGCCACTAACAAGGGAGAATTGACTCCTATTGGTAAAATGCATACCGATTGTGCGAACTTTGTAGAGAAGTACGGACAGCCGGGCTGTATGGTTACACAAATCGCTTTACTCAATGATTTCTATTCCGGTTGGATGCCGGCAGACCATATCGCAGGCCGATTTCAGGTTTGGAACGGGATGGATTATGAAGCAGGTGACTTTCTTACGGATGCAATGATAAGTTTATTTTTCCCGAATTATGAACGGAGTGGCTTTTTTCATGATGAAACGGGAGCAATGTGTGCGACTCCTTATGGGGAGAATGCCGATGTTTTACACAGTGATGCACGTGTGGAAGTGATGAAACAGTATCCTGTCATGGTGGCTGCCGGAAACCTTTTCAGTGGTGGAATGGAGTTGGCGGATAAAGTGAAAGAGTATGTTCACAAGGGCGGTACTTTTATAGTTACGGCAGAAAATGCCGCACGTATTTGGCCGGAATGGAAAATCGGTAAAAGTAGAACCGTTCCGGCTGGAGGAATAGTCAGGATAGGAGAAAATGAACTTGTAGAACGGGGGAACTTTGAACTTTATCGGGCTTCTTTGCCCGATGAGGCTCATGTTCTGGCAATGATTGGCGGAGAGCCGGTAGCCGTTAACATTCCCGTTGGGAAGGGGCAAATTATACTTTCGCTTACAGCTTATGGCCTGAATGCTGCTCCCTTGGAATACAACAAGCCACCTACATGGATGCAAGGTGGTTTCAACACTTTTCTAGGCAGGCCATATAGTTTACTGAATCACTTCCGGTCGATAGTGGATGCAGTATTTAAATCTGTACAATTGTTTGAAGTGGGCGAGGGTCTTGGAGTGATAGTGAATTATCTGGAAGAAGGCAAATATCGGCTGGCGATTTATAACAATACACTGGAGAGCCTGCCTTTTTCAATACGGTCGAAGATTGGAAGGATAAAATCAATAGATGAACTTTCGACAGGAGACAAACTGTTTCAGGCTCAAGGATATTGGCCGAATGGGATACGGGGAGATATGAATGGAAAAGATAATGATTCGTATATTTTTGGAGGGGATATACGTTTGTTCGACGTATCCGTTGATGAAGAGAGAGTAGAATTGGCAGAGAAGATACAGCAGGCGAAACCTGTGAGTCACCGGCTGTTGGTATTTGACGATATCTTGTTCACCAAAGAAACAATCAGATATATGCCTACCTTTTTCGATTATTTTAGCGGAATATCCGTTGAGGGCGATAAGTTGTTACAGGCAGACAGCTACGCTTTGAAAGAACAGAATAAGTGGTTCTGCTTGCAGAAATTACAGATTACTGCGGATTTGCGGAAAGGATTTGCTTCAGGACGCTGGACGTTCGACAGTAGTCTGCCACAGTATAAGCAAACCTTGATTGAGCTGAAGGAAATAGCAGATAAACTCTCGCTTCTTTATGGAGAAGATGTACTGTTTATACCGTCAACGCCGATAGGTTTTTCCATTCCCTCTGAATTAGCAGATTTAAATTTTCAACTAGTGAAAAGTCCAGGACAAGGTATGCTCAAGTCAGCTGGCGATGGTTATGAATTGCTTGATACACCGAGTTTGGATTGGGAAACAGTTTATGGACTTCTGAAAAATAAGTTACCTGCCGCACAGCATATATCCGGTGGACAGCAATCGTCTCAACAGCATGTATTGCCCGATAATAGAAATCATATTCTGGCGTTGGACAGATACTCCAAAGGGATTCTTAAAGATATAGATGAAATTGATTGCTTCTATAACGCATTCGGCGGAGTCTGTGTGAGCGCGGAATACTTGGCAAATTATTCATTAGACGCACTTCGTGAAGAGAAGAAGTTACTTGATGAGCGTGGTATATCTATGGTGGTTAGTTTCATAGAAGAGATAAACCATTTCCCGGGCTTGACTTTATGTGATGCCGTTCCCGAATATTATGAGAAAAGCATGGATTATTATAAGAGGATACTGGATAAAATGGGGGAATTACAAATAGGTGTGGCATTATTTACGACGCATGGTCGGGTTGAGAGTGACAAGTATCCTGCGCAAAAGGTATATGTTGGGATGAAAAAGACCTTTCGCTATTTGTCGGAATATGGTGAGAAAAGGGGAGTTCGGTTACTGCTGACTAACACACGGTTCAGGATTGCAGATACAGTAGATAAACAGATAAAAATGATACGCGAGATAGGAGAAAGTAATATCGGGATAGCTTTGAATCTCAACCATCTTTCGGAAAGTGAGTCCGGCTTGTATGTACGGAAATTCCGTAAACAGTTGAGGGAACGATTGGGTGCAGTGATTCTGGGAGGTCCTGTTTCCTATAAACATTCGGAATACTTACCTGTCCCAAATAGTGACAAGTCGGTTCGGGTAGCGAATGATTTGGAGGGGGTATTGTTAATTGATAAGGTTTACCCTCTTGATAGAGAGCGTGTGTATAAGGACTGCCAATATATGGGTTGGATAAAGGAATGAGATAACATCTGTATTTATAATCGGATTTGGATAGAATATTATAATAAGAATTGGATATGAAACAAGAGAAATTAATTCTTCTTTTTTTGCTGTGTTTATTAAGTGATACCCTGTGTGCTAAAGTTCAGACAGACGAACTATGCCGGCAGAGTATCAATTTCAACCGGAATTGGAAGTATATGCAAGGTGATTACACAGGCGCTGAACGGACGGACTATGATGATAGTAGTTGGGAAACAATTGGAATACCTCATTCCTTCAGTATTCCTTATTTTATGTCGAAAGACTTTTATACAGGCTATGGCTGGTACAGGAAGTCTTTTGAATTAACTGCGAAAGATTTGAAACAACAGCTTTTCGTGGAGTTTGACGGAGTATTTCAGGAAGCGGAAGTCTTTGTTAACGGAAAGAAGGCAGGTACACATACCGGTGGTTATACAGGTTTCTATTTTGACATATCTTCAGCAGTCCGCATGGGAAATAATGTGATTGCCGTACGCGTAAATAATATTTGGAAAGCCAATGTAGCGCCCAGGGCGGGTGAACATGTGTTTAGCGGAGGTATATATCGTAATGTCCGGCTGGTGAGAAAGTCGCCTGTACATATTGACTGGTACGGTATATTTGCGACGACACCGGATTTGGCAGCGCATCAAGGCAAATCCTCGGTAGTCAGGGTTTGCACGGATATCTGTAACAAAACGAATAAAACGATGGAATTCAAACTCTTGACGGAAGTAAAAGATGCCGAAGGCCGAATACTTGTTTCTGTGGAGAATGAGGAGAAAGTGGAAGCTAATTCTATGAAGAAGCTTGAACAAATCACTGAAGCGGTCAATCATCCTACCTTATGGCATCCTCGCCATCCTTATCTGTATAAAGTAGTCAGTTCAGTCTATCAGGGGCAAATGTTGATAGACCGAGTAGAAACACCTTTCGGATTTCGTTGGTTTGAGTGGACTGCCGACAAAGGTTTTTTCCTGAACGGAGAACACTTGTTTTTCAAAGGAGTAAATGTACATCAGGATCAGGCAGGCTGGGGAGATGCCGTGACGGAAGCAGCCATGCGGCGAGATATCCTATTGATGAAAGAGGCTGGCTTTGATCTCATTCGTGGTTCGCATTATCCTCATGCGCCTGCTTTTTCGCAAGCTTGCGATGAGGAAGGTATGTTATTCTGGTCGGAAGCGCCTTTTTGGGGAATCGGAGGTTTCAGACCAGATGGTTACTGGGACTCAAGTGCTTATCCGGTGGACAAGAAAGATGCACAAGCATTCGAAGCAAGCGCTTTGCAGCAGTTGGAGGAGATGATACGTATTCATCGTAATCATCCTTCTATCGTGGCGTGGAGCATGTGTAACGAAGCCTTTTTTTCTGCACCGGAGGCGATGAAAGGGGTACGTCGCCTATTAAAGAGAATGGTTGATTTGACTCATCAGCTCGATCCGTCACGTCCCGCAGCCATTGGAGGAGCGCAACGTCCGTTAGGGGATGAGAGAATAGATAAGATAGGTGATATCGGAGGATACAACGGAGATGGAGCAACGCAACCGGATTTTCAGAATCCGGGTATTCCGAATGTGGTATCCGAATATGGCAGTGTGACTGCCGAACGTCCGGGGGAATATAATCCTGGATGGGGCGATTTGCAAATGAACGATGGGTGGAAAGGAACTCCATGGCGCAGCGGGCAAGCGATATGGTGTGGCTTTGATCATGGAAGTATTGCCGGCAGTCAATTGGGAAAGATGGGAATTGTAGACTATTTCCGTATTCCCAAACGCTCCTGGTATTGGTATCGGAACGAATATACCCGGGTGGCACCACCGGAATGGGCGGGAGAAGGCGTTCCTGCGCAACTGCGATTAGAAGCATCTCGCACTGATAATATCCTTACTGACGGCACGGACGATGTGCAATTAATGGTTACGGTCCTGAATGCAGCGGGAAAACCTGTTAGTAATTCCCCTGCAGTAGAACTGAGATTAGTTTCCGGTCCGGGGGAATTTCCAACGGGAAATATGATTCGTTTTGAACCGGACAGTGATATCCGTATCATGGACGGGAAAGCGGCTATTGCTTTTCGCTCCTATTATGCGGGAACCTCTGTACTCGAAGCCACCTCTCCGGGACTGAAACCGGCACGTATAGAGATTGTTTTTCAGGGAAATGAGGCTTATAAAAAAGGGCTGACTCCTGAAGTGAAAGAGCGTTCTTATGTACGTTTTGTAAGAGAGAAGAAGGAGAAAGCGGTACAGGAGTTCGGTCGGAACAATCCTACTTTTTCCAGTAGCCATCACGAAAATCAAGTAGCGGGATTTGCTGCGGACGGTAATTTGCAAACCTATTGGCAGGCATCCAAAGATGATCCCGCTCCTTTTTGGATATTGGATACGGAGAAGGAGCTTGAATTGAAGAATATTCAGGTTCGATTTCCGAAGGAAAGCATCTATCGCTATGTCCTTGAAGTGTCGGGAGATAAAGTACATTGGACAGTCGTGTCAGACAAACAGGCTAATAGGAGAAAAGAGTCGCATATTGCTGTGGATTTTCCTGATGCCGGGGTTCGTGCACGCTTTGTACGTATCCGGTTTGTGAAGAAGTCACCGGCAGTTATTGCAGAGGTTACAGTAAGGGGAATTGTATGCGAATAAAATAAAATTGTTATAGTAATCGTTATATAGCTTATGTTATTGAGAAGAAATTTTATCAAGAGTATTTGTGTGCTTTTGCTTTTTGCCGGGCCGGTTGCGGGTGTTGAACAAAAGACAGAAACCGTTCCCATGCGACTATGGTATGACCGTCCCGCAACGAACTGGATGACCTCTGCCTTGCCTATTGGTAATGGAGAATTGGGAGCTTTGTTCTTTGGTGGTGTAGAGTCCGAGCAGATACTCTTTAACGAAAAGACTTTGTGGACAGGAAGTACTACCACCCGTGGGGCTTATCAGAAATTTGGTGATGTATGGATTCATTTTGATGGGCAGGAAGATGTCCGGGAATATCGTCGCGAACTTTCTTTGGATGAAGCTATAGGCAAAGTGAGTTATACGTCGGCTGGAACGCATTATTTACGGGAGTATTTCGCCAGTCGTCCCGATGAGGTAATTGTGCTCAGACTAAGTACACCGAAAGCCGGGAAGAAACTTAATTTTTCCGTCAGCCTTGCCGACGGACGTCCGGGCACCCGGCAAGAAATCACCAAAGATGGTATCCTGTTCCGTAGAAAACTGGATTTATTATCTTATGAAGCTCAATTAAAGGTCATTAATGAAGGTGGCACATTGGTGGCGGATAGCAATAAACTATGTGTGAATGCAGCCAATTCCGTCCTTATTCTATTGACAGCAGCGACCAATTATGATTTATCTTCTGCTACCTATGTGGGAGAAACTTCCGGACAACTGCATAAGCGCCTAACAGACCGGCTCGCACGGGCATCTGCAAAAGGTTATGATCAGCTGAAATCCACTCACCTGAATGATTATCAATCTCTTTTCAACCGCGTCCGGTTTGATTTGAGGACAGCAGCAAAGACAGGGGGAAAAATAGGAATGAAAACAGAAATCCCCTCTGTTCCCACGAATGAACTGGTACGCCTGCATAAAGAAGCTCTTTATTTGGATATGTTGTATTTTCAATATGGACGATACCTGATGATCGCTTCGTCTCGTGGAATGAATTTGCCGAATAATCTACAAGGGATATGGAATGGAGATAATGCTCCGCCCTGGGAATGTGATATTCATAGCAACATCAATATACAGATGAATTATTGGCCTGCTGAGGTCTGTAATCTTTCCGAATGTCACGAACCTTTCATCCGGTATATTGCCACTGAAGCTCTTCGCCCGGGTGGTAGCTGGCAACAATTAGCACGAAGTGAAGGACTCAGAGGATGGACTGTAAACACACAAAACAATATATTCGGCTACACGGATTGGAATATCAACCGTCCTGCGAATGCGTGGTACTGCATGCATCTGTGGAAGCATTATGCTTACACACAAGATATCAACTATCTGCGTTCTGTGGCCTATCCGGTCATGCGCAGTACCTGTGAATATTGGTTTGACAGGCTTCAATTAACGGCTGACGGTGTACTGCTTGCTCCGGCAGAGTGGTCGCCTGAACATGGACCTTGGGAAGATGGAGTGGCATATGCCCAACAACTAGTTTGGCAACTTTTCAGCGAAACCATGCAGGCTGTACGTGTCCTGCGAGGAGCAGGCATTCCGTTGGATGCAGATTTTGTAAGGAAGCTGTCGGAGAAGTTGAAACGCTTGGACAATGGTGTCACACTAGGTGCCTGGGGGCAAATACGTGAGTGGCGGGAAGATAGTCAGAAACTTGATACCTTGGGAAATCCCCATCGGCATCTCTCCCAATTGATAGCTCTTTATCCGGGTAATCAGATATCTTACTATAAAGACGCAAAATATGCAGATGCGGCAAAAAGAACGTTAGAATCACGTGGAGACTTGGGGACGGGGTGGAGCCGTGCCTGGAAAATCGCTGCCTGGGCACGCTTGCAGGATGGCGAACATGCTTACCGTTTGCTAAAATCTGCTCTTGACTTTTCTACACTTACAGTTATTAGCATGGATAACGACCAAGGCGGAGTTTATGAAAATCTTTTTGATTCGCATCCACCTTTCCAAATCGACGGTAATTTCGGAGCTACGGCAGGCATTGCCGAAATGTTACTGCAAAGTCATCAGGGATTTATCCACCTGTTGCCTGCCTTACCTTCTGTTTGGGCAAATGGCAGTGTGACGGGATTACGTGCGGAAGGAGACTTTACCTTTACAATGGAATGGAATGCCGGACGGCTAACACAATGTGCCGTTACTTCCGGTCATGGTGGAGAATGTCGGATATATTGCCCTGCTGCCCGTTGGTTGAAAGTCAAAAATAGCAAGGGAGAAAAAATTACGGTTTCTTCTATTGATAAAGATGTAATCTCCTTTTCTACTGTAAAAGGGGAGACTTATAACTTTTCCATATTGAAATAATAGTCTCTGCTACCCTCTTTGTTTCACCAGGCTTTGGAACAAAGAGGGTAGCAGAGACTATTTTCGTTTGTAGTAAACTACAACATAGGTTGTAATTGCTTTCTTTGTATCCAAATTGGGCAAGTTAAAATTCAACTCAAATTTAAAAAAATTTGCTCTTGATTCACCTCCATGATTAGTTTTTATGATTAATTGTCATGGTTGTTTTTTAGGGTTAAAATTACTCTTTTCTCAAATAGAATACTGATATCCAGTGCCCTTCATAAAACTTCTGACTAATTTTGCCTCTTTCGAATAAAAACAATATATTTGCCAGTAGTAATACCTTAAAAAACGAATTAGTGAGAAAAGTAATCCTTTTATTTCTGCTTTTTTTAAGCGTAGACACCGTCCGTACACAAGGACAGAACATCACTTTCAGCCATTTGACCACTGATGATGGACTTTCTCAGTTTTCTGTCAACAGCATGTATATTGATGAACAGGGAATTATATGGATCGGTACGCGCGAGGGACTAAACCGGTATAACGGTAATGATATCAAGAGTTTCAAACTTAAAAAGAACGACCCGAACAGTCTGTTCAGTAATACCGTACTACGCATCACCGGAAATAGAAATGGTAAAGTGTACCTGCTCTGTACCGATGGTGTGGCGGAATTCGATCTGGCGACTCAAAGGTTTAAAACATTGTTGCAGGGGAATGTAGACGCTATTTATTTTAATGAGAAGTTATATATCGGAAAGAGGGAGGAAGTCTTTGTATACAATGAAAGTACGGGCAACTTCGACCTTTTCTATCATCTCGCAGGCAAAAACATCACTCTATCCTGCCTGCACCTGGATAAAAACAAAAATCTGTGGATGGGAACTACCAGCAATGGTATATACTGCCTGTCGGAAGATAAAAGCCTTTCCCGGCCTGTCACAAAAGGCAATATAACCAGTATCTATGAGGATTCTTCCAACGAACTGTGGATAGGGAGTTGGGAAGAAGGACTTTACCGTGTAAAAACAGACGGCAACATTGAAAATCTTCGCCATAATCCGATGAATACGAACAGTCTATGCTCCAATTTTGTCAGAAGTTGCTGCGAAGATAACTCCGGGGATTTATGGATAGGAACATTCAACGGACTGAACCGATATGACAGAGAAACAGGTAAGTTTCACCTTTACACCGCCAATGGAAACAGTCCCGACGGGCTTACCCATTCTTCTATCTGGTGCATCGTAAAAGACGGGCAGGGAACAATCTGGCTGGGAACTTACTTCGGCGGAGTGAATTACTTCAATCCTGAATATGAAATCTATACCCGCTATAAAGTGGGAGACACGGAGAAAGCAGGTTTGAGCAGCCCGATTGTAGGCAGAATGACGGAGGACAAGGACGGTAATTTATGGATTTGTACCGAAGGCGGTGGTGTAAACGTATACGACCGGATCAATAATACATACCGTTGGTATCGCCATGAGGAAGGGAGAAACAGTATTTCGCACAATAATGTAAAAGCCATCTATTACGACCGTGCTAACGAGATCATGTGGATAGGTACCCATTTGGGAGGATTAAACAAGCTCGACCTGCGTACTAACCGTTTTACAGTCTACCGGATGAAGGCGGGAGATCCGACCTCGTTACCCTCGGATATTGTTCGCGACATTATACCGTATAAGGATAAGCTGGTAGTTGCCACACAGAAAGGTGTCTGCCTGTTCAGTCCGGCAACAGGTAGTTGTGAGCAGCTTTTTCAAGAAACAAAAGAAGGAAGAGGAATTGGCATGGTGGCCAGCCTTTGTATAGACAATGACGGTACCCTATGGGTTGCCGCCACCGGAGAGGGTGTTTACTCTTATCGGTTCGACACTGGCAAGCTGACCAATTATCCGCATAACCCTGCCAATCCGAACAGTCTCAGCAACAACAACATTAACAACATCATGCAGGATAGTAACGGCAACCTGTGGTTCTCCACTTCCGGCAGCGGGCTTGACCGTTACCGCAAGGAAAGCGATGATTTCGAGAACTTTGATATGCAGAAAGACGGTTTATCCAGTGACTGCATTTACGAGGTATTCGAATCATCGATACAAAAAGGACATCTGTTGTTGATTACTAACCAGGGATTTTCAGAATTTGACTATCCGAACCAGAAGTTCTATAATTATGGCACGGAAAACGGATTCCCGTTGACCGCCGTCAATGAGAATGCGCTGTTTGTGACACACGACGGAGAAGTGTTTTTGGGTGGTATCCAGGGAATGATTTCTTTCTGGGAGAAGAAACTGCATTTTTCTCCCAAATCTTACAACATACTTCTTTCCCGTTTGCTGGTCAACGGTAAGGAAGTAACCCCTGGAGATGAAACTGGGATTCTGGAACAGTCAATCTGCCATACACCGGAGATTAAATTGAGGGCGAACCAATCAATGTTCAGCATTGAGTACGCCACTTCCAACTTCATCCCCGCCAACAGGGACGAAATTCTTTATCGCCTGGAAGGCTTCTCCGACGAATGGAATCATACGTATCGCAAACAGACGCTTATCACTTATACGAATCTGAATCCGGGCAAGTACACACTTGTCATCAAATCACAGCGGGACGGGATCAAAGAAGCCAAACTGCTGATTATCGTCCTTCCGTCCTGGTATGAGACATGGTGGGCTTATCTGATTTATACCATCGTCACTATCAGCCTGTTGTGGTATCTTATCCAGAACTATAATTCAAGAATCAAACTCCGCGAGTCATTGAAGTACGAAAAGAAGCATATCGAAGACCTGGAAGCACTGAACCAGTCGAAACTCCGCTTCTTTACGAATATCTCGCACGAGTTCCGTACGCCGTTGACACTAATCGTCGGACAGGTGGAGACGTTGTTGCAGGTACAGACGTTCACACCCAATATATATAATAAGGTATTGGGAATCTACAAGAACAGTCTCCAGTTGCGGGAACTGATTACCGAGTTACTCGATTTCCGGAAGCAGGAACAGGGACACATGAAAATCAAAGTGAGCCGGCACAACCTGGTGAATTTCCTGTATGAGAATTATCTGCTCTTTCTCGAATACGCCAGCAGCAAGCAAATCAACTTCAAGTTCAATAAACAGAAAGACGATATTGAAGTGTGGTATGACCAAAAGCAGATGCAGAAAGTAATCAATAACCTGTTATCGAATGCATTAAAGCATACTAAAGCTGAGGATACTATCTCTATCAATGTATCGCAGGAGGAAGACTATGCCATAATCGAAATAAAAGACACCGGCTCGGGCATTGCCGCCGCGGAGATTGATAAGATATTCGACCGCTTCTACCAGACCGAGCACCTCAACTCGTTGAATACCGGAGCCGGTACAGGTATCGGGCTGGCACTGACGAAAGGTATCATTGAGCTTCACCAAGGCACCATCCGCGTAGAAAGCGAACCGGGCAAAGGAAGCAGCTTCATTATCACCCTCAAACTGGACAAAAAGCACTTCACGGAGGAACAGATAGCACAAGAAAGCACAGAATCAACGATCCGGCAAACGGAAACGATTGTTCCTTCAGTGGAGATAATACCTGATTCGGAATGGAAAGAGGAAGAAAATAAACGGATTGAAGGCGCCAAGATGCTGATAGTGGAAGATAATGAATCTATCAAGCAGATGTTGGCAGGTATCTTCGAAACGTTCTATCAAGTCAGTACCGCTTCGGACGGAGAAGAAGCTTTGGAAATGATACAAAAAGAGATGCCGAGCATTATACTGAGCGATGTCGTCATGCCTCGTATGTCCGGTACGGAACTTTGTAAACGGATCAAGACGGATTTCAACACTTGCCATATCCCGGTTGTGCTGTTGACTGCACGCACGGCCATAGAGCACAATATCGAAGGACTGAAGATCGGTGCGGACGATTATATCACTAAACCATTTAATACAAACCTGCTGATTTCGCGTTGTAATAACCTCGTGAACTCCCGCAGACTGCTGCAAGAGAAATTCAGTAAGCAGCCGCAGACTTTTGCACAAATGCTGGCTACCAATCCAATGGATAAAGAGATGCTCGACCGAGCAATGGATATTATCGAACGCCATTTGGATGATACTGATTTCAATGTCAACATCTTTGCCCGTGAAATGGGTATGGCCCGCACCAATCTGTTCACCAAACTGAAAGCGGTGACGGGACAAACGCCGAATGACTTTATTCTGAACATTCGTCTGAAGAAAGGGGCTGTCATGCTACGGAATAACCCCGAACTGAATATTACGGAGATTTCCGACCGGATTGGCTTCTCTTCTTCACGCTACTTTAGTAAGTGTTTCAAGGAGATTTATCATGTCAGCCCGTTGGCTTACCGCAAGGGAGAAGAGAAAGAAGAAGGAGACGGGGAAGAAACGGACAATTTGTATAATGGTGATAATAATTAATTTATGTATTCACCTACCACCTCCCCCTACGGGTACTCCTCCTTCCCGAAGGAGGAGAATTAAAGATACTGCCGATTCGCTCTTGCAGCCATAAAACAGGGCCTTTTGTGCCACAAGTGTGCCACCCTATTGGCACGCTTGTGCCAACGCACTGGCACAGTTGTGCCAAAGGCTTGGCAGGGTCGTGCCAATACGTTGGCACAAGGTCAGCAAGATAACTTCGAAAAACAAGCAAGGTTATTAAGGAGAACAAGCATAGAATCTTCACACTTCACATCACAGAGTAAAGCCTTTCGTGTACTATTTTGTACTTCACTTGTACATTCCTGCTCCTTCTTTTCCTTTCAATCATTTACCTTTGCTTCCAATAATTCATCCCTTAAAAATCAACTTCATGAGAAACGTATCACGTATACTTCCGCTATTGCCCGGCATCGCAATGTTGTCAGGATGTAATAATGCCGCTCAAAAGAGTAACGGACAAAACGACCAGAAGCCTAACATTATTTACATATTCGCCGATGATCTTGGTATCGGTGATTTGAGTTGCTACGGAGCAACCAAAGTGAGCACACCCAATATCGACCGTCTGGCCGGACAAGGCGTGCAATTCACGAATGCTTACGCAACTTCCGCCACCAGCACTCCTTCCCGTTTCGGGCTCCTCACGGGTATGTATCCCTGGCGTCAAAAGAACACAGGTATCGCTCCCGGCAACTCGGAACTTATCATTGATACTGCCTGTGTCACTATGGCGGATATGCTGAAAGATGCAGGATACGCCACCGGTACCGTTGGCAAGTGGCATTTGGGACTGGGACCGAAAGGAGGGACAGATTTCAACAAACAGATCACTCCGAATGCACAAAGTATCGGCTTCGATTATGAATTTATCATTCCGGCAACCGTAGACCGTGTGCCATGCGTGTTTGTGGAGAACGGCCGCGTAGTGGGTCTCGATCCTAATGACCCAATCACCGTCAACTATGAGCATAAAGTAGGCGACTGGCCCACCGGAGAAGAAAATCCGGAACTCGTAACGTTAAAACCCAGCCAAGGGCATAACAATACCATTATCAACGGTATCCCCCGCATCGGTTGGATGACAGGCGGCAAGTCCGCTCTCTGGAAAGACGAGGATATAGCCGACATCATCACCCATAAAGCGAAGAAGTTCATCACTTCCCATAAAGAAGAACCTTTCTTCTTGTATATGGGTACGCAGGATGTACACGTGCCACGTATCCCCCACCCGCGTTTTGCAGGAAAAAGCGGACTCGGCACCCGTGGTGACGTTATCCTCCAACTGGACTGGACCATCGGTGAAATTATGAACACGTTGGATAGCCTCAACATCGCCGACAATACCATTCTGGTCTTTACCAGCGACAACGGTCCCGTCATCGACGACGGCTATCAGGACCATGCCTACGAGCTTCTCAACGGTCATACCCCAATGGGAATCTACCGGGGAGGGAAATACAGCGCTTATGAAGCGGGCACACGTATCCCGTTCATTGTCCGCTGGCCTGCCAAAGTAAAACCGAGCAAGCAACAGTCTCTTTTCTCACAGATTGATGTATACGCCTCACTCGCCTCACTGCTGAATCAGCCTTTGCGCAAAGGTGCAGCCCCCGACAGCCAGGAACACCTGAACACGTTCTTAGGCAGGAACAATACCGGTCGCGAATACATCGTCCAACAGAATCTTAATAATACGCTTGCCATTGTAAAAGGGCAGTGGAAATATATCGAGCCCAGCGATGCTCCCGCCATTGAGTTCTGGACGAAAATGGAACTTGGCAACGACCAACAGCCTCAGCTCTACGATTTATCGTCCGATCCTTCGGAGAAAACGAATGTGGCGAAACAGCATCCTGACATCGTAAAAGAATTAGCTGAATTATTGGAATCTGTAAAAGAGAAATAAATATACCGGAATAACAGAATTGTATGATTTTATACCAATCCTGAATCATTCTATCCACAGGAGAGAGCGTAAATTGCATACATTTGTAACAGAGAAACGATAAAGTCACATTACAACCAAAGTAATATACTGCACAATTCTTCTAACCTTTATCAACAGATTTATATAAAAATCAGACTTTGATCAATTTACCCCCAAAAGAGAGAGGCCCTTCAAGCCCCTCTCTTTCTTTAGTTGATATTTCTCGTATCCTCTTATTTCAATGCCTTCAACCAGGCAGGCACAAAGCCCAGGCGTTTCTCCAGCTGTGCTTCGTAAAGAGACTGCGGCTCTACCGGAGTTCCATTACTTTCGTCCAGTTTTACTTGCTCCTGCACAAAATTCAACGGTTCGCCATGAAAACCGACAATAACGGGCGGAAGGAACTTCCAACCTTTAAAGCCGATACGCCACCAGTCGAATACACCGGCAGGAGCCGAATTACCGCTTGCTGTGCGCGATCTTTCCGAATACATATTCCAAATAGTGAGGTCATCGAGGTGATTGGGAAGTTGGTTGTAATCACCTCCCTGACGAGACTGCATGAATCCACCCGTACAATTATCAATCAGCGTAGCACGCGGCTGCGTGGCATGAGACTCAAAGCAGGCATCCAATCCCCAATGTACCCGCCAAATGACAGCACCCATACTCGGTTTTGAGACTCCGCAAGCATGATATTGTCCTGCCCCCTGCTGTATGACGCCTCTATTATCTATTAGAGGTCCGTTGGTACGGTCGGTCACTTTGCCGATAAACACCCGCGACGACCCTTGCGACCGAATGGCGGCATGGCCACGATTACCGTCTATCTTAATATCGTAGGCGGACACGTTAGCGGAAGACGTAATCGAGTTGGCCTCACTAACACTTATAAAGTTCACCCGGCGCATCCACGAGTTTGTCAGGCGTGTCATCTTTATCGGTTTATAAGCACCGTCATGCGCCCAGTTTCTGTGATGCTGAAAATCATCGGTGGCATGTCCTACGAAAGTCACGTCTTCTATACCGACTTCCTCATAATGCGGATATTTGTGGATCGCCCAACCCCAACGAGAATCAACTTCGTGCATTATAGGTTCTTTAAAAGTGATTACATTCCCGCTTTTTGCCACAATTTGGTGGAAGTCCTGCACCTGCACACCTACATTTATAATATTCTCCATTGTCGGCTCGGGTGCATAGGGAGACAACTCGTTGCGTACCAGTTCCGGGTCATTATTCTGTAAATACAGGCATACCCAGTCACCTTTACTCAGCGAGGCCGCATCGGATACTTCCACGCTAAAAGTACCTTTAGCTGCGTTACCCGTGATATCACAGAGTTTCGACAACCCGGAGTTATGTTTAATATCAATCATTACCGGCGACGAATACATGGTAGTAATATCATCCGGCAAGTTCGGAGTATCCATTATCAGCTTTGTTCTTCCTGCGCCATCTCCCTTAATTACAAAATGGCCTGCGAATATATAGATACTGGAACTTTTATTATTTCCTTTACTATCCAAAGAATATGCTTCATCACCTTCCTTTCCCAATACCGGCTTGCCCGGCTCTATTGTATTGTCATCGTCATTATGCAATACGTATTCTCCTTCCGGGAAATAAATGACAATCCGGGCATTTGCATTGTTGTAATTCTTACCGTCCTTACGGGTCATGTTATTCTCCTGCAATATGCTTATCAAGGCTTCACGGGCAGTCATACCACGGGTTTCCATACGTTCTTTCACATTGAAAACTTTATATCCTAATGAGAAAGCCTCCGGAGGTGTCACTTCTCCATGTTTATATCCGGCATACGAATAATCCAACAATACATTGTCATCACTATTCATCAGGAACTTTTTCCACGCTTGTGCTGTGCCGTTATTGCGGGTATCCAGTTTAAGCACACTCACGCTTGTACGGGATTCCAAAGTGATTGTATTCGTCTGTTCATCTAAAACAGCCGAACGGTAAAGAGAGAAATCAACAGCCGTTTTTCCTTCCAATGACGGAGCCGGAGTGTCACTCAAACGTTGCCACTGATAGCCATTGTAAGAAACTTGCCAACAGCCGTCCTCCCCCAATGCAATTTGAGGAGTAAGAATGCCTTTTCCTGTCTTGTTTAAAGCAGGAGCCGGATTGCCATGCGTATCTGTCAGCATGCGTGAAGTACCTTCCAATTGATAATTCCAGTAACCTTCTTTATCAATTCCAAGAAGGGGAATATCTTTATCGTCGGCAGTTTGAATATAAACATCCGCTATCTGTCGGTTACTCAATTGAAGTTTGTAGTTACCCTTCTCGTCAGAGGTGTAGTCTACAATCTCGGCTTTGCCATTCATCATGGCCTGATAAGCCGCAATATTAGTATTGTATTGCGCAGTGAGTTCTGTTAATTGTTCCGGTTGCTCGGGAATAGTTGGGTTATTTATTGCTTCATCGTCCGAACAGGAAGTGAAAACTATGACAGCAACCATCATACAAGTTGTCGCTATACTATGTAAATCAAGTTTCATGTTTTTCATATTTCTAAAGTCTAATAATGTTATAAAGGCGAAGAATCCGTTAAACCCAATATTAGCATTAATAGATTCTTCGCCTTTATCAAACTTAATTGCAGCAACTATTCGATAACTGCACCTATACCTTGATATTCCGGTTTAAGAGTATATTTTCCTTCAATGTCAACCAACGTTTCAAAAGGAGTCTCTTTTTCTATGGTTATTACATTATCCTTAAAACCTACCGGCGCGGTTCTAAAATACTGCCAAGTCATCTGAGTATTTTCAAGAGAGGTAAATATTCTATTATTAGAAAAGTCTGTTTCATTGAAAGTAGCTGCACCAATCATTAAAGTAGATAACATTGGGAAAGTCCCACTAGCTGCACAATCCGTATCATACCAGAATAGATTATTTTTCATCGTCCATCCTTCTTCAGCGGTTACTTTAAAAAAGCCGGAGCTATTTCCATGATTACTTAGAATATTAATAACCGTGTTATTTTCAATACTCACATTATCAGAGAACTTTGCATTCGTTCCTTTCAGTAATGCCACAAATAGAACAGAGCGATCCTGTGTAGAGCAATAGAAAACATTATTATGAATCATTATATCTCCATAATTCCCATTATTAAAATTCAAGAAATTAATAACTTTAGTAGTTGCCGATGGAGCCGGCACTGCAATATAACAAGATTCAACCAACAATTTTGATATACCTGACGATGCATTATTAAAATAAGAGAACATCTTGTCCGCCATCATCTCAATCTTACAATGATCTAAATACAGTCTTTCTATTACATCTTTACTTGAACTAGGAAAGTTAAACCAATAATTTGCGGTTAACTCATCAGGAGATAAAGTAATCTCCTTACATAACATTCCAATTTTCGACTCCACATTTTCCAAAGAGACAATCCCTTTGGTCATTACTTTTGAAGAATAATTACTATTCTTTTTCTCTCCTATCAGAATCAGGTCACTCACTGCACCAGTCCAATAAGCCGTAGCACCTTCGGCAATAAAGTAAATACCGCTTTCGGAGATTGATTCACCTTCTTTTACCAATACTCCATTCGGGTTATCATATTTATTAAGTACTACATCACCGATCCTGATATCAAATCCAGCCTGATATTCAGCCCAGTAACTATCACTGGAAGTTTTTGCCTTTATCTGATCTGTTGCTGAATTTACTCCATGAGTCACTTCTACAATAATCGTACACTCGCTCGGAGTTGCAGGAGGTGTCACAGTCACTGTTACTTCCGTTGTTCCAGCCACATATTCCGACAGTTTTGCATTCCAATCAGCAGGTGCTTTTACTCTTACTAAATCACCTTCAGCCAAATTTACTTTCACAGTAAAGGAAGACGCACCTCCTCCGGCTACCAACCAAAGATCATCTGTTACACCTTCGGGAACATTAATTGCACATTCCAATCCTTTCACAATAGGAATCAGATACTCCTTTCCGCCAAAAGTAACTTTAAAATTATCTCCGTCAACAGTTGCGTTGCTGATAGGATTCGAACCTGTATTTATACCTTCAGCCAGACCGTTTTCCAATACTTTCCAGGTTGAACCGTTGTCATAACTCACATACCAATACTTTTTATCTCCATCGGCCGGATTGGGTGCAATCTTAAATTCGGGAGTAATGGTAGCATCTTCCCCATTCTCCGCTTGAGCACGCCAGCCTGTATCTGTACCGCCAATAAACCAATTACCATTTGCACCGATCTCAATAGAAGGATAGTTGCCTCCGGTCACTCCCGGAGTCAAAGTCAATGTTTCGCCATTGCTTAAGGTCAAGGTATAAGTATCACCATTGATAGAGTAATCGGTAATAGTCTTGTTGCCGTCCAACAGCACACGGATAATGTTCATCTCATCGTTCAACTGCTGTACCTGTGCCTCAACATTCGTCACACGATCTTTCAAGGCATCAATGTCTCTTTCCAAATCGTCTGTATTACATGACACAAAAGCCAATGCAAACAAACTGAATAATATGAATGATTTATAGTATTTCATAATGATTTCTTCGCTTAATTATTAATTCAACTTATTCAGCAACCGTCACCTCTAATGATTTAATCAGACGATATCCTTCCTTAGAGAATATCTGGAAATAAACAGTATATTTGCCGGAAGCCAGTCCTTTTGTTTTAATCGTCAGATTATCGGAAGCGTCATCAGTCAAGACTACCTGTACAGGTGTGGGATCTATAATCACTCTGGCTACATTCGTCTGTTTTGCCGTCAATACCGCTGAACCTCCCTTCGCTACATTTACAGAAGTAATATTCGATGAATCACCTTGAGAGAAAGTCATATCCAACCCTCCCAATAAAGGGATCTCGGTTTTCGAGCCGTCTGTAAATTCAAAGGTCACGATATTACCGTTCACCGTTACATCGGCAAATATACCTCCCGGAATCTCTCCAATATTGGCAATGTTGTAACGCCCGTCTATACGTTGAGGTTCTCCACCGCCAACGGCATAACACCAGTAACCGTCCGCATCAATCGAGATGGTTGGAGTTTGTCCGTCGGAACCGTCTACGGGAACAGCAGGACAAGGATTGCCTTCTTTATCTTTCAATTCAACGGTTCTACCGTCAAGGGTATATGTCCAATTTCCGGCTTCATTAATGCCAAGTGTAGGAATATCTCCCGCAGGCTGTCCGCCATAAACAACCAATTCCGTACCGTCACTCAGTGAAAGTGTATAGTTACCCTTCTCATCCATTGTATATCCGGTTACAAGAACAAGTCCTTTCACTGCATCTTGGAAAGATTTGATGCTCGTATTCAAATTTTCGAGATCATCTGTCAAAGCATCCAAACGAGCATTCAGATCGTCGATGTCTTTACGTATATCATCCTTATCATCACAGGAGGTAAAGGTAATGACAGGCAATAAGCAAACTAATAGTATCAATATCTTTTTCATAATTCTTAGTTTTAGCGTTGTGCACCATATTGAGTGTAACCTTCTTTGGGAATGAATGTCCCTGTAGATTTGTTAAAAGTAGCCGGATCAGTGGTATCATAAAGATCAACATCATTACTTGTAAAACCAACTGAAGTATCACCTATCTTATTTTGGAAAACATTCAGATTCAATCCGGTTTCAAAAAGATAAGCATAATTGTTCTCGGCTATTGTTACCTTAGATTCTGCCGCAGATGCCACTCTTATAAGGAATGCCGGATATTCACGATAAGTAAAATAATAAATGTTCTTATTGACTGTGATATCACCAATTTTCGAAGGATAAACAATAGCGGAAGTTTTCCCATTTGAATACCCTGATTCAATATCAATAAAGGTATTGGAAGTTAATGTTAGTTTATTCACACTATAACTTGGCCCTTGGAACACCTTAAAATTCTCCACGTTAGAAGTGGCTTCCGGAACTCCTGAATAATATACAATATTATTTTCAAATCGAAGTTCATTACAGTTCATATTAGTAACCAAGTACAAATTAGTTCCAGTATTTTCAACCTTTATATTAGTATCAGTCATTCCAAAATAACCAATACTAGCCTCATCTTTCACCTCCGGCATAGCAAAACCCGATCCAAATAATAAGCCGCTTATTGTACACCGGTCGATTATAATACTAGCTTCCTTAGATTGAACACGTACAGGATAAGTTGCTGTTGCTGTATACTTTATATTTGTATTTTTACAAATCAAAGCATTACCAAGATAAATAGACTTATCTATGTTCAGGTTTATTGAAGTAACCTCATCTGAATTAGGAATAATAATTAGATTTTCCACAACTGAGGTTCCTTGGTTATATGTCAATGTCAAATCGTTTGCAGACACGAAATAAACACCACCGGCTATCGCCCCATTAGTAGTAATCTCTTGTGCTTCACCATACTTTTCTTTTGTAATCTCCAGCCCGCCTACAATAACAGCCTGTCCTTCATTATACATATCCAGATTAGAAGCAAGTCCTTTCGGATTCTTCACTTTTATCTTGTCAACTGCCCAGAACAAGCCTTCCTGTACCTGAACAGTTACATCGGCAGTATTATCCGCCGCGGCTCTCGTTAACGTTTTATTCTCAGCAGCCGGAGCAAAGATCAACAACTGATAATTATTTCCTTTTTCATCGGCAACATCCAGTTTGTTCAAAGTAGCTCTCCAACCTTGCGGATAAGTAACCTGCGGATTCTCACCTTCAATCTTAGCAGGAATCACCACTCTTTCTCCTTTATTGATAATCAGGAAGTCCTCATCATCAAATGCAAGACCTGTTCTATCAATAGCACAAACCAAAGTTGCCACGATAGGAAGTGTATGCACAGTCCCATCTTTAAGAGTCACAACAAAGTTGCTACCGTCTACTTTGGCAGATTCAAAGATCTGGTCGCCTAAAGAACTGCCACCGGCAATCCCCTCTCCACCGGGAACATTCGCCCACTCACCGTCACCGAAACGTATCTGCCAATTTCCATTCTGTACACGAAATTCGGGATATCCCTCCCCATTCTTACCGTTCTCTCCTACGGCTACTACGCCGGTAGAAATACCGTTGATATACCATTTCCCATCATCTCCTATCGTAATCTCCGGTTCGTTGACTGTTCCTTCCTTACCGATAGTCAATGTCAGTTGGGTATTATCACTTAAAGTTATGACATATTTCGCAGCAACCCCATTCTCTTTAACAGTCTCCACTTTACTGACTGTCTTATTCTGAGGATCAAGGATGTAGCCGATCACAGCCAGATTATCATTCAACAGTTTCACCTGCTGCTCGATAAGCGTCACCCTATCTTTCAGGTCGTTTACATCGTCTTTCAGGTCGTCTATAGTACACCCCGCAACCGCAAAGCCCATGATAACGAAAAGTATATGCGATTTTATGTACTTCATAATCTATTAGTATTTAAAGTTATTCTGTTACATTGATTATCAATTCACAAGTCTTGGACGCCACATGTGAATAATTTGCGTTATTCATCAGAAACGTAGCAGTATATGTACCCACCTGATTATAAGTATAAGAGTAAGACTCCAGATCCAGAGAAATGTCTTTTACCTTCACTCCCGAATCCGGTTCGGGACATTCTGCCAGATTCAGATAATCGGAAACAAGCCAATTATACTTCCAAGGATTATTGGCAGCCGTACCGTTAATAGTAAATCCGCCGCTTTTTATACTACTCAAGTTCCACATGCCAGTCACTCCCGTTGAAACAGAACCATATTCAAGATCTTTAGGCATATTTTCCGGAGCCTGTTCTTCATACTTCGTCTTATTCTTCATGTTCAATGGAGTAAAGCCGAAAGAACTTGCATAAGTAGTAGTGACACGTCCGTTCTTCCATTTGGTTTCCACACACATATTCAGAATATTGAATGTAGACTGAACAATAGTAGCCTCCGGATCTTCCGGATTATTGGCACTTATTGCTTCTTTCTGATCTCTGTTCAGCACTAAAGCCAGCGTCAGTTTCTTGCCAATATATTCTTTGACCGATTTACTGAAACTCAAAGCTCCGGCTGCACTGGTCACAGGTGCTTGCGGCAGTTGCGCACGTGTGATAAGTTCCTTCCAGGGAGTATTCTTCTCCACAAGTACAGAATCAGCCTCGAAATTATTCTTGCTCATTCCCGGGAAAAAGATCGTATTTCCCGGATTATCAGGATCTTCTTCTTCCGCCAAATACAACACATCAAACTGGTCTTTGCATGAATTGGCTACCCCGTATTGAGCCCAAATCGAAAACTTAAAGTCGCATGACACAATATCTTCTACCGAAATCTCCTTCCGGTCACGATAAATATACTGATGACCGATTTCGCCACTGAAGAAAGAAATGTAATCAGGATCACCGTGAAAGAGAAACTCGACAGGAGTCCCCTTCTTTACAGTCAGGATGTTGCCTTCGTACCGTACATTCTCATTGGTAGCCACAGTTACACTGACATCAGTCAGATCCCGGTCCAACTCTTTTTCGCATGAAGCAAACAAGAGAGTTCCCAGAGTTAGTATTAAGAATTTATATGTTTTCATCGTTGTATTCTCTTCAAAAATTATTAATTGGATTAAAGCGGATTACCAACCGGGGTTATTGCCCGTAATCAGTTTGTTGACAGCTTTCTCGGCATCCGGAATCGGGAAGTACTGATAAGCGGAAGATACCCGGAAGAAAGGTGCAGCCTGCCCTCCCTGAGTCCAGTTGTTTCCACTCTGTGCCAGCACTGCCTGCTCGTTCATCTTATCTACAAAGTCTCCCCAACGAATCAGGTCGAAACGACGGAGATATTCAAAACAAAGCTCCATTGCACGCTCATCCTTTATAATAGTAAGAAAGTCCTCACCTGAAGTAATCTGACCTGTAAGATCTGAGATTCCGGCACGGTCACGTACCTCTTTCAGGCATTCTTCGGCCAAGGGCGTCGGGGCACCGTTATATTCATTCTCCGCTTCCGCAATCATCAGCAACACATCCGAGTAACGAAGTATAGGGAAATTGATAGAAGTACGGTTCTTGTCCTTCTTTGCAGCAGGCTCATATTCCCGGCGGAACTTGGCACAACACAAATCTTTCCTTTCCTTACCGGCAGCAACCGCTTTTTTGTAAACATCTCCAATCTGCTCCACCTTACTGTTATATTCTTCACCCTCATTGGCTCCCTCATAATTATACGATCTGTCTCCGTACCAGCCGGCACCTTTCACCAGATCATACAACGCCTTGTTTTCAAAAGTTCTTCCTACAATTCCCAAGTCAGTACGGTCCGCAATTCTACGATATGTAAAAGGGGCAATGTTCCAGGTGAAACGTTCATTATCACCATTCGCCACATACAAATCATAAAGTTTCGGAGTTGCCCAAATAAAGCCATAAGAATATCCCGGGTCAGCCTTGCCTACAACATTAGATAAAGAAGAAAAGTCCGAACACTGAAGCCCGATCGTATTTCCGATACGGCCTTCCGAACGCACGTCTCCCGTTCCGTCTCCGGCAAACTCAACTTCCCAGATACTTTCATTGGCAGTCGTATTGTATTTGTCGGAACACATATCAATAAACGGGTCCCAGTAATTAGCGGCAAGCGTATGCCCCTGTGTCCGCACTTTCTGGCCGAAATAGCTGGCACGCTCGAAATACGACTTGTTTTCCGCATCGGCCGGTTTACCGTCGCGCTTATGTTCACCGGCCCAGAATAAATAGACACGTGCCAACATACCCCATGCCGTCGACTTGGAGATACGTCCCGGCTTATAGCTTAACTCTCTGGCAGAGAGCAGCCCTCCGGTTTCTTCATCGGCAGCCTCTTCCATTTCTTTCACGATAAACTTATAAATCACGTTCTTATCCGTACGTGCTATATCCTTATTAGTCACCGTTCCGGACGAATAGGTAGACTCCGTCTTGAACGGCACATCTCCCCAGCACTGCACCAACGTAAAGTAATAAAACGCACGTAAGAAACGAGCTTCCGATTTGTATTGCAAACGGCTCTTATCACTCATTCCGGGGACATTGTCTATCTGTTCCAGAAACATATTGGCACGCTCGATGCCGTTATACAAATTGAGCCAGAGGTTGGTAACCGCCGCATCACTGGTGGTAGTGTTATTACAAATCAATCCTGTATTGGAAATACGTCCGGTAGACCCTCCATAAAACTCCAGGTCGTCACCGCCTGCAAGAACCATGTAATCACCTCCGTAGAAAGTTGACTGTCCTAAGTTCGAATAGATACCGGTCAGGAATGATTGTGCTTCCGCCTCATTCTGGAAATAGTTTTCCGGTACTATTTTATATGGTTCCTTCTCCAAAAAGTCACATGACGCTAGCGTACATGTAGCCAACAAAGAAAGGAATGCTATTTTTATCTTTTTCATATCTTCTCTATTTTTATATGATTTCAACTAAATACTAAAACCCAAGATTAATTCCGAAGTTGACAGCATAAGCCCTCGGATAAGCGGAATAGTCAAGTCCCGGTGTCAGGGCACTGTTACGGATAGACACTTCAGGATCATAGCCGGAATAGCCGGATATTGTCCAGAGATTCTGTCCTGCTACGTAAACACGGGCAGTAGAGATTCCCCATTTCCTAAGCGCTTTCTTCGGCAAAGTATAACCCAGCGTCAATGTCTTCAGACGCAGGAAAGAACCATCTTCGATCACACGTGAAGATACAACCTTGTTGGAACTTGAGTTCTTGGCTACCGGTATATTGCTTGTCGGGTTTTCCGGTGTCCAACGGTCGGCATAAGTCGCATACTGGTTCAGGTTACGTGAATTGTTGACGTTTTCAAAGAACAAGCGGTTCGCATTCAACACATCATTTCCGTAAGACCATTGGAAGAAGATACTCAAATCAAATCCTTTATATTCAAAATCATTCGTGAAACCACCTGTATGGATAGGCAAGCCACGTCCGATCATCGTGCGGTCGTTCGTGTCGATTATACCGTCGCCATTCAGGTCTTTATATTTAGGCATACCCGGCTGAGTGTTGTTCTCGCTGGAGAAGTAAGGAACTCCCGGACGCAACACATACGTATCACCGGACTTATAAAAATCTTCGTATTTGTAAGTACCTTCATACATATAGCCGTACATCATACCCATTGAATAGCCTTTCTTCGCAATGTAAGTAGGCTGTGAATTGTACGTCTGGTCGAAATAAGCGGAGGTCAACAAGGAAGTCTGATTCTCCGCCAACTCCAATACCTTATTCTTATTAAAGGCAATATTGAAATTTGTGCTCCAACGGAAACCGTTTCTATTTATATTTATTGTATTCAGGGTAAATTCCAAACCGGAGTTACGCACTTTACCTACATTCTTCATTGCGCTATAATAACCGGTAGAATAAGGCAAGCTTGCATCAAGAAGCAGATCGCGGGTCGTTTTCATGTACCAGTCTACATTAATGCCAATTCGTTCGTCAAAGAAGCCCAGGTCAAGACCGACGTTCCACTGTTCCGTCGTTTCCCACTTCAAATCTTTATTCGCTAGCGAGATAGGTACCATACCGATGCTGTTCTGATTGTTCTCGAACGGATAAACTCCCGAAGGAAGATTGTTCGATGCCGCTTTCGCCATTTTCAACAAAGCATAGGCTTCATATTCACCTACACGGTTGTTACCAGTCAACCCCCAACTGGCACGCAACTTACCATTGGAAAGAATGGACTTATATTCCTTCATGAAGTCTTCTTCGCTGAAGTTCCACGCCAGAGAAGCCGAAGGGAATAACCCATACCGATTCTTTTTGGCAAACTTGGAAGAACCGTCGACACGGAAAGAAGCCGTTGCATAGTACTTTGACATATAATTATAGTTCACACGTCCGAGATAAGACATCATAGACCATGAGGACTTTTCAGAGCTTGTCGTACTTGGGATACCTTCGCTCATGCCGGCCATGCCCAAAGATTCATTGGGGATATTGGTGGTCTTGAAAGAATAGTATTCATAGTCGGAATTCTGCAAAGTAATACCAAGCAACGAATTAAAGAAATGCTTCTTATTAATGTTAACCTGATAGGTCAATACATTTTCGTTCAACCAGGTCAGACGTTGCTGGCGGACTACTTGTGCATTCACCTTATCCGTTGAGATCGGGCTACCATAACGGGTCTTTGAGTTATTAAACGTATCATTGCTACGGGCATCGTACGTGTAACCGCCGGATACCTTCAGCTTCAATCCCTTGATAAATTCATATTCTACAAAACCGTTCAACTGAAGGTTATTCGTATAGTTCTTACGATATTCGTTCTTCAATGACATAATCGGGTTGAAACGATAGTCATTAGTCGGTTCTACTGATGAATCCAGCGCATTGTCCATTAAGGTGCTCAACGGAACATCCGGTTCGGTAACAGGGCGGTAACCCCATACACTATAAAATAAGTTATTCATACCGCTGGATGAATATAAAGAGGTAGAGCTACCGGTCTGAATGGCACGTGCATAGTTGGCAGTTACACTCATATTCAGTTTGCCACGGCGGACAACGGTATTCATACGAGTCTGGAAACGTTTGTAGTTGGAGTTGAGCACGATACCGTCCTGATCGAAATAAGAAGCCGACGCATTGTAACGTACCCCTTCCGTTCCGCCCATCAGGCTGACGTTATGGCTTTGCTGCCAAGCTGTGCGGAAAATCTCGTCCTGCCAGTCATACTGCGGAACACCCCGGTAATCTTCCACCGTCCACTGCTTGCCTTCATGTTCAATCAGATAGTTCTTTTGGGTATCTGCCGGAAACAGTTCATTCTGCAACTTCACAAACTCATACGCATCCAGCATTGGAATTGTATTGGTGACCTGCTGAAATCCGAAACTTCCGTCATACTTGAGTTGAGGTTTTCCAACCTTTCCTTTCTTGGTCGTGATAATAACGACACCGTTAGCACCACGGGCACCATAAATGGCAGTGGCCGAAGCATCTTTCAACACTTCAACGGATTCAGCGTCGGAAGGGTTAATGGTAGCCGCAATAGCAGGATCTTCTACCGGAAACCCGTCAATAACATATAAAGGTGAATTATCCTGGGTCAGAGAGTTGTTACCACGGATAACGATATTCATCGTTCCGCCCGGCATACCCTCGCCCGAACTTACGTTTACTCCGGCAATACGTCCACCCAAAGTCTGGTCGAATGAAGAAGCAGGCGTTTTCAGCAAATCTTCCATATTTACTTTCGCCACTGCACCGGTCAGGTCTTTCTTCTTCACCTCCTGATAGCCTACGATAACGACTTCGTCCAATGTCTTCGTATCTTCCTTCAAGATGATAGACATGGGCTTGGCCGTCTCGACCGGCAATTCCTGGGTTACATAACCGATAAAAGAGACTATAAGAATAGACTTCTTATTAGGAGTATTCAACGAGAACTTACCATCAAGATCTGTTATCGTACCCTGAGTACCGCCCTTGATCTGAATACTGGCACCTGGGACCGACTCCCCGGTTTGATCAACGACTGTACCCCGTACAAGTACTTGGGCTACTGCCACAGAGAAAGAAAATAAGGTTAACAGCATCATACTGAAGCCTCTCTTCCATGAAAAATTTGTTCGGAATCCGGTTTGCATACTATTAGTTTTACATTTTTAATTAGATTTGTCAATGCGCAAAATTAAGTACTGATACCCTAATTTACAGGCCAAAATTATTCAATTATGATACAAAAACATACATATACCAAAGTATATTCGATGTATCTTTGCACAAAAATAACGTAATGCAAGACATTCTATCCATTCACTTCGCTCCATTGCAAGGCTATACGGAGGCTTTTTACCGTAATGCACACGCTGCCTGTTTCGGTGGCATAGACAGTTATTATACTCCGTTCGTACGACTGGAAAAAGACGGTTTCCGGAATAAAGATGTCCGTGAGATCGCTCCGGAAAGTAATCAGGTGCCTCATTTAGTTCCTCAACTCATAGCTCCGTCCATAGAAAAGGCGGAGACAATCTTATCCCTTTTTATAGAAAAAGGATATAAGGAGGCGGATATTAATCTGGGCTGCCCGTTTCCGCTTCTGGCTAAACGGCACAACGGTTCCGGCATTCTGCCTTATCCGGACGAAGTGAAAACATTATTGGGACTGACTCTGAAATATCCGCAAATCAGTTTTTCCGTAAAGATGAGACTGGGCTGGGAGAATCCCGACGAATGCCTGCAACTCGCTCCTATATTAAATGACCTGCCGCTACGCCACATCACGATGCATCCCCGTCTGGGAAAACAGCAATATAAAGGAAGTGTAGACCTCAATGGGTTCGACGCTTTCCTGAATGTCTGCCAACATCCGCTCATATATAATGGCGACATTAATTGTCCGGATGACGTTCACCGCATCCGGCAACAATTCCCCGCATTGGCAGGAGTGATGATCGGACGCGGACTGCTCGCAAACCCGGCATTAGCTTTGGAGTATAAGGAAAACCGTACGCTGACACCCGACGAGATGAAAGAGAAACTGCATATCATGCATACTTCCGTCTACAATCAGTACGCCGCACAACTGGAAGGAGGCGACGGGCAGCTTCTGAACAAGATGAAAACGTTTTGGGAATATCTCGCACCGAATGCGGACAGAAAACTAATGAAAGCAATCCATAAAAGCACAAGCCTCAGCAAATATAATCAGGCTATCCAAGCCTTTTTTAGCCAACGATAAACTGATTACCAGTTATTTTGTGTAATTTTGCGCCCGTTTATAAACAAGCACATTATGAAAAAATACATTTTAATCTCGCTTTGCCTGCTAACGGCCGCAGGCAGCTTCGCACAGAACAAGGATTTCAAGTTTAAATTCTATGGGCAGATCCGTACCGACTTCTATTATAATAGTCGTGCTAACGAAGAAACCGTAGACGGATTATTTTATATGTACCCCAAAGATAAGGTACGCGATGAGGACGGAAACGACTTGAACTCAACGCCGAACAGCAACTTTTATACCTTGTATTCACGCTTGGGCGTAGATGTGGCCGGTCCGAAACTGGGAACCGCCAAAACTTCCGCCAAAGTAGAAATTGATTTTCGCGGTACAGGTACCTCATACTCGGTAATCCGCCTCCGCCATGCTTATTTGAATCTGGATTGGGGCAAGTCCGCCTTATTGCTGGGACAGACATGGCATCCGCTGTTCGGAAATGTCTCCCCTCAGATTCTGAACCTTTCCGTGGGAGCGCCTTTCCAACCGTTCAGCCGTGCGCCGCAAATCCGCTATCGCTACACTGAAAAGAACTTCCAACTTACGGGAGCTGCCATATGGCAGTCGCAATATCTGTCGCAAGGTCCTGCCGGAAAGAGCCAAGAATACATAAAGAAAAGCTGTATTCCCGAAATCTACATCGGTGCCGATTATAAGAACGGAGGTTTATTGGCTGGTGTAGGAATCGAAATGTTATCATTGAAGCCACGGACAGAAGCTACCGGAGAAAACAATAAGAAATTTCAAGTAGACGAGCGTATCACCACTCTTTCCTATGAAGCTCACGTTAAATATACCAATAAAGACTGGTTCGTCGGAGCAAAAAGTGTTCTGGGTTCCAATCTCACACAGGCTTCCGGTCTGGGCGGATTCGGAGTGAAGTCTGTCAACGAACGTACCGGAGAACAAAAGTACACCCCGATACGCTTTTCCGGTTCTTGGCTGAACGTTGTTTATGGACAGAAATGGAAACCGGGCGTTTTTGTCGGTTATGCTAAAAACTTGGGGACAAGTGACGAATTATATGCCCCTGATGGAAAAGCACAATTATATGGTACAGGTACAAATCTCGACCAACTTGTCACTGCCGGAGCAGAACTTACTTATAATGTCCCTCATTGGAAATTCGGTTTAGAATATACGCTAAGCTCTGCATGGTATGGTTCTCTTAATACATCCAGCGGTAAAATCAAAGATACTCATGCCGTATGCAACAACCGCATTGTTGCAGTTGCCATGTTTATGTTCTAATCTCTCCCACTAATTTATTTTAATCATATATCTGCCACCTGTCACCGATTGCAGTTTAACGTTTTGGTTATAAACGGATAAGGCTGTGACGGCAACAGGTGACAGCATTGTGAAGGCAATTTTGCTGTCACCGGAGCTAAAAGACAACAGAAGTAATGAGATTAAAAGTTTCGCGCCTTGAAACTTTTGGTTTACCCATGCGAAACTATAGTTTCATCAGCTTGAAACTAAAGTTTCAAAGGCTTGGAACCATTGGTTTCTTACCGATGAAACCAAAGTTTCTCTATGGGGAAACTGTAGTTTCAAGCAGGTGGAACCATCTAAAACCGTCAATACAAGAATAAAATATGCAGCGGCTTATTCGCTTCTTACCTCCTTAACTCCACTTCAAAACTAGCTCCGTCCTTACAAGTAAAGCAAAGTACAGTCTGCTTTTTATCTGCTGAAACCACTTTACAGAAAGGAGTCTCCTTAATCTTCCAATATCCTTTCACAGTTACCGTCACCGGAATCTCTTTACTTTCGTCATTAATCCACGGACGGGAATAAATGCTGCGTTCCACTCGTTTTCCGTCTTCATCAAAGGCTTCGTCACTCGGTCCGCGATATAGTGCCAAGTCCGGTTGAGCTACGGTAAGCAACAACTTGTCGGACGATTCTTTACGAATCATCACCAGACAAGAAGTATCCACACGCTGCAACAAATCACCGGGAAGTAACGTTTGTGGGGTTTCAAAAAGTACATAAGAATATAAGTTGTCAGTTAACGACTGCACAATATGAGCATTACGGTCCTGCTTCAAAACCTTATATCCCGGTTTCTTGGCAAAGGCCTTCATGGCAGATTCAGTTGTCTGCGGCAACACAGCGTATTCATAGCTGCCGTTCTTGGGGGCTTTGCCATGATCGACTACCAATGAGACCCAGTCCCCTTTCGTTTCTTTGCCCGTATCCTGCAAACGGGAATACTGCGGGAAGTTCTTCTCAAATCTGGCGGAAACGGGTACATAATAACCGGTATTCAAATGATCGATCCATATCTTACCTTCGCCACGGTAGTCGTTCCAATAATCATGTCCCGCCTTATCCGTTACCGCCAACTGGAAAATCGTTGTTTCCGTCGGGTAAGCGGTATTGGTATTTTCAATATCGGAGCCCAGGCAAACAATCATTCCATCGATGAAATGAAAGGATTTTCGCGCCCGGTGAGAACCGTTATATTTATCATGCTCATGCAGTTTCATTCCAAAATTGCCGTTTTCTCTCTTTTGTGACAATCCGCCGGCAAATGCTTCATCGGAGTAAAGCATTTCTTCCATGCCAGAGAATGTATCTACATTCATGACTTTAGCTTTCAACTGTTCCAACGGAAGATGTATGGAAGTTACACCCGGGATACGGTTCCAATCGAAGCCTTCCTGTTGCCAGCCGCTTGTTGCGGGAGTCACCATTTGCCCCGGAGCAGCCGTCAGAATCTGTAAACTGCCATGCGCCAGATAACGGCCATAAAGGTTATGTCCCAAATAATGTTCCGCCGCCCAAAGATAGCGGGAGTGACCGCGGGCCACCGCCGACCAGTTGCCACGACGCTGAACGGATGCACAGCCATAGCCCAATGACAGATTTCCCTGTGGGTCAGGTTCGGCACGGAATCCTTTCTCCACAAGCCGTTTTGCCATCTTCCGCTCCTGTGCATTCGATACTTTCGGCATATATTCCGGTTCCTGCCCATCAGCGGAAGTGTCTGAAACAAGACGCAGGTAAGCGGACGCCATTTCCTTGTCAAACTCCGATTTTCCGTTCGGAGTTCCCGCCATAGCCATCACTGCATAATGCATCGGGACTAATTTCCCCTTTCCATCGGGATGACGGCCGGACATCGACAACGGGAAGTTCAACTTATTACAATAGAAACGCATGGCAAGTAATGCATTTTTCACTGTTTCGTGCGCCAACTCGGATACGGCAAACTCTGTATGATTAAAGAGGTAGATCATATTTGTTGCTCCGTCCAAACCGCCGACAGCATAAGCCGGGTAGTGATTGCGGTGATGAAAAACGCCGCCATCGCTCTTGAACGACCCAAACAATCCGGGAGCCGGACGGCAACCGTAATCAATCCAACGGGAGAAGGATTTCAGGTATTGCAGCTTCTCCGGGGTATCTTCCATCATCAGGATACTTGCAATGCGACCGGTAGTTTGCGTGTTAAAGGAATCCATATCAATTCCGTTGCCCTCAGGTTTGGGATACACCTCGTTGGTTATCGCATACCAACGCAATGTCTGTTCGGCTTCCGGCAACTTTCCGGCTTCCCGAAGTACGTCTTTCATCAGGAAATAAGCCAGGTATAACCCGCGAACACTATATCCGTAATGGTGAATATTCCCCCAACAGCTACCATAAGCCACTCCCTGGTCGGTTATATGGTCATACATCGCCAGAAACTTCTGCTTCATTTCTTCCCGGATTTCCGACTTTGCAGCACTATTATTATAGGCTACGGCAATCCGCCGCATCAAATCAAAGTAAGCACGCATTTCTATGCCGAGTTTAGTCAGCATATCTTTATTCCAATTCGGAATAATCCGTTCATAGGCCTCGGCAGCACGTACCATATAAATAGGTACGCCCGATACCTGCCCGTTCTTGTAAGTAATCTGGTAGAAATCATATTTCTTGCGGATAGTCTCCACTTCCTTGTCCGAGAGCTTGCCTTTTGTATAATTCATGTCGCGGAAACGTTTCTCCAACAGTTGCATTTCTTCTTTTTGCTTGTCGCTGACAGGAGTCAATTCGATATCCGGCTTCAAAAGAGAGTGCTTATAAATAACCAGCCAGTGATTTTTTGTTTCGGGATTAACAAAAGGTACTTGCAAATCGGCTGTCTGCTGACGTGCATCAACCTTCGTTGCAGTAATCAAATGATCGATGAAAAGGCGTCCTTTTGCATTTGGGGCGACAATACGGAGTTCATTCATACCTTCTTCCGGTGTGCCTTGCATATCACGCTCATAACAAACCCATGCGGCACGCCAACCTTTAAAGTTGATTCCGAAAGGGAAGGAGGTGCATTTCTTTCCGTCTTTCAAAAATTCAAATTCAATGGTTGCTTTCTGCGGTTCTTCATTGTATATCCACACGATAAATGCCGAAAGATACAAGTCCTTGCCCGTAGGGTCTTTCTTTTCAAACTTCAGATCTTTCTTAAGCTCCAATACGGCACCGGGATTAAACGCCCATTCCATCGAATGTTTTCCGTCTTTATAATGTGTATCGGAGATAGATAATTGAGACCGGGTGGCGGAAATACATTCCGGTACTTGCGGATCTTCAAAAGAGAACATCCGCTCGTCCGTCACAACTTGCGCATAAAGAAATGCCGGACATAAGAGAGATAGCAGAGTGAATACTCCTAATTTCGTAAAAGCTTGTTTCATCATGGATTTATGGTCTTAGTTAGATTTATTTCTATTAATTCGGTTTTAAAATATCGTCACCTTGAAATCTGTAAACAGCACATGATTCTGTAAAAGGCGCAAACCAAAATGCCCGTCTCCCTCACTTCCTGTAATAGAATAACGGAACAGTTCTTCACCGTTAACGGAATAAGTGGTCACTCCCTTTTGTACACGAATACTAATCTGATACCATTGATTCGGAACAAGTAAATGCGGGGTATCCGTATATTCTCGAAGTAATGGTTTCACTTTATCATCCGCTACTCCGTAGTACTTGCCGTTATACCGGCGGAAACGGGTGGTGGAATTATCATTTCCCCCGTATCCAACGTAAAAAAGATCTAATGTATTATAGTTTTTAAAGACACCATTACGCCACTCACTACGGGCAAAAAGATTATCAGGGTTTTTAGGATCATTGGCAGCCCAAAAGCAGTTTAAATCACTCAGGCGGTCATATTTCCCGCCTTTCATCACCATACAAATGCGATAGTTTATCTCATAATCACCCGTCAGGCGTTGCTGATACCACATCGTTAGCCCACCGGGCACGATTAGTTCTACTGTATCCGCACGCTCTATCATCTGCAAGGCACGGGATTCATCTTCAATCTTCCACTGTTGCACAGAGGTGTTTTCATGTTGTGCATACAGCATGACACTATTCAAAAGAAAAAAAGTAATCAGACAGCAGCTTGTAGAGAATCGTTTCATCATCAATGGCATTAGTTTAAAGACATTCTTTTCGGATACAAAGAAACCCCTCTTTTTTCAAAAAGAGGGGTTCAAATTGTACAAAATATCTCAAATAATGTATCGTCAGAGAAATGGTAGATGAAAAAGAGTCAGAACTAGGATATTATGTAGGAGAATCTTAAGAGAGTAGTAAGCTTTTTCAAGGATGTATCTCTTTGAAAGCTGCATTTTCCTCTTTTACTTGCTGAATGGTCTGCTTCAATTCCCCGATCGGCAAATCATATCCATACCAGCCTGTATAACAGTCCACTACATACCATTTCCCATCGGCAGCCTGTTCAAATTCGACACGCAAGTCGATTTCTGATTCCTCATAACCTGCTTCGAACACTTTATGAACCGGCTCATTGAGAGTGAACTTAGAAACATAAATACCACCTTCTTCCTGCTCAATGCGTTCTTCCTTCATCGTTTCACTATCCAGCAACGGCCATTTTTCTTTGGTGAACGGAAACGTTTTCTCAGTTTCTCCGTCATCGGCCAATAAAGTAATCGGTGTCTTTAATGGAAACTTGATACGGGTATATTGGAATGCTGCACTGGACGTAAACTTATCAAGGAATGATTTAAAATCCTCGCCGGACTGTGCTATCTCATTCTTCGCTTTGGCCCTGGAACTATTACCGCAAGAAATCAAAGACACTCCCAACAGCAACACACTGGCTAACAGACAACATACAAACCTTTTCACGTTCATAAATATATAATATTAGTGATTCATTCCCATAATACAAATGCTATCATTCAAGGCACAAAGATAATCACAAGTTCAACATCTTCATACACGAGAGCCGCGAAATAGAAAAATTACCGTTAAACAACTATAAATTACATATATTAGATGTGGGGATGACTATCTTTAGGGGGTATTTACTGTAACTAGTATCACTTTAAATCAGACATACTTATGACACACATTCATCCATTCCGTCTTTTCGTCTTTTTATTACTATGCTGTACACGAGTTATCACATTCGCCCAATCCGACAGTTACCAGACAATACCCGAATCTTTGCGGGGTTATTGGCAATACAAAACAGAGAACGTATCCGACTGGAACGGACCTCTCATTGGAGAGAATTTTGTAGAATCTCTCTATACCGTTTTCCAGGTCGAACAAATGGAAAAGAAAACCGATGGAAGCTATCTCTTCCACCTGCGGAACCAAAATGGAAATAAAATGGATTTCCGTTTCACCCCTATCAGCGAAGATAGTGCTATCATCTTCTATCAAGGCTGGAAAGAACCTAAACACTGTGTCCGCAAGCAAATTCCCGACCACACGGAAATGCTTACTCCCACTACACTGCCTGACATCATTTACAAGAAATGGGTGGAAGGATTGTCCGGCAATGTTATATACGAATTTACACGCGATGGTAAATTTATATATGACGGAAAAACATGGGATATCGTATCTGCCGGACATTTCCTTAATAAAGAGTATCGTCTGCTCGCCAAAAACGGAGAACGGTACAAACTGCTTTACCTTAGCTTTCCTTTTCCCAACTCCATGAAGGTTGCAGCCGAATTACAGAATAAGACAGTATTTCCCATCGCAACTTCCCGCCCTGAAGTATATATCATCACCGGATGTTGGGTAAATCAGGCAACCGGCGAATGGACTATTGGTTTCTTTGAAAACTTCGCCGTATACCAATGCCGGTTCTGGGACTACGAATCCATACAAATTAAAAAGGATGAAACCGTCGTCAAACTAAAAAACAATACAACCCGCCTGACTCTATCTCTGAAACATAAGAACAGAGCTTCTTGCAACATTGCATTCGGAAAAGATAATCCACAAAAATATATCCTCTGTAACGGCAAACATCTACCGGACTACCCGTTAACCGATACTACACCGTTCATCGACAACGGGTACCGGACAGACAGCGTCACCCTCACCGGATACCTGCGCAATCTTCCTTCTTCACGCCCTTTCGACGTTAGCATACCTGACATGATTACAGGCAAAGAAGAAAAATACCAGACTGACATCGACTCGCTAGGACGGTTTACCCTGCGATTTCCCGTACTGAACAGTCATAATGTCTTTATCGACTGGGGACGTACGACCATCTGGTCGGCGGTAGAACCCGGAGAAACTTATTTCTTATACGTAGATTATGCCCAACAACAAAAGTTATTCATGGGAAAGAAAGCACGTGTACTCAACGAACTTCTCTCCCATGAAGGACTGAGGGAATCACTCGATTATAATGAAGAACAAAAAAGAAGTAATCTGGAGTGTCTGCACAAGACACAGGAAAGGCTTCATCGCCAACTGGAGTTCCGGAAGAAAACACTCCAAGAACATCCGTTACTTTCTGACAAATACCGCTACTACACCGAACAGGAACTACGATACGATGCGGCATCTACCCTGATGCAACGACGTTTCTCAGTAGACCGTAACAAACAGGAACATTTGGAAGACGAATTCATGAACTATATAGATTCTGTTTTTTACCCACATCCAGTACATCCTTATACTCTTCTCAGAGGGTATAATTCATTCATGAGAGATTACATTGGTTATATCGACGACACAACTCCATCATCCAACAGCCTAACCTTAACACCTCAAAATATGGAGAGACTTTACTTTGCCTTTGAAGCCGAAGGTAAAGTCCGGCTATCCGAAGAAGAAAAGAACGCACTACGCAGTTTCAGCAAATATCAAGAAGAAATTGAAAAGTTGCAGACTGCCAAAGCCGATTCAGCAACCATTAAGGCTTACACCAAGGAACAGGAAACTGTCATCAAACCCCAGATAGAAATAATAGAGCAACTCATTGCCAGAGACGGTCTTCTCAATGAATATATGACAGGACAGATGTACGTTAATGCAATCAACAACAGCATGGCAATTATCGACTCCCTTCAAATGGATAAGGACCTGAGAGAGATTCTAAAAACAAAGTGCTATTATGAAATGCTTCAATATACCCATAAGGAATTGCCCGACAGCCTTATCAGTAAATTTAAAAAGGAAGTTACGAATCCTTCTTTGCAATCTTATGTTCTGGTCCAGCAACAGAAATATGATAAAGTATCACATAAAACCATCGAACATCCGGAAAGCCTGATGCCGAATGCCCCTCTGGAAGGAATAACGGACGGCGAACAGTTATTCCGCAAAATCATTGAGCCATACAAAGGGAAAGTGATTTATCTGGATATTTGGGGGACTTGGTGCGGTCCGTGCAAGGATATGATGCAATATGCGGGAAACATTAAGAATCTATTTGCAGGAAAAGAAGTCGTGTTCCTTTACCTTTGCAATCATTCGACAGACAAGTCATGGAAAAACATTATCAAAGAGTACAGTCTGACAAGCAAAAGTTCAGTCCATTACAATTTGCCCGACAAGCAACAGTCTGCCATTGAAAAATATCTTGGAGTCCATTCCTTCCCTACCTATATGTTAATAGATAAGGAAGGAAACATTGTAAACCGCAAAGCTCCCAGACCTACAATGGAAAACCAACTTCTAAATGCAGTCTATAAGGAACTGGAGAAGTAAGAGGTACTTACTTCTTCCGCAAATATTCATATCCGAAACGACAATACAAACATTTACGTTTATCACAATATTCTTTTTGCAACTGTATCAGCGCCTGACTATCCGCAGCAGAAGCTACCGGTAGTCCGGCGTCGCTCCAGGAGCGAATAATATGGTTATTCTCCGCTTTCAGTTCTTCTAGAAAGCGTCCGGCACGTTCGCACATTCCTTCATCGGCCTTGTGCAAACCATATGTATACAAGAAAGGGACAACGGTATTGATGATAATCAGGTCTTTCGACTGTTCTCCTAACAATTTTTCCCTTTGTGGAGAAGTACGACCGAATATATAATGATTCTCCCAATAAACAGAAGTACGGGTGGAGAGCAAAATTCTCACTTCCGCCAATGTCTTCGCCTCCAATAAACGGGAAAACAACTTGTCCCCTTTCTGATAAAGATAAGCCAGTTGTGCCAGCCGGATATGAGGAAAATTATCCGGGCGAAGCCGGAGAAAACGCCAGAGAGTAGCGTCCATTACCCGAAATATCTCAAACTTCCGTTGCAAATAATGAAATTCTTTGCTAAGACGCAGGCAGTATTCATCCTTTTGTTCTTCTTTCAGAAATGTATCTTCAAACAGTCCCGCCATACCATAGAAAAGAGCTTCTATCTGAAACAGATCGTTCCGGTGCTTGTCCAACGCACGAAACGGAAGCAGCTCCGCCCATGCCTCAAAAGCATCACCGTTCAAGCCAAAACCATAATTACGGGCAAGAGTGATGAAGAAAACATCTTCCCAGTTATTGTTACAATGTTCGAGACGTGCTCCTATCAGTTTCGCCTTTTGTTCCAGCCGTTCCGTTTGCAAGGCAGACAACCACGAATGAACCGTAAGCTTCGGTAAAGAACGGAGGATCGGATAACAAGCCGGATAACAGTCGGACACGCAAAGTTCATAATAATGCATTTTTATCCGTTCGGGACAGCTCACTATCATTTGCGGAATGACTTCCCCGTTGGTACGAGTCACTTCTCCGTCCGCTTCACCCACTATATGCAGGATCACCGAGTCATAGACTTTATCACCATCGTGCCCGTGACGGAACCAATCCGAAGAACGGGTATGGATTTCCACGTTTCCTACCCATAAAGTATTGTTTATCTTTAATTTGGCATTGAAGAAATCAGGACCGGAATTCGGATTCCGGAGACCGGGATCAATAACCTCTACCGGTAAGCCTTTGGTGGTTTGCAGGATTCCAAGGGGGAATAATTTATGTTTCCACACGTAGTGGAGAAGGTGTTCCATGTTAACAAGACGTTAATGTACACTGCAAATGTAATAAAAATCTTATCTTTGCGACTATTATTTTGAATATAAGTCAGAAAACAATGAAAATAGCATTGATCGGTTACGGAAAAATGGGCAAAGAGTTAGAAAAGGTTGCCCTGAGTCGCGGACACGAAATTGTCTGCATTATTGATATCAATAACCAGGAAGACTTCGAGTCGGAAGCATTCAAATCGGCTGATGTTGCCATAGAATTTACAAATCCGACAGTGGCTTACAGCAACTATATGAAAGCCTTTAAAGCCGGAGTCAAACTCGTATCAGGCAGTACCGGATGGATGTCCGAACATGGCGAAGAAATCAAGAAGCTCTGTACGGAAGGCGGAAAAACGCTGTTCTGGTCGTCCAACTTCAGCTTGGGAGTAGCCATTTTCTCTGCTGTAAACAAGTATCTGGCCAAGATAATGAATCAATTCCCCGCGTATGACGTCACCATGAGCGAAACACACCATATCCACAAACTCGACGCTCCCAGCGGAACTGCCATTACGCTGGCAGAAGGTATTCTAGAGAATATAGACCGTAAGGATAAATGGGTGGAAGGGACATTTACGGCACCGGACGGAACAATCAGCGGAACAACAGACTGCGCTCCGGACGAACTTCCGATCAGTTCTATCCGCGAAGGTGAAGTTTTCGGTATTCATACTGTTCGTTATGAGTCTGATATTGACAGCATTTCAATCACTCACGATGCCAAGAACCGGGGCGGTTTCGTACTCGGAGCTATATTGGCCGCCGAATACACCGCGCATCACGAAGGTTTCCTGGGAATGAAAAACTTATTTCCGTTCTTAAACGAATAAAGGTTCTAATATAAATATACCACTATGAGACAAGCCACACGTGCACAATGGATTAAATGTGCTATTGCTATTCTTCTCTATCTTGTTTTCCTCATCTGGGTGCGAAGCTGGTGGGGATTAATCGTCATACCTTTCATTTTCGATATCTATATCACAAAGAAAATACCCTGGTCGTTCTGGAAAAGGTCAAAGAATCCGGCAGTTCGGAGTGTCATGAGCTGGGTAGATGCTATTATCTTTGCATTGGTAGCCGTTTACTTTGTCAATATCTATATCTTCCAAAACTACCAGATTCCTTCTTCTTCTCTAGAGAAATCATTGCTGGTAGGCGACTTTCTATATGTCAGCAAAATGAGTTACGGCCCCCGCGTGCCGAACACACCGCTTTCTATGCCGCTGGCGCAACATACATTACCAATTGTAGGTACTAAATCATATATCGAATGGCCACAATGGAAATATAAAAGAGTGCCGGGATTCGGTAATGTGAAATTGAATGACATCGTAGTGTTCAACTTCCCTGCAGGAGATACGGTAGCCGTCAATTACCAACAGACGACAGACTTTTATACATTGGCATACGGCGAAGGCCAACGCATATATTCCAAACAGATAGATATGGATAGCCTGACACGCGAACAACAGCGTGCCGTGTATGACTTATATTACGCCGCAGGACGCAAACAGATCCTAAATAACCCGCGAACCTACGGAGAAGTGCTCTGGCGTCCGGTAGACCGCCGCGAGAATTATGTAAAACGCTGTGTAGGACTGCCGGGTGACACGCTCCAGATCGTAGACGGACAAGTCATGATTGACGGTAAGGCAATCCAGAATCCGGAGAATCTGCAATTCAACTATTTCGTGCAAACAACCGGTCCATATATCTCGGAAGAAATGTTCCGCGAACTGGGAATCAGCAATGCTGACAGGACACTAATGGAAGACTCCGGTTATGAAATCGGACTATTGGAAATGGGACTCGACAGCCGGAATGCGCAAGGAAAACTGAATCCTGTATATCATCTCCCGCTGACTAAAAAGATGTATGACACTCTTCTGGGCAACAAGAAGCTAATCAGCAAAATAATCATGGAACCGGAAGCCTATGCCGGACAAATGTATCCGCTGAATCTTTACACCAAGTGGGACCGCAACAACTACGGTCCAATCTGGATTCCGGCCAAGGGAGCTACCATTACGCTGACTCCGGACAACCTGCCTATCTACGAACGTTGCATCGTGGCATACGAAGGCAACAAGCTGGAAGTGAAGTCGGACGGTATCTATATCAACGGTGAAAAGACCAATGAATATACCTTCAAAATGGATTACTACTGGATGATGGGTGACAACCGCCATAATTCTGCCGACTCCCGTTATTGGGGCTTTGTACCCGAAGACCACGTTGTGGGCAAACCGATCGTTGTATGGCTGTCGCTCGATAAAGACCGTGGCTGGTTTGACGGAAAAATCCGTTGGAACCGCCTCTTTAAGTGGGTGGATTAAAAAAGGAAGCTATTAAGTGAACATTCGTAAATTCAAATGGATACTAGTATTTGCCGGAGCAATAGTCATTGTGCTTCTGCTCCGGGGATTTGCTTTTACGTCTTGTTTTATCCCTTCCACCGGCATGGAAAACTCTATTTTCCAAGGCGAACGTATTCTGGTGAATAAATGGAGTTACGGCCTGCGGGTTCCTTTCATGTCGATATTCTCCTATCACCGTTGGCGCGAACGTCCGGTACGAGAACAAGATATTGTTGTGTTTAACAATCCTGCCGGAATCCGGCAACCGGTTATCGACCGCCGCGAGATCTACATCGGCCGTTGTATCGGTGTTCCGGGTGATACTCTATTTATCGATTCCCTTTTTTCTGTGATTTCTCCCGAGGTACAATTCAATCCGGACAAGAAGCGGCTTTATGCTTATCCGGTAGACAAAGAGAATCTGATAACTTTACTCATGCACACCCTTTCCATTGACGATGACGGTTTAATGGGTAGCAGTGACAGTACCCATGTACGCAGTTTCAGCCGTTATGAATATTACCTGTTGGAACAAGCCATAAACGGGAATAACTGGATTCAGCCTTTGGCGGGGAAGAAAGACACCGAGCTGCGACCGCTTATCGTCCCCGGTAAAGGGAAGTTCGTCCGGGTACATCCCTGGAATATTACACTACTGCGAAACACCCTCGTGATGCACGAAGGTAAACAGGCGGAAATCAAGAATGACACTCTTTATGTGAACGGCAAACCAACACAACACTGTTATTTCACCAAAGATTATTATTGGGTGGGAGCCAACAACACCATTAACCTGACTGATTCGCGCTTGTTCGGATTCGTTCCGCAAGACCATCTGATCGGCAAAGCCTCTCTTGTCTGGTTCTCCAAAGAAAAAGACACCGGAGTGTTTGACGGCTACCGTTGGAATCGTTTTTTCCGGACGGTGAAATGATCTTCCGGGCAGCACGACAATCCCCCGAACAGTAACATAAACGACTCTCAAAACGTATAAAATGAAAGAAATGAAAACAGCTTATTTATCTTCAGCCTACCTCGCTCCTGTCGAGTACTACACCAAACTATTGGCATACGACAAGATTTTTATAGAACAGCACGACCACTATATGAAACAAACCTACCGTAACCGATGCACAATTACCGGACCGGACGGCGAACTGGCTCTCTCTATCCCCACCGTAAAGCCCGATACACCGAAATGCCCAATGAAAGATATCCGGATTTCCGACCACGGCAACTGGAGACACCTGCATTGGAACGCTATTGAGTCGGCCTACAACAATACTCCTTTCTTCGAATACTACAAAGACGATTTCCGTCCCTTCTACGAAAAGAAATACGAGTTTCTGTTCGATTTCAACGAAGAACTCTGCCGACTGGTCTGCGAACTGATAGATATTCATCCGGTTATAGAACGTACCGCCGAATATAAAATGGAGTTTACCGCCGACGAAGCCGACTTTCGTGAAATCATTCATCCCAAAAAGGACTTCCGGACGGCCGATACAGCGTTCGTTCCGCAGCCTTATTACCAGGTTTTCGAGTCCAAACTGGGGTTCCTGCCTAACTTGAGTATTATAGACTTGCTGTTCAATATGGGACCGGAAAGTTTGCTAATACTAAGCAAACATTAATCATATTCTGTCCAGCCACTGTAAAACAAAACACAAAATATAGAAGAGAAATCATCCTTCGCCTCCTCCACATCGTATAACGCTGTCTCACAACGTTTATTGGACATATAGATCCAGTGTGGTGGATATATAGATCCAGCGCCTTGGGTATATATGCCCAACAACTCAGGTATTAATACTCTGAAAAAGAGGCGTTAGCACCTGACAGCTAAAGTATTAATACTTGACAATATTTTCACTGTGAGCAGACAGAATGCCCTTAACTCCATAAGAGGAGAAATCGTCCCTTCCATGATACATTTATGTCCTCTCTATTAAAAAGCTCATTTTTAACATCTCATTCTCGGCTAAAAGCTTTACTTTTGTATGGTAATCATAAACACGCTTAATCTCAAAATCCCCGCTATGAAAAGGAAATCGTTACTATGCCTATTTCTTATCATATCTGTTGCCATTCACGGAAATATCTATTTTAAGCATTTAGGCAAATCAGATGGTCTGTCACAAATATCTGTACTTTCTATCTGCCAGGACGAACTGGACAGAATGTGGTTTGGTACACTCGAAGGCTTGAACTGCTACGATGGGAACCAAATGAAAACCTATAAACCTTCTCCGGACAATAAAGATTATTTTGGCGGTAATGAAATATCACACATAGTAAGTGACAAACAAGGTAATCTATTCTTTACTTCCGACGGGAAACTGATCCGTTATGATCTACATAAAGATCGTTTTTTATCTCTACCACTACGCACACAAACTCTATTCGCACACAACCATACAATATGGACAGCTGTTAATGATAGTGTCTTCCAATGGGACCGGGAACAAGAAACATTCAGATTCGTCTACCAAGCCCCTTTCCATAAAACAATCATCCGCCTTTATGTAGATGCCAATAACAGTCTCTGGCTGGGTACCCGAAACGGACTTTACAGAACCGATAATATCCATAATCCTTCATCCCCCGTCTGCGTGATTCCAAATATCAACGTGCTTTCATTATACCGGGACAGCCGTGGAACGATGTGGGTGGCCACTTTCCGCAACGGCATGTACAAGATAGAGAACGGAATCAGCCAGCAATTTACCATCCAAAAGGAATTCGGTATCTCCAGCAATGATGTGCGTTGCTTTGTGGAAGACAACGAGGGAAGTATTTGGCTGGGTACCTTCAACGGACTGAACAAAATAGATACCTTAGGGCATATTTCTTACTATCAAAGAGGAAGCAAACCCGGAAGCCTATGCCACTCTTCTATTTTTTCACTTCACAAAGACCGACAAGGTACTATCTGGGTGGGTACCTACTATGGTGGTGTCAACTACTTCAACCCCGAAGTGGATATCTTTCACCACTATACCGAAAGTATCGGCAACGAAAACGGATTAAGCTTTCCTTTCGTCGGAAACATGGTGGAAGACAAGCGTGGAGACGTATGGATTTGTACCGAAGGAGGTGGTCTGAACTGTCTGGAACGGGAAACCGGACGTTTCACTCACTACCTAATGGACGCAAAATCAGCCCACGGACCTTTCTACAACCTGAAATGCATTACCTACGATGCCGCAAACGACCAACTCTACATAGGTACTCACAAACAGGGCGGCTTGTGCTTCGACATTCCAAGCAAGAAAGTTGTCTTCCACTCCAAAGCATTTGGAAATACCTGGACAAAGGTAACGTTCAGAAATGAGAAAATCTATCTCCTTACGGGAGAAGGGATGTTTGTCAAAGAAGGAAAAGGGAACTTCCAAAAACTATTCCCTCAAATCCCGGAAGCAAATACAGAAGGAAGCAATTTTCTGATAGATTCTCAAAACTACCTTTGGATAACCCATTGGAGGAGAATTGTACGTATCAACATGAACAATCCGCAAGAAAAATATATCTATCAATACGGTGAAAAAGGATTGGGAAACTATTATGTGCAGAGCATGGCGGAAAGTCACGATGGTACCCTTTATTTCGGTACCTCCGGAAGCGGCATCTATCGGTTCGACGGAAAAAAAGAGCAATTTACAGCTTGCACAGATATTGATGCTGACTATTGCTACAATATGGATATCACCACCAAAGGTTATCTGGCAATCAGTAACGACCATGGTCTTCTCATTTATCATCCACAGACCAAGGAGAAGCAGCTAATTGATGTGGAGAGTTTGCACCTCTCTGCTATCAACGAAGGTTGCGGACTTCTGATTTGCCGTAACGGAGAAACCTTTGTAGGTGGTATAGAAGGTATGAGTTCGTTCATGAACTCCTCGTTGCAGAAAATAGCCCCCAATTACAACCTTTATTTTTCTTCTTTAGTAGTAAACAATCGGGTTATCTCCGTCGGAACGGACGATGGTATTCTGAAAAGTGCTTTACCCTTTGTCCGACAAATAGAGTTGAACCACAAAGAGAATAACTTCTCCATCAGTTTTTCTTCGAACAATTACGTTAATAATACTGACAGAAAAATATATGAATACAAGTTGGAAGGATTCAGCAAAGAGTGGAGCAAAACCAACGGTAATACTGTGGTATTCACCAATATCCCCCCCGGAAAGTACAAACTGGTAATACGTGAACAACAACAGAGTCTACTCGACGAAATACATGCTATCGAACTCCCCATCCTTATTCATCATCCCTGGTGGAACACCTGGTGGATGTGGATTCTTTATCTCTGCACAATCACTGTCATTGGCTGGAATATTTTCAGTGAAGCACGTTCCAAGATGCAACTCCGCGCCTCACTGGCACAAGAAAAACTGGAAAAAGAGAAGAATGAAGAACTGATACAAGCCAAGTTGCAGTTCTTTGCCAATATCTCTCACGAGTTTCGTACACCGCTAACACTCATTATCGCACAAATTGAAGCACTGTTACAAGTCAATAGCCTCTCTCCTTTTCTGCGCAGTCGCCTGACAAAAATCTACAGAAACACATTCCAGTTCAAAGAGCTGATCTCAGAGCTACTGGATTTCCGGAAGATGGAACGTGGGAAACTGCATCTAAACGTTTGCCAAATGGACCTCATCCCCTACTTGAGACAAATTCATCAAGATTTCATAGACCAAGCGAACTTACAGAATATACAGTTCATATTCCATACAGAAACAGAAAACTTGTTGTGCTGGTTCGATGGACGACAATTGAGGAAAGTCCTCACCAATCTACTTTCCAATGCCTTTAAACATACGCCCGAAAAAGGAAAGATAGAATTGTCAATCACTGATAAAGGAGATTCTATTTATATTAAGGTGATAGACTCCGGCAAAGGTATTCCCCCAAAGGCCCTACCGTTCATCTTCGACCGCTTCTACCAGGCGGACGAAAACTTTTCTTCACCCGGTAGCGGTATCGGCTTGGCTCTTTCAAAAGGTATTGTAGAACTACACCACGGTCAAATCGAAGTGCAAAGTGCAATAGATTATGGAAGTATCTTCACAGTAATACTACCCAAAGAAAATCTCTTTAAAGATGACAACGATGTCACCTTCATAGAGGCAACAAAAGCGGAATCTGCAACAATACTCGCACCATTCACAGAAACGACAGAAACAGAAGAATGCGCAGAAACACCGGAACCTATTTTCATTGAAAGGACGGACAAGGACTGCGTACTCATTGTAGAGGATAACGAAGAACTGCTCCAACTGCTTACCGATCTACTCTCGCCACTCTACCGGATAGTTATTGCGATGAACGGCAAGGACGGACTACAAAAAGCAATGGAAGAACGTCCCGACCTTATACTAAGCGATGTCATGATGCCGGAAATGAACGGTATTGAGATGTGTTCCAAGATAAAAACCGACTTCGACCTCTGCCACACCCCCGTAGTACTGCTCACAGCCCTCACTTCGAACGACAAAAAGTTGGAAGGACTGCAATGCGGTGCCGATGAATACATTGGGAAACCTTTCAACAACAAAATGCTGCAAGCTCGCATTGCCAATATACTGCGTAACCGAAAACTGCTAAAACAGAAATTCAGCCAGGAAATGACAACTAGTGAATCTCCTGCTGAAATTGAGATACAAGCACTAGCACTTAACCCTATTGATGCCAAGTTTCTGGAACAGTTAGAGGAAACGGTCAAAGCCCATCTCTCAGACTCAGAATTCGACGTCGGTGCCCTAGCCAAGGAAATGGCTTTAAGCCGTAGCGCATTCTACAATAAACTGAAAGCCTTGAGCTGTATGTCTCCTAACGAGTTCATTATGAATGCCCGCCTGAAATACGCAGCAGAACTGTTGAGAAATCATCCCGAGCTACAAATCACGGAAATAGCCTATCAGGCAGGATTCAGTTCTCTACGTTACTTCCGGCATTGCTTCAAAGCCTGTTTCAATCAGTCACCACAAGAGTACAGAGGAAAGTGAAAAATCCCGTTCTGCTATTGTTGCTGAACGGGATTCACTCTTTGATACCCTGAGCCTATTGATTACATGTTTTTTTTATTTTATTTTATTCTTCGGTTGCTGCCCATTCTTTGGCGCCTTGTTCTTTCAATTTGCTAGTGAAAGCCTTCGCTTTTTCCATCGCTGCTTCCTCGTCAGCAGGAGCAGCATAAGCGTGTCTATATCCTTTCACCTTATTCCATTCACCACGGGTAAAATCGGGAAACGTAACAGCAGCACAACCATTGTCCATAGAGAGTTCACCCAACTCTGCCAAGCAGCACCATTCTGCCAAATCATAAACGTCCATATCCAACGGAAGACCATTCTGCAAGCAGTAAACCAAACGGCTGTCCATAATGAAATCCATACCACCATGGCCGCCTACCTCTTTCGCCATCTCACCATACTTTTTCAGGATAGGATGTTGATACTTCTCTACTAAAGCTACCATCTCCTCTCTCGGCATGAAGCCATGTGAATTCAAGTCGTCCACCTTAGGCTGAACGCCGGAAGCCTTCAACTGCTCTGCATCAAGGGCGTACCCTTGAGTAGGATATTTATTGGCAAAACCCTTAGTACCCGTCAGTTGATAAAGGCGGTTGTAGGGTTGCGGAGTCATCACGTTATGCTGGATTTCGATGACCTTACCATTAGCGGTACGAATCAAAGTAGTAGTGTGGTCACCATTACGGAAACTATTATAAACAGAATCGGCATTTTCTTTCACCAAGTCCTTACCGACGACCGATTTGGTGTCCATTGCTACTAAAGTCTCCATACGGTCACCACGATGAATATTGAGGGCCTGCGCCACCGGACCAAGACCATGAGTAGCATATACATCGCCACGATGACGCATATTATAATCCAAACGCCAGCCCAATTTGTCATCCTCACCTTTCTTCCAATAATGCTTCCAGAAAGGAGCAAGATTATGAATATAGGCACCCTGCGCGCGAATTACCTCACCAAACACTCCATGTTGTGCCATATTTAAGGTATTCATCTCAAACCAGTCATAACAACAGTTCTCCAAAATCATGCAGTGCTTACGGTTCTTCTCACTAAGATCAACCAGTTCCCAACATTCTTTCAGGTTCATAGCCGAAGGAACTTCAATCGCTACGTTTTTGCCATTCTCCAATGCGCATTTCGCCACAGGAAAATGATGCAACCAGTCGGTTGCAATATAAACCAGATCAATATCATCGCGTTTACACAATTCTTCGTAACCTTTATCACCCGAGTAAACAGCTGCTTTTGGTAAAGAAGCTTCTTTCAGATACTTTTGACACTTCTCAGCACGCTCCTTTTCATAGTCGCACAGTGCTACAATCTGTGTGCCAGGAATGTAAGTGAAACGTGACACAGCACCCGGCCCACGCATACCTAACCCTACAAATCCCACACGAACTACTTCCATCTTAGGAAGAGCCAACCCGATGACACTCTCTTGTCCGGCAGGTCGTTCGGGAGTTTTCACTACAATTGTTCCTTTATTCCACTCCCATTCCGTACCCTTGTCGTTGACTTGTACAGTAGATTTCTGCATTGTACATGAACCAAACAAGAGGCATATGCCCAATGCTAAAAAATTTGTTATTTTCATACGTAATTATTAATTAAATTATTCTTAGTAGGCTATCTCATATTTCTTTCACTGCTCATACGCACCACAACCTTTCCTTTACCACCTTCCAATCCACATTCTGCCTCCAACATATTGTAACCATCAATGGGATATTCACCCTTATAAGTATTCTTTGCCGGATAAGTTTTAAAGGTAGCTCCTGCCGGAGCGATGATTTCCATATAAAAATGTTTGCCTTCATGCGTCAAGTGTACCCGGTTCTCTTTTACTTCCACTTGTGCCTTGGTGGAAGCTATCCATGAGACTATAGACTGCGGGCTGAGTAAGTCCACTTCATCCGTTATCTCTATTGTGTAATCATTTAACAATTTGAACGTGCGGAATACAGAAGAAGCCTGATCTTTGTATAGAGTAGTCATATCCAGCTTTACAGAAGGCTGCTTCGCATCTGTATGCTCTTCGCAAACAAATGCCTCGCCATTGGCATACTGAATCTTATGGTCGATACTCAACGTATTATGCGAAAAGTTGTTATTACGGAAATACTTCCAACGTTGTCCGTCAGGACGTCCGTCCCAAAATCCCGGTAGGGCATAATCATCAGCTCCCAGATCCTCTGTCCAACAAACCCCATTGCTTTCAACAATGAATGTACCTCCATCCAAATGTTGATGCGCTTGACGAGGTTCTCCACCCTTGGCTATCAAAAATAGAGAACCTTTCTTATTTCTATTCCCATTGAAAACTATTATATCATTAATTGTGTTGTGGTATATTTCTAAAGCAGGTATTTTCTCCACTTTTTTAGGTGAAGCATTGTCAAACCAAGGAAGTGACAGAAAGAAAAGCTGATGTAGAAGTAAATTATCCTGCATGGTCAATTTTAACTTTTCCCGATACCATTCAGCCACTTCAGGTTGGTTATACATATGGCTGAATAAGAAAAATGCCGGAGAATTTTGAGCATCAGCCCCCGCATTACCGAAATTAAAAAGACGACCGGACGGAGTTAGTGTCCGTTTTTGATAAAGCGCCGTGCGCTCCAAGCCGGGTAGTTGTGCTATACCTCCCTTTCCATTGTCATTATCAGCCACCGCCTTTAGGTAGAGAGTTAAATAACTGGTAGTATATCCCCAATAAGCAGGGCCCTCATAGCATACGCCATCTGGAGCAAAATGTTTCAGGCAGTTGGGCATATACTTGGCGGCATTATCAAGAATGACAGCGGCCTCTTTCGGATAATCTTCTGCAATACCCAAAGCGGCCAGCACCATACCAGTGTTACATACCACGTTCCAATTGGTTTCTCGTTTCGCCCAACTTCCCAAGCTACCCTTTTCGTATTCACGCAACACACGAACAATGGCACGTTCGTACAAACATTTCTTTACCAAGTCTTTAGTCGAAGTAGGCAGCGCATCATACAACCAGTCATAAGCAATAGCTACGGCAGTTGCCATTTCCGCAGTATCCAAATAGTGAGGTGGATCCCAGTCGGGATAGTTACACACCCACAATAAAGCCTCGTTGGCGGCATCCAAGTATTTCCGCTCACCGTAGAGACGGTAAGCTAATGCAAGCGTACCCAAGCGGTTCACATAGGATCGGGATGTCCACAATATATTACCATATTTATCCTTTAAATAAGGTTTCTGCGGAGTAATCACCAATGTATCCGCTTTCGCTTTCAAGAACTCCGCCAACTCACCGGCAAGCTGATTGTTTTGTATCAACTGCTTCACAGCAGCTTCTTCTGCACCAGTGAACAGCAAGCGAGGGTGATTGGAAAGAAAGCGTTGCTGACCATACATATTGCAAACAAAAAACAACATGAATACAACAACAGTGCATCTGCCCATATTTGCAATCGAATTAAAAAATAGATTTCTCATATTGAAAGAATTAAATGCAACTCCCGTGAATTGTTTTTATGTCATACAAAAACTAATCTGTCAATTTTGTCACATCCATACTCGGTTTCGGATAGTTTTTAGAAGCAATGTAGTGCTTTGTTTCCTCAATCATCTTGGGAGTGACCTCAAAATCATAGTTACCATAATCGCCTACGTGAAATTTTCCGGTCTGAAAGAACCCCCACGCATCGAAAAAGTCCGTAAGATCTGTTTTCAGGAAATCACAGCAAAGCTTAATATATTCATACATATTATGAATAGATGCATTACCTGCCCCTTTATGAGGTTGGTTACGTAAATGCTCCATCAGGTCGGCATAGAAATCCTTATAACCAATCTTATCGGCATAGATTTGAATTTGCCAGAAGGGTATCAACTTATGGAAAGGATCCTTCACACACATGATAAACTGCTTTTCTGGCGCATTAAGTACTTTACTAAAAGCAGCCTCATAAATATGACGCTTACTCAAACGACTGGAATCACCCAAACTCATAGTGCCATACATGGAGAAAAGATTATTGCTCACTTCTGTCATTCCTCCCCAAGTAAGCCAAGGACGCATCTGCATCACGTGTCCTATCTCATGATGAATACCCCAGTTAGTTATCACTTCCGGACCTATCGCTGCCTTCATAGTGCCATCTGTACCCTCAAAAGCTACACCGTCACCATCGCGAAACATAAAATAGTTAAAGTTGACACGCGCCAGAATACGCTTCTTTGGTATACGATTATATTTCGTGGCACCCGAGAAATCGTATTGTACCTGCATTACCTTGTCATAATTCTCAGCCAGTTCCTTGCCTTTGCCATAAGCCAACTTTTTTAATTGCTCCACAGGGTATGCTAGTTGAATATATTTCCCCTTCACATCCATAACAGGGCTGACCGCATTATCTAATAGACGGTTCCAGTCTTCGTTACTCTGTACAGTAGCGTCAAAGTACCCATTTACCTTCCCAGTTACAAAGTGAATGGTAACTGCCGGTGCAGTGTCGGGGTCATCCGCGAAATAGTCTACATACACATTACCGGCTTTCTTCACATTGATTACGTTCACACCTTCGTGTAACAGTATCTCTTGTTTTTTCAGTCCCCAGCCTTCGGGGTCTTTTGTCGGTTGATAGCCTAGAGTAGGTTGACGCATCCAGTCTGGAATGAGCAGTCCTACGGTGCGTCCGTGAAGGTCACCCACCAATACTACATTTTCTCCAGCTTCCAAATAGACCCCGGTAATGTTTTCGTAACGACTGTATCCGTTGGTGAGTTTGAGTTGTTGCTCCAGTACCTTATTTGAGGGTATAGGCTTATAACTCTGTAACAAGTAGGCCGAGTTATAATCACCTCTCTGCATTTTCTCGGCCAATTGCTTCATTAGCTGGGATTCCATGCCTTTCAAATGTTTGTCTTTAAAGTTCTTAGACAGAGATGATGCTGTCCAATCAGTAAAGTTAGTAAGGTCCTTGTTTACTTGATAGGTGGAGTAAGAGGGTGTTTGCGCGTAGAGTACCCCCGCCAAACTACAAAAGGCAGCCACTGTCCACTTGCGAAGTTGTTTCATATTTATAACGTAATAAAGATTAATTTATATGCAAAGATAAATAAAAGACCGCCTATTCTAACAGGTTGTGCTAAAATAAGCAGCCTTCATTTCAAATAGCAACTCTATTTTATTTAATAGAAGCGGCTATACGACTGCCGTCATATTGTACGGCCATCAACTTATATCCATTTTCCCAAGCAGTATTCATCTTATAGGATTTCTTAGTACCTTCAAATACGCAAATAAGTTTATTGTCGGCATTGAGCACTTCGAAAGCTACTACATTTTGCCAGTTATTAACGGTAATAGTAGAAGTGGTGATTCCTTCATCGTTGGTTTCTTCTTGATGTGAAGCTATACCGGCTATAACATTCTTCTTATCCTTGAAGATATCTACGGTGTTATCTACAATATATTCTACAGCATCTGTACATTTAGGTAATCCCAAGGCAACGATACGATTTCTTACATTGGCTATCTCTGTTTCAGTGATGGTGAATTGTTTGTTGGTATAATCACCAATCATCATATCGATGGGTGATAAGAATCCCCACTTCTCAAAGAAACCAGTCAAGTCCATACCAGCCGATACGCAACTGTTATAAACAAATTCGAGTTGGCACAAACCATCGGTTGTCGGATTAGCTGTGGTACGTACTTTCTCATAGATGTCTGCATAGAAACCTCCGTGATCGGTCCGTTTCATCGGAGTGTTTCCTTTCACTTCGCCAAAGTAGAGTTCCAATTGCCAGAACGGAACTAATTTGTTGAATACATCGCTTTCGGCATTATGTGCCTTTTGACCTGCCATAATGCTATTGAAAGCCGACACATAACGATCCTGAACAGTCAAACGTGACGGCTCGTTGTAGACCTTAGTTTGTACATAAATGGCAGTAATGTTGTTTGTTACCTCTGTCATGCCATGCCATTTCAATCCCGGACGAGTTTGATGAATATGTCCCAATTCGTGTGCAGGTCCCCAACAATTGGCCGCCATTTGGGTCTCATCAGCCAGATAATTCAAACTACTTTCAATGTAGGCTGTATGATAATCGGTAGCATACATAAATGAGCCACTATTATAATGGACATGGAAATAACTACGATTATGAAACATACGATCATACTTTTCCAATCCCAAGAACTCTTGCTGACGATAAATCATATCATCATAAAGGTTAATCAGGTTATCTACATCCTTAGTATAATTCAAGAAACTGCGCGTAGTAAACGTAAGATGCACATATTTACCTATCACATCAAAGTGAGTATCTACACTATTATTGAGTAACTCTTTCCAACGTCCTTTCAGTTTTGGATTTTGACTATCGTAATATCCATTTACCTTACCCGATGCAAAATGCAGAGTGATTTCAGGGGCATTTTCATAATCATCTTTGTGATACATCACATACACAAGTCCTTTCTCTTTAATGCTAATAGTATTAACACCGTTTACAATGGTATATTCCGTTCCTCCAAATCCATCTTGTCCTGGTTTGTCGAGATTCTGTACACGGATATTCACTTTATCCAATCCATTCAAATCGGCCATTACTACCAAGTTCTCTCCGGCAGGAACAAAGATTCCTGTTGGATTATCAAGTAAACTATATTTAGCTGTTTTATTAACAGCAGCATCGATATCAGGATGCGGATAAGCCTTATAGTTGGCAATACGGAACTCACGTTGGTACTCATTATTATACATAAACCAAGCCAAAGTCTTGTAAAATGAACTCTTACAATTCAAAATATCCTCTTCGGTGACGGTAGGCTTCAAGTCAGTGCAAGCGATATCAGTAAACAGTTCATCATATTTGAAAGCATTGGGATCTTTTTGGAAGAACTGCATTTCTTGACACCGCAATGGTTTGCTCATATTATAGCAAGTACTGATAGTAAATTTTACCTTTGTCACATTGCTTTGGGAAGCATTGAAGTCTGCACGTGTAGAGTTGGCGTTATCAAATGTCCCTTCGTATACTTTCACATATTCTGCACTACGTGTTTTATTAACATCGGTCAACACTTCAATCTTCACATCTTTAAAACGATTAGCAGAATAGGTACAATGATAAATGATGTAGTCCAAATCTACCGGTTCATCAAAAGTATATTCAATATACTGAGGATATACCAATCCTATTGGAGCTTTCCAATTCGCTTGCCATTCGGTAGTCAAATCATTATCGAAAGTTGCATCATAATTTCCACCGGGCACACCACCATCACCTTCCGCACTGTTGGGAAACAGTTGAATATCGTTGCCCTCTTCAGGTGCAACAGGTTCGTAAACATCCAGTCCTTTTTGCACCACATTAATAACGGTTGGCTCCAAGTCGGACATTTCATCACTATCGGCAAACACAATTTCACCCATACGTTTTGCTCCCTTGTTACTCTCTATTTTAAAGAGGTATTGTTTGGTAACAGTTTCCTGCGGAGCACGGGTATCAGGTTGAGTCTCTTTTATTATCCAATCGGGGAGGGTAATAATATAGTCTACATTCGAAGTTACTTCCACCAATACTTTATCTCCGGCAGCATCGATATTCATGTTCTGAGGAGATACCAAAATAGCTTGTTGGTAACCTAACTGCGCTACACGTACAGTATCTGTTTGAGAAAATGCCTTTACATAGAATTCACCTCTACGCACATATTTGTCTTCACTCAAAATAACACTTACAATCAAATTGTCATCTTCATTACGAGTCACACTACACCAGCCTTGTAGTTCTTTGCTCAATTCTACAGTCCATTCTTCGTTACAACGAACCTCCAGTATCCGTTCTCCACTGTTTTGGTCAAAGTTCACATTGTAGCTGTCTAAGAGCAAAAACGGAGTGAGCGGTATATCAAAATTATAATCGTCACAGCCAGTTAATATAGTCATCCCAAAGAACACCATTATAACCCAACCAGCTATTTTTTTTAATAAATTACTCTTCATAGTATATTTTCTTTCTGTATTAGATACTTTATTTGCCTTCCCCCTCATCCCTAATAGACATGAGAGAGAAAGCTTTTTCTTTAATTATAGTAAGGGTTTTGCACAATATGCGGGCATTTGTTAATTTCCTGATAAGGAATTGGCATTAGATATTGTCCCTTATGGAAATTTCGCGGTAATGGAAGATCCATCGGAGTAAAATCTTCCACCTTAGTAGCATTAGTATTCAGTCCGCGATCGGGCATTCCACAATGTTGCTCTGCTATTTTCCAACGACGAATATCGAAGAATTTATGACCTTCTAAATATAACTCGTTCATACGTTCTGCACGTACAATCTCTCGCATCCCCTCTTGAGTGTTTTGGTAACCAGGATTAGTAGAATACTTATCCCAAGCCTCATCTACACTAGGAATACCGGCACGTTCGCGTACTTTATCCAAATATACTTTAGCTTCGGATAAACGATCCAACTCAACTAAAGCTTCAGCATAGTTTAAATAAAGCTCTGCAAGACGGAATAACGGAAATGGATATTCTATTACATTCCATTCAGCGGACGGTACAACACCCTTTTTATTTCCAAATCCAGAAATAGAATACTCCTGATCGGTACGATTACCACGACCATGAGGATCATCTCTCAACAAATGGATTCTGATAGCACGCTTAGCCGGATCAGCACTAATTTCTTCATTGTTATATTTACCAAATTCAAAATATCCATTATGATAGGTAGTCCACGCATAAAATCGGGGCTCACGATCGGTGCAAAGACGCATTACCTTATCACTACTAGGAGTAAAATTAGCATATTTCACAAGATCCTCATAATTGTTTCCATCACAATTTTCCGGAGCACTAATATATTCATAACGTTCGTCATAGTCGAACGTTTTATCCTTATTTATTGGAAGCCCGTTTTTAGTGTAAAATGCTTCAATGGTTTGCAAAGTAGGACAGTTAGTCATACTGATACCAGCAAACTTACCACCGAGCGTCTGACGAGGCGGACAGCGACGCTGTATTCCATAATAGTCATCATTACGTGTGTCAGCCCAAATAATTTCCGGATTATTCCCTGTCTGATTGTCGATATTGGTATATCTCAATCTTCGTTGTGCTTTATTGGGAAGTCCCGGTTTAGCATCACTTGGTTCACCGGCATCCGCATCGTGATAGAGATGGAATTTAGCTTTTTCCACTTCATCAATTGCATACTTTGTTTGGGTAGCACTTATTTCCCATTTTGCTTGACTTTTCTCTTGAGCTATTAACTGACGTCCATCTAACGGACTACGGAAATCGGCATACATTTCTGTGTTTCCATTATAGAGCGGTGAAGCAGCATAGAGGTAAACTCTGGATTTCAATGCTAATGCTGCAAGACGTGTGGCACGACCATAATCTTTTCCACTCCATGTAGTAGGTAGTCCGCCTTCAGACATTGCTTCATCCAATTTTTCGTTAATAAAGGCCACTACTTCGTCTATACTACTACGTTCGGGAAAACCACTAATGGGTGTTTCTAAATCTATAACACTGCGAATAATCATGGTCGGACCATACGAACGCATAGACAAGAAATGATAATAAGCTATCAAAAAATTAGACTCTGCCAAATATTGTTTTTTCATTTCGTCTGTTACATATTCGTTGGACACTTGTTTCAAGCTTTCTTGGAACATGTAGCATTGATGAATACCATTCCAAATAGTAGACCATGTATTACTAGTAAATCCCAAACTGACAGGACTATAATAACCGTATTTGAAAGTGGTAAACAATTCTTTGGTAACAGCTGTGAGTTCTTCCGCAAGCCAATAACTGTTACCGAAAGTTCTGTTAGCCGGTAAATAGCCATAACAAGAATAGAGATATCCTCTTACCGCACCTTCCGTCTTCCAAGTATCCGATTCTTGTGCACGTTCATCGGGGACAATGTCTAGATAATCGCAAGAACTAAGTTGCCCCATCATTCCCAATACGATTAAAAATTTTGCTATCTTTTTCATATAGAATTCTTATTTATTATTAAAGGTTACTTGAATACCAAAATTGATGATACGTTGAGTGGGGTACTTCATACCACTACCGCTCCCCATTTCAGGATCCCAATAATCGAAAGGGGAAAATGTCAACAGATTCTGTCCGCTTAAGTAGAAGCGCCAGCCTTTGAAAGTATAACCCACTTCGGCATTTTTCAGTTTCAAAAACGAACCATTACGTAACCAATAGGTTGAGTTTTGTGTATTATTGCCATTGTTTTCCAATGTCAAACGCGGATATTTGGCATCAATATTTTGGTTTTCAGTAGTCCAGTGGTCATCGGCTATGTATTTAAACAAGCCGCGGATACGTGCCTCACCAAAAGGATGGATACCACTCATCAAAATTGAAGTCTTAGCTACTCCTTGAAAGAAGAAAGAGAAATCCCATTTCTTGAATTTGATAGAAGGACCAAAACCATATACTATTTCCGGGTCTTGCGGATTGCCCACATAACGTCGGTCATTGCCATCAATCACATTATCATATTCACCACGGTAGTTAGGAAGATTATGATACCAAATATCCCCAGGTTGTGGAGTGTATCCCAAAGCTTTTTGATCGGGGTTATTATGGATGGTCTTTTCATCGGGGAATAATCCGTTGTCAATATAGAGCAAATATTGCCCTAATGAATGCCCTACCGATGACAAGTTAGGATATTCTTGGAAAGGAGGCTCATCTCGTTCCAAAATGGTATTGTGCGCATAGGTGAATGTTCCCTTGAAAGAGAGAAAAAGATCTTTGTTCACCTGTTTGTTATAATCTATCGACAAATCCATACCTATATTTTTCATCTTACCTAAGTTAGCATATACCGTTGCTCCGCTCAAACCCAAGAAATCGGGGATTGTACTACCTCGACTCAAGAAGATGTCTCTACGAGTCTCTTTGAATGCTTCGACTGTCAGATTAAAACTATTATAAAGTTGAAGATCAATACCTACATTTATCTTTTCTCCTATTTCCCATCCCAAATTTGGATTAAAGAAACGAGACCATTTAGGTCCCTTGTAAGTTACCCTGTTTCCACCGACACCTGTAGTGTATCCAGGACTACCACCCAAATCAATATCTTCAAGATAAGTAAATCGTCCGGCTCCGGTATTATCATTACCTACCAATCCCCACGATCCACGCAGTTTTAAGTTGGAAATCACAGGACGAATATTATCCCAAAATTTCTCATTTGATATGTTATATCCTACAGCGATAGATGGGAAGAAACCATAGCGGTTACCTGATGCAAAGTTTTCCGAACCATTGTAACCAAAGTTAGCTTCAGCCATATAGCGACCATCGTAAGCATACGACACACGTCCGGCAATACCCTGTTTGCGCTCAGGCAGTGAGGAAAAAAGGTCAGTCACATTATTTGTATTGTACTGCTGACGATTAAACAAAAACATGGCATTCACATCGTGTACACCGCCAAAGGTATGTTTATAGTCTAAAGTAGCTTGCAGATAGAGTTTACGGTTACCGCTATGCGAGCCCGAGGTTTTAATAGCAGTACCACGTTCATTGCCCGTTCTACGAAGAGTATATTCACCGGTTTCGTCATTTTGAGAAGCGACCTCAAAAGCATTATAGTCACTCACACGAGTGGCATTACTGCTTGAATGGTTTTTGTAAGAGAATAATCCATTGAATGTCAATCCTTTTATAAACATACCCAAATCCTGCTGCAACTTAAAATTGGCAGTAATAATACTGGTATGGTTTGTTTTGTATCCGGTCACGTAGTCAGCTACAGGATTCATATATCCACCGGTAGCAAATGGGCCCCCACTTTTATCCCCCCACATAATATCTTCGGTATCATATCCATAACCAGCAGGAAAAGAAACAGGATAGTCTACAGGATTGTGTTCCATAGTAGATGCAAATAAAGAACTTGTACTAGCATTCGGTCCTTTCCAATCTTTAATAGAGGCATTCAAACCCAATGACAGTTTAGTAGTAGGAGTCGCTTGTACATTCAAGTTATTAATAAAATCGTAGTTGGTTACATTGATGTTATTATTATAGCTGAAACCATATTTCTCGCTCAACGAGTTCAAGTTACCATCGCTGTGTTTCACACCCACACTCATAAAGTAGTCCATTTTTTTGTTACCTCCACGAATATTGAAGTTGGCACGCTGGGCAAAAGCATTTTTTTTGAACATCTCATCATACCAATCTACATTAGGATAAAGATAGGGATTGAGTCCGGCACGTGTTCCTTCTATCTTTTCCCTACTATAGGGAGTAGCAGCCGAAGTGGGGCGAGCGGCTCCTTCATTATAAGCTTCCATATAGGTTACACCATCAGCCATTTCAGGAACTTTGGTTAGCGAGGTCAAGGCTCCCTCTAAGCGAAAGTTAATAATAGGCTTGTCGAGATCTTTACCACTTTTGGTAGTAATAATCATTACACCATTGGCGCCGCGTGTACCATATAGCGCAGTAGCAGTAGCATCTTTCAAGATAGAGAAACTCTCGATAGCTTCAGCATCGAGTGAATTCAATTCAGTACTGCTGATTTCCACACCATCCAAAATAATAAGTGCACCAGTTGCGCCACTAAAGGTAGATTTACCGCGAATCCAGAAACTGGCCCCATCGGCACCCGGTTCACCACTACGTTGTACAGCAATGACACCCGAAAGACGTCCGGCAAATGAAGTAGACAAACTAGAAGAAGGTACCTTTAATTCAGCAGGTCTCACCTGTGTCACAGCACCAACCAAACTTTCTTTCTTTTGTCCTACGCCAAAAGCAGTCACAACCACTTCATCCAATGATTCAGTAGCTTCACTCAACTCAACTGTATAAGTCTTCAAATGACTTATACTGATTTCTTTGCTCTCATACCCCAAATAAGAAATGATAAGCACATCTCCTTTTGATGCTTTCAAAATAAATTCACCATCAAGATTAGTAGTAGTACCAACAGTAGTTCCCTTTACTTTGACAGCTGCACCAATAACTGGTTCACTCGTTTTTCCATCCAAAACAACACCTCGGATTTCGCCCGTTTTTTGTTGTGCTCCCATAGAATTAACTAAAATCACCTCATTTCCATTTACTCCATTTGCGAATGAAGAATTCGAAATGAAACAAAGACCTAAAGTCAACAAAGGAAGCGCACTAAGAATTATGCCACTTTTCTTTTTCATAATAATAAAGAGTTTTTTGTTTTCATAATAAAAGTTTTATTTTAGATAAAGGGCTAATTATTTACCGGCACAAAAGTGAATAATTCCATTCAAATAAAGAGGATATTTCATCTATTTCAGGTACTGAATTTGTCTTCTCCATGAAAAAAATCTATTTTAACACAACAGAGAGAGGATTAACGATTTCTTTCCTAAAAAAGCTTCTTACCGGACAAAACGTTAAAAACAAAAGTGAAAACACAAACTCCCCTTCGAATGGACGGAATATCCCCCTACCTATTTTATATAGGAATAACTTTGCAGCATAAAAACATCTAACATATAATATCTAATAACATGATTAAATTTATAAAGAAGAATCCGGCAATCCCCCAAAGATGGATTGTACTTACTGCATTGGCATATTCACTAACTGCCGCACAAGCTCAAACGCCCCAAGCAGAAAAAGCATTTATCAAAGAGAATATGGAATTCGCCACCAAACAATATAGTTTGATGATGCAAACCCCTGCACAAGGAAAAAATGGAAAAGCTATCATGCCACACAGTATACGCAAAGACGGTACTCCCAGCAAAGGAAGTATTTACCTTTGGACAGCAGGCTTTTTCCCTGGTACATTATGGTATCTATCAAACTACACAGGCGACAAAGCTTTGCAAGACTCTGCCTTAGTTTATACACATCAAATGGAACCCGCAAAGACCTTCACAGACAATCATGATATTGGATTCATGATGTATTGCAGCTATGGTAATGCCAATCGCTTCGCACCAAAAGACGAATATGAGGACATATTAGTAGAATCGGCACGTTCACTCTGTACACGTTTCCGCCCTCAAGCAAAAGTCATTCAATCATGGAATGGATTTCGCAGTTGGCACGGTGACAAAGTATATGATTTTCCTGTTATCATCGACAATATGATGAATCTAGAACTATTATTCCATGCCTCCAAAGTGACGGGTGATGAAAGTTTTCGTAAAGTGGCTATTTCACATGCAGAACAAGTAATGCACCATCAAGTACGTAAGGACTACAGTTGCTTCCACATCATATATTATGATAAAAAAACAGGCAAGCCCATCAAAGGAGAGACTTCTCAGGGATATTCCGATAATTCAGCCTGGTCACGTGGACAAGCTTGGGGAATCTATGGATTTACCATGTGTTACCGTGAGACGAAAGACAAACGCTTCTTGAAAACTGCAGAAAAGATGGCAGACTTCTACCTTGATCATCCCAACCTTCCTTCCGACAAGGTTGCCTGGTGGGACTTTAACGCCTTTCAAGAAGGTTACACACCCGGTATCCGTTCCAACGCCTGTAAAATGGTAAATAACTACCGCGACGCTTCCGCCGCAGCCTGCGTAGCTTCGGCATTACTGGAACTGAGTACTTATAGCAAAGGTAGCAAAAGCAAGAAATATCTGGAAAGTGCCAAACAGATTCTACATGCACTAGGTAGTACCAACTACCGTGCCGAGCTAGGTAAGAATGCAAACTTTATACTGATGCATAGTGTAGGTGCCGTACCTCACAATTCAGAAATAGATGTGCCGCTAACGTATGCCGACTACTATTTCATCGAAGCCTTACATCGTTATAACCGAATGCTGGACGGAAAAAGTCCACTATAAATAAAAGGAAAAAACATGAAAAGAAAGAATTATCTAATCTGTTTACTAACGGCTATAATACTACTGCCAATAGGAGTACAAGCCAAAGACAAGAAAAAAGGAAAGAAGAATATTTCCATGACGGAAATTCAAACCACTGGCACCCAAGATCGAGCCATATGGGTAAAGCTACTTTGGAAAATATCATATCCTGTCATCCATAACCTCGCAGAAGGAACACTACACCAGAATGTGCCCATTGAGACCCGTAGCGGTGAAACAGCAGGCTACAAAGACATGACACATCTGGAAGCTGTAGGCCGCACACTCGCCGGGGTTGCCCCTTGGCTAGCACTCCCCGATGATGATACAGAAGAAGGCAAACTACGCAAGCAGATGCGTGAAGAAGTACTGAAAGGATTAAAAAATGCAGTAGATCCTGCATCACCCGACTTACTGAACTTCACCAAACACGCTCAACCTATCGTAGATGCCGCCTATCTGGTACATGCCTTCCTCCGCGCCCCCAAAGTTTTATGGGAACCATTGGATGAAGTTACAAAAGAACGCTATATTAAATCCTTCCAATCCTTACGTGATCGTACTGGTGCTTACAACAACTGGTTACTCTTCACCGGACTAACAGAATCATTTCTGTTGGGAAAAGGTGTACAATACGACCAGTTCCGTATTCGTGTAAGTAAAAATAAGGTAAAAGAATGGTATGTAGGCGATGGCTGGTATAGTGATGGTCCATCATTCAGTATGGATAATTATAACGCCTACGTGATGCATTCTATGATGGTAGCTATGCTGGAAAATCTTTTACCTAAACGTTGGGCAAGTCAGAAGGAGCTAGACGAAGCTATGAACCGCATGATACGCCACTCTGAATTTTGTGAACGTATGATAGCTCCCGATGGCACATATCCCGCTTTCGGACGTTCGGTTACTTATCGTACCGCTGCATTCCAATCGTTAGCAGACGTAGCTCTACGCAAAAAATTGCCCTCACACGTTTCTCCCGCCCAAGTACGTTGCGCCCTGACTGCCGTACACCGAAATATGTATGAGGGAAATCAGAACTTCGATAAGGATGGTTGGTTAGTGCTCGGCTTCAACGGTCATCAGCCAGAATGTGCTGATGGTTATACCTCCACTGGCAGCCTTTATATGGCAACCTTAAGTTTTCTACCTCTCGGTCTTCCCGCTGATGATCCGTTTTGGACAGATGCATACGCAGATTGGACTAGCAAAAAAGCTTGGAAAGGAGGACATCTACACAAAGATTACAAAGTGGAATACTAAAACAGGGTTATCAAATGGTCCAGAAACCAACCTTTATAACTTAGCAAGGCATGAAAATTTGTATATAAACAATAAAAATGTTGTGATTAAATAACCAATTACCATCCTCCTGTATTATCCTCTAGTATAACGGTATAGAGTTAATACAAGGGGATGGATCCAAATGGTTTAATCCGTATACCACTATCTTTTACTGCATAGCAATCTCACAATACTACCTGTAAATCAGCGTTGACAAATATTCCTCAGCAAACATCTCATTGGCGACTTCCAACAAAGTCTCTGCAGTCAAAGCCTCTATGCGTTTAAAGACAAGCTCGGATGATTCATACTTATGGTAATGCAGGAAAGTTTTCGCCATGCCCAACGCATTATTCTCAAAATTATCGGAGGCCACCCCGATTTGTCCGATCAACTGCTTCTTGGCTGCCGCCAACTGAGAAGAAGTCATTTTCACATCCCGCATTCGTTTCAGTTCCTTATAGGTCAATTTCAAACAAGTATCCATATCTTCAATATCCGTCCCGAAGTAGATGCAGAAAGCACCTGTATCGGTATAAGAAGTCAGATTGGATTCGACATTATAAACCAATCCCCTGCGTTCACGAAGAGAAACATTCAGTTTGCTGTTCATTCCAGGACCGCCGAGGATATTATTCAGCAGATAGAGTGCGGTACGTTTGTCGTCGTATGCATTATATCCACGGCTACCAATCATTACATGTGCCTGATGTGTGTCTTTAGTTACCGTTAAATGTTCAGGAATATAAAGAGGCGGAGGCGTACGGCGGTTCTCAATTTCCACAGCAGGAATATCCGACATATATTTTTCTGCCAGACGGATAATTTTCTTGAAATCATATTGTCCTTGAACGAAAAACACCATATTCCCCGGCTGATAAAACCGACGGGTAAAGGACAGGACATCCTCCGTGCGAAAACTCCTCAGAAGTTCCGGTTTCCCCAGAATGTTTCTTCCCAGCGGATGATTACGGAATATCATATCTTCAAAATCATCGAAGATCAATTCGGAAGGATTGTCTTCATAGGATTGGATTTCGTCAATAATCACTTCTGTTTCCTTTTCAATCTCATGTTGCGGAAAAGTAGAATGGAATACAATATCCCCCAGTAGCTCAAGCGCACGTTCCAGATGTTCTGTCAGGAAGGCGGAATAGACAACCGTTTCTTCTTTATTCGTATAAGCATTGAGGTCACCGCCTACATTCTCCATTCGGTTGAGAATATGCCAAGCTTTCCGTTTCACCGTTCCCTTAAAAATAAGATGTTCTACAAAATGAGCCATTCCCTGTTCATTTGCCGCTTCATCACGGGTGCCGGCATCAATCGCAAAACCACAATAAGCTACTTTTGAAAGCGTCGGTTCATGGATAATACGCAGGCCATTAGGTAATGTATATTCGTTGCAATGCATTGTTTTCTACTTCCTTATTGAATTAATGCCACAAAAATACAATAAAACTTATTGCTGTTTATAGAAAATTGCAGATATTTGTGGACTATAACAGTTACAACGTATATGGAAAAGATAGGAATTTTCTGTTCTGCCTCTGAAAACATTGACAAAATGTACTTCGAAAGTGCTCGCCAAATAGGCGAATGGATAGGACAGACAGGCAAAACGTTGATTTACGGAGGAGCCAACCTCGGACTTATGGAATGCGTAGCACGCACCGTAAAAGAAAACGGGGGTAAGGTCATTGGAGTAGTCCCGACCAAACTGGAAGAAAATGGTAGAGTAAGCTCTCTACTGGACGAGGTGATTCATACCCGCAACCTGAGCGACCGCAAAGATATAATGACGGAAAAGTCGGATGTATTGGTGGCACTGCCTGGAGGCGTAGGCACACTCGACGAAGTTTTCCACGTTATAGCTGCCTCTTCTATTGGCTACCACCACAAGAAAGTTATCTTCTATAACGAATATGGTTTCTACAACGAGCTGCTGAAAGCACTCAAAACCTTGGAAGAAAAAGGCTTTGCCCGCCAACCTTTCTCAACCTATTACGAAATAGCAAACACTCCGGATGAACTAAAAGAAAAAATAAACTGATCATATGATAGACTCCATTAAACAACTTTTGCAACAGGAAGCACAGGCTGTGCTCAATATCCCTGTAACAGACGCTTATGAGAAAGCAGTACAACTTATTGTTGAACAGATACATCAGAAGAAGGGAAAACTAGTAACTTCCGGTATGGGGAAAGCCGGACAAATTGCGATGAACATTGCTACCACTTTCTGTTCTACGGGTATTCCCTCTGTATTTCTGCACCCTAGCGAAGCACAACATGGTGACTTGGGTATCCTGCAGAAAAATGATTTGCTCCTGCTTATCTCCAACTCCGGCAAGACGCGTGAAATCGTCGAACTTACCCAACTTGCTCACAATCTGGACCCGGAACTGAAGTTTATCGTTATCACGGGAAATCCAGATAGTCCGTTGGCGCACGAATCGGATGTTTGCCTGAGTACCGGCAAACCTGCCGAAGTTTGTACGCTGGGTATGACTCCTACTACTTCGACTACTGCCATGACTGTTATCGGTGATATTCTGGTAGTACAGACCATGAAGGAAACCGGATTCACCATTGCCGAATATTCGAAACGCCACCACGGAGGTTATCTGGGAGAAAAATCAAGATCACTATGCGAAAAGTAATCGGTATCGGAGAAACAATCCTCGACATCATCTTTCGAGGCGACCAGCCTTCCGCAGCCGTACCGGGAGGCTCTGTATTCAACGGCATCGTATCCTTAGGCCGGATGGGAGCAAACGTCGGTTTCATCAGCGAAACCGGTAACGACCGCGTGGGAAACATTATCCTGCAATTCATGCGTGACAACAATATCCCGACCGACCATGTGAATGTATTCCCTGACGGGAAATCACCGGTATCTCTGGCTTTTCTCAATGAGCAAAGTGATGCCGAATATATCTTCTACAAGGATTACCCCAAACAACGTCTCGATGTCCTGTTCCCCAAACTGGAAGAAGACGACATTGTCATGATAGGCTCCTACTACGCCTTGAATCCGGTATTGCGGGAAAAGATTCTCGAACTGCTCGACCAGGCGCGCGAGAAAAAAGCTATTATCTACTATGACCCCAACTTCCGTTCTTCACACAAAAACGAAGCGATGAAACTTGCTCCCACCATTATCGAGAATTTGGAATATGCGGATATTGTACGAGGCTCATTGGAGGACTTTTTCTATATGTACGGCATGCAGGACGCGGACAAGATATACAAGGATAAAATCAAATTTTACTGTCCTCGGTTTATCTGTACTGCGGGAGGAGAAAAAGTATCACTCCGTACAAATTTAGTTAATAAAGATTATCCGATAGAACCATTGGAAGCTGTCAGTACCATTGGAGCAGGTGACAACTTCAATGCCGGGCTGATCTACGGATTACTTAAATACGATGTCAGATATCGTGATTTGAACAACCTGAACGAAGCAACCTGGGATAATGTTATCCAGTGCGGAAAAGACTTTGCCGCAGAAGTCTGCCGGAGTTTCAGCAACTCCGTATCCGTAGAATTTGCGGAAAGCTATAAATAATACCCGCGAAATAGAATAGCGGTACAATATTTTATTAACTGATAAATGATAGTTGATTCAACTATATTGACTATCTTTGCACCCGAAATAAAAGATATACAGAGATTTAATGAAGACATTTGAAGAGCTTGGCGTTTCTCCGGAGATACGTAGAGCAATTGAAGAAATGGGATACGAGAATCCCATGCCGGTACAAGAGGAAGTGATTCCGTACCTTTTAGGAGAAAATAATGATGTAGTAGCTCTTGCACAGACAGGAACAGGTAAAACAGCCGCATTCGGCCTGCCCTTGCTCCAACAGATTGACGTAAAGAACAGAATTCCACAATCGCTTATCCTCTGCCCTACTCGTGAGCTTTGTCTCCAGATAGCAGGAGATTTGAACGATTATTCCAAATACATTGACGGGCTGAAAGTACTCCCGGTATACGGTGGTTCTTCTATTGACAGTCAGATACGCAGCCTGAAACGCGGTGTACATATCATCGTGGCCACTCCCGGACGTTTATTGGACTTAATGGAGCGCAAGACCGTATCCTTGTCCACTATTCGCAACGTGGTAATGGACGAAGCGGACGAAATGCTGAATATGGGATTTACGGATAGTATCAATGCTATTCTTGCCGATGTTCCCCAAGAACGTAATACGTTGCTTTTCTCTGCAACAATGAGCCCGGAAATTGCGCGTATCTCAAAGAACTATCTGCGCAACGCTAAAGAAATCACTATCGGCCGCAAGAATGAAAGTACCAGCAACGTAAAGCACGTTGCCTATACCGTTCATGCTAAAGATAAGTATGAAGCACTGAAGCGTATCGTAGACTATTATCCGCAAATTTACGGTATCATTTTCTGCCGCACACGTAAGGAAACACAGGAAATTGCAGATAAACTGATGCAGGAAGGTTATAATGCCGACTCATTGCACGGTGAATTGTCACAGGCACAACGTGACGCCGTGATGCAGAAATTCCGTATCCGTAACCTGCAACTGCTCGTTGCTACGGACGTAGCTGCCCGCGGGCTGGACGTGGACGACTTGACACACGTCATCAATTACGGATTGCCGGATGATACGGAAAGCTATACTCACCGTAGCGGACGTACAGGACGTGCCGGCAAGACAGGTACTTCTATCGCCATTATCAACCTGCGTGAGAAAGGGAAAATGCGTGAGATTGAACGTATTATCGGCAAGAAGTTTATTCCCGGAGAAATGCCGACGGCAGCAGGAATTTGCCAGAAACAGTTACTTAAAGTAATTGACGACCTCGAGAAAGTAAAAGTAAACGAAGAGGAGATTTCTGAATTCATGCCCGATATTTACCGTAAGCTAGAATGGTTAAGTAAGGAAGACTTGATTAAACGAATGGTTTCTCACGAATTTAACCGCTTTGCCGAATATTACCGCAACCGCGCAGAGATAGAAGTACCGACCGATAGCCGTGGCGAACGTACCGGAAGAGGTGACCGAAAAGAAGGTGGTTTCGAAAAAAGAAGCCGGAAAGCTGCTCCGGGCTTCAACCGTTTATTCATTAACTTGGGCAAAACGGACAGTTTCTTCCCCAGTGACCTCATCGGCTTGCTGAATAGCAATACACGTGGACGCATTGAATTAGGACGTATCGACTTAATGCAGAACTTCTCTTTCTTTGAAGTTCCCGAAAAAGAGGCTATCAATGTCGTAAAAGCTCTAAGCCGTGCGAAATGGAACGGACGGAAAGTCGTAGTAGAAGTATCTAGTGAAGAAGGCGGAAAAGGACATGAAAACGGTTCAAGTGAACGCAAAGGCGGAAAACGATTCGGCAAAGGAGAAGATCGTACTCCACGCTACGACAATAAAGATAGAAAAACAAAAGATGCTTCTACCAAAGGTCCAAAATCCGGCAAAAAAGAAAAACCGAGTCGTGCAGAACGAGGCTATTCGGATGCTCGCGGTCCAAAAAAGAAAGACGACTGGCAGGAATTCTTTAAAGACAAAGAACCAGACTTCAGTGAAGAAGGGTGGGCACGCAGAAAACCAAAGAAATAAAAACTTTCAAAGCAAAAACCATAGAATTCCCCTTTTGAGGGAATGGTTCCTTCTTAAAAAAAGTTGTACCAAAAACGTTTACATAACCTTTTATAAGGTGAGTTCAATATAAACTTAATGATTATGCTTCCCTTCCTTTGGAAAGGAAAGAGAAGCATGAGAATGAAGTTATATCAAACTCACCTTATTTTTAATTCTTTTATCAGATTCCCCGCTTTCCCGTATTTCTCGATAATAAAGAGCATATAACGCACATCCACACCGATACACCGTTGTAAATCGGGTTCAAATACAATATCACTGCTCATGGCTTCCCAATTGCCGTCAAACGCCAGACCGAGCAACTCTCCCTTACCGTTGAACATAGCACTACCGGAGTTTCCTCCTGTTATATCATTGTTGGAGATAAAGCAGACATTCATATCTCCCTGTTCGTTGGCATACCTGCCGAAATCGCGGGAAGATAATAAAGACAAGAGTTCCGGCTGCACGGCAAAGTCAATGTCTCCGGCATGCTCTTTTACCTTCTCAAAGATACCTTTCACTGTTGTATAATAGCCGTAAGTAGCCCCGTCGAAAGGAGAATAACCACTGACCGTCCCGAAACTGAGCCGCATGGTCGAATTGGCGTCGGGATAGAAATTGCGGTCGGCATACATACGGCGCATGGCATCATTGAATAAACGCTCTCCCTGTTCGATCTGCTCGGAAGCTTCGGAAATACCCTGGTTCATCTCATAATATTTCACAATCAGGTCAAGACTCAAAGATACGGCAGGGTCTTCAATCAGATTATACGTCGTATCCCGTTCCAGGAAGCGTTTCAAACCTTTAGGCGAGGTTATATTGGATGTTGCATACAAGGAGTCTACATAGGCTTGGATATTCCCGTTATAGAGCGTGTCGATCTTATCGTACATAGCGGGAAGATACTTCTTGTCCACTTTCGTTTGATACTCTTTCAGCATGGCGGCAAAGACTTCCTTGTCAATGGCAGTATCCAGGTTGTCATACTTTTCCAACAGCTTCTTCATACGGCTTACCACTTGCTTTTCTTCCGCCTCAAAGTCGAAGTTCAGAATTTCAAGCGCAAGCTGAACCAATTCAGGCCCATTGATAAATGCTTCACCGAAATAAGCCAAGGCACGGTTTATCTCACGACGATTGCCATAATTCAGCTCCAGGGAAGAGAATAAACGAATAAGTTTCTCCCTTTCTTCGGGATGCGCCTGAATCCATTCGCGCAGTGCAGCCTCGGCAGCACGTTTCTTTTCCAGCACTTTCAGGTGTTGGATCGCTTTATTGGTTCCGATACTATTCTTCCAGTAATTAGAGCTTTCATCGTACTTTGAGGCATACTTAATACGGATGTCCGGACGACGGTCCATTTCCCGCTTCCAGATAGCCTGTTTCACTCCACGCACGTCAATCATAGCCTGATTGATGCCGTTCATCATCTCCTCGATACCATACGAAGAGAGATAACGCTCCGTACTCCCCGGATAACCGAGCGTCATACAGAAAGAGCCTTCCTTATATCCTTCCAAAGAGACAGGAGCTACATATTCGGGATGATAGGGCACATTGTCCGGAGAATAATCCGCCGGACCGTTCTGAGTGTTCGCATAGATACGGAATACGCTGAAATCGCCCGTATGACGCGGCCACATCCAGTTGTCCGTATCCCACCCGAACTTACCGACAGAGGAAGGGGGAGCAAATACCAGGCGGACATCATTATAATCACGGTAAACAGACAGCCAGAACTCATTTCCCGCATAGTAGGCGTCAACAATACCCGTCAACGTGGAGTCCTTTTCCGATACTTCCATCCCGATTACATTCATCACAGAATCGACTACCACCCGCCGCTCGGATTCCGTCTTGGCGTGTTTGGCGGCAGACAATACCCGCTTGGTCACATTTTCCGTACGAAGCAGGAAACGGACATATAACTCGGGATTCGGCAGTTCTTCTTCGAGGCTACGGGCCACAAAACCGTCTTTCAGATAATCATGTTCTACCGAAGAATGCTGCTGGATACTACTGAAACCGCAATGATGATTGGTGAACACCAACCCGTCTTCCGATACGACTACTCCCGAACAAAAGCCGCCGAAACTGACAACGGCATCCGCCAGACACGGCTTCTTCGGATTATATAATTTATTTACAGGCATCTGCAAACCAAGTTCTCTCATTACCCGGTCTGTTTGCTTATTCTTCTTAAGATTTCCCAATAGCCACATTCCCTCATCGGCAAAAGCATTCGACAAGCAAAGAGCAAGGACAATAACTGCGGTCAGTCTGAATTTCATGCTATTATTTTTAGATTCTTTATTCGGTAATCAACCTCAACTTTTTCGCCCCTACCCGGGCTTTCAGCCACTCGCTGATTTTCTCTTTCTCCGTATTCGTCGGATGTTTGGCAAACTTCATGACAGCCAGCGTCACCGTATCCGTTTTCATCGAATCTACCCGTACTTCGAGCGAGTGAGCAATGGAAAGCGTAGTGATAGAAGGATAAAGCACCTTCAGTTCCGGCACCAGTGTACGACTCATTTCATCATACGATTTATATTGTTGGAGAGTTGTCTCCAGTTGAGTTATTTTGACTTTTTGTTCCTGAAGCCGTTGTTCGCTGTTCTTGTAGAAGTCTTCCATTACCATGGCACGGATAGAAGACACATCCACCGCTTCGTTGTTCATACCCTGCAATACTATCAGCTTGGTATCTTCAAGTTTATACTCTTTCAGTTTACTGCGGGCTATGGAGATCGAAGCGTCCGGCACTTCCGAGCCGATCAGGACAACACGGACTTCCTTATGTTCATAGCTGACCTTTTTATCAAGCACTTGCGTATTCTCGAAGCCCAACTGTTCGTTGATAAACCGGTTGGCCGCCGCTTCATAGAAAGTACTTTTGATAATGCCGAATGTCAGATAAACAGCCGGGCACATCGTCAGAATCACAATCAGGATGATATATTTACGCACCGTCTTTTCACGGTTTTTATCAACGAACTCTTTCCGCTGGAAATGCATCACACGCACACCGATAAAAGTTGCGAGGCTAATGAATACGGAATTTATGAAGTAGAGGTAAAAGGCTCCCAGAAAATAGATCAGATTACCGGAAGCCAGCCCGTAACCTGCCGTACAAAGCGGCGGCATCAATGCCGTAGCGATAGCGACACCCGGAATCACGTTCCCTTTTTCTTTCGTAGAAAGAGCCACCACACCTGCCAGACCACCGAAAAGTGCGATGAATACGTCATAAATTGTCGGCGATGTGCGGGCCAGCAACTCTGACTGCGAACCGGCAATAGGCGCCAGAAGGAAGAAGATTGTCGCCGTCGTCACACTGAAAGCGGTCGTAATAAGAAAACTCTTTAAAGAACGTTTCATCAGTTCGAAGTCGTTCAAGCCGACAGAAAGCCCTACTCCCATGATAGGCCCCATCAACGGAGAAATCAACATGGCACCGATGATCACGGCGGTAGAGTTCACATTCAAGCCAAGTGACGCCATGAAAATGGCAAAGATAAGAATCCACAGGTTCGCCCCCTTGAACTCCACACCTTTACGGATAGAATCAACTGTTGCCAGTTCATTATCCTTATCCTTTCTCAAATCCAGATATTCGCCTAAAAAGGACTTTATGGCGAATTTATTACGTTCATCTGTCTTCATAAGTTATTTCTTCTTTATAAATCGATTAATAACAGGTAGCTGACTTAACGGCAAATCTTTCTTGACGATGTATGCTACAAACAACAATAAAAGCACAGTACGGAAAGCCAGACGGAGCACAAGATCAGAAATCGGCACTTGTTCGCCGATCACATACAGTACCGCAGCAAGCAGGATATAAAGCCCCAGACTTTTCAAGTCATACTGAATCGGATACTTCTTCTGTCCCATCCAATAAGACAACAGCATAATCACCCCATATCCGGCAACAGAAGCCCACGCAGAAGCAATATAACCATACACAGGCACAAACACAATGTTCATCATCACAATAATGGCACATCCTATCAGTGAGAAATAAGCCCCCCAACGTGTTTCATCCGTCAGTTTATACCAAAAGGAAAGATTGAAATAGATTCCCTTACATATTTCTGCAAGCATCACAACAGCCACTACCCCCAGCCCTTCCCAATATCCTCTTGCCACCAGATAGCGCAACAAATCCAAATAGAACATCACGGCAAGGAAAGCCAACAATGAGAAGATGAGGAAATATTTCATTGCAGCCGCATACATTTTACGATTGTCCCCTTCTCTGTTTTTTCCAAAAACAAAGGGTTCGTATGCATAACGGAAAGCCTGCGTAAACATAGCCATTACCATAGCAATCTTACTGGTAGCCGCATAAATGCCCAACTGGACCAGTCCTTCCTGACGATCCTCGAAAAGAAACGGATAAATCATCTTATCCACCGTCTGATTCAGAATACCGACCAGCCCCAGAATCAACACCGGGAAAGAATATACTACCATTCGTTTTAGCAGTGCCTTGTCCAACTTATAAGCAAAGCCTCTCAATTCAGGAATAAAGAAGAACATCTGCACTGCCGAAATAATCAGATTACTGATGAAAATATAACCTACCAGATAATCCGGATCATAAAACCAGGAAACCGTTGCCGGAAAATGAACATTCAGCCACGGACAGAGCAACAGAAAGAACAGATTCAAGCCGATTCCACCGATAATAGAAAGCAATTTAATAGCCGCAAACTTAATCGGTCTTTTCTTATAACGTAAGTAGGCGAAAGGAATGCACTGGAAAGAATCCAAAGCCACCACCATAGCCATCATCGCTATAAACTCGGGATGATTGCCATAATCCAGCAGATTGGCGATCGGTTGCAGGAACAGTAGACAGAGAAGGACGAAAATCAAGGATACCCCGCCTACTGAAAGCAAAGAGTTTGCATACACTTTCATCGGATCTTCCCCTGATTTATTGGCAAAGCGGAAGAAACCCGTTTCCATACCGAACGTGAGCAGTACGAGCATCAAAGCTGTAAATGCATAGACATTTGATACTACTCCATAGCCTCCGGAAGAAGCCGGTAAAACTGCTGTGTACAACGGTACCAGCATATAATTGAGGAATCGACCGACAATACTACTCAATCCATAAATCGCAGTATCTTTTGCTAATGATTTCAGTCCAGCCATGTTCTATTTTATCAGATTAATGATATTATAATACTACCTTCACCAAAATTGATTAAAAGTCGGTAGTATCTCCATTCTCCTCCTTCGGGAAGGAGGAGTACCCGTAGGGGGAGGTGGTAGGATTTTCTCTCCTTTTTTTCACAACCTCCCGAATCTCCTCCACAATCCGCGTAGGATTCTCAAATACGACTCTATTCTCAAAACGTATTACCCAAATATTTTTCTCATTGACGAGAAAACGTGCACGATTATCAGCATAATCCATAGCTTCCGTAGTAGAATGTACTTCACCGTCCAACTCTATCCCCAGCCGGAATTGCGGGCAATAAAAGTCTAAAATATAAGGACCGACACTATGCTGCCGACGAAACTTAAGTCCATCTATTTGCTGCCCTTTGATTAACTTCCAGAGAGTGGCTTCGGCAGAAGTACTCATATTTCTTAGATCTTTTCGAACGGATTTTAGTTCGGGCTTATTCATTATATCGTGCATAGATAATTGTTTTATGTATTCACCTACCACCTCCCCCTACGGGTACTCCTCCTTCCCGAAGGAGGAGAATGGAGATACTACCGACTTTTTACTTTAATCAATTCCGGTGAAATGGTACCGCCCACTATCAGTCGTTAAACAATGTTTTCTGACTGTTATAAAGGCTTCTTCCCAAATGTTTGTAGGCAAGTTCGGTCACCTCACGTCCGCGAGGAGTACGCTTCATGAATCCTTCTTTTATCAGGAAGGGTTCGTAAACTTCCTCAATCGTCCCCGCATCTTCCCCCAAAGCCGTAGCAATGGTAGTGATTCCCACAGGACCGCCCTTAAACTTGTCTATAATCGTACAAAGTATCTTGTTGTCTATCTCATCCAGACCGTACTTGTCAATATTCAATGCCTCCAGTGCAAACTGGGCTATTTCCGTGTCAATAGAACCGGAACCCTTCACCTGTGCAAAGTCGCGCACCCGGCGGAGCAAGGCATTGGCAATACGCGGCGTCCCACGGCTGCGGGAAGCAATCTCTCCTGCCGCACGCAACGAGCAAGGCACATCCAATATGGAAGCGGAACGACGGATAATGTTACTCAAGATATCATCATCATAGTATTCCAGATGCAGATTGATCCCGAAACGTGCACGGAGCGGTGCCGTCAGCAGACCGCTGCGTGTTGTTGCGCCAACCAGCGTGAAAGGATTCAGATCTATCTGGATGCTACGTGCCGAAGGCCCTTTATCAATCATGATATCAATGCGATAGTCTTCCATGGCAGAATAAAGATATTCTTCCACCACAGGCGACAAGCGATGAATTTCATCAATAAAGAGTACATCATTCGGTTCGAGACTGGTCAGCACACCTGCCAAATCTCCCGGTTTATCGAGCACCGGACCGGAGGTTACCTTAAAGCCGACTCCCAACTCGTTGGCAATGATATTTGAAAGCGTTGTTTTTCCCAATCCGGGAGGTCCGTGCAGCAGGACATGGTCGAGTGCTTCGCCACGCAAGCGTGCCGCCTTCACAAAGATGCGAAGGTTTTCCACCACCTTATCCTGTCCGCTAAAGTCCTCAAAACTCAACGGCCGGAGTGCATTCTCAAAATCCCGTTCCCTTGAAGTAAGCTGATGTTCGCGTATGTTAAAATCTTCCTGTTCCATTTATTTCTTGAAAGTAGGAGACAAAGATAGAGATTTACATTCATTTTCAGTACAAGAAAAACGAATAAAAACTCCGGGCACGCTCTGAATGGCAGCTATCGGAAGGCTATTTATAAAGATTTAAGAGAATATAGGACCAACCTTGTGCCAACGTATTGGCACAGCCATGCCACCCTGTTGGCACTATCGTGCCACTGCGATGGCACAGTTGTGCCAGCGGGGAAGCACTGTCTGTGCAACGAAGTCTTCATCTATGACGTGTCGGGAGACAACCTTTTATCCTGTTATTAGTTTATTTGAAACGTAATAACTACTTTTGCATCATCTATATACACGCTATCAACTATGGTTTTAAATTACATCTGGATAGGATTCTTTGTCGTCGCCTTTATTATCGCCCTTATAAAAGTAATTTTCCTGGGAGATACGGAGATATTTACGACTATCATGAACTCTACATTCGATTCGTCAAAGACAGCTTTCGAAATCTCGTTGGGACTTACGGGAGTATTGGCCCTCTGGCTGGGTATCATGAAAGTCGGAGAGAACAGCGGACTGATTAATGCTCTGGCACGTTTCCTGAGTCCGGTACTCTGCCGATTGTTTCCGGATATACCTAAAGGACATCCGGTGTTAGGTTCTATCTTTATGAATATGTCCGCCAATATGCTCGGACTGGACAATGCCGCCACCCCGTTGGGACTAAAAGCGATGAAAGAATTGCAAGAGTTGAATCCGAAAAAAGATACCGCTTCCAATCCGATGATTATGTTTCTGGTGATTAATACTTCCGGCCTCATCATCATCCCGATCAGTATCATGGTTTACCGGGCACAAATGGGAGCTGCCCAGCCTACGGATGTATTTATTCCTATTCTGTTAAGTACCTTCATTTCCACTCTGGTCGGGGTCATAGCAGTCAGTATCGCCCAGAAGATAAACCTGATCAATAAGCCCATTCTGATTTTAATGGGTATCATCTGTCTTTTCTTCTCCGGTTTGATTTACCTGTTCCTAAGTGTTTCTCGGGAAGATATGGGCACTTACTCTACCCTGATAGCGAATATTCTTCTGTTCAGTGTCATTATCCTGTTTATTTTAACGGGTGTCAGAAAGAAGATTAACGTATATGATTCTTTCGTGGAAGGAGCCAAGGAAGGGTTTACGACAGCTGTGCGCATTATTCCTTATCTGGTTGCTTTTCTGGTAGGCATTGCGGTATTCCGTACTTCGGGAGCCATGGATTTTCTGGTGGGAGGTATCGGATACGTAGTAGGACTATGCGGAGTCGACACAAGCTTTGTGGGAGCACTGCCCACTGCATTGATGAAATCGCTTAGCGGCAGCGGTGCCAACGGGTTGATGATTGATACAATGAAGGAACTGGGGCCGGATTCGTTTGTAGGACGCATGAGTTGCGTGGTACGCGGGGCGTCGGATACCACATTCTACATCCTTGCCGTTTACTTCGGCAGCGTAGGTATCACCAAGACCCGCAACGCCGTCACCTGTGGCCTGATAGCCGACTTCTCGGGTATCATAGCCGCTATCTTAATCAGTTATTTATTTTTCTTTTAAATCATAACATTCAATTATGGCTGTAACTTATCAAACAGAAGGCATCAAAATGCCTGAAATCAAGAAACGCGAGACTACGGAATGGATCAAAGCCGTAGCTGCTTCCTATGGAAAAAGACTCGGTGAAATCGCTTATATTTTCTGTTCCGATGAAAAAATTCTGGAAGTAAACCGCCAATATCTGCAACACGACTACTACACGGACATCATTACTTTCGACTATTGTGAGGGCGACCGCCTGTCCGGAGACTTGTTCATCAGCTTGGATACGGTACGCACCAATGCAGAACAATTCGGCGCTTCTTATGACAATGAACTCCACCGTGTCATTATTCACGGGATACTTCATCTTTGCGGTATAAACGATAAAGGCCCCGGAGAACGGGAAATTATGGAAGCGGCGGAAAATAAGGCGTTGGCAATGCTACACTAAATACCAGACTTTCTCAATCATCCTCTATAAATGAAAAAACGCCCTATCGTAATCACTACGACAGGGCATTTTCATTAGCCTTCGCTAATTAACATTAAATTATTTAAGAGAGAGATTTATTACTTCTTGTCGGGAGCCACTTCCGAAGTGACTAACTTCTTGATAGACTTGGTATTCAGATACAGGAAAGCCAACCGTGGAGGTCCGTCCTGCGCAACCAATTCCAATGAATCAGGTGTTATGTAACCTATACGTTCACGTGTCTTATACACTTCCACCTTTCCATCTTCTCCTTTGCTAAACCCTTCAACGATTAAATAGCCATCTTTATCAATCTTCCAAGTCTTCAAATCCAAAGAGGGAATATTGACGGCAGAGCATTTCCCACCTTTTTTAAACTCAAATCCTTTCAGTTCACCGGTAGACTGATAGGTATAAGGATTGCACCATTTACCTATAATTTGTTTCTCCACCTTCTTCTGTCCATAGCTGCTGAATGCAAAGCAAGACAGAGCCATAACTGTCATTAATAGTTTCTTCATTTCATTTATTTTTCTAGTAAATCATATTTTTGGTCAATGCCACGTTCCCTCAGATGAATACCCTCTTTCATCCAACGCGGTTCTTTTGTTCCTTTCAGGTAATAGTCGAAGAATTGCATCATCCGGATAGTCCAGTCCTTCTGGGCAGCCTGATTACTAAGGAAATGTCCTTCACCTTTGTAGTTGAGATGCCATGCCGGACGCTGTAAACGGCGCATAGCCAAATACAAGGCACGCCCCTGTTCATAAGCCACAGCCTCATCTTTGTCATTATGCCAGATCAGTAACGGCGTATGTATCTTATCGGCCTCTATGATAGCGGAGTTTGCCAGATATTTGTCCTTGGCTTCCCACAAATTCTTTCCCATACGGCTTTGCCATTCTTCGTACATGAAATAACGCGGTAAACCGCTTCCACCACGAATGCCCAAATAACCGGTCACCATATCAGTGATAGGAGCACCAATATTAGCACAAGTAAATAGATCGGTTTTAGTCACCAGATAACTGGTTTGGAATCCCGACCAGCTATGTCCTTGCAGACCTATCTTTCCCGGATGTGCTATCCCCTGCTCTATCAAATATTTGGTTCCGCTTACTACGGCATCATAACAACTCTGTCCCGGTGTTCCTATAGTGAAATGCACATCCGGCATGAATACGATATATCCGTTGCTGACGAAATACATCACATCACCCATTGCGCTGCTCAACATCGGAGCATGATAAGTATTCAATCCACCTGAATGCGTTTCATAGAATTGTACCAGTACGGGATATTCTTTTTGAGGATCATAATCTTCCGGCAGATAAAGTATTCCCTTATTGGGTTTATTCTCATAGTTTGTCCATTCCACCAACTTTGCAGTTCCCCATTTGTATTCACTTTGCTGAGGATTAGCATTCGTTATACGGATCGGATCGGAGAAATCGGCTTTGCTCCACCACAGATCACGGAATTCTGACATATTCTGACGATTCCAGATGCAATACTTCTGATTATCCGAGAAACGATGAATCGCATAGATATAAGGACCTTCCGCAAGCTTCTTCAAACGACCTTTCATGTCAAGCGAATAAATGCCTTCATCCATCGTATTCTCATCCCACACACTGACTACAACCGTCTCGTCCGGTTTGAAAACTTCCTTATCAATATTGCTGGTCATTTTACGGATAGATCTCTTATTTTTGCGGCCATATCCCTTGGTGAAACATTCCGGCTGACGTTCTCCGGTTAAATCTATCTTCCACCAGTCATAAGCATCGTAAATCAGTACATTATTACCATCAGCAGTCCAACCTGCAATGCCATAGGCAGGCGCAGGATTCGGTTTATCATAAGTTTCCTCGAATACCGGATAACCAATAGCTGTTGAAATATCGGTAACCTTACCCGTTGTTCCGTCAAACTTATTCCATACCTGTGCAACAGGATCATACATCACAGCCCATTTACCGTTCATTGACCACTTCGGCCTTGTCCGATAGCTACGTCCTACCAATTGCTTTTTTCCTGTATGTACATTCACAGAATAGATATCAAACGGCACTTCATTAAGCCATTCTTTCTGCATACGATAGGGAGTTTCGTCCGTATAAAGCACATAATGTATTTCTTCTGCACGGTCCGGTTCCAACAAATCAGCATGACCGGGAGCTACTTCCATCAATTTTCCGGAAGCAATATCATAGATATATTTTGAATATTGAGGACGGAAATAACGACCACGAGTCTGCAACGTAGGAACTTCATATTCATCCCAAGTCCACAACTCCAGTTCGAAACTCTTATCCGGCTTTACTTCCTCTTCTTTTTTATCTTTATTTACTTTCTCCTGATAAGGTCTGAGTTCCATTGTCAGGAACTTCTGACTGTGCGACAGAGTGGCCCGCGCAAGTTCCATTCCTGCCGGTAGAATCACCTCTTTACGGTCGAAGACCAAATCGCAGGTATTCTTCTTTAAAGAGAAATTATACCATAGCGAATCCTTAATACTGAATTCTCCTGTCATCAGTTTTGTATCCAAACTGAAAGAAACAGGTTCTTTCTTTACAGCACTCTGATAGATAGTCTGATAGGGTCCCGTCAATGGGCCATAACACAATGCGTTTCCTTTTGCCTGCCTGCGTACAAAAATGATAGAACGTCCTTCATTGTACAAGGTATAATAACCAATACTGTCAATCTGAAAAGCAGTACCGGTTTTCAGATGGCGAACCACCAAACGATTAAAAGACGGGACATGATTGACCGTATCTTTCGGAACGTTTGTCACTGAGACTGAATAAGGAGTTCCATTTACCGGCCGGAAAGATTCCTTATATTTCCATTCTTTCTTGATACCTGAAGGAAGTTCCATCAGGATCGTCTTCATATTTCCTGTAGAGTCAGCCTTCTGATAAGAAAGAGCTTGATCCGAATTATAAAACTCAATGTTTTCCACATCATCCAGCAGAATCTCCTTGCGGGTACGTGTATCAAACAGATGTACAGTTTTTGCGTCGGTGTTTTCAGGATTGTACTCCATAGGTGCAATCCGGTAGGTAACCCAACGTCCTGTCGGGGAGATATCCGGCGATTCAACACGCTTCCACGACATGCAGGCTTCAATGTCAACCGGCTTCTTCTGTGTTTGAGCATCGACACTCGGGACAAAACCGGCTAACACTCCCACTATTAATCCGATTCCCATTATTGTCTGCTTCATTTTATCTTCTCCTTTCATCTTTTATCATATCTTTATTCAAATCAATATCACAGTCTGCCGAGTTATCATGTAACAACAGACGTGCAAAATGACGCCACATTTTATGCTCAAAAAAGTTCTCGGACTCACCGAAGAATCCATGAGTACATTTAGGTAACACAAACATATCAAAGTCCTTGTCCGCTTTAATCAATGCATCTACCAGACGTAAAGTATTGGCCGGATTCACAGTCTGGTCTATGGCACCGGTAAACAGCAGCAATCCATGTTTGTAATTCTTCGCCAACTCCTGATTCGGACGCACACGTACACTATAATCATACGTTTTGCTCTCTACTCCCAAACTGTCTTTAGTCGTTGTCACCTTCTCATCTACACCATAATGAATCTCCACGAAACCTTTATTGTAAATACGATTGTCATGGTTACCAGCCGATGAGACAGCAGCCGAATAAAAGTCCGGATAAGTGCAAATAGCGGCAGCCGACATAAATCCGCCGCCTGAATGACCGTAAATACCTACCTTGGTAGCATCTATAAAGGGATAACGGGCAGCCAGTTGTTCGATAGCATATTTATCATCCGCCAGCGGATAATCGCGCATATTATTGTATCCATAGGTATGATAAGCCTTTCCACGCATTGGAGTACCCCCTCTGTGGCCTACGGTAATTACAATGAATCCCAGTTGAGCCAAACGGGTGTTATAAACATCATTTATTGTGAAACGAGTCGGCACGTACTCGAAGAACGGCCCCGGATAAACATTTGAAATAATAGGGTAAACTTTCGTCGAATCAAAATCGGCGGGCTTCCACATCACACCATAAAGGTCGGTTACTCCGTCGGCAGCTTTTACTTTAAAACGTTCCGGAGCTTTCCAGCCCATTTCATAGACAGGTTGCAAGTCCGGTTTCTCCAATGTCATGATTACCTTCCCATTCCGGTTGCGAACCACGTTTACCGGCTCCTGCGACACGGTAGAATATGAATCTACCAGATAGCGACAGGAGGGAGAGATACTGACTTCGTGTGACGCATTCTCCGGCGTCAACAGACGGAGTGCATTCGGACGATCCAAATGAGCTTCATAAAGAATATAGTAATAAGGGTCAATTCCTTTCTCCCGTCCATAACCATAGAAATACATCTTGCGTCCGACAGTATCAATCTGCGCAACCGGGCCGGCTACCCAAGTACCGTCTGTCAGTTGATTCTTCAGGTTTCCTGTTGCTGTATCATACAGATAATAATGTCCCCAACCGTTACGTTCGGAACGGAACAGGATTTCTTTTCCGTCATTCAGGAAAGAAACATTACGCATCTGATAATCGAGATACGGCTTGTTTTCTTCATGAATCACCACACGCACTTTTCCGGTCTCTACATCCACTTCGCAAATATCCGACTGGTTCCATGTACGGTTATAGCGTTGGAAGTACAAGCGTTTTCCGTCTTTTGACGCATACAATACATCAATATACTGATCCGGCCAACGATTGATATCCACCTTCTTAACTTCCCGCTTGTCTATATCTCCCAACAGTAATTCATATTGAGTCACATTTTTATCACCGGCCAATTCAGCTTTATAAGTGATCAGTTCAGGAGAAGGCTTGGATAAAGAATTAATAACCCACAAGTCACGGACTTTCCGGTTGTCTTCACGGACAGCGTAGAAACGGTGGCTTCCCGGAATCCAGTGAGCCGATTCGGCTCCGAAACGGCCTTCCATCTTGCCTTCGTCTTCACGGTTGAATGTATAATCCGGCATACCGTCCGTCGTCAATTGAACCGGAATTGTATCCTGTCCCTTTTTCGGGTTTCCAACGAAATACAAGTTATCCTTACTGGCATAAAGAAAATACAAGCTATCCGGAGAATATTTCATCCAATACGGATCGCCGGTTTTATACGTCGGCTTCTCATCGAGTTGCTTCAATTCTTTTGTATGGATATTGTATGTATAAAGTCCGCGGTCAAAATCAATACGAATGGTTTCGTTGTCCTTCATAAATGTGAAAGACAAATGCGGATCTGCCGAAGAATAGGCTTTCTTGGTATATACTGCAATTTTGCTCAATAACTCATCCGTATCAAACAACAATCGTTTCTCCTTCTTCTTCGGATTGACATAATAATATTTCTTTCCTTCACGTGTTGTAAAAGAGTAATAAAAGCAATCCGTATCGTTGATAAACGTCGGTCTGACTTCTGTAGAATACTTATCTATAGGATTTTGCTCCAACAAACGGAACTTTTCCGCTAACTGATAATTCGCTTTTTGTTGCGCACCGGCAAGGTTGCATGATACTAATGCAACCGCCAGGCACAAATATCTAAAGAGAGAGTTTTTCATAAAATCTTATCTATTGTCTTATTTACTACGGTTAATATCTCCCCAATAGTCTGCACGGGTATCACCTAGCAAATGTTTGGCAAAGAAACGGTACATTTTCTTCTCAAAATACTCATCGGCAGAGCCATATCCATGACCGGCTCCGGGAATGACAAGCATATCGAAATCCTTACCGGCCTCAATCAAAGCCTGAGCCATACGGTATGTATGTGCAGGATTCACGTTCTTATCCATATCTCCGGTTACAAGCATCAAGTGTCCTTTCAGATTCTTGGCTATCTCTGCATTCGACTTTACTCTAAACTTGTATTCATATTCTTTGGTCTCGTTACCCAGACTGTCTTTCACCACCTTCTCTACTTCTCTTACACCATTGTAACATTCTCCCCAACCACGGTTATAGATACTATTATCATGGTTTCCGGAACAAGAAACGGCAGCCTTATAAAAGTCCGGATAAGTGCAGATAGCAGCCGCAGCCATAAATCCGCCACCGGAATGTCCGTAGATACCAACTTTCTTACCGTCAATAAACGAGTGGCGCTGAGCCAACTGCTCAATAGCATACTTATCATCTTCCAACGGATAATCACGCATATTGCCGTAACCGTAACGGTGATATGCCTTTCCACGCATCGGAGTATCTCCCCTATGGCCTACAGTGATTACAATAAAGCCAAGCTGTGCCATACGGGTACAATAGCTATCATCCAACGTAAAGTTAGTAGGAACGAACCCGAAGTATGGTCCCGGATAAACAACCGAAATAATCGGATATTTCTTTTCCGGATCAAAATTAGACGGCTTCCACATCACTCCATACAAATCCGTAACATTATCGGCAGCTTTCACCACAAAATTTTCCGGCTTCTTCCAACCGGCGGCATATACCTGACTTAAATCAGGCTTTGCTAACTCCATAATCACCTTGCCGGTATTGTCCTTCAATAATATCTTCGGTTCCATATCGACTCTTGAGAATGTATCAATAAAGTAGCGCCTAGACTTCAAAAAGATTACCCGGTGCTGCCCGTCTTCTTTAGTGAGTAGAGTTGCTCCCTCACGATCCATATTGGACTTATACAAACGATAGTAAAACGGATTGATCTTCGGGTCATCTCCATATCCATAAAAATAAACCGTACGTTGCAGCGTATCAATAGCGGCAATATGTCCGCTTACCCACGGTCCTGAAGATATCGCATTTTTCAGGTTCCCTTGACCGTCGTAATGATAATAGTGTCCCCACCCTGTACGTTCGGAACGAAATAGAATATCTTTTCCATCATTCAGAACTTCCACGCTACGCGCATGCGGATCACGATAAGGCTTATCCACCTCATGAATCAGTTCTTTGACCTCCAAGGTAGAGGTATTGACCGAACACACGTCTACCTCATCCCATGTACGTTTGGTACGTTCAAAAAAGACATACTTGCTATCCGACGTTACACTAAAAGGCATCACATACTGGTCATTCCACTTTTGTATCTTCGCTTTTCTCGCAGTCCGTTCTACAATATCAATGATTACAAGTTCATTCTGGGTTACATATTTATCTCCCGGAAATTCATACTTATATTTCTTCAACTCCGGCTTGTCCGAAATCGAATTAATCACCCAAAAGTCACGCAATTTCCGATTATCATCAAGCACAATATATGCATGCCGGCTATCAGGACACCAACGAGCATTAGAAGGAACTTCACCATTCTCCCCCGCATCATCCTCACGAGCATACGAAAAATCAGGGACTCCGTCCGTAGTCAATTGCACTTCCGTAGTATCTACTCCCAATGCCTTGTTGCCCTTCACATACAAGTTATGGTCTTTCGCATACAGTATGTACTTCTTATCCGGAGAAAAATTCATCCATGAATATATCGGCTCGGCATCTCTGTCATCTGCCTTTTTCTCCTCCACCTCTTTCAATTTGCGGGTAATTCGATTGTAATCATACTTTTTCGACCTGTAACTGAATACAAATGACTTTTGATCTTTTGCGAACTTTAATTCTGACAAATCCAACCTTACCGGATTCACAACCTCATGAGTTAAACCGGAAAGCAGCATAGCCATTTCCTCGTTATCGAAGAGTAACTCCTTCTTTCCCTCCTTGGGGTTGACATAATAGTAGTGTTTACCTGCCGAAGTCGTAAAATCAAACCAAAAATTATCCGTATCATTGATTTCATGCGGATAAAGGGACATACTATTATTAGACAGTTTTCCCCCTAATGTAAATTTATGGAACTTCTCCGCCAACTCATAATTGGCTTGTACCGTATCATGCTCGGCAGGAACTTGTCCCCATCCTTGCAATGCAAGAGTAAAAGACAAGCTGCCGGCAATAAAAAGTTGTTTTAATACCATAATGGTTATTTATTATCAAAAAAACGCTTTTAAAGCTCTTCTAGAACGCAAATGACATATAATCATCACCACTTCCCAGTTTATAAAGGACATCTACAATTTTATCAAACTTCTTGTTTTCTTCCGAAGTGGTTTCATTCGGAAATTGTTGTTTAAGAGAGACCGACGTACACGTCCCATTCTCCGATTTTTCTTCAACAACACTATATATAAAGAAACTTCCGTCTTCCAGAGCAACTCCTAACTGCCCATCGTAAGGGTACTTTTGTTTATATAAGTTAGTAGTTACATCCATACCCGACAATGTCTTAACAGCCGCAGGTAACGGTTCCCCCAACGGCATTAATTCACCTCTATATTCCACATCTCCATAAGCATCCCAACCGTATTGATAATAATAAAGCTGATTTCCGTCGGCAATCACCACATAACGTTTGTTTCCAAAGTTAGCCATACCACGATAATCATTGATAACGCCCAAAGAAGCCTCATAATACCAGCCCTCCATACAGCTAACAGATCTACTATAAGCCTCCAGCCCGAAGTAACGTAATTCATACGCTGAAGTAGCCTCATCTTTCAACAAAACCGTCCAAAATGGATCAGCTACCGTAAAATCATTTCTATCATCGTACGGAGCAGGTAATGCATCTACCACCGTCTTCTCTATATTTGAAAAATGATCTTCATCACTCGGATCAGTGATATTATACACATTACCACTTGAAGAACTAGACATCTCAGTAATAGCTGAACTCTCACCTACATTACCCATATCCAGGATGCCTACCAATGAATTATCCTCTTTCGTCAATGCAAGGATCATATTCGTATTATAGCTATTGAATTTATAAGCTTGGAACAAACGACTGAATCGGGTTTGGTTATTTAATCCTATGGACAAATAGGTGCCCGCATGAAAATCCGCCGCATCCGCTTTCTGTTCCCAATAAATCAATCCGTTCTTATCCAATAATGCTTTACACGAATAAGTCATAGCTGCTTCTACCGGAGAGAAATCAGCAGGAATATCCCCACGAAATTCCTCATCTGTGTACACTTCGCGTTCCAATGTATTACCATTAAGTTCCACCCAGCGATCTTGCTTCACCACCAGTTCGTCATATGTGCTGATTCCATACATATGATTATAATCTATATAACCAATATTATTCATCAATCCTTTAGGATTTGAACCCAAATTGGGGACAACGTTACGCTTCACTATATGATAAACCAACGAATCGCGAGTAAAGGTTTCTCCATTATACGTTACCTGATAATGTTGCGTTGTAGGTACGATAAAATGAAGTACGGAACGTCCGTTTTCATCTGACAAAATTGTCCATCCACGTTGATACATAGACATCACATTAATAATTGTGGACTTTCCGAACTGAACCCCCGACTTATTGTCTCTCACTGCAAATGTCACTTGATACTGACCACTCTTGTCGGCCTTAAATGTATAAGTGGCACTAGTTTCATTTGCCTGTAACTGCTTGTTTATATACCATTCATAGCTGACATCAGGCGTTATACTATCAATCGTAAATTTGAATGTAGGCGCCAATACCAATTCATCTCCCTCTATCAAGTTATATTCAGAATTGATATTCTCAAAATTGAAATCACCACCTTGTAGCCAATTTATCTGCTTGTAGTTATAATTGTTGTCGTCATCCAAACAACCTGACACGACTCCGGCAAAAATAGCCATCACTACATATATTCCTAATTTTCTCATACTTTGCAATTTTATAATTATCCTGCCACTTCCACAGTAATCACATTTCCATGCTCATCTTTCACCCAATCTTCCTTATTTTTCCCTTCGTTCATCTGCTTCAGGGTATTCTTCAGTCTCAACGAATATTTACGCAATACTTGCTTATTCTTTCCGTCGAACACCATATCATCTTTTTTCAACTCGTCCAAAAACATCTGATACTTCTTTTCCGAGTATTCACCCAAATAAAACCAATCGACCGAATTTCCCGGGTTTTCTTCCGTCCCAGCATCGTTCACCAACCACCAGTCGGGCTTAAACAAACGATCGGTGACAGAAATGAGAGCACGCGAATACAAATAATCACCCTGTTTCACAGCATTTGCTTCTACGACCTGCAATGCCAATACCTTCGTTTCTGTCTTCAATATCGGATCATTCTTCAGTGTCACATAAATAGTATCCGTAAGCAATCCCTTTCTTATCTTACAATCTGCAGGCAATACATACAAATTAGCCGGCAAGGTAGTACGTTCAGCATCTGCACTTACATTAAAATGTAAATCTTCATTCTGCATCTGCCCGTAAACAGAAACCTCTATCGGTATCTCAGCATCCTCACCTTCATTATACATTTTAAAAGATACGGTAGTGGTATCTTTTGTCATATCGTTAGCAAATCTCAAATAGGCTGTATCGTTACTGCTGACCAACAATCCCTTCTCCTCACATGAAGTGAGTATCAAACCTGCGGTGCCAGCCAACACTCCCCATATAGTATATTTTATCTTCATTTTCGTTTCTATTAAATAGTTGTTCTGAAAATATTCCTTTACTTTTAAATATTTGATTCCGAATCAGGTTTCGGCAACACCATATTTTCATCAGTCGGCAAAACATCGCTATCATAAAAAGAGCTGGCGGGCATCAACCGATTCAAGCGTTTATACATATAAAATATCTGCCCTTCACCCAAAAACTCACGACGGGCATCGTTTACCAACAAATTTATAAACTCCGATTTGTTTGTCACATTATCGAACTTCTTTGATATTCCTCTCCCCTTCTTCACTAATTCCAAATAACCTTGCGCTTCTTTGGGATTAGTATCAAAAATCGCCTCAGCAGCAATATAATATACCTCAGACATACGTATCATAGGGAGCGTCCTGTTACTTATTTTTCCTTCATCCTTATTTTCTGTCTGCTTGTAATATTTCAACGTACGATAATAATATCCATAATATTTCTCTTCCAATTGATAATTAAACCGCCAGTCACTGTCTATTTCATCCCCATACAAATCTTTCGCAACATCACTATCAAGGCACAAATAAGATTCTTGACTGTCACCATCGGTAGCATGATTTATTTCCTGATCCCATTCCACTAATTCCTTGGGGGAATAAAGCCCAAAAATAATATCATTATACATCTTCATATTTCCATTCCTGAAACCGGTTGAATTGGTTGATGCTTTTAAATAACCAGTTTTACTTTCTTCATCAATGATTTTCTTGGCTTCCGCATAAGCTTCCGCATTTTTTCCCGCATACAAATAAACACGAGCCAGTTCTGCCGTTACCGCATAATAATTCAGACGATAGCCTCTACTCCCAGCAAACAGTTTTTCTGAAACTGCTGCAATATGAAATCTATAGTTTGCACGCATATCAGAATCTTCATCTACATCTTTCAGAATTCGTTGTGCTTCCTTCAAATCAGTAATAATCTGCTCCAAACAATAGCTAACCGTTTGATGATCATTAAGATAGCTAGGATAAGTATTGACATAAGGAATAAAAGTACGTTTATCCTCTTTGAAACCAACAGAAGAAGGAGACGGAGCATAAATACGAAGTAAATCAAATTGTATAAATGCACGCAATCCAATAGCTTCTCCCAAAATCATCTGACGTTCACCGTCAAGCCCGTAAAAGATGCTGGGATCGGCTTTGGCTGCTTGCTGAGCTAATTCATTACAATTGGCAACCACATTCCAAGCAGCATTCCACATAGCATCAGTAACAGGAACTAATTCGGTATTTTTAAACTCAAGACTTGCTATCTTTCTCATTGCTGTTCCACCACCTATGCTCGGAAATTGATCTATATAATACGACTGAGCCCAGGCATCTAAAATCCCCCAAGTAAGATTACTGCCATACAAATCGAAAGTAGCCATTTTCCGGTAAATACCATTCGTCGCTGTACGGAAACCATCACCGGAAGAGAACAAATATTCCTCCTTTATCTCGTCGGAAGGATAAAGATCGAGCCAATCTGAGCACGAAGAAAGTGTCAAGGCTGCAAATGCAAAAGAAATAAACGTAGTATATATTTTTTGTATCATAATGGTATACTTAGAATTGTGCTTTAATAGAGAAATCGACCGTCCATGACTTCGGATAGCTTAAGCCTCGCTCCTGACGGATAGAATTCCAGTTAATAAAATCGCGTGTACTTGCTTCCAATCGGAGCATATTCATCCCCAAATATTTCTTTATCCACTCCCGATTAAAATCATAGCTCAAAGTCAATGCACTCAAGCGCAGATAAGCCTTGTCCTGAACGAAGCGTGAAGTCGGCATGGTGACATTATCAGCGTTTTTAATATCTTTAAACTGAGCAATATCTCCCGGTTGTTTCCATCTGTCGGTCAACACACGCAAGTCTACATTTTGATATTGTATTCTGGCGTTTTCTACCCGATCCACCAAAGTCTGGTTATACTCCTGTCCGCCCCATTCGTATTGGAAAGCCGCAAACAAGCTCCATGCTTTATAGGCAAGATTAAACCCAACAGAACCGTTGAATTTAGGTTCTGTATTACCAACAACCACTTCCTGAGTGGCATTCCAAGTATCGGACACGCTACCATCACGATTCAGGAATATTTCCTTACCCGTAGTGGGATCAATACCCAAAGACTTCACAGCCCAAATGGAAGTAAGTGACTGTCCTTCCTCATATTGAGATATAGGTACTGCATATTGAGGCTCATATCCATTATAATTCATATCAACTATTCCTTTCTGATAGAAATCCTTCACACGCTGATTGTAGGCACGTTGTGAATCTGATATTTTCACAATCTTATTTTTGTTATGCGCCATATTCCCCCATAAGGCTACCAACCAATCACGATTACGGAATACTTCGCCACGTACCTGCAACTCGAATCCCTGATTCAACACTTCTCCCATATTATCTTTATAACTAGAGAAACCGGAAGTTTGAGACAAACTGACGTCGTTCACTAAATCGATGGTTTTATCATGATAATAATCCGCATCCACTGTCAAGCGCCGATTCAGGAACTGCATTTCAATACCTACATTAAATTTATCAGTCTTTTCCCAAGTCAAGTCGTTATTTCCTAAAGCTTTCAGCACTGCTCCAAAACCAGTTGCATACCATTCATCGAAAAGTGCTTCATACATGGTTGTTGCGGCGTAAGATGGGAAACTAGCCTTACCTGTCCGACCATACGATGCGCGTACCTTCAATTTATTGACTATCTCGTTTCCTTTCAAAAACTCATAATTATGAATGTTCACTCCCAAACCTCCGGAGAAGAACGGTGCCCAGCGTTGATTGGACCCAAAATCAGATGAACCATCAAAACGTACGGAGAAATCAGCCAGATAAATATCATTCCATGTATAGTTTCCGGTAGCCCACGTACTGACCATGCGTGAAGTACCTTCGGTACGCGACGGCTTTTCATATATCTCGGCCGCATAATTCGGTGAATGGAATTGTCCGTTCGGGAACCCACGGTAATGAGCATTTGTCGCATCTGATACTCCGGAAGACGCCTCCCACGCCACAGACAAATTCAAATTATGTTTATTGAAAGAACGTGTATAATATAAAGCTGCATTTGCATTCCAATCCAAGTTGTTTCCATTGTCTACATAAAGATCACCCAAATTATGTCCACCGTCATTAGGAGAAGCGGTTGTTTTAGAAGACAGCGGATCGACAAACCGCTCTCCACTAGAATATTTACGGTTCACGCTAAATTGACCTCTGACGGTCCAGTAATCAGTCAGATACCAATTCAGACTCAAATTATTGGATACTTCATCATAAGCACTCCAAGTATAATTACCAAGGGTTGCTTCGTATAGCGGGTTTTTAGCCTGCCGTTTACCACTGTCTTGCGAGAATTTTAAATTTTCTTTCAATGTCCCGTCATCATTATAAGGGGTATCATACGGCTGCAGAATGGTATAATCACTAAAAGAACCATAAGGCGACTCTTTTGATTTGGAATGAGTAAACGATACAGTGTTCTTCACTTGCAAAGACTTCATACGATAATCCAAAGAGAAACCAACGCTATAACGATCACGTCCGGAACCTTTCATCACACCATTGGCCCCATTGTAAGAAGCATCTACCCCCCAACGCAAATTCTGCGTACCTCCCTCTACAAAGAGACTGTGCTTATGGTCGAACGCGTTTCGCAGAGGCAGCACCATCCAATCGGTATCCACGCCACGTTGAACTTCTGCGAATTTTCTGTTGTAGTCAATAATCTGATTTTCCATATTACTATTCTCAAAAAGTCCGGCAAGACGTTCCATTTCCAGTTTCTGCGAAGCGTTTGCCAAACTATAATCGCGCAAATCGGGCATTTCCAATGTACCGGTGAAATTGTAAGAAACACGAACTTCGCCCGGTTTCGGAGCAACAGTAGTAATTACCACTACACCGTTAGCGGCACGCGAACCGTAAATGGCCGTAGCAGCAGCATCTTTAAGGATAGTCATACTCTCTATACGGCTAGGATCCAAGTCATATACCTTTTCAATGCTAACCTCAAATCCATCCATAATAAATGTAGGAAGATTCGGATTATTCTCCAGATTCGATTTAGACAGCTGATTCTTGTCCAAATCTCTGACACCTACCCCCGAACGTCCGCGAATATACATTTCAGGCAACGCATTAGGATCGGAGCCAAACTGCGTATTAGTCATCAAGCGGAAAGAAGGATCAAACGACTGCATGGCGTCAAGTACATTCGTCTGTGACACCTTGCGCAATTCATCACCTGTTATTTGCGTAGAACTACCCGTAAAGCTGGATTTACGAACATTACTGTATCCCGTAACGACTACATCCTCCAATGTTTTCACATCGTCCACCATAGTTATTTCAAGCATCTTCTTACGGGTAGCATCCACCTGAAGTGTTTGTTTTTTCATTCCGATAAAAGAGACCTCCAAAGTCACTTTGTCATTTTTCACATCCAGCGTAAACTCACCTTCAATGTTTGTTGAAGTACCTGTACGAGTACCTTTCACAATAATACTGGCTCCGGGAATCGGTTCTCTATTCGAATCAACAACCATACCGCGGATACGGTTTTCCCGTTTTTCCGCCTGCATTTTGCGAATCACCACAATGCCGTCCTTCACCACATAATCAAATCCCTGAGGATTAAGAATCAACTTAAGTGCGATCTCCCATTTCTCATTTTTCGCATCAATCGACACCGGAGGCACTCCTTTAAACATTTGTGAATTATACAACATATTCACACCTGTTTGTTTCTTCACTGCATCCAAAACAGTCTCGATAGAGACATTGTGCAGTTTCAAAGTTACCGTCTTGTCTTGTGACGGTAAAGCCCATGCACTAAACGTGCAGCACATTGCCACTAGAAAACATAGCAGCCATCGTTTTTCTCTCATAAATTAATGATTAAACTTTTGTGTACCTAATATTCTAACTATTCTATATTATTCCAATTCTTCTACCTTATCATATATCAATATGTTCCTTCCACTGATTTTATAAGTCAGATCTCCTGTCAGTTCCAGTGCATCCAGGAATGAATTTATTGTTCCATAGCGTTTCAAACTACCACTATAAGTAATGTCACGCAAATGGGGAGTCTCATAATAAACCTGTATGTCGTACCAACGTTCGAATGTCTGCATTATCTCTCCTAAAGGGCGGTTATTAAAGACATACCTCCCGTCTACCCAACCGACATATTCATCCAGATCTACCATACGTTTTTCCGAACCGTTGGCAGAAACCACAGCCTGCTCCCCCGGCGAAAGAATAATAGTTCCGATGCTTGATGAAGAGAACTGTACTTTTCCGTGTACCAACGTTGTGTAAACAGACGCATCGGTATAAGCATTGATATTGAAGGCAGTACCAAGCACAGTTACCTCTCCAAGATGAGTCTGCACGATGAACGGCCGTGTTTCGTCTTTCACGACATCAAAATAGGCCTCGCCTTCCAATGCCACAACTCTCCGCTTACCTGCAAAACGTACCGGATAAGTTAGTTTGGAGCCGGCATTCAAATGAACAGTAGTTCCATCCGCCAGGATTACGGTATTTTCACCCCCACGCGGTATAACCAACTCATTGGATTTAACCGGTTTTTCTTCGGTACTTTCTTCCTCATGTTGTGTTGTAACAGTTGGTTGATAAGACAGTACTCCTTTCTTATATTTTACTTGAACGCCATCTACTACCACATTCACTTCTTTTTTATCCACATCAATAATGCTACCGTCAGGTAACGTTAACTGCGCCTGTTGTGTACCCGGCTGAATAAGAACTCTCTTCTCCTCTACTGCCGAATAGAAATTCGACATATAGAATGAAAGGCCGGCAGCCAGAACTATGACAGCCGCAGCAGCATACCACCAAACCCGGGAAATAGAAGGCTTACGTTCCTTCTTCTCCATTCGTCCGATTTTCTGAAGGAAAGATTGATAAGCTTTCTTTGATGAATAATCTTTATATTCTCCAAACGCAGCCTTCAATGTTTCACCATTCTGCAACTGCTCATACACTTTCTTTAAGTCCGGGCATTCCGCCAATCGTTTTTCAAGCTCTTTCCGTTCTGCTTCATTCGCTTCTCCCAAAAGAAACTTTCTCATTAAAGCAGCATCTTGATATATATTTTCGAACTTATTCATCTTATTATCTATTTTTTAATTAAATTGCAATTTCATCCTTGCTTTATTATAACTATACATAACTCATAGAAAAGGGTGACAAAAAGATGATCTTTTTTTGGAGAAGGAATATCCAACGAGGGATTTTAAAGAGAAAGATATAGCATTATGCTATCAAAATGAAGAAATACGGTCACATTTAACAAAGAAAACAAATCTTAATCAATCAATAAAAAGACAAAGAAGTATCAAATTGACTTTATTTCTTTTTAGAAAAATAAACAGAGAATTATAGAATGAATAGAGTCTCCCAGCTTTTCACGAAGAAATTTATAGCTACGGCTCTTTTGAGTTTTAACGGTATTGATACTTATTTCCAGACGTTCCGCTATTTCTTCCCAAGTATACCCTTCGATTCTCAACAGAATGATCCGGCGTTGCTCAGGCGGAAGTTCTTCAATATGGAAATACAACTGACGGATGATCTCTTCTTTCACTGTCAATGCATAAATCATATCCTCGTCTTGCCGACATTCTTCAGCAAGGGAACTTAGAATACTGTCATGAATCTAATTATTGCGTATATATAATAAGGTATTATTATAACAGGCACGATAAAGATAATTGGTAAGCTCTTTAATATCAGAGAAGGTACGCTTACCCTCCCATACGGAAATAAAGACTTCCTGTACCAAATCTTCAACTGCATCGGGAATTGGCAATATCTTGGAAACATAAACACATAGAGCAGCATAAAAACGATCGTAGAAATCGCCCCACGTCTTTTCATCCTTCCGGTTAACTCCTGCTACTATGGTGTCAATTCTATCACTCATATTGTCACTCTACTCATCAAAAAAGAATACAGAATTCGTAGAAATCGCTATAACCACTTACTATATCGATATTTACGAATGCAAATATATTGTTTTTTTTCAAAAACACAGACTTTAAGTAGCCTACAAAATAGAAAATAAAAACGTTCTTTCTCTATATAAAAAACACAATATCATCTATCACCTATCACCGACATCAAGCAAACCGTTTATTCATCGTACTTTCCGACGGTGATAGGTTGTTTCTTAACCTATCACCCAACCTATCACCTATCACCAGCCATTTTCAAACAAATTAGTATATAAAACCAGCCGGTATCCACCTACTAAAAAATATATCCCTTAGACAGGGCCAACAGATTATACCTTGGCAGCAGGTGTTTCACGCCGAGAAACAAATAGTTTCAAGTAATGGAAACCAAAGTTTCAAGGCTTAGAAACTCTAGTTTCGCACCGTTGGAACTAAAGTTTCAAGCCGGAGAAACTACTGTTTCCCTTGCAGAAACTTAAATGCTCCAATAGGAACAACTCCATGCTTATAGCATACAGCGATATAGGGGTACAAAAAAAGAGCGAATTATTCCGCTCCACCATTAAAGAATCCCCATAAATGGGATTCTTCTTTTTCATCATTCATTTACTCGTTTCCTGAAAACTACTTTTTACTAATACCTAGTCAAAACAACCTTTTTCCTAAAAACTAATCTTAAAATCCAATACCTTAATTTTATAAACTAATATCCTTTAATATTACCTTGTTCTAATACCTAAAATCTTAGTAGTTTCACAACTACGCTGCAAAGGTATAGCTGTTTTAGAAAACAACAAAAGTTAGTATGCTAAAAAACATATTTTCCCCTATTTTTTTGATTTATATCAAGAAAACAAGGAACGATTAGGTGTAATAAGGACATTCATTATTCAAATGCATGGAATCACGGACAGATCTTCTCTTTTCACTTCTATTTCATCAGAGGAACCGCCCATTTTTCTACTTACAAAAAGACAGCAAATAAAAGATTAAATATGCAAAAGTCTAGCATTCCGTTCCCAAAAGCAAGTACAAAGCAATAAATAAGAGATAAGATTGTAGACATTCTGTATATTTAAACTCCAAAATTACGGCGATTTTTCGAACCATTCCGGACACTCCCCCCGAATTTTCGGAAGCAAAAACAACTGAAAGATACAAGTCTCGCAACTTTTCCGTAACTTTGCAGCGTTTGATAATAAATAAGATAGGAATGGATTTTAAGTACGACGTTATCGTAATCGGTGCCGGACATGCAGGCTGTGAAGCAGCAGCAGCAGCAGCAAATTTAGGTTCCAAGACTTGTCTCATCACAATGGACATGAACAAGATTGGACAGATGAGTTGCAACCCGGCCGTAGGAGGAATCGCCAAAGGACAAATAGTACGTGAGATAGATGCACTGGGTGGACAAATGGGATTGGTGACAGATGAAACTGCTATTCAGTTCCGAATCTTAAACCGTTCAAAAGGCCCCGCCATGTGGAGTCCTCGTGCCCAATGCGACCGCGCCAAGTTTATCTGGTCATGGCGCGAGAGACTGGAAAACGCCCCCAACCTTCATATTTGGCAAGATACTGTATGCGAACTTCTCGTTGAAAACGGAGAGGTGACAGGACTCGTCACCGTCTGGGGAGTTACTTTCAAAGCAAAGTGCATCGTACTGACTGCGGGAACTTTCCTCAACGGACTGATGCACGTAGGACGCCACCAACTACCAGGCGGAAGAATGGCCGAACCGGCTTCCTATCAACTGACCGAATCTATCGCCCGCCATGGGATTACTTACGGAAGAATGAAGACCGGAACTCCGGTACGTATCGACGCACGCAGCGTGCACTTCGACCAAATGGAAACGCAAGACGGAGAATGTGACTTCCACAAGTTCTCTTTCATGAATACAAGTACACGTCATTTGAAACAACTCCAATGCTGGACATGCTATACAAATGAAGAAGTACATCGGATTTTACGTGATGGATTGCCGGACTCTCCCCTTTTCAACGGACAAATTCAAAGTATCGGCCCACGCTATTGCCCCAGCATAGAGACCAAGATTGTGACTTTCCCCGACAAAGACCAGCATCAGCTTTTCCTCGAACCGGAAGGAGAAACGACACAGGAATTATACCTCAATGGATTCTCCTCTTCGCTTCCAATGGATATACAGATTGCTGCCTTGAAAAAGATTCCCGCTTTCAAAGACTTGGTTATTTATCGTCCGGGATATGCAATTGAATATGACTACTTCGATCCGACACAATTAAAACATACGCTGGAATCGAAAGTTATTAAAAACTTGTTCTTTGCCGGACAAGTAAACGGAACCACCGGCTACGAAGAGGCCGGAGGACAAGGAGCAATAGCCGGAATCAATGCACACATTAATTGCCATGGTGGAGAAGAATTTACGTTGGCACGCGATGAAGCATATATCGGCGTATTAATCGACGATTTAGTTACCAAGGGAGTTGACGAACCTTACCGGATGTTTACTTCACGCGCAGAATACAGGATTCTGCTCCGTATGGACGATGCAGACATGAGACTTACCGAACGGGCATACAAACTCGGATTAGCCAAGGAAGACCGTTATCGGTTGATGAAAAGCAAAAAGGAAGCTGTGGAACAGATTATTTCTTTCGCACGAAATTATTCGATGAAACCGGCACTAATTAATGATGCGCTCGAAAAGATAGGAACAACTCCCCTACGTCAAGGTTGCAAATTAATTGAAATATTGAACCGTCCGCAGGTGACGATAGAGAACATAGCCGAACACGTTCCGGCATTTCAACGGGAACTGGAAAAAGCAACAAGTGCCAACCAAGACCGTAAAGAAGAAATTTTGGAAGCTGCCGAAATCTTAATCAAATATCAAGGTTATATTGACAGAGAGCGAATGATAGCAGAAAAGCTGGCACGCCTGGAAAGTATAAAGATAAAAGGCAAGTTTGACTATTCTTCTATCCAGTCCCTATCCACCGAAGCTCGCCAAAAGCTGACTAAAATAGATCCGGAAACCATTGCCCAAGCGAGCCGGATTCCGGGAGTATCGCCAAGTGACATCAACGTGTTGCTGGTACTTTCGGGCCGGTAAGCGGCAACGTTTCACGTGAAACAAAGCATTTAAAGAAACGAGATAAATCAATGATTATGAGCAAAGAAACGCTAATTAAAAGTATCCGGGAAATTCCCGACTTTCCGATTCCGGGAATCCTGTTTTACGATGTAACCACATTGTTCAAAGATCCGTGGTGCTTGCAAGAATTATCGGACGTTATGTACGAGATGTATAAGGATAAAGGTATCACCAAAGTTGTAGGTATAGAATCAAGAGGATTCATCATGGGACCGATTCTGGCTACCCGACTCAATGCTGGCTTCATCCCTATCCGTAAACCCGGAAAACTTCCCGCAGAAACTATTGAAGAAAGCTATGACAAAGAATACGGAAAAGACACAGTGCAGATTCACAAAGATGCATTGGATGAAAACGATGTAGTACTGCTGCATGACGACTTACTGGCAACGGGCGGAACAATGAAAGCAGCCTGCGAACTGGTGAAGAAATTGAAACCGAAGAAAGTATATATCAACTTTATCATCGAACTGAAAGACCTCAACGGAAAATCAGTATTCGGAGATGATGTAGAAGTAGAATCCGTATTGACTTTATAAAGGATTTGTTTATATTTGCAGGGCGTAGTGATACTACGCCCTTTTTCATTTTAGCTATTTCATCCCTAAAGATTATGAATACAGAAGCGGAAAACAAAACCAATAAATACTTGAAAGGAATCGTGGCAAACCTTCCTGAAAAGCCGGGAATCTACCAGTACCTGAATGCGGAAGGAACGATTATATACGTTGGAAAGGCTAAAAACCTGAAGAAAAGGGTATACTCTTATTTCAGCAAAGAACACGAGCCGGGAAAGACACGGGTATTGGTAAGCAAGATAGCTGATATACGGTATATCGTGGTGAACACAGAGGAAGATGCACTGCTATTGGAAAATAATCTGATCAAGAAATATAAGCCGCGTTATAACGTCTTATTAAAGGATGACAAGACTTACCCTTCGATCTGTGTACAGAACGAATATTTTCCCAGGATATTCAGAACCCGGAAGATTATCAGAAACGGCTCATCTTATTATGGTCCGTACAGCCATATCCCCTCGATGTATGCAGTGCTGGACTTGATAAAGCATTTATATCCGTTACGTACCTGTTCTTTAAACCTCACTCCGGAGAACATACGGGCCGGGAAGTTCAATGTATGCCTCGAATATCATATAAAGAACTGTGCAGGACCCTGCATCGGGCTTCAGTCACAAGAAGAATATCTAAAAAACATCGATGAAATCAAAGAGATTCTAAAAGGGAATACGCAGGAAATTAGCCGTATGCTATTGGAGAAGATGCAGACTTTGGCCGGTGAAATGAAGTTTGAGGAAGCACAGAAGATTAAAGAGAAATATCTTTTGATAGAGAACTACCGTTCCAAATCAGAAGTGGTAAGCGCCGTACTACATAATATAGATGTCTTTTCGATCGAGGAGGATGACAGCAATTCCGCATTTATCAATTATCTGCATATCACAAACGGAGCAATCAACCAGGCATTTACTTTCGAATATAAAAAGAAGTTGAATGAATCCAAGGAGGAATTGCTGACGCTCGGCATTATCGAAATGAGGGAACGTTATAAAAGCCGGTCACGAGAGATTATCGTCCCCTTCGAACTTGACCTGGAATTAAATAATGTCGTTTTCACCGTTCCCCAACGGGGTGATAAGAAGAAATTGCTGGATCTTTCTATCCTGAACGTGAAGCAATACAAGGCCGACCGCATGAAACAGGCGGAGAAACTGAATCCTGAACAGAGAAGTATGCGCCTGATGAAAGAAATACAGCAAGAACTGCATTTGGAGAGACCGCCCTTGCAGATTGAATGTTTTGATAACTCGAACATACAGGGATCGGACGCAGTGGCAGCTTGCGTGGTATTCAAAAAGGCCAAACCTTCGAAGAAAGATTACCGGAAATACAATATAAAGACAGTAGTGGGGCCTGATGATTATGCTTCGATGAAAGAAGTCGTAAAAAGGCGTTATCAGCGCGCAATAGAAGAAAGTTCGCCGTTGCCCGACCTGATCATTACCGACGGTGGGAAAGGGCAAATGGAGGTCGTCAGAGAGGTCATTGAGGACGAACTAGGATTGAATATCCCTATTGCCGGATTGGCTAAAGACAATCGCCACCGCACGTCTGAATTGCTATTCGGGTTTCCTCCGCAAACTATCGGGATCAAACAACACACTCCCCTGTTCCGGTTGCTGACACAAATACAGGATGAAGTACACCGCTTTGCGATTAGTTTTCATCGCGACAAACGTAGCAAAAGACAGGTTGCATCTGCATTGGATAGCATCAAAGGCATCGGGGAAAAGACTAAAACAGCTCTTTTGAAAGAATTTAAGAGTGTAAAGCGGATAAAAGAGGCGTCGCTAGAGGACATCAGCGCTATTATTGGGGAAGCGAAGGCCAAGACGGTGAAGGAAGGATTGAATAATGAATAACAGAGGCTAAAAGTAGAAGGTTTCAAGAGGCAGTAACACGTTCTTCTTCGATAATATTTTCCTCCCAATACATCGTTTTCTCTTTCGAAATTCGTAAATTTGCCTTTCATAATCACGAAATAGAATAAATAGCAATGCGAATAGTTATACAACGGGTAAGCCATGCATCAGTGACCATTGAGGGACACTGCAAATCAGCTATCGGAAAAGGAATGCTGATATTAGTCGGCATTGAGGAAGCCGATGGGCAGGAAGACATTGACTGGCTCTGCAAGAAGATAGTAAATCTGCGCATTTTCGACGATGAGAATGGCGTAATGAACAAATCCATACTGGAAGACGGAGGAGAAATTCTGGTTATCAGCCAGTTCACTTTACATGCTTCCACCAAAAAAGGGAATCGTCCTTCTTATATCAAAGCTGCAAAGCCGGAAATATCGGTCCCACTCTATGAGAAGTTCTGCAAAGATTTGACTGCCGCATTGGGCAAAGAAATCGGTACGGGTACCTTCGGTGCAGACATGAAAGTTGAACTTTTGAACGACGGACCTGTTACTATATGCATGGATACGAAAAACAAAGAATAACGTAAACAACTTATAATAAAAGAACTATGACCCTGGAAGAAGCTCAAAAACAGGTAGACCAATGGGTAAAGACATACGGCGTCCGCTATTTCAGCGAATTGACCAATATGGCAGTACTGACGGAAGAAGTCGGGGAACTGGCCCGCGTCATGGCCCGCAAATACGGTGACCAATCCTTCAAAGAAGGTGAGAAAGACAATATCGAAGAAGAAATAGCAGACGTTCTGTGGGTGCTCCTATGAATCGCCAACCAGACAGGCGTAGACGTCACTGCCGCCCTTCAAAAGAGTATGGAAAAGAAAACGAAACGAGATAGCAAAAGACATATCAATAACCCAAAACTGAACGATCATGGAGGAGAATAATTCACTGTCCAACAAGTACGATGCCGCTCTGGCGAAGTATAATACACATCTGAGCGATGCAGATATTCAGGCTCGCGTAGCTGACCTGATTGAAAAGAAAGTGCCGGAGAACAACACGGAAGAAGTCAAGAAATTCCTGTTCACGTGCATTGACCTGACTACACTGAACAGTACGGATAGCGATGAAAGCGTTATGCGATTTACTGAAAAAGTAAACCAGTTCGATGATGAATTTCCTGACTTGAAAAATGTAGCTGCGATCTGTGTGTATCCCAACTTTGCAGCTATCGTCAAGAATACGCTGGAGGTAGACGGAGTGAATATCGCCTGTGTATCAGGAGGATTCCCTTCTTCTCAAACATTTACCGAAGTAAAAGTAGCGGAAACTGCACTGGCCATTGCAGACGGCGCAGACGAAATAGATATTGTAATCTCCATAGGCAAGTTCCTGAGTGGCGACTACGAAGCAATGTGTGAGGAAATACAGGAGTTGAAGGAAGTCTGTAAGGAACGCCACCTCAAGGTAATCCTCGAAACGGGTGCACTAAAGAGCGCTTCCAACATCAAAAAAGCCTCTATCCTATCCATGTATTCAGGTGCGGATTTCATCAAAACATCGACCGGAAAACAGCAGCCTGCAGCTACTCCGGAAGCTGCTTATGTGATGTGTGAAGCTATCAAGGAATACTATCAGAAGACAGGAAACAAGATTGGCTTCAAACCGGCAGGAGGAATCAATACAGTCAATGACGCAATTATTTATTACACTATTGTGAAAGAAGTATTGGGTGAAGAATGGCTGGACAACCGGTTATTCCGCTTGGGAACAAGCCGCCTGGCAAATCTCCTACTCTCTGATATCAAGGGAGAAGAAATAAAATTCTTCTAGGAAAGGCTACATAAGCAATCAAATATGCCTTACCGCACGGCTCTCCGCAAAACGAGAACCGATGCGGTATTTTTTATTTAAGAAAAACTAAAGATAGTTATCAAGCAATCCGCAAAAATCATTATCTTTGTCTCAGATTTGGCTGTGGATATCTAGCTAAATAATTGAACCAGAGAACGTTTCATTTATTACCAAATTCCTGGAATTCGGCAAAATTCAAAGTTATGAATGGTAATAAGCAAACGGGTCTCACGCACTTTCATGTATATACTGTTGTTATATAGCGAACGGAGCGTGGGACTGTTGCTTGTGTATAATTCATAACGGCTTGCCGAAGCCTCAGGAAAATATATAGCAACAGTCCCCACGCTTTTTCAGTGAACTTTAATCATAAGAGTATAAAAATGGAAGCACACATTCAAGCCTTAAGAATAAACCGCAATCCGCTAAATCTAGTCCTCGGGACGAAAAGAAAGCTAGGGTTGCGCATTGGCTATATGGAAGCTGCGTTAAAAGGTTTTTATCTCAACTCAATAGAAACAGGAGTTCACCCGCAAAAGTTAACCCGACTGCTGTCTGAAGAATTTCACTGCGTTGACACCGAATCAACCAACGGACTATTACAATTCCTGACTAATGAAGGAGACAGGGTTCCCTATCAGATCATGCTCCCCTACCTGCTCTCGTCAGACAATATCAACGAATTTGAAACAATCATACATAAACGCTTTTTCGGAGTGGAACGTTTCGTCCGGCAGGGAAACAATTTATACAGATTCGTAAAATATACAGAGGAAAGAAGAGACCCGATTATATGGATAAATGACTTGGAAAGAGGAATTGACGCATGGGATATGGGGATATTGGTCAACCTGGCACGTGCAGCTTATGAAATCGGATATATCACCAAAGGACAAGCATGGGAACATATTGAGCAGGCAGGAATACTATGCTCTGAAATACTCCGTTCGCCGGAAGAAATAGACAAGAGTTTCCTCCTCGGGCGAGCAATGCAATCAGAGAAAATAGAAGATTGGGACCGTTTATTATCGTGCTATTTACTTTTGGACAAACATCGATAACCGCTATTTTTCGCGATCTACAACGTAATCCAGATAAGACCGGAGAGCCACGCAGATAGCAGAATCCGGCAAAGAGGCCAACAGCCCAAAGGCTTTTTGCTTATATGCGTTCATCGTCCGGACAGCATATTCAATACCACCGTTTTCCTTGGTAAATGCGATCAGACGAGCTATTTCATCGAGAGTAGCCGTACCCTCTTTCACTTTGAGAGCAATTTCAGTAGCCTGATTGTCATTCGCTCTATTAAGTGCATACAAGACAGGGAGTGTCAGTTTGCCTTCAAGCATATCGTTCCCTGTCGGCTTACCGATTTCCTTGCTGTCGAAATAGTCGAAAATATCATCCTTAATCTGAAAACAGATACCGATATATTCACCCAACAAGCGGGCTAATTTCACTTCTTCCTCACTCACTCCTACCGAGTAAGCCGCCGCCGCCGTACAGGCAGCGAATAGGGCCGCAGTTTTCTTACGAATCACATCGAAATAAACTGTCTCCGAAAAGCTATGATTACTTACATTTGAGAGCTGGAGCAACTCGCCGTCGGCAAGATCCTGCCCCAATGAAGATACCAGCCGGATAATCTGATGACTGTTCGTCAGCTCGGCATGCACCAAGCTTGTTGCCAGAAGATAATCCCCCGTCAGTACGGCTACCTTATTATTAAAGATAGCAATCACCGAGAGTTGCCCACGGCGTTCGGTACTTTCGTCCACTACGTCGTCATGCACCAAACTGGCATTATGAAGAAGTTCCAGAGATACCGCCGCATGAAGAGTGGCAGGAGACACGACGCCATAAAGGCGTGCTACCAACAAGACGAGAATAGGACGCATCATCTTTCCACTGCGCTGGCGTATATGAGCTACTACGCTATCAAGCAGTGTATTCGAACTGGAAAGAGAACTATCATAAAGTTCTTTGAAAGCCTCAAGTTCGCTTTCAATCGGTGTTCTGATAATAGAGATGCTGTCCATTCATGCACAATTTGAGCACAAAAGTAATAATAAAACGCTTAATACGGTATTTTTTTGTACTTTTACCATGAAAAATTAATAAAATCTATGGAGTCAGACAATAAATTATTTCTTTTAGACGCTTATGCACTGATATACCGGGCTTATTATGCCTTTATTAAGAATCCTCGAATCAACTCAAAAGGATTCAACACTTCAGCTATTCTAGGGTTTGTCAATACCCTCGAAGAAGTATTGAAGAAGGAGAATCCCACTCATATAGGAGTGGCTTTCGACCCGGCCGGCCCTACCTTCCGCCACGAGGCTTTCGAACAATATAAAGCACAGCGTGAAGAAACTCCGGAAGCAATCCGTCTTTCCGTACCTATTATAAAAGAAATCATCCGTGCCTACCGTATCCCTATTCTGGAAGTGGCAGGCTACGAGGCTGACGACGTGATAGGAACACTCGCTACCGAAGCCGGACGCCAAGGGATTATTACTTATATGATGACCCCGGACAAAGACTACGGACAATTAGTAAGCGACAAGGTATTCATGTACCGCCCCAAACATACGGGAGGTTTTGAAGTAATGGGTGTCGATGAGGTGAAAGCCAAATTCGATATTCAGTCACCGGCACAAGTCATCGATATGCTCGGCCTAATGGGAGATTCTTCGGACAATATCCCCGGCTGCCCCGGAGTAGGAGAAAAGACAGCTCAAAAACTGATAGCCGAATTCGGAAGCATTGAGAATCTTCTGGAACATACCGACCAACTCAAGGGAGCACTGAAAACAAAAGTGGAAACGAACCGGGAAATGATTACTTTCTCAAAATTCCTCGCGACTATCAAAATCGACGTGCCTATCCAACTCGATATGGATTCGCTCGTTCGTGAGCAGGCAGACGAAGATTCGCTCCGACAGATTTTCGAGGAACTGGAATTCCGGACACTGATCGATCGCGTTCTGAAAAAAGAGAATGCCGGAAACGGAATAACAACTCCAACCGGAAACAAAACGGCAGCAGAAAAAAGTAACCTCGCCCCTCTCCCACTTTTTCCCGAGGAAGGCGAAGCCGTGCAAGGCGATTTATTTGCGAATTTTACGGGCAACGAGCCGGGCGAAGCTAAAAATTCAAATCTAGCGACGTTAGAAACGCTCAATTGTGACTACCAACTTATTGATACAGAAGAGAAAAGAGAAGAAATTATTCAAAAGTTACTTACATCAAAAATTCTTTCGCTAGATACGGAAACTACCGGAACCGAACCAATGGACGCCGAATTGGTCGGAATGAGTTTTTCGATTGCCGAAAATGAAGCTTTTTATGTCCCGGTCCCCGCCGATCAGGAAGAAGCGTTAAAAATCGTCAATGAGTTCCGCCCGGTATTTGAAAATGAAAACTCATTGAAGGTCGGACAGAATATCAAGTATGATATGATCGTTCTCCAAAATTATGGAGTGCAAGTAAAAGGCCCGTTGTTCGATACAATGATCGCCCATTATGTTCTTCAACCTGAACTCCGTCACGGAATGGATTATCTTGCCGAAATCTATCTACGTTATCAGACAATCCATATTGATGAACTGATTGGTCCGAAAGGGAAGAACCAGAAAAATATGCGCGACCTCGCCCCGAAAGACGTTTATCGTTACGCCTGCGAAGATGCGGACGTAACCCTGAAACTGAAAAACGTTCTGGAAAAGGAATTAAAGGAGAATGACGCCGAGCGGCTGTTCTATGATATAGAAATGCCGCTTGTTCCGGTACTGGTTAATATCGAACGCAACGGTGTGCTGCTGGATACGGAAGCGCTGAAACAATCTTCCGCCCACTTTACGGCACAAATGGAGAATATCGAAAAGGAAATTTACGAGCTGGCAGGTGAAACGTTCAATATTGCTTCACCGAAGCAAGTCGGTGAGGTGCTGTTTGATAAATTAAGAATTGTAGAGAAGGCAAAAAAGACTAAAACCGGGCAATACGTCACTTCGGAAGAGGTGCTCGAAAGCCTTCGCCACAAACATCCTGTGGTAGAAAAGATATTAGAACACCGGGGACTGAAAAAGTTATTGGGAACATACATCGATGCACTCCCCCAACTCATCAATCCGCGTACAGGACGGGTACATACTTCTTTCAACCAAACCGTTACCGCCACGGGACGTCTTAGTTCAAGCAATCCGAACCTACAAAATATCCCGATCCGCGACGAGAACGGAAAAGAAATCCGCAAAGCATTCATCCCCGATGAAGGCTGCCTTTTCTTCTCTGCGGACTACTCACAGATTGAATTGCGCATCATGGCGCATCTGAGCGAGGATAAGAACATGATCGACGCTTTCCTCAGCAACCATGACATCCACGCTGCCACCGCCGCAAAGATTTATAAGATTGACTTGCAAGATGTAGGCTCCGATATGCGTCGCAAAGCCAAAACTGCCAATTTCGGCATTATCTATGGTATATCCGTATTCGGCCTCGCCGAACGGATGAACGTAGAACGGAAAGAAGCCAAAGAACTTATCGACGGCTATTTCGAAACCTATCCGGGAGTGAAGGCTTATATGGATAAAAGTATCCAGGTTGCACAAGAAAAAGGCTATGTGGAGACTATTTTCCACCGGAAACGCTTCTTGCCGGACATCAACTCACGAAACGCCGTTGTACGCGGATATGCGGAACGGAATGCCATTAACGCACCTATCCAGGGAAGTGCGGCAGATATTATCAAGGTGGCTATGGCACGTATCTATCAACGTTTCCAAACGGAAGGAATACAAGCCAAAATGATCCTGCAAGTACATGACGAATTGAACTTCAGTGTTCCCGTTGAAGAAAAAGAACGTGTAGAAGAAATTGTTATCGAAGAAATGGAACACGCATACCGTATGCATGTACCTCTGAAAGCTGATTGCGGGTGGGGCAAGAACTGGCTCGAAGCTCACTAACATTATTTAACTCGCTATCCGAAAGCTAGAAAAAAGATTTCTTTTTAAACGAAGTGATTCGTTCTATATCCGGCAGATTGACTGCCGGATATTTTTTTGTCACTAATCTTGGCAAAAAGCAAACTACTACCAGCACCCATACTTGACAATTTGATAATATTTCACTCCCCAAAATGCATAAATATCAAATTAATATGTAAGTTTGCAGCGTAAAACTGATACATCAGTAGACAAATGAAAGTATAACTTAAAACTAAAATAGCCATGAAAGCAAAAGTATCCTTAAAAATGTTCGTTTTATCCGCTGCTCTTCTTATTGCATCTTTCACCGCTTCCGCACGTAACAACGACGGTCAGTTGATTTACAATCCGATAGAAGAAAATGGCATGACAGTAGGCCAGACCGTTTACAAAATGGACGGAAATACACTTGCCAACTATATGAAGTACAATTATAAGTACGACGACAATAAACGCATGACCGAAAGCGAAGCCCTCAAATGGGACAGCAACAAGGACGAATGGGTAAAGAATTTGCGTATCAACTATATTTATGAAGGCAAGACCGTCACTACCAATTACTATAAATGGAACGCTAAAAAGCGTGCTTATGTACTGGTACCCGAGATGACTGTAACAATGGATAATACAAATATGTAACAAAAACTCTCTCTCATTCTAATATTCTAACAAAAGAGAACGCCGCTCCTGATGAAGAAGAGGCGTTTTCACTTTATATAACCGTAGGCTGTATCACAAGACATAAAACCGTTCCTGCAATTCTTTCAGATAGCTTCTGGAAATGACCAGATCACCTTTATCGTGGAAAGGCGGATAAAGTTGGCAACACTTTCCATCGATCATAGCCAGATAATTTACATTCACAATGGCCGATTGACTGATTTGCACGAAAGCCTGCGAATAACTGACGATATCCTCCGCTTTCGTGTTCCGTTTCAGGTTCAACCGGGTTTGATTAAACAGAACCACCTGCCATTGACGTTTATCTTTCAAATATTCAAAAAATCCGATTTCTTCCAGCCGTAAGAGCTTGAATCCTGTCACCGTGCTAATCATAAACATTCCCTGTTGCGGCATCAGAGCTATAATAGAAGAAGCAAAAGAGGGAGGCGCCACTACAGCAGAACGCACCGCTTTCCGATAACGGTCTATGACAACTTTCAAGTCTTCCGCGCTAAAAGGTTTCAACAAGAAATCAAAAGCCGACTCACGCAAAGCCTGAAGCAGATATTTATCATAGGACGTATAGAACACAACCTTCATATCCCACAATACATCATCCTTTATCTCACTTAGCAAATTAAGCCCCAATATATCCGGAAGCTCCACATCAAGAAAGAGTAAATCCGGATGTAACTCCATAATCATCTTTTTCCCTTTTGCACCACTGCTTGCAATTCCCTTTATCTCAAATTCACGATAAGGCTCCAGTTCACGGCGCAAAGCGTCACTTGCAGAACGTTCGTCATCAATGATGACCACTTTGTACTTTTCTTCTGTATCCATCATAAATCATAAGAAAAACGAAACGGGATATATACCGAAACTAATGTACCGGTCTGTCCACTGTTTCTATTGGTTATTTCAAAACGTATTTTGTCACTCTTGTTTTTCGTATTCAGCAGTTGAATGGTCTGATACAACACCTTCAGTCCGGTACCCGTTCCCCGTGTTGCCGAAGTTACGTGCGGAAGATACCCGCGGCCGTTATCACAAATCGTAATACAGATACCATTCTTTTCATGAGAGACATGTATCGTCAACTCCTTTTCACCATCTTTCCCAACCAGTCCATGCTTGATTGCATTCTCAACCGGTATTTGTATAATCATCGAAGGAATCATCACACGACTTGCATCCAGTCCTTCCTCCACTGTAACCGTTGCCGTAAAATCTTCGCCGACGCGTCCTCTTTCGAGATTAATATACGAACGTACAAAATCCAGCTCGTCTTGTAAGGAAACACTTAGTTTTTCCGTCAGTTCAAGACTGCGTCGGAGATATTTAACCAGCTCCAACAGGTTATTCTTCACATCTTCCGACCCCGTGAACTGATTAATCTCACGTCCCAATACATTGAAAGTGAAATGGGGGGAAATCCGGCTCCGCAGGTTCTCCATGCGGACACGGTTGATTTGCCGGAAAAAGCGTTCACGAAGAAATTCTCTTTTCTTCCGCATATACCAGATGATACCGCCTGTTCCTGCAACTAGCAGCACACAAACAAGTACCCATATATAAACGCTCAACTTCAAAGCTTTCACTTCACCTGCCTGCCGTTGAATCTGCATTTCTTTCCGCAATACAATAGTGTCCTGACGATAGCGCATATCCAGTTCTGCGACACGTGTCTGTACCCGTTCGCTACGGATAGAATCATCCAGACGACAGTCACGCTTCAAATATTCATAAGCACGGCGGTAGTCACCGGCACGCTCGAAGTAATGCTGGAGATATTGGTTGCGTATTGTCAGCATATTGGCATCAAGATGTCCCACAGGAGCGGTACGTTCTATCATTTTATGAGCCAGCGCCATATTTCCTTTCTGTAACGCCAGTTCAATCATTTGAGTTTCGATATAGTATACAGCCGAGTTATGCTGAATTTCCGAAAAGAAACGATAACTCTCGTCCAAGCATATCTGTGCTGAATCCAAGTTATTGGTCAACAAGTATAATTCTCCCAGGTTTACTTTGATAAAGTTCTGTTCAAACACCATTTGGGGGTGGGCGGAGACTAAGGCATTGGCTCTGCGCATATAGTTCAATGCTTCCTGATAATTCTTCCTGTAATAATAATGATTTCCGCGATTGTTGAGATAGGTCCAACGTTCTCCCACATTCATTTCGTCAAAGAATTTTCCTGCCAGTTCATAATAATGGTTGGACAAATCGAAGTCGCGCAAGTCCATATAAGTTTGTCCCAAACCGTAATAGACAGGGAATTTCGTATGTTCGGACAATCTCAGAGAATCGCAGAGAAACAAGGCGCGGCGGTAATAAGAGGCAGTGTGCGCCAAGTCACTGCGATGCAGGCAGGCGTCAGCCATATTGATACAAATGTCGGGAAGAAGGTGCAGGCGCTTTCCTTTCAGACGATATGCATACGCCTTTTGATAATCAAGTATGGCAGAATCGGGACGGTTCAACTGCATCCAAACGTTTCCTTCAACATTATAAACATCGGCCAGGACATCGTTCCAGCGAGGACACTCGGAAACATTGCGGGAGAATTGCTTAACCTGTCGATTGTAATAAAGTATGGAGTCAAAATCAGAAGAAACAAAGAAGGTTTTACCATAAAGGGCGAGCAGACGATAATACACTTGTGAGTCTTGCACTTGCACCAGTGCGTCACGTACCTGCGAACGGGAATAAAGTACATTGGAGAAAAGAGAATCCTGAACGCGGACTTCGAGAGAATCGACAAGCTCCTGCTCACAAAAAGGCTTATGGCGATGCCTGTCAGCACACCCGCAATACAACAATATCAAAAGCCCGAACAAGCCAAACAGCTTCATAGTAGTCCTCCCATTCATCAACCCCTTATTCATGTCATGTTTTGAATGTGACAAAAATACATTATTTATCCTGAATCCCAACCAATTTTATTATTTTTTTAATACCTTTGTCCCCATATAAATATGAGCAACTGACCTAATGAGTCCACTGAACTTCACCCACATTTTGACACAGGCAGTCGATGAGCTATCGGAAAGCGAATCTTACAAAGGACTGTTTCATCAACACAAAGATGGCGAACCACTGCCCTCTGCTAAAGTCTTGTATGAAATTATCGAGCTTTCACGCTCTATCTTATTTCCCGGATATTACGGAAATTCCACTATCAACAGCCGGACAATCAATTACCACATCGGTGTAAATATTGAGAAGTTATTTGATTTGCTTACCGAGCAAATCCTTGCCGGATTGTGTTTTGGAACCAATATAGAAGGAAGATGTAATGCCTGCTCCGATTCCAAGAGAGAAGAAGCAGCCCGCCTTGCCGCCAAGTTTATCAGCAAATTGCCTGTCATGCGCAGAGTGCTGGCTACCGACGTAGAAGCCGCCTATAACGGCGACCCTGCCGCCGAAAGTTATGGCGAAGTTATTTTCTGCTATCCCGCTATCAAAGCCATCAGTAACTACCGCATCGCGCATGAGCTACTGGAACTGGGTGTCCCCCTGATTCCGCGTATCATTACGGAAATGGCGCACAGCGAAACAGGTATTGATATTCATCCGGCCGCCAAGATTGGCAGTCACTTCACGATCGACCACGGCACAGGTGTGGTAATCGGCGCAACGAGTATCATCGGAAACAACGTCAAACTCTATCAGGGCGTCACTCTGGGAGCCAAGAGTTTCCCGCTGGATGCGGATGGAAAGCCAATCAAAGGCATCCCGCGCCACCCGATACTGGAAGACAATGTAATCGTTTATTCCAACGCCACTATCCTGGGAAGAATCACTATCGGACGCGATGCAACCGTAGGCGGTAATATCTGGGTGACGGAGAACGTCCCCGCAGGAGCAAGAATCGTACAAACCAAAGCAAAAAAATAAAACCAAATAACTATATATGAACGAACAATTCGAGATGATTGCCAAGACCTTCCAGGGACTGGAGGAGATACTTGCAGAAGAGCTGACAGCACTAGGAGCCAACGACATTCAAATAGGCCGCCGAATGGTGTCATTCACAGGGGATAAACGTATGATGTATAAGGCTAATTTCTGCCTCCGTACTGCTATCCGTATTCTTAAACCGATCAAGAACTTTACGGCAAAGGATGCCGACGAAGTTTACAATGAAATACAGGCAATTCCTTGGGAGGAATATCTCGACGTAAACAAGACATTTGCAATAGATGCAGTAGTATTCAGCGAAGAATTCCGCCATTCGAAGTTTGTTTCGTACAAGGTGAAAGATGCAATCGTGGATTATTTCCGTGAAAAGACAGGCAAACGCCCGTCTGTACGCATCAGCAATCCGGACGTATTGTTGAATATCCATATCGCACAAACGACCTGCACCTTGTCTTTGGACTCGTCCGGTGAATCACTTCACCGGCGCGGTTACCGCCAGGAAGCCGTAGAAGCTCCGTTGAACGAGGTATTGGCTGCCGGTATGATTCTGATGACCGGCTGGCGGGGAGAATGTGACTTGATTGATCCGATGTGCGGTTCGGGTACTATTCCAGTGGAAGCTGCATTGATAGCAAGAAACATCGCTCCGGGCGTATTCCGTAAGGGATTTGCATTTGAGAAATGGGTGGATTTCGATGCGGATATGTTCGACGAGCTTTACAATGACGACAGCCAGGAGCGTGAATTTACACATAAAATTTACGGATACGACAACAATCCGAAAGCGAACGAAATAGCAACTCATAACATTAAGGCAGCGGGGGTATCGAAAGATGTCGTACTGAAACTGCAACCGTTCCAGCAATTCGAACAGCCGAAAGAGAAGTCTGTCATCATCACCAACCCTCCTTATGGAGAGCGTATTTCCACCAATGATTTACTCGGACTATACCAAATGATTGGCGAGCGCCTGAAACACGCGTTTGTAGGAAACGAGGCATGGGTTCTCTCCTACCGGGAAGAGTGTTTCGACCAGATTGGTTTGAAAGCCAGCCAAAAGGTTCCTTTGTTCAACGGGCCACTGGAATGTGAATTCCGCAAATATGAAATCTTTGACGGAAAATACAAGGAGTTCAAGAGTCAGGAAGAAGCAGGAGAAGAAAAGAAAGAGACGGAAGGAGAACAAGAGTCTAAGTTCAGGGAAAGAAAAGAATATAAACCTCGTCGGGAAGGAGAATTCAAACCCCGTAGAGAAAGTGAGTTCAGGCCGCGTCGGGAAGGTGACTCCAGACCTCGCAGAGAAGGAGAATACAAGCCGCGCCGGGAAGAAGGAGAATTCAAGCGGGAAGGAAACAGAGAGAGAAAACCGCAGGGAGAATTCCGTAGCCGAAGAGACCCGAAAGCTCCGAGAGAATTCAAAGGAAATCGGGAACCGAGGATTCCGAAGAAGGAAGAGGAGTAAACAAGCGTTAATAGTTAATTGCACATTCACAAGAAATTAGCAACGAAAAGCAATTTAATGGATTATTCAATGCTTTTGCCAAGTTGGGTGCTGCTATTCGGATAAAGAGCACTTCTTTGGACAGAGTAAAAATAAAAGGATTTAAAAACAAATAATAAAGAAAAGAGCAATGAGTAAAGTTGGAAAAAGAGCCTTCCTTTTGTTGTTGGCAATCCCAATTGTAATCAATGTTATGGCACAAGAAACCAAGAAACCGACACTGGAAGACCTGATTCCGGGCGGTGAAAGTTATCGTTATGCAGAAAACCTGTACGGGCTGCAATGGTGGGGCGACGAGTGTATTAAACCCGGCATCGACACCATCTATTCTATCCAGCCGCAAACAGGCAAAGAAACAATGCTCATCACCCGTGAGCAAATCAACAACGCGCTTGCAGAAGACAAGTCAGGAAAGTTATCCCACTTGTATTCCGTACGTTTCCCATGGGCGGAAAAGCCGCAAATGTTACTGAACATAGCCGGAAAATACATCGTATATGATTTCAAGAACAACCGGATTGTCAGCAGTCGCAAGCCTAAAGCCAAAGCGGAAAACGAAGACTACTGCACCGCCAATGGAAATGTAGCCTATACAATCGGCAACAATCTATACGTAAACGAACAGGCGGTGACGAACGAGCCCGAAGGCATCGTCTGCGGCCAGTCCGTACACCGCAATGAGTTCGGTATCAACAAAGGTACATTCTGGAGCCCGAAAGGTAATCTGCTCGCCTTCTACCGTATGGATGAAAGTATGGTGACTCAATACCCGCTTGTAGACATTACCGCACGTGTGGGCGAAGTGAACAATGTCCGCTATCCAATGGCAGGAATGACCAGCCACCAAGTGAAGGTAGGTATCTACAACCCCGCAACGGGCAAAAGCATTTACCTGGATGCAGGCGACCCTACCGACCGCTACTTTACGAACATCAGTTGGGCACCGGACGAGAAGAGCCTCTACCTGATTGAAGTAAACCGCGACCAGAACCATGCCAAACTTTGCCAATACAACGCAGAAACAGGCAAGCTGACAAAGGTGCTCTACGAAGAAACTCACCCGAAATACGTAGAGCCGCAAAACCCGATTATATTCTTGCCGTGGGATACCAGCAAATTCATTTATCAGAGCCAGCGCGATGGATACAATCACCTCTATTTGTTTGATACCAAAGCAAGCATTTACGGTGACCTTCAGGAAGGAACCGGCGGCGCCCAATATCGCGAATCAGTGAAGGTAAAACAGTTGACTAAAGGCAACTGGCTGGTAAAAAACATATTAGGCTTCAACGCTAAGCGGAAAGAAGTTATCTTCACCGCCATAGAGGGCTTGAGAAGCGGTCATTTCGCAGTAAACGTGAACAACGGAAAGATGAGCCGCCCGTTCGATAGCAGTAAAGAGAGTGAACACAACGGAGTGCTCAACGCTTCCGGGACGTTCCTTATCGACCGTTATTCCACTAAAGACCAGCCCCGCATCATTAATCTGGTAGATACAAAGAATTTCAAAGAAACCGTAAACCTGCTGACTGCCAAAGACCCGTATGAAGGTTATCAAATGCCAAGTATTGAAACCGGGACAATCAAAGCGGCCGACGGCACAACCGACCTTCACTACCGCCTGATGAAGCCGGCAAACTTTGACCCGAACAAGAAATATCCAACCATTATTTACGTCTACGGAGGTCCTCATGCCCAATGTGTCACCGGAGGCTGGCAGAATGGCGCACGTGGCTGGGACACGTATATGGCCAACAAAGGCTATATCATGTTTACGATCGACAATCGTGGCAGCAGTAACCGCGGACTGGAGTTTGAGAACGCCACCTTCCGTCGCCTCGGCATTGAAGAAGGCAAAGACCAGGTAAAAGGTGTCGAATTCCTGAAATCCCTCCCTTACGTAGACGGCGGACGCATCGGCGTGCACGGCTGGAGCTTTGGAGGGCACATGACCACTGCCTTGTTGCTCCGTTACCCGGAAATATTCAAAGTAGGCGTAGCCGGTGGCCCTGTCATCGACTGGGGATATTATGAAGTGATGTACGGCGAACGCTATATGGACACACCGGAAACCAATCCTGAAGGTTACAAGGAATGCAACCTGAAAAACCTCGCGGGTCAGTTGAAAGGGCATCTGCTGATTATCCATGACGACCATGACGACACTTGCGTGCCTCAACACACCTTGTCGTTCATGAAAGCTTGTGTAGACGCCCGCACCTACCCCGACCTGTTCATCTACCCGTGCCACAAGCACAACGTATCAGGTCGCGACCGTGTACATCTGCACGAAAAAATCACCCGGTACTTTGAGCAGAACCTGTAAAAGCGGCTGCTTATCCATACCTAATCAAACGTATAACAGTATAACTTATAACAGTATAAAGATGAAGATTTTATTACTAGGCTCGGGCGGCCGCGAACATGCACTGGCATGGAAAATTGCCCAAAGTCCGAAAGTTGAGAAGCTGTATATTGCTCCGGGAAATGCCGGAACAACTGCCGTAGGCGAAAATGTCAACATCAAGGCTACTGATTTTGAAGCTATCAGCGCTTTCGCCCTGAAGGAAGACATCGCCATGGTCGTAGTAGGTCCCGAAGATCCGTTGGTAAAAGGAATCTACGACTACTTCCAGAACCGCCCCGAACTTAAACACATCGCTGTTATCGGTCCCTCCGCACAGGGAGCCGAACTGGAAGGAAGCAAGGAATTTGCAAAAGGCTTCATGATGCGTCACAACATCCCGACAGCCCGTTACAAAAGTATCACTTCCGCAACTATTGAAGAAGGTTTGGCCTTCCTCGAAACATTGGAAGCTCCTTATGTACTGAAAGCCGACGGCCTCTGTGCCGGAAAAGGCGTACTGATTCTCCCCACGCTGGACGAAGCCAAAAAGGAACTGAAAGAAATGCTCGGCGGTATGTTCGGCTCTGCATCGGCAACAGTTGTCATTGAAGAGTTCCTGAGCGGTATCGAGTGTTCCGTATTTGTCCTGACCGATGGTGAAAACTATAAAGTCCTCCCCGTAGCAAAAGACTACAAACGTATCGGTGAAGGCGACAAAGGTCTGAATACAGGGGGCATGGGTAGCGTAACCCCTGTTCCGTTTGCCGACGAAGTGTTCATGGAGAAAGTACGCACCCGCATCATCGAGCCGACAATCAACGGCCTGAAAGAAGAGAATATCGTCTACAAAGGTTTCATCTTCCTTGGATTAATCAATGTGAAAGGTGAGCCAATGGTGATCGAATACAACGTCCGTATGGGCGACCCGGAAACAGAAAGCGTCATGCTCCGCATTCAGAGCGATCTCGTGGAACTGCTGGAAGGCACTGCCGCAGGCAACCTGAACGAAAAGAGACTCGTTATGGACCCGCGTTCGGCAGGTTGTGTGATTCTCGTCAGCGGCGGTTACCCGGAAGCTTATGAGAAAGGATTCCCGATCAGCGGACTGGAACAGGCTGCCGCTACGGAAAGTATCATTTTCCATGCCGGAACAGCTATGAAAGACGGCCAAGTAGTTACAAACGGAGGACGCGTTATCGCTGTCTGCTCCTATGGAGCTACTAAAGAAGAAGCGTTGGCACAGAGCTACAAAGTAGCGGACATGATTGACTTCGACAAGAAGTACTTCCGCCGCGACATCGGCTTCGACCTATAACTGTCGGCGTAACGCCGAAGCAAGGCTTCCATTCGACAGCATTGTTTCAAATGAGAGGCGATGTTTATTCTAGAGAAGAAACGATGTCAACGCTAGATAAGAATCACCTTGGTAAAGCCACGCTAGAGGCAAATCTATCTCCATTCTCCTCCTTCGGGAAGGAGGAGTCCCCGTAGGGGGAGGTGGTAGGTGAATACATAAGTCTATTATTAAAACAGATAGGCGCACCTACCACCCCGGCTTTCAGCCACCCCTCCTTCCCAGAAGGAGGGGAAGCCATTCGGAGAAAACCATTCGGAAAGAAAGGAAAGAAAGGAAAGAAAGGGAGAGAAGGGAAAGAAACCATAGAAACCACAGAAGAAACAGAAGCAACAAAAAAATAATTGAACGAGATTAAATGAGAAATAAAAAGCTGCAAGGTCAAGTAACAGCAGGGCGGTGGACGCTGCCTATCGTTGTCTTTATCTGTACCCTCTGTTGGGTACTGACATCCTTTTTACTGCCCGACCTCACAGCCTCAACAGTGGAAGACAGCACTCTCTCCCTCTGGCAATCCGCCCGCGACTTGTTACTTCCCGCATGGGCCGAACGACTTGTCAGCTATCTGATTTATGCCGTTATCGGTTATAGCCTGATAGAGTTGAACAACCGTTTCGGCATTATCCGTATGCGGGCATCCATGCAGACAGCCATATACTTTCTGTTGGTCACTATCTGCCCGGAAATGCACTTGCTATATGCAGGAGACATTGCAGCCCTTGCTTTCCTGTTCTCCATTTATTTCCTGTTCAAAAGTTATCAGCAGCCGCAGGCAGCAGGCTATTTATTTTATTCCTTCCTTTTCATCGGAGCGGGAAGCCTGCTTTTCCCCCAACTCACCTTCCTTTCGGTACTCTGGATATTCGAAGCTCACCGTTTTCAGGCACTCAAGCCCCGTAGTTTCTGCGGTGCGCTCTTAGGCTGGGTACTGCCTTACTGGTTCCTGTTCGGGCACGCCTTCTTCTACAATCAAATGGAGTTATTCTACCGTCCGTTTACCGAACTGGTAACTTTCGGCAAGCCCTTCGACCTGCAAATTCTCCAACCTTGGGAATTGGCGGTTCTCGGCTATTTACTTGTACTGTTCATTGTCAGCGCCGCCCATTGCATCATCGCAGGATTTGAAGACAAGATACGCACTCGTGCCTATCTGCAATTTCTTATCGACCTGAATATCTTCCTCTTCCTGCTCATAGCTTTGCAGCCAACCTATTGTGCCAATCTGTTGCCCTTGCTCATGATAAGCAACAGCATCCTGATCGGACATTTTTTCGTACTGACCAACAGCAAGACATCGAACGTGTTCTTCATAATCTCGCTGGTCAGTCTCATCCTCCTATTCAGTTTTAATATATGGACGCTTTTATAGACTCAACAATACAACTCCTCATCGAATGGGGATTACCGGGATTATTCATCTCGGCTTTACTGGCCGGCAGCATCGTGCCTTTCAGTTCCGAACTGGTACTGGTGGCACTCGTCAAACTCGGCCTGCCCCCTACCGCCTGCCTGATATCCGCCGCACTCGGCAACACGGTAGGCGGAATGACCTGTTACTATATGGGACGTCTGGGCAAAATAAGCTGGATAGAGAAATATTTCAAGGTAAAGAAAGAAAAGGTAGACAAAATGGTGAACTTCCTGCAAGGGAAAGGAGCACTTATGGCATTTTTCGCCTTCCTTCCGGCTATCGGTGAAGTTATCTCCATTGCACTGGGATTTATGCGAAGCAATATATGGCTTACGGTAGCTTCCATGTTTGCCGGCAAGTTGATACGTTACATCCTTCTCCTGTATGTGCTGGAAAGTGCATGGAATGTGGTAGCAGGATAAATGTTTCATTAAGTAATCAAGCAATAAGTATCAGATAGCAAGTTATACGATGAAAAGAATAATCGAGAAGACCGATGACGGGAGCACTACCCTGTTTGTTCCGGAATTGAATGAGCATTATCATTCAACGAAAGGGGCACGCACGGAGTCCCAGCACATTTTCATCAATATGGGACTGAAAGCCTCCACCGCCACCACCCCTCACATTCTGGAAATAGGTTTCGGAACAGGTCTGAACGCCTGGCTCACCCTCGAAGAAGCAGAAAAAAGCGGGAGGAATGTATACTATACAGGTCTGGAACTCTATCCCCTGGAATGGCAACTCGTAGAGCAACTGGGGTATATTTCCGCCAACGAACAACTAATGCCAGGCGACAACCAGTGTCCGGCCCACGAGTTATTCAAACAGCTTCATACCTCCCCGTGGGAAGAAGACGTACCGATTACCCCTCACTTCACCCTACGAAAAGTACAAAAAGACTTTAATAAGCTGGAAACAGAGACAGAAGGGTGGAAAGCAGACGTGATTTACTTCGACGCCTTCGCACCGGAAAAGCAGCCGGAGATGTGGTCGCAAGAACTATTCAACCGCCTTTATGTTTTATTAAATAACGGCGGAATCCTGACGACTTATTGTGCCAAAGGAGTCGTCAGGCGAATGTTGCAGGCCGCAGGATTCATCGTGGAACGTCTTCCCGGCCCTCCAGGAGGAAAACGGGAAATACTGCGGGCCCGGAAACAAGAATAAGAACTTAAAAACGAAAACAAGAATAAGTAAAACAAGATAAGTAAGAACAACCCGAAAATACAACAAGTCATGAAAAAGCAACTAATAGATATGAAGACCCTGCTTATCATCGGCTCCTGCCTCCTACTGGCAGCGTGCACCGGACGAACGTCCCAAAGCGGTACTGAGGAAAAGCCGGTCATTACCGTCACACTCGAACCGCAACGCTATTTCACGGAAGCCATTGCAGGCGACAAGTTCACGGTAGTCAGCATGGTCCCCAAAGGTTCCAGCCCAGAAACATACGACCCGGTTCCGCAGCAACTCGTATCCCTTGGCGACAGCAAAGCCTACTTCCGCATCGGTTACATCGGCTTCGAACAGGCCTGGATGGACCGTCTGATGAACAATGCCCCTCATATCCAAGTGTTCGACACCTCCAAAGGAATAGACCTGATTCTGAACGACAACGAACATGGCAACGGATATCATGACCATGAAGGTCACAATCATCCAGGTCACAATCATGCCGTAGAGCCACATATATGGAACTCGACCGCCAACGCCCTCATCCTTGCCGGAAATACGTATAAAGCGCTCTGCACCCTTGATAAAGCCAATGAGCTTTATTACAGGAACCGGTACGACTCCCTCTACCAACGCATCCAGCAAACGGACAGTCTGATTCGTCAACAACTCTCCGCACCGGACGCCGCCAAATCCTTTATGATTTACCACCCGGCCCTCTCCTACTTTGCCCGTGACTACGGACTGCACCAGATTTCTATCGAAGAAGGAGGCAAAGAACCCTCTCCCGCCCACCTGAAAGAGCTGATAGACCTCTGCAAAGCGGAAGACGTGCGTGTAATCTTCGTCCAACCGGAGTTTGACAAGCGCAATGCGGAAACTATCGCACAGCAGACCGGTACCAAAGTAGTTCCTATCAACCCCCTCAGCTACGACTGGGAAACAGAAATGCTGAATGTAGCCAAAGCTCTCGCCCCGGCCGAGACAAAGGAACAAACAGTCAGACAGTGATATCAGAAAAGCCAATGACGAAGCCAATTATCGAAATAAAAAACCTATCCGCCGGATACGACGGCCGCAATGTTCTCCATGACATCAACCTTGCCGTCTACGAACGGGACTTCCTCGGAATTATCGGTCCGAACGGAGGCGGGAAGACAACGCTTATAAAGTGCATCCTCGGTCTGCTAAAGCCCACCGGAGGGGAAATTAGTTTCAACTGTAAGCCTTCTTTGGGCTACCTGCCTCAATACAGCACGATCGACCGGAAATTTCCCATATCAGTGGAGGAAGTAATCCTTTCCGGACTCAGCATACAGAAGTCACTGACCTCCCGTTTCACCCCCGAACAAAAGGAGAAGGGCAAGCAAATTATTGCCCGCATGGGGCTCGAAGGACTCGAACACCGTGCTATCGGGCAATTAAGCGGCGGACAGTTGCAACGCGCGCTTCTGGGACGCGCCATAATCTCCGACCCTTCTGTGCTTATTCTGGACGAACCCAGCACGTATATCGACAAGCGTTTCGAAGCACGCCTCTACGAGTTGCTGGCGGAAATTAATAAAGAATGTGCCATTATCCTTGTCAGTCACGACATCGGCACGGTGCTGCAACAGGTGAAATCTATTGCCTGTGTCAACGAAACTCTGGATTATCATCCCGATACGGGAGTCACCACCGAATGGTTGGAAAAGAACTTTAACTGTCCTATCGAACTGCTCGGACACGGGACGCTGCCGCACCGCATTCTGGGTGAACATCATCACCACCACTAGCCGTTCGCTGTGGAGGGGTGGACAGGTAGATACATAATGCTGATAATCTATTAATTTACGCATGCACCTACCACCTCCCCCTACGGGTACTCCTCCTTCCAGAAGGAGGAGAATATAGATAGTATCGGCTTTAAAGTTCCTTTATAAGGACGGTATCAATGGATTAGAGCGGCGGTATTGTTAGCTTGCCACGGCCGTGGTAGGTATTCGTCACGGGCGTGGAGAGATCCTTCCACAGCCATGGCAGGAAGTCTCCACGGCTGTGGCAATCCAATGATAGCGGTAGTGTAATGTAACTTTCCTTACTTGTTTTCTCATGTTTGCCGGCTCTTCTACTTATATAATGCGGCTTCACAACAGAGTTTTCATTACGGTTCTTCCTCACCCCTATCAGGGCTTTTCCCAACCGCCGCAGGGACATAAGATAGCGTAAATCATCTTCCCGTTACTTAATATTTCTTACTTTCTACCTCATTATCCTTACAAATCACTATCTTTGCGACCGCATAACTTGTTTTTAACGAATAAACTACGATAGTGCTAATGAAACAGTACAGAACCGTAAACAACCTCATGGGTTGGCTTACATTCATCATTGCGGCAACGGTTTATTGCCTGACAATAGAACCGACTGCAAGTTTCTGGGATTGCCCCGAGTTTATAACTACCGGCTACAAACTGGAAGTCGGTCACCCGCCCGGCGCACCTTTCTTCATGCTAATGGCGAACCTGTTCACCCAGTTTGCCTCCGATGTGACCACCGTGGCAAAAATGGTGAATTATATGAGTGCCCTGATGAGCGGTGCCTGTATCCTGTTCCTTTTCTGGAGCATCACCCACCTGGTTCGCAAACTGATTATCACCGATGAAAACAATATTACCAAAGGCCAGCTTGTCACCATTATGGGTAGCGGATTGGTCGGTGCACTGGTTTATACATTCAGTGACACATTCTGGTTCTCGGCCGTAGAAGGCGAAGTATACGCTTTCTCCTCCCTGTTCACCGCCGTTGTTTTCTGGCTGATACTGAAGTGGGAAGACGTAGCCGACCAGCCTCACAGCGACCGTTGGATTATCCTCATCGCCTACCTGACCGGTTTGAGTATCGGCGTACACTTGCTCAACTTGCTTTGTTTGCCCGCTATCGTGCTGGTTTACTATTATAAGAAAACTCCGAATGCCACCGCAAAAGGTTCATTGCTTGCCCTTTTCGGTTCTATGGTGCTCGTGGCAGCCGTGCTCTACGGCATTGTGCCGGGTATCGTGAAAGTAGGCGGCTGGTTCGAACTGTTGTTTGTCAACGGATTGGGAATGCCGTTCAACACCGGAGTAGTGGTCTATATCATCCTGCTTGCAGCAGCGCTGATCTGGGGTGTTTACGAAAGTTACACGCAAAAGAGCAAGGCGCGCATGGCTGTCTCCTTTATACTGACGATTGCACTGCTCGGTATCCCGTTCTACGGACATGGAGCCAGCAGTATCCTCATCGGTATCCTCGTAATCGGCGTATTGGCTATCTATCTTGCCCCGCAGATGCAGGAAAAGATGAAAGAGAAATGGCGTATTTCGGCGCGCACGCTGAACACGACATTGCTGTGCACGATGATGATCGTTATCGGCTATTCGTCTTATGCACTGATCGTTATCCGCTCTACCGCCAACACGCCCATGGACCAGAACTCACCGGAAGATATCTTCACGCTGGGCGAATACCTCGGTCGTGAGCAATATGGCACACGCCCGTTGTTCTACGGTCCTGCTTTCTCCTCCAAAGTGGCACTCGACGTAAAAGACGGTTATTGCATTCCCCGCCAGTCGGAAACAGGCAGCAAGTATGTCCGCAAGGAAAAGACTTCGCCGGACGAAAAAGACTCTTATATCGAACTCCCCGGACGTATCGAGTATGAATACGCACAGAATATGCTTTTCCCGCGTATGTACAGTTCCTCGCACGCCCCGCTCTACAAGCAATGGGTTGACATCAAGGGACATGACGTACCTTACGACCAATGTGGAGAAATGGTCATGGTGAATATGCCTACCCAATGGGAGAACATCAAGTTCTTCTTCTCCTACCAGTTGAACTTCATGTACTGGCGTTACTTCATGTGGAACTTCGCCGGACGCCAGAACGACATTCAGGGTAGCGGAGAAATAGAACACGGCAACTGGATTACCGGTATTCCGTTCATCGATAACCTGCTCGTAGGCAATCAGGAATTCCTGCCGCAGGACCTCAAGAATAACAAAGGACACAATGTATTCTACTGCCTGCCGTTGCTGCTCGGACTGATCGGGCTTTTCTGGCAAGCCTACCACAGTCAGCGTGGTATCCAGCAGTTCTGGGTAGTATTCTTCCTGTTCTTCATGACGGGTATCGCCATTGTGCTCTACCTCAACCAGACGCCTGCACAGCCTCGTGAACGAGATTATGCATACGCCGGTTCATTCTATGCCTTTGCCATCTGGGTAGGTATGGGTGTGGCAGGTGTTATCCGGCTATTGCGGGAGTACTGCAAGATGCAGGAACTTCCTGCCGCTGCTCTGGCTTCCGTTCTCTGCCTGTTTGTCCCCATTCAAATGGCAGGACAGACGTGGGACGACCACGACCGTAGCGGCCGCTTCGTAGCCCGCGACTTCGGCCAGAACTATTTGATGACCCTGCAGGAATCAGGAAACCCGATTATCTACACCAACGGTGATAACGATACCTTCCCTCTGTGGTACAACCAGGAAACGGAAGGTTTCCGTACCGACGCCCGCACTTGTAACCTGAGTTACTTGCAGACCGACTGGTACATCGACCAGATGAAGCGTCCGGCATACGATTCGCCCTCTCTCCCTATCACATGGGACCGCGTCCAATACGTGGAAGGACAGAACGAGTATATCTCTATCCGCCCGGAAATGAAGAAGCTCATCGACAACTACTTCAAGCAGGCCGAAGAACTGGCAACACAGGGAGACACCACCGTATTATCTCTCGTCCACTCTATCTTCGGAGAGAACCCGTATGAACTGAAGGAGATTATCAACCGCTGGATGCTCGGCAAGAACGACCAACTGAAGGAGCTGCTCAAGAAAAGCGGACAGGGAATCGAACTTCCTCTGATCCCGACGGACAGTATCGTGATGAAAGTGGATGCGGAAGCCGTGCGCCGTTCCGGCATGAAGATACCGGAAGCCTTGGGTGACTCTATCCCCGAATATATGACTATCTCGCTGAAAGACGCCAACGGCAACCCGAAACGCGCGCTTTACAAGAGCGAACTGATGATGCTCGAAATGCTGGCCAACGCCAACTGGGAACGCCCGATCTATATGGCAATAACCGTAGGCAGCGAAAACCACCTCGGCATGGATAACCACTTCGTTCAGGAAGGTCTTGCCTACCGCTTCACTCCGTTCGAGACGGACAGACTGAACAGCAAAATCGACAGTGAAAAGATGTACGACAACCTGATGAACAAGTTCAAGTTCGGCGGTATCGACAAGCCGGGAATCTACATCGACGAGAACGTGATGCGTATGTGCTACACACACCGCCGCATCTTCACGCAACTGGTGGGACAACTCATCAAGGAAGGCAAAAAAGACAAGGCGCTTGCCGCCCTCGACTATGCCGAGAAGATGATTCCATCGTCCAACGTACCGTACGACTGGGCCAACGGGGCTTTCCAAATGGCAGAAGCCTACTATCAGTTGGGACAGACAGAGAAAGCGAACAAGATTATCGACGAACTTGCCAACAAGTCGCTCGAATACATGGTCTGGTATCTGAGTCTGACCGACTACCAACTCTCCATTGCCAGCGAAAACTTCATGTACAATGCAGGATTGCTTGACGCGGAAGTACGCCTAATGGAGAAATACAAATCAGAAGAACTTGCAAAACACTACTCCGAACAGCTCGACCAACTATACAACGAGTATGTGACGAGAATGAAAGGGAAATAAATTAAGCAATAAGTAACAAGTATTAAGCGATATCATCCATGCGGTTTACAACGCAGCCCATTGCTTATTACTTGTTACTTATTATTTCAAAAAAGTACAAACTCTCATGTTTATAGAACAACCACCGTGGTTTTTCCGGGCGTTGTATCCGCAAGCCATTTTCCGAATGGACCCGAACGAACGGGCCGTCTACCTGACTTTTGATGACGGACCTATCCCCGAAGTTACTCCCTGGGTACTGGAACTGCTGGAAAAACACAATATTAAAGCTACCTTCTTCATGGTAGGCGACAATATAAAGAAACACCCGGACGAATACCGGATGGTGGTAGAACACGGTCACCGCATCGGCAACCACACTTTCAACCACATCCGTGGATTCGAATACTCCAACCCCGACTATCTGGCAAATGCCCAAAAAGTAGATGAAATCATACATTCCGACCTGTTCCGCCCGCCACACGGCCACATGGGTTTCCGACAATACTATACCCTCCGCTATCATTACCGGATCATCATGTGGGACCTCGTGACCCGCGATTACAGTAAGCGGATGCGCCCGGAACAGGTACTCAACAACGTGAAACGTTACGCACGCAACGGCTCTATCATCACCTTCCACGACTCCCTGAAATCATGGAACAACGGGAATCTGCAATATGCCCTCCCCCGCTCTATCGAGTTTCTGAAAGCGGAAGGATATGAGTTTAAAGTGTTATAACGTTACGCGAGCTATACAGAATACGTCATATCAGCTAAAACATACGTTATATCAGCTATAAAAATGGAAGCACTCCTCCCCACTGAAATAATCAAAGCCGAAGCCCTGCGCCTCGGCTTTTCAGCCTGTGGAGCAGCGCCTGCCGAAGCTGTCAGTGAAAAGGTTGCTGATACTTTCCGCCAATGGCTTGCAGACGGTTGCCAGGGGGAAATGGCTTATATGCAGAATTATGAGGACAAGCGCCTCGACCCGCGGCTCTTAGTAGAAGGGGCACGCACCGTTATCAGTGTTGCCCTGAACTATTATCCCGAAACGAAGCTGCCGGAGAATGAATACCAGATAGCGTGGTATGCCTACGGCAAAGATTATCACGATGTCATGAAGGCAAAGCTCAAGACGTTGCTTGAGTTTATCCAAAACAACTATTCTGCCGGCGGACGCGCCTTCTGCGACACCGCCCCCGTACTCGAACGCTATTGGGCATGGCGTGCCGGACTCGGCTGGATAGGGAAAAACACCCAGCTTATCATTCCGCAAGCGGGTTCTTGCTTCTTTTTGGGAGAATTAATTATTGACTTTCCTGCCGACCGCTATGACAGTCCGCAGGAAAACCGTTGCGGTTCATGTACCCGTTGCCTCAACGCTTGTCCTACAAAAGCGTTAGAAGCGCCTTTCAGGCTCAATTCCGCCAAATGTCTCTCTTATCTGACCATTGAATACCGTGGAGAACTTCCGCCCGATACGGGGCAAAAAATGGACAAAATGATCTACGGCTGCGACGAATGTCAACGTGCCTGTCCATGGAACCGCTTCGCGACTCCTTCACGGACAATAGAATTCTCCCCTTCCGCCTCCCTGCTGACCATGCGGAAGGAAGACTGGCACCGCCTCTCGGAAGAACAATACAGGACACTGTTCAAGGGCAGCGCAGTGAAAAGGGCCAAGTATCAGGGACTCATGCGAAACATCCGGTCCGCGAAAAAGTAAGTGACCGAAGTTCTGAAAACACGCCGCACGGTCTGAATAAGCAAAATTTAGCAACCATATTGTTCTCCCGCCTCATTATTTTTCATAAATTTGCAGCGGACTCTTCCGCAGAAAGCCTTCGGGTGGTTAGTGGGGAGAGCTGTTTATATAGAGAAGACGTTTACAAGCGTTTGTCTTTCGTGTTTCAAAACTTCGCAGTTTTTTTCATATCACCAGAAAGATGAATAGCAACAAAGACGTCCTCCTGATGTGTATTTATATACATCCGTACCTCTCTTTGCCGAAACAAAGGGAGGTTACGGGTGTTGTACATATCGGCGTGGGCTTTCTGCGTTGTTCGTTCTTGATGATATGGCATTGCGAAGGCCTTGAAACACGGAACGGACGAAGGTGAGATTCCCACGCCTCTTTTATATATTCTCGCCGGTATTACAATAATCCGTTCCTCCAACGGGAATCCGGGGGACGCACACTTGCAGAATGACATGATTCATGCGGGACAACTTATCGAACGCACGCTTCACGAACAAGGACGTACTGTTACCTGGTTCGCCAGTCAGCTATGCTGCACACGTCCCAACGTCTACAAGATCTTCCGGAAAGAGAATATCGACATCCACCTGCTCTGGCGCATCTCCTGCATCCTCAACCACGACTTCTTCCACGATTTATCCGACAGCATCAGTACGGGCAGCTCCTCCGGTGTATCCAAATAGGATACAATTCCGTATCCTCCTTGGAACTATGTTTTCGCCTGCTGGTATAGTCCTTTCGCATACCTTTGCAAGCATATTAACATATAATCACAAAGGGATATGAAAACGAAAAAACTGATTTTAGTTATTTTCCTCACCTTTATCGGTGCAATCGGAGCGTACGCACAGAAAACAAATGTAAGAATGCAGGAAACACAGGCACGTCTACTGGATGTCACCTCAAACGCTTATGTAAAGCCGCTAACCGTGGAGTTGCAGATAGACAAATCGAAAGGACGCATCAAAGACGAATGGACGCTCACCAGAGAACAAGCCGAACAGGAGATGAATGGCGACCTGGTCAACATCCGCAGCTATGCAATCTATATGTCTTCGCAAAAACATAATGCAGACGTGATAGTGGCAGCCACATTCAACGTCAAAACCAATGACGACGGGAACGGGTATAAAGTGACCGTCATCGGCTATCCGGCCACCTTTATCAACTGGAAGACGGCAGAAGCCTCGGACTACGAATGGATCCGCATGGAAAAAACTCTCACAACAGCCGACAAAGACAAGATAGCCGCCGTCATCAAATAACAACCGTTATCAAATAAACAGACAACAAGTATTAATAATCAAATAGAATTTCAACATGAAAAAACTATTATCATTGGCAGCCGCATTCTTACTGTGTGCAGGCGTGCAAGCACAGATTGTATCATCCAGAAGTGTCAGCATCAAATCCGCTCAGAAACAGCCTTCTGAAACACAATGGTTCCTGCGTGGCGGATTGAATGTCATGAAAATGACCGGAGACGGAGCGGAAGACACCGGCAGCAAACTCGGTTACAACTTTGTTTACGGTTTCCAGAAGCCATTAGGGAGTATAGGTACGTACTGGGGAATGGAGTTCGGACTCGGTTCCCGCGGCTGGAAGGTCGAAGAAAACGAAAGCGACTACGAATACAGCCTAAGCTTAATGGCCCACAACGTACAGGTTTCTCCGTTTACTTTCGGATATAAATACAACATTACGGATGCTCTGGCAGTCGACGCACATCTCGGCGCTTACGTAAGTTGCGACTATGTAGGTAAGATTAAAGAAAAAGAATCCTATCAGGGAGACAGTGAAGAAACAAGCGTCAACATGGGCGACTGGGAAGACTGGAAGCGGGTGGATGCAGGCATGAATATCGGTGTCGGTATATGGTACGACCGTTTCAACCTAGATTTCACTTATCAGCGCGGCTTTATCAAAACATGGGAGTGTAACACCAGCAATGTCCTGATTCGTCTGGGTGTAGCTTTCTAAGTGAAGTACAATCAAACCTCAATTACACATATATCCAGCGTTCACGTCTTTCTCTCTCAACAGGGAGAAGGGGTGAATGCTGTTTTTCTTAAAAACAACGGAGTATGATGACCAAACAACGATTCCTTGCAATTATCTATCTACTGATAGGGATAATACTGCCCGCCATGGCGCAGACGTTTACGGAACAGAAGAAAACTTATCCTGTCAGTGCCGACGGTAGCAAATACGTAGTCAGCGGGTTTACTTCTTTCAGCCCGGCAAGCGATGAGCATATCTACGCCAACGCGCTATTGTGGACGGTGGAGAACGTCTGTCCGAAGCTACGCGAAGGAATAACGGAAGCCAACGTACCGGCCAAAAGTTTCAGTTGCGACCTGGTACTCGCCTCGCAAGCAGATTCAAAGCAGAACAACACCTATTATTGCAAAGCCATTTTCCGGGTAGCGGAAGGCAAGCTGGTCTACTATCTCTCTGATGTCCTGATAGAATCGTCGGTACTTGTAATGAAGAAAGTCACCGCCATGGAGAAACTGCAACCGGAGAAGAAAGCGTCGCACAAGGAGATAATGGATGATTTCGTACAGGTGGAATCGCAAATGCTCAACCGGATGTTCGACTTCATCGCCACACATCAACTTTCACCGATCACCCATTGGAACGAGATCAGTATCGGTAAACCGGTAAAAGGTATGACCGAGGATGAATGCCGCCTGGCTTTCGGCAAACCGCAAACGGTTCTGGAATCAAACGGAGAAGTGCAGTGGATGTACTCCAGCTCCTTTTATGTTTTCTTCAAGAACGGACGTGTGGAAACAATTATCAAATAAGTTTAGAAACATATAGATAATCTATAAGAAAAAGAAGCATCAATTGAATATTCACTACGTACGCCTATATACAAAAAAGAATAGCTGCTTTATCACAAGACAGCTATTCTACATAATTAATGTAAGCTAAATCATCTTTCAAAGAATTTATGATCCGACTTACTCTAAGCTCGCTTGCTTACATATATTCAAAACATGTTATTTATTCTAGTATCTTTCATGTCGCTGTATCTTTAGTATTAAGTCATTCTACATTCCAGCATATAACTTGTTTCATTGGTGTTCCATTACAATATCAACCGCATACCCGTAACTTTTTCCGGCAAACTGGCCTCCGTTTTCCCATTTCTTATCAAAAATGCCGTACATAAATCCGTCTACTTTATGATCTTTCCATGTTCCATCATCTTTAAACTCAAAGAATGGTAATCCTGCTTTTGTAAACTGCAAATCAGCAACATACGTGATATTTCCTCCCCAAGTTAATACATTAGCCGCTTTATCATACGCACAGAGATAAATGTAATTAGGAGAGATAAATCCCAAATACTGATTATCAAAGTTGATAACCAGCCGTCCGTCAGTCAATACAGCTTTAAAAGGTACACCATTATTGAGCGGAACATCTTTTGCTATCAAATCATACACTCCCTTCTCATCTGTTGCCGTAAAGGTACAACTACCCGTATAACGTTTTCCGTCATTACGGGTATGCATCATAGTATATGTACCGGACAATCCTCGCTGAACACAAGTCGCCGACCATTCATTTTTCCCACTCTGAACGGTCAACGTCCCTTCCCGATAATCCGTACCGTCCAACATAGGAGAAACCACCACATGAAGCTGATCGCCTTTCAATTCATAAGTCAGCCATTCGGCAGTAGATTGAATGCTATATTCGCGCCGGGTATGCAAAGTGAAAACAGCTTCACCCCCTTGCATAAGAAAATCCTTTGTACCTTCTACATCACAAATAAAAGTATCGCCCAACTGGGTCACGGGAACTTGCAATATATCTTCCCCGGATTGTATGACCACCATTGTGGTACGACTGGATATAGAAAGATTAGCCTCAACAACCAAACTGACTTCCTGATCGGACACACTGGCTACCTTACACCAAGCGACATCCGAGGTGGCACTTACCTGTTTACCGCCTGACAGTTCAATAGTTCCTGTGCCACCATCCGCAGAAAACTTAACATCCGACCTTATCGCCTTTAATGCTACATCCGCCGTATCCTTATCATCACTACAACCAACAGCCGACAAGCATAGCACACAAAGTAATATAGAATATATTTTTCTCATAGTCATTCCTTTTTTTATTCATGTTTAACAAGAGTGATAAATGCAAAACGAGATTCGGCATAAGCCTTATATTCACCCGCCTTGCTCCACAGAATCATACCGCGAGTTACAAAATCAGCTTTCCTTCCGTCGTCTACAAACTCATATTCGTTGTCAGAACCTTCTTTCAGTTTGCCGTACATACCATTCACAAAATCAGTTCCTCCATACGTCAGGCTTCCGGGATTCACCATCCAAATGCTCAAATAAGCTTCACTACCGTCCGTCAACTTCTGATTCAGGAGCTCCATACGCCGTTCTGCCTTATTATAAATCATTGTCAGATCAATCGGCAACATACCTTTAATTGTATAACTTTTCATATCCTCTTTCTTCACTAACTCGATTTCCAGAGACAATACAGGAGTATTCTCACCACGTCGGTAATTCATCGTATACTTGCCCAAATATTGTGCGTAAATGATATATTCCGGATCATAATCCACTTTCAACACAACATCCGGAGCATTTTCAGCTACCAGTGTTTCATTTGCAGCCGACCAAGTAAAGCGGTGCAGCTCTTTACCACCAACTTCCACCGGAAGATAAAACTGTATTCCTGTTGCCGTCGGCATGAAAGAAGTAGACGTTTCCTGTCCGTCATATACCACATTAAATGTATGGGAATCCGTATAAAGCAGAGCCAGTTCTTTCCCATTCATCATGCCACTGAACCCCAATACCCCTTCCAAACGGTTCATTTCTTCATCCACTCGGATAGCAGCAGCCAGATAAGGTGTAGCATCTTCCGCCAGACGGGTCATACGAATTATATTCTTCGTTTTCTTCCCTCGAAGGACAATCTCATTCTCAGTATGCGAGCGCAAAAGAAATTCATAATCACCCTCATACCCTTTGCCCGTTCCTGCTCCTCCGGATATATCCGAATCAGAGAAATAATGGAACAAGCTATTATAAGTGTCAAAGTTAAGGGTCGGTCCGATATCCTTCTTAATAGAAAAAAGGCTCTCTTCCGTTTCCTCCGGTTTCCCAAAAGCATCAGTAGAAATAGTCACTTTATCCCCTCCTTTAAACTTCATAATGTAGTTGAAACCACCATATATCTGCGAAGAATGCGGATAATACTCCATTAACCACCCGTGCTCGGAACTTACCAGCAAATCATGATATTCTTGAACGGCTTCTTCTACCCGCTGGGCAACAGGTTTATCGTATACATCATCTACATCCTGCACACACGAAAAGCAGACAGTGGCAAATGCCAGTAAAGTATAAATCAGTTTTTTCATATTCTCAGCGTTTGTTTTAATAAATATGATCCAAATCCAGTTCACTAATCTCATTAGTACGACGTGCAATCACTTTGCGAAGCAGATCAAGGTCCACTTGCCAGGAATCTTTCATATACTTCTTCACCATTGCCAGCTTTTGGTCAATGATCGGTTTACCTTTTTCTCCAGCCAGAGTCATAACATTTTCCCACTGTGCTTCCGGATAAGTCAGGAAACAGGCTGTCACTTCAGCAATATCCTCACTCGGTTTACTACCGGCATACGGTGTGACAAATCCCAAAGGAGCGACCTCTGCCAATTTACGGTTCTGCCAACCGGTAGGTGTATAATTACCTGCACTAATCTTATCATAATCTACCGGATAATTTTTTTTCTGATGCAGAATGTGGGCAAACTCATGATGCATCACCTTGAAGTAATATTCATTCATGCGGTCAACATTCGTCAAATCCAGCCAGTTACCCATATACAAAGTCACTTTCAGTCCGCCTTCGGCAGTCCCCAGTGTATACGTCCCCTTATCCCACGAAGCAGAACCTATAAGATGAATAACTTTCGGAGCACAAGCACGTGTAAAATCAAGACCTCCCACTTCATCATAGGCCTCCAGCCAGCAATGTTTCACTATCTTCGCCAATTTCACACTCAACCAAAAGTCCGTAGGTACAAGATTGTGCGTATAATCGGATTCAATATGTTCCATTCTGTATTTAAAGTCGATGTTATAGGGATTGACGTAGTTTTCGAGTAACCAGCGGTCAAACTCACTCTTTTCTTTCTCTGATGCATCAAAAATACTCTGGTCTTCCAAGTCATCGTCCTGGCAGGCGAAGAAGTTACTGCTCACCAGAATACAAAGCAAATATATATACCAATTTTTCATAATCAATTCTTTATTATCTAACATTAAACTATCTTGGATTAGGCTGCATACCAGCCTCTACGACAGACGCCGGAATTTGAACAGCTTTACGGAGGTCGTGAGCTTTCAGCACAATAGGAGATTCGTTCTCTATATTATGGGAAATCTCAATACCGAAACGCTTAATATCCTGCCACCTTTCCCCTTCGTGCACCGTCTCAATACGACGGGCATGAATGACTGCTTTCAGCAAATTTGTCTGTAATCCTGCTTCCAGAGCAAACTTGGGATCAAGTGGTTTACCGTTAGTCGTAGGATCTACTGTCTCATAAAAAAGATTCAGTTCATCTTTGTCGGGTACTTTAGTAGCCGCTTTAATACGATACCAATACTGTAAATCGTTCACTGCCTTATCATATTGCTTAGAGAGCACATAAGCCTCAGCACGATTCAACAATGTCTTATCAGTGGTAAAAGCAAACGCAACCTGACGTCCATAATAACTACCTGTAATGGCATTGGCAATCTCTTTAAACTGGTCCATTTTAGGAACAAAAATAGACTGGTCACCATATCCCAAGACTGTTTCATATACTTTCAAACTACCATAAGGCCCCTTCGACCAGATAGTCTGTTTCTCACAAATCTCACGGCTATGACCGTAGCGATAAGCCGATTTATAGTTACTCCCCCACCATGACATCGTTTGCTGTAACATCAGATTAGCCGGTTCGTCGCTACTAATGTATGCCAGCGTATATTCCATAGAGCTGGGAAATTGAGCATATCCTCCCATATTTCTCAACACAGATGACGGGTCCTCACCAATAGCCTCCGTAGCATAACGAATCGCCTTGTCGAACTTATTATAAAACAAATTGAATTGTGCGGCAAAAGCATAGGCTGCATTCTGATTGAAGTGATATAAGGGAATATCATAGGCCTCGGAACTAATCAGCGGTAATCCTTCTTCAATATCTTTATCAATCATGGCATACGTCTCTGCCAATGTACCACGCTCATATTGTACACCGACATTTGTTTCGGGAGCAGTGATATAGGGTATTCCCAGATTAGTATCTGCATCATCCCCATAAGCCATACAGAATATTTTGGCTAAAGCAAAATGCCCATAGGCACGACACATCAGCGCTTCCCCCTTATAAGGCTGCGCCTCCTCCGGATCTCCCAGTTCTTCAATCGCCTGCAATGCCTGGTTAGCAGCAGCAATCGCACTATAACATCCATTCCATAAATACCTTGGCGTATCTTGATTGATATCGGTCATTTCTTCCCAATAGTAACCCTGCATCAGTATATTGGAAGGAAAACCATATTTTTCTCCATTGTCCATACGGTTGTCCGACATAAATTCTTCCATTTGTATAGATGAAGCTGTAGAATAGGCAGACATCAGCAAATCTTTCACTTTTCTCACAGAGTTCAATTCCGTACGCTGATCGGGCATGGTATCCAGATAACTTTCACATGAAGCAATCATGCACGTCAATGCGAGTGCCAGCAATAATATTATTTTATTTCTTGTTTTCATACGCTTTCAACTATTTAAAATCCAACTTTCAATGTCAAAGTAAACTGCTTGGGCACAGGTGCCGACACACCACCGGAACGGAAGAATTCGGGGTCCTGCCCATTCAATTTCGAGTCTGCATAAAGCAGGGCAAGGTTCGTACCCTGTATTTTCAATCCGACACTACTGATAGGGGTAGACTTCAGCCATTCTTTCGGAAAATCATAAGAAAGAGAAACCTCTTTCAAGCGGACGAAAGCACCACTGGCAATGCGTGCAGTAGAATAGTTATACGAATTGTAGGCAATACTCAGGTTCGCATATTGATTGCGTTCAAAAGAACTGGCCATTACAGGGATGTCCGTCACCTTTTCATCACCCGGCAACACCCAACGGTTCTTGAAATCTTTCGGAGTGGCATCCAAGTCACTATACGACGAACGGAACATCGGGTCCAAGCGGACTTTGTTACCACCGGAGTAAGTGACAAATACATTTAAGCGGAAATTCTTATAGGTAAAGATATTACCAATACTTCCTGTTATAGTCGGATCGGTAGGACCTTCATATTTAAGGAAATCCACATCTGTCGATTGTTGCAGGTTCAGACTGCCATAGTTTGCTTTCGTTACGGTTTTTCCGTTAAAACTGAATATCGGAAAGCCATCCGAATCCAATCCTTCGAACGGAATAGAAAACAAACCGCGTACCGGATAACCTTCACGGGCAAACCCAACGCCGGAGATCAAGTCGAATACACGCGAACGTGACTTGAAATCGGTTACTTCCGTCTTATTATATCCGAATATGAAATCGGTAGACCATTGGAAGTTACGGCTTTCGATATTGCGGGTAGAGAGAGTAAATTCAAAGCCATGGGACTTCATAGAAGCTACGTTTGCCATACGTTCTACCGATCCACCGACACCTTGAGTTGTAATTGCACCGATCAAATCATAATTATCACGTTTGTACCACGCAGCTTCAAGATTGATACGGTTGTCAAGAAATCCCATATCCAAACCGATATTCATCTCATGCTTCTTTTCGTAGGTCAAATCACTGTTTTCAAGATCTACAATCTGTAATCCCGATTCAGAAACACCTGCCGACGGACGCCAAGGGGTATAGCTGTTAATAATAATCTTGGAGTTTGACACATTACTCGGACCTACATCAGCCGTCAAACTATACGAGGCTTTCAATGTAAAATGAGATAAAGCAGGTTCTAGTTTCTTGAAAAACTCCTCTTCATGCATATTCCATGCACCGGCAATATTCCAAGTAGGCAACCAGCGGGCAGAGCGTGACTTTCCCAAACGGTTGGAGCCTTCATAACGACCTGTGCCTGTTATGATATACCTTCCCTTATATGAGTAAGTGGCAGTTCCGAAGAAAGCTACGTTACGTTTCTTGGTATTAGTAAGGTCATAATAGTTTGTATTACCCTCGCGCAGTTTCTTGAAAGCAAGGTAATCAAAGAAAGGAATTTCACCGTTTTCATACTGCATCCCCCAGCCGTCAAAGCTATTTGCCGTACGATTTTGAGCATTCGATTCCATACCTGCATAAACGTTGACAATATGCGTATCATTAAACACATCATTATATGAAGCAGCAGCACGGAAGTCATAGCTCAGCATCTTATATTGCGCTGTATTATAAAAACCTCCCTTAGGCAAGATAGACACCGGAAGTGCATAAGGATCATCCGGATCTTTATACAGCCATGAGTTACGGTTGATAATCGTGCCATCTCCCATAGCCCGGTATGCCAATGCCTGGTTTGAGTTTTCGCGTATTTTGTGTTCTTGTGATGTGGCGGAATACTTCAAGGCGCCTAAAGCGCTCAGTTCCAGTTTGCGGAAAAGTTTCCATTTCAATTCCGCCTGAAACTTCAAATCGATAACGTCCAAAGAGATATTGTTGGCATTCAGTTCGTTGAAAATATTAAAATCAGAATAGTTACGCATATAATACTCGTTCGGATCAAGGGTTCTGGAAGTGTTCAGAGCATAACTATAAGGATTGATATCAAATCCACGGCTCACTGTGCCGGAAGCTGCATCAGAACTCTGTCCCAATGTTCCCGGAGCTTTCTGCTGACGATAAGAAGCATTGGCAATCACGTTGAGCGACAAGTCTTTGACTATCTTATAACTATTATTCAAATTAGCCGTGTATCGTTGCACCTTATTTTGCAACATCCAGCCGGGATCGACCATGGCACTTACTGAGACATAAGAAGTGGATTTCTCCGTACCGGTAGCATAACTGACGGAGTGATTCATCATAATGGCATTACTGAAAAGCAAGTCGAACCAATCGGTATTTCTATATTCGGCTTCGCGCAGATAAGCATTCTGAGCTTCAGGAGTTTGAGCAAGACCATACATTCCGTTGGTTTTGTCATACCAGTTATTCAACTGATACATTTTCCCATACACACCACTATTGGAAGCACGATACACGCTGGCAAAGTTCAAATCACCTTTATCACGCATTTCTTTATAAATCCCCATTTGGTCTTGAGAATTCATCAGGTTAAAGTTACGGTAAGACGGCTTCATCCGCATAGTAAACTCACCCGTGTAACTCAACCTACTTGTACCTGCCTTACCCTGCTTAGTAGTAACAACAATCACACCCGACATTGCACGCGCTCCGTAAATAGAAGTTGCCGAACCGTCTTTCAATATTTGAAAACTCTCAATGTCATCTGCATTCAACCCCGCAATAGCCGAACTAATCAAAGTAACCGCATCTCCCGAAGATAATTGATCGGCACTGACTTCTACGACATCGTCCATAATAACGCCATCTACTACCCACAATGGTTTGGAATTACCATAAATTGACGTGGCACCACGAACCCTGATTTTAGGAGCTGTACCAAAGGTACCGGATACGTTTTGAACAGATACGCCGGCAGACCGGCCTTCCAGTCCACGGCTAATATCAGGCAGACCATCCAGCTTTACACTTGCCGCTGTCAAACGATCGGCCGCACCAGTAAAAAGACGCTTGTCTACTTTTGTCATACCTGTAACCACAACTTCGTCCAGTACTTCGGCATCCGGCTGCATAACGATTTTCATCGTCCCCGGTTTAATGGAGACTTCTTGCGATTTCATCCCGATGTAGCTGATTTTCAAAGTTCTAGCAGAACTTGGTACATTGCTGATCGTGAACTTTCCGTCTACATTGGTAGTAGTTCCGATAGCTGTGCCCTTTACTAGTACGGATGCCCCTACAACAGGCTGATTGTCTTCTTCTGAAATGACAACCCCTGTGATTGTTTTAGGTGTTTGGGCAATCGCCAGACCGATTCCTGCTAATAAGCAGGCCAATAACAACACAAATCTTTTTTTCATACGCTCACTAAATATTTGGTTAATATAATAGTTGTCTATTTGCTTGTATGCTTTTTGCAAAAATAAGCACATTTTATTAAAAACAAAACAAAACAATAAAAAATATATCAATTTGTTTGCGAATTAATTTGAAAGAACTCTAGCGAATTCAATTCTCATGAATCCACGTATATTATGTGCTTATTAACATTTTGTTATTATTAATAAGGTATATGATTATTCTAAGTACCCATAAAACCGGAATATTTTCTAAAAGAACAAGTTTAATTATATCGAAAAATTTGCACTTATTATTTTAGGGAATTTAAGACCGGACAATTTGTGATGAGAGTAAATCGTGATGAAAAACATCTACATAATTTCTGAAATACCTTTCCTCAAATATAAAAATAACCAGTTAAAGGTGGCGTATTACTTAATGATAATAAAATAGACATATTGCTGTTATTATGCAATATGATTACAATTATGAGTAACATATATAGTCTCGTAAGCGTTCGATATGGAGAAGTATTTTTAATTCCTTGCATTTTTATTCTGTATCCTGTACTTATACCAAAATATTTGCAAACAGAAGGAAGCAAAATAACATTTTGACAGTTATGCTTTAAGTTATTTTATTGACAATTATTCCCGAAATTGTAAAATACAGATGCTGCAATATTAAGTTCTGCTAGAACTAAATCAATCGGTTATCCCCTTTCATAACAAATATACACTAAACGTTCCTCTCCGGATTCCTTCTTACGCGGCAGATTATTTCTACTAAAAAAAACAATGGGAATTCCCATATAGTTACAGGAATCCCCACTTTTCAGCTATTTTCAGTTCTTAAACTTGCTACTAATATGCTACCGTCAGCGGAGCACGTAATTTCTGAGCATATTCGGCCATGTATTTATTCCAAACATCCACAGTTTTGATAGCCCCCTTATTCCAGGCAGAACCCCAGTAATAAGTATATTCAGAACCCGGTTCGTATTCGCTGATAGCCAACACATGACCGTCGGCTCCGCCACGCTCCTTCTTTTCCTTTTCAGAAAGAAGCACCACTTTAGCCTCCTTCACCTGTGCAGGGAAAGCAGCACCGATGAATATCTTGCCGTTTCCTCCCTTGCGGTCGGTGGTAGGATCTACATAAGTAATATAGCCATTCGCCGCATCGGCTGCAACAACGCCGTCCGGCTCACGGAGAACGATTCCGGTGGTTACAGGCATTGCCTCTTTCATGTTTGTATAAGAGATTACGGCTTTATTGAGGTACGAACCCGCATCCAGAGTAATCACACGCGTCTCTATCACATTAGAATCACCGCGGACTACCAACGGATTAAATTCCAGTTTCACCGTGAAACGCAACGGACCATTATCAAGGATTTCCTGCGTGCGATAACAGTATGGATAGATGATCGTGTCGCCCTGCATCAAAGCAGCCGTACCGCAACCCAGCGTAGGACCTACGGCATAACAGTCCATTCCATAACCGTGGTCGATATGATAGGAAATGGCTCTTTGCAGTTCAGAAGCCGCTTTAGGATCTGTTTTTCTCAGTTCAGCTATCTTGGCACGCTTTTCCTTATTGAGTTCTTCAGCGTACATACCTTCAAGAACTGGCTGTGTGGTATTGTACTTCGTAAAGAGGTCATAGCCAAAGCCACGTTCACCTCTTGCCTGCAATGCAGGACCATAAGCACGGTAACCGCCCAGGTCATTCTCCCATGCAACGTCGTCCAGACGTTCGGAATAATATTTGCCGCAGGCAATTACGTTGAAAGGTTCCGGAGTGCCCGGTTGGATAGTATAAGTGGCTGTACCATTCGCTTTCACCGTAACCGGGAAAACAACCTTCTCATCATACGTCACCTGATACGGAACTTGCTGTCCGTCTATGTCAAGCACCACAATTTGCGCTGTATCGGCCAGCTTCAACTTGGCAACGACATCGCTCATCGGCACTTCAATCATCTCTCCCGCACGCTCTAAACCCAGCGGATTGGTCACGGTCACTGTCATAACCTGCTTGCTTTCGACGCAGGAAGCAAAGCCGATAAAAGCAACGGCAAACAGAATAAATATCTTTTTCATGATTGATTCTTATTAAATAAAAAATAAGGTGACAGATGAAAAGAGTATGCTCTTTTGCCATTCTATCACCTTACCGGATATAGTTTATCTTACATTATTTCGGTTGTTTTCCGATGTAAGCAAGGATACCACCGTCTACGTAAAGAACGTGTCCGTTGACAGCGTTAGAAGCTTCTGATGCAAGGAATACAGCAGGACCGGTCAATTCTTCCGGATCCAGCCAACGGCCAGCCGGAGTCTTGGCGCAGATGAATGAATCGAACGGGTGGCGGCTTCCATCTGCCTGCGGCTCACGAAGAGGAGCAGTTTGCGGAGTAGCGATGTAACCCGGGCCGATGCCATTACACTGGATGTTGTATTCGCCATATTCAGAGCAGATATTGCGAGTCAGCATCTTCAGACCACCCTTAGCGGCAGCATAAGCAGAAACAGTTTCACGACCCAGCTCAGACATCATAGAACAGATGTTGATAATCTTACCGGCACGCTTTTCCATCATAGCAGGCAAAACAGCCTTGGAAACGATAAACGGAGCATTCAAGTCGATGTCGATTACTTTACGGAAATCAGCAGCTTCCATTTCGTGCATAGGAACACGGCGGATAATACCTGCGTTATTTACAAGGATGTCAATTGTACCTACTTCTTTTGCGATAGTAGCAACCATAGCCTGAACAGCCGGTTCGTCTGTTACGTCGCATACATAACCATGAGCCTTAATTCCCTTTGCAGCGTATGCAGCCATACCTTTGTCTACCAACTCCTGATTGATGTCGTTAAAACAAACAGTAGCACCTTGTTCTGCAAAAGCAGATGCGATAGCAAAACCGATACCGTAAGAAGCACCTGTAACGAGAGCTACTTTACCTTTCAAAGAAAAATTCAAATACTGATTCATAATTTTTTTGTTGTTAAATTAAGGAAACTATTGTAGTTGTTTATTATTTCAAGTCTGTAATCAATGAGAAGTCCTGATCGCCGTAATCAAGGTTCTCTCCGCCCATACCCCAGATGAAAGTATAATTGTGGGTAGCCGCAGCCGAATGGATAGACCATTCGGGAGAGAGCACCGCCTGATCGCCTTTCATCCAGATGTGGCGCGTCTCGCCTACTTCACCCATGAAATGACAGATAGCGTGTTCTTCGGGAATTTCGAAATAGAAATAAGCCTCCATACGACGGCTGTGCACGTGGGCCGGCATCGTGTTCCATACACTGCCCGGAGCAAGCTCGGTCATACCCATTTGAAGCTGGCAGGTAGGCAATACCTGGTTCACCAACATCTTATTGATATTACGATGGTTGGAGCCTTCCAAAGAGCCCATTTCAGCCACTACCGCATCGGCTTTCGTCACTTTGCGGTCGGGATAGTTGCGATGTGCAGTCAGTGAATTGAAATAGAATTTAGCGGGATGAGAAGCGTCTTTGCTTTCAAAGGTCACTTCACGGTCGCCCGAACCCAGATAAAGAGCCTCTTTATAATCAAGTTCGAATACAGCGTCGCCTGCCTTCACGATACCGGGGCCGCCTACGTTGTAAATACCCATTTCACGACGGGTCAGGAAGAACGGAGCTTTCAGCGGATCGATTGCTTCAAGCGTCAGTACCTCCCCTACCGGAAACGCACCGCCCACCACCATACGGTCGTACATGGAATATACCATATTCACTTCATTGGGGACAAATATCTTTTCGATTAAGAAATCTCTGCGGATTCTTGTAGTATCATAGTTTTTTGCATCTTCGGGATGCGCAGCATAGCGAATTTCATAGTTCGTTTTCATACCTTATTTATTTATAGTTATTGAATAAGCTCTCTTTCTCAAATGTACATCGTTTACGTACACGATGCAAAAATAGTAAAAGAAAACGGGTTAACATTACAATTTTGTTCCAATTATCCATCAAAAATGTCCAGATTTGACGCAATGTACATCTTTTTAACGAACTATAATACGATTTGAGGTAGTTTTTTACCTAACGGGAAAAACAGAGCCACTCCTACTCTCATAAAAACATCCTCTTTTAGCAATAAATACTCCCGGCTATTGACTTTCGCCTTTTTATTTTGTATCTTTGAGAAACAGTAAAGAAAGAAATAGCACATGAAACGTACAGAAATAAAGACATAATCAGTCCACCACAGCATATATTTCCATATATGCACAAACTTCTAATGGGAGAAAGTCAGTCATGATTTTCTCCCATTTTGTTTAAATACTTCGATTCTTATCGCCAAAGAAGCCGAAAAACGTTTTTAATAAACTTGGATACCGTTTATAATAAACTCTCCAATTAGTTATTAAAAACGCTCTCTCCGTTTATTATAATGTTGTAAGGATATTATTGCAGCAGAAAGTCACCTTATCCATAGACAAACAGGACAATAGCAGATAATAGTTAATATTCTATACAAGAAATAGCAGTACACCAAACAGATAACAGCAGAGTCGACCTGCATAAAAGAAAAACCCCGAAAGATTACTCTTTCGGGGCTTCTCTGTTGGACTACCAAGATTCGAACTTGGACAAACAGAACCAAAACCTGTTGTGCTACCATTACACCATAGTCCAAACTTATGTGCTTTCTGTTAAAAAGCGGTGCAAAGATAGAGGTTTGCAAGCAAACCTCCAAATATTTCGTTCACTTTTTTACTTTGCACCTCGCAAATCGCGTATTATTACTTCGCAATCAGCAAATAATAGTTCTTTTTACCACGCTGAACAAGCAGATATTTCTCGTCGAGCAGGTCAGCAGCTGTAATTACCTGGTCAAATGCCGCTAATTTCTCTTTATTCAGCGAAACGCCTCCGCCTTGAACCAGCTTACGCATTTCTCCTTTTGAAGCAAATACAGCCGCATTATCAACGAATAAATCAACCGCCTTCACACCTCCCGTCAACGCGTCACGAGAAATCTCGAATTGAGGCACACCTTCGAATACAGCCAGCAAAGTATCTTCGTCCAACTTGCGCAAAGCTTCGGAAGTAGCATTGCCGAACAGGATATTCGATGCATCTACCGCTGCATTATAATCATCTTCAGAGTGAACCATTACAGTCACTTCCTTAGCCAGACGTTTCTGAAGAATACGCAAATGCGGAGCAGCCTGATGTTCTGCAATTAATGCCTCGATTTCTTCTTTTTCGATCGAAGTGAAGATCTTGATATAGCGTTCGGCGTCGGAATCACTTACGTTCAGCCAGAACTGGTAGAATTTGTAGGGAGAAGTATAACGGGGATCCAGCCAGATATTTCCAGATTCGGTTTTACCGAACTTACCACCGTCGGCTTTTGTAATCAACGGACAAGTCAGCGCAAACACCTCACCTCCGTTGGTACGGCGAATCAATTCCGCACCGGTAGTAATATTTCCCCATTGATCGGAACCGCCCATTTGGAGCTTACAGCCTTTTGTCTCATACAAATGAAGAAAATCGTAGCCTTGAAGCAGCTGATAAGTGAACTCGGTAAATGAAAGTCCGTCACGTGCTTCGCCATTCAGACGACGCTTTACTGAGTCTTTAGCCATCATATAGTTCACAGTGATGTGTTTACCTACTTCGCGAACAAAATCCAGGAAGGTAAAGTCTTTCATCCAATCATAGTTGTTCACCAACTCAGCACGATTAGGTACATCCGACTCGAAGTCGAGGAACTTGGCCAGTTGATTCTTAATGCATGCCTGATTGTGACGCAGTGTTTCTTCATCCAGCAGGTTACGTTCTGCCGATTTGCCTGAAGGGTCACCAATCATGCCCGTAGCGCCACCGATCAAAGCTAACGGCTTGTGACCGCAGCGTTGGAAATGACGAAGAATCATCACTCCACAAAGGTGACCAATGTGTAGCGAATCGGCAGTCGGGTCGATACCCAAATAGGCAGTCACCTGCTCTTTGATTAACAACTCTTCCGTTCCCGGCATGATGTCCTGCAACATGCCACGCCATCTCAATTCTTCTACAAAATTCATCGTATTACTCTTTTATTATTAGTTTTTTATTGTATTTCAATCCCGTGAGGGGCAAAAGTACGACTCTTTCTCGGAAGATACAACTCTTACGCCCTAAAAAAGATGTCTTGAATATTTTTACGGACAATAGCCTGCAACGTTTCTACTTCCACACCACGTACTTTCGCCGCATCACGCAACACATCTTCAATATCTACCGGACTGTCATCCGTTTCCAAAAACAAGCGGCTATCAGGCACTACATTCATCGCCTCACTGGAGTAATGCATTCCGAAAGAAAGATAGAATCCTTTCTGTAACAATTGTTTTGCCTGCTCAGGCTTTCCACGGAATCCATGCCATATCCACGGCTGTTTCGGTGCACGTTCCTTTCTCAAGGCAAGCAGTTCGTCCATAGCCTTCACACAGTGAATAATCAACGGCAATTCATACTTTTCCGACAATTCCACCTGTTCTTTAAACACAGCTACTTGAAGCTGCATCGGAGCAGCAGCCAGCTTATCCAGTCCGGCCTCACCCACAGCCACTAACTGTTTTTCTGCAAGTTGCTCCCGAAGGCATTCCAATCGACGCTCCGTATCAAACTCCGTCAAATCCCAAGGGTGAATACCAGCAGAATAGAAATATCCTTCGCACAAAGCATCTGTCGCCAACTTACGGTTAATAATCGCCTTCCCGGCAGAAACCGGTTCTGCTTTATGGGTATGAATATCCAGAATATTATTTGTATTCCTTTCCATTTTCCACATTTTGGAGTTTAAGGTACAGGATCATAGCCGGAACCACCCCAAGGGTGACACCGCAAGATACGCCTCACAGCCAGATAAAAACCCTTAATAGGACCATGTTTCTTTATCGCTTCGACCGCGTATGCCGAGCAAGTCGGCGTGAACCGGCAGGAGGGAGGAGTAAGTGGGGATATGCAAATCCGATAAAAATAGATAGGAAGCAGGAGCAGGAATGAGAACACCCTCCTCAAAAATCCTTTGACGGACATCCGGATGCCAGACATCCGGGAGCTATGGGCTTTCATAAGGATAGTTTTTCGGAGATACGCGAAAGCGCTATTTTCATTTTTTCTTCCAGCTCGGCAGTAGCAGTAAGCTCGTCCGACAGATAGATAAAGGCAATAGCCAAACGCTTTTCCCGGCGTTGCAACTCGTCTACCAACAGATATTTATTCTTCCGGTAGGCTTCGCGTATCTGCCGTTTCACCCGGTTGCGCTTCACCGCCCTCTTGAAGCGGCGTTTCGATACACTGATCAATATGGAAGCCGGCGCCTCGCCTTGTTCGACAGGCATATATACAACGCGTATCGGAAAGATGGAAAACGACTTCGAAACACCGCCTTCAAACATCTTTCCGATCAGAATTTTACTATTCAGCCTTTCGGCTTTGCACAAAGTATATATACCCACTCTGTTTATTTATTGTTTTCCTTGATAAACATGTCAAGTGCGGCAGTCATAGACGGAGCTTGCACCGTAGGGGCTTCGAGATCCAGACGGAGTCCTGCATCGCGTACAGCCTGTGCGGTAGTAGAACCGAACGTACCGATCTTGATTTCTTTCTGGTCAAAATCAGGGAAGTTCTTCTTCAAAGAAGTTACTCCGGCAGGGCTGAAGAACACCAACATGTCATAATCGAATTCTTCGTCGGGTGTAAAGTCATTGCTTACCGTGCGATACATCACAGCTTCGGTATGCTGTATGCCGTTCTTGTCAAGCAGTGTTTTTACGTCGTCATTATGTACGTCCGACATTGGGACAAGGTATTTCTCTGTTTTATGCTTTACGATAGAAGGCACGAGGTCCTCAATCTTTCCCGTTGCACCAAAGAAGATTTTACGCTTACGGTACTGCACATATTTTTGAATATACAATGCAACTGCTTCCGTCACACAGAAATACTTCATAGTTTCCGGAATTGCAACACGCAATTCAGTACACAAATTAAAGAAATGGTCGATAGCATGACGAGAAGTGAATATAACGGCAGTGTGGTCGAGAATCGAAATTTTCTGTTGCCGAAATTCTTTCGCCGAAAGACTTTCAACCTTGATAAACGGCCGGAAATCTATTTTTACGCCATACTTCTCTGCAATGTCGTAATAGGGAGATTTCTCTGACGCAGGCTTAGGCTGCGACACTAGTACTTTTTTAATTTTCAACGTCCTAAAATTTTATTAGCAATATATTGTTAATTTGAATCATACCTTGATAGAGTAGCAGACAAGGTAGTATTTCAAGAGCGCAAAAGTACAAAATTAATAGGAAAAGTGCGCCAAATTGATGAAAAAAAAGCTTTATCCACTTATAAAACATCAATATTTTAGCAAAAATTAGAATTATGGTTCCAATTATGAGCAAATTGGTGAGACTCAGGTCGAAATAAACTAAAAAGAGTACGAACGGGAAAAGGGCAAATCCTGCATAATATATGAGCGTAGAATAAGATTCCAGCCATATATTTGTCCTGTTTTTATCAAAGAATGTCCAACCTATAAACATATAAAGCAACCATTTCAGTAAGAAGTAAGCAAGACAGGAGCCCACATAAATCCCCAAAAGCAGAAGAGGGGATACGAAGTTCATCAAAGCAGGGAATGTATCATGAAAATAGTTGAAGAAAGTAATCCCCGACAATACGCACGTCTGCACTACAAGCACAAGAAGATAACGCATGTCAGCCGCTGTAGAACTATCAAAAATACTTGTCCGTTCACGATGCAGCACAAAGTCTTTTACTTGCTGGGAAAGAAATTTCTTTCCGCGTGCCAAAGCTATGGAAGAAAGGAAGAAACAAGCCAGCAAGGTTAGCGCTATGGCATCATCTGTACGGGGAGAATAGGGGATAGGAGTTCCCTCGAAACCGGAAATGACTTCCTGCGCAGAATGGATCTGTGCCAATTGCAAGCTATCACTATCCGCCTTTATTGTCGATTGCGATGAACCACCGAGCTGCCCTTGTTGGAAAAGCGACAGAGTATCCGTAGTGCGCTGGAAGCTGAGAGTGTCAATCGTCATATAGCTGCAAATTTACGAATGGAGATATCCCATACAGGCGTTGAATAAAGCAGTTCCACAGCTTCCTCCGGCGTTTGCGCCACTTTCCATATATCACCGTGCTGGCGGCGCATAAAGTTTTCGTCGATTGCTTTTTCAAGCATTTCGAGTAACGGATCAAAGAACCCGTTTACATTCAGAATCACAATCGGATTGAGATAGAGTCCCAGTTGTTTCCAGGTGATAATTTCAAGCAATTCTTCCAACGTTCCGCAGCCACCCGGCAAAGCTATCACCGCATCACTCAAATCTGCCATTTTCTGTTTGCGTTCGTGCATGGATTCCACTTCAACCAGCTCCGTCAAGCCTGTATGGTGCCAGTTCTGCTCTACCATAAAATGAGGAATAACACCAGTCACCTCACCACCATTCGCCAACACCGCATCGGCCACAGAACGCATCAGGCCAATACTGCCGGCACCATTAATCAAACGGATATGATGATCGGCAAGCAGTCGCCCGAGAGTCTCGGCTGCAGTAAAGTAAACAGGATCTATTTTAGTGCTGGAAGCGCTATATACACATACGGAATTTATCTGGTTCATCAGTTTCTCCATGATTTTATTATATCATGGGCACAAAATTACGAAAAAATTTGGTATTTGTCCACTACCTCCGGAAGCAATCTTGGGCTTCTTACTCGGAAGCCCAAGAGCCTTTCTCACAGAGAATACATCTATTATCAGGTATTTCACCTACTAGCAGATGCACCGAATTGTTGCTGAATATAATCAATCCTATTATTCGATTTTCTCAAATCATCAGATTGCTTGAAACCCTACCAGCATTCAGCATAACAATTAATAAGGATGATCTTTATCTTATTATTCTACAAGAATTATAAAGCCCGCGAATGAGCAACCAAATCTTTCCCCTTCTGGAAGCATTCAATCGCCATCTTAACAATGCACTACATATTCTCAATAGTGGGGCTTTTATAATTAATCGTTTAAAAGCTCATATAAAAGTACAAAAAACATAGAACGCATACGTAATAGCCCAAGCCAACTAAAACTTGAATTGATAGGAAACAGAAGGTAATGTACCATACAAATACATTTTATGTATTTCAAGATCTCTAAAAGAGAATTCGCTTCTACTTGTATACATAGTAAACACATTTTTCCTATTATATACATTAATCACAGAAAAGATTAAACGCCCCTTTCTTAACTTACATGCCATAGATAAATCCAGTTGATGAAACGCAGGAGCACGATACCCGTTTCTCGTAGAATAGATATAGAAAGATGTACCCTGCGTCTTATAATGAGCAATAGGCAACGTCAGATTCATTCCTGAATTATAAGAGAAAGTAGCTGCGAAAGCACATCTTCGTCGTCGTCCGGCCTCACAATTCAGAAATATCTTCAGACTATGCGGACGATCATAAACAGGCGGATATTCATTATCTTCAAAAGTTGCCACTTTATTTTGTGCACGCGAGAGAGTATAACTAATCCACCCTGTCAACTGTCCCACATTTTTAGAAAAATAAAATTCAGCTCCATAAGCTTTTGAAAAACCAAAACCTAACTGTGATTCAATCTGGTTATTCAAAAAGATATTAGCATTATCCACAAAATCAACAATATGATTGGTCTTTCTATAATAAGCCTCCATAGAAAAGCTATATGCCCCTTTTGCCCAGTTTTTTTTATACCCTATAGCCATTTGTTTCATTACAGCAGGTTTCACCCGTCCATTAACGGGTATCCAAATATCAGAAGGAATGCCCACAGAAGAATTGGATAACATATGTAAACTTTGTGAAGATTGCGTGAAAGCAACATGCAATTTATCCCCTTTTCCCGGAAAATAAGACAATTCTGCTCTTGGCTCAGGCATAACATAACACTTCTGTTTATACGTACTCACCTTAGGACTGTAAATAGTAGATAAACGAATACCTCCATTAAACTGCCATCTAGGCGAAATTTCATAAGAAATTTCGCCATAAGCAGCTATATCCAGCAAACGCCGTCGATTCATTCGATAAGGAACAACATTGTTCAGATCTCCCCAGTTATCAATACCCCCAGGCATAATTGTGAATGTATGTCCAGAAAGCCCGCTTTTAATATGTAACATATTAGAGAAAGCATAATCCACATCATATTTCAACTGATACGACTGCATATTTGACTTCCACAAATATTTCATACCGTCTGCCATCGACTTATAACGATAATAATAATTACTAAAAATAGCACTCAAATTTCCTGAGGTCTTATCTGTCAAAACATGATTCCAACGGAAAGTAGCAGTAGTATTACCCCAGTTCATACCATACCCCCGAACCAACTGATTAAAATAAGTATGATCTCCACCATTATATATGGAAAAGAAAAAACGGTTCCGATCATTCAGTGTCGAATTAATTTTAGCATTTATATCATAGAAATTCATTTTTGTGCCTCGAAATCGCTCCAGCACCCCAAGTATAGCACCCGGATAAGCAAATCTAGTAGATAGCAAGTATGATGTCTTACCTCTCTTTATTGGACCTTCCAATTGAAGTTTCGAAGCGATAACACCAATTGTAGCACTCCGATGCTTTTCTTGATTATTTCCCTCACGCATTCTAACGTCAATTACCGATGAGGTTCTTCCTCCATACATCAACGGAAAATAAGATTTATAAAGATTAACTTGTTGTATGGCATCATTATTAAATACTGAAAAGAAAGATAAAGCATGATTCGGATTATAAACCATTGCTTCGTCCAACAGAACCAAATTCCCCCACTGATCACTCCCTCTAACAGAAATATTATTAGTCCCTTCATTACCACTAATAACACCGGGTAAATATTGCAACGACTTTAACACATCAGGTTCACTCCCCAAAGTCGGAAAAGACTGGATCTCTTTCTGAGTTAATGCTAACTGCCCGCCAAATTTTCGTTCACCTACTATCTCCACATCGTTTAATTGATAATTATCAGGCATTAGCGCAAAGTCATGAACCATATTAACTGCCAACGTCAATGTATCTATCTTAGTAGCATACCCCAACATTGAACATCTTAAAATACATTGTTTACTTTTGACATGAATGGAGTACAACCCATATGAATTAGTAGCCACCCCTGTCCCTAACACTAAGTCCGCAACATTAGCGTCAGAAAGTACCTCACCAGTTTTCCTGTCTATAACACGTCCTCTGACTGTAACGGTTTGGGCACCACAGATTGTGAAAGCTCCACAACAGGATAAAAAAAGCAATAATAAATACTTCTCCATCAAATCCTGTGTTTTTGATAATGATATATCTCTGAAATAGCACTTACGCGAAAGATTCCATAAGCTCCATTACTAATATTACTCTTTACAGAAGCAGGACGATTAGAGAAAGTTCCGCCATCTGAACGAATTTGTTTAATCATCCGATCATATACATTATAACAATTTTCAGAAATTGAATGCATTTGTACCCAAATCGAATCAGCAATGGGATAGCTCCATGTGGGACGATTAGGAAGTATAAACTGCTCCCCAACACTTACTGCATAATCTTCTACATTTTCTGTTAAATATTTATCATCTAAAATAGAAAATGGCCAGCCACCGCTATTTGTCATCCCATAATACAAGTTATAAATGGATGCAATACGAAACGTTTTAGAAGAAAAAGAATCAATATAAAATAAATAATAGTTATGTTCCTCCATAGGATTTTTAAAGCTTATACATGGAACTTCATTATGTTCTCCTTCTCCCATATCAACACGTTTCATTATTATTTTGTCAATAGGAGTTTTAGGCACCATCCGTTCACATGCAGTATATTCCTTTCCTTTATATTTAATATGCAATTCATATATATGATTTTCTATCCCATATATCTTTGTAGTAACATAAAGTCCCCCCGGTGTTTCACCTTTATCCCACTTTATCGGGACAGTTACTTCTTTATGCCTATAATGGTCATAATATCGAAAATCATTATAAGGTGTCAGTTCTGCATTCTTCAAAGTATCTCTCACCCCAACCGTCTGATCAATAATAACAATTTCTGCATCATTAATCCTCTCATAACCACGACTTACATATTCACCCAATCCCCCAGAAGGTTTACTTAATGAAAAAAAATAAGGAGGAGGCTCATTAGTTATCACTCCATCAAAGACAATCGCACCTTCAGGTGGTACCATTTCTGTATTATATAGTTCTTCACAAGCTGCACATAAATACAGCAATTGTAGAAGAACTATACAATGAAAGTTAAAGTTAGGTTTCATTCTAGTTATTACATTAAAGTTCGCGCTCCAATAGCTTGGATAATTCTTCATAGCTATTAGTGACATAAACCAATCGGTCATTGATAATAATAGTAGGAGTAGCCATAAGCCCTCTCTCAACCAATCGATTAATAATATTATCCAATTTCTTATAATTATCAGGAGAATGCAAATTTTTATCAAATTCCCTCATATCTAACCTTTTAGACTTTGCAAAATTGTATATGAATGCAGAGTCAGCCACTTCTACATAGTTAAAGATCGCGTCATGAAAAGACCAAAACTGCCCTTGTTTATCTGCAGCTTCACACGCCAAAGCAGCTAGAGAAGGAGCATCTGCAAAATGTACAAATCCAAACTTCACCTGCTCCCTATACTGATCATAGAGCTTAGATAATGTTTTTTCAAATTGCACACAGCGCCCACAATTATAATCAGAAGCAACAATAAAAGAAGTAGACGAATCTAAGTTTCCTCTATAATGTACACATAAATCCCTCACAACACATTCCGGTTGTTTAGGGGGATAAATATATCTCTTAATATCCGCTTTTTGATATAAAGAATCGACCAACGCTTGGACTATCCGATTTCGAAGTCTTTGTTGAAACGATAACTCCTCTTCTATGGTCCCCTTTTTTAGCGGAATTAAACTATTCTTTGCATAAAAACTTTCTGTATTAATCGCATAGTACTTTTTTATACTATCCTGATCAAGAAGTAATTTCTGCTGAACCAAAAAATCTAGAAATTCCTCCAAAGACATGTTTTTATTTTTAGCCGTATTTTCCAGCAATTTCTGTTTTATTAAATTCGTCAATACACGATTTTTAATTTCGTATGCAGTATTTAACAAATCAAAAATTTCTTGTTTACTCTGAGATGACAATTCTGAAAGATAAATCTTTTCTCCATTTACTTCTGCAACAATCTCATCTTTATTTACATTAGAAATATTACAAGAAATAAAAAAAGTGATCAAAAAAAGGAGAGAGGCTACTTTCATATTTATATATTAATTAAATAAATTCTTATCAATGAATTTCGTCAATAAGAATTTATTATAAACAAATTAATGTTGAGACGACATCTGTACTAATCTTCCAAATTTATCTTTATCAGTATTGAGACAGATATAATATCTTGTATTAATACCTATTTCTACTCCAAAATAACATCCAGAATTACCTAAATCAGCTTGATATCGATTTCCCAACCAACGTTGTGCCCAATTTTTATTATTATGATCTTCATCATCAAGATACAAATTACCTGAAGACATATCCGGAAGCGCAATAACCCCATAGTTAATTCCTACCGGTCCCATTGGAGGCCTTCCTCCCCATGCAGACATATTCCTATTCATATGCCATGCTAATGTCGCGTTAGCATCTAGTTTTGATAATCCGGATATACGACTTATATCACCATCCCTATAAAAAGGATCATCAGACCAAAGACTCTGATGACCACCATCTTCCGTATCGTGATGACGAACAATTATAAATGACTCATTAACGGTAGGTGCATCTTCAATTAACAATACTCCTCCAGGAAAACTATTTGCAGCTTCTACCAAACAAAATTCGAGATGCATATTATCATTACCATCAACAAAACTATCGCCAACATTACCCTCTACGCGAGTTTTACTTCTGCCATTCTCACAATCAATAACTATTGCTAAGTATTTATAATTTCCACAAGAACCAACTTTAAAAACACCAACTCTAGGTGATGCCGCACTATAGGCCGTACGCATTACTTTTTCTTTTGCAACTTCCAAACACCCCATAATTTCTGCGATATAATTATCTTTCAACATTTGAATGGAATCTTCATCACCAAAGGTCTCGGCCTTCAATTCAGCGCCAACAATCGCTTTTGACTTACCTAATTCATACTCATTGTTTAAGCCTCTTAAATCAGACTCTGTATCCAACAGAACAGAGTTACCAGCACAAGAACAGCATAAAACTGCTAATGCTCCTATAAATAATTTATTTTTCATCTTGGCTAAATTTGATAATTAGATTCCTCTTCAATAAAAAAACTTCCAGAAAAGATATTTTCACCTATGTATATATCTATTGTATACTTTCCTGGATTCTCACCTGCAAGATCAACTGTACAATCATTTACATTCAATTCTGTAGATGAATAAACAACTTTATCTGTTTCTGCATCTTTTACAGTAATTGTTACAGAAGGAATAACAGATAAAAAATCAATAGATACCAAGGAACCTTCAACAGAGGCAACAGGCGAAATTAGAATAGACCGATGTTGTGCTTGCGCTTTAACTCTTAACTCAATTCGGCGTGCAGTTTTCATCTCCCGTGCAAAAGAAGATGTATTTACTTGAAGTAAAATAGCGAATAACAAAAATAACAAAAATCTAGCTTTCATAATAAATGTGTTTTAAGAATTATGATTCAAAAGTACACAGATAGAATAAAAGAAACGATTTTTATATGGTAACAGTGGTAACAGTATTCTATACTTTACTGATTATCAACAGTAAATACAGATTCAAATAACTGTTGGTCCATTTTGTTCTTAATACGATTTTTACGTGTCTTAAGAGCATCTGAAGTAGCATTCATCAATTCCATTATAACCACTTTGGAGCAATGAAGCAAAGAAAGAATACAATAAAACAGGTCATCATTAGTTAAAGTCGGACAGCATTCTTTCAAATTCGCCATTACATCAACAAATGTTTTGCAAATAGTTGCATTAATTTCCGTTCGCAAATTATGCATTAACAGTAATTGCTTAGGAGTTGCATTCTCCAAAGCCTCTAATTTACGATAGCAATCTGTGGTTTGAAAAACAGATATACATAATTGCAGTTGCTCCTCTCTCAGTTCTGACAACTTCTTATTAATATCTTCTTTATTAGATCCTGAAAATGTCTCTTCTTTCAACAACATAGTATCTATTCGCTTTTGATTCAACTCATGCTGTAAAGCTATATAGTATTTTTTTCGCTTCCTGTCATTCCACAAAAAAAGAAACAAGCATATAATCATCAAAGAAATAAACACAACAACCAAACTCATTATCAATGTTCTAGTATGTTCAGACAACTTCCTTTTATATTCCTCTAACTGATAATTATCCATAAGCCGAACAAGCTCTTCGTTATCTGATATTCCTTGAATAGAATCATAAAGCATCACATATGTATCAAGATTATCCACTGCCGCTTTCCATTCTCCTTTTCTTTTTGCTACCTGATACATCCCATTGTAACAAATAGCCTTCCCATAAATATCAAGTCTATCTATATCTTTGCTAAAAAAATAGTTAGTAGAATCAAGGTTATTCATATTTAGCATAATCTTTGCTTTTAACAAATAAGCAATTGACTTATTCTGTCCCATTGTTTCAATTGCTTTTGACACATACTTATTTGCCTGAATATAGTTCTTTTCTTCATTATAGATTGTAGCCAAATCATAATAAAGTACCTCCATCAAAGCAGAATCTTGCACAGCTACCGCACAATCAAGCGCTTGCTGATAATAGTACAATGCACTATCTTTTTCATTTTGCAGCAAAAAAACACGTGCCATACCCCTTAATGGATATATTTGTTCTACACCTCCTTTCAATATCTGATAAGCTTTACGATAAGCCTCCATTGCTACATCATCCAAATCTTCTTCCTCATAGCATTCCGCCAAATTATCATATATCATTGCCAAGAACTCATTTTGTTCAGGCATTAGTCGAATCGCTTTCAGATATTCTTCTACCGCAAAGGAGGTACGTCCCATATCCCGATAAGTGGCGCCCCAATAATAATGAGCCTGTGCAGCGCGTAAACTCTTATCTCTGTCACCATAATAATCGACAGCCGCCTTTATCAGCGAATCATCATCTAAAGGTACATAATTCTTATGCCGTGCCTGTGTAAGCAACAATGCATAAAGCGCTCTATCAGCACGTGACAGCTTCTGTGGTGAGGAAATTGACTCCAAAATAGATAACGCACTATCAGGACTTACCTCCATTAACGAGTCGGCACAGAGCAGTAACGGATTCTTCACAGAAGAAGAACAAGAGGATAGAGAAACAGATAGTAAAATACTACCCATACCGATAAACAAAAAGGCGAATAGTGGAAAGTAGTATATAAAATAGTCGTATTTCTTTTTCATCTCACGGCTTGTTTTACTTCTTAATGGAACAAAGGTAGTGATTTCTAGTAGAAATAAAGAGCCGCAATCCCAAATTCCATAAAACGGAAGTGAGATTGCGGCTCTTATCGTATAAACCCTCTTTCAGACTAGCTTACAGACCGAAAGCTGCTTTAATCTTATCAACGTAGTCGAGTTTCTCCCATGTAAAGAGTTCCACTTCCACTGTTTTGTCACCTTCATAACGAGAAGAAAACTTCTTCGTTACCACTTGTGGTTCGCGTCCCATGTGACCATAAGCTGCCGTTTCCTGATAAATCGGGTTACGAAGTTTCAGACGTTCCTCGATTGCTTTCGGACGAAGATCGAACAGCTGGTCGATAACGCGTGCAATCTCGCCATCAGTCATGTTCACATGAGAACGGCCGTAAGTATCCACAAAAATATTAATCGGACGAGCCACACCGATAGCATAACTTACCTGTACAAGCATTTCGTCTGCCACACCTGCTGCAACCATATTCTTAGCGATATGACGAGCTGCATAAGCTGCGCTACGGTCCACCTTACTAGGGTCTTTTCCGGAGAAAGCGCCACCACCGTGAGCACCTTTACCGCCGTAGGTATCAACGATAATCTTACGTCCGGTCAGACCGGTATCTCCGTGAGGACCACCGATGACAAACTTTCCGGTCGGGTTAACATGATAGACAATCTTGTCATTGAACAGAGCCAACACTTTATCGTGATGAATAGAAGCAATCACGCGAGGCATAAGAATTTCAATCACATCACGACGAATGATAGACAGCATTTCTTCATCAGCTTTCAACTGAGCGACTTCCGAGTCATTCTCCGGCTGAATAAAATCATCATGCTGTGTAGAGACAACAATTGTATCAATGCGAACAGGAGTTCCGTTATCGTCATATTCAATAGTCACCTGACTCTTGGCGTCGGGACGGAGGTAAGTCATTACCTTGCCTTCGCGACGTATGTCGGCCAGCACTTGCAGAATACGGTGTGCCAGATCAAGAGAAAGCGGCATGTAGTTTTCCGTTTCGTTCGTTGCATAACCGAACATCATACCTTGGTCGCCTGCACCCTGTTCCATCGGATCCTGACGTTCTACACCACGGTTGATATCGGGACTCTGCTCGTGAATAGCGGAAAGTACACCGCAAGAGTTACTTTCGAACATGTACTCTCCTTTGGTATAACCGATTTTCTTAATCACCTCGCGTGCGATGAGTTGTAGGTCAACGTACGCTTTTGTTTTCACTTCACCCGCTAATACTACTTGTCCGGTAGTTACTAGTGTTTCGCAAGCTACTTTCGAACTGGGGTCGTAAGCCAACAGTTTGTCAAGCACGGCGTCCGATATCTGATCGGCTACCTTGTCGGGGTGTCCTTCTGACACCGATTCGGATGTAAATAAGTATCCCATCTTTCTTAAATTAAGAATTAAAAAATAAGAATTAACAGATGATAGAGCAGGAGAGGTGAGTAGTGCAAATATATGCCGAAAGACATCAACGAGTCGTGTTTTAGCATTTTTTTCTGTGGTTGCAAGCTACTCAAATCTGTCCACACTTTCATTTCGGTTGCAAAGATAAAGAGATTTCGGAGATTATGAGTATCTTTGGGCGGTATTTAACACAATAATAGATTTAAAATGATTCTAAATAAGAAAGTAAGAACGCTTTTCGCACTGGCGCTCTATATCGGATTTACGATTGCGATTTACGCCATTGTCTGTCATTTCATCCACCGTGAGTTTCAAGACATTCACCTGCTTTATGCCATATTGATAGGCTGTCTGGCTTATCTGCCACGATTTATTGCCGACAGGAAGAAGAAATGAGCTCTTTTATCGTCCTTCCCAATACCGGGTGTACCACGTCCGGCGCAATTTCTGCCAGTGGCCGCATCACAAAATCGCGCTCCGTCATTAGAGGGTGGGGGAGATTCAGTGCTGCTCCGGAAGGAGAAGTAACAGAGAGCACCAGATCATCGTAAAGCAAGAGGTCAATATCAATCAGACGGTCGCTATATACTCCGTCAACAGACTTCTTGGTGCGCCCTAACTCCCGTTCAATTAGTTGCGTCTCCCGCAATACCTCTAAAGGAGATAAATCCGTGTCTACACAAGCGGCAGCATTCAGGAAACTGTTTTCAGAAGCAAAGCCCCACGGAGCAGTAACGTAAAAAGCAGACAGGGAAACAACTTTCCCTATCTGCTCTTCTATTTTCTGCACGGCATCCCGGAGATTCTGTTCTTTATCCCCCAGGTTAGTACCGAGTCCCACATATACTTCCGCCATTATTTGTCCAAAATCAGCATTGCATCGCCATAAGTACCGAAACGGTAACCTTCTTTCAATGCTACGTGATAAGCGTCCATTACCTGCTCGTATCCGCCGAAAGCGGCTACAATCATCAGGAGTGTAGAAAGAGGCATATGAAAATTGGAAATCATCGAGTTAGCCACAGTAAATTCGTACGGCGGGAAGATGAACTTATTTGTCCAACCTTCAAATTCTTTCAAATGTCCGTCGGTGCTGACTGCACTCTCGATAGCCCGCATCACCGTAGTACCTACCGCACATACGTTTCTACCGGTATCCTTGGCACGATTGACGGTTTTCACCGCCGCTTCGTCCACAAGCATCTGTTCCGAGTCCATTTTGTGCTTCGTCAAGTCTTCTACATCAATGTCACGGAAGTTGCCCAGGCCGGCATGCAAGGTGATATAGGCAAAGTCTATTCCCTTAATTTCCAGACGTTTCATCAATTCACGACTGAAGTGCAAGCTAGCTGTCGGGGCAGTCACCGCGCCTTCTTTCTTCGCGAAGATAGACTGGAAACGTTCGGCATCTTCCGGTTCTACGGGACGATTGATAATAGAGTGGGGGAGCGGAGTTTCGCCCAAAGCATACAAAGCCTTCTTAAATTCATCATGCGGTCCGTCATACAGGAAACGAAGCGTACGACCACGAGAAGTGGTATTATCAATTACTTCGGCTACCATTGAATCATCCGGACCGAAATACAATTTATTACCAATACGGATTTTACGCGCCGGGTCTACGAGCACATCCCACAGACGGAGTTCTTCGTTCAACTCACGCAATAAGAATACTTCAATACGAGCACCCGTCTTTTCTTTATTACCGTACAAACGAGCGGGGAACACCTTTGTATCGTTGAATATAAACACATCTTTATCATCAAAGTAGTCCAATACATCCTTGAACATCCTGTGTTCAATTTTACCTGTATTACGATGCAATACCATCAAACGCGACTCATCTCTATACTTCGTAGGATGCAAAGCGATTTTATCCTCGGGTAACTTAAATTTGAATTGTGATAGCTTCATATCTATTCCTTATTACGTTAATTATTTTCTTCATCATTTTCTATCTCCTGCCCGTCGATCCACTCTTTAAAAAGTGCGGGATCTAAACAGTCTTCCAAACGGACATCGCCTACACGGGTACGAATCAACCCTGTGAGATGAGCCCCGCTATGGAGCGCCTCGCCAATGTCACGTGCCAGTGCGCGGATATAAGTCCCCTTACTGCATACCACACGAATCCGAATCATCGGTTCCGGTTCTTCCAAACGGCATTCCAACAATTCAATCTCGTCGATAACAAGCTGTTTCGCCTTTAGTTCGACTTCCTCGCCTTTACGTGCCAGTTCGTAAGCACGCTTGCCGTCCACCATACAGGCGGAGAAGGCAGGAGGTACTTGTTCTATCGTTCCGATAAAGTGCGTCAACACTTCTTCCACCAGTTCCCTCGTGATATGTCCGGTAGGGTAGGTGGCATCTATCTCATGCTCCAAATCATACGACGGGGTAGTAGCACCCAACCGGAGTGTCGCAACGTACTCCTTCGTGTGATATTGAAACTCTTCAATCCGCTTTGTAGCCTTGCCTGTGCATACAATCATCACCCCCGTTGCAAGAGGGTCCAACGTGCCGGCATGGCCGACCTTTAGTTTTTTCACCCCTATCCGGCGACAGATATGATAACGGGCGTGCCCTACCACCTTAAATGAAGTCCAGCCAAGAGGTTTATTAAAAAACAGTACTTCGCCTTTTTTAAAATTCATCAGCTCAATATAATCGTTACCAATCCTGCTATCGCACAATAGATTGCGAAATAGATCAGCTTTCCTTTCTTCACTATGTTTATCATCCACTTACAAGCTAGGCAACCGGCTATGAAAGCAGCCATAAAACCTACAATCAACGACAATGCAGGAATGTCTCCCACTACGTCCTCCCCTTTCATCATCTTCATACCGTCAAGCAATGCCTCACCCAGAATGGGCGGAATAACCATAAGGAAAGAGAATTGCGCCAACTTCGCTTTGTTGTCTCCCAACAGTAATCCCGTAGCGATGGTAGAACCCGAACGGGACAATCCCGGCATTACTGCACAAGCCTGGGCAATACCGATAATAAGCGCATCTTTCATCGAGATTTTTTCTTTTTGACGCGGCTTGTAATAGTACGAGAAAGTCAGCAGGGCAGCCGTCAACAACAACATACAGCCCACAATCAGCAGTCCCGAGCCAAATATTTCTTCTACATAGTCTTTAAAGAATACTCCCACAATACCGATTGGTATCATTGAGATCAATATATTAATCACGTAGCGCGTCTCCTCGTTCATCCGGAACTTGAATAACCCGCGGAAAATCCAATCTATCTCTTTCCAAAGAATCACCAATGTACTGCATACCGTAGCCACATGCACTACAATTGTAAATGCCAAATTCTCTTCACCCTGTATCCCAAACAATGCCGACCCGATAGCCAAATGCCCACTGCTACTTACGGGCAAATATTCTGTCAATCCCTGAATCAGTCCAAGGATTAATGCTTCCAACCAACTCATAACTTATCTTTATTCTATTTTAGTTTTAGGTTTGCGCAATACCGCATAAATCATCGACAAGAAACCGAACAGGCAAACGACAGGCGCCACCTTAATTCTACGTGCACTGAAAATATCAGGTTCAAAGACCGTTTCGGACGACGAAGGTCCTGTCATCAATAGAAACCCGATAATAACAATCGCCATTCCTACCGCTAGCAAGATAAAGTTCACTTTATCAAAGGCAAATTTCTGCTTGTCAGACATAGTTTGTTTAATTATAAATTCAAAATTAAAGTCGCGAACCACGGTTCGCTATACCTATTTACTATCTATTCTCTACTAAATATAATACAAGGTATTGGCCCTCATTCTCAAGTATTTGTTAATGGAAATGTAGGCACACAGCCACGTAATCACCATTCCAAACACCAACACACTCGCACAAACGATAAGCATGACTTCGGGAGTGATTACCTGAAGCAATTCCTGCTCGTATGTCACTGCCCAATAGGCCGTCCCCATTAATATGGCATCAGCAACTACAGCAGCCAGCACGCCACTCCACACATTCCTTCGGAGAAACGGTCGCCGAATGAAGCTCCAGCTCGCCCCCACCAGTTTCATTGTATGGATGAGGAAGCGCTTGGAGTATATAGCAAGCCTTATCGTATTGTTTATCAAAGCAAAGGAGATAAAAGTAAGCACTACCGCCAAAGCCAGTAATACCAGACTGATATTCCGTATGTTATCATTCACAGCATCAATCAGCTCCTTCCGGTAGAGCACATCCTGTATATTACTGTTCCGTTTGACCATTTTCTCAATCTTCGCAATACTGTCGGAGTTAGCATAATCGGAATGGAGCTTTATTTCAATAGAAGCGGTGAAAGGATTATAACCCAGAAACTCTTCAGGATCAGTTCCCATAGCTTCGGTCTGCTCCTTCAATGCCTGTTTTTTAGAGATATATTCGGATTGTTTCACGAAAGGTTCCTGATTCAGCTTCTTCTGCAGTTTCAGGATATCCGCCTCCTTCATATCGTCGCTAATGAGAATGGAGAAACTGATATTCTCGCGGACATATACGGAAAGATTGTGCGCCGTAAGCACGAAGAACACAACCAGCCCCAACAGCAACAACACCAGCGTGGTACTGATACTCGACGTAATAAACTGCATATCGAAAATCGAACTTGACTTATATCTGCTTTTATTTCCCATCCTCTACCTCTTTTTCCGAAAAACGTAAATCATGGAACTGCTCCGCTCCTTCCGTCCCAAAGCGCTGAACCATGCCAATGTTCCGACATACATCCCTTTCAGGAAACTACATGAACTACCCCGATGTTTCTCACTTAGCATGGATACGTAAAAAGCATCAAACGGCATCGGGTGACGTGCCGCCATGATAAAGCCATGCCGGGAAGCCAACTGTTGGATAGTGCCCGGTGTGAAATGCCAAAGATGTCGCGGGACATCATAAGCCGCCCAATACTCGCCGTAACGTTGCGCATCATAAGAGGAACAGTTGGGCACTGCCACAATTAGCAGTCCTTTTTCCGTCAACATCTCGTGAAGCTGTTGCCACACCTCGCCGAGGTGTTCAAGATGTTCCATAACGTGCCAAAGGGTAATGACATCAAAACTGCCGGGAGCAAACTCTTGCAGAGCCGATTCGGGTTTCACCTCCAGTCCGAAATGTTCCTTTGCAAACTCACGTGCCTGCGGATTCTTCTCCACCGCCTCCACTTTCCAGCCACGACGCACCATCGTATCGGCAAAATAACCGGTGCCCGTACCTATATCGAGCAAACGCCCCGTCTTGCGATGCGCCTCCTTAGCTACCAGCCGCGCCTTGCGGCCCAGCATATAGGAACGTACATAGTGATAAACGGAATTCATCGCGCCTTTGCGCGTATCAGTGTGGGAGATATAATCAGGAGTCTCATAATACTTACCTATCTCAGCCTCTACGGGAACACCTTGCGTGAACGTAAATCCGCAATCTTCACACGAATACAGTTCAAACTGTTCGCCCGAAGCATAAAAATCCGTACAAGTCATGACGCGTTTCAAGTGCGTACTGCCACACACCGGACAAGCATTTATACTGAGTTTCTCCATTAATTTCTAAGCAAAATTAAGTGCTGCCTCAAACCACAAGACAACACTATACCCGAATTTGGTGCAAAGAAACAAATAAAAAGTGATGTAATGGGCTTTTGTTAAGGACTTTTAATAATACAAACTGACCTTGCTCTGATATAAGTTGTATAAACTAAAATCTATATAACAGAGCAAGACAGTTATTTACGTCAGGGTAGGACGCTTGCTTTAAGAAGTTTAAGAAGATTCTTTTCTTCATATCAACCAACCGAATTAAAAGATCCCCATCTTCTTTGCCATCCTCATTATACGAATATAAAAGAATAGAATCATCAAATATTTCGACTATGTAACCTACATAAAACTTGTCCATGTCATTATCAAAACTATGTCAAATGGTATCTCTACTTCAGGAACAAGATGACAAAAAGTAATGGCGTTGCGGTACCGCAACGCCATTACTTTAAAATCATTATAACTTATCACCAACCATTTTTGGCAACATTACCCACGATATAATTACCCTACAAACATTGCATACGCGCAGGAACACAAATTTAAAACTTACACTTCCTCCCCTTTCAGCGTAGCCGAACTGGCTTCCGTGACACGCACGTTGACGAAATCACCGACACGATGCGTACCCCTATCGAACACTACGACGCGGTTTTGCTCCGTGCGACCGAACAGTTGGTCGCGCGAACGCTTGGAGACTCCTTCCACAAGCACTTCGTAAGTTTTTCCGATGCAACGCTGGTTGGACTCAGCCGACAGGCGATTCTGCAAAGCGATAATCTCATTCAGGCGGCGGACTTTCACATCTTCGGGCACATTGTCTTCGAGATGTTTGGAAGCATACGTTCCCGGACGTTCGGAATATTTGAACATGAAAGCAGCATCGTATCCGCACTCTTCCATCAGGGAGAGCGAGAGAGCGTGGTCTTCCTCCGTTTCGGAGTGGAAACCGGAGAATATATCCGTTGTCAGTCCGCAATCGGGAATGATACGTTTGATAGCGGCCACACGGTCCAGATACCATTCTCGGGTATATTTGCGGTTCATCAGTTTCAGGATACGGGAGCTGCCGCTTTGCACGGGTAGGTGGATATGCTTGCACACATTGGGCACTTGCGCGATCACTTCCAGCGTTTCGTCACTCATATCCTTCGGATGAGAGGTAGTGAAACGGATGCGTACTCCCGGAGCAGCTTCGGCCACCGTGCGGAGCAACATCGGGAAGGTGACGATTTCACCTGTCGGCTTCTCAAAACGGTAGGAATTGACGTTCTGCCCCAAAAGTGTGACTTCCTTGTAGCCTTTTGCCACCAAGTCCGACACTTCGTTGAGGATACTTTCCACGTCACGGCTGCGCTCGCGTCCACGGGTGTAGGGCACGATACAGTAGGTACAGAAATTGTTACAGCCACGCATGATAGACACGAATCCGGAGATATGATTGCCGCAGATACGTGAAGGAATCACATCCCGATAGGTTTCGGTGGTGGAAAGTTCAACGTTGATTGCCTTCTCGCCGGCTTCTACGGCGGCAATCAGATCGGGCAACGTCAAGTAAGCGTCCGGACCGACCACAAGATCGACATGATGATTCGTTATCAGATCATCCTTCACTCGCTCGGCCATGCAGCCCAGTACCCCCACGATGAGACGCTTCTTCTTTTTCTTCAGCGAGTGGAAAAACTCCAGGCGGTTCAGAATCTTCTGTTCCGCATTGTCGCGGATCGAACAGGTGTTCATAAACACGGCATCAGCCTCCTCCAGCGTTTCAGCTACGGAGTACCCCGCCATTTGCATCACCGAGGCGATCACCTCACTGTCGGCCACATTCATCTGGCAGCCGTAGGTTTCGATAAACAACTTCTTGTTGTCACCAGCAGTTGCGGATTTAAAGTCCGCTCCCGTTAATTCGTTCATACTCAAATCTCATTTAAAAATTCGACTGCAAAGATACGGCTTCGGTTTTTAATAAGTGGTGAATTGATACAAAAATAACGCAAAAACTTATAGTCTGGCGGGCTAACTTGTAATTAATGTTAAGAGAATAAACATTTTCCGGTCAGTTTCTTGGCAAATTTAATTTTATTTTTCACATTTGTGCAATGAAAGAAACATTAGATTTTTTCATAGTTAAGGTTTAGGTTAAAAAAATTAAGGGGAGCTGTGAAGCTGCCCTTTTTTCATAACTAAATGTTAGCTCAAACCAGATAAAATGCCTACCTTTGGCGGACAACTATTTAGAAGTGAAGCAAAATGGAAGATTTTTTGAAATTTCTCTTGATAGCAGGTGTCATTCTCGTGGGAATATTCAAAGAGGTGAATAAAAATAGCAAATCGAAGAAAGCTAAAAATAACCGCCCCGTCCCGCCGACACCCTCTCCCGTCGAAGTAGCTCCCGACGCCACTCCTATGCCCGAAGCCTGGGGCAGACCCAGGTCGCTGGAAGAACTGTTTCAGCCGATTCCCGCAGAGCAGCGGACGCGCAAACCGAAAGTAAGGCAGCAGGAGTCGAAACCGAAAAAGAAAAAAGAAGAAGTATCCGTTGCCGCCTCTATCGCCAACAGTGCCGCACAGGATGAACGAAACAGCCGGCAAGGTGCCCACTATAACACTTCCCACGATTCACATGACAACAAAGAAGACTTCACCATTCATTCTGCTGAAGAAGCCCGGCGCGCTATTATCTGGGGAGAAATCCTTCAACGGAAGTATTGACAAGTGTCAGGTGTAAAGTATTAGATATCAACTGTGTCAGGTATTAAACATTGAGCATTACGATTCGAGTATCAGGTTCCGCCCTGAATGTCAACATATTGAGCGAATTATTAACCAATTAAATATCAACTGTATTTAACACGAAATTGTACTATTTATGTCATTCAATCGTATTTCAGCAGCAGAAGCTGCAAGCCTTATCAAACATGGCTACAATATCGGCCTGAGCGGATTTACTCCCGCCGGAACGGCCAAGGCTGTCACAGCCGAGCTAGCAAAAATAGCTGAAGCAGAACATGCCAAGGGAAACCCTTTTCAGGTAGGTATCTTTACAGGTGCATCGACCGGTGAATCTTGTGACGGCGTACTGGCACGTGCCAAAGCCATTCGTTACCGTGCTCCTTACACTACCAATTCCGATTTCCGCAAAGCTGTCAACAACGGAGAAATTGCCTACAACGACATACACCTCTCACAAATGGCACAGGAAGTGCGTTACGGCTTCATGGGGAAAGTGAACGTAGCCATTATCGAAGCCTGCGAACTGACTCCGGACGGCAAAATATATCTGACGGCTGCCGGCGGTATCTCTCCGACTATCTGCCGTTTGGCAGACCAGATCATCGTTGAGCTGAACAGCGCGCACAGCAAATCCTGCATGGGATTGCACGATGTGTACGAACCACTCGACCCGCCTTACCGCCGCGAAATACCTATCTACAAGCCGAGCGACCGCATCGGACTGCCTTACATCCAAGTGGATCCGAAGAAAATCGTAGGCGTGGTAGAGACTAACTGGCCGGACGAAGCGCGCTCTTTCGCCGCTGCCGACCCGTTGACCGACAAAATCGGACAGAATGTTGCCGACTTCCTTGCCGCAGACATGAAACGCGGTATCATCCCGTCGACCTTCCTGCCGTTGCAGTCGGGCGTAGGAAACATCGCCAACGCCGTACTCGGTGCGCTGGGACGTGACAAAACGATTCCCGCATTCGAAATGTACACTGAAGTTATTCAGAACTCCGTGATCGGTTTGATTCGTGAAGGACGTATCAAATTCGGCAGCGCCTGCTCGCTGACTGTCACCAACGACTGTCTGGAAGGTATCTACAATGACATGGATTTCTTCCGCGACAAACTGGTGCTCCGCCCGTCGGAAATCTCAAACAACCCGGAAGTAGTACGCCGTCTCGGTGTTATCTCTATCAATACCGCAATCGAAGTCGACCTGTACGGCAACGTAAACTCAACTCATATCGGCGGTACGAAGATGATGAACGGTATCGGCGGTTCGGGCGACTTTACACGCAATGCTTATATCTCTATCTTTACCTGCCCGTCAGTAGCTAAGGAAGGTAAGATCAGCGCTATCGTGCCAATGGTTTCCCACCTCGACCACAGCGAACACTCCGTGAATATCGTTATCACCGAACAAGGTGTTGCCGACCTTCGTGGCAAGAGCCCGAAAGAACGTGCACAGGCCATTATCGAAAACTGTGCACATCCCGACTACAAACAGTTACTTTGGGATTACCTCAAACTGGCCGGCGGCAAGGCACAGACTCCGCACGCTATTCAGGCTGCACTGGGCATGCACGCAGAACTTGCCAAGAGCGGTGATATGAAGAACACTAACTGGGCCGAATACGCCCGATAATATTCCGATTTTCTATTCACCTAAGTCTGAATATAAAAAGAATATGAAAAAGATAGCTGTACACAGTCTGCTTCTCCTTATTATATTAGGGAGCGGCAGGCTGCAAGCAGTAGCCGGTCCTGCTGATAAAATCCGGAAAAATATCGAATGCTATTTCAACGACTATCTCCGTGGAGAAACGCCTTTATATGAAAAGCACCAGTCATTCAGTCTTCTCAAAGCATCGGCCTACCGCCAATTGGTATGGGAAGCTTGGAAAACAGCCAACGATGAGCTGGACGAAGAAAAGCTAATCGCCCTGGATACATTATCCGCTTCCAGCAAGGGAAAATGGCACCTCCCCAAAGAACTGGAACCCAACGCTATCATGCCCTATTATTGGGGGAGCAAGGGCGCGGAAAAACCCGCAGACGGTTATCCGATGTATCTCTACATACACGGTTCCGGTCCCAAACAGGCGGAATGGAAAACCGGCCTGAACATCTGTTCGCGTTTTGACGACGCTCCTTCCGTCTACTTTATCCCGCAAATCCCCAACGAAGGAGGTTACTATCGCTGGTGGCAGAAAGCCAAGCAATACGCTTGGGAGAAACTGTTCCGTCAGGCACTAGTATCCGGGCACGTCAATCCGGATAAACTGTTTATCTTCGGAATATCCGAAGGTGGATACGGCAGCCAGCGTCTTGCCTCTTTCTACGCCGACTACCTGGCCGGGGCAGGTCCCATGGCAGGCGGAGAACCTTTGAAGAACGCCCCTGCCGAAAACTGCGCTCACATCGCCTTCTCCCTGCGGACCGGTGCCGACGACCGCGGCTTCTACCGGAACATCCTCACCGGCTACGTGAAGGAGGAATTTGAACGGCTGCAAGGTCTGCATCCCGGACTATACAAGCATCACATAGAGCTAATCCCCGGCAAAGGGCATTCTATCGACTATCGTCCCACCACTCCGTGGCTGAAACAGTATACCCGCAACCCTTATCCGAAATATGTCTACTGGGAAGACTTTGAAATGGACGGCTTGCACCGCAAAGGATTCTACAATCTCTTTGTCAAAGAGCGCCCGAATGACGATATCAATGCCCGTACCCGCTACGAAATGAACATTACGGACAACCACATCACACTGAATGTGGATAATGTCGTTTATGAGACCGTTCAGAAAGATCCGAGGTGGGGCATTGAAATGAAGTTCAGGAAGAATTACACGCCTGCCGCCAAAGGGAAAGTGATTATTTATCTCTGTGATGAACTGGTTGACTTGAAGAAGGAAATCACTGTTACAGTGAATGGGAAACAGGCTTTTCAGGGAAAGGTAAAGCCGGACCTGAAGAATATGGTGAACAGTTGTGCCACATTCTTTGATCCGCAGCGCATCTATCCTGCCGCCATTGAGGTGACATTATAAGCCGATAGGCAGAGAGAGCGCCTAACGCCTGATAATCACCTCGCACACCTTATCCTGGAAGGCTCTGGCCTTTGCAGCCGAAAGCACATTCTGGTTCATTATGGCAAAGGCCACTTCATGTCCGTTCTTCATCTTCAGATAGCCTGCAAGTGTATTGATAGCTGTGAACGAGCCCGTCTTGGCATGAACATTCCGGAATGTGGCTGCGCTTTTCATCCTGTTTTTCAACGTACCATCTATGCCGCCTACGGGAAGAGACTTGTATAGCATACGGAACACTTCTGTCCGGGAATATGCATATTTCAGGAAGTCAACCAACAGGGCGGGGGAGAGGTAGTTGTAATTGGAGAGTCCGCAACCGTCCGCAATCTTATACTCTTTCGGGTTGTGTCCCAGCTGGCGGATGAGCTGCATGATCTCGACGATTCCGTCTTCGGCAGCCACCTGCTTCTTCCCTGTCGCCTGCGCGCCAAGGCGGCAGAGGAATGCTTCGGCATTCAGGTTATCGCTCTCTTTCATTAGTTGGTTCAAGACTTCCTGCACGGAAGTATTCCAACAGGCTATCCGTTCCACTTGCACACTGTCACGGGGTAATTCGGCGAATCCGTATGATTGGGGAGCCGTGATACCTTTCCCCCGAAGACGCTCGAGGAAAGTGTGCATAAAGAAAGCGGAAGAATCATAGATGTTTATATCATCCTTTCTAATGGAGGTAACATTGCCCGAAACAACCAGATTATTTCCATTCCTCAACCAATCTCTTGAGAAGGAGAACTTTCCGGCAGAGGAAGTACGTGTCTTTGTCCGGTTCGTCAGGGTATAATAGGAGGAAACCGGTTTACAGGATATGCTTGCCGTATCTCCCTGCACAGCGGAAGGAAACACGGAAATCTGTACCGTGCCTTTACAAAACATCAACGGAGACAAGTAAGGCTGATAACCTGCAGGAGTATCGTCCCAAGCCCAGCCATGCCCCCAATAGAGCGAGTCTTTCATCGAAACGTCGCCATACACCTGCCCGTTAATCACGGAGAAAGGAAAAGTCATCACTTCCTCTATCAACGAATCCATTGCCTGACTGTCAAATTCGGGGTCAAATCCCCCTACTACATACAGATTGCCTTGCAGTGTATCGTGCTCTATCACACCATCGTGCCATACTTCCGTGCGGAAAGGCTCATCCGCATCAGGACGGGAGAGAGCGGTAATGGCCGTCAACAGTTTCATGGTAGAGGCAGGCCGGGAGAGCTTGTCTGCACGGTAGCTATACAACGGCTTTTTCGCCGTCAGGTCATAAACGGATATGCCGACTTCGGACGCTTCGGGAAGCATCTTTTTGATAAGTGAGTCTATTTGGGAGAAATCCCGCTGTCCCCACAACGGCAACAGACAGACGGACAACGCAACTAATAAAAGAACTTTCTTCATACAATACAGGTTATGAATCGAATCACACCCGCAAATATAGCACTTCCCAACTGAATAAGTCTAAAATCTGACAAAAAACAAAAGAGGGTATCTGAAAGCCGGGGTGACAGGTGGATGCACAATGCTGATAATAAATGATTTATGCATCTACCTGCCACCTCCCCCTACGGGTATTCCTCCTTCCAGACGGAGGAGAATGAAGATACTATTGACTTTTTAGTCAGTCTCTTTTCTACTATTTCAGATTCTTCTTCACCGTTTCCAGAAGTGAACCGGAACCATAACCGGACCACATATCTTGTATCTTCCCGCTAGGAGCAATAAGCACATAATGAGGAATCCCTTTCACCTGATAACTCACAGCAAGTCCCGTACGGCCTCTGCGAAGTTCATTCCACTGGTTGCCACCCATTCCTTTCGTCTTAACATATTCTTTCCAGCGTGCTTTCGGGTCTTCACTGATACTAATCACGGTCATTCTATCCTTATAAGTATCTATGACCTTCTCCATTTCCGGGATCGACTCCACACAAGGACCACATCCGCTACTCCAGAAATCCAGCAAAATGAATCGTCCCGCAAATTCGGATATATGGCGGAGAGAGTCATTCACGTCATATAGTTCTCCGTCAACCATCATATCTCCTATTCCTGCCACAGAAGGAGGATAAATATAGGCCGTAATCTCCTGTCCGGCATCCGTTTGCTTCTCGGTTTCCGGCATTCGAGCATACAAGCTCTTCACTTCTTCCTTATAAGGCATGACAGTTTCGTATTTCATCATAGAAGCATATAGCAGCAGCTTATCTGTCCACACTTTAGAGATAGGCGCCTCTTTCATATATTCAAGTTCCTTTTTCCAGATTTCTTGCTGTAAAGGCGTTGTCAACTTCCGGATAGAGTCTATCTTTGCCCAGCCTTTCTTTTCAAATTCCTGATCGCCTGCATGGTCTATAAACATCATCCGCTGCCAGTCATATTCGGCCGCCAAATGCTGCATCAGTTCTTTTTGCTGAGCCATTGCACAAGCCGTAAAGCGATTTTCTTCCGCCTGTTCGGGGATATCGCTCACCACTTCCCAGGTTTTCAGTAATTTGTCCTCTCCTTTGATTTCTATATACTCCCCCGGCGCTATCCATACTTCCAGCCATGTGCCCGGGAATCCCTTATTATCAGACATTATCAGCATTTTCTTTGTAACAGAGACAGTCTCCCGGAAAGAAAACTTGCCATTCAGAAGCGTATCTCTCGCCACAAGGTTGAAAATGTTTCCTTCATCCACATACAGCCCTATCACTATACTATCCGAAAGATTTGCCAGCTCTCCCTGAATCAAATATTCGTTTGCCGGAACTGTTGCTTTCCGGTCGGATGTACAATGACACATCATCACCAGCACCACCGCCAAGAAAACCGGAACAATTATATATTTCCTCATATATATCTTTTTATGGTATGTACCGGATTACAATGCTTCCCGAAATATCTCACCCACCGTTGGATGAGGGAAGACAATCTTCTTCCATTGCGCCGCCGTCAACCCAAGTTCAATGGCCGTTCCTGCAAGGGTTATTATCTCTGAAGCCGGGTTACCCAACACGTGCGCTCCAATCACCCGCTCCTGTTCATCCAGCAACACCTTGCAAACCCCGTTCACTCCTTCGTTCTCTGCTACAAAACGACCGGAATAAGCCATTGGGAGCTTTATGACTTGACAAGTAATGCCTTTTGCTGAAGCAGATTCTTCCGTTTCACCTACCCCGGCAATCTCCGGATTGGTATAGACAACCCCCGGAATGGCACGATAGCTCATAGTGTCTTCTTTTCCCAAAATAGAATGCACGGCCACCTCTGCTTCACGAACGGCTGTATGAGCCAGCAAGGAGAATCCGGTCAGGTCACCGCAAACATAAACACCAGGCACGGAGGTCTGCATCTTCTCATCCACTTTGACAGCCCCACGTTCTGTCTTTTCCAAATTCAGGTTTTCGAGCCCGAAACCTTTTGTCACAGGACGACGGCCGACACTCATCAACAGCTTCTCCGCTACCACACTGCCACTTCCTTCCGCATTCTCATAAGAGACAACAGCAGCTCCTTCCGTCTGCGACAGGCCGACAACTTTCGTACTAAGCAGGAATTTAATGCCTCGCTTTGCATATTCCGCACGCAACAGAGCAGAAAGTTCCTTATCCATTCCGCCGAGAATCTCATCCAGCATTTCGACTACCGTCACTTGCACGCCCAAGCTATTGAAGAAAGAAGCGAACTCCATTCCTATCACTCCGCCACCGACAATGGCCAGAGAAGCGGGCAGTTCTTTATTATCCAACGCGTCCCGGTGCGTCCAGTAATTCACCGTTTCCACTCCGGGAATAGGGGGAATAAAGGTTTCCGAACCGGTGCAAAGTATCAGGTTCTCACCTTCGTAAGTCTCCTCACCGCAGCGGACTGTATTCTTATCTATGATTTGTGCTTCTCCCGATACTATCGCGACATTGTTCGAAGCCAACTTCGCCTTCACCCCCAATACCAGTTTACGCACCACTTTGCTCTTACGGACAATAATCTTGGATAAATCAAAAGAGACTTCGGATACGTTTATCGCATACTTCGACGCGTGCTTTGCACTATCATAAGTTTTTGCCGAATAGAGCAGAGTCTTAGTCGGGATGCATCCCTCGTTCAGACAGACACCGCCCAGATTGTTCTTTTCAATCAATAATACACTCAAACCGGCTTTGCCGGCAGATTCGGCAGCCGTATATCCCGCAGGACCACCGCCGATAATAATCACTTGGTATTTCATAGTAAATAAATTATTTAGTTCATTTTCTTTTCAATCAGTTCAACAAATTCCCGTTCTTTGACAGGCATGACGGAAGCAAACTTGTCTTTCCCATACTCTATCAATATGTAATCGGTCACCGAGAAACTCCCGAATTTCATAGAACGGTACCTTTGTATAGTCGTAATTTCGGAAATAGGAATTACCTTCTTACGGATAAAGCGTCCACGGGATATTTCAATATTTCCGTTCGTAGTGACCGTATAGGCGGTATGTATAATCTGTTCGATCACTACAATCAGCATGAGCATAAACAGCACAGCCGGCAAGATATATTTACACCACAAAGCACCAACGGCATTTACAGTAAGCACTGCCAAGAGGAAATACTGGTACCAGGCGATGCGGGCATGAAAAATTCGATTCATTTTGTCAGATTTTTGCCTGCAAGGTAGCAATTTTATGAATTAGTGACAACGAAAAGTACAACGAAGTAACTTATTTTGTAGCTTTGCGGTGAGAAATAACAAAATTATGGTAAGAAAATTCGATTTCCTCGTTATCGGCTCCGGAATTGCCGGTATGAGTTTTGCGCTGAAAGTGGCGCACAAAGGTAAAGTTGCTCTTATCTGTAAAAGTGGGCTGGAAGAGGCCAATACGTACTTCGCACAAGGTGGGGTAGCGTCTGTGACCAACCTGCTGGTAGACAATTTCGACAAACACATTGAAGACACCATGAACGCCGGCGACTGGATCAGCGACCGTGCCGCAGTGGAGAAAGTAGTGCGCGAAGCTCCCGCACAAATTGAGGAACTAATCAAGTGGGGAGTGGACTTCGACAAAAATGAGAAAGGCGAATTTGACCTGCACCGCGAAGGGGGACACTCTGAATTCCGTATCCTTCACCACAAAGACAATACGGGAGCTGAAATACAGGATAGCCTGATCAAAGCCGTGCAACGGCATCCCAATATCACGGTAATCGAGAACCAGTTTGCTATTGAAATCCTGACCCAACATCATCTGGGAGTCACCGTTACCCGCCAGACACCGGACATCAAATGCTACGGTGCTTATATCCTCGATCCGAAGACCGGAAAAGTAGATACCTATCTTGCCAAAGTGACTTTGATGGCCACCGGTGGAGTAGGAGCCGTCTACAAGACCACAACCAATCCGCTAGTCGCCACGGGAGACGGCATCGCTATGGTTTACCGCGCCAAAGGTACGGTGAAAGATATGGAATTTGTACAGTTCCACCCCACCGCCCTTTATCATCCGGGTGACCGTCCTTCTTTCCTGATTACGGAAGCAATGCGCGGCTACGGTGGCGTACTCCGTACTATGGACGGCAAGGAATTCATGCAGAAATACGACCCGCGTCTCTCGCTTGCCCCGCGCGACATCGTGGCACGTGCCATTGACAACGAGATGAAGAATCGCGGAGACGATCATGTTTATTTGGACGTCACCCACAAAGATCCGGAAGAAACAAAGAAACATTTCCCCAATATCTACGAGAAATGCCTGAGTCTGGGCATCGACATCACTAAAGATTATATCCCGGTAGCTCCGGCCGCCCATTATCTCTGCGGCGGTATCCTGGTAGACCTGAACGGACAGTCTTCTATCGAGCGTCTATACGCAGTAGGAGAGTGTTCTTGCACAGGACTGCACGGCGGTAACCGCCTGGCTTCCAACTCTTTGATTGAAGCCGTGGTATATGCCGATGCAGCTGCCAAGCACAGTCTGCAAGTCATCGACCAATATTCCTACAACGAAAACATCCCCGAATGGAACGATGAAGGTACCCGCTCACCGGAAGAAATGGTACTCATCACACAGAGCATGAAGGAAGTAAATCAGATTATGAGTACGTATGTAGGTATTGTCCGCAGCGACCTTCGCTTGAAACGTGCCTGGGACAGACTGGACATTATCTACGAAGAGACTGAAAGCCTGTTCAAACGTAGTGTCGCTTCCAGAGAAATCTGTGAATTGCGCAATATGGTGAATGTCGGCTATCTGATTATGCGCCAGGCAATGGAACGCAAGGAAAGCCGCGGATTGCATTACACGATAGATTATCCGCACGCAAAGAAATAATTATGAAAACATTAGCTCAACTCTTTATTTCTTTGTTCTGTATGATAGGATTAGCTTCCTGTTATACAGGCATCCCGCTAAAAAGTGGGAAATCCGAGAACAACAGAACCTACGAAGTAAGTTATCTGTTTGAGCACGAGGGAATAAAAGTCTACCGTTTTTTTGATATGGGAAACTATGTATATTTCACCACACGGGGAGATGTAACTAGTATCAAGAATGATTCGACAGGAGAACGAACAATTACCATTTACAAAGACAGTATCCGAAATAAATAGAAAATGAGGCTGATTAACAAGTCAGCCTCATTTTTCTTTATCCAATTAACCCGGTAGACGCAGATTAATAGTTTTCTTTCTTCACTTCGAAATATGCTTGCGGATGCAGGCAAGCCGGACAAACTTCAGGAGCTTCCTTACCTACGGTGATGTAACCGCAGTTACGGCATTGCCATACCACTTCGCCTTCTTTAGCGAATACAGTCATATTTTCGATATTGTTCACGAAAGCCAGATATCTTTCTTCGTGACCTTTTTCAGCGATAGAGATGTTGCGGTACATAGCAGCAATCATCGGGAAACCTTCCTGTTCTGCTACATCTGCGAAGTGGGGATAATCCAGTGACCATTCTTCATGCTCGCCGGCAGCGGCAGCGCGAAGATTTTCGAGTGTAGTACCGATTACACCGGCCGGATAGCTGGCAGTAATTTCAACCATACCACCTTCCAGAAACTTAAACATACGTTTTGCATGTTCTTTTTCCTGATCAGCCGTTTCAGTGAAGATAGCAGAAATCTGTTCGTAACCTTCCTTTTTAGCCACACTTGCGAAATAAGTGTAACGCATTCTTGCTTGTGATTCTCCTGCAAATGAAGTCAACAGATTCTTCTCTGTCTGAGTTCCTTTAATACTTTTAGCCATAATTCTAATCTATATTTTAAATTGGTAATTACCAAACGTAACTTGTCGTACTATTTATAACGCAAATATAAGCGAATTGTTCGTAATAAACCGACTTTTCTTTATGAATAAAAACTATCAGTTCATTGATGAAATCTATCAACAGACAAATAATATGCTGGAGAACATACTTATTTCGATTATTTTATATAATTTTGCAACCTCTACTTTGCAAAAAGGTCAGATTACACGTATAACAACTCATAAAAATGAAGCTATTTGAATTTAAACCCAAGCTGGTTTCTTGTCTGAAGAATTACTCGAAAGAAACGTTTATGGCGGACCTAATGGCCGGCATCATCGTAGGTATCGTGGCACTTCCATTGGCTATCGCCTTCGGTATCGCCTCGGGAGTATCGCCCGAAAAAGGTATTATCACCGCTATCATCGCCGGATTTATCATCTCCCTAATGGGAGGTAGCAAAGTCCAGATCGGCGGCCCGACAGGTGCTTTCATCGTTATCATCTACGGCATTATCCAGCAATACGGTGAAGCCGGACTGATTGTAGCCACGCTCATGGCAGGTGTACTGCTTGTATTACTGGGAGTCTTCAAACTCGGTGCAGTCATCAAGTTTATCCCTTATCCTATCATTGTCGGATTTACCAGCGGTATCGCCGTTACTATTTTCACTACCCAGATTGCCGATATTTTCGGTTTATCTTTTGGAGAGGAGAAAGTGCCGGGAGATTTCGTCGGGAAGTGGATGATTTATTTCCGTCACTTCGATACGGTCAACTGGTGGAACACTATCGTGAGCGTTGTCAGCATTATTATCATCGCCATTACCCCCAAGTTCTCAAAAAAAATTCCCGGCTCACTGATAGCAATTGTCGTTGTCACTGCTGCCGTCTATCTGATGAAAACCTTCGGAGGAATCGACTGCATCCAGACGATAGGAGACCGTTTCACTATCAAATCGGAATTGCCTGACGCTGTCGTGCCCGCCCTAGACTGGGAAGCTATCAGGGAATTATTTCCGGTAGCTATCACGATTGCCGTATTAGGAGCTATCGAATCATTGCTGTCCGCCACGGTAGCCGACGGTGTGATTGGCGACCGCCACGATTCCAACACAGAGCTTATCGCGCAAGGCGCGGCAAATATCGTAGCCCCTCTGTTCGGAGGTATCCCCGCTACCGGAGCTATCGCCCGTACCATGACGAACATCAACAACGGTGGCAAGACACCGATAGCCGGAATTATTCATGCAGTAATCCTGCTCCTGATTCTGCTTTTCCTGATGCCGCTGGCACAATACATCCCCATGGCATGCCTTGCCGGCGTGTTAGTCATTGTATCTTATAACATGAGCGGCTGGCGCGTATTCAAGGCTTTACTGAAAAACCCGAAATCAGACGTCACTGTGTTGCTTATCACTTTCTTCCTTACGGTCATTTTCGATTTAACCGTTGCTATCGAAGTAGGATTAATCATTGCCTGCGTTCTCTTTATGAAACGCGTAATGGAGACAACCGAAATCTCTGTCATCACCGACGAGATTGACCCGAACAAAGAATCGGACATTGCCGTGCACGAAGAGAACCTCATCATCCCGAAAGGCGTAGAGGTATATGAGATCAACGGCCCCTATTTCTTCGGTATCGCTACAAAGTTTGAAGACACCATGGCACAACTGGGAGACCGCCCGAAAGTACGTATCATCCGTATGAGAAAAGTTCCGTTCATTGACTCCACAGGCATACACAACCTGACCGTGCTTTGTGAAATGTCGCAGAAAGAAAAAACAACTGTTATCCTTTCCGGAGTAAATGATAAGGTACATAAAGTGCTGGAGAAATCCGGCTTCTATGAACTGCTGGGAAAAGAAAACATCTGCCCGAACATAAATATAGCGTTGGAAAGAGCGGAAAGCATTGTGAAATAGCGATGTTTATCAACTAATTACAGGAGATATATACCGTGTATATCGGGCATATAGATCCAACGTATTGGACATATAGATCCAATGCGTTGGGTATATATGGCCTACGTGCCGGATCTATATGTCCAGCACACACGGCATACAAGCTACTTAAATCAAACATTATTTCACCAGACTTTCAAGAATAATCCGCGCTTATACATCGCTCTCAACAGTACTGAATCAATAAATGGTACGATCGTTAGAAAAACGATAAGATTATGCCTTATCACAATTCAGGATTGAATACATCTTCATATCCACAACGACGCCATTCTTCACCGCATTCTTTCTCAGCGTTCCCTCCAACTGAAAGCCGCTTTTCTCAAGGATACGACAAGAGCCGATATTATGTGCGAAAGGCTCCGCAAAGAGCCGGATGATATCGGTATTGCGAAAGATATACTCACATATCTGTCTGATGGCACTCGTTCCAAGTCCTTTTCCCCAATAGGGTTCTGCAATATAATAACCTACTTCAGCCGTTTTCGAATGTATATTGCTCTGACGGAACGCGGCTATACTTCCTATTGCCTTGTCATCTACAGTAATGGCAAATGAAAAAGTAGTTTCCGGATCGGCAACATTCATCGCTTGTATGAACTCTTTCGCATCCTCCACCGTATAGGGGAAAGGAATGCCGTCTCTCAAATTATCAAGCACTTTCTTGTTATTCAGCGTCTCTGCAATGTCATTGGCATCTTCTATCCGCCACCGACGTATTCTACATTCCATACAATCTTTACTATTTGAGGTTACACTCCTTGCTAATACGTCCGTAAAACTACGAAATAAATCCTAGACTGATATAAAGAGCCGATTCTATTTTTTCTAAAAAAACAGAGCAAACAGTAGAGTCGGATTTTTATTTCCAGCCTCTACTATTTGCTCCCCTAACCATTTTACAAGAAAAAATAGATTGAATGATTCAGGAATGCTGCTTCTATCACTAGAATTGATGCATTCTCAGTTCCTTATCAACCAATATTCCGTCTTTCAAAGTCAATTCAAACTTCACTTTACGTTTCGCTTTCAGCTTCAGGACAAACAATTCTTCCGAACCATTCAATGCTTCCTGCTTTCCTATATTGACAAACGTAGGATAGAGCGATTTCACTCCATTGGTATGCAAGCGGTCGTAAGTCAGGTTTTCCATTGCTTTCATATTCAGCGGCTCTACACCAACGAACTCAAAGTCATTCTGATCGTAAGGCAATGCAAAGCTAAGTGCATTCACAGCTTTCAGGTCATTACCCTTCACGCGGATTTCAACGATTTCATCCTTCTGATAGAGGCGTTTCGGGGTGCTGATTGATAAAGAGCCCGATACTTTAAGCGTATCTTTTCTACCGACACCACCTTCGAGCTGAGTAGCTACCACGCTGATATCGTAAGCGTCTATCAGATCATTCATGTTTATATCCCCTTTGCTGATATATCCTTCATAATCAGAATCTCCACGGCGCAAGCCCGTGTAATTCATATAAGAAGTCAAGTCGTTGCGGTCGATCTTACCGTCATTGTTGATATCTCCCTGCAAGTAGCTGGCTGTTCCAGGCACTTTGAATACGTACAATTCGCGGCCGGAACCGTAATTTCCTACACCTTCCGTAACGGCAAGTTTGATATAGCGTGCAGTAGGACGGGACTCGAAGCTGAATATCTTCACATCACCGTTGCGTTTCCAATCGAATGCACCCGCTTCCGTCCAATGTTCCTTATCCATGCTATAATATACCGTACCTTTCAATAATGTACCGTTACCGGCATCAGTACGCGGCAAGTAGTGGAACTTATCCAGTTGGTTCACCGTCTTGAGGTCGATAATCAGATCAAGCGGCATTGCATTCACACGGTACTTCGTATGCCAGTTGTCTCCCGATTCGGCAAAGTCGAACAAACGGTTCACTCCGAATCCTCCCTGAGAAGCGGCAGTTGATTCACCTTCGATTCCGTGAATAGCAAATTCCAACGGATTGGCCTTCGTCGTTACCTGAATAGTTGCCCAGTCGGAAACGCCGTCTTTATTGACAGCACGTACTTTGAAAGAGTACGGAGTTTCTGCATTCAGCCCTTCAAACAATAAATAAGTATTGCGGATAGTCGTATAAAGCATACCGTCGAATTCGATTTCATAGAAATCTGCATTAGCGACCTTATCCCATGTCGGTTTCAAGGTGTATGCTTCGCGGTTTTCTTCGGTCACTTGTGCATTCTGCGGCATGGTCAAAGTACCGGTAGTCACACGGTAACGATCGGCAGGCGCAAAACGGAAACCGTCTACGTTCAGCACAACCTGACTGACCGTAATGTCGGCAGAAGCCAGTTTAACGCGTAGTTGCGGATTCTTTGTAATGACCACTTTCTCAAATTCACTGCCTTTAGTAGCGAATTTATTCAGGTTGGGAGTAGCTTCATACCAGTAGACGTTCTCGCCTTTCAGGAAATCTTCGGCCGTAGTTACTTCCATAAGTTTCACCGTTTTCTTGTTCACCTTAGCGACAAGTTTCTTCGGTTTTTCGGTAACATTGATACGCAATTCCGTCTTTTTATCCTTCACAAAACCGTCAAAGTTTCCGGCTGTCGGATGAATGGTGATAGTAAGACGGTTCTTCTTGTCGTTTACGTCCGATTCAATCAGGGTAGATACTGATTTATTCCGGCGGTAAGCTTCCGTTACACCGTCATCATCATACTCTATGGTTTCAGTGTGCCCGTTCGGGTAGAACTCATAAATACGCAGAGACTTGTCTATCTCGCTAACGTTATTATGAGGGTTGGTCATCGGAATGATAGAGCCACTCTTCACAAATACGGGAAGTTTCCAGATAGGAGTATCGAAGTTGTTGAGAATACAGTTACCTTCGTACTTCTCGCCACTGAAATAATCAATCCAGGAGCCGGCGGGCAGATAAATACCGTCGCGGATATCATTGCCTTTCTCATCAACCTGGGTTTTCTGATAAACGGGAGCTACAAGGAAATCCGTACCATACATATACTGGTACTGGGTAGCCGTTCCATGCGTATAAGCACTGGGATAATCCAGGAACATCGCACGGATAAGAGGCATTCCGTCTACCGCCTCTTTGGCAAAACTATATGTGTAAGGCATCAATTCGGATTTCAACTTCAAGAACATCCGGTTTATGGATGTGGCCGGTTCGCCTAAAGCATGGGGGTACTTCTCATTGGCGCCCCAGCCGTCCATATTCAATTGCATCGGACTAAATGTTTTCCATTGAAAATCACGTATATTGACTGTTTCATTCTTGCCACCGAAGATTCCGTCCATGTCCGAACAAATGTTCGGTTGACCGGAAAGGCCGGAGCCTATATAAGTAGGGATATGGAAACGAATATATTCCCACACACCGCCTGTCTGGTCGCCCGACCAAATTCCGGCATAACGTTGTGTGCCTGCCCAACCGTCCAAAGAGATAATGAAAGGACGTGCATCATTTCCATAGTAAGGCATAATACGGCCTACGTCAGCCACACCGTTCAACCCGAAGGAGTATCCGGCACCTACCCACGCTACGTCTGTTTTCAGTACACGCACGCCTGCATCACGAACCTCTTTCACAATATCACGTTGCAGCAAAGCACTTACGCCTTCCTTCGGATGCAAGTCTGACTGTGTCCAAAGTCCGATCTCCACTCCGTTTTGACGGGCATAATCTCCCAGACTTTTCAAGTTGGCAATGTTACCGTCCAGCGTTTCGGTCTGTCCGTATCCTGCACCGTAACCGTCGTTGGGAAGCAGCCAGCCGAGGGGCATGTCATGGCTCTTATAGCGGTCGATCACTGCACGAGCGGAGAACTGATAGTTGTTCTTTTCACCGTTCAGAGATTCTTTGATACCACCATTGTCTTTCTGACTTTCTTTGTAGCGTTTTCCATCTTCAAAAAGAATTCCTTTTTCATCTTCTTTCCAATAGTCACGGTTGTAGGCATTCAAATGTCCTTCGTAAAAACCAAATTTGGGGAGTAAAACAGGATTTCCCGTCAGTTGATAGAAGTCGTTCAGCAACGCAACGGCTCCATCGTTAACCATATAAAAAATATCAAGGTAGGAAGAATTGTGAGATAGTTTCACAACATTTTTTTCCGTTGCGCCAAAGTCATACTCACCTTTTTTAAATGTATACCACATCATTCCGTAGCCGTTTGTCGACCAATAGAAAGGGGTAGGGGATGCTACGCCGCCGTCGGTCCAGCTATTCTGATTCTCGATAGCAATGACTTTGCCTTTATGAGAGAAGCGTCCGTTCTGTACGCCGCCACCGTAGAAGTACTCATCCGGCTGCTCTTTCAAAGTAACAGTTACTTTCTTCGGTTCGAATACCACAGGAGCAGTTGCATCAATGACACAGGCATTTGTTCCCAGATTGATGACCTTCATCAGCCCTGTCTGTTTATTCAGTTCGACCCGGACTTTTCCGGTAGCCAATGTTATAATGCCGTCCTTTTCATCTATTGCCAGATTGGATACTTGACGACGAGGCTGGTCTACAAGTATCTGTGCCTCAGGTTTTGCTTCCGGGTCACGGATGATTCCTCCCGAATTATCCTGAAATACACGGAAGATATTCTCTCCGTAAAAATCAATTGTCCTCCGCTGATTATTGGAGAATAACACATCGACTGTTGTCGGATTTACTTTCTTCACACTAAGAATACCCGAGGTCTGTTGAGCCGTGTTCGAAACGACATTACTCATATCGGACTTTTCAGATGCTTGTATGGAAAGAAGTGAAATCGGATAAAAGAGTAAAAACACTGCGATAAATTTAAGTTTTCGCAAACAGAAAGAGTGGTTTTTAATCATGTTTTACTTATTTAGAATTAGACATAAGACTGCTTTTTATTTCTATCTCAACTTTTGTTTTTCCAATACTTCCGCTTTATTTACGGAAATATTTCGCTAATGTATAATAAATACACACCAGTTCATTGTACCCCTATTCAAAAAGGCGTTTTTTTAAATATTCTTTGTTCTTATTACTTTTTTTCACTATTTGCCCAACTTAAACAAAGAAAACAATGGTATACAAAAAAGGAACCGACTTAGAGAAAAACATAAGGATTCAGCTTATTTATCTTTTATCAAAGCATACTTATATTCAACGATTAAAATCTAGTTTTTTTACCCGTACTCAGCTTCAGCGCTTCAAACTCATCAGTAAGCTCTTTTACCTTTTTCGGATATTTATCAGCCAAGTTATGCTTCTGCCCGATATCTTCTTTTAAATTATAAAGTTGATATTCCGTCTGTTTACGATAAGGAGGTATTAACGCCCAATCTCCTTTTCGATAGGCATAATTGAACATACCTTCAATTACCAATTCTTCCCGACCCTTTTTACTTTTACCCAGAAAAGCCTTCAAGGTGTTCCGACTATCAAGTTTATCCGGATAAGTTTGTCCCAACAGTCCGGCAAATGAAGCCAACAGATCCATCTGACAAACAAAAACGTCGGATACTCCTGGTTTTACCATAGCGGGCCAGCGCAACATAAACGGCACACGTACTCCTCCGTCATACATCGTCGTCTTCCAACCGCGAAGAGGACCTGCCGGACGGTGTTTACCAACCAACTCTACTGCCTGGTCCTTATATCCATCATCCAACACAGGACCGTTATCGCTCGTCAATATTACAATCGTATTTTCTGCCAGTCCCAACCGGTCCAGTTCTTTCAAAAACTCATCAACACACCAATCAGCTTCGAGAATAACATCTCCGCGAGGCCCCATACCCGACTTGCCAATAAAACGTTCATTAGGTACTCTAGGCACATGCGGCTGATGCAGGCCATAATAAAGAAAAAAAGGACGCTCTTTATTATCTACGACAAATTGCTTCGCTTTTTGAAGAAATAACTGTGCCATATCCTCATCCCGCCATTGTGCTGCCTTTCCCCCTTTTTGGAAACCAATACGGGGCACTCCATTCACTATCGAACCGGCATGCCCGACACTGGGATGCATTCTTAATAATTCCGGATTATCTTTCCCCGTAGGCTCTCCAGGAAAATTTTTCCGATAGTCAACATAAAGCGGGTCTTCCGCCTCAAGCCCTATCACTTTATTATTCTCTAAAAAAACGCAAGGCACCCGATCATTCGTAGCTGCCTGAATAAACGAATAATCATATCCAATCTCAGAAGCTCCCGGATATACTCTTTTATTCCAGTCCACATTACCATCCCCCAGTCCGATATGCCATTTTCCTACGGAACCGGTTATGTATCCGGCCTGTTTCATTACCTTAGGCAAAGTAATTGCCTCTGTATCAATAATCAACTTTGCATTCCCCGGCAATATCTTTGCATCCGGATTTGTCCAAGGATACCTGCCTGTCATTACCGAATAACGACTGGGGGTAGAAGTAGCCGCCGTACAAAATCCTTGAGTAAAACGAATACCCTCATTAGCAATACGGTCCATACCGGGAGTTTGTATTGCATCAGCCCCATAGCAACTCAAATCTCCGTAACCCAGATCGTCAGCAACAATAAGTACTATATTGGGGTGTTGTTTATCTATAGATTTCTTCTCCGGTTGAAACTGTCCGGCCAACAGAGTAACAGGCATCGAAGAAATGCCTGCGAACGCATAAAAAGTCAAATTCAAGTTTTTCATATTTATTTATGTAGTTATTTAAATGTTTTCAAGTTGTTTTTCAGTCTCTGCAAGACCTCCGGATATTTCTCATTTACTATTTTTTCCTCTTTGTAGTCATTAAAATAATCTCCGACAACATTGAGATATGCCTCTTGCTTCTCTTTTCTTCTCTGCCACACCCGGCAAAGCTACTAACAAAAGAGCAACACATACAAATGATGTTCTTTTAATATTATAGCTTCTTTTCATGCATTCCTCAAATTAAAGCCTTCACAAACCAATTCTTTCTAACGTTATTTCTTCACCCGCCCGTGTTTTTAACTCAAGAACTCCATTCTTTTCAGTAATCTTCTTCTTTTTCCCAGCAATCCTGAATTTTCCTTTAAAAGGATTGACCAAACGCAACAAGCCTCCTTTCTCAGAAACAACTTTAACCAAAGAAACATCTCCGTTTTCTAAACTGGCACTTACAACAAAGGCTCCTATGGCACGTAGCTTATCAAACGAAACATCTTTCCAATCGGACGGAATAGCAGGAAAAACACGAATAACTCCACTGTGACTTTGTAATAACATCTCCTGAACTCCGGAGGCAAAAGCCATATTCCCTTCTAATGTAAATGGACGATAAGTAAATCCGGACTTACCACTTCTACTTTGATCTCCATTTGCATGAAAACCATTTCTTAAACAAAAACACTCCGCAAATATACGTAAGGCCTTAGCAGCTCCGTTGCCATCAAAAGCCCGTGCCTTTAAATTTGCCAACCAACTATACGAATACCCGGTCCAACCGCCAGGCCCGTATTTATCTAATGTATTCAAACTAGCATCAATAATTTGAGAATCGCTTTTTCCATAAGATTTATCAAGCAATCCTAACGGATGAATTGCTAATAAATGAGAAAAATGTCTATGAGAATGTTCGTATGGATGCCCTACAGCAATAGACAATCCCCCTTGAGCATCAAGAATAAAATCAGGTAATTCTTCCTCCAGTTTCTCCCAATGATCAGCTTCATCTTTCCGCCCTAATTCCCTAGCCAATTCAGCTGCTGCACGAAAAGCAAAACGAACCAATGCACGGTCAAAATTCGTCATCTCTCTAAACCAAGCATCCATACTATTATCTTTAAATTCCGGAGATGAACTTAAAGGTAAACTTCTTATCCCATCTTTCACTATAGTAAACTGCTCCAAATAAGTAGCAACTTCTTTCAAATAGGGATAACACCTGTCTATTAAAAATTGACGGTCCTGTGAATATTTCCAGTATAAATAAAAATGCTGGGAAAGCCATGCGGAAACAGTTGGGCCTAATGAATATTGACACCATCCTCCCATCGGTTGTCCCAGTAAAGTACAAACTCCCGGAACATTCAACCCCTCAGTTCCAAAATAGGTTCTCGTATATCTCTTATTTTCCTTCAGTTGATTCCACAAAGTATGTAAATATCCGTAACTTTCTTCCAGATAATTGCCAGTATAAAAAGGCCAGTAACTCAATTGTGTATTCAAATCGTGATGATAATCACCTTTCCAAGGAGGTAATTGCCCATTGTCAGCTGTCCACACAGACTGTAAAGATATCGGATACGAGTCTTTTCTAGAGATACTCCCCATTTTATAAATTTCATTGTAATATTGCTTTTCTATCACCTTGTCCGGCAATGTGACAGACGAACGGCTATAAAATATATTCCACCAATTTTGGTGAGTCTGATAATAAGCCTCTATTCCGGCATTCATAGCCTCATCCACAATTTGTGATGCTTCTTCTTTTACAAGAGAAGAGGTAACACTCCATACACCTATTATTTTTTCTCCAAACCGCTTCCATTTTACTGCAACTGAATAAGAAAAATCCCCCCAACCAGGTTGATTATAAACAAATTTATCGGATAATGCCCGTTCAACTTTTCCTTGTTCATATCCGAGTCGGAACAGACTATGTTGACTATGATCTTCAGCGGTATGTCTTACTTCTTCATTATAAGAAGGAGGAATTAATAATGGCTCAAAATCAGCTTCTACCCCTTCAAATATAAACCAACCCACAGGTTTTTGGGCATGGACAAAACAGCGTAAGGATACTCCTGATTTCCATACAACTTCACATACAGCTTGTCGTTGATATAAATGCACTTTTTCAACCTCTCCAAAATGTTCTATTGGAAACTCCAAACCCGCACCCGGAATTTTTGAAGGGCCGGGATAAGCGTTATATGGATTATCAAACCGCCTCTGTACCGGTGTATAATCTCCTTTTTGAAGCTGTTCGTACAACCAATGAAAAGAGAAGCCTTCTCCTTCTAATTCTTTAGAATGCCGCAAGTCCCACAAATCACTGCGATCTATGGACATACGCAAACGTTCTCCTTTTTGCCAGATTAAAGAACCAATAGTCGCATTTCCTAGCGGTATTGCTTCATCCCATTTTCTTGCCAAGTCTCGAAATTCCATATCATGCACATGAGTAGAAACAGTTACTACCGAAGCATATGAATCAATAGCCAATAGAAACAATATAGTAAACAACAACTTTCGATAACTCATTATTTTTCACTTACTTAAAATTAGAGGTAAACAAAAGAGAATCTTAAAAATAAACAAAAGGTTTCAGCTCATTTCCTTGTTTATCAATAGGATAAAGAGCGCCTTCTTTTTCCAACCGAGACGACATATTACGAATCATCTCCCTACATTTATCAGGAAATACAGAAGAAAGTTCTTTTTTCTCTTCCTGATCCTCTTTCAGATTATAAAGTACCGCTTTCGGTTGCTTCGGAGTCTCCGGCGAATAATAGTAAATCAGCTTCCAATCTCCCTCGCGATATACTGTGAAGTAATTGCCGCGATGAGCGTGAGGGAAGTGCATAAGGAACGTTTCAAGACGTTTTCTATTGACTTTTCCACTTAGCTGCTTCTTTAGATCGAATCCGTCTATTACATAATCGGCAGGCAGTTTACATCCGGCTACCGATAAAACTGTCGGATAAATATCCATGATCGTTCCCAATTGGCTTTGCATACCTCCGGCTTCAATAGGTAACCGCTTCTGAAATTTATTACCTTTCCGGGGCTTTGCCCAACTCACAATAAAAGGCACACGCATACCACCTTCAAACTCCGTACCCTTTTTTCCTCTCAATGGCGCGGAAGAACCATATCCCCGTTCTTCTCCTAAAGGTGCGTCTCCACCGTTATCTCCCAAAAAGAAAATCAAAGTGTTTTCCGCAATTCCCAATTTTTCAAGTTGGTCCATGATGTCCCCCAAAGACTTATCCATGCCTTCTATCAATGTAGCAAAGGCCTTGGCCTGTTCCTTCTTATTTGGGTCTGTATAACGGGACAGAAAACGTTTGTCGGCCTGGAAAGGTGCATGGACAGCATAATGAGCCATATTCAAATAAAAAGGACGCTTTTCTTCCACAGCTTTAGCTATCTCACGGTTAGCCTCTATCGTCAGGGCTTCGCTCAGGAAAGTATCCGTACCATGATATTTCTCCAGATCGGGTACTGCTCTGGCTTTCGAACCTTTAATATGACCGTATCCCCACTCACCATAATAACTGCCGGGATGTCCTATTCCCGACCCCGCAATGTTGACATCAAAACCAAGATTCAACGGATTTTCACCCTCGCTATCCATACAGCCGAAGTGAGCTTTTCCTATATGAATCGTCTTATATCCAGCCTGTTGCAGAACTTTCGGCATGGTCGGAATATCCTTCGTCAGCCCTTTCCAATTCCAATCAGGAGGGCCGAAAGGAGTACGGTTATTACTTTCCGCATTAATCCAGTTCGTAGTGCGATGTCTTGTTGCGTTTTGCCCCGTCAACAATGAGGCTCTGGAAGGGGAACTCACACTTTGCGCATAAAAAGTAGAAAAGCAAATCCCTTGTTCGGCCATCCTCTCCATGTTGGGAGTATGATACCAATTATTTAAAGAATGCCTCACCCGATTTCCGCTCCCGTCTGTCAGAAAAGGAACGGAAGTATCCATAAGTCCCATATCATCTACCAGAAAAACAATAATATTAGGACGTTCCTGATAACCTGCTACCGTTCCCGAGGCTGCTACTAAAAGATTTAATAAAAACATAATTACATTCAATGATTAAAATTCGGTTCTCTACCTACACCTTGCCATATCCCTAAACATCCGAATATCCTATCTTACTTAGTATTCGCTTTTTCCCGTTCCAATATGGCTTTCATAGCTTTCACCTTCTCCGGATATTTTTCAGCCAGATTTTCTTTCTCACCTCTGTCCTTTTTCAGATTGTATAGTTGATCTACCGGAGCATTACCAGTCTCAGTCCTTGTCAGTTTCATAAAAGCTGCCCCTTTATTCGGAGTAATATATTTCCAGGCTCCGTCTGAAACAGACAAAGAACCAGAAGCTTCGATCACATAATCACGTCCCTTACGATCAGTTCCCAAAAAGGCTTTCAACTGATTCTGACTGTCTACTCCGGCACCCGACTGCATCTCTTGTCCCACCAATTCAGCCATTGAAGCAAATAAATCAATCTGAGACACCAAAGCATCCGAAGTTTTACCTTTTTTCACCTTATCAGGCCAGCTGACAATAAACGGAACGCGAGTACCTGCTTCAAAATTACTATATTTACCTCCACGCAGGTTTCCCCAAGGACGATGGTCGCCCAACAGTTCTACCGCCTGATCCTGATAGCCATCATCCACCACCGGACCATTATCACTACTCAATACAATTAAAGTATTTTCCCGCAATCCCTGTTTCTCTAATGCCTCCAGAATCTTACCTACCGTATAATCAAACTGAAGAATGGCATCTCCCCGATACCCCATTCCGCTTTTGCCTACAAAACGAGGATGCGGAAAACGAGGGACATGTACATCATTGGTTCCTACATACAGGAAGAAAGGTTTATCACTATTTCTTTCGATAAAACCTACCGTTTTCGCAATTATCGTATCAGCAATGTCTTCATCCTTCCAAAGTGCTTTACCTCCTCCCTTCATATATCCGATACGGGAAATTCCATTAACGATAGCCTGATTATGACCATGATTCGGAGACGGTTTCAAATTTGTCAATAACTCCGGATTATTCTTTCCGGTAGGTTCGCCGGGAAAAGGCTTTGTATAACTTACTTCAATAGGAGCCGATGGATCATAATTAAGCACCTGTTGATTTTCCATCCATACACAAGGCACGCGGTCACCGGTAGCAGCCATTAGGCAAGAGTAGTCAAATCCCAAATCTTCCGGCCCCGGACTAACTTTCTTGTTCCAATCCTGCGTACCCGTTTTATCCCCCAAGCCTAAATGCCACTTCCCGATAGCTCCGGTCGTATATCCGGCAGACTTAAACATATCTGCAATCGTAGTTTGCTCCGGCCGGATAACCATACCTGCATCACCACGGGCAATTCCCGTATCATTTCTACGCCAGGCATAATGTCCGGTGAATAAAGAATAACGTGACGGTGTACTCGTTGAAGCTACCGCATGCGCATCCGTAAAACGAATACCACTACTGGCTAATGCATCTACATGAGGAGTCTGAACGCGATGGGCACCATAACAACTCATATCTCCATAGCCTAAATCATCAGCAATAATAAAGATTACGTTAGGTTGTTTTTCTTTTGCTTTCTTCTGTGCCTGAATCGGCGCTGCGATCAACAAAGAGCCGCTGATACTCATCCATAAATCAAAGTTCTTCATAATATAATTGTTATTGGGTTATTGTTTTTTCGCCTTTATATATGCAGGATTCAGTTCTGTCGGAATATCTGCACGGGTATCTATAAGCCATTTCATCAGTCTGGTATACAGTTCTTTTGCGAGAGTCGGTTGCAAATTAACTAAATTATTCCTTTCCATTCTATCATTTTTCAAATTAAAAAGCTCCATTGACTTATCTTCATAATAATAAATCAGTTTCCAGTCTCCCGAACGGATGATGGAATATGGAGTTGCTCTAAAATCTTTACCAAGCCCCTGATAACCTTCCAAATAAGCAGGAAAATGCCAGAAAAGCGCTCTTTGAACTTTCGATGTACCTTTCTTCATCCGATCAAAAATATTCTCGCCATCAAGCCCGTTATCCGGTATTCCACCAGTCAATGCTACTAAAGTAGGATAGAAATCAACTCCTGTTACAGGTTCTGAAACTACTGTTCCCGCTTTTATCTTACGAGGGTATTTCATTATAAGCGGAACTCTGATTCCTCCTTCATAAGGCATTCCTTTGGCTCCTCTAAGCCGGAAATTATTGGTTGCTGCCGCAGCACCTCCATTATCAGAATAAAAGACAATAAGCGTATTTTCCGAGAGTCCTAATGAGTCAATAGCATGACATAACCTGCCTACATTCCAATCCAGATTTTCTACCATAGCCGCATAAATTGCATTCGTCTGATACTTCCCCTTAGTCTTTTTCTGATATTTATCGACCAAAGTCTGGGGAGCCTTTAAAGGCGTATGAACCGCATGATGCGCCATATAGAGGAAAAAAGGCTTGTCTTTTGTCTGTTCTACAAATTTAATAGCTTCACTTGTCAAACGATCTGTCAGGTACTCTCCCTCACTCCCCTCATCCAATCCCAAATGGCACTTTTGCTTTCTACAATAAGGGTAAAAATAAGAGTAAGGTGAACCGGCCCTGTCGCCGGCTATATTATAATCAAATCCCTGTGATAGGGGACCGGTTTTACTGCCATCAAGATCACTACCCAAATGCCATTTCCCGATATGCCCGCACACATATCCCTGCTGTTTTAATGCCTCTCCCAAAGTAACAAAGTCTGTCCGCACGTCCTCCGTATTTGTAATAGGAATCAATTTACGCTTGGTTTTATCTCCTCTCGCTGAAGGACTCACAGTATATACTCCGTGTCTCGGAGTATAGAGACCTGTCATAAAACAGGCACGGCTCGGTGCCGAATTGGCTGCCGCTGCATAAGCATTATCAAAGAAAACCCCTTCAGAAGCCAGTTTATCAATATTAGGCGTCTCATAATAATCACTTCCGGTTATGCCAAGATCATTCCAACCCAAATCGTCAGCCATGATAAATACAATATTGGGACGTTCGTTCTGTGCATGTAAGGCTGATACAAACATACACCCACCAGCCAATATCGGAAAATATAAATGTCTCATCCGTCTCTTTTTTTATGGATACTTAATAAGTTATCTATTTTTTCTTATATAAATCCTGAGCTGTTTTAATCTCATTATGCATCAACTGCTGATGATACCTATTGGTTATTTTTCGCCAGCCTTCTTCCAGCCATGAGGGTTCAATACACTCATTTTTCTCCCATTTAGCCAATTTTTTCGCCAGTTTACGATACAAATCCGGCTCTTTGTTTATCAAATTATTCATCTCTTCAGGATCTCTTCGGATATTATACAATACAGAATCAACCCCATGAGTGATGATTAATTTATAATCTCCCGAACGAATAGCACGTGTATCCATTTTACGCCAGTATAACACTTTATGGGGTTCCCCTTTTTTACCTTTCAGGTAAGGTAGTAATGATACACCGTCCAATCTATTACGTGTTTTCGATATACTGGCCGCATCAATAGCTGTCGCAAAAATATCCAAAGAAGAAACCAAACCATCATAAGGCTTGCCAGCAGGAATTCCATTCTTCCATACTACAAAATAAGGCACACGATGTCCACCTTCAAATTTATTTCCTTTGAAACCCTTCAAAGGATAATTTGAAGACTGATTGGTAGTGGCTCCTCCGTTATCACTTAAGAAAAAAATCAATGTATTATCAAATTTCCCACTATCTTTCAGTCCACGAATTACAGTGCCTACGCCCCTGTCGAGTGCATAGGTCATTGCAGCTAGTTTTTGTCTCGGATGCCCTTCAAACTTAGCCATATCTTCATCGGTTGCTTGCATTGGAGTATGCACCGCATTATAAGCCAAATACATCATGAAAGGCTGAGAACTTTCATTTATAAACTCAACCGCTTTTTCACTGAAAGCATCAGTCAAATACTTCTCAAATTTCACTTGCCTGTCATTCAATAACAGGTTACGTTCATCACCGGGACGGTCACTCTTTTTTTCATTATAAAAATAATCACGTCCCCCCGCTTTCATACCGTAAAACAAATCAAATCCACGATTATTAGGATGTTGTTCATCCCTACTTCCCAAATGCCACTTACCAATAGCAGCAGTACGATATCCATTCGTTTTAAATACTTCCGCAATCGTTTCTTCTTCCAAAGGAAGGCCATTAGTACGGTCCGATAAGTTACATTCATAGCCGAACCGATGTCCATAACGCCCTGTGATAAGACAAGCTCTTGAGGGACTGCTTACTGTCGCAGCCACATGAGCATCGGTAAATACGACTCTCTCACTGGTTAAAGCATCAATATTAGGAGTTTGCATCTCTTTTGATCCCATAAATCCGAAGTCATTATAACCCGCATCATCAATCAAGATCACCAATATATTCGGATTTTTATCAGTTTTACTTTCTACCGCCGAGACGGTCTGAATGTCGCCGGAAGCTAACAATCCGGGAAGACATATATACTTTAGCAAGTTCATACTTTCAGTAATCTCTTTTTAAGGTGTAATGCTTTCTAGAACTAGACAAACATAAATAAAAGAGGCTTATACGAACCCAAGAAGTATCAATATAAGCCTCCTTCAAACAATAATTATGATTAATATCCTGGATTTTGGACAATATGAGGAACCTTATTGGTTTCTGTCATAGGAATAGGCATCAAATATTGTGCCTGTTTAAAAGTACGAATATTCTGTAATTCAGTTGGCACAAAGAATGTCTCATCTGTATCTCCTTCAATATTCATACCCCATACTTTCTCACCCAAAATGCCTGCATCTTTCCAACGGCGTAAATCCCAGAAACGTTGGTTCTCCAAATAAAATTCTATCTGCCGTTCTCTGCGTACTATCTCTCTAAGTCCCTCAGCAGTATTCGCTTTCTCCGGATGATTCGCCTTTTTCCATGCCTCATCAATAGTAGGAATACCTGCACGAACACGAATTTTATCAATTAAACCTTTAGCTTCTTCCAAGCGTCCCGTCGTATTCTCCAAAGCATCCAGTTCTATTAAAATCTCAGCTAAATTCAAATACATTTCTGCCATACGAATCACCGGATAGGGGTAATGAACCGGACCATTCTGAAACGCAGGATGAACGAACTTCTTATTCAGATATCCGGTACCTGTGTAATTACCTGTTTGTCCATCTTCCCAGCCATTAGCATCATTTTTTCTGAATTTTACTACTATAGCCTTTTTTGCATTATTCGTATTAACTACTTTTCCATTATATTTCATGATCTCATAATTTCCATTATGAAATGCAATCCACGCAAAGAAACGCGGCTCTCGGTTTAAATGTAAATTCAAAGTTCTTCCATTTGATTGAGCAAAATAATTATTTCCATCATAATTTACCGGCATATTCACAATTTTATATCTCCCGGAATAATCGAATTCTTTATCCTCATCAATAGGTAAACCATTTTTTGTGTAGAACATCTCAACAGTCTGTAATGTCGGAGCCAAAATACCCCATGAATTTTTATATCCATTAGATGCCTTTTGTTTTGGAGTAGACTGATTCTGAAGAGCATACGTCCCTTCTTTACGAGTATCAACCATGATCACTTCTGGATTTGTGCCACCTACATTATCCATAAAAGTATAACGTACAGCACGTTGAGCTTTATTCACGGGCCCCGGTTTATTAGCCGAAGGAGTACCAGCATCATCATGTCCTACTTCATTATATAAACGATAACCGGCATTCTCCAAATCAGCAATTGCCTTACGTGTCACCGTCTCTGCAGTTTTCCACTTTTCTATGTCAACCGTCTGAGATATTAGAAAACGGCCATCCAACGGACTTTTAAAGCCTGCAAAGAAATCAGAGTTGCCATTAAACAAAGGAGAAGCAGCATACAAATGTACTTTCGCACGTAAAGCTTCTGCCACATACTTCGTAAAACGCCCGTAATCATCTCCATCATGTTTCTCAGCTAGCCCTATTGTTTCCGCCTCAGTAATCTTTTCATCAATAAATTGAACTACTTCATCTACACTCGAACGCTCGGGAAGTTCTTCAATAGGAGTAAGCGGATCTATGTTCTCTCTCATAATTACCGAAGGACCATAGGCTCGGAAAGACAACCAATGATAATAAGCAATCAACAAGGTAGCTTCTGCTTTATAATACTGTAAATCATCCGGTTCTATGTCAGGTGTAAAATCCACCACACTCAAAAACTGATAACATTGATGCAAACCTGTCCAAATATTATCATAATATCCTTTTGTCAACTGTGGCGAACTCGGTGAATAATAACCACGCGGAAAAGTAACCCATTCATTTTTTTCGATCACATTAATAATCTCCGCTGCCGAATATTTATCAAGCGCTTCACTCACTCGCGGATCAGGCATTTTTGAATAACAAGAATACAAATAATTCTTTGCTGCCTGAGGATTCTGATAAGTGTTTTCCGGTGTATTACGCTCATCCGGAACAATATCCAAATAATTACATCCAGAAAGGAGTACTCCTCCCATTAATAATATAATTGCAAACTTTTTCATAGCTTTTTACTTAAAGGCGAATTGAATTCCAATATTAAATACTCTTTGAGTAGGATATTTCATACCACTACCACCACCCATTTCCGGGTCCCAATGCTTAAAAGGTGAGAAAGTCAAAAGATTCGAACCGTTCAAATAAGCACGGAACATCTTGAATGTATAGCCAATTTCTGCATTCTTCAACTTAAGAAAAGCACCATTCCGCAACCAATATGAAGAATTTACCGTATTATTAGCATTGGTATCACGAGTCAAGCGTGGATAAGCTGCATTCGGGTTCGGATTACTTTCACTCCAATAATCATCAGCGATAAACTTCATAACACCACGAGTAGCATTTTTCCCAAACGGATGAAAACCCGACATTAGAATAGAAGTGCGAGCTGCCCCTTGGAAGAAAAATGAAAAATCCCAATTCTTATATTTCATTGAAGGACCGAAACCATATACAATCTCTGGATCTTCCGGATAGCCCATATAAACACGGTCATTGGTATTAATAATCCCATCACAATTGCCATTTGCATCTGGTTGATCCACATATTTAATATCGCCCGGCTGAGGAATATACCCCAATGTTTGTTCGGCATGTGAATCAACATCAGCCTGGTCACGGAATAATCCATCCGCTACATAAACCAAATGCTGCCCTCTGGAATATCCTACACTGGACAAATTAGGATACAACTGGAACGGAGGTTCGTCACGCTCCAAAATCGTATTATGCGCATAAGTAAGTGTCCCCTTAAATGATAAAAAGAAATCTTTTGTTATCTGTTTATTGTAATCCAACGCTATATCAAATCCGACATTCTTCATCTTACCGCTATTCTCATAGATTTTCGTTTCACCAGTTCCTATGAAATCAGGAAGAGTATTTACTTTCTGCATATAGATCTTACTACGAATCTCTTTAAATACATCAAAATTCAAATTGACTTGATGAAATAACTGCATATCAAATCCGACATTCAGTTTTTTCCCTACCTCCCAAGTTAAATTCGGATTATAATAACGGTTCCATACGGGACCCTGTAAATTAACATTCTGATTTACTCCCGTCGTATATTTCCATTTATCACTAGATAAAACAATATCTTCCAAATAAGCATAACGCTCATTGATACCATCATTACCAACCAAGCCATAAGAACCACGCAATTTGAAATGAGATATCACATTTGAAATCGGTCCCCAGAACTTTTCTTGTGAGATGTTATATCCCAAAGCTATTGAAGGGAAAAAACCGAAACGATTGTTTTTCGCAAAGTTCTCCGAACCATTATATCCAAAATTGACTTCAGCCAGATAACGGTCATCATAAGCATAAGACAGACGTGCGGCAATTCCTTGTTTCCGACGTGGTAAAGAAGATAAGAGATTATCCGGTTTATTATTGTCTAACTGATCCTGATTATATAAAAGCATTGCATTGACATCATGTACGCCAAACTTTCTTTTATAGTCCAAATAGGCTTGAATAAATATTCTACGGTCACCTGTGGCAGCTCCCTCCGTATTTAAAGCCGTTTTTTGTTCATTACCCACTCTACTTAATGTATATTCTCCCGTAGCTTCATTGTATTGATCAATCTCAAATTGATTATAACCAGCTTTACGTGTAGTTTCCGTCTTTGACCAGTTTTTAAAAGAAGCCAATACATGGAGTTTTAATCCTTTAGTTACCATTTTTAAATCCTGGTCTAAACGAATATTTGCATTTACCGTACTGGCAAATTGCTTTTTATAACCGACAACGTACTCAGCTACCGGATTACGGTAACCGTTGTTATAAATACCACCACTCATACCTCCCCAAAGCGTATAAATCTCTTTATCATTACGAGCCGGATATACAATAGGAAAATCAACGGGAGAAGCTTCTCTTGACATAGAAAATATTCCATCAACACCTGCTGAAGGCCCTTTCCAATCCCGTAAACTTACATTTAATCCCAATGATATTTTGGTAGTGTTTGTTGCTTTTATACTCAGATTATTAACAAAATCATAACGCATCACATTGATATTGTTATTGTATGAGAAATAATCCTTACTCAATGACTTCAGATTACCAGCATCATGCTTCACCGATGCACTCATAAAATAGGTAACCGCCTTTTTACCTCCACGAATATTAAAATTAAAACGCTGCGCAAAAGCATTCTTATTAAACATTTCATTATACCAGTCTACATTCGGATAAACCAATGGATTCAACCCTTGTTCCGTAGCCCTGATTTTAGTATCATCATATAATCCGGTTGTGATGCCACGAGTTGTCAAGGCTTCATTATAAAGCTTCATATAGTCAACTCCTCCTACCATTTCGGGAACAGAAGTAAGTTGGGACATAGATGTTTCCAAGCGGAAATTAATTATCGGCTTTAAAAGGTCCTGACCGGATTTAGTAGTGACAATCATCACACCATTTGCTCCGCGGGTTCCATACATAGCCGTAGCCGTAGCATCTTTCAAGATAGAAAAACTTTCAATGACTTCCGGATCCAAAGCATTCAAATCGCTCGAACTGATTTCTACCCCATCCAATACAATTAAAACGCCTGTAGCATCGCCGAAGGTCGATTTACCACGAATCCAAAAATCAGCTCCATCAGCACCGGGCTGTCCGCTACGTTGTATAGCAATCACACCGGCCATACGTCCGGCAAAACTGGTACTTAAACTGGAAGAAGGAACTTTCAATTCGGCAGGGCGTACTTGCTGGATAGACCCAACCATTGTTTCTTTTTTCTGTGTAGCACCAAATGCTGTAACTACAACTTCTTCTAGTGACTTCGTATCTTCTTTCAACTGAACAGTTATCGAAGAACGATCTCCTACTGAAATTTCCTGAGTCACATATCCTATATAAGATATGACAATTACGGAATTTTTATCGGTTACTTGTATCTGAAATAAGCCATCTAGATCTGTAATAACCCCTGTTCCCGTATTTTTTAACTGAATGCTGGCACCAATAATCGGATTTCCTTGTTCGTCTTTCACAAGCCCCTGAAGCAAACGTTTTTTCTGCGAAACGCTTTGCTCTGATACTTTTTTCTCTTTCAGAACTATCTGGCGTTCTTTCATTTCATATACAATATTAGCTTGCTCCGAGACCTTATCCAACAGTTGCTTAACAGTTGCATTTTTTAAACTCACACTGATTTGTGTTGACTGATTTATCACTTCCGGCTTAAAAAAGAATACATATTGGCTATTCTTTTCCACATAAGAAATAACTTCTTTCAAAGTTACATTTTTCAGCGATACCGTAAACGTTTTGGCCTGCCCATAAACCGGAGATTTAGCCTGCAAAGCAACGACCAAAAAACAAAAAACAAATAGAAGGAGATACTTGCCGTTTTTCCTAACTACAGAATCCTCCTTAGCCATAAAGTTAATCATAGAATTAAATGTTTAAGAATGTTACATCGGTAATTGTGTATTAAGCCCCTTTCTGCATCCGAATGATATTTGCGGTATCATCAACGAATAGGGAAAAACATAAAAAATCATGGTCCCATAGTGTTTCTCATTTATAAGTTCATAAATATTAGTTATTTTTCTCGTTCATTCTATTGATAAGACGAACGAGTTCTTTATTACTCCTCAATTTATCAGGAAAAAATGTGCAAAAGATTTTTTTAGTGAAATTGCCCTCCAGTCAAAACGATCTGACGCAATTTAGCTACCGAGCGTCCTACTAGATTCATACACGAATGAGAAGACATCTCAAACATATCTGCTAGTTCATCCCACGAAAATTCTTGAACAAATCGAAAATATATGGCATTTCTTTGTTTGGAAGACAGTTGCTGAAAACCCTTTTTCAATAATTGGACCTTCTTCAGGTCAGAATCATTTGCCTCAAAAATCTGCATCAAGCCTGTGTCGTCGATAGGAATATCAACGTACTCATCCAATGGCAAGCTACGGTTACGGGCAGCTTTGGAGGAATCTAACAGAGCATTTAATAAAGTACGATATAGATAAGACTTCACATAAGATAAGGTAGGAAGAGAAGAATGACTTACGTATATTTTAACAAACATATCCTGCAAACAATCTTTAATCGTTTCTTCATCAAAGTTCAGACGAAGAGCATACCCAAACAAAGAAGAATAATAACGATGATATAGTTCCTCAAAAGCAACTTTATCACCTTTCAGTATTCGTGTCCATAGCTCGATATCCGTCATGTGTCTTTTAAATAGCTTGCAATTAATGATAAGGTTTACAAATGTAGCTTTTTTCTATCAACTAGCGCATTCTTCCTTAGTCTTTTATAAAAAAACTTAAAGTTACCCACCCTCTGTCTTTTTATTACAATCCGCATTGCAAGTTAATAGATTATCCATAAATTTGTATTATTAAGGATTTTAATCATCGGTAATTGGTTATTATCCCTTTTTTCAATTCGGATGGTATTTGCGGTACCATCCGTTTTTATTGCTGTCGCTTCGGACTTATATAATAGGTTCCATCAATTATCTGACAATCAATCGGCACCACTACTGAAATCATCCTAACCAGTTCGGACAAGGATAAACGTAAATCCAACTTTCCATCTACAATTTCAGTTTGTATAGCGGGTGCTACAACAATGGGGATATCATAGAAACGGTTCAGTCTCTCGAACACACTCATCAATGGTTCGTTGTGCAAGATAAGCAAACCATTAATCCAAGCCGTATAGTCTTTTGCACGCACGCGCTTAATCCGGCTAGCACGTCCTTCACTTACAACAACCAGGTTATCAGGCTTCATCAAAACTTCTTTTTGATATTTGTCGCTAAGCCTCACAGAGCCTTCCACCAAAACTACTTCTGACTGTTTTTTTCCTTTATAAGCATTGACATTAAAGGAAGTTCCCAATACTTCTACATTAAATTGATGTGCCTTTACTACAAATGGTCTACTTTTATCAGGAGTTACATCCAGATAAATTTCTCCTTCTACATATATTTCTCTTCGGTTATCGGCAAAGACTCTCGGATACACTACCCGTGTACCGGAATTGACATGCATCCGTGTTCCGTCCGAAAGCGTTAATTGACTATATTTCCCTTTAGGAACAATAATTTGATTAAACCCTTTTGCCTCATCTGTATTTTCACTCGTTTCACTAACAGTATGTTCTTCCTGTTCTATTTGAATCTTTCCATTAGAAGAATAAACAATACCGACTGTGTCCTTATCTATCTGTACTTTCCGCTTGTCTGAAAGCAATAATTGTACTTGACCACTTGCTTCCGCTACATCTGCCAACTGGCCTACATAGGCATCCAAAGTCCAACTGTTATCCGAAAACTCTCCTTTATCTATCACATATGCCAACAACAAACAAGCAGCTACCGATACAGGTATTAAAAATCTTTTTATATATTCTCTTACTCGTGTTTTCTTCTCCTGTTGTCTTATTTCACGGTTGATTCGTTCCCACATATCCGTCTCATCATCCCGTTCTTTACGGTCATGAAATCTAAAATAACCGATGATTTTATCGATTATTCCATCCAATTCTTGTTTTTGTTGACTTTTCATAAAATAAAGCTGCTTTATATTGCGTTTTAGACGGCGAATCGAAATTCTTCAATTCATCTCTCCAAAACAGTTCTATTACTATGACGAATAGACAATTGATTACTCCTCACTTTTTACTACATTTTTTCACCTTCTTCATATCACTCAATACTAAAGATATACCTTTTTTAAAAAAGGGACATTCAAATTATAAAAAGAGCTGTATTTAATATCAGCTTATAAGGGAAAAAGAAAAAATGAAGGCATTTGCTAATACAGAAATACGTATTTCCAACACTAAACGACTTTATCGATCAGTATGATTCACATCTAGATATTTTATTTACTAATAAACACTATTTGGATATATAAACTATCATTTTACTACTCCTTTCTTATCCGTTTTTTGATATCAAATAGAAAAAAACAGCTCAAAAAGCACTTGTTTTTTCCTTTTCACCGAGTAAGAAGAGCTTCCTTGGTGAGAAAAGGAGCGACGTACACCGATTATGAAACGATAAGTTCTCATCAAAATATTAAAAATGGAACACTATCATAAAAAATCTCAATAACTCATTCTCTTTTTTTGTTAAAACTGAGGAGTAACCCAATACACAATCGTCATTGTAATAAAGACAGCTTAAATAGTTCAATTCAAGCCAAATAACTGAACTTTAAAGGAAATTGCGAACGAATAAATTGTGTATTAAACAAAACCATAAACGCCATGATAAACAAATATCTATTATCATCCTTAGTCTGTATTTTATTTTATACAGCACAAGCACATCCTTCAAGCAAATTGCCCCAATATAATATAATCAATGACTTGTCCTCACTAATCAAGAATATTGCAAATAAAGACATTCAGGATGATATACTATCTCTTACCGGACAATGGGGTGTAAAGTTGGATCCGGACAGTATCGGTGAAAAGCACAACTATTTCAATTCCGGTCATACAACCATGCCGATTCAGCTACCCGGAACTCTTGATGAAGCCGGCTATGGAACTCGCACAGTCGGTTCGGATTATGGTATCCTCACCCGCCGACACAAATACATAGGTCCGGCCTGGTATACACGTGAGTTTGTCATTCCTCACAATTGGCAGGGAAAAGAAATAACACTTTATCTGGAACGTGTGCTGTGGGAGTCAAAAGTCTGGATTGACGGACGTTTCATTGATACACAGGAAGGATTAGGAACTCCACATTATCATCGTTTAGGAACTTTAAATCCCGGAAAACATCGAATAGCAATCCGTATCAACAACGACATGATATACAATATAGGTGATAAGGGCCATTCATACGGAGAATACACTCAGATTATCTGGAATGGTATCCTCGGAAAAATAGAACTACAATCTTCACCCACACTTTCAATAGACCGGATCAAAGTATATCCCCATACATCTGACAATCGCTTGGATATTTCCTTCGATATACAAAATCATTCAAATAAGACATTGAAAGGAGAGGTTTCCTATACATTGAAAGAAATTGGAAGCAAAAAGAAAATATACGCATACAAAAAAGAAATAAAAGGAGAAAAAGGAATACAACATCACCGGGAAACATTGAATATCCGGCAAGCCGTGAAACACTGGGACGACCTACACCCAAACCTATACCGGTTGGAGATATGTATCACGCAAAAAGGACAATCCCAACTTAAAACGGTTGATTTCGGATTTCGTAATGTTACTGCTTCCCGATCAAAGATTCTAATCAACAACCGACCCGTATTCATGCGAGGTAATCTGGATTGCCTCCATTTTCCCCTTACCGGTTATCCCTCTTGCGACATTCAGGAATGGGAACGTATTTTCCGTATTTACAAATCATACGGACTCAATCATGTGCGTTTCCACTCATGGTGTCCTCCCGAGGCAGCTTTTACGGCAGCCGACCGGATTGGTATTTATATTCAGGCAGAAGTATTATGGATTGACTGGTGGATGTCCGTCGTAAGAAAAGAGCGCCCTGAAATGACCACACGCGGACTGCCGAAAGGATTGGGGCATAATCCAAGTGCAGATAAATTTGTACCGGAAGAGCTGCAACGTATGATTGAGGCTTACGGTAATCACCCTTCTTTCACTATGCTTTGTATTGGAAATGAATTAGGCAACTCAAACTTTGATATCATGCAACAATGGATTAAATCTTTGCAAGAAAAAGATCCACGCAGACTTTACGCTATTTCTACCGCCCGAAAGATTATGCCGGCAGATCAATATATGGTCACTCACAACATACCCCAGATAGGCGGTACTTATGGCATAAACGGTTCCGGCACTGACAATGACCGAGAATCTATCTACTCTAAGGCAACAATCCCGGTCATCGCCCATGAAGTCGGTCAATATCCAGTTTACCCTCTTTGGAACGAGATAGATAAATATACCGGTGTATTGGAAGCCAGAAATCTTGAAAGCTTACGCCAACAAGCCGTAAAAAATCATATAGAACACCAGGACAGAAAATTCCATGAAGCCAGTGGAGCATTACAAACAATCTTATATAAAGGTTTGATTGAAAATTTACTGCGTACCCCCTCATGTGCCGGATTCCAAATGTTAAGTATGACTGATTATTCGGGACAGGGAGAAGCTTTAGTCGGTTGGTTAGATTCATTTTGGGATTCCAAAGGAATCATCACGCCCGAACAATTCCGATGTTATTCCAACGACATTGTCCCTCTGGCACGTTTCCACAAATATACCTGGCAAACGGACGAGACGTTCAAAGCTCAAATCCAAGTGGCAAACTACAGTGATACAACTCTAATTACACCTACGATATGGACTTTAACCGATGAAACAGGCAAACTGCAACAACAAGGCAGCAGAGAAGTGCCCTTATCATCCGGAAAAGTAAATCAGGTAGATTCTTTATCTATCGATCTCTCCGAAATTACATCACCGGGAAAATATTACCTCGATGTCACCATTAGCGGCACACCTTATCACAACCGTTGGAGTATTTGGGTATATCCCCCTTATAACATGCCACAAACCAATATCATCATTCACGACAAATTTGATTCGACTGTCATTAGTGCCTTGGAACAAGGAAAGAAAGTATTGTTAGTGGCAGATCAACTCGGGAAAAAGGATAACTCCACCCCTCTTTACTTCACACCTTTGTTCTGGTCTACTTCTTTCTTTCCCGGTCAAAGCAACACCACCCTAGGGGCATGGATAGACAAAGCTCACCCTGCATTCTCGCAATTTCCAACCGACAATTATACTGACTGGCAATGGAAAGAAATAACACAAGGCCGTTCGTTTATCATCAACGAACACCCTCAATTACACCCCATTGTACAACCGGTAAGCGACTTCCATATCAACGACAAACTAGCTTCTATCTTCGAATGTAAAGTGAGCAAAGGCAAATTATTAGTCTGCGGTTACAACCTGAATTTGGATTCACCGGTAGCACGACAACTAAAATACAGCTTATTACATTATATGACACAATCGAACTTCAATCCTTCTTATTCAATAGAAATTGATACACTGAAGAAGATGTTTGCATATACTCCTAAAGCAATGGTTTCCGTTCCTAAAGGATTTGAAAACTCAATTCTTTATATATCATGCGGGAAGCAAATGAAGAATTCCGGTTCTGCTCCTTGGACAGCCACGCTCGACCATACTGAAATACAAGACGAACGTTGTAAATACAAAGTTACTTGTGATAATATCTGGAAAGATGAGAAAGGGACAGCCTGGACAGGCAAAAATATGACAATTGAAATACAAACTCCGGAAGGTATTATTGGAGACTTATATGTAAAATTTGAAGACTGGAATCACCAAAATAGAGCAGGGCTCTTATCAATCGAAGGACGAGAGTCCATTTTAGAAAATCAGAAAGGAAAAGAACGGTGGGTGAAACTATTCATCATGCGGGAAGATACAAATGACGGGAAAATAGTTCTAAAAACCCATACGAAACAAGGAGGTAACCTAATGATTAGCCAAATAGCATTCATAAAACAATAAGCGGTCAATACTCTTACACCAAAGATTTCCAATAAAGAGAACTCACTTCAATTGAACTGCACCCCAAAAGTTTTGTGTCTAACTTTTGGGGTGCAGTTCATTTTGACACACCCTCATCCTGATAATATCATTGATAATTGAAAAATTCTGTTGGTATGCTTTCTGTTTTATAATTAATAAGAAGCTGTTGCCGGAATGCCGGCTTTCTTAATCAATTCTACAATCCGGTCCAACTCTTCGTGAGTTGCCTTCTGCAAATCATGATCAGGGGTTTCACGGTCAATCGTGTAAATCATCACTTGCCGGGGCGCGATTTCTTTTACCGCCTCCAACCAGGGAAGTACAAACTTATCTGAGGTATTATCCATATCCTTTCCCAGGTAACTCCCTTTGAGAAACATAGTTTGAATGATACAGTTTCCTTTGAATTCTTTCATCTTCTCGATAATCTTCTTTACAGAATATTTTCCATTCGGACGATCTAACCGGTGAATGTATTCTTCATCCACTGTATCAAGTTTCAAGATATTATTATCTATCTTATTCAGTGCATCAAATACAGCAGGGCGGTCGATAAATGTAGAATTACTTAATACACTGACTTTCGCTTTCGGAAAATACTTGTCCCGAAGTGCAAGAGTATCGTCTATGATTTCCGGGAAATGGGGATGTGCAGTCGGTTCACCATTTCCGGCAAATGTCAGTACATCGGGAGCAGGACCATTTGCCTGCATATCTTTTAGTTTTTCTTCAAGGGCTGTACGAACCTCTTCACGGGTAGGAAGAAGCTTCTTTGTACGATGCTCGGCATTGAAGCCGCATTCACAGTAAATGCAATCGAACGAACAAACTTTACCGTCGTCCGGTAATAAATTTATTCCCAAAGAAACACCCAAACGGCGGGAATGAACAGGACCGAAAATGGGTGAAGGATAAATTATAGTCATCTTTTTATTGTTTAATTAGCTACAACAAAGATAACTCAAAAAACTCCAGGTTATTAATTCTATTGAACATTTTTTAATGATGTTCTTCATTCGACCGGTATACTTGCGCAAAACATTCCCCTGACTATAACTGCACTGCCATTACTGAAAGAATGCCTTACTTTAACTTCTTACGAGGAGACAGGTGTACTACTTTTCTCAATAAGTCGATCGTAAAATTGAAATCACTGAAAAACTGTATACCTATCGATCCGTCTACATCGGTATGATTTGAAGAATCACCGCCCGTTGAAGCTTGAAGAGTGACAGGTACATTTTTGCTCACTACACTGCCTACTTTTAATGAACGTGCATGACCATAAAAAACTGGTGTTGAATGCCCCAAACTCACTGTCGCCCCACTTCCCTCGGGTTTGAATCCGCTCAGTAACAGCCTGTTTTGACGAACAAACCGACTAAAAGCTATCAAATAATAATTAGCTCCCGTATCCATTATAAAATTACCCGAAATACTTTTATCCCCGGTCAGATTCAATGCGAAAGGTAACATGATAAGGCTCGGTACCCTAAGGGGGATCATACGTCCTTTCCTCTGAAAGATATAATCACCGAAGGTATAAAGCGAAATAGTTTGCGTATCAAAATTCACTTCAGTGATATATTTTCTTATCAGATTCAGCCCGATGATGCCATCCGTACCGTTACGCACCCTCTCGAAAATTGCAATATTCTGCTTTTTCAATGATAAACTGTCCGACAGACGAAGTACATTATCGGCAGATATCTGCACCGTTTTCCGTCCGCCTACAACACTCGCTTCTTGCGAATGACTGACTTTCAGCCCTATGCTATCTGCCAACGAACGGCGGATAGCCATTCCGTCAGCTCCCGTATCAAGCAAGAATGACATCACCCGGGGGCTATCGTTCAAGCGGGCAGACAAAATGATAGAGCCACCCTCTATCCGAAAAGGCAGAACGGCTGCCAACGATGATTTCCGGTAACGGCTATCACCGAACAGCCGGTCGAAATAATCGACAAAAAGGATTTTTCCGGACTCATTGAAAGCTATCATGCTCTTCTCTTTCTGTCCGCCGGCCAATGTGAAACGGACCTCCAGACTGGTGACGTTTCCCTTTGTTTTCATCCCCTTCCAGTCGGGTTGGATAGATTGGAAAGTTATACCTTCCATAATCTGTTTCAACAAACCGGATGCAAAGGGCAACGAATAAATGCTGATAGAAAATTCGGGAGCAAAACTCTTTTGTGCAACAGCGATTTCTTTTGTTTTCAAACCGTCTTCCATGTGTTTCAAAGCAAGACGGATGCTGTCTTGATCCGCTTTTCCGTTTGCTGTCAACGGAAAGAACAGAAAGCATATTATTATTTTCAAGTATTTCATAGTCTATTACATTGGAAAAGAGGGTATTGAGTGCCTATGTATTGGACATATAGATACAACGTGTTGGATATATATGCCCAACACACAGTATATATATACCCAACAACTCTGCTATTAGCACCCATTGAAGTACTTGTATATCAACCTGTTGATAATATTGTTTATTTCTTCAATGCGTCGTTCAACACTGCCCGTATTTCGGAAGAAGAAGGACGCGGAGCATCCATATAAATCAGACTTCCGTCTTTACCAACCAGCATAAAACGAGGAATGCCTGTTATCTTATAGGGTTTGGATAATGTAGGTCCCGCCATGTCTCCGCCAAAAAGCTGTACACCGGGGAGCTGTTCTTTTATCACGAAGTCCTTCCATTTCTGGATATTTTTAGACGCATCGACACTAATCCCCATAAATACAATGTCTTTATTGTCTTTATATTCTGCTTCCAATGCTTTCATGGCAGGCATCTCCTTTTTACACGGACCGCACCAGGTAGCCCAGATATCAATATAGACAACCTTGCCACGAAAATCGGAAAGAGATACATCATTTCCTTCCGCATCAGGGAACGTAAAGTTAATAGGCTTCTTTTTCTCCATATTCTCCGCAAAGTTATCTTCGATACGCTGCCAACGCTTTTTCTGACTGTCGGTGACCAGGAAACTGCCATATTCTTGTTTATATTGTTCCAGTCCTACCTGCGTTTTACTCATTCCGCTGAACATTAACGCTATTTCTCCTTTAATTGTGTCATTATTAATCATCTCGACATCTTCCTTCAGCATAGCCGAAACGGGATTCTTTCGTTTCTCTCCGGCTGATGAGGAATCGGATACCATGGCCTTGAGCATATATGCATTAACAAATAAACGCAATCCGCCGGGATAATTAAGAATACTCGTAGTACGGGCGATAGCAGGAATATCTATTTGCCGGTAATAATCAATAAAGTCTTCCTTCTGCGGATGCGCCGACCTTACCGTATAAATGAACTGTACAGCATTGAACAGCAAATCATACTTACGAAAATCAGCAAACGTAGTGTCGAAAACCTTATTCTTTGTTTTCTTCACTTTATAAGAACCCAGTTTATCCAGTTTCTCTTCCAGCAGCGGAAAAAAGTCTACATACGTACTGTGTTTTCCCATAAAATACACAGCTTTATCTTCCAGAGGAAAAATAAAATCATGCCAACGGGCCATTTCCTTGTTCTCCGCCGTATTCTCTTTTCCTATCAGTTCATAACTTTCGGGTAATATCCGCACATTCAATGGGTCGCCCGGCTTCATATAAAATGTATAACGATTCTGAAATACCGAAGAGGAAGTACCCAACACGAAATACCCTTCCTGCTCTGGGGTAAACGTCATCTGGAAACTACCGTCTTCTCCTAACGCAGAAGTGGCCACTTCCGACAAGTTACCGCCTTCTACAATCTTGAACATTTTGACTGCTTTTGTTTTACCCCTTTCCCACACGCCACTGACAGTAGATGTTTGGGCAAACAAACTTCCTGCACAGATAAACGCAGGAAGGATCATTAATAATAATTTTTTCATGGATTATTCATTTTGAGTATATATAAAAATCTTTGCAAGAATAGTACTTCGATTTAGCTACCATATTATTCAGTCCGATATAGCGGGCATTCACAGGTTCGGCAAACTTGAAGTACATGTGTTCGCATCGGCTGGGAAGTGCTATTGAACCGAGGCTCACCGAAAGACGGGTAGCATTATAGAGTTCCTCTCCGGCATAAGACAAGTCCATGCTTGCAGGAGACATCGAGCTATTGTTCGCCCTGAGATATATTCCGGTGATATTGCGAACTTCATGTCCCAAATCGATTGTGACACTGGCCGGAACATCCAATACCCAGAAACCTCCTTCGAACATACTTTCCCAACTGCCTTGAGTAAATTTATATTCTTCCGACAGGGCTTTATAACCGCTCCTTTCTGTCTGTCGCACACCAAACGCAGTATCATCGCTTTCAAGCGTGTACCCACCGGATACCGAATTCACTACCAGATAATATACATCTGTACGCATAGTCTTGACAGGCTCTGCCGCACCCGGTGACGTAACCGATTTTATCTTTATGGGGACAAGATAATTATCACCCGCAAACTGTGACGTCTCTCCCTTATAGGCGATATGTCCCGTAGCCGTTGTACTGCCGGCCGGTAACGCAACATCGGCCAATTCCCAGTCACTCACGGCAAGGGTTTTGAAAGCTGTCCCATATTTGCTATTGAAAGCTGCTACCAGACTATTGTCTACTTCCAGCCCGATATTTATATCATTGTCTGACGCAATATAAGCCATAAGCGGCAGATCGTATCCGGTGAAACTTTCGTTTCCTGCAACCATCACACTGTTTTTGCCTTCTTCAAATCCCACACCGTTCTCCTGTGTCACATCCAACGTCAGATAAGAGACTCTTTTACTGTAATCTACTTGTGCATCATAGCCCGAAGCCGAAGTGATACGCACCGGCATGATGTATCCGTCCATACTGGTAAACCCGTCCAAAGGCCGGGTCAAGGCAACGGTAAGTGTATCTGCAGATTCCATACTTCCCTCGGGAATGGTCAGCGTCGATTTATTCAACCTGATCCAATTACTTGCAAACCGGTGATAGGATGTTTCATTTTTCTTATTGTATACATCTACCAACAATGTATCAATAGTAACTTTCACCGTCAAATTGCCACCTGCCGGAGAAGTACAATTGACTACCAGTTTGGCAACCAATGTATCCATATTGGCAACCTTACCTTCTACTGTACGTTGGGCATTGAAAGCAAGTGAAGCATACTTATCGCTGATAAATACTTTGTTGGAAGCTTCAGCAGCTGTCTGTTTCTCATAATTGTTGATGTCATCCGTGCATCCTGCAAAAAAGCTGCATGAACTGCAAGTCACCAGTAACAGACATATTATTTTTCTAAGTTTCATATTTTTCATCTTTCTAAATCGTTTAAGGTTTATAATCCATACCTACTATCTTTCCAAAACCTTTCCACGACATCTCTATCGTTTCATCATCATTCACCTTGTGCGTCGCTATGGCAAGTGCACCGGAAGAAGCATTCGGCATGGAATAGAAGTCTATTCTGCCTCCTTCATCCTTTCCTAAGGAACTGTTGTAGGTAGCGATTCCCAAATATTTACTGCTTGTACTGGGAATCATAAACTTTAAAGCGGTTATTTCATTGTAACCTTCGGGAAGAACAGCATCCGTTATTTCTCTAACCACTGCATTGCTACCCGATACATCGGCATAAAACACCCGGTTATCTTCAGTTGCATAATAGATAAACGCATTGTTGGGTTCGGGAGCGGCAGCAATAAATTTGGCATGGTCAATGCCGGTAGACGCATCAAATATACACGTTCTCAATTTATTATCTTTCGTCACCAAAGCAGTAGTGTTAGACGGCAAACTATACTCAATATATTTAAATGTACCGTTGCTTTGTTTCAGAAAAGCAAAAGAGGTCATTTTACTTATAGTGGTATAGCGTTCGCTCATATACAGCAATCCTTCATTTTTATCATTAAAGTTGAAAATATGGTCGGAAGACTCATCCAGAAAATCTTCGGTAAAGAAGAACGATGTACTGAAATCATTGGAAGAACGGTATGTAGTCTGGCAACTGAATTTATTTTGTTCCTGATTGAAAAACATAGTAATTCTGCTGCCACATGATATAAACGGAGCGGGTTCATAACGTTTACTATCGTATACGGTATTCCCCGTACGATAAGCATTCATCGGATAGGAAAAGAAGTAGTAGACAGGATAAGTGTTGTGCAAATACCAATTCCCCTGTCCGTTATCATCTTTCATATACATATATATATGCGGTTTTATATTACCATTCAAAGCAAAATAACCCACTTTCATCTTTTCCGCTACAATAGGCCGCCCAACTGATACATAGTCTTGATGAAGAGGCGAACCATTTTCCACGGAACTGGATATATCATACGAAGGATCCCAACTGAAATCTGCTACTTTCAAACGTGTCGTATAATGGTCGGTCAGCAAGTAAACCGAACGATTAGAACCATCCGGCTGATATGGATGAGGAGCAGTAGGGTCAGCAAAGATATTGAGTTCATAAGGTTTCACCCCTTCACGTTGCAGGGAAGGTGCGGTAGAAGCCAGTATATTATACTTCGGTATATATTGATTCTGGGAATTCTGAACGATCATTCCCATATCAAATCCATCTTCTTTCTCATACAATAAGACATATCCCTTGTTGAAAGTTCCCGCTACTCTTATACTGAAAATTTGTCGGTAAGCAATATCCGTCACTTTGTTTTTTGCTTCGAAGGCACAAGTATAAGTACTATTCGGAGATCCGATAGGATCGGCTATAACAAAATCAAAGTCTTTACCCTCCTGCAATACATTCCATGCAGAACCGCTTTTATAATACCACGTATAATCCAGATTGTCCGTATTACCCGAAGTTGTATTGAGTTCAGGAGTAATCAACAACCGTTCTCCTACTTCCACTGAATAACTCTCCTGAATGTTAGCAATTTCTGTCACCCGATTGATTGCCTCATAGTCATAATTGCCCTTGTCTTCATTACACGCAAACAGAGACAGTATCCCGGCACATACAATTATTATCCGTAAATCTATTATATATTTCATATCCGTCATCTTTTATTGAATACTCGGTAGAGGAGTCTTGACCTCTTCACCAAACTCATCCACCAAAGGTTCTCCATGTTCTTCTTTATATTTTACTAAGTAACGATTAATCAATGAAATCATTCCAAAAGAAACTTCCCTCGAAAAACGTTTGGTAAACGTTTCCTTACCCGTCGGGTCGTTATCTTCGGGATCAATCTCAAAATATTCTCTAGTCACTCCGCAAGCCTCATATATCACATTCATTTTTGCATTACTGTATGCGCCGAATGTACTTTCTAAGGTCATCGACGAATAAGAAGCCGCCCATAAACTGGGTTTTTCAGCCAGTGCCGTAAAATAAATACTATAAATCAATCCGTTTCGATTGTTTCCTTTATCATATCTGGACGTTGAATAATCCGTATGAAAGTTTTCATTCGAAGCCAACCGGATACGGGCAAACAACATTTCATTATCAACGGCTTCCGTACGTTTCAGCCTTACTTCCACATTACCAAAGATTGAGTTGGCAGGTAGATACGCAGACAAAATCTCTATATCTTCTCCTTCTGTGGCTGTCGATTCTTCAGGTATCATCACTACTTTTACCGCCCGGTCTGTTTCCGAAACTCGTCCCATTAGTTTGATAGGAATCTTAATGATACTGTCGTTTTTCAACGGCCTGTCATATCCCATATTAACAGTGATCTGATCTTCATTTTCTCCAAAGTCGGAAGAGGATGCATCAGCATATTTAAAATAAATTCGAGGAACATCTTCATAAGTCATTAAATCCTCGTCAGCGCAAGATACCATTCCTATCCCAAGAAATAGAAATGTATAAACACACCATTTAAAACTGTTTCTTTTCATATTGAATTTATTTTTAAAGACTGAATTATATATCTGTTTCAATATTCGGAATAGGTATATTATACATTGCACTGGCATTTACTGCCACCGAAGCTCCTCCGTATCCAGGAAACATCTGATCGCTCTTCATCCGCTTATGATAAAAATAAACTTGCCCTTCCCCATAAAACTCCTTATAATATTCACTCTCTATGTGGGAATAGAATTGTTCATCCATATCATTCTCCGTCAAGTAATAAAAGCTAGTCTCCGGAATGCCTCTATGAGAAGAAACAGTGTTCAATAGTTCGGCAGCTGTCTTTTTATCACCATCTTTCAAGGCTGCTTCCGCCTGAATATAATACATTTCAGTAACACGAATCAACGGTTGGAAATCGACCAACGCGGGAAGATTACTATTGGCTGAAATATTAAACTTGTTAGAGATGTAGGTACCATTCTGCGAATAGGAGACAGAACTTCCTCCCTGGTCGTTACTTTCCGTCCACTGCCGGGCACGGACATCTATTATTGCTTTCAGGTTATCACCAAAACCGGAATAGATGTTTTGAACCAAATTATCACGGTCTACTGCATATAAATCGTTTATATCCGTTTTATTATAAAAGGAGTTATAATTGGAAAGCATATCCGGATTGTTGATTCCAAAAACTACTTCATTGAAGAAAGAGTAATCCATATTGGCAAGTACGGTTGTAACATTTGTCCATGAGAACACTTTTCCTTTTTCCCCTATCTGATCAGTCACTACCTTGGCTGCTATAGCCGCATTCTTATAGTCTCCTATATATTGCAATACACGGGCTTCGAGCGCTTTCACCGCATAATAATTCATACGTCTGTTACGATTCTTATAAAAATCACTTATCAGCTCCTTACTAATAGCAGAGTCATCAGACAGGATAGGGTCAGCAACCAACAACCGTTCCGCCTCACGAATATCCTCCAATAAATAATCCAAATATTCATCGGCAGTGGAGTACACATCTTCTTCATAACCGACATGATTCAGTATCATATCCGTAGTTCTACTATACGGCAAAACCTTATTGATATTCGAACGATCTTCCCATCTGGGGCCGAACAAACGGAAAAGGTCAAAATGAAGATAAGCCCGTAATCCGTATGCCTCACCCATCAATACATCTTTATTGTTACTACCGATAACAGCAGTCGATCCCTCCATGCTTTTCAAAAAATAGTTGATATTGAGAAGCGTATTATATCCGCTTTTCCATATATCGGCAAATATGCTTTCAGCTGCTCCATACTCTTCGGACCGTCCGTTACAGAGGAAAAACAATGTGGCAGACAATTTATTTCCCGACGGTTGTGACGGAGGATAGGTATAAAAGTGCCCCATTGCGTCCAGAGCAGTCTGAGATAAATTCGCCCCGTAAAGGGAGGTAGATATTAATTGCCTGTAAAGCCCGTTTAAAGCTCCATGAATACCTGCTTCCGTTTTATACTGGTCTTCTTCCAATACCTTGTCCTTCGGTGCCACATCCAGAAAGTCGCTACAGGAAGTAAAGAAGCCTATGGCTACTATATATAATAAATGTGATATATTTCTTTTCATACTTAATTCTATATTTATTCGTGTATTGTTATCGTTAGAAACGAGCACTTAATCCGAAAGATATGGCTCTCTGGAACGGATAGTCCGTTCCTCTTTCCCGTTTCATTTCGCTCAAGTCGAAGAAATCATTGAATGAAACATTAAACCGCAGGTCTTTCAGGAACAAACGCTTAATCCATTCGTCTCTGGAAAAATCCCAACTGATACGTGCACTTTCGCCACGCAGATAATTGTCGCGTTGAACAAAGCGAGATGAAATCGGAGTCTGGGTAGTTAATGAAATACCCTTGAACTGTGATACATCACCGGCATTCTGCCATCTGCTATACAAAGCACGCTTATCCTGATTATAAGCAATGTTCGATGCAGAAATATTTTCTACCTTGTTAAACAAAGCCGAGTTGAATGCAAACGAACCTAAGTTATAACGCAAGTTGACACTTGCCTGCAAATTCTTGTAAGTAAACGATATACCGAATACACCCCGAATTTTCGGATTGGTATCGGCTATCTTCACACGGTCGTCAGCATTATAATCGAATGTAGGAGTTCCGTTCTTGGTGAGAAATACTTCCTTACCCGTTGCCGGATCGATGCCTAACGAACGAACTGCAAAAAGGGCAGTAGGACTTTCACCATCCTGATACTGTATCATTGAGTTTACATTCAACTTACTATCTACCGAAGAGTCTTTCTTATAGGCATCGTTCAAGTTAGCTAAAGCTTCTCCAAATCCTCCATATACAGATTTATAAGTATTTCCGTTCAAACGGAAGTTCAGCATAATGCGCTTTTCCAGATTTCGTATAGCATACCAACTCACATTAAACTCAAAACCATTAGTATTCAAATGACCGAGGTTAATGGGTAAAGTAGACAAACCGCTGGAAGGCTTTTGCTGAATAGATACTACCAATGGATTGGTATTTGTATGATAGTAGTCCATGGTCAACAACAAACGATTATCCCAGAACATAAGATCAATACCCACAGAGGTCTTCTTTACAACTTGCCACTCCAAATTAGGATTGGCATAACCGGACAAATAAGAAGCAGTACCGAAAATATCGCTACCTGCATAATAACTATATACATTACTTGTCAGGTTACTGACATTCTGATTACCGTTACTACCAAATGAACCACGTAATTTTAATTCCTGCATCCAGTCCCAGTCCTTGGCAAATGATTCCTTGCTGACATTCCAACCGGCCCCTACCGACCAGAATGTCTGGAATTTCTTATCGCGCCCGAAAGAAGTGGAACCGTCACTCGAAAGACTGGCATCAAACAAATAACGATACTTATAGTTATAATTGAAAGTCCCCAGAAAACTTACTCCACGACTAATGCTTTCGCTATATCCGGGTGTCGAATTTTCTTTAAAGGAATAAGCAAAAGAAGGAATGGCACCTACTCCTTTCGGAAAACCGGTAGCTACAAATGACTCGGTATTTGAAGAAGTAGACCTGATTTCAGCACGGCCATTGAAAGTCAGATTATGATCATTCAAAGAAAGTGCATAAGCGATACCGGTATTCATGGTATAACGCCAACTTCTGGATTTCGATGAGGAATATTCACCTTGTTTGGTATAATCCGACGAAGCATACTTCGTATGAGCCGGATCGGTGAAGTTCATATTGTCAGTGTTGGTTGTATTCAAACTCATTGAGGCCGTCCAACGCAGATTATCAATAATATACCAATTAAGGTTTGTGTTATTAGTAACGGACAGTATTTTAGATCTGTTTTCGGAAGGCAACATAGCATTGTAATATGGATTAGTAGCTGTTATGTCGGCATAATTCGCACGTTTATACACATCCAGATCACGAAGGATAGTACCGTCTTCATTAGTAACCGGATAATAAGGATTAGCATTTACAAACTCTGAAAAGGAGCCCCATGCACCATTATTTCCATTTGTTATGTTTACATTCAAGTTATTCGAAATATTAAACTTGTTTTTACGGTAAGTCATACGCATATTTCCTCCGAATGTCTGGCGAACAGAACCTTTCATAACTCCTTGGATATCTTTGAACATAGCACCTATCTGATACAGGAATCCTTTGTCACCTCCCGACACATTCAATGAATGAGATTGTGTGACGGCAGTTTGGATAGGTACTTTCAACCAGTAAGTATCTACTCCTCTTCTCACATTCTCCAAAGCCCGCTGATATTGTGCAATGCTTTCTCTGTTGCCTGACCAGTCATTCAAATCACCATAACGACCGGCCAAGACTTCAAATTCCAGTTTTTCGGCAGCATTCATCATGTTGTAAACACCCAAGTCGGCCCATGCCACTTGCGCATCTCCACTATAATTGATCATCACTTCACCGGCTTTGGGTTTAATAGTTTCTACAACCACCACGCCGTTTGCTCCCTTTGAACCGTAAATGGCAGTGGAAGCAGCATCTTTAAGTAAAGTGATAGATTCAATTCTATTGATATCCAAATCATTAATCTCTTGCAGGCTAGATTCAAAACCATCCAAAATAAACAGAGGTTCATTGGGATTGGTCGTCGTATCATCATAAATTCCGGAAATAGTCATCGTAGTACCACCACGCATGGTAATTCTGGACATGGTATTAGGGTCAGACCCCATCGACATATCATCAGCAACTACGAAAGAAGGATCCAACGTTTTTAAACTTTGAAGCACATTAATATTACCCACAGCTTTCAGTTCCTCCTGATTGACTGTCCTATACGAACCGGTAAACCCCATTTTATTACGTTGGATAATACCTGCCTCTACTACCACTTCATCCAATGCTTTGGTATCGGTTTTCAGTACCACCGACATCTGGGGTTTCGGAGATAACGATTGAGATTGCATGCCTACATAAGATATCTTTATCCGATTGCTTTGAGGCACATTGACAAGTCTGAAATTCCCGTTCGCATCTGTAATCGTGCGAATAGAAGTTCCTTCTACCTGTATGGTTGCACCAATTACAGGTAGTCCGTCTTCTTCAGCAATAATTTTACCTTTTACTTCCGAAATAACATTCTGAGGATTTTTATGTGTAATATTGATGAATTGCCCTTCAATGACATACTTCAAAGGATGCTTCCCAATAATTACCTTTAAAACTTCTTCAATCGAAGCTTTCTCCACCTTTCCAGTAGAATGATAAGAACGAACTTCATCGTAGATAAAAAGTACTTTATATCCCGATAATTTCTGCAAACGTTTAAAAATAGAAGGTAAACCTTCATTTTTAAATTCCATTGTTATTTGCTTTCCATTACCAACTTGTGCCTTAACATAAGGTGAATGGACATAACAGAACAACAAAAGTAAAACAATCAATTTCCATGCTTGTCTTTCCATAAATCCGATTGGTTAAATAAATCTATTTTTTATATTTTATACGAGTTTTATAAAAGAATGGTTACCCATAAAAAGATTTATTTTCCAAAAATATTTTTCTAACCGGATTTATTTCTTGCTGAATAGTTGTTTTTTACTCGATAATAAGGCTTTCACCTTCTAAATAGACATGAATTCTTTCCATACGATTTAACAACTCAATCAAATCAGAAACTTTCTGCTGACGGTTTGCCAGAAAATGCATACGCAGATTCATTATCTCACTGTTTCTAAATTCTATATCTATATTATACCATTTACCTATTTCTTTCATCATATCCACCAATGCTACATCGTCGAAATAAAAGAATCCCTCCTTCCAATACAAGAATGTTTCCGTATCAACTTCGTCAACGGCAAATGTTCCGTCTGAAACAAGTTGTGCACTTTGCCCCGGCTTCATTTCTACAGTTTGTAAACTACAGGTATCACTGACGGCAACTTTTCCTTCGATTAAGGTAACACGGACATTGTCGGGGGTATAGCTACACATATTAAATTCCGTTCCTAATACTCGAACCTGAACATTTCCACTTTTTACTATAAAAGGATGTTCAGTGTTTTTGGTTACATTAAAATAAGCTTCCCCTTCCAAAGAAACAACTCTTTCTTTTCCTTTAAACACCGTAGGATAAGACAAGCGACTGTCCGAATTTAAAAGTACTTCAGTCCCGTCGGATAAAACTACCTTAAAAGTTTCTCCTCTCGGTATACTTAATCTATGTATCTGTACTTTTTTATTTCTTATTTTCTTATTCTCAGTCTGAATAGTATTATAAGCAATCTTCTGCGGTGATAATTTCACCGTAGAAGAGGGAAGTGATTGCACTGCTTTTTTTAAAGGTTCAACTTTTTCTTCACCGGCAACCTGCAAAGTAACTTGCTGCGGGACGTGGTCTGCCTGAAAAACTTTAATACTTTCTATATCCGATTCCGGAGAAAAGGACATCATGCGTAAAACCAGTATAATAATGATTGTTGCCGCTACTCCTGCAACACTTGTCCATAAAATATAGAGCTTTTTATTTCGCCTGTCCAGATGTTTTCGATGAAAATCAGCTAAAGCCTGCTGTGTATTAATGGAAAGTGCATTTTTTTCCATTTGCATTCCTATTACAGCTTCTGCAATATCACTGCAGGTCTGAAAGCATTCCTCATTCTCTCTTAATGCTTGCAATTGATCGGAAGTAATATCAGAAACATTTTCCATTATTTCCAAAGCTTCCTTTTCCGACTTATTTATATATGTATTATTTTCATCCATAGATTATTCATTAGATATATAATATACGTTTTAAAATTCATTTTGGTTACCTTTTTGGCCTAATTCTTCACGAAGAATACGCAAAGCTTTTACTATATTCTTATGAATAGCTGCCACGCTTACATTGAGTTCCTCGGCCACTTCCTTATATTTCTTGTTATGGATGTAACACGCTTCCAAAATGTAATAATTATACGGAGTCAGCTTTTTCATGGCTTTACGAATACATAAAATACGGGAATCCGGTTGTTGTGAATCCGATTCTTTTATTTTATTGATTAATTGCGAAGTAAATTCGACATATTCTTCATGGATATTTTGTTTACGAAGGTAATCAATGCAACGTGTACGAATTATTGTATACAAATAAGTTTTCGCTGTAACTTCTTCTATTTTATCATAATTACGCCACAAATATTCAAAAACATCACTTACGATATCCCGGCAGACTTCGACATCATTTACAAAATAGTATGCAAAATATACAAATTGTGCATACCACTCATTAAACATTCTGTCAAAAGCAGCTTTATCATCCATTTATTCTCGTATTCTTTTATTATTTTCTGGCAGACAAATATACATTAAAACTTGATACGTAGTTGCATTTGTATATCTGCTTTTTTATTTCCATAGATTAAATCGTTGCCGGAACCTATTTCATTCCGGTTCAGATAGATAGTTTCTCCGAACTTGGTTATAAACAACCAGTGTTTATTCAATTCATATCTTAACCGGACAGCACAACGAAATCCGCGACCTTGAAAGGAAGGAGTATAAAATGTATAGAGCAATCCTTTTTCTGATACATACACACGGGAGTCATAATCGTCCGTACAAAAATAACTGCCTTGAACGTCAGCAAACAGCCTGGTCCAAGGCAGTTGGGAGGATATCATCTGTGTAACCTGATATCCTTTAGTAGCAGCTCTGTCCTGAGAATGAAAATGATTATAATCTAAAGTTGTACGACTGCTAAACACATCATTCAAAGAATAGTTCAAACGATAACGAAGTTGATGATGAAAAATAGGAAGCGTTAGTGTTCCTTTACTGCCTGTCAAGTCACGTTCTTTCTGCTTATAACGATATTTCAGATACATTGATAAATTAGTACGCGGAGTAAAAGTTGCCTGAATCAATCCGTCCGTTCCACGGGAAGGTTTATTAATTCTGTATTTCTTCCAGGGAAAAGAAAACAGATCGAATGAAACAAAAAACCTCCAATGGCTGAAAGGTGTTGTTTCTAATCCAACATAATATCCCTGTTCATTTTGAACCGTACTTCCTTCACCGAAAGAATGAGCATACATAGCCCAATAATCATACGAATAAAAACGATGTATCAACATAAACTGTATGTCTTGAACCGGCGAGTATTGTAATCGGTTCAAAGAAGCCCAACCTTGTTTTCCTATCGCCGTTTCTCCCTGAAAAGAGAAGCGACGCCAACGATAAGCATAATCTATCCCTAAATTATAGAAATGATTTCCATGAATATTATACTTGGAATAACCTGTTAGTTCCGGTTCATAAGGTCGGTTGAAAACATAGTAAACACCGGTGATACCCAATCGGATATGGTTCTGTTGATAACTAACATTTCCGCCTGTTAACTGTGATGTGAGCAAGTTCTTTTTATCCGCTTCTTTGCGACTTCTATGTAATCCGGTTTTATATACAGATGTTATTTCTCCGTCCGTAACAACACCATCCATATTCCGATGTGAATAGAATGCAGAAACCGATAAACGTTTTGTCAAAGCAACAGTAGTTGCCACCCCACGAAAATAATTATATTCATCCGTAGAAGAATGCCTTTTGATTCCAGTGCTGCGATTGTTGAAAGAGGATGCATATATTGTTTTTCCCATTAGATAATCCGTACTCATCACTAAGCCTTGCCCGAAACTAAGCCGATAGTTACCAACAGCCAATGATTTCAACCGACCACAATTCTGAAGTAATAAATAAAATGAGTAATAATCATATCCGTAGCGATTATGCAAAGCAGCAAAAGGTTCTCCGGCATCTTTTTCGGCAACTCCCCCTGCATAAAGCTGGTCACGATATCGAAATGTATATTTCACAGAGTTATAAACAGAAGGTCCCAAATAGGTATGTTCATAACCTTTTCGTTTATAAAATGGTATATCCAAGCGAGTTAACACTTCATTCTTACCATACCTTCCTGCATCTTTCAACATAGTTTTCCACCGAAAAGCAGGCTCATTGTTAATAGCTTTTATACAGACAAAAGGCAATAAATACTGAATAGTCTGCCTGTCCAGTTCCTCTACCAACTGAAGTTCGTAAATGGTTTCCATTTGCCCATGTATATAAATATAAGCCAATAAATGCTCAATCTGAATATCACTTAAAAAAGGAAATTGTTCGAGTTGTTCACGGGTAGCACTATTTAAATTAACAGGCTCCTGCAGACGGTTGGAAAGCTCTTCCAATTCATTTTCCCAATTCAGGGAATTAACCGAGTTATTAATATCATTATTAACAGATAAATCTTCAAGAACTTCTTCCATAAGATTTTCTGAAGGGTTTTGAGCACTACAAGCAGGAATTATGAACAGGCTGTTTATAATACTTATCAACCGTAATAGTTGAGTAGTTTTCATCAATAAAATGTGTATTTTCTTCTTGCCTTTTCACAGACAAGAGCGCAAAGATACTTTAAATAGGTTAACGCTCTAAGAAAATATCTGAATAATAAAATTTTAATTCTATTTTTGTAATGTGAAAAGGAGACTTAACATAGTAATAATGACGTTGTTTGCTGTTTTTTACTGTTCACTGCATCTGCAGGCTCAGGAAAAACAAAGCATTAATGGATACTTGGTTCCGATGTGTATCTATAATGGAGATACGATTCCATGTGTCCAACTAAGAACTGTGTATATCTTCCGACCACTGAAATTCAAAAATGAAAAAGAACGCAGAGAGTATTACAAACTTGTTCGTAACGTGAAAAAAGTATATCCTATTTCTAAGGAAATCAACCAGGCCATTATCGAAACTTACGAATATCTGCAAACATTACCAAACGAGAAAGCCCGTCAGAAACACATTAAACGGGTGGAAAAGGGATTAAAAGACCAGTATACCGCCCGAATGAAGAAACTTTCTTTTGCTCAAGGAAAGTTGTTGATAAAGTTAGTGGACCGTCAAAGTAATCAGACCAGTTATGAACTGGTAAAAGCATTTATGGGACCTTTCAAAGCCGGATTCTATCAGGCATTTGCTGCACTGTTTGGCGCCAGCCTCAAAAAAGAATACGATCCGGAAGGTGAAGACAAACTAACGGAACGTGTAGTATTGCTGGTAGAGAACGGACAAATCTAAATTACGTGTCTGATGCTTATTAACCAACTTTATTAACCGAAAGTTAGTAAAGCTATTACTTTCTTCTACAACATTATCCTTGATTTACCAACATCGATTTCGTTTTTACAAGACATATATAAGCTATTTGCAGGACATATATACCCAATGTGATGTATATATATATCCACCATGCTGGGCATATATGTCCAATACGCTGTATATATATGCCCAGTAAACAGGATATATCCCTCCTATAAAGAGTACAATGACATAACTTGGATTCTATACTTATTAACAATTATATATATATTGATTATAAGCGAATTAACTATATTATTAACTAGTTATAAACCACTTATTAACTAATAAGGTTTTAAGCTGTCAACGAAGTTTTTTGAATAAATCCCAGATCACAATTCCTGTCGTTACAGAAACATTCAATGAGTGTTTCGTACCATATTGAGGTATTTCGATACAACCGTCCGAATGGTTAATAACCTCCTGCTGCACACCTTTCACCTCATTTCCCATTACGATAGCGTATTTCTTACTTTTATCCAATTCCAGTTCATCAAGCATGATACTTCCTTCCGCCTGTTCTACCGAATAGACCATATAACCAGCTTTTCGAAGGTTATCAACAGCATCAACAGCGTTATCAACATACTTCCAGTCGACAGTGAATTCAGCCCCCAATGCTGTCTTATGCATTTCGGGATGTGGAGGAGTTGCCGTTATACCACACAAATAAATACATTCAATACGAAAAGCATCCGAAGTACGGAATACCGAACCTATATTGTGCAGACTACGAATATCATCCAACACTACCACCAAAGGCAGTTTCTCAGCCTGTTTAAACTCTTCGGCACTGATACGGTTCAGCTCTGTTATTTTCAGTTTGCGCATACGTCTTTTCTTTTATTACATTCTGATTGCAAAGGTAACTCTTTTCTGTTAACACAGATGTTGATAACAGTTTAAAACCTGTCAAAACTATCGGCAAAGATTTTGAAAAATAATTCTTGCATTATTCAAAAGAAGGTATAAGAGGACTTCATTATGAACATTCCAAAAAATTAAATCAAAACTTTCTATGCAGACATAAACATATTTTTCAGCACTTATCTACCTGTTTATATCCATAAAGTTTTTAACTTTGCACTTTATCAACAGGGAGTTAATAGATAACTTCCATTGACCGATGCTTGCATTGATAATAAAGCAGATAGACAGTAAATCTTCTTCTTTTTTCCCGTTCATAACGGACTTATAAAGCAGAAGTATGGACTAATAACTTATCCGGCAAGAAAAAACGGATTTATTTGCTAACATTATTAACAGGCAATCATCACTAACAAAGGATTTTTTTAAAAAAGGAAGAAATAAGAATATTATTATGAATGAACTCATAAAGGCTATTAACGAGCTGAAGAAAGAAAAGAATGCGATCATTCTGGGCCACTACTACCAGAAGGGTGAAATACAAGACATCGCTGATTACGTTGGTGACAGTTTGGCATTGGCTCAATGGGCGGCCAAAACGGAAGCGGACATCATTGTGATGTGCGGCGTTCACTTTATGGGTGAAACGGCGAAGGTGCTTTGTCCGAACAAGAAAGTGCTGGTGCCCGACATGGAAGCAGGTTGTTCGTTGGCGGACAGTTGTCCGGCGGACAAGTTTGCGCAGTTTGTCAAAGAGCACCCGGGACACACCGTTATTTCGTACGTCAACACAACGGCTGCGGTTAAAGCGGTAACGGATGTGGTGGTAACTTCCACCAATGCACGGCAGATTGTGGAAAGCTTCCCAAAAGATGAGAAAATAATTTTTGGTCCGGACCGGAATCTGGGTAATTATATCAACTCAGTTACGAACAGGAATATGCTTCTTTGGGACGGAGCCTGCCATGTACACGAACAATTTTCGGTTGAAAAGATCGTGGAACTGAAAGCACAACATCCGGAAGCATTGGTACTGGCACATCCCGAATGTAAGAGTACGGTGCTGAAACTGGCGGACGTGGTAGGTTCTACGGCTGCATTGCTGAAGTACGCTGTGAATCATCCCGAAAACACATATATCGTAGCTACCGAATCGGGCATTCTGCATGAGATGCAGAAGAAATGTCCGCAGACAACGTTTATTCCGGCTCCTCCTAATGATAGTACGTGCGGATGTAATGAGTGTAGCTTTATGCGGTTGAATACGTTAGAGAAGCTGTATGAGTGTCTGAAGAATGAATCGCCGGAAATTACGGTGGATCCTGAAGTAGCAGAAAAGGCAGTGAAGCCGATTCAACGAATGTTGGAGATTTCGGCAAAGTTGGGATTATAAGAAATTATTTTGGTTTACTTACTGGATATCTTTGAAAGAAATATCTAAAAAGAAAAGGAGAAACTTATTGTTGTCAAGTTTCTCCTTTTCTTTTTAGTGTTAATATATTGCGAAAGACTTTATGACCGGATTATCTTTAGCTTCTTCTATTTCCAACTTTACAACAGATAAGGAGTGAGTTGGAAAATGTTCAATCCGTTTATGACCGATACAACTTCCTTCAGAAAGTTGTATCCATTTTCCATTACACAGACCTTTTAGTTTATATTTCAGAACTCTTTCTCCAAATGCTATATCTTCTGACAATACGATACGGCTTATATTGCTCTCTTTGTTTAACCGGATAGATAGTTCGTATCCTTTGCCTGATATTTTTCGGATAGGTTTTGAAAATGTTTTTCGTATAATGTCACCGAATTCTTTCGCTCTTTTTACATCAGCATCAGGAACCAAGCCGTTCTTATCTATTACTAAACCAAGCAGCATATTGGTATTACGTCCTACACTGGTTTCATATTTAAGTAAAAGCTCATCAGTAGAAAATATCAGATGATCTTCATTAGCGCGCCAAAACCAACCACCTTGGAATGAGTCATTACGGCGTAGTGTGAAATCAGCTTCTCCGGGACACCAGTAGTTTCCGTGTGGATTACCGTATAAGCCTTTTATCTTCTGTACGCCATCGGCGGAAGTTGTTGCATCGGCTGTTGCCCAACAGGGATAAGGAGAGTTACCTTCTTCATTACCTACCCAGCGGATTAAATTCGGATATCCATAAGGGCCTTGAAATGCAATGGAATTGGGCTGTAAACGTTGAATAAGTGTCAATATATCAGCTCCTCCATTTTGCTGAGAGAGTACGCCGCCATCAAACCATATTTCAAACAGTTTTCCGTAATTACTCCAAAGTTCGGTCAATTGTGTCTCTACTATTTTGTTATATTCTTCTTGGGTGACCGGACTTCCTTTCTTGACAAGTCCAGGGTTGTCGACATGTAGAAAACCATTAGCGGTAGTACTGGCATAGATTCCTGGTTTAATTCCGTATTTTCGGCAAGAAGCGACAAATTCGGCTACAATGTCTCCCTTTCCATTTTTGTAAGGTGAATTTTTTATACTGTATTCATGAGCCTTTGTTGGCCATAATGAAAAACCGCTGCAATGTTTGGCTACTAACACTGCATATTTGGCTCCAAGGCTTTTGGCTGTGTGTATCCATTGATCGGTATCAAGGGAAGAAGGATTAAATGTAGATGGTGAAGGATGGGTACCAAATTGTCGCCAATTATAGTCGGGGTGGAATACCGGCATATCAAAGTGAATGATAACTCCTATTTCGGCATTTGCCCATTCTTGTTGTAATTCATTCGGACATACAATTATTTTCTCTTGGGCATCGAGAAAAGGACTGGTAAATGTCAGAATAGCAAAGATTATGCATTGAATGAATGTTTTCATTGTATAATGATTTAGTATATACATACTTGTGTTATGATATAGCAAAGATAAGAGATATTAAATTTTAAAGCAAATTCTTTTATTAATCTTCGATATTAAGAAGAAGAGTTTGATGAATTAATCAGCACATTCAAGATTTCTATATTTGATTAAATTTAGTATATGAAATGATATTCAATTCTTTTTTTGCATTTCAGTATCTTTTTTCTACCTTTGCCTATGGGTTAATAAATGGATAAAGAAATACTTAATAGGCATTTGAATGAGATAAACTAAGTATGAACATCAAATAAAATTAAGTAATGAAAAACATTAATATTTCATGGGCCGTATTTATAGTAGGTATATTCTTCTCCTTAAATAATATTTTTGCTCAAAGTAGTCCTCCGCTTATCGTGTTTGGTTTGATTGCAGATACACAATATGCTGACTGTGAATCTGGAAAAACTCGATTTTATCGAAACTCTTTAGGTAAATTACATGAAAGTATTGATTATTTTAATAATCAAAAGGTACAGTTTACAGTTAATTTGGGTGATATCATTGATAGAGATCAAAAAGATTTAGATTCAGTATTAATATGTCTGAAACATTTAAACAAAAAAATATTCCATACTACTGGAAATCATGATTATAAAGGTATTACAGATAATAAAGTATTATATAAGAAGCTTAAAATGCCTTCAGAATACTATTCATTTATGAAAAAGAACTGGGTGTTTGTATTTCTGAATACAAACGAAATAGCAGCTTATTCAAATGTTGTCGGAACAGCAAAAGAGCAGGAACTTTTGAGAATACAGAATCAGATTAAAGTAAATAAAGAAATTCAAGGCGCTAGGTGGAATGGAGGCGTAAGCAGCCGGCAATTGCAGTGGCTGGACAACCTTTTGAAGAAAAGCGAAAAGAAAAATAGAAACGTATTGATTTTCTGTCATCATCCGTTATATCCCAGAAGTCAATTTACTGCATTAAATAATATGGAAATATTAGATGTTATTAATCGCTATAATTGCGTAAAAGCTATATTTTCTGGCCATCATCATTCGGGAGCTTTTGGATACTTCGATCATATTCCATGTAATACTGTAGAAGGTATGATTGAAACTCCGGATAAAAATTCATTCGGCATTGTTAGAATATACAAAGACCGAATTGAATTGGAAGGAAAAGAGCGAATGACTTCTCGACTTTTCATGCTTCAACCATAGGAAAATACTTCATCACATTACAGTATTTGTAGCTAGGGGCACAACTTTAATAAGGTGTTCCTTTTATTTTTCTTAGTCTATCCGGTTACGTTTAACACTTAAATGATAGTTGGAGGAAAAATGTGCTTTTACTGGTAATTGTATTTATAATCAGGTAGTTATATCGGATGTTGTTCGATGTATATAAATTGTCCGGGTATAATATAAATCGTCCGTATACAATTTGTGCAGTTATAAAGGAAAATTCTAGCAGATATAATTTAAAATAAAACGCGTCCTTTGAAGCGAAAAGTTAAACAACAATAAAATCTATTACGTATGAAAAGACATTCAACAATTCGTTTACCATCAAATAGTAAGATTCTATCTAAGTATTTAACATGACAAGTATTCTGTTATTAACCTTTATTTATTATTAACTACTAAAAAATTAAAAGTGTATGAAAAGACGAGTCAGTTCTATGAAAATACCTTGTAGAATATGGCTATTGGCAGCCACATTGTCTGTAGGGCAAGCGGCTTTTTCAACGGAAATGGAAACTATTTCCTTTTCGACGGGCCAAGATATAGCACAACAAAAGAAGGTAATTGAAGTTACTGGTACTGTTACTGATAATTTTGGTCCTGTGATTGGGGCAACTGTTACAGTAAAAGGCATGAGTGCAGGAGTTATTACTGATACAGACGGTAATTTCAAGCTTAAAGTTCCGGTAGGAGCTACTATTGTGGTTTCTTATATTGGATATGAAAATAAAGAAATCCATTATAAAGGAGAAAGAAGTCTGAAAATTAAATTGAATGAGAATGTTCAGGAACTTGAGGAGGTACAAATTATCGCTTACGGTTCTCAAAAGAAAGTAACTGTGACTGGTGCTCTTTCTTCTATTAATAATGAAGAACTATTAAAATCTCCAGTTGCAAGTATGGCTAATGCTTTGACCGGTAAGGTCACAGGTTTGGCCAGTGTGCAATCTAGTGGACAGCCTGGTGCCGATGATGCAACTTTGTATGTGCGTGGTGTCGGTTCTTTAAGTACTGACTTATCTCAGCCTTTGATGTTGGTGGACGGTGTAGAACGTTCCTTCTTTCAATTAGATCCGAATGAAGTCGAAAGTATAACAGTATTGAAAGATGCTTCTGCTACTGCCGTATTTGGTGTACGAGGTGCAAATGGTGTCATTCTGGTTACAACCAAACGTGGTACATCGGGAAAAGCAAAAGTAAATTTTTCAACTACTTATGCTTGGCAAATGCCTTCAAGAGTACCGGAATTTGCAGATAGCTATGGTTATGCAAATGCTTATAATAATGCTCAACTACATGATGGTGTCTCAGAGGATCAACTAGCTTTTTCTTCTGATATAATTGAGAAATTCCGTACCAATAGTGATCCTCTTGTGTATCCAAATACTGATTGGACAGATATGTTGATTAAGAAATCAGCTTTACAAACACAACATAATTTTAATATATCAGGAGGTTCGGAAAGAGTTAAGTATTTTGCTTCATTAGGAGTGTTTACTCAAGATGGACTCTTTAAAACATTTGAAGAAAACGGTAATGATAAAGGATTTAAGTATAATCGTTATAACTACCGTATTAATATGGATATTAATGTAACTTCGACAACCTCTATGCAGATTAATTTAGGAGGTTATCTTAATGATAAACAAGAACCAAATTACAATAATGGTACTTACACGCAGTTAAAATACTTATTTCGGGATATTTATACCGCTGTTCCTTTTGCTGGTGCAGGTATTGTAGATGGTAAATGGGTAGTATCGGATACTGATCTTTTTTCTATTGGTAATTATTATGATGCATTAAATACTTATTATGGGAAAGGATATAATAACCGTACTCAAAACACATTAAACTTTGATTTTCAGTTAGATCAAAAATTGGATTTTTTAACTAAAGGGTTAAAGGTACATGTGAAAGGAGCATACAACAGTGGTGTAACTATCACAAAGCGTCGGGAAGGGCGTGCCAATAAATATGAAGCGATTTATAATACAAATAATGAGCTGATATATAAAAAGAGTCAGGATTACCAAAAGCTGGGATATTCTGAAAGTACAGGTCAAACAAGAAACTGGTATTTAGAGGCTGCTGTAAACTATAAGCGTGATTTTGGAAATCATCACGTGTCTGCACTAGCTATGTATAATCAATCTATGACTTATTATCCTTATGAAGGTAGTAGTCCATCAGAATTTATTGGTATTCCAAGAAGTTATGTTGGTTTGGTAGGACGTGCAACTTATGATTATAAAACTAAATATTTGCTAGATTTAAGTTTAGGTTATAATGGTTCTGAAAACTTTGCAGAGGGACAACGATTTGGTCTTTTCCCTGCTGGATCATTGGGATGGATTATTTCAGAAGAGAATTTCTTTCAGCCAATAAAGAAGGTAATTAATTACTTTAAAATTCGTGGTTCTTATGGTATTGTAGGAAATGATCGTGTTAGTGATTATTCCCGTTTTCTATATTTACCTGATAAATATTTGATTAGCTCAGGAAGTTATAATTTTGGTATAAATACTTCAACTAATATTGCCGGAGCGGTAGAATCTAAGAAGGGGAATCCTAATGTCACATGGGAAACAGCGGCTAAGCAAAACTATGGTGTTGATATGAAGTTTCTCAAAGATCGATTGAGTTTAAACTTTGACTATTTTGTTGAACATCGTAAAAATATATTAAAGGCACGAACTGTAACTCCCGATTACTTGGCAGTTAGCTTGCCTATTGCAAATATTGGTAAAGTTGATAATAAGGGTTATGAAATCAATCTAAAGTGGGAAGATCGTATCAATGAGGTGCGTTATAACATCGGAGCTAATCTTTCCTACGCTAAGAATAAGGTTGTATTTATCGATGAGATTACATACCCCTATGAATGGATGCAAACTGAAGGAAAACCTGTCGGTCAGCAATTTGGCTATGTTTTTGATGGATATTTTACAGAAGAAGAAGCTGCCAATTATGAGAATCTGAAAGGAAATATTGAAGGAGGGATTCCTGATCAAGGTTCTGGTTATGTACCTTTAGCTGGTGATGTAAAATACAAAGATTTGAATAAAGATGGAAAAATTGATGAAAAAGATGTAAGAGATATCGGTTATCCGAAATATCCTCTTTATACAGCTGGTATGAATTTAGGCGTCTCTTGGAAAGGATTTGATTTTAGTATGACTTGGTCTGCCGCATTCAAAACTTCTCGTCTTTGGAGTTCTATGTATCGGGTACCGTTTGGTGAAAGTAATAATTCAGCTGTCATGAAATACATGATTGAAGATGCCTGGACACCAGAGAAAGGAAATTCTGCTAAAGCACCTGCGCTTTCCTTTAAGAGTAAATCACACAATTATCAGGATTCTGATTTGTGGTTGAGAGATGCATCTTACGTACGCTTGAAAAATATAGAGCTTGGTTATTCATTTCCTTCTTCATTAATGAAAAAGGCGCACATTGGTTCACTTCGGCTCTTTGTTTCAGGTTACAATCTGCTGACTTTCGACAAATTGAAAGTAAGTGATCCGGAAGCTAATCCGGATGGAACAGCCTATCCGCTTATCAAAGTCGTAAATGTAGGATTAAAAGTTGGTTTCTAATTTAATAATGTAGAATCATGAGGTCATTAAGAAAATTATTATATACAACCCTTTTGATGGGTACTTTGTTTGTCGGGGTTTCCTGCGAAGACTTGGCTTTCGGAGACAAGTTCTTGCAAAAGCCACCTAGTTCAGATGTAACGATTGATACTATTTTTTCCACTTCAGAATACGCCCGTCGTATCTTGTGGAAGAGTTATCAATATCTTCCTTATGGAATGGAAACTTCAGGTTATTGGACGCAAATGTGGTTGGGGACTCTTGAAGGTTTGACAGATTTGAACTATGATAACGTAGGTTATTCTGGATTAGCTAAAGTTTATTATCCGGGTAATTATAATGCTTCTATAGAAGATAGAAAAAGTTCATATCCTACGGGACAGAGAACTAAATGTCGTTTTAACGATGCTGATTCGCATATGTGGACAGGTATCCGTCACGCTTGGCTTCTTTATGAAAATGTTGATCGTGTACCTGATATGGATGCAACTGAAAAATCTCGCCTGAAAGCGGAAGCTAAAATGATAGTTGCTATTTATTATTCTCATATGTTGCGTCACTTTGGTGCTTTGCCTATTGTAGATCACGCTATTGACCCTGAAGATGTGAATCTACCAGGGAGGGCCACTTTACAAGCTACGGTAGATTTTATCATAGGTTTGCTTAACGATGCTATTAACTGTCCTGATTTTCCATGGAGAATATCAGATAATGATTTGGCAAACTGGGATGGTCGCATGACAAAAGCTGGAGCTATGGCCCTTAAGGCACGTGTTTTACTGTTTGTAGCCAGTCCATTATTCAATGATAATGCTCCCTACTGTGATGGAGAAGCTTCATCTAGTTTGATGACTTGGTTTGGTGGATATAATAAAGAACGTTGGAAAGATGCTATTAATGCTTGTGAAGAGTTTTTCACTGCATTGAATCAAAATGGTTATTATAAGTTAGTAGAAGTTGGTGATAATGGTACATCTGATGTTCGTGGGGCATATACTAGTGCATATTATGATCGTGGGACAACAGAAACTTTAATTTCTGTTAGAAGAAATATATTAAATGCCAACGCTAATTCGATATTAAGCAATTCTATTCGTTGGGGAGGTTATTGTCCTACTAAAGAATACTTTGATATGTTCCAGATGAGCGATGGTACTGATTTTAGTTGGGATAATCCTGAACAAGCTAAGAATCCATTTTTGAATCGTGATCCTCGTTTATATGAAACATTTATTTTGGATGGAGACAAATACAATGGTAGAACAGCTGCATTGACAGAAGCATTGGCTAGTGATCCTGTAAATTATCCACAGGGAGCAGACTGGGCACAAGGTGGAAGCACGCATGTATTGAGTTTGGGTACGGGACTGGCATGCCGTAAATGGGGTTTGGATCGGAATACGGAATGGAAAAACCGTCCTATACAATGGCCGTTCCTGCGCTTAGCAGAAATTTATCTTAGTTATGCAGAAGCGTTGAATGAGTATAATGGTTCTCCCAATGCGCAAGCATACGATGCTGTTGATAAAGTACGTGCTCGTGTAAACTTGCCTGGACTTAAAAAAGGATTGGGGCAAAAAGAATTTCGTGAAGCTTTATTGCGTGAACGTGCTTGTGAGTTCGGTTACGAAGAAGTTCGTTTCTTTGATTTGATTCGTTGGAAGCTTTATAATGTTTTTGAGAAGCAGTTACATGGTTTGCATGTATATAAACATAAAGATACAGGCGAATATAAATTTGTTCCATATGAATTGACCAAATATCCGCGTGTATGGTGGACTAGCGGTTTCGAACCTAGATGGTGCTTGAGTGCTTTTCCTTCAGTAGAAATCAATAAAGGATATGGCCTTGTTCAGAATCCGGGTTGGGAATAATTAATTAATGATATTAACAGAAAATAGAAATAACAATATACTCATGAGAAAAAGTATCAAGTTATTAGTAGCGTGTATGTTGTGTTCTCCGGTAGCTATTGTAGCTCAGGAACAGGACAGCTTGTTTGCACGCAAAAGTAAAGTGGCTATAGAGTATGGACGCGGCATTTCTTTCAATCTGAAAGAATCGACTACGGCAACTGCAGTAGCAAGTGAGGAGGAACTTTCGCATAAGAAAAGCATTAACAACTCTAATATGCTTTATGGCTTGATTCCTGGATTGCAAGTGCTGCAAAACTCTGATAATGCTTGGAATGACGCTGCAACATTGAGAGTACGCGGATATGGAACCAGCAGTTCTACTACTCCATTAGTGTTGGTAGACGGTTTTGAACGTTCACTGGATCAAATAAGTGCTGATGAAATAGAGTCTGTCACTGTTTTAAAAGATGCAGCTTCTACGGCTCTTTACGGAATGAAAGGTGCCAATGGTGTTATCTTGGTGAAAACGAAACGTGGAAGGATGGGTAAGCCGGAGATTAATTTCTCTTATCAATTCAATATGGCTACCCCACAACGTCTGCCGGAATTTGTTGATGGATATACTTATGCCAAAGCTTTGAATGAAGGATTGACCAACGATGGATTGTCGGCACGTTATTCGGCTAAAGAACTGGAAGCTTTCAGAACTCAAAGTAATCCGGATGTATATCCGAATGTAGATTGGTGGGACGAAGCATTACGAGATCATAGCTATGGAAACAATGTAACCTTCTCGGCAAGAGGTGGTGGAGAATTTGTACGTTATTTCACTCAGTTGAATTATTTGAATGATAATGGTATATTGGAACCGACAAGTGATAATGACGGTTACTCCACTCAGTTCAAATACTCAAAACTGAATATTCGTACCAATTTGGATATTACTGTCAGTCCTACAACTACCGTACAGCTGAACCTGTTTGGAAATTTCTCCGAACATAACCGTCCGGGAGAAACGACATCGAACATTTTCAGTGCATTGTATCAAGTTCCTTCTGGAGCATTTCCTGTAAAAACGTCTCGCAATGTATGGGGTGGTACAACTGTATATTCCAACAATCCGATTGCAAGTATTTCCGGTAGAGGCTATGCTCGCTCTCAAACCCGTAATATGTATGCTGATATGAAATTGAATCAAGATTTGAGTGCTCTTGTGAAAGGATTATCAGTAGGCTTTCAGGTAGGTTTGGACAACAGTGCTTCTTATTGGGACAACAATACCATGAACTTCGGATATGAACAAGCAACGATGAATTGGGAAACCGGAGAAACTACTTATAATACTTTACGTAATGAAGGTACTCTTTCATTCAGTAAGAGTGTAGGATCTTCGGTCAATCATTTCAATTTCGGGGCCTATGCCAACTATGCTAAGGACTGGAATAAGCATAGTCTGGTTGCAACTCTGCAATACAATATGGATAAAACAAATGCTAAGGGTCAGAACAACTCGAAGGCATTTATGGATGTAGTGGCACAGGCCCATTATGTATATGACCATCGTTATGTACTGGACGCATCTTTATCCGGTTCTGCCGCCAGCATTCTGGAACCGGGACATAGATGGGGAATCTTTCCGTCTGTAGGTGCCGCATGGATTATGTCGGAAGAAGCTGCCTTGAAAAGCGACTGGTTAAACCTGTTGAAACTTCGTGCTTCCTACGGTATTTCCGGACGTGCTGATTATGGTACTGACCTTTATCTTGATGTGTATGGTACAGGGGGAAGTTATTATTTCGGAAAAAATCCGGCAAGCATTAGTGGTATGAAAATTACTCAACTGGGTATCACTGACATGACCTATGAGAAGTCTCACAAATTGAATGTAGGATTCGATTTCATAGCTTTCAACAAGTTATCTGTTACTATTGACGGTTTTTACGATCACCGCACGGATATTTTAGTAAGCGGAGATAATGCCGTGTCTTCTATATTTGGTTTGACAGCTCCCAATATCAATAATGGAGTTGTGAATAGTTATGGAGTAGAAACAAGCGTACGCTGGGCGGATAAAATTGGTGATTTTAATTATCAAATTGGCGGTATGCTGACTTTCAACCGTAACAAGATTATTAACCAGAACGAAGAATATCGCCCTCATGACTACTTGAAACGTACAGGCAAGCGTTTGGGACAGTTCTTCGGTTATGAAGTGGAAGGTATTTACCAGAGTCAGGAAGAGATTGACAACCGCGGTGTTAAACAAAACCTTTCAGATGTTCGTCCGGGTGATTTGAAGTATAAAGACCAGAACAATGACGGAGTTATTGACGCTTATGACCAGGTAGCTTTAGGATACAGTGCTATGCCGGAAATCTATTACTCATTCGACTTGAATCTGGAATATAAAGGTTTCGGTATCTATGCTTTGTTCCAAGGAACGGGAAATCAGAGCCGTCTTTTGAACACTTCAAGTGTGTATTGGCCTTTGATTAGTAACAGTACTATTTCCACCGAATATTATAACAATCGTTGGACTCCAGATACTCCGAATGCTAAATATCCGCGTCTGACTTCAGAAGGTTCCGCCAATAACTATACGACTAACTCCTTGTGGGTGGCTGATGCGTCTTATATGAAATTGCGTACATTGGAACTTTATTATAATTTCTCACAGGAAATGATGAAGAAGAGCAAATTCATCAAAGGTGCCAAAGTCTTTGCGCGCGGTCACGACCTTTTCTGTGTAGATAAGATTAAAGTATTAGATCCTGAAAATATCGGAACAAATCATCCGACCATGACTCAGTATACTTTTGGTGTTAACTTATCATTCTAAAAAGTAAAATGAACATGAAGTATTTTAAAATCAAACATATTGCCTTGTTGCTTGCGGTTACATCCGCTCCTCTGTACACAGCTTGTGATTTTATGGATTGCAGCGAAACAGATTATTATTCAAAGCAACAAATTCTGGATAACATGGACCGTGTGAAACAACTGGCTACACAGGTATATAGTTATTTGCCGCATGACTTCTGTAATACATCGGGAGCTATGCAAGACGCAGCTACGGATGATGCTATCCATGTTTACGAATCATCTGCTATCCAACGTTTTGTCAATGGTACGTGGTCAGCCAATTATACGGTCAATGACGTATTCGGTACTTACTACAACGCTATTCATGATGCTAACTTCTATCTTGAGAACTGTGTCGGACTGACGTTCGATGAATGGAAATATTCCGACGGTTTTGCCGATGATTATAAAAGTTACCTGAATTATGAGCATGAAGTTCGCTTTCTGCGTGCATTCTATTACTTTGAGTTGGTGAAACGTTATCAGAATATACCTCTGATAACGAAGACACTGACACAGGAAGAAGCCAACGAAGCAGAACCTTCGGATGCAGTTACTATCCTGAACTTCATCATCAGTGAATGTACTGATCTGGCTAACGACAAATTGCCTGTTAATTATAATAATATGCCTGGTGGAGAAGGTAACTTGCAACGTGCTACTAAAGGTATGGCTCTTGCATTGAAGTCTCGTGCATCTCTGTATCTTGCCAGCCCTTTGTATTCTGCCGATGATACGCAGAAATGGAAAAATGCCGCTCAGGCAGCATACGATCTTATCAGTCAGGCCGGTACTTTAGGATATAGTCTGGACCCGAAATATTCTAATTTGTACGGTGCTACCAATAACCAAAGTAAAGAAGTCATCATGTGCCGTCCCACGGGAGCAAGTACAAGTTTTGAGTCTGCAAACTTCCCGATGGGAGTTACTAAAGGCTCTACTACCACTTGTCCGACAGAAAACTTGGTAAGTGCTTATGAAATGACAGATGGTACAGCTTTTGACTGGAGTAATGCAGAAATGGTTAAAGACCCGTATGCGAATCGTGACCCGCGTCTGGGAATGACCGTAGTATATAATGGTATGGCATGGCCTAAAACGACCCCGGTAGAAGTGTTTGAAGGAGGTAAGAACGGTCAGCCTATAAAAAATGCCACGACTACCGGATATTACTTGAGAAAATATGTGAATAACAGTGTCACTTTTGAACCGGGTGAAACTACTACCAGCCAGCAGCATAACTGGATCTTGTTCCGTTATGCAGAAATTCTGTTGAACTATGCAGAAGCAATGGTAAATGCTTATGGTGATCCTGACTACACAGGTTCTTATAGTCTGAGTGCACGCGATGCAGTCAACCAAGTACGTAATCGTGGAGATGTGAAGATGCCGGCGTATCCTGCCGACATGAGTAAAGATGCCTTTTTGAAACGATTGAAAAACGAACGCCGTGTAGAATTTGCATTCGAGGGACAACGTTTCTGGGATCTTCGTCGCTGGAAAGAATTAGATAATATGCAGAATATTTATAAAGTGAAAGTAGTTAAGCAAACTGACGGTACTATTCAATATACGAAAGCTTTGCATGCCACTTACAATATTCAGGATAAAATGTATTTCTATCCGATTTCGAATACCGAACTTTTCAAAAACCATAAACTGGTACAGAACACAGGGTGGTAAATTTGGAATGAGATAACGAGTATATACCGATGAGGGTGTCAGTTCAATTCGAGGAAAGGCACCCTCATTATATTTAAAACATGAATTTCCGGCATTAACTAAAATCTAAAGTAAATTATGAAATATAGCTACAATGTATTTTTCATTATATTATGGGGACTTTTTATATCCTGTTCAAGCGATGATCCTGCAGTTGATTCTAACGAAGGGAAAGATGATAAAGAAGATCCTCTTCCCGATAAAGGAACTTTATTCGCCGACTTTGAAACGTATGATACAACCCCCTATTTCTTTCGTTATGGCAATTCAGGCAGTAGTAAGATAGACGATTATTATCCGCGTTGGGCATATTCCCATATAGTGATAGATAATCCGGTTCAGAGTGAAGAAAACACTTCCTCCAAAGTGCTGGAATATACTTCGATGGAAGCCCGGAATTATGGTGTGAAATTCCGTTTTTCCGAAACAGTAGATATTGATGAACTAAGAGGAATCCGTTTCCGAATTTATCAACCTGCCAATGTGATAGGAAAAGAAACGTGGAAGGGTACTTCCAAAGCAGTATCTCAACAATTAGGAGTTAAACTGATAGGAAGGTTTAATTCGGTGAATGATTACGAGCAGGAAGAAGGAGTTATATTAACCAATTCGTTGGTTGATTTCAAAGAAGAAGGAACATGGAAAACATATACGTTTGCTTTTAGTAAAAGAGAATACAGTGCTGCCGCTACACAGTTGAAGAATGGTATAGCAGGTATAGTCATTCTGCCGACGTATAGTTCGGGAGTCACTTTGGCCGAGGGAAATAAGTATAAATGTTACATAGATGATATTGAAATTTTATAAGAACGGAAGGAGAGGAAAAGGATGAAAGGAAAATGTTTTCTAATATGTATGTTATTATGGGGGATGTCTTGTGTAAAGGCTCAAACCTCGGACGTGGATAAAATGTTTCCGAATGTCGTGCTCACACGTGAAAACTATGATAAAGTGAAAACAGCATTGGAGAAGGCTGATAATACCGCTTTTCCGATGAATTGGTATATCAAACAGATAGAAACTCCCGCTAAAAATATTGTAGAGAGTAACCGGAAAACGACTCCGGTTAAATCTATTGATGAAAATCCGGATAAGATAGACATTAGTAATGAAATGAAAGCTATTCATCAATTATGTCTCGCGTATGCTTTTACACAGGATAGGACGTATCTGAGTAAAGCGGTTGAATATCTGAAAGCATGGTCTGAAATCAATGTTGCCTTGTCGAAAAGAAATATTCATGAAGAATCATATAATATTGCTGTCGAAGGTTATTCATTGATTCGTAAAGTAATCGGCCAGTCTGACCGGGAATTGATTGATACCTGGCTACGTAAGAGGGCGGAGGTATTTATTAAAGATAATGACTTGAGGGTCAATAACTGGGGTACTTGTCTGTTATATCAATTTTATCTGTTCGGCACGGTATTGGAAGATGAGGCTATAGTCGATAAATTCCGTTCCTCATATGACGATTGGGTGAAGGGTAACCTGTTTCCTAACGGAACGACTACGGATTTACTCGGTCGTGATGCTTTTGCTTATCATGCTTATGATTTATTGTTCTTCGCTCGTCTTTGTCATTTGAAGGCGATGTATGAAGGTTATGAAGCTGCTGAAGCTTTCTATAAGAAGGATGTACATTGGGGAGCTTCTATCCGGAATAGTGTGGTTTTCTGGAAACCTTTTCTGTTGGATTCCAAGAAATATACTCACCTTGAATTTGTAGGTACAGAATATGAACCCGATAAGAAACGTTCGGATTACAATAAAGCTTACAATCCTTCGGGAACTTTATATGTGATCGATGAATTGTACGAAATAGATAAGGAACTTAAAGAGGTATTAGATTATTATAAACGTAATCCGGATGTTTCTTTGAAATTGGGATTAAGTTTTTTACGTTGGCATTAATGGTTGTATAAAATAAGTTTTGTATGAAAAAAATTTTTATAGTAATTGTTCTTTTGACAGTTATATCCAATTATTCTATGGCTACTACCGAAGACAATTTGCATTGGTTCAAAGATGCAAAATTCGGTTTGTTTATACATTGGGGATTATATTCTCAGACAGCCGGTGAATGGAAAGGCCATCCAACCGAAGGTGGCGAACACTTTATGCTTTATGAGCGTATTCCGTTAAAAGAATATGCAACAATAGCCAAAGATTTTAATCCGGTAAAATTTGATGCGAAGAAATGGGTACGGGCTGCCAAGCACGCAGGAATGAAATATTTGGTATATACGACTAAACATCATGACGGATTTGCCATGTATAATTCAGTTTGCAGTGATTATAACATAGTGAAGTGTACTCCTTTTGCCAAAGATCCTTTAAAAGAACTGGCGGAAGCTTGCAAAAAAGAGGGAATCAAGCTGGGACTTTATTATTCATTAGGACGTGATTGGGAAGATCCGGATGTTCCTACTAACTGGCCTGTAAAAGCAGGCCGCAGCAATACTTGGGATTATCCGGATGAAGATAGTAAGCAGTTACCGGCTTATATTGAACGCAAAGTAAAACCACAATTAAAAGAATTACTTACGAATTACGGTGAAATAGCAGTTATCTGGTTCGATACGCCTGAACTGGTTACCAGGCAACAGAGTAAGGAATTACGTGAATTAATTCATTCGTTGCAACCGGGGTGTTTAATCAATAGTCGCATTGGGAACGGATTAGGAGACTATTCAATTATCGAACAGAAACTTTCTAACAGCATAAATAACAAACCTTGGGAGGCTTGCCTGACGATGGGTAAGAACTGGGGGTACAATCGTTATGATACTGTTTATAAAAAGCCGGATATATTAATCAGAAATTTTGTAGACATTGTCAGTAAAGGTGGAAATTTATTGTTGAATGTGGGACCAGACCAAGCAGGATGTTTTCCGGAGCAAACGGATATAATATTGAAAACTTTTCATAAGTGGCTGAAGAGTAATGGTGAGGCTATTTATGGAACAACTCCCTGGCGTATCTTTGGAGAAGATTTTACGGTAAATAGAGTAGAAGATACTGAACAGAAACCTTTTCACGATGCAGTATATGATGGAACTCCTAAAGATATTGTACCTGATGTCCGCTTCACCATGAGAGGTAAAAGTGTATATATTATCGTACGTCATGTTACTAAAGCTTCTTATACATTGCGTTCCTTTTCTTCGGAAAAGGATAAAATCAGGAAAGTTACATTATTGGAGAATCATAAGAAGGTAGACTGGGAATTGGATGATGACGGGTTAAAAATAAGTAATATACATCGTTCTGCTAAAGACTCTTTTCCTGTTTATGTGCTAAAAGTAGAATATTTCTGATACTTATAAAATTGAGAGTAAAGGTTGTGAATTTCTATAAAATTTGCAACCTTTTTTATTATATCTGACATAAGTGAAGAAAACCTTTGTTAGAATCGTAAAGGCAGGATTATAGATTGATTCGCCTATAAAAATGTTGTTTATGTCCAGTATTTTTTCGAATATTGCAAATTGTTAGTATATTTAAGCGATTAATTTGTGATTAACAGAACAACACCAAATAAAAAATAATATGAAGTTGCGTCATTTATTACTGTTGTTTATTTCTTTTTTCTTTGTTTTGCCATTATATGCTGAATATTTCAAACATATTGGTTTGTCGGAAGGTTTAACACAGCCCTCTGTAATGGCTATTTATCAGGATAGGTTGGGCAGAATGTGGTTTGGAACAAAGGAAGGAATAAGCCAATATGATGGAAACCGTGTAAGAATATTCAAAGGCTGGATAAAATCTGTAGGTGAAGAACCACCGGTCTGGTTGGGCAATGAAGTTTCGTTTATCGTTGGTGACAGCTTGGATAATCTATATTTCTTAATTGATAAGAATTTAATCAAATATGACATACAAACAGAGAAATTCTCCCGACTCACGAATGAAAGTATTATCACCGCGCTTACTTCGTCCGAAGGACAAGTGTGGTATATGAAACATGATTCTTTATTTTGTTTGAAAGCAGATAAAGAACCAACTTTTGTATTAAAAACGAATATCACTTCACGTATTTGTTGCCTGACCATGATGGACGATCAGATTGGTATCGGGACATATAACGGAGTTTATCTGATTGATCGCCGTACATATCAGCAAAAGCAACTATTGGAAGGGGTGGAGATTTATCGCATATTTGAAAGTTCTCAAAAAGAGCTATGGATTGGTACCCGCATGCATGGATTATATCGGATGAACGACAAACAACAATTGTCGAAAGTTCCTTATTTGCCGGGAACTTCGGAAGGTATCAGTAGCGAACAGATTCGTGATTTTGTAGAAGATAACGAGGGAAATATATGGTTCGGTACTTTTGACGGACTTCATCGCTACAGTATTGGTAACAAACAGTATTCTCTCATTCAAATTCCCCAATATGTGGGCGGGCTGAATCATCCCTCTATCTTTGCATTGTATAAAGATGTTGCCGGAACTATCTGGGTAGGTAGTTACTATGGAGGAGTTAATTATTTCAACCCTCAACATGATACTTTTGTACATTATGACTATGGGAGAAAGATAAACTCATATTATTCTTATATCGGAGAAATTGTTATTGATAAGAATGAGCATTTATGGCTTAGTACAGATGGGGGCGGCATCACTTGTGTAGATAAGAAATGGAATACTCTTCAGCAGTTTACAGCCGGTGGAAAAAACTCTATTTCTCATAATAATGTGAAAAGTATTTGTTATGATGAAAAGAAGAATTGTCTGTATATAGGAACCTATTTGGGTGGTTTGTCACGTTATGACTTGAATACAGGTCGTTTTTATAATTATTGGAAAGAAGAGAGTCACTCTTCCGATATGCCTGATGAAATTGTTTATCATGTGAAGATATGGAAAGATCAAATATATATATCTGCCCATAATGGCTTTTTTCGGTTGGATACTCAGACACAGAAATTCCATAGGATCAACATTCCTTTTGCATTTTATGAGCATTTCGATATTGATGCGGAAGGTAATTTGTATATGGTGGGTTGGAAAAATGTTTTGTGTACTCATGTAGAACATCCCGAGTCTATAGTCTATGTTCCATTGGCAGAAGGAGATAGTAAAGCAACTCCTACCCGTGTGCTTGCCACCTCCGATGGTGTCTATATCGGTACGTTAGGAATGGGGCTCTTTTTTTATGATAGGCAGACGCGTAACATGGCTCATTATACTTCCCGAAACAATCAGTTGCCGGGTGATTTCTGCTATAATCTTTGCCGGACCCAGGATGGAAAGATTCTGATAACAGGTGATAAGGGAGTCACTTGCTTTGTTCCTTCCGAGGGCACTTTCACAACGATTGATTTGATGAGAAACTTTCCCTCGACTCATATTATCAACGGATGTGGGATTTTGGTATCCGGAGAGGGAAGTATTTACATTGGAGATACAAAAGGAGTAACCGTATTCTCAGAAAATGAGTTTAACAAAACCGGTACTGCTAATGAGAATTCTAACTTTTACTTTTCAGAACTTTGGGTCGATAATAAGACGATTATTCCGGGAGATGATACAGGGATATTGTCTCAGTCGCTCCCGTACACTCGTGAACTTAAACTTAATTATGATCAGAATAATCTGATTATTCATTTTGCTTTGTCCGATTACGGACAACAATTATCGGAAAAGTGGTTTCAATATAAGCTTGAAGGTTTGGACAAGAATTGGATTAAGACTAAACAGACGGAATTGTATTACACTAATCTGGATCCGGGAAAATATACGTTGCATGTGGCTTCGATAAATGAAAAGAGCGGGCAAAGCTTGGAGGAAATAACGATGCAGCTTGTCATTGCCTCTCCGTGGTATGATACGTGGTGGGCATGGATAATCTATGTGACAGCTTTCATTGCGTGCGTTTTCTATTATGTATATAGTAAAATAGCAAAACGCACATTGGCTCTTTCTTTGGAAAAGGAACGTTTTGAGAAACAACAGATAAAGCAGCTTAACCAGGAAAAACTAGTTTTCTTTACAAATGTGAGCCATGAGTTCCGAACGCCTCTAACTCTGATTATCAGTCATATTGATATTCTATTACAAAAATATTCATTGAATCCTTCTATATACAATCAGATAACGAAGATTAGGAAAAATGCGCAACAAATGAATAAGTTGATCTCTGAGTTGCTTGAATTCAGGAAATTGGAACAGAACTATGGAACGATACAAATAAAGCAACAGGATATAATTGTATTTTTGAAGGAAATCTATCTTTCTTTTGTCGATTATGCACAGCAAAGGAATATAAATTATGAATTCAAATTACCGGAATTGTCTGTCTTATGTTGGTTTGAACCGCAATTAATGGAGAAAGTATTCTTCAATCTTTTGTCCAATGCCTTTAAGTATACCTCCGACAAAGGGAATATTATTCTGTCGGGAGAGATAACGAATAGTGATATAAAAATTAATATAACGGATACCGGTATCGGTATTTCTGAACAAGATAAAGATAAAATATTTGCACGATTCTTTCAGGCTGACAATCAAGAAAAGAAAGGAAGCCTGTTTAGCGGAACCGGTATCGGATTGGCATTGACCAGAACAATTGTGGAAAAACATCATGGAGAGATAACAGTGAAAAGTGTTGTTGGTGAAGGTAGTACATTTACAGTGCGGCTGCCCCGCCGGAAAGATGTATTCCTGAACGATAAGAATGTACAATTTTATACTCAGGATTCTGAAAGTGATATTATCCCCGATTCAATGCCTGTATTTGTAGATGAGGGGAATTCGCCCATAGAACTTATTGAGACTAAAGATACGGAAAACAAGACTCATACGGTGCTTCTTGTGGAAGACAATGATGAGTTGCTCCAAGTGCTGAAAGAGCTTTTCGAGCCTTTCTATAAGATCATTTGTGCCCATGACGGGAAAGAAGGACTCAGTCAGATTTATGAGAACTCTCCTGATTTAGTTATCAGTGATGTCATGATGCCTGAGATGACCGGGACAGAAATGTGTCTGCAGATTAAGAATAATATAGATTTATGTCATATACCTGTAATTCTGTTGACTGCACTCAACTCTACCGAGCAGAACATTGAGGGACTCAGCCGTGGTGCCGATGATTATATCACGAAACCCTTTCATGCACAGTTGTTACTGGCACGTGCCAATAACCTGATACGCAGCCGCTTGCTGATGCAACATCAATTTGATAAGAAACCGATGTCCGAGATTGATTTGGCCAGCATAAATCCTTTGGACAAAGATCTGTTGAAACGGGCTTCACAGGTGATTGAGCAACATATTGACGATACGGAATTTGATATTCCGGCTCTTTGTAAAGAAGTAGGTGTCGGTCGGTCATTGCTTTATACTAAGTTCAAAGCATTAACCGGCATGACACCCAATAACTTCTTGCTAAATTACCGCCTGAAGCACGCAGCCACTTTATTGAAGCAATACCCTGATCTTCCCATTGCAGAGGTTAGTGACCGTAGTGGGTTCAATGCGCCCGTATATTTCAGCCGTTGCTTCAAAAACCAGTTCGGATGTACACCTCAGAATTACCGGAAAGAAAAGAAACAGGCAGACTGATTCAGGACTGTTTCTTTTTTCCGAAACAATTCGTTCTGCTATTATTCACAGGACGAATGGTGAAGTCCGGCTGAGTACCTTTGGAGTAAATGATTACTTCTTCGCCTTTCTGTAAATCTATTTTGTACATAGATTCGGATAAAGCTGTGGCCGCAAATTGGCGTTTTCCTTTGAAGACAGGTGAAGATATGTCAGTCACTACAATGCAAGGTTCGCCTGCAAGGCTTTTGATAGTGATAAACTCAGTCTTACCGTTTTTCCGGCTGGCAGTGATAAGAAAAGCACCTTCAGCACGGAAGTCTTTATAAGCAATGTCTTTCCAACTGTCGGGAACGGCAGGGAAAATGCGCAGCTTTCCTCCCCAACTTTGAAGCAACATATCATGGATAGACTGGGCGGCAGATAATGGTGTTTCTATGACCGGGCCCGATTCACGATAAAGTGTATTGACAGATAAGAATTTAGTAAACAACTTGTCAAGGTATGTAAGCGCTTCATTGCCTTTACCCAAAGCGGATGATATAGAGGATGCTCCCGTACATGAATATCCCTGATGTGCCCCGGATTTGCCTTGCCAATAGAGGAGTGATTTCTCTATGAGGTCGTATTCTTCGGGATTTTCCTTATTGATAAGATATAGAGGATAGGCAGCCAATAGATGCGAATAGTGGCGGTGCGAGAAAGCATAAGGAACATCCCGTCCTATCATAAGCCCGTTGGCCGGGTCTGTGGGGAACGGTGTAAGTTCTTCCAAAATCGTTTTCCAACGCGGGATAAGCGGATCGTCTATGTTCAGCCGGCCGGTAATCTCAAGTAATGTTCGGCAACCCCAAGATAATAATGCCAGGTCGAAGTTACAATCTTCCGCACTGCCATATTCCGGAGAATATGTTTGGGGCAGATGTATCTTGCCGTCTTTTCCTTTGTAGGTAAAGTGCAGGTAGTAGTTGATAGCTTGTTTAAGTACAGGAAAGAGTTTGTTGCGTAATAGCTCGTCATCCATTTTGTGGCGATAAATCAACCATAAGCTATGGCATGCCCAAGGCAAAAGCCCGACTTCCGCTGCTTTGTCCACACCGGGGATTCCGATTTCGCCGGATTCGCATACCAGATTCGACGAGCGTCTTATTGCCAATGCGTCTTTGCGATAGGCTTCCGGTACGTTTTTCTTAAGGTTTTCTATATTGTTGTAAATAGCATTCTCCAGAGAGGCTGCCAAATCGAGATGATTGGATGCATTGAGTGCCCAATAGGTCAGTTGTACGTTCAAGTTCCACCATGCATTGGGCCATGGAGTGACGGTCAGCCATGGGCCGGTGTTGTCTATTAGTGCACGGTCACCGCGCGTGGCACTGGCAAGCTTATACATCTGTATCCAATAGAAATTCTCTTTCATACCATCCGGTAACGTAAGGAAATTGCTCGGATAGTAATGATTCCACCAGGTACGGTGTTGTTTCTGTAATTTTCCGGTTCCTGTTGCTAATGCCTTATCCAAAATTTGAGCGGCATCCTTTTCGGCCGTGGCTTCGGGATACGAATGGGTTACGGTAATCCAGTATGTGCGTTCATTTTTTTTAGTTCGGGTTTCTTTCCATGCAACGGCTGTTTCACCTCCTGCCCGCAATTTCTGAACGGATACTTCCGGTTTTACTTCCGGTGCCGGGTTAAGAGAGTAGTCTTCAGGCACCTTTATCCATTTTCCTTCTCCTTTTGCATAAAGATATCGCGGGCTTTGGGCGGAGGCAGGTATCCATTCCCAACGGAAGTTTTTCTCTCCATCGGTGGCGTTAGTCTGAACCAGCATTACCATATCATTGGCGTGTACATAGGCGTGCAGACGGATGATTCCTTTTGTGGTGGTTATCTCTGCTTTTGTTTCGGCATTCCAGATGTCAAGATGCATCGTTCCATTTACGATTGTACCTTCAGGATGTAAGGCGAAGTGCCCGGTGAGCAGTCGGGGAATGGCAAATAAGTCCGATCCCGCTTTGTGGTCGTGTACCGAGCAGTTGCCGGTTTCAAACCGGATATAGTTCTGTCCCGGTTCCTTATAAATCATAAGTCCCAACATACCGTTGCCCATATAAGCCGATTCATACCAGTATTCGGGCAGTATTTCCCAGATCAAATCTTGTTTTTGCATGAAAGCAGGCCAGTCTATATCCGTTTTTACTTTTTCTGTTCGGGCGGATGCGGATGTATATCCTGTTACTGACAGACAAAGGCATAAAATAAAAAAGCGTATTTTAATGTTCTTCATGATGTTGTATGATTATTATGTCGCAGGCAAAGATGAAAATTATATCTGTATTAATCAATATTTTCCCCGTTGATTTGGATGATTTGGAAAATAGATGCAACTATTGAGGACAATTTAGTCAGATAAGATAAAAATAAATGGTGCTATTTTGCCATACATTAATATCTTAATTAGATGATAGAAAAAATACTTATATTTGTGTTCTCATTATTTTATACAATTATATGTATTCGGTCATTCAGAAAAGGAAATTATTCATTTATAATAAAGAATCTATATCATGAAATTGAAAAACTCTATTCTTGCAGGATGTACTGCTCTTGTGGTAGCCACATCTTGCACCCAAAGAGCTGTCGAGAAACAAACATGGGTTGAAAAAGCTATTGAAAACGCACACGCTCAAATTGGATTGGAAATTGATACTATTGAAAGTAGCGGCAGATTTCTGAATCCGGTGACGCTCAATAATAAGGGTGGTGTCTATTATTGCGGATACGCTGACTGGCGGAGCGGCTTTTTTCCCGGCAGTGTATGGTATTTGTATGAACTGACAGGCGACACTGCTTTGCTTCCGCTTGCCCAGAAATATACCGAGGCTATTAGCGAAGCACAAAATCTTACTTGGCATCACGATATTGGTTTTATCATTAATTGCAGCTTTGGCAATGGCTTGCGCCTGATTGATAAACCCGGTTATAAGGAGGTAATGATCCGAGCAGCAAAATCTCTTTGTACCCGTTTTCGTGAAAAGCCTCAAGTGATTCAAAGCTGGGATGTGAAAGGAAATAGCTGGCAGTCGGAACGGGGCTGGGAATGTCCTGTGATTATAGACAACATGATGAATCTTGAATTGTTGTTTGAAGCAACCAAACTTTCCGGTGATTCTACTTTCTATAACGTAGCGGTGATGCACGCAGACCGTACGTTGAAAGAGCAATTCCGCCCGGACGGAAGCTGTTATCACGTTATTGATTACAGTATTGAGGACGGAACCGTACGTCATCGCCAGACTGCTCAAGGCTATTCCGATGAATCTGTTTGGTCTAGAGGACAAGCATGGGCGATCTATGGATATACCGTATGTTATAGAGAAACAAAGAATCGTACTTACCTTGACCAGGCAATCAAGACTTTCGAATTTATGAAAAATCTTAAAAATATGCCGGAGGACCTTGTTCCATATTGGGATATGGACGCGCCTGATGTTCCTGCTGCCCCGCGAGATGCTTCTTCGGCTTCTGTCATAGCATCCGCCTTATATGAGATGAGTACTTATGACCTGCCGGACGCTGCTTCTTACCGGGCGTATGCCGACAAAATAATGGAGTCGCTTGCATCAGAGAGCTATACTGCCAAATTGGGAGAAAACGGACGGTTTATCCTGATGCACAGTGTAGGTAGTATTCCTCATAACAGCGAAGTGGATGTTCCGTTGAACTATGCGGATTATTATTATCTGGAAGCTTTGAAACGTAAAACGGATATTGAAAAAACTGCCATTTAAAAAGAATGATTATGAAAATGAGAATTGTTTTATTAGCTCTTATTTCTTTTTGTTTCCTGAGTGTAAATGCCGCTGATAAGAAAAAGAATCAACCGGTGAACGACAGAACACAGTGGGTTGACTTATGTTATAAAATAGCGCAACCCGTTTTGGAGAATATGAGTAAAGGCGAGTTGCAAAAGAATATGCAACTGGAGTTGAGTCCTACGTGGGACGGAAGAGACAAGCGGGTGGCTTATATGGAAGCATTCGGTCGGCTCATGGCAGGCATTTCTCCCTGGCTGGAGCTGCCTGATGATGATACGGCAGAAGGAAAGCAACGCAAGCAAATACGTGAGTGGGCTTTGAAGGCTTATCAAAATGCTGTTGACCCGCAGAGTCCGGATTATTTGCTGTGGAAAGGACATCAGCAGCTTTTGGTAGATGCCGCTTATCTTGCGGAAAGTTTCATCCGTGCTCCTAAGGCCACTTGGGGACAGTTGGATGATACGACAAAAGAACGTTATATTGAATGTTTTAAGAAGGTGCGTGTCATCCGTCCTGCCTATAATAACTGGTTACTGTTTCGTGACATGGTAGAGGCTTTCTTGCTTTCCGTCGGTGAAGAACCTGACGGTTATGCCTTGACTACCGGCCTTAATAAAATAAATGAATGGTATCTTAGTGACGGATGGTATTCCGACGGAGCGGAATTTTCGTTGGATTATTATAATTCTTTCGTTATTCATCCCATGTATGTCGAGATACTGGAAACGTGCAGCAAGAACCGTTTTCCTACCCCAATCAGTTATAAGCTGGCAATCAGTCGTATGCAACGTTTTAATACCTTCATCGAACGTCTTATTTCTCCGGAAGGTACCTTCCCGGCTTTCGGGCGTTCCGTAGTCTATCGTATGGGAGCATTCCAATCGTTGGCATTGGCTGCCTGGAAATATGGCCTTCCTGAAGGACTGACTAACGGACAAGTCCGGAGTGCATTAAGTGCAGTGATGAGAAATATGTTTTCAGTAGATGGAAATTTTGATGATAAAGGATTCCTGGCACTTGGTTTTGCGGGACATCAGCCGGATTTGGCCAACTATTATACTAATAATGGTAGCTTATATATGACTTCACTCGTTTTCTTGCCTTTGGGTCTTCCTGCCGATCATCCTTTTTGGAGTGATCCGGCCGAGGAATGGACATCTCAAAAGGCATGGGCGGGAAAAGCTTTTCCAATTGATGGACACCAGTCATTAAAGAAGTGATGTTTCCCCCGTCATTATCCGTTCAACGCGGGTAATGACACATCCTTCTAAAAAATAGATAGTTTAATGGCTTGAAACACTAAATATCGAAAAAGAGGCTAACGTTAGGTCAGCCTCTTTTTCGATATAAGAATTTTTAATTTTACTCTTCCGTGCTTTGGAGCATTTGGAACAGTTTGTCTAACTTCGGAGCCATGATAATCTCCGTACGGCGGTTCTTACTTCTGCCTTCTGCCGTTTCGTTGTCATCAACAGGCATATATTCGCCGCGGCCGCTCGGTTGTATCTGCAAAGGATTCACGTTATAGTTTTTAATCAGAATACGTACGACGGAGGTAGCACGGATCACACTCAAATCCCAGTTATCCTTGAATTGTACAGTGTTGATAGGCTTATTGTCCGTATGTCCTTCAATAAACACATCAATATCCGTCTGTTTGTTCAGTACTTCGGCCAATTTGCCAAGAGCTTCTTCACCACGCTTATCCAGACGGGCGCTTCCTGATTGGAATAATAATTTATCCGACATTGCCACATATACTTTTCCGTCTTTTTCGCGAACGGTCAGTTCATCGCTGCTGAAGCCTAATAACGCATCTTTTACGCTACTCAACAGTTTCCGGACTTTCTCATTCTGTGCATTGATCATCTGCTGCAACTCGTTGATAGTACACTCTCTTTCGTTCAACTCGTTTTTCTTCTGGTTCAACAGGGCGTTCAGTTTTTCCTGTTCGGTCATGTTCACATTCAGCATACTTTGATACTGGCGGATACTGTTTCCCATTTTTGTTGTATCACGCATGAGGTTTTTGATTTGTACCGACATTTGGTTGCCCGTGTTACGGCAGTCGGTCAGTAGTCCTTGCAAACTATCTTTGCTTGCGGTAGCTGCCAGCTCTGCAAGCATGAACTTCTTTTTCGTTACACATGAAGTACATAATAGGATTGTAAGGAAGGTAAATAAAGTAATTTTCTTCATTGTGTTTTATGTTTTAAAAGGATATATACAATTAGCTTTGTAGAAATTCACATAGTTTTTGCACAGCCAGTGCACGGTGGCTGATTTTATTCTTGACATCATTTCCCAGTTCGGCGAACGTCCGTTCATAGCCTTCCGGTTTGAACACGGGATCATAACCAAAACCCGAATCGCCCCGTTTTTCTCTGATTATCTCGCCCTTTATCACTCCTTCAAAAAGATATTCCTTTCCGTCCAATATCAACGAAATGGCAGTACGGAATTGTGCTTTGCGATTTTCTTTGCCTTCCAGTTCGTGAAGCAGTTTGAGCATATTGGCTTGGGCGTCGTGTCCTTCGCCGCCTGCATAGCGGGCGGAATAGACTCCGGGGGCCCCGTCCAAGGCTTCTACTTCCAGTCCGGTATCATCGGCAAAGCAATCCAGGCCGTAGTTTTTAAAGATAAACGACGATTTCAACAGGGCATTTCCCTCCAGCGTCTCGGCTGTTTCGGGAATATCCGTATGGCAACCGATATCGTTGAGGCTCAGCAGTTCTATTTGGTCTCCTAAGATAGCGGCTACTTCTTCCAGTTTATGAGCGTTGTTGGTAGCAAATACCAGTTTGCGTTTCATCATCTTATTTTGTTTTTAACGGGGTTGTTCAATACTTATCGGGCCAATCAAAGCTTGGAACCGGTTATTTTACTTTCAGTTTTTCGAATCCTTCGCCATATACTCCGATAACTGAACTTTGGGAGATAAAAGCATTCGGGTCGATACGTTTCACCAGACGGAAGATGTCGAGTGACTGGCGTTTCTTGGCAAGTACTACCAGTACTTTTACATTGGCTTTACTGTACCAGCCTGTGCCATCGAGCACGGTTACTCCGCGATCGGCATCTTTGATGATACGGTCGGCTATTTCGTCATACTTCTTGGAGAAAATGAAGAATTGGACCGATTGGCGTGCACTGTTGATAATCCAGTCGAGCACGACGCCAATGATGAACAGGGTGACGAAACCGAAGATAACACGACGCCAGTCATGGAATATAAAGTAACAGGAACTGATGATGAATACATCGCAAATCATAATCATTCTTCCGAGTGTCACATCTTTATATTTGTTAACTATGGCGGCGATAATATCTGTTCCTCCCGTACTTCCGTTATAGTTGAACACAATGCCCAGACCTACGCCACACATGGCGGCACCGATGATACAGGCCATGAAATCCTGTCCGGGACCGAGCAGTAACGGTTTACCGTCGGCTGTCATGTCCGGTACTTCCACATAATTGTTGACCAGTAGTTGGAACAACCAGAGCAGGAAAGTCAGCATAAAGATAGCATACGTCGTTTTTATACTGAATCGCGGGCCTAATATCCGGATAGCAAATGTCATCAGAACGGCGTTGATAATGAAATATGACCATTGGATAGGGAATCCGGTTGAGTAGTAGATGATAGCACTGATACCGGTAGTTCCTCCGGTCGTTATCTGATAGGGCAGTAAGAATGCCGCCCAGCCCAAAGAATAGCTGATTAGTCCGAGAGTGATGTAAGCATAATCTTTCACTTCTCTCATTATTCCCGCTTTTGCTAGTTTATGCATTGATTTTAAGTATTAGGTGTCAAAGTATCAGGTATCAAGTATTAAGTATTCACCTTGCGGATATATATTTGAATCATAGCCGTGGTGATACTTAATACTTATTACTTAATGCCTGTTTAAATAACAACGTTTACAATCTTCTTCGGAACGACGATGATCTTTTTTGGAGTCTTTCCTTCGATCCATTTCTGTGAACGTTCGTCAGCCAATACGGCTGTCTGGATGGCGTCTGAAGTTTCATCTGCAGCAAATTCCATATTGAAACGTGCCTTTCCGTTGAAAGAGATCGTGTAGTTGATTGTATCTTCTTTCAGATATTCTTCGTTGTATGCCGGCCATTGGGCGTCGCATACGGAAGTTTCGTGTCCCAGTACGTCCCACAATTCTTCGCAAACGTGCGGAGCGAAAGGAGCAAGCGTGATGACGAGTTGTTCTAGAATCTCTTTCTTACTGCATTTCAGGTTGAAAAGCTCGTTTACGCAAATCATGAATGCACTGATAGAGGTATTGTAAGAGAACTGCTCAATGTCACCGGTCACCTTCTTGATAAGTTTGTGGAGGCTTTTCAGTTCTTCCTTCGTTGCCGGTTCGTCCGTCACCAGATATTCATCCGTGCGGCTGTAGAACAGCGACCAGAATTTGCGGATAAAGCGGTGTACACCATCGATACCGTTTGTATCCCAGGGCTTAGACTGTTCTACCGGGCCGAGGAACATTTCGTACATACGAAGTGTGTCCGCACCGTATTTCTCAACAATCATATCCGGGTTGACAACGTTGAACATTGACTTACTCATCTTTTCAATCGCCCAACCACAGACATATTTTCCGTCTTCGAGGATAAACTCTGCCGTTTTATATTCGGGACGCCATGCCTTGAATGCTTCCAGATCGAGAATGTCATTGGATACGATGTTAACGTCTACGTGAAGCGGTGTAACGTCATACTGGTCTTTCAGGTTCAGTGAAACGAATGTATGGGTATCTTTGATACGGTATACAAAGTTACTGCGACCCTGAATCATTCCTTGGTTTACTAATTTTTGGAATGGTTCTTCCATTATGGATACACCCATATCATAAAGGAATTTATTCCAGAAACGAGAATAAATCAAGTGTCCCGTAGCATGTTCGGTACCCCCTACATATAAGTCTACATTCTTCCAGTACCGGTCAATTTTCGGGTCAACCAATGCTTTATGATTGCGCGGGTCCATGTAGCGCAGATAATATGCGGAAGATCCGGCGAATCCTGGCATGGTATTCAGTTCCAATGGGAAAACGGTTACATTATCAATCTTTTCGTTTTCTACCACGCATTTGTTCGCTGTGTCCCACGCCCATTTCGTAGCGTGTCCCAATGGAGGCTCGCCTGTTTCGGTAGGCAGGAACTTGGCAACTTCCGGAAGTTCCAGTGGCAGACAGCTTTCTTCGATTACATAAGGCATTCCGTCTTTGTAGTAAACCGGGAAGGGTTCACCCCAGTAACGTTGACGTGAGAAGATAGCGTCACGTAAACGGTAGTTTACTTTTACGCGACCCAGATTATGTTCTTTTACATAGTTCTTGGTTTTTTCAATTGCTTCTTTGATAGTCAGTCCGTTCAGGGAGAGGTCACAGTAAGGAGTGACGTCCGGACGCGGAGAGTTGCAGACGATACCTTCTTTGGCGTCGAAACTTTCTTCGCTGACATCACAACCTTCTACCAACGGGCGGATTTCCAATCCGAAATGCTTGGCAAAGGCGTAGTCGCGGCTGTCGTGGGCAGGTACGGCCATGATAGCTCCCGTTCCGTAACCGGCCAATACGTAGTCGCTGATCCAGATAGGTACTGCTTCGCCTGTGAACGGGTTGATCGCATACGAACCACTGAATACACCGGTAACGCTGCGGTCGGCAATACGTTCACGTTCCGTACGTTTCTTAGTACGGTCGAGGTAAGCGTCTACTTCCGCTTTTTGTGCAGGAGTGGTTAATTGTGCCACCAATTCACTTTCCGGGGCCAACACCATAAAGGTAACACCGAACATGGTATCTGCGCGGGTGGTAAAGATTGTAAATTCGAGATCACTGTCTTTTACCTTGAATTGAACTTCGGCACCTTCCGAGCGTCCGATCCAGTTTCTTTGAGTTTCTTTCAGAGAATCTGTCCAGTCGATAGTATCCAGTCCGTCAAGCAAACGTTGTGCGTAGGCGGATACACGCAGACACCACTGGCGCATCTTCTTTTGGATGACGGGGAAACCGCCGCGTTCGCTGACGCCGTCCACTACTTCGTCATTCGCCAATACCGTTCCTAATTCAGCGCACCAGTTTACCATTGTTTCGCCCAGATAAGCGATGCGGTAGTTCATCAGGATTTCCTGCTTTTCCTTTTCGCTTTTTGCGTTCCATTCATCGGCGGTGAAACTGATTTCTTCACTGCAAGCGGCATTCAGTCCCTCGTTTCCGTAGACAGCAAAGGCTTTTTCCAGTTCTTCGATAGGGCGTGCTTTCTGCTCGTCGTTGCAATAATAACTGTTGAACATTTTTAGGAAAGCCCATTGTGTCCAATGGTAATATTCCGGGTCGCAAGTACGGATTTCACGGTTCCAGTCGAAAGAGAAACCTATTTTGTCGAGTTGCTCGCGGTAGCGGTCGATATTGTTGATGGTAGTGATGGCCGGATGCTGTCCGGTCTGGATAGCATATTGCTCGGCGGGCAAGCCGTAAGCGTCGTATCCCATCGGATTGAGTACATTGAAGCCTTGCAGTCGTTTGTAACGGGCGTAAATGTCCGAAGCGATATATCCCAGCGGGTGTCCTACGTGTAGTCCGGCTCCTGAAGGATAGGGGAACATGTTTAATACATAAAATTTCTGCTTCGATTCGTCTTCCGTAACTTGGTAGGTTTTCTCTTCCACCCACCTTGCTTGCCACTTCTTTTCAATCTCCCTGAAATTGTACTCCATAGTGATAAAGTTTTTATTTATAGTGATTTATATTGTTATTTCTAATTTGAGGCACAAATTTACGTGTTTATTTTCAGATAACCACGCTTTACCTATTGACTTTCTCGTTTTTATTTCGTATATTTGGAGAAATTAAAAACAGAAAAGTAATCATGAAATATATAAGTATTATTACATAGGTTCAATAGGTGAATGTGCAAAATTGCATATGAGGATAACGAATGGGCAAGAAACTGTGAAGGTTCTTGCCCATTTTTGTTGCAATAATTTGATTTGAGTAACTGAAAGTGCCTAAAAATAGTTTTTAATAAACTTGGAAACCGTTTATAATAAACTATTTCATTATTTATTAAAAACTCGAAGCGGGTTTATGCAATATCGGTGATAAAGTGTAAAGAAGAAATATCGTGAGGATTTGCCGATTTTTAGTTTTTCCCTTATTTGGTAAGATTTGTTTATACAATGAACCCTTTGCGTTTGTTGGTATTTTATTTGACAGTGACCGGGTGCTTCGGCAGGAAGTGACTATTTATAGTTTTGTTTAGTCGAGATTCTGTCTGAAATATATTCATAAGAGTCGGTATATATTTTCGTGATTCCCTGTATCTTTGCGGCATTATTAAAAGTATAAGTATGAAACTGACGCACGGATACTATCATCTGATTGCCATACTGACGGTTGCTATCTGGGGGCTGACCTTTATTGCAACGAAAGTATTGATTAATCACGGACTCACTCCTCAGGAAATTTTCTTTTATCGCTTTTTGATAGCCTATATAGGTATTTGGGCGATTTCTCCAAAACACTTGTTTGCCGATAATTTGAAAGATGAGCTTTGGTTGGTGGCGGGAGGCGTATTCGGCGGATCGCTTTATTTCTTCACAGAAAATACAGCTTTGGGGATTACCCAAGCCTCCAATGTTGCTTTCATCATTTGCACGGCTCCTCTGCTGACTACGATTCTTTCCCTGCTCTTTTACAAGAGTGAGAAGGCTACGAAAGGGCTGATCTATGGTTCGCTGTTGGCCCTGATTGGCGTAGGGCTGGTCGTCTTTAACGGAAGTGTGGTGTTGAAGCTTTCTCCTGTGGGTGATTTGCTCACTTTGCTTGCGGCTCTGTCATGGGCTTTTTATAGTCTGGTAATAAAGCGGATGACGGGACGTTATCCCACGGTATTTATTACCCGTAAGATATTTTTCTATGGGGTATTGACTATTCTTCCCGCTTTTCTTCTTCATCCGCTGCAACCGGATTTTGATGTGCTTCTGCAACCGCTCGTATTGTCCAATCTCTTGTTCCTGGCAGTCCTGGCTTCTTTGATCTGCTATATTCTTTGGAATGTGGTTTTGAAACAGCTGGGAACGATGCGGGCTTCCAATTATATCTATTTGAATCCGTTGGTGACGATGGTGGCTTCGGTGCTCATTCTCCACGAACAAATCACATGGATTACGTTAATGGGGGCGGCTTGCATCATATTAGGGGTTTATCTGGCGGAAAAGAAGTAGGATCATTCCATCTTTTATCTGCCGGGAAACTTAGAACAAATATTGATATTGTGTACCCAAGAACTTCCGGATTTGTTTCAGCGCTTTCGTGATTTGTGCCTCTACTGTCTTGACAGATATATCCATTGACTCCGCGATTTCCTGGTTTGTCAGATTCTTCGTGCGGCTTTGCAGAAATACCTCACGACATTTTTCGGGAAGTGACAGGATAGCCTCCTGAATTAAATTATTCAGTTCTTCTGTTTCCAGTGAATCGGTGATGCTTACTTGCGGAGTGTCCTGTCCGTTGATGTCGTCCAGTGAGACAGTAGCCTTTCTGTCCCGTATAGCGTTCAGACACCTGTTTTTGGCAGCCTGAAAAAGATAAGCTTTGAAAGTAAGCCTGATTTCAAGTTTTTTTCTGTTTTCCCATACGGACGCAAAGATGTCACTTGCTATATCTTCCGCTTCTTGTGTATCTCCTAAATACAAATACATAAAGCGGCAAAGAACAGTGAAATAAGTATCGAAGACGTACTTGAACGCCTGCTTATCACCATTCTTTATCAATTGCAAAAGGAACATATCGTCCATAGTGTTTGTAATTAGGTTAGTGAGACGTTGCAAAGTTAAAGAATATTTTTTTAGTAGAAACTAAAAAAATGCTTTTCTGAATAAGGGTATGATTCGTTTTTTGTGTCTTAGTATCGGTAACAGTTAAAAACGACAGCGAAGCATGAAAAAAGAAATACCTTGGGAGTTAATCATTTCCGACCTGAAACAAGACATCTCCGATGCTGATAAAAAGCACTTGGAGGAGTGGGGGTCTATCGATGAGAACCGGAAGGTGTATGAAGAACTTCGGGGAGTTTGGGAAAAGGTGCGTGCTAAAGTTATCAATTATACGCCGGACGTAGATTTCTACTGGAAAGAGTTGATGCAGCGTATGGAGGAGTGTGAGGAGGCTGAACGGAGACAAGCTGAAGATATGGAAAGGTCTGAAGATAAAGTTGAAGTGAATCTCAAAGATAAGGAACAACCTGTTCGTTTGTGGGCTTTCCCCCGTTTTCAACGCTATGTTGCGGCTGCCTGCGTAGTTGTGGCTGTCTTCCTTTCCGTTTCTTTATATATAGGTATAAAGATCGGTCAGCCGGAAATGGCGCAACAAACCTATTCCAATTGGGGAGGTAAATCGGAAGTAACTCTGCCGGACGGGTCGAATGTATGGATTCATTCGGCTACTTCGCTTACTTATAATACGAATTATTATTCGAAAAACAGAAATGTCCGGTTGAACGGAGAGGCTTACTTTGATGTGGCCCATGATAAGGATCATCCTTTCGTCGTTGAAACCGAAGGAATGAAAATCACCGTACACGGTACAAAATTCAATGTAGAATCCTTTCCCGGTTCGGAAAATACATTTGTCAGCCTGAAAGAAGGTTCGGTGTCGTTGGAGACGAAAGCGGAAACCCGTTTTCTGCATCCGGGAGAAGTCGGTACTTTCAACAAGCGTAACGGACGGCTTCAAATAGAAAAAGGAGATATCGAGTTGGCTGTCTCGTGGGCAAGCAATCAGATTGTATTTAAAAACAGGCCGTTGGATGAGATTTGCCCTCTTCTGTCCAAATGGTATAATGTGAAGATAAATTTGTCTCCGGAATTGCAGGAACAGTACAGATACACATTCACCTTGCGGCACGAACCGTTGGAAGAAATCATGCGAATCATGTCGCGCATTCATCCTATCAACTATGAATTTAATGATGAGAATATGTTGACAATTTTACCGAAGCAGAAACAATAAGTGGTAACACACAATGCAAATATCCGAGTTCAATATCGGTAAAATGATTTTTTTGACAAATAAGTAAGAGAGAAAGGCGAGCCTATGATATAATGAAGATATAGAATAAATAAGGGGGAAGTTCCGCTTCCGGCTTTCCCCCCTACCAAATCAAGTTTTTTATTAACCGAAGAAAGTGAGTGAACATTAAAATCTGACCCATTTTAATGCAGCCTCCTTACAGTTAACTTTTAATATCGCAAAAATATGAATTTAAAAAAGCATTTTGCACTTTTAACGCTATTATTTTTTAGCGTTGTACTTTCTGCACAAGTAAAAGAGAAGATGATAACGATAAGCTTCTCGAAAATTCCATTGTCCGAAGCTATGGCACGCATTGAGAAAACCAGCGGCTATACCTTCTTTTATGATGCAACACAAGTAAATGTGAAACAGGAAGTCAGCCTGAACGTGAAACAGGTTCCTGTATCCAAAGCGGTAGGAGAAATGCTGAAAGGCATTGACCTGTCATTTGAAGTGACCAGCACACAGATTGCCTTGTTCCCCAAAAAGAGTACTCCGGCACAGACGGGCAAGGCGACTACAATCATCGGTAAAGTTGTAGACGAGAACGGAGAGCCCATTATCGGAGCTAATGTTTTGGTAGCCGGCACAACGACCGGTGTGATTACCGATATTGACGGTAACTACAAACTGGAAGCGCCTTTCGGATCTTCGCTTCAGATCTCGTATATCGGTTATACGACTCAGACGGTGAAAGCCGGGCAGAAGTCTATCATCAAAATGAAGGAAGACTCCAAGACACTGGAGGAGGTCGTAGTGGTAGGTTACGGTGTAATGAAGAAGAAAGACCTGACCGGAGCCGTGGCATCCTTGAAAGCCAGCGACCTTGAAAAAGAACAACCGAAAACTGTTCAGGATATGCTCCGCACGGGTGTGGCCGGACTTTCGGTAGGTATCGAAACCGATACGAAGGGTAACACCAGCATGATGGTGCGTGGTAAAAACAACCTGCGTGCAACGAGTACGGATAAATCTTCCCTTGAGCCTCTGATTGTATTGGACGGAGTAATCTATTCGGGACAGATGACCGACATCAATCCTAACGACATTGAGCAGATAGACGTATTGAAAGACGCCAGTTCCACAGCCGTTTATGGTGCGAAGGCAGCCAATGGCGTTGTGCTGATTACTACCAAGAAAGGAACAAGTTCAACGAAACCGATTATCAATTTCAGTGGTACATGGGGACTTTCAATGGTGAACTCTTTGCCGGAAGTATACGAAGGAGAGGATTTCATCAATTTCCGCCGGGATGTGGAAGTTAGCAAGAATCCTTCAAAAGCAGCTACCGGATATTTCGACAATCCGGCACACATGTCCAATGCGGACTTGGCAAACTGGATGGGAAACGATAAAGGCGACCCGACAAGTATCTGGCTGACACGTCTCGAATTTACCAATACGGAGGTCAACAACTATTTGGCCGGACGTCTTGTAGACTGGCGCGATGTCATTTATCAGGATGTAGCGTTACGTCAGGATTACACGGTCAGCGTGGCAGGAAAGAAAGATGAAATGTCTTATTATTCATCTATCAACTACCTGAAAAACGAGAGTAACGTGCGTGGCGGAGGATACAGTGCTATCCGTGCACGTATCAACCTGGAGAATAAGATACAGAGCTTCCTTACTTACGGTGTGAACGCACAGTTTACTTCACGTGATGAGGGATATATCAGTAGTTCATCCGGCAATTACACTACTCTTTCACCTTTCGGAAGCCTTTACGAAGACGATGGAGTGACTTTGAAACAATACCCTACCGGTAACAATAACCAGAGCAACCCGTTGCTTGCTCCGGCTTTCCAGAATAAACGCAATGACATCGAGAACTTGAATGCAGCTCTTTATCTGAAAATCACCCTCCCTTTGGGCTTTTCTATCCAGACTACTTATTCTCCGCGTTTTGAATGGACAAACTATCTTTTCCATAAGGCAGCCGCTTCTCCCGACTCCGGTTCGCAGAACGGCCGTGTGGAACGTACGCATACGAAGGATTTCTATTGGCAATGGGATAATATGCTGAAGTGGAACAAGACATTCGGCAAGCACGCTTTTGACTTTACTTTCCTTGCCAACTGGGAGAAGTTCCAGCGTTGGCATGATGAAATGACGAATGAAAACTTCCTGCCTACCGACGAACTGGGTTATGGAGGTATCGGTTTCGGTACCAGCCCTAACGTATCCAGTGATGATGTCTACCGTACAGGAGACGCCTTTATGGGACGTCTGCACTATGTATACGACCAGCGTTACCTGATTACCGCCACTGTACGTCGTGACGGATATTCGGCTTTTGGTCTTGCCAACCCGCGTGCCACTTTTCCGGCTATCGCATTGGGTTGGGTGTTCTCTGAAGAGAAATTCCTGCACCGTCCGGATTGGTTCGAATATGGTAAACTGCGTCTCTCATGGGGTAAGAACGGTAACCGTGCCGTAGGTACTTATGCTGCATTCATGCAGTTGGCCCCGCGCAAATACATTTATGTGGATCCGGCAACCGGCAGTCTGGTGACCGCCAACACTTTCTATGCTTCTACTATGGCTAACCCCAACCTGAAATGGGAATCAACGACTTCATGGAATATCGGTACGGACCTGACTTTCCTGAAAGGCAGACTGAGCGCGAACCTGGATGTATATAAGAAGATTACGACCGACCTGCTTGTCAGCCGTGAGTTGCCCAGCCTGATCGGTTACAGCTCCGTGATGTCTAATATCGGTGAGGTCCAGAATACCGGTGTCGAGCTTTCACTGAACTCTACCAACATCAGAATGGATAAGCTTACATGGCGTACTTCTTTCAGCCTGGCTTATAACAAGAACAAGATAACTCACCTGTACGGAATCATGGAAGATGTGAAAGATGCGGACGGTAACGTTATCGGCCAACGTGAAGCGGACGATATCAAGAACAAGCGTTTCATCGGACACGATATTGATGAAATCTGGGATTACAAGGTAGTAGGAATCTGGCAGGAAGAAGAACGTGAAGAAGCTGCCAAATACGGTCAGCAGCCGGGTGACGTTCATCTGCTGGATAAAGACATGAACTACAAATATGACAATACGGATAAGGAATTCCAGGGAACTACGATGCCGCGTCTGCGTTGGAGTATGCGTAATGATTTCACGTTGTTCAAGAACTTCAATATCTCGTTCAATATGTACTCCTATATCGGACATAAAAAGACATTGGGACGTTTTACCAACGACAATGCTTTGCTGAACGTGACGAACCAGATTAAACGTGACTACTGGACGCCGGAAAACCGTAACAATGAATATCCGCGTCTGGCCAACAAGAAGCCGGCAGGCGTTTCGTATGCCATTTACAAGAACGCTTCTTTCCTGCGTTTTGATAATATCTCAATCGGATATACTTTCCCGAAGAAGCTGATAGAGCCGCTGCGGATTCAGAACCTGAACGTCAATGCTACGATGAAGAATGCAGGTTATATCTCCGGTTGGCCCGGTTACGACCCGGAAAACAGTGATGCAAATACCCCGAGAGTAATTTATTTTGGTATTAACTTGACTTTATAATATCTACAGACTGATGAAACTAAATAATAAGAAAACAGGCATTGCCTGCATGATTGGAGTAGCTGTATTAGCAAGTAGTTGTTCGGATTGGCTGGACCCGAAGCCACTTTCATTCTATACGCCGGAGATTTCTTTTACGGATTACAACGGCCTGAAGACCGGAACGGATATGTTGAACCGTGACGTCCGTTACTTTGATTTTTATCCCACAGGAGGCTCTATGGACCCTTGTATCCTTTCCGAATATTTCTTTTCGGATATAAGTGTCAACGGACGTACTGACGCGGCAAACTCTCCACAGGATCTTGTTCGACAGATTACTCCCAGTGCTTCTCTGACAGGAAATGCAAGTCAGATTAATAACTATTGGACCTATCTGTATAAAGGTATTAAAGACGCCAATACATTGCTGACCCGTTCGGAAACGGCAGAGTTTGACAATGAAGACCAACGTAAGGAAATTGAAGGATTGGCATGTTTCCATCGTGCTTATCGTTATTACCGTCTGGTGAATCAGTATGGGGATATACCGTTCATCACAGAAGAAATCACTGGGCCACGTTATGATTTTTATTCAACGAAGCGTGAAGCAATCTTGCGGTATCTGAAAAACGATTTGGACCGTACGGCTCCTTATCTGAAAAACAACGTTTATATCGGTATGGTGACTCAGGCTGCGGCTTATCACTTACTGACAAAGATCAATCTTGCATTGGGCGAATTTGACGATGCAATCGAATCAGCCAATAACGTCATTAATGACGGAGTGCACTATCTAATGACAGAGCGTTTCGGTGTTGACAAGAATGACGCTACCAAGAATGTGATTTGGGACTTGCATCAGTCTGAGAATAAATCCTTGCCTGAAAACAAAGAAGTACTTTACATGGTGCTCGACCGTTATGATGCCGGTGAGGATATTCGTTCGGCAGCCGGACTGGAAATCAAACGGCAGGTGCTTCCCTGGTTTGCAAAAGACGGCGAGATTAAAACTCCCGACGGCAAAAACGGATTTACCGATAACGATGCAAAGAAAAATCCCTATCTTGAGCAATATGGTCGTGGAGTATGTACAGCACGTTCTACCTGGTATCATACGCACATGATCTGGACACTGGATGACACAGATCTTCGTCATGCTCCGGGTAACTGGATAGAAATGACCGACCTGACCTACAATAATCCTGAACTCAAAGGTACGGAATGGTACGGACAACCGGTTCGCTTTAAAGACGATAAAGGAAACATCCTGGTAAACGATACCATTCGTGACTGGGTGGGGTGGCCGCATTATAAGACCAACGTTGCCGACCAGAAAGATAAATGGTGGCGCGGTGGTTGGGCCGACTGGTATATTTTCCGTATTGCCGAAACGTATCTGTTACGTGCTGAGGCATACATTTGGAAGGGGGATGCAACCAGCCTCCAGAAAGCTGCCGATGACGTGAACAAGGTACGCCGTAGAGCGGGAGCCGATGAACTTGATGCTGACCAGATGACTATCCGTACGATTCTGGACGAACGTGCCCGCGAACTGTATTACGAAGAACCGCGTAAGACGGAGTTGACCCGTATCGCATTTATCTATGCTAAAACCGGCAAGGCGGACGATAAGGGACGTACCTACCGTATGGATAATTTCTCCGAGAAAAACTTCTTCTACGACCACATTATGGATGTAACGGATTTCTATAACAAAGGGGTGAAAACGCCGATTGGAAATGAATATACCATTGCTCCCCACAATGTATTGTGGCCGATTGCATTGAATGCTATTTCGACAAATGTGCAGGGACATATCAATCAGACACCGGGATATGCCGGTTCGGAAAACAATATCGAGCCGTTGGACATTGACTTCAGCAAGTAACGTTTTCTTAATGGTATAACGTACCATTAACTTCCTGTTTATTGGGCATATATATCCACCACGCTGGGCATATATGCCCAATATGTTGAATCTATATATCCACCATGGTGGATATATATTTCCAATAAATCCCTCAATTATATCCGATATTTGGCGTATATTTGTACTTTGTCGGGTATTGGAACCAAAAAACTACCGAACTTTCATAATTTTTTAAACGATAAACGAATGAATCTAAGAACAAAAATCGGGGTCGTAGCAGTGCTGCTGTCTACCCTCACCGTGCAAGCACAAAACATTCCTTTCCGTAAAGCGGAAATAAAAGAAACGATGAAGAAAGTTGCCGACTGACAAATAGCCAACCCCAACAAGGGCGCCGAACATGGTGACCTGAGCTGGACAAACGCCGTACTATATGTCGGTATGCTCGACTGGGCGGAATTGGCGGAACGTGAAGACGGTAACAAGGATTATTTTAAATGGCTCACCCGTATCGGAAGTCGTAACGGCTGGCAGCCGGACAAGCGGATGTATCATGCCGACGACATCGCTGTTTCACAACTCTTTATCGACCTTTACCGGAAATATAAGAACAAATATATGCTCAATCCTACCATTGCCCGCACGGATTGGGTGATGAAGAACCCGCCGACGGACGATTTCAAACTGGATTATCGCAAACCTGAGACACTGGAACGCTGGACTTGGTGTGACGCCCTCTTTATGGCTCCTCCGGTCTACACTAAATTATACGTCCTGACGGGTGATAAAAAGTATATCAAATTCATGAACCGCGAATACAAAGCTACGTATGACCACCTTTTCGACAAGGAAGAGAATCTTTTCTATCGCGACTGGCGGTATTTTGACCAACGCGAGGCCAACGGCCGGAAGGTTTTCTGGGGACGCGGCAACGGCTGGGTACTCGGCGGGCTGGCGGAGATATTGAAAGAACTGCCTGCAAAGGACAAGAACCGGAAGTTTTACGAAGAACTGTTCGTGAAGCTCTGTACCCGTGTCGCTAAATTGCAGAATGCGGACGGATTCTGGCATGCAAGTCTGCTCGATCCGGCTTCTTACCCGTCACCCGAAACAAGCTGTACCACGTTTATTGTCTATGCTTTGGCTTACGGAATCAACGAGGGACTGCTGGACAAGGATACTTTCCTTCCTATACTGGTAAAAGGCTGGAATGCACAGGTTTCTGCTGTCGATGCAGACGGTAAATTAGGTTATGTACAGCCTATCGGGGCCGATCCGAAGAAGGTGACGCGGAATATGACTGAAGTATATGGCGTGGGTGCTTTTTTAATGGGCGGATGTGAGATTTATAAAATGGCCAGATAAACAAGAACTCATAATCTAATGGTAAAAAATATGATTGTATTTCTGCTCCTGTTACTGGGAGCAGTTATGAATGATACGTCCGCACGTGATGTCATTTCTATCAATACCGGCTGGCAATTTAAGAAAGGGCCGTTTTCTACGGACCCTATGCGTGCTTCCGCACAATGGGACGGCAAGTGGGAGGAAGTGACAATTCCCCATACCTGGAATGCGAAAGATATGCAAGTGAAAGCTGATGCATTCTACGAAGGTGTAGGTTATTACAGAAAGAAACAGTTTTTCGGAAATGAGTTGGCGGGTAAACGTGTATTCTTGCGTTTTGAAGGAGTAGGGGCTTGCACAGAAGTCTATGTCAACGGAAAGTTGGTGGGAACGCATAAAGGCGGGTATAGTGCCTTCGCTTTCGAGATAGGCACTGCCTTGAAACTGGGGGCTGAGAACGAGATTATCGTGAAGGCTGACAATACGGCCCGTCCCGATGTGATTCCTGTCAATCACAGTTTGTTTGGGGTGTATGGCGGTATTTACCGTCCCGTATGGTTGATTACTACGGAGCAGAATAATATCACAGTGACCGATTGCGCCTCTCCCGGTGTGTACATCACTCAGAAGAATGTATCAAGACGTTCGGCGGATATAACTGTTAAAGTAAAGCTGGATAATGGTAGTCTGGCTCCTGCGCAGCTTGTTCTGGAGAACAGTATTTATACGCAGGAAGGGAAAAAGGTGGTTTCCCAACGTCTGCCGCTTGAGTTGACTCCGCAAGGAACACAAAGCTATGTATCAACATTCAAACTAAAGAATCCTCATCTCTGGCAAGGTAGGGAGGACCCTTATCTTTACAAAGTAGTCTCCCGTCTGTTGGCAAATGGTGAGGTGATTGACGAGGTCACGCAGCCTTTGGGTGTTCGTCATTACGAAATTGTTGCCGGAAAAGGTTTTTATCTTAATGGAGAGAAATATCCGATGTATGGTGTTACCCGTCATCAGGACTGGTGGGGCCTGGGGAGTGCGCTGACCAACCGTGAACATGATTTTGACCTGGCTCAAATTATGGATGTCGGTGCCACGACCGTGCGTTTTGCTCATTATCAGCAGTCGGAATATCTTTATTCGCGTTGTGATACATTGGGCTTGATTATCTGGGCGGAAATCCCCTTTGTCAACCGGGTGACAGGCTACGAATCGGAGAATGCGCAGACACAACTCCGCGAACTGATTCGTCAGAGTTTCAATCATCCCTCCATTTATGTGTGGGGGTTGCACAATGAGGTTTATCAGCCTCACGAATACACAGCGTCATTGACTCAATCTCTTCACGATCTGGCGAAGACGGAAGATCCTGACCGCTACACGGTTGCCGTGAACGGTTACGGTCACGCCAATCATCCGGTGAATCAGAATACAGATATACAAGGCATGAACCGTTATTTCGGCTGGTACGAAAAGAAAGTGCAGGACATCAAACCGTGGGTGGAAGGACTCGAAAAAGACTATCCCTGGCAGAAATTGATGTTGACCGAATATGGAGCCGACGCCAACCTTGACCATCAGACGGAGTATCTGGGCGATGCGTTGAACTGGGGAAAGCCTTACTATCCGGAAACTTTCCAGACCAAGACGCATGAATATCAGTGGAGTGTGATAGCTGAGCATCCCTATATTATTGCTTCTTATCTATGGAATATGTTCGACTTTGCCGTGCCTATGTGGAGCCGTGGCGGTGTGCCTGCCCGGAACCTGAAAGGGCTGATGACCTTCGACCGGAAAATAAAGAAGGACTCTTACTACTGGTATAAAGCGAACTGGAGCAAGTCTCCCGTACTCTATCTGACGCAACGACGTAACACGGACCGCGAACGGAAGCAGACTTCCGTCACTGTTTATTCAAATATCGGAACTCCCAAAGTTTACTTGAACGGCAAAGAACTGACAGGCATTCGTAAGGGATATACGGATGTACATTATATCTTCGACCAGGTGACACTTGAAAAAGGAAAAAACAAAATCAAGGCTGTTGCGGTATATAATGGAAAAGAATACGTTGACGAGATCGAATGGGATTATCAGAGTGAAAAGAAACGTGATGCAGATGCGCACGAAAACAAAAATGAACATGCCGGGTGGTAAAACCCGGCTTATGGACATAAAAAAAGGAGCAACGCCTTGCTCCAACCTTTGTTAACCTTAAATCTAATACTATGAAAAACACATTGCAAAGATACGGACTCTTAGGAAATTAGCAAATTATCCAAGTAAAATACTATGTTTTATAACACGTTTTAATAGTTTTCTCCTGTTTGTTAAGAAAAACGCCGTTCTTTTTTAAAGGTATGCAACACTAATTTTGATAATTGAATCGGTGGATTCCGTTGATTCTCTGCCGAAAAACCGTTATCTTTGTTCCGATAATCACAGTATATACTCAATAAAAAAAGAAAAGGAGAGAACCGTGAACGAAGAAGAAATCGTGCTCACCCCCATGATGAAACAGTTTTTGGATTTGAAGGCGAAACATCCGGATGCGGTAATGCTGTTTCGTTGCGGTGACTTTTATGAAACATACTCTACGGACGCCATTGTTGCAGCCGAAATATTAGGAATCACACTGACAAAACGTGCTAACGGAAAAGGAAAGACGATTGAAATGGCGGGATTTCCTCATCATGCGCTCGATACTTATCTTCCGAAATTGGTTCGTGCCGGAAAACGGGTGGCTATCTGCGACCAGTTGGAAGACCCGAAAATGACCAAGAAACTGGTGAAGCGCGGCATTACCGAATTGGTGACTCCCGGTGTCTCTATCAATGATAATATATTAAACTATAAGGAAAACAACTTCCTGGCCGCCGTACATTTCGGAAAGGCTTCCTGCGGGGTTGCTTTCCTCGACATATCTACCGGTGAATTTCTGACTGCCGAAGGACCTTTCGACTATATAGACAAACTGTTGAATAACTTCGGCCCGAAAGAAATTCTTTTTGAACGTGGCAAGCGCCTTATGTTTGAAGGCAATTTCGGTAGTAAATTCTTCACTTTCGAACTGGACGACTGGGTGTTTACGGAAACTACTGCCCGCGAAAAACTTCTGAAGCATTTTGAAACAAAGAATCTGAAAGGATTCGGAGTAGAGCATTTGAAAAACGGTATTATTGCTTCGGGGGCTATTCTTCAATACCTGACAATGACACAGCATACTCAAATCGGGCATATTACTTCATTGGCTCGTATTGAGGAGGATAAATATGTCCGGCTGGATAAATTCACGGTGCGCAGCCTCGAATTGATTGGCAGCATGAACGATGGCGGAAGCAGTCTGCTCAATGTGATTGACAGGACGATCAGCCCAATGGGAGCACGTCTGTTGAAACGTTGGATAGTTTTTCCATTGAAGGACGAGAAACCGATCAATGAGCGTCTGAATGTGGTGGAGTATTTCTTCCGTCAACCGGACTTTAAGGAGTTGATCGAAGAACAGTTGCATCTTGTCGGTGATTTAGAGCGTATCATCTCCAAAGTGGCTGTGGGACGTGTGTCACCGCGTGAAGTGGTTCAGCTGAAAGTGGCTTTGCAGGCTATCGAACCGATCAAACAGGCTTGTCTTGAAGCGGATAATGCAAGTCTGAACCGTATTGGCGAGCGGTTGAATCTTTGTGTTTCTATTCGTGACCGGATTGCCCGGGAAATTAATAATGATCCTCCTTTGTTGATAAATAAGGGCGGAGTGATTAAAGACGGTGTGAATGCGGATTTGGACGAATTGCGCCGGATTTCGTATTCGGGAAAAGACTATCTGCTTCAGATACAGCAGCGGGAAAGCGAAGAAACGGGTATTCCGAGTTTGAAAGTGGCTTATAATAATGTATTCGGCTATTATATCGAGGTTCGTAATGTTCATAAGGACAAGGTCCCTAAAGAGTGGATTCGCAAGCAGACGTTGGTAAATGCGGAACGTTATATCACACAGGAACTGAAAGAGTACGAAGAAAAAATTCTTGGTGCCGAAGATAAGATTCTTGTGCTGGAAACGCAGTTATATACGAATTTGGTACAGGCATTGACGGAGTTTATCCCCCAGATACAGGTTAACGCCAATCAGATTGCCCGGTTGGACTGTCTGTTGTCTTTCGCTAATGTGGCGCGTGAGAATAACTACATCCGTCCGGTTATTGAGGATAACGACGTATTGGATATTCGTCAGGGCCGTCACCCGGTAATTGAGAAACAGCTTCCGATAGGAGAGAAATATATTGCCAATAATGTGATGTTGGACAGCAGTACGCAGCAGATCATCATAATAACCGGTCCCAATATGGCGGGTAAGTCAGCGCTTTTGCGTCAGACGGCATTGATTACGCTGTTGGCTCAAATCGGTTCGTTTGTCCCTGCGGAGAGCGCCCATATCGGGCTGGTGGATAAAATATTCACTCGTGTGGGAGCAAGTGATAACATCTCCGTAGGTGAATCTACTTTTATGGTGGAGATGAACGAAGCGGCGGATATTCTGAACAATGTTTCTTCCCGAAGCCTGGTACTATTTGACGAGTTGGGGCGTGGTACCTCTACGTATGATGGCATCTCTATTGCCTGGGCGATTGTGGAATATATCCACGAACATCCGAAAGCCAAAGCACGTACTTTATTCGCCACGCATTACCACGAATTGAATGAAATGGAAAAATCTTTCAAGCGTATCAAGAACTATAATGTATCGGTGAAAGAGGTGGATAATAAGGTAATCTTCCTTCGTAAACTGGAACGTGGTGGTAGTGAGCACTCTTTCGGTATTCATGTAGCAAAAATGGCGGGTATGCCGAAAAGCATTGTGAAGCGTGCGAATGAGATTCTGAAGCAGCTTGAATCTGATAATCGCCAGCAGGGAATAGCAGGCAAGCCGTTGGCGGAAGTAAGCGAGAACCGTGGTGGTATGCAGTTAAGTTTCTTCCAGTTGGACGATCCGATACTCTGTCAGATTCGCGATGAAATATTAAATTTGGATGTAAATAATCTCACTCCTATTGAAGCGCTGAACAAGTTGAATGATATAAAGAAGATAGTCAGAGGAAAATAGCGGAATTATTAACGTGTTCACAAATAGTATATAGAACGTTTTCTGAGGTCTGGAAAACTATTTGTAAGTATAAAAGGCGTTTCCTTTAAGTGATTGGAGGAAACGCCTTTCTAGTATGCAGTCGATTTTTATATATCAGGTTCAGGCTACTTTTTTCTTCCGGTCGTAGAAAAACATGAAGTAGATGCCGACTATAACGAATGGAATACTTAGCCATTGTCCCATGTTGAACATCATGTTGTTCTCGAAATCCTCTTGGTTCTCCTTCAAAAATTCGATGAAGAAACGGAAGACAAATATGTAGGTCAGGCAGAGCCCGAAGAAGAAGCCGCGATGCAGTTTCTTGCTGTAATTCTTATACAGGTAAATCATGATGAAGAACAAGATAAGATAAGCGATCGCTTCGTAGAGTTGTCCCGGATGACGGGGTTGCATATCTACCCGTTCGAAAATGAATGCCCAGGGCACATCAGACGGCTTGCCGATGATTTCGGAGTTCATCAGGTTGGCAAGACGGATACAGCAGGCGGTAATTGGAGTAGCTACGGCAATCATATCCAGCACGTCCATATAATGAAGTTTTGTTTTGCGGCAATAGAGCCACAGAGCAATAATCAGTCCAAGTGTCCCCCCGTGGCTGGCAAGTCCTTCATATCCTGTGAATTTCCAACCGCCGGCAGGCAGGAATTTAATAGGTAACAGCATCTCTACAAACCCTTTACCGCTTGTCAGATACTGTCCCGGGTCGTAGAACAGGCAATGCCCCAGACGTGCTCCAATCAGAATACCGAAAAAACAATAGAAGAAGAGGGGGTCAAATTTCTTCTCATCTATTTTTTTATCGCGATACTGGTAGTGAACAATGACGTAAGCCAGAAAAATTCCTACTGCCCACAATAGCCCGTAGTAACGGATAGAAAGGCCGAACAGGTTAAATAGTTCGGGATTCGGATTCCAGTTGATAGATAATAATAAGGTATTCATATTGGATAACGGTTTACGGTTTGGTGAATTAGTGTTTAGTGAATTTTTCGGCTACCATCCGGTAAGTAGGAATATCAATCCCTTGTTCTTCCGCGGCGGTAATCATGTCGAATAACAATCCTTGTATCTCCGAATCATGTCCCCGTGCCAGGTCTTTCTGCATGGAAGCGGTACTTTCCGGGTCGAGTTTGTCGATGACTTTCAGATTATAGCTTATCGGGTCTTCGGGAAATTCTACACCCAGTTTACGTCCCAGTTCGGCACTCTCCGTAGAAAGTCCGATGAAGGTATCGCGCACCTTTCCCGGTTTCTGTACCTCGCCCATGGGGACGTCATAGTAAGCTCCGGTGACAGCCATTGCCGAGATGAACGACCATTTAATGAAGGTATCCCGATTGATATCCGGAGAGATTTCCGCTTTGATTCCGCTCTCCTGAAGATCTTTCTGAACGGCTTCCAGTATTCCCGGGGCAACTTGTGTCCCTTTGTGGGCTCCGTACACCAGGCGGAAAATTTTTCCCATTTGAGTGATCTCTCCTGTACCGGATACGAATCCGACAATATAGATGCAACCGTCGAGTACCGTCACTCCCGGAACGAGACGTTGGATACGCGGTCCTGTTCCGTAAACATTCAGAATAGGAATGACGATTGTCTTGTCATGTGCCGCCCTCTTTATCAGTTCGGTAATCGAGTCGACAGAATATCCCTTGACGCAGACAAAGATTACGTCTGCCTTTCCATTGAATTCTTCTGCTGTTGTTGCCGGGATAGCAAGCGTGTGCTCTCCCTTCAAGTCCGATTTCAATTTCAAGCCGTTTGTCTGTATTGCCTGCAAATGAGCTCCGCGGGCAATACAAGTAACGTCTTTTCCGGCAAGCGACAGAAATCCTGCTATACTACCTCCAACGCCTCCGGTTCCTGCAATGAGATACTTCATAATAATTACAATTTGCTGATTACAAATGCAAGGTTATCGCGATTATACGTTGAAACGGAAGTGCATGATGTCACCGTCCTGCACGACGTATTCTTTGCCTTCTACGCCCAGTTTTCCGGCTTCTTTCACTGCTGCTTCCGAACCGTACCGGATATAATCATCGTATTTTATCACTTCCGCACGGATGAATCCTTTTTCAAAATCGGTATGGATCACACCGGCACATTGCGGAGCTTTCCAACCTTTCTCGTAAGTCCAGGCACGCACTTCCTGTACGCCGGCAGTGAAGTAAGTTTCGAGATTCAGCAATTTATAGGCTGATTTGATAAGACGTGCTACGCCCGATTCCTCCAAGCCTACTTCGGCGAGGAACATCTGACGGTCTTCGTATGTTTCCAGCTCGGCGATGTCCGCTTCTGTCTTGGCTGCAACAACCAGTATTTCAGCATTCTCGTCTTTTACGGCTTCACGTACCATATCTACGTATTTGTTGCCGTTTACTGCACTTGCTTCGTCTACATTGCAGACATACATTACCGGTTTGCTAGTCAACAGGAACAGTTCATGTGCAATCTTCTGTTCATCTTTTGTCTCAAAAGTAACGGTACGTGCCGATTTGCCTTGTTCCAACGCTTCTTTATATTGAACCAGTACATCGTAAGCCTGTTTGGCAGCTTTGTCGCCACCCGTTTGTGCTTGTTTCTGTACCTTTTGGATACGACTCTCGATCGTTTCCAAGTCTTTCAACTGAAGTTCATAGTCGATGATTTCTTTGTCGCGGACAGGATTTACACTTCCGTCTACGTGTGTCACGTTATCGTCGTCGAAGCAACGGAGTACATGGATAATAGCGTCTGTCTCACGGATATTGGCAAGGAACTTGTTTCCCAATCCTTCACCTTTACTTGCACCTTTTACCAGTCCGGCGATATCTACGATTTCTACGGTTGTAGGAACAATCCGTTGGGGATGTACCAATTCTGCCAGCGCATTCAGACGTTCATCGGGAACGGTAATTACACCTACATTGGGTTCAATAGTACAGAAAGGGAAATTTGCCGCCTGTGCTTTCGCATTCGACAAACAGTTGAAAAGTGTCGACTTACCCACGTTCGGTAGTCCAACAATACCACATTGCAATGCCATATTAATCTATTATTTCTATTATTATCAATAGGATACATATATATGAACAATGATTTGGAGGCAATACCCGGATAAAAAAGAGTGTTTGTTACCAAGTTGTTCATTTTTAGTCTGCAAAGATAATCATTTTTTGAGCTAATAAAGGAAACTTGGTATACTTTCTGTCTTTTCCCCTTATTCCGGCTTACTTTTAGTATGGAAAGTAAAGTCACAGAATAAGGGGATTTTAGTATTAATTATTCGTAAGGCGGCACTTCGGAAATACTACCATACCGGTGATATTCGAAAGAAATGCTTTGTTCCTTGAAGTAGCGAATAAGTTCGATGCGTCCCTGTTTCATAGGAGGCGCTGCCACAATATACATATTGATTTCCGCGGCACGTTCATACATACATTTGGGGATATTCGGAGAACAAGTACGTACTCTTTCATAGTCCGGCATCACTTTCAGGAAGTCCTCCAGTGATTCCTTTCGAAGCGGCCAGCCATATTGAGTAAGTGCGGCAGTACGGTCATCCGAGGGGTCGAAGCTGATAGTGAGAGGTGTTCTACATAGTTCCGAGGCGTATGAGATCATATTGACCTCTCTATCTGTGTCTTCCGGAAAAAGACGTAGAATCATGCTTTTCAAAGGTAAGTAACGGAAGACATTCTGTTCTCCGTATAGCTTATTAACATCCCTCGGGTCCATAAATTCTTCCTCACAAGCGTCGAAATAACTGTCTATGTAATCAGTCTGGCTGTCCGGCTTGTCTGTGATTTCTACAAAACAGGTACAATAATTGGGACCTCCCGCTTTGATACCGCCTCCGAAAGCAGACAGTTTCATTCCACCGAATGGCTGGCGGTTGACGATTGCTCCGGTGATTCCCCGGTTGATATACAGGTTGCCTGCTATTACGGAGTTTTTCCACAGCTTTTGTTCCTCTTCATCAAGACTCTGTAATCCCGAAGTTAACCCGTAATCCAGGCTATTGACTAACTTAATTCCTTCTTCAAGGTTCTCGATGCAGGCAACACTCAGCAGAGGGCCGAATAACTCGGTTCGGAAAGAGAAGTTTTCCGGTTTCACTCCCCATTTCACGGTCGGAGCCAGCATATATTCTTTCTCATCGATGAAACGGGGAGGAACCAGCCACGATTCTCCCGGTTCGAGGTTGAAGGCTTGTAGCAACTTGTCGTTCTTATTGGTAATCATCGGACCGACAATATTTCCGGGATTCCAGACACTGCCTACTTTCAGGCTCGTTGCCGCATCTTTCAGTTTGCTTTGGAAGTTCTTGTCTTCATAGACCGAACGTTCGACCAATAACAGAGAGCAGGCGGAACATTTCTGGCCGGCATTACCGAAGGCGGAAGCGACGATGTTCATGATAGCATGGTCACGGTCGCCCGATGCAGTGAGGATAATGACGTTTTTGCCTCCCGTTTCGGCTGATAGCGGAGTTACCGGATTGGCTCTTGCGATATTCTGGGCGGTGTCTGTTCCTCCTGTCAGAATGATATGCTTGATTGCAGGGGCGGTAGTCAGCACTTTCAGCGCTTCCCGGTTGGTGATGATGACTTGTAAGGCCTCTTTCGGTACACCTGCATCCCAAAAAGCTTTGGCGAACATCCAGGCAACCGGAGCCGCTACGGTGGCAGGTTTCAGGATAACGGTGTTTCCTCCCGCCAGTCCGGCTACTATACCGCCTACGGGAATGGCACACGGGAAGTTCCACGGTGAAATGACCAATATGGTACCTTTCGGTTTTATCTCTATATCATCTAATGCGGCGAATTTCTTCATCGCTGTCGTGTAGAAACGGGCATAATCTACCGCTTCCGATACTTCTACATCACCTTCAATGACAGTTTTACCGGTTACGGCACACATACAACCTATCAGGTCACCCCTCATATCAGCGAGCCGGTTGGCTGCTTCGTACATAATCCGGTGGCGTTCTTCCAGTGTGGTTTTTCTCCACCCGGCAGGATCTGTCTCGGCAATTTCGATAATCTTTTCCACTTGAGCACTGTCCGCCTGTGACATTTCACAGATACAGACCTCGTCATTCTGGCAACGGTCGAGGTATTTGTAGCGGTTTTTGCATACTACTGTTTCCGCACCTATCTGTAAAGGAATGATTTCCGGTTCTTCCGTTCCGCTTTTCTTCCATTTGGCAAAGATACGGCGCACCCATTCCTGATTTTGTGACAAGTCGAAGTCCGTATCCGGTTCATTCTGCATTGTGTCCGATGGGGCGACGGGAGTGTACGGAAGATTACGGTTCTGAACGCGTGGAGACACATGCGTGAGGTGATCTTTCATAGCATAGGCTTCTTCAAACTGCTTTGCGAGGAAGTCCCACTCTTTTGTATCCGGTTTCAGATTGAAGGAGTGAGTCAGGAAATTGTCGGGTGCTGTATTTTCGTCCATGCGACGGACAAGATAAGAGACGGCGTTCAGGAAATGTTCGTTTTTCACTACCGGAGTATATAGAATCACCCGGTTACCGAGCATTGACTGCGCTCTCCAAAGATGATTCGCCATTCCTTCGAGCATTTCGAAGGTCATATATCCGGTTGTCCCATACTTCTGAGCCAGCAGATAAGCATAAGCGATCGAGAACAGATTATGAGAAGCAACCCCGAGATGTAAAACCCGGGCATTTTCGGGCATCAGTCCACGTTCCAACAGGCACAGATAATTGGCGTCAACTTCTGTTTTGGAAGGACGAATCGGGTTCGGCCAGCCTTTCAGGGAGGAGATAACCGTTTCCATTTCCAGATTACAGCCTTTCACCAGACGCATTTTGATAGGAGCTCCGCCTCCGTCTACGCGGGCTTTGGCAAATTCCAGCAACTCGGTTTGGAAGTCGTATGCATCCGGCAGATAAGCCTGTACGACGATTCCTGCCGAATAGTTCTTGAATTGCGGCAGGTTGAGTACTGCTTTGAAGAGGCGCAATGTGAAGTGGGCGTCTTTATATTCCTCCATATCCAGGTTGATGAACTTGGAGCGTTTTATTCCGTCTTCGTCCGTATAAGGAAAATCAATGGCTTTCTGATAAAGCGCGGACATTCGTGAAACGAGTTCCGGGAAACTTTCTTCGTAGTTCAGAGCGTGTGTCTGCGCGTAGATTCCCGATATTTTCACTGAGATGTAATTAATGTCGGGTGATTCAAGAGCTTCCAGATAGTGATGATAGCGGTGATCGGCTTCTTCGTTGCCAAGCACCACCTCGCCTAAAAGATTCACGTTCTGCCCGATTTTCTCTTTGAAGCGGGTAGCCAGATGCTTCGTGAGTTGCGGGCGTTCCTCATTGATAATAACTTGCGAGGTATCCATGCGCAGGCGTTTTTTGATAATCGGGATAGCGATAAAGTCGAAATGATGTCCGAATGCCTGATACATTTTGAATAAGAAAGCATCCCGTTTGTTCAGAAATTCGGGGACACCGTACTGGTCAAGGAGAGTCTTGATACGTTTGGCGAGTATCTTCCGGTCGCGGATTTGCGAGGATTCGTCGAGCATCTTCACGAGGAATTTCTTGTCTTGCGGGCGCTGCACCATGACGGCATATTTATGCTGTTCCAGGCGTTCGGCTTTCGTAATCGTTTGTTCACAAGTATTATACAGTTTAAGTACCCAATCCTGTACTTCGGTAAGGGTCGGTTGATATTGTTTGTCCATAAGAATCTGAATTATGTAAATGGAGAAAATGTGAAAAAAGAATCTCAAATTGCAATTTATATAGTACGGAGGGTAGGACTAAACATAACAGCACGGTAGCGATGCAGGGTTTGCAACGCTTGCTGCGAGAAGCAGTCGAACAGATACTGTTGTTTCATATTCGTCGTTTTTGAAGGTGATTAGAAACGAAAGACTCACACTTCTCACAAAGATAAAAATAAATTATTGATTTTCAAGTAAAAGGGGAAGAAAATGCAATTGTGATAAATTCTAATATGTATGGTATGAGTTGATACAAGACGCGAGCGAAATAAATTAATCTTAATCTCTCTAAGATTTAGTTGTTCGGATACTATTAATTAGTACTCGTTATGCATGACTTTATTAACTATGAGGAGTAAATATGTGCTAACTTTGAATTAGTTACCTCCTTTAGTATCTGGCCTGATATTTCTTATAAAAAATCAGAAACAGGATGAATCCGGTCAGTGCGAAAGGAACACCTGTGAGGGCGGGGTAACGATAGCCTTCACTAACAGTCAATCCCCCTGCATAAGCGCCAATGGCATTTCCCAGATTGAATGCGACCTGTACGCAGGCAGCCCCCAACATCTCGCCGCCTTTTGCCACACGGATAATCAGTATTTGTTCGGGGCTGGATACGGCAAACAACCCTGCCGTGCAGAGGCACATCAGTATAGCAGCCGTCCATTTGTAGGGAGAAAGGAAGAAAATGAGAAGTAGCATAAGGCATATTAATGCTTGTGCGGCAGTTCCCACTTTTCCGGGTGTATAGCGGTCGGAGAGGCGCCCGCTGATAAGATTTCCCATGACCATACCGAATCCGGCAAGAATCATCAGCGGAGTAATACTTTCGGTGGAGAAACCGGAAATATTCGTCAGCATAGGGTTGATATAGCTGTACCAACAGAATACGCCACCGTTGCCTAACGCCGTAGCACCGAGAATGAGCCAGGGAGCCGGAGTCTTCAAGAAATGGAATTGTCCTTTAAAGCCGGTATCCTTCAAGCCTTCTACGTGAGGTACCCAACGCCAGATGTAATACAGGATAACGATTCCCCAGATGCCGACCAACAGGAAAGTGGCACGCCAGGAAAGCATAGTGCTGAGAGAAGTTCCCAATGGGACACCGAATAGGTTGGCAATGGTCATTCCGGCAATCATAATCGAAACGGCTTCCGAACCTTTCCCTTTATCAGCCAGTCTTTCGGCAACAATGGAGCCGACACCGAAATATGCTCCGTGCGGTAGTCCGGAGATGAAGCGCGCAGCAAGCAATATCCAATAATTGGGAGCTGTTGCAGCACAGATATTACCTATCATAATCAGGGTAACTAATACCAGTAGAATATGTTTCAACGGATATTTGCGGGCTAATGTCAACACGGGGGCACCCACACAGACGCCTAATGCATAAGCGGAAATGAAATGTCCCGCCATAGGGATACTGATCCCTAAATCTTTTGCCACATCGGGCAAAATACCCATCATTACAAATTCGGCAATACCTAATCCCAGGGTGCCGAACGCCAATGCGATAAGACTCTTTTTCATACCAAACTTAACCTGATACCTGTAACTTTTTACCTTTTTCTTTTTTGCGGGTGCAAAGGTAAAACAAAATCGGGCAGAGTGAGTTCGGTGTGAAATATTTTGATTTAAGTCAATTTATACAATGCTGCGTATGTAAGACTATGGATTTAATATGCTATAAATGTATCATATTAGAAAGAAATAAGAATGTGATATCAAGGAATACTGTTCGGAAAGACTATGGTTAATTTTAGTTGGCGTACACTTTTAATAAAGATTGCCTTTTCAATTGCTCTTTCCTGAATGTTTAAGAATCCAGTCTGTTATATCTTTCAGAACTTCCGGGCTGATGGTTTCTTCTAGCTGCCTATACTCCGCCAATGTCCCTTTTTCACAAGTCTGTAACAGATGGTTTAAGTTCGGATAAGCTTTTACCGTTACATTCTTATTCCCGTTTTCGCTGATTCTTTGCTGAATGGCCGTAAGGTTCATAATCGCATCCACTTGAATGTCCTTTTCTCCGTTTAGAGCGAGTACCGGACATTTTATTTTTTTCATGGCTTTAGCCGGGTCATACCTCATAAAATGGAGATACCACGGTGAAGTCCATGAAATTATCTGGGTGGCAATCTGCTGTACAGTACTCATGTCTTTCAGTTCTTCGGACGACATGGTTTTGGTAACGTTTGCATACAATTCTTTTTGGAGTTCATCCCTTGTCTTGTCCGTCTGTTGCAGTATGGCATATCTGTTTCGTACCGACGGTTTCATTCCTTGCCAAAGCGCATCCGGCATTCCTTGGGATTTGGAAATCATCTCTACTTGTTTCAGTATCAGGCTGTCACCTCTTACGCCGGCTCCTGCCAATGAAACAATAAATGCAATCGACGGGTCTTTGGCAGCTACGATGAATGCTATGATTCCGCCTGCGCTATGTCCGATAATGCCAATCTTCTTTGTGTTTATTTCTTTTCTGCCGCGCAGGTAATTGATGGCAGCTTCCGTGTCCGTTGCGAAATCCTCGTTGGTGGCTGTTGCATGGTTGCCTTGTGAGGCGGCTGTGCCACGATCATCACAGCGTAATACGGCGATTCCGTTCCTCGTTAGATAGTCGGCGATGACTAGGAAAGGCTTGTGTCCCATGATCTCCTCATCCCGGTTCTGCGCACCGCTTCCTGTCACCAACACTACTGCCGGAAATTTATTTCCCTTTTCGGGAAGAGTTAATGTCCCCGCAAGGTTAATTCCGTCCTGTTCGTTTCTTACTGTAACTTCTTCACTTTTATAAGGGAAAGGTGGTTGAGGTTCCTGCGGACGTTTGGGACGGCTTGCTTCTCCCTTTTCCAGGTTCAATGGGATAGGCATTCCTTGTGTGAATGTTCCGGTTATCGTTTTGTCACTTTTCAATTTTCCTTTGTAGGAAGCATGAATAACAGGTATCTGAATAGTTAATATGGAATCACTGAAAGAGGTAGCTTGTGTCTTTATGCCGTTGGCTCCCTGGTCGGGACTGTCGAGCGTTGTTACATAAGTTCCTTGAGCCGCTTGGTTGATATGGAATACGATAGTCAGCGACCCGGTGGGAACAGTCAGTTTTCCGTGCCAAGTTCCTGAGATATCTTGCGCGGATGCGGAAGAAGATAAGAACAGTCCGGTGAATAATCCGGTGATAATAGTAGCTATGTAGACAGTTTTCAATGTGTTCATAAGAGAGAGATTAATAGTGAATGTAATTGATGCATATCAGATGATCCGTACAAAGATAACGATTATTCTGACATAAAAAATAAGACATTACTCAATCTTGTTTTAAGTCGAGTAATTTCAGGATAATTTATGAGATTTTTTGCTGTCAATGGACTAAAAGGCTATCTTTGTTTTTATTTAATAGATTAATATTTGATAAATATGAAGATGTGTAGTGAAGTCTTCCAGTTTGAAAAGGAACTGAAGTGGGAGAACCCGGGTCCGGGAATCCGTCGTCAGATAATGGGTTATGACGAACAGTTGATGATGGTAAAAGTGCAGTTTGAAAAAGGAGCTGTCGGCACAATGCACGAACATCATCACAGTCAGGCTACTTATGTGGTAAGTGGAAAGTTCGAATTAACGATTGGCGAACAGAAAGAAATACTATCGGCAGGAGATGGCTATTATGTGGCTCCTAATAAACCTCATGGCTGTGTTTGTCTCGAAGCAGGCGTGCTGATTGACACATTTACTCCGATGCGGGCAGATTTTCTGTAAGACAGATGTGGTATGAAATTACCACATCTGTGGTATTTCGCCTGAACAGAATCCGCGCTATCTTTGTCATATATTAAAACGTATGAATTTAAAACGGATATATATGGAGAAGATAGCAAGAAAATTGACGGACCTGGTTGGTAACACTCCGTTGTTGGAACTTAGTAATTATAATAAGAGTAAGAATTTGAAAGCTCGCCTGGTAGTGAAGCTTGAATATTTTAACCCTGCCGGAAGCGTTAAAGACCGTATTGCTTTGGCGATGATTGAAGACGCTGAGGTAAAAGGTGTTTTGCAAGCGGGAGCTACTATTATAGAACCGACTAGTGGCAACACCGGAGTAGGACTGGCTTTTGTGGCTGCTGCCAAAGGTTATAAGTTGATATTGACAATGCCCGACACGATGAGTGTTGAACGCCGCAATCTTTTGAAAGCTTTGGGAGCAGAATTGGTCCTGACTCCCGGTGCGGATGGTATGAAAGGAGCAATTGCCAAAGCGGAAGAACTGAAAGCGGCAACTCCGGACTCTGTTATCTTACAACAATTTGAAAATCCTGCTAACCCCGCCATGCATTTACGTACTACCGGCCTGGAAATATGGAGAGATACCGAGGGGAAAGTCGATATCTTTGTGGCCGGCGTGGGTACTGGCGGGACAGTTAGCGGAGTAGGTGAAGCATTGAAGATGCGCGACCCCAGTGTGAGGGTGGTAGCGGTAGAACCGTCTGATTCGCCGGTTCTTTCCGGAGGAAAGCCTGGGCCTCATAAGATTCAGGGAATCGGTGCGGGTTTCATTCCGAAGACTTACAAGGCTTCCGTCGTAGATGAAATTATTCGGGTGCAGAATGATGATGCCATTCGTACAAGCCGTGAACTGGCGAAGCTGGAAGGATTGCTGGTCGGCATATCTTCGGGTGCTGCTGTTTATGCGGCGACAGAACTGGCAAAACGCCCGGAAAATGAAGGGAAGATGATTGTGGCGTTGCTGCCCGATACAGGCGAACGTTATTTGTCTACTATTTTGTATGCTTTTGAGGAATATCCTTTATGATACACTGAATTTTAGAAAAAAGAGAGAGAATAATCGGGTGGTTATTTGGCAAAATCGTATATTTGCCAAGTAACCATTTTTATTTAATACTATGTTAAACAATACTTTAGGAATTTTAGTAACTATTCTCTTACTATTCTCCGCCTGTAAAGACGAAGAACCCCCAATCTCTTCAACGAAGGAATTGCTGAACTTTTCTATTTTGAAAAGTGATAATCAAGGTAAGGTCGCAAATGATGTGGAAGCCTCTATTCAGGGGAGTGTGATTACATTGCCATTGGATAAGTATGATGATTTGAAATCATTAATTGCCGTATTCGAATATAATGGAAAATCTATCACGATAAATGGAGTTGAGCAGGAATCCGGAGTTACCTCAAATGATTATTCGCAGCCATTGGTTTTTACTGTGGAAGCAGAAGATGGCAGTAAACAGCAATATACAGTGGAAATTGCATTGAAAGATACCGGAGTGCTTTCTGCTTTCCGCTTTTTGAAAAAGAATAATGCATTCTTGACTGCTGATGTTTCCTCTTCTATTGGAGAAGAAAGTATAATACCCCTTGTTACATTCTCACAATCCGAGCTTATCCCTACATTTACCACGAATGCTGTAAAAGTACTGGTGGACGAGGTAGAACAGAAAAGTGGAATGACAAAGAATGATTTTTCATCTCCCGTAGTTTATCAGTTTATAATGAGAAATGGGGAGACTTTTCAATATACAGTAAAGGCTGAATTCTTATTATCTGCTATTCCTGAATTGACTATTACGACGACAGATCCGTCTATAGCGGAAATACCAAGTAAGGATTATTATCTGGAGGGTACTTTGGCTGTTAACGGTAGAGGGGGCTATGAGGATTATACAGGGAAAACCGAGGTGAAGGGACGTGGCAATTCAACGTGGGGATATCCTAAAAAGCCTTATCGACTGAAACTTAATAAGAAAGCAGAGATCTGTGGTTTGGGGAAAGCCAAGAATTATGTGTTGTTGGCAAATCATCTTGATCCTACGTTAATGCTTAATTCGGTTGCATTCAAGATAGGTCGGCTGCTGGAACTTCCTTTTACCAATCATGCAATTCCTGTAGATGTAGTTTTAAACGGAATTTATAAAGGTTCTTACTTGTTGACCGAACAGATAGAGGTTAAAGAAAACCGTGTAGATTTGGATGAAAACAACAGTGTCATGTGGGAACTTGATTCTTATTGGGATGATGAGCCTAAGTTTAAATCGACTGCATTTAACCTCCCTGTAATGGTGAAAGACCCTGATTTGACCACAGAGCAATTTGAATATTGGAAGAAGGACTTTAATGCATTCACGACACAATTTGCAAAAGAACCGTTAGAAGGAAATAGCTATGTAGACATGATTGATATTGAATCGGTTGCCAAATTTCTGATAACCTTTAACTTGGTACACAACATGGAGATAAATCATCCTAAAAGTGTTTTTCTCCATAAAGAAGGAAATGGCAAGTATGTAATGGGACCTATCTGGGATTTTGATTGGGCGTATGATTATGAAGGTACGAGTAATCATTTTGGACGTTACAACACACCGTTATTTTCAAGTAGCATGAATGGAGTCGGTACGGCATTTTTCCAACGCTTTCTACAAGATAGCCGTGTGAAAGCGATATATAAGAGAACTTGGCAAGATTTCAAGAATAATAAGCTAGATGCATTGTTACAATATGTAGATGATTATGCTGTAATGCTTAAACCCTCTGTGGAAAGGAATAGTGAATTATGGGAAAATACTCGTTCATTCGATACAAAAGTGAAAGAGTTGAAGACGTGGTTAAGGAATAGAGCAGACTATATAGATAGTGAAGTCAGTAAACTTTAATAGAATCAATCTGTTGAACTGATAGATGAAAATAGATATCTGAAGAACCGGTAATAATTTCTGTTTCACTTTTTAGTGAGGAAAACAAAATTATTACCGGTTCTTATGGATTTATATTATTGATTGGGGTTTATTGCACTTCAAAACTTCCTTTCAACCGTATATCTTGTGATGAAGCTCCTATCATTATTGAAAAACTACCCGGTTCTACCGTAAACTGATTGTTCTTGTCCCATAACCCCAAGTCTTGAGGAGTAAGGGTAAAGCTGATTGTCTGTTCTTCTCCCGGTTGCAAATGAATACGTTCGAAGCCACGTAACACCTTGTCGTAGGTAGTCACACTGCTGAAATCATCCCGAATATAAAGCTGAACTACTTCATCTCCAGCTCTTTTCCCGGTATTCTTTACGATACACGAAAGGGGCATGTTTTCTTGTGGACCTATAACCGGTTTGGAGATCTTCAAGGCTGAATATTCAAAAGTAGTGTAACTTAACCCATATCCGAAAGGATAAAGAACTCCGTCTACACGGACTCTCCCCTTTGAATCGGAGCCGGGTTTGAATGGAAATGCAAATGGAACCTGTCCTACTGACTTCGGGAAAGTTACAGCCAGACGACCGCCCGGATTGTAATCTCCGAAAAGGACTTTAGCAATAGCATTCCCCATAAATTCACCGGGGAACCAGGCATGCACAATAGCGGGAACGTATTTGTTGGCCCAGTTGATTGTTGCTGCCCTTCCGTCTACCATTACCAAAACTACTGGCTTTCCTGTTGCATAAACAGCTTCCAACAACTGTTGCTGACGCCCGCAGAGATCGAGGCTGATACGGGAAAATTCCTCCCGAACCGTCTTCTCATTTCCGCCTAATACAAGAATAGCGATGTCCGAAACTTTTGCCAGTTCTACTGCTTCATTAATCATAGCTTGTTCCTGTGTATCCAAAGGAACATTGTATAATTCACTTTCTGGGAAATACTTGTCAATGATGTTACATCCCTTTGCATAGCTGACTTCTGCATTAGGCAGATATTCTTTGATTCCCTGATATACAGTCTTGATAGGAGCATGGGCAGGGCCGTATCTGCACGTCAGTTCCTTCACTTCTTCTGCATTCGGACCGATAACTGCTATTTTGTTGAGGCTCTTGGACAACGGAAGCATCTGATTCTCGTTTTTCAGAAGAACAATAGACTCTAAAGCCGCTTTCATAGATACCTCCTGATGAGCGGCATTGTGTACTACTGTTTCTGGATGACGATCATCACCTGGGTACGGATTATCAAAAAGCCCCAACATAAATTTGACACGTAAGATTTCACCTACACGTTGGTCGAGGGTATGCAAAGAGATTTTTCCTTCACTGATTGCACGGCGTAAAGGGAGGATAAAATCTTGTGGCGGGGTGAAGTTGGTGCGGATATTCAGTCCTGCATTTACTACTTGTGCCGCCATTTCTTCTTCAGTCGGGGTAATGCGGTGTTTTGTATGCAGGAATTCCACTGCTTCACTGTCCGATACTACATATCCCTTGAACCCCCATTGTTGACGCAGAATTTCAGTAAGGAAATGATAACTCCCGGAGACAGGTTCTCCGTCATAATCATTATAAGAGCTCATTACCCCTAAGGCTCCTGCTTCCTGAATTCCTTTGCGGAAGGGTTCCAAATAAAGAGTCTTCATCTCACGCGGAGCCACGTGCGGGTCGGTACGTGTACCTCCATCACGTCCTCCAACCGGGATACTATAGACGGCAAAATGTTTCGGAGTGGCTGCCAGCCCTTCGGCTTGCAGACCGAGAATCATTTGTTTTCCCAGTTCGCCTGCCAGATAAGGATCTTCGCCATAACTCTCTACTACCCGTCCCCAGCGCGGGTCTTGGGCAATGTCCAGAATCGGGGCGTAAATATTGGTATATCCGAGCGCTTTTGCCTCATCAGCAGTGACTTTCGCAATTTCTCGGATCAGTTTCTTGTTCCACGTGGCACCTTGTCCGCATTGGGCAGGAAACATGGTAGCCCGATTGTGGCACAATCCGCGTATTCCTTCATTGGTAAAGTCAACGGGAATGCCCAACCGTGTCTGTTCTACAAACCAGCGTTGTATTTCGTGGCGGTTCTTTACACTGTTGGCATACGGATAAGAAAGTTCGGAACCGAATTTACCCAATCCGTTCGCCTGTTCGTCAATATTCCCGATACCGTCTTTCCAGATTTCCTTTGACCATTCGGCAGTGGGCCATGCATCTTTCAATACCCGCCCCGAACCGTATAAAGTAGCCATTTGGCAGGTTTTCTCTTCCAGCGTCATTTGCGACAGCAAATCCGCAACACGGGCTTCAATAGGAGCGGCAGGGTCTTCGTATACGTCCTTGACTCCGTTCTTATTAAAGTCAATCCAATTCTTCTTGTATATGTCTTTTGTACTGCCGGCAAAGATGTTGCCGACAGACAGACACAAGGTAAGTCCACATACTAATTTTTTCATATCTATGGCTTTTCATCAGCTCGCAGGCCGAATACTTTTCCCGTCATCCGGTCTACCGGTACTTTCCATACTTTAACATTACGGACAGCCGGATCGGAGTAATTAAATTCATTATTCGTATAATGACACATGATAATGTCCAATGCGCCACGTTTTTCTTCCATGTCTTCAACGAACTCTACTTTTCCGCGACACATCGCACTTTCAGAACGCATACTGTAACTGCAAGCCACTTTTTCGTGCTGATAGACAAGCTTGTGTCCGAGACTAAAAGTGATACAGACATTATTATTGTGTTCCAACATTTCCACTTTACTGCCTTCGGGCCCGGAGTGGAGATAGATAATGCCGTCTTCATAACCGAAGTTCATCGGAACTACGTATGGATTACCTTCCATATCGACTATACCTACAAAACAAACGTCACAATGAAGAATAATAGACTCGATTCTTTGTTTGTCTTCGATGATAAAGGTTTTCATAATGGTTGTTAGCTTCCCCTTTGTGGTGAACTTATTTTTCTATTAATTCAAAATCCAATTGTTTCTTCTCAAGGTTGGCACGTGCTACGCGAACGGTAATAGCATCTCCCAGACTATATATCTTGTTTTTACGACGTCCGCGAAGGCAATAGTTCTTCTCGTCAAATTCGTAATAATCATCATCCAGATCGCGGATGGGCACCAAACCTTCACATTTATTTTCGTTCAGTTCTACGTAGAGTCCCCATTCGGTTACACCGGAGATTACGCCATCGTAAATCTGCCCCAAGCGTTCGCTCATAAATTCTACCTGTTTATATTTGATAGAAGCGCGTTCAGCGTTGGCAGCTATTTGCTCCATGTTCGAACTGTGGTCGCAGAGGTCTTCGTATTTGGCTTCTGATACGCTGCGTCCTCCGTTTATGTACTTCGTCAACAAACGATGTACCATCATATCCGGGAAACGGCGGATCGGTGAGGTGAAGTGAGTGTAATATTCGAATGCCAGTCCGTAGTGGCCGATGTTATGCGTAGAGTAACGCGCTTTCTGCATGGCACGGATAGAAACTGTTTCAATCAGATTCTCTTCTTTCTTACCATGAATATCGTCCAGAAGGTGGTTAATAGACTTTGAAATATCTGTTTTTGTACCGCTTGTACGTACTTTATAGCCGAAACGGGCGATGAACTGCGACAAGTTTTCCAGCTTTTCCGGGTCGGGCAGGTCGTGGATACGGTAAGGGAGCACTTTGGCTTTCTTATTCTTCGGCACACGTCCTACCTTTTCGGCTACGGTTCTGTTGGCAAGCAACATAAATTCTTCTACCAGCTTATTGGCGTCTTTTGACTCCTTGAAGTAAACGCTGATAGGTTTCCCTTTCTCATCGATCTCGAACTTCACTTCGTAACGGTCGAAGTTGATAGCTCCTGCTGAGAAACGTTTTTCGCGAAGTGCTTTGGCGATAGTATCCAGTGTGAGTACTTCTTCCTTGAAGTCTCCTTCTTTTGTCTCGATAATTTGCTGTGCCTCTTCGTAAGTAAAGCGGCGGTCGGAGTTGATAACCGTATGAACGATGCGTGAATCCTTGACTTCACCTTTTTCGGTAATATTGAAGATTACGGAGAAAGCCAGCTTTTCTTCATTCGGGCGGAGGGAACAGATGAAGTTACACAATCGTTCGGGAAGCATCGGAATGGTGCGGTCCACCAGATAGACGGAAGTGGCGCGTTTTTCTGCCTCTTTGTCAATGATTCCTCCTTCTTTCACGTAATGCGTCACATCGGCGATGTGTACACCTACTTCCCACAATCCTTCTTTCAATTTGCGGATAGAAAGTGCATCGTCGAAGTCTTTGGCATCTTTCGGGTCAATAGTGAAAGTGGTAACTTTGCGGAAGTCCTCACGTTTGGCAATCTCTTCGGCTGAAATTTCGGCGGGAATCTTGTCTGCCGCTGTCTCTACCGACTTCGGATAGACATAAGGCAAACCGAATTCGGCAAGAATGGCGTGCATCTCCGTAGTGTTTTCACCGGCTTTGCCAAGTATATCAATGACTTGTCCGATAGGATTTTTTGCCTTGTCCGGCCATTCGGTCACTTTCACAATTGCTTTGTCTCCGGTTTTACCACCTTTCAGCTTTTCTTTCGGGATAAAGATGTCATTGGCAAGTGTGCGGTTTTCCGTCACCAGAAAAGCATACGACTTGGCTACTTCCAGTGTACCGACAAATGTATCGTTGGCACGTTCCAGTATTTCTATTACTTCCCCTTCGGCATCCTTGTTTTTACGTTTGGCGTAGAAGGTGATCTTTACTTTGTCGTTGTTCATCGCATGGGCCGAGTTGCGTTCGGCCACAAAGATAGGATCGCCCCCTCCTTCGGGGATGAAGGAATTCTTTCCGTTACTTTTCCGTTGGAAGGTGCCGGTCATCTCTGTTCCATGATTGTTGAGACGGAACTTTCCCTTTTCTATTTCGCTGATATAGTCATCATCCAGCATTTCGTGAAGAATATCGACGCATAGCATTTTCTGCGGGTGAGTGGTGAGATGTAACTCTGAGAAAATATATTTCATGCTCAGCGTCTCGCTTTGTTTGGCATGGAAAAAGTCTATCAATAGCGCGGCTAACTGTTTTTTACTCATTCTCTTGCCGGCTTTCTTCTCTTTCTTTTCTTTCTTTTTCGCCATAATGTAGTCTTTTAAAAATATCTAGTTACAAAGATATAGGAATATTTTCCTTATCGAAACTTTGAGGAAAGAAAAATAACTTTGCAGTCTTGTATTTGATTTTCCGTAATAGGTCAGGTTGGTTCTGATAAGGTATATTACAAAGTTGGGGATAACTCATAATTTTATCGTTGTATTTAAGTGGTATTTAAAGGGTATCGTTTTTTTTCAACGGGTTGAGTGCGACAAATAATAATTGAGAAAAGCAAAATGGCTTTTGTTTTATATTTATTGTATCTTTGTGGCATTATCAAGAAAATGTTTAGTGAGGTACTTTTATTAATATTCACGCAGAACCTAGAGAGTAATAATGGAGAGTGTTTTAATTACGGGCGCAAGCGGTTTTATAGGAAGTTTCATCGTAGAGGAAGCGTTGAAACGAAGGTTTGGTGTGTGGGCAGGGATTCGTTCTACGAGCAGTAAGAAATATTTGAAAAACCGGAAGATTCATTTTCTGGAACTGGACTTTGCGCATCCTAATGAACTTCGCGCCCAACTCTCCGGGCATAAAGGTACTTATAACAAGTTTGATTATATCATTCATTGTGCCGGTGTCACCAAATGCTCTGACAAAAAGACTTTTGATTATGTCAATTATCTCCAGACTAAATATTTTATAGACACGCTGAAAGCGTTGAATATGGTTCCGAAGCAGTTTATATATATCAGCACGTTGAGTGTATTCGGTCCTGTACGTGAGAAGGATTATACTCCGATTGAGGCGGATGATACTCCGGTCCCCAATACGGCTTATGGGTTCAGTAAACTGAAAGCGGAACTGTATATTCAGAGTATTCCCGGTTTTCCTTATGTCATTTATCGTCCTACGGGAGTTTACGGACCTCGTGAAACAGATTATTTCCTTATGGCGAAATCTATTCAGAAGCATGTTGATTTCTCGGTGGGTTTCCGGCGTCAAGACCTTACTTTTGTTTATGTGAAAGACATTGTGCAAGCTATTTTCCTGGGAATAGAGAAAAATGTTACCCGTAGAACGTATTTCCTGACAGACGGGAATGTGTATAAGAGTCGTGCGTTTTCGGACCTGATACAAAAAGAATTGGGTAATCCGTTTGTTCTTCATCTGAAATGTCCGTTAATTGTGCTAAAAGTTATATCTTTGCTCGCTGAATTTATTGCTACACGTTCCGGAAAGAGCAGTACACTAAATTCGGATAAATATAAGATAATGAAACAACGCAATTGGCAATGTGACATCATCCCGACAATTAATGAACTGGGATATGCGCCCGAATATGATTTGGAAAAGGGAGTCCATGAAACCATTGCCTGGTATAAAAACGAAGGATGGCTTTAGACTTATTTAAGCGAGTAGAAACCCGGAAAGGGTTGTTTGCTGTGGAGAAGATTACATTGATTTATAATCTGTTGACCTCCATTTTGATTCTATTCCTGTTTCAGCGAATGGATCATCCATGGCACATGTTGCTGGATAGGGCTATGATTGCTGCAATGACTTTTCTGTTGATGTATCTCTACCGGCTTGCTCCCTGTAAGTTTTCGGCGTTTGTACGCATCGTCATTCAGATGAGCCTGCTTTCTTACTGGTATCCGGATACTTTCGAGTTCAACCGGTTCTTTCCGAATCTGGATCATGTCTTCGCTATCACCGAACAGTTTATTTTTAATGGGCAACCTGCTATCTGGTTCTGTCATACGTTCCCGCATCTTCTGGTCAGTGAGGCGTTCAATATGGGATATTTCTTCTATTATCCGATGATGTTGATTGTGGCGTTATTCTATTTCATTTATAGGTTCGAGTGGTTTGAAAAGATGTCTTTTGTGCTTGTCACTTCCTTCTTTATCTATTATCTGATATATATATTCGTACCTGTTGCAGGACCTCAATTCTATTTTCCTGCCATTGGATTTGATAACGTTTCTAAAGGAATTTTTCCGGCTATCGGTGATTATTTCAATCATCATCAGGAATTGCTTCCCGGTCCGGGCTATCAGCATGGGTTCTTTTATAGTTTAGTGGAAGGCTCCCAACAAGTGGGCGAACGGCCTACGGCCGCATTTCCAAGTTCGCATGTCGGCATTTCTACCATTCTGATGATTATGGCATGGCGGGGCAGTAAGAAGCTGTTTGCTTGCCTGATACCTTTCTATATGCTGCTTTGTGGAGCTACTGTATATATTCAGGCTCATTATGTCATTGATGCTATTGTAGGCTTTTTCTCCGCATTCCTGTTGTACGTGGTGGTAACTTGGATGTTTAAAAAGTGGTTTGCGCAACCGATGTTCAAATAAAATAGCATTGCTCCATAATACTATCTTCAAGGATGCAATGCTATAAATATCGTATTTAATTTTTCGGGCTACTTTCTCTGTTGGTGAGTATTTCATTAAATATCTGAAACAGCTCCTCTTTGGTCTCGGCACGTAACATAGCGATGCGGGTGTCACGGAAATTAGGGATTCCTTTGAATAACGGGCTTGCAGCCAAGTGACGGCGCACGTGCAAGATACCTTTGCGTTCGTCGAGTAAGTTTACACTGTCAATCACTTCCTGGCGGAGGACTTCCATGCACCATTCAAAACTTAGTGGCGGCAGTTCCTCGCCTGTCTCCAGATAATGCTTCATCTCTTTAAATATCCATGGACGGCCGAAGCTGGCACGGCCTATCATAACAGCGTCCACTCCATAACGGTCGAAACACTCCTTGCAGCGTTGAGGCGTTGTCACATCCCCGTTGCCGATGATCGGGATATGCATCCGCGGATTATTTTTTACTTCTCCTATCAGCGTCCAGTCCGCTTCTCCGGTGTACATTTGTGCACGGGTACGACCGTGTATGGTTAATGCGGCAATACCGCAATCCTGTAACTGTTCTGCCAGCTCTACGATAATTTTGTTGTTGGCGTCCCACCCCAGACGGGTTTTCACCGTTACGGGGATTTTTACCGCATCCACTACAGCACGGGTAATTTCCAGCATTTGAGGGATATTCTGCAACATTCCTGCTCCGGCACCCTTTCCGGCCACTCTTTTCACCGGGCATCCGAAGTTAATATCCAAAATATCAGGCTGTGCCTGTTCCACAATCTTTGCGGCTTCCACCATGGTTTCCGTATCTTTGCCGTATATCTGAATGGCGACGGGACGTTCTTCATCACTGATGTTTAACTTCTGCGCTGTCTTGCTGACAGCACGTATCAGTGCGTCACTCGATACAAATTCAGTATATACCATGTCCGCTCCGAACTTTTTGCACATCAGGCGGAAAGCCGGGTCGGTCACGTCTTCCATGGGAGCAAGCAGGATAGGATGTTTTCCCAAGTCTATATGGTTAATCTTCATATACGATTTTGTTATTTGCTGTTTATGATTGAAGTAACTTCTTCTTTTCGCTGCAAAAATACGGAAAAAAGCCTACCTTTGTACGCATTCATTTGCTTAACTGATACAAATAAGTATATATTCTATGAGTCTTAGTTTGAAAGATTTTGAAATTATGGCTCCTGTAGGTTCGCGCGAATCTCTAGCTGCGGCCATTCAGGCAGGTGCCGATTCTATCTATTTCGGTATAGAAAACTTGAATATGCGTGCCCGTTCGGCTAATACGTTCACGATTGATGACTTGCGGGAAATAGCCCGCACGTGCGATGAGCACGGGATGAAAAGCTACCTGACGGTGAACACCATTATCTATGATAAAGATATTCCTTTAATGCATACGATTGTCGATGCGGCTAAGGAAGCGGGAATTTCGGCTGTGATTGCGGCTGATGTTGCAGTGATGGACTATGCCCGCCGGATAGGGCAGGAGGTGCATCTTTCCACCCAGCTGAATATCTCCAATGCAGAAGCGTTGAAATTCTATGCCCGGTTTGCTGATGTAGTGGTACTGGCCCGTGAATTGAATCTGGAACAGGTAGCGGAGATTTACCGGCAGATACAGGAAGAACATATCTGCGGTCCGAGTGGCGAACAGCTTCGTATTGAAATGTTCTGTCATGGTGCGCTCTGTATGGCTGTTTCGGGTAAATGCTATCTTTCTTTGCATGAGATGAACCATTCTGCCAACCGGGGTGCTTGTATGCAGGTGTGTCGTCGTTCTTATACCGTTCGTGATAAGGAAACGGATGTGGAATTGGATATTAATAACGAATATATCATGTCGCCGAAAGACCTGAAAACTATTCATTTTATGAATAAGATGTTGGATGCAGGTGTGCGTGTGTTCAAGATTGAAGGTCGTGCCCGTGGACCTGAGTATGTGCGCACAGTGGTGGAATGCTACAAAGAAGCTATCAAAGCCTATCTGGAAGATACCTTTACTGATGAAAAGATTGCAGCATGGGATGAACGCCTGAAGACCGTTTTCAACCGTGGTTTCTGGGACGGCTACTATCTCGGACAGCGTTTGGGAGAATGGACCCGCAATTATGGATCGGCGGCAACGGAACGTAAGATTTACGTGGGAAAAGGGATCAAATACTTTTCTAACATCGGAGTCTCCGAGTTTTTGGTTGAAGCTGCCGAGGTTAGCGTAGGCGACAAACTGTTGATTACAGGACCGACTACCGGCGCTGTTTTTATGACATTGGATGAAGCGCGTGTTGATCTGGAACCGGTGCAGACCGTAAAGAAAGGGCAGCATTTCTCTATGAAGTCGGATAAGATACGTCCGAGCGACAAACTGTATAAACTGGTATCTACCGAAGAACTGAAAAAGTTTAAAGGGCTGGATATCGAACAGAAAAGAGGCTAGCTCCGGTCATTATTCTCTAATCTTTAATTCACGATAAATGAACTATATCTATGAATTGGAAATGAAGGTGCGTGATTATGAATGCGACCTTCAAGGTATTGTCAATAATGCCAACTATCAGCATTATCTGGAACATACTCGGCATGAATTTCTGACCTCGGTCGGCGTTAGCTTTGCAGCGCTTCATGAGCAGGGAGTCGATCCCGTAGTAGCACGTATCAATATGGCTTTCAAAACTCCGTTGAAGAGTGGAGATGAATTTGTATCCAAGCTATATATGAAGAAAGAAGGCATTAAGTATGTGTTCTATCAGGATATTTTCCGGAAAAGTGATAATAAAGTAGTAGTGAAATCCACTGTTGAAACGGTATGTGTAGTAAATGGACGTTTGAGTGACAGCGAATTGTTTGATAACGTCTTTGCACCTTACCTGAAATGAATAGCTCCGAAGAAGAACAAATTTATAGTATTGCTTTGACAATGGTGCCTGGTATCGGGCATATTGGAGCGAAACATTTGATGGACGAGGCGGGAAGTGCTGGGTTCATATTCCATAATCGCGAGGCACTTCTTGAATGTGTTTCGGGAATAAGTCGGCGTGTAGTGAATGCGTTGGATTGCCCGCAAGCCATTGACCGTGCGAAGCAGGAATTTGATTTTGTTCAGAAGAATAATATTCGTTGCCTGACCATAACCGACGAGGAGTATCCTTCCCGATTGAGAGAGTGTGAGGATGCTCCCGTTGTTCTTTTCTTCAAAGGAAATACAGATTTGAATGCCCTCCGTGTCGTTAATATGGTAGGTACTCGTCATGCCACTGATTATGGAACCCGTATCTGTGCTTCTTTTTTGCACGATCTGAAAGTACTGTGCCCTGATGTCTTGGTAGTCAGTGGCTTGGCTTATGGAATCGATATAAACGCTCATCGTGCAGCATTAGCCAATCAGCTTTCTACGGTAGGAGTTCTTGCCCATGGCTTGGATCGCATCTATCCCTATGTGCATCGAAAGACAGCTATTGATATGCTTGATAATGGTGGGCTGTTAACTGAATTCCTGACCGGAACGAATCCCGACCGCCATAACTTTGTCAGCCGCAACCGTATCGTTGCCGGTATGTGTGACGCTACAATTGTTATTGAGTCTGCCGAGAAGGGTGGTTCGTTAATCACTGCCGAACTTGCCGAAGGCTATCACCGGGACTGCTTTGCTTTCCCGGGACGCCTGAATGATGAATATTCCAAAGGCTGTAACCAACTGATTCGGGATAATAAGGCTTCTTTACTTCTTTCGGCAGAAGATTTTGTATCGGCAATGGGTTGGGATATTGCTGCTCATCCGGCGAAAGTGGAAAATGTGCAACGCAGTCTTTTCCTTGACTTATCCGAGGACGAGCAAAAGGTGGTTGATATTCTGGAGAAACAAGGAGATTTACAGATTAATACATTAGTTGTTGAAGCAGATATTCCTGTACAGAAAATGAATGCAATTCTTTTCGAACTTGAAATGAAAGGTGTAATTCGTGTATTGGTGGGAGGAATGTATCAATTATTAGCTTAGTTTATCATAAACATAAAAAAAGGAGCAACGCTTTGCTCCAACCTTTGTTAACCTTAAATCTAATACTATGAAAAAAATCACATGACAAATGTAAGCCTTCATTGTATTTCTTCCAAATAATTCTGTTGCATTTGTTTCTCTTTTAAATTCTTTCACTGATTTTCACTGTTATCGGACACGATGCACTTCTATCCCACTTATTGGAAGGTTTTTGAGTATTTTAACGAGTAATTTTTCTCATAAAAAAATAGGATTTTTTTTTAATCTTTGAATATTTAAAGTATATTTGTGTTATGTCTATAGAAAATGAAAAGCATGGCTGCCTCTAGTGAAATGGATGATATTGTTTTGTGGGGCCTTTTGATAAAAGGCGATCAAAAAGCATTGGAAATACTTTATCAAAGATACTATTCTCTTCTGTTGAATTATGGTTTGAGATGCAGTACAGATAAAGAATTGGTCAAAGATTGTATCCAGGATCTTTTTATAAACTTATATCAGAATACTCACATTAATGTGACAAACATAACAGTCCGTTCTTATCTATTAAAAGCTTTAAGAAATAATCTCACCTATAAATTAGCAACTAATAAAGAAGCGGATTCATTAGATGACTCAGTTTTTCATATTCCGCTCAATGAAGATCTATTTGAACAGTTATTTCCTAAGAATGATCATGATCTGCAACTGGCTCGTCGTCTTTTGGAGGCAATCTCACAGTTATCTCCGAATCAAAAAACAGTTCTTTATTTACGTTATGTGCAGGAACTCTCATATAAGGAAATAGCGGATGTTATGGATATGAACATACAATCGTCTATGAATTTGTCTAGCCGGGCTTTAACTAAACTGCGCACTCTAGTAACTCAAGATGAATACTTTTTGGGTGTATGGCAATTGTTTTTTCTTAAAATAATATTATCTCTTTGAAAGGGGAAAAATATTTTCTTTGTAATTTGTTGATTATTATATAGATATATCCTTTTTCTGACTCTACTGTTTTTTTCTGCAAAAAAAATGCTGTAAAAGTGAGTAGGTTTTTCTTTTAATTCCATTCTAATTATAAAAGAGGATAAAAATGAAATATAGTAAAATAGATATCAGGAATACTGTACGCAATCTTATAGATTATTTCAAGATGCAAAACGAAGTTCCTTCTCAAAAGGAAATAGTTGAAGTATGGAGTAAAATAAAAGAAGGGGTTGAAAAGAAAAAACAAAGAAGGAAAGAGCGATATATACTTGTGGCAATTACTTCTGCAGCTGCTTTCATAGGGTGTATATGGTTGGGAATTGAATGGCATTCTTTTAATAATAAATCGGATATATCCGTAATAGCAGCACAAATGTCTAATGAATCTATAGAAGGAGAGGATATTCGTTTAATTGTCTCTGAGAAAGAAGTTCATCATGTAAAGAAAGGAGCTACAGTAGCTTATTCACAAGAGGGAATTGTGAGTGTAGATGAAGAAAAGGTATCTAAGAATACTACAAAAGATTTATACGACCAGATTATTGTTCCTAAAGGTAAATATACCCGTTTGATTCTTGCTGATGGTTCTAGTTTGCATATAAATGCGGGTACGAAAGTGATTTATCCTAAACGTTTTGAGAAAAACAGACGTGAAATCTTTGTAGATGGAGAAATTTTTATTGATGTGAAACGAGATGAATCAGCTCCTTTTATTGTGAAAACGGCACAATTTGAAGTACAAGTATTAGGGACTGCTTTTGATATAAAGGCTTATAGCGGCACATTTGAAAATGCAGAAGTTGTCTTAGTACGTGGTAAAGTAAATGTGAAGAGCAAATCGGGTAAGGAACTGGTTCTTTCACCTGATAATAAAGCTACAATATTGTCTGATGGTCTGATTGAAGAGTCTTCAGTAAATGCAGAAGAATATGTACTTTGGACTGAAGGAATATTGTCTCTGAATAATGATCCGTTGAATGTAATTTTAGCCAAACTGGGTCGATATTATGGAGTTGATATTGATTGTACAGATGATATTTCAACTATAAAGATAGCAGGTAAAATAGACTTGGAGTGTGGCATAGAAGCAGCATTAAAAAGAATATCTGCTACAGGAGGATTCTCTTTCTTGAAGCAAGAGGGTGCCTACATGTTAAAGCCTCTGGAGAAAATTGTACAATAGATTTTGAAACCGAATGTTTAATCTTAAAAATGAATACGTATGATAACATGAAAAGATTTGTCTAATTAGAAAATCCGAGTAATACTGCTAATATTACCCGGATAAAGTGAAAAACACCGAGTTACTGGTATTATATCAATCTTACAAAATTATGGAAAAAAAGTTGAAAAACGCAATCATAATGAATCGATTAACGAAAATTATGTTTGTACTGGGATTTCTATTGACTTCAGTGTGGAGTTATTCGAGCAATTCCGTATATGCACAAAATCAAAAATTCTCTTTTGAATTTAAACAAACCTCTATTAAAACGATTTTTCAATACATTGAAAAACATAGTGAGTTTATATTTATGTATCGTACAGATCTGCTCGATACATCTAAGAAAGTCTCTGTGAAAGTAGAAAAACAGAGTATAGAACAGATACTTGAGCAAGTGTTGAAAGGAACATCTGTCGTATATGAAATAAATGATCGGCAGATTGTCCTAAAGAAAGGATTGGAACGGTTGGAAGAAGTTCCTCAACAGTCAAGGCAGAAAAAACTGATTCAGGGACTTGTCAAAGACGATAGAGGAGAGGTCATTATCGGTGCGACTATCAAAGTAAAAGGAACAACCATAGGTACTACTACCAATATGGATGGGCTTTATAATTTGTCGGTTCCGTCAGAAAACTCAATTTTGATAGTTTCTTACATTGGTTACGCTACACAGGAAATAAAAGTTGGAAACCGTCAGAATATTATCATTACATTACAAGAAGATGCCAAAAACTTAGAGGAAGTTGTGGTTACAGCATACGGAACCGGACAGAAAAAGGCCAGTATGGTAGGTTCGGTGCAATCTATACGACCGGCCGATCTGAAAGTTCCTGCGTCTAATCTTTCCACTTCCTTTGCCGGACGTTTGGCTGGTGTGATTGCTGTGCAACGTAGTGGTGAACCGGGAGCTGATGGCGCTAACTTTTGGATTCGTGGTGTCTCTACACTTGGTAGTGCAAGTACTTCTCCGCTGATCATTATTGATGGTATTGAATCAACTACAACTGACTTGAATGCTCTTGACCCGGAAGTCATTGATGGGTTCTCAATTCTGAAGGATGCAACAGCAACTGCAATGTATGGTATGCGTGGTGCTAATGGTGTGATGATTGTGACGACCAAGTCCGGTGCTGCCTTGGATAAACCGATTATAAATTTTCGTGTGGAAGGTAGTATGTCTACGCCTACCAATATACCTGAGTTTGTGGATGGTGTTACCTTTATGGAACTTTATAATGAAGCTATACGTAATCAACCGGCAGGGAAAGAAGCTTATACACAGGAACGTATTGACGGAACTCGCCAAGGACTGAATCCTTATATTTTCCCGGATGTTGACTGGTATGGTGAGATGTTTAAAGACCGTTCGTTCAGTGAAACATTCAATTTTAACATCCGGGGTGGTGGTAAAAAGGTGGATTATTTTTCCAGTGTCTCTGTTGGGCATGAAAGCGGTATGTTAAAAAGTCGTTCTAAAGATTTCTTTTCATTTGATAACAATATCAGTCGAATGCGTTATTCTTTTCAGAACAATATCAATGCACGTTTGGGTAAAACATCTAAATTATCTTTGAGACTGAACGTAATGTTGGTAGATAAACGTGGTCCGAATGAAAGTACAAGTAGTTTGTTCTCTAGTGTGATGAATACGAATCCGGTAGATGCTCCGATTATGTTTCCGGACGATGGAACAACTTCCTATATTAAATGGGGGGTACCTACAAATACAACAGTAAATCCATTAGCAACACTGGTAAATGGATATGATGATACGTTTCAGAGTACGGTAACAGCTTCATTGAATTTTGACCAAAAATTGGATTTCTTGGTGGATGGTTTGACTTTTAAGGCTATGGCTTCTTTAAAGAATTTCAGCCAATCTGTTCAGACCCGATATTCTGATTGGAATAAGTTTACTGTTAATAATTGGTCTCTCAATGATGATGGTACCTATAATATGGAGGTGATTCAGGAAGGTGCTGAAGTAGGAACTGAGCTTAAAACAAAAAGTAGTAATACCGGTGATCGGCGTATTTACTTACAAGCGATGTTAGAATACAATCGTACATTCGGAAAGCATGATGTGGGAGCTTTGTTGATTTATAATCAGGATGAATATATGGATAATAATCCGGGGACGGACTTATTAGTAGCTCTTCCGACTCGTCGTCAGGGAATTGCAGCCAGAGCATCGTATGCATACGATGGGCGTTATCTGGCTGAGGTAAACTTGGGATACAACGGCTCTGAGAATTTTGCGAAGGGGAATCGTTTCGGGCTTTTCCCTTCTATAGCTGTCGGATATAATATTAGCGAAGAAAAATTCTTTGAACCATTAAGAAACATAATTTCCAGAATGAAAGTCAGAGCTTCGTACGGATTAGTTGGTAATGGCAATATTGGTGGACAACGTTTTACTTATTTAGCAGATGTTGATCTAACGGGAAGTCCGGCTTTTACGACTGGTATTAATATGGACAGAACATTGAAAGGACCTTCATATAAGCGTTTTGCTAATTATGATTTGGGATGGGAAGTAGGAAAAAAATATAATATCGGGCTAGATATGATATTTTTTAATAATCTGAGCTTGACGGTAGATGTATTTCGTGAAGACCGGACAGATATTTTTCAGGAGAAAGCAACTATTCCTTCTTATTTAGGAGTATATGGGACTAAATATTATGTCAATAGTGCAGCTGTACGTAATCAAGGTATTGATGCTTCTATTGATTTTGGACATCAATTCAATAAAGATTTCAGTATGACATTCAAAGGAACATTCACCTATGCTCACAATGAGATTAGGGCGTACGAGGAATCTGTAGGAGATCGTGCTAATCTTTCCAGAATTGGTTATAGCACTTCTCAGCAATGGGGATACGTGTCTGATTATTTGTTTGCCGATCAGACTGAGATAAATAATCATCCGACTCAATTGATTGGAGGTACTGTTGGACCGGGTGACATTAAATATGTCAATCAGCCTAATGTGTATGGAGTATATGATGATATTATTGATAAAAATGACATGCTACCTATTGGTAATCCGACTACTCCTGAAATTGTTTATGGATTTGGACCCTCATTTCATTATAAAGGTTTTGATTTTTCTTTCTTCTTTCAGGGAATCGCTAAGACTTCTTTGTTTATGAGTGGTTTGCAACCTTTCGGCACAATGATGGAAAATAAAAATGTACAGAAATTTATAGCAGATGACAGATGGAGTCCTGAAAATCAAAATATATTTGCGGAATATCCACGTTTAACTATTGAGAGAAGTGCCAATAATTCTACGACCTCTACTTATTGGGAACGGAATGGTGCTTTCTTGAAATTGAAGAATGCAGAAATTGGATATACCTTTAAATCTATGCGCTTATACTTACGTGGTTCTAATCTGTTGACTTTCTCCAAGTTTAAATTGTGGGATCCCGAACAAGGCGGTGGTAACGGATTAAAATACCCGACCCAACGTGTATTTAATATTGGTTTTCAGATGACTATAAAATAATCTTTAAATATAATTGATATGAAACTTATTAATAAATACTTGATACTTCTATGTGTCTTTGTATGTTTCTCTTGTAATTATCTGGATATTGTGCCTGATGAGAACCCTACGGAAGAAGACGCATTTAAGAACCCTCAATTGACCGAACGTTATCTTTATTCTTGTTATGCATATATCCCGAATCCCAGACATGCAACTGCTAGCTTAGATTTTCTTACAGGCGATGATGTTGTTACTCCTTGGGAGCATGAAACTTTTGGAAAATTTGCACAAGGTAATTATACTCCAAGTAATCCTTATATTAATTACTGGCATGATTTATTTAAGGGGATTCGGCAATGTTATCTGTTAAAAGAAAATTTAGGTAGTGTGCCGGGGCTTAGTGATGAATTGAAAGCGGCTTATGATGCAGAAGCTGACTTTTTGATAGCATTCTATCATTTTTATCTTTTGCGTACTTATGGTCCTTCTATTTTGGTTAAAGAACTTCCGGAAGTTTCTTCCGCTGATTCTCCGGAAACAATGTTAGGAAGAAATACCTATGATGAGTGTGTAACATGGGTTGCAGAGCAACTAAAGAATGTTGCCGGACGTTTGCCAATGCGTCGTACCGGACTTGATTATGGGAGAGCTACCGGTGTAGCTGCTATGGCTATTCGTGCGCGGTTATTGTTGTACGCAGCTTCGCCGCAGTTTAATGGTGGTGAGAAGTTTAAATCATTATATAGTGATTTTAAGAATCCGGATGGGACCCAGTTAATTAGCACAACTTACGATCCTAATAAATGGGTAACAGCTGCTCAGGCTTGCAAAGAAGCAATTGATTGGGCAAGAGCTCCGGAGGCTAATTATGATTTGTATGCAGCAGATGTAAATACTTTGCCTAACTATCCTGAACCAACAGATTTGACACAACGTTCTTTGCGTTTCACGTTTGTTGATAAAGACAATACTCCTGAGGTGATTTGGGCATTTTGCACGAAAGAATCATCTAATAGTGACCTCCAGGGAAAGACCATTCCTCGGTTAAGTACAACCGCTTACGGCGGATTAGCTCCGACATTGAGACAAATAGAACGGTTCTATACAAAAAATGGTCTTCCGTTGGATGTAGATCCTGCTTATGATTATGTTAACCGGTATGATGTAGCCACGTTTCCTGTTGAAGAGAATGATATAAATGGAGAAGGGGAAAGCCTAAAACTGAATATGAACAGAGAGCCACGTTTTTATGCTTGGATTGCTTTTCACAACGGTTATTATGAGGTATCGGGAGAAGATGATAGAAAAGAGTTCTCGTATGCTCCGATATGGAAAAGAGGAAAGGATAAAAAGTATAAGCAACTGGTACAATTTATGAAGACACAGAATATGGGGATAACCAACGATAATAAGTATGGAACTAAAACCGGTTATCTGAATAAGAAAGGTGCTCATCCGGGAACAAGTGCTTCTAAATCTACTGGATTTAAAGTGATACAGTATCCGTGGCCTATGGTTCGCTTGGCAGAGCTTTATCTGAACTATGCAGAAGCTTGTGTGGAATGTAATGATTTACCGGAAGCTAAGAAGTATCTGAATTATGTCCGCGAAAGAGCCGGTATACCTAAAGTGGAAGTTTCTTGGGCTGGAATCGCAGAGCTTACACAAGATAAATTGAGGGAAATTGTTCATCAGGAACGCTTAATCGAACTTTATCTTGAAAATCATAATTTTTGGGATATACGTCGCTGGGGAATAGCAGAGACGTTAGGTGAACAGCCGAAAGGACTTTCTATTCAGGCAACAACTATAACAGAATTTGCCAAACCGGTATCAGTAGATGTGCAACGTCGTTTTATTCCGGCTCATTATTTAATGCCGCTTCCTATCAGCGAAATTAATAAGAATCCCAATATGGTACAAAATCCGGGATATGACGAATAATTGTTATACATAAAGATTCTATAAAATGAAAGTAATAAAATATATACTACCCCTCCTCAGTTTAGGACTGATCGTTGCAGCATGTAATTCTGACGATGAAGAAAGTATTGCCGCTACTGAAATTCAGAACTTAACAACACAAAGTGCTCCCGGTTCCATTACGTTAACATGGGAGTATGCTGTCGAAGAAGATGCTAATACTACTCGTTTGGTTGAGATACGTTATTATGACCCCGCTATAAAGAAAAATGTCAAGAAAACGGCAAGCAGATTCAGTAACTCATTTACGATAGATAATGCGCTCAAAAGATATGGAGAATATACGTTCGAAGTACAGCCGTTCAGTACAACCTTTACACCGGGAATAGTACAACGAATAACAGGAATTGCAGAACGAGCTCCGGTTATTGATGAAAAAACATCTACGGAGTTGGCTATAACCATTGATAATTTGACCTTGGGAGGGTTTAAGCCCGATGGTGTTACTACTATTCCGCAGTCTAGTTGTATTGGTGACGGTTATGGTCCGGAACGCTTGCTTGATAACAATACTAGTACTTTCTTAAATACTGCATATTCCGGAGTACCTGTAGGAACAACCTACTATTTAGATATTGTATACCCGAAGTCTCAGAAGTATTTGAAGTTCTCGTATATAAATAGAAGCGTCGGTAGCTTTCCGGCAGAAATAGAATGTTCTGTTAAGGTAAGTCAGGACGATGAATGGACCCCAATAAAAACATTGACAACAGCAGCCGATGGGTTACCTGAAGCTGCATCGGCGGCATATTCTTCTGATATATATGAAGCCCCTTTTGAGTTCAATTATCTCCGTTTTCATGTAAAGAAGACTCATACGGGTAAAGTGAATTTTTCAATGGCGGAATTTCGTATTTACAATGTGGAATACTATTTTTATGATCCGGAAGCTACCGAAAAATAAATGAGCCTATAGTATATCTTTAAGGAGGATACATTAAAGGTATCCTCCTTTTTAAAACATTCATATTATATCTATATCATGAAAAAAAAGATTATTATTTTTTTTATGCTGTTCTTTTTATGTACAGTGATAAGCGCTTGTTCCGATGAAGATGGTAAAGGAACTAATACTGCTACATTAGAGATAACTGAACAATTTGTAGATTTCAAGGAGAATGGAGAGTCGCAAACGCTTGTAATTACGACCAATCAAGCAGAGTGGAGTGCTACTGTAGAAAGTAATGGTAAAAGCTGGTGCAGTATTCTTCCTGACATTAATCCGGGGAATCACAAACTTACTATCTCTGTAACTCCTAATACGGGAAAGGAACAGCGGAGTACTATTATTACCGTGAAGGCAGCAGAGTTATCGGAGAAAATAACTGTGCGTCAATTGGGGACGGATAAAGGTATTTTAATTTCCCCTATGATGAAAACTTTTACTGCGGAAGGAGGGAAAATAGAGTTTACAGTAACAGCAAATGTAGAGTTTGAAATAATACCGACTGTCGATTGGATCACGTTGCCGGTCACTACCCGCACGGCAGAATATGTGACTACGGACCATACATATTTTATTCAACGTAATAAAGGGGAAAAGCGTACGGGGACTATTACGGTAAAAGACAAAGCAAGTGATTTATTCTCTGAGTTAATTATATCTCAAGAGGCCTTAGGAGAGTATGAAAGTGGTGAATCTGGTATTCAAGGCGATCTATTGGTTCCGGTTTCCACAGGTAGTGCATTCAATTCTTTGGGCAAGGTATCTCAATTGGGATCTTCAGGATTTCATAGGACTTATGATGGAAGTAAAGAGACCGGATATCATTCTAATACATCAGATGATTTTCCTAACAATTGGCCGTTGACATTAACTTTTGAATTTGCGGAACAACCTAGAATTGATTATTGCGTTTGTCATTCAACAGGTAGTGATAAATTGAAAAAAGCAAAGATATTTGTATCTACTGAGGCAGAACCGGAATATACGAAGCTAATGGATGTCGATTTATCCGGAAGTTCTGCGGCACTTATTAAGTTTCCTAGCCCGATTATTAATCCGAAAGGGATTAAAATTGAAGTTACAGAGTCGTCAGGTAAATATCTTGTAATAAAAGAAATGGAGTTTTATCGTCAGAATTCGGATAATTATGATCCTCTTAATTTGTTTACGGATATTACGTGTTCTGAGTTAAAACCCGGAATTACCGAGAAGGACATAGATGCATGCCCTGACCCGCTTTTCCGTAATGTAGCTTTTTATCTTTCTATTAATAAATATCCGCGTGAGTTTCGTATTCAGGAATATAAAGCTTATCCACATCCGGAATTATTTCGTAAAGCAAACAAGACAAGCGCTGAACACAATTTGCTGGATAATCCGACCGGGATATTTGTAAATAAAGGAAAAGAAGTTGTAGTGCTGGTGGGAGACAGTCATGGATATCAGCTTTCGGCTCGTATCTTAAATTTGAATGTATCCGGAGGGGATGGGTTTAATTATAATTATTCTTATCCTTTGGTAGAAGGGATTAATCGTTTTATAGCGGAAACAGACGGATTGATCTATATTTATTATCATACTCCCGAGTATAGAGATGCATTGCCGATAAAGATACATATTCCGTCAGGGCAAGTAAACGGATATTTTGACTCCGGAAAACATCAACCTTCTGATTGGAGCCGTCTGTTACATGCAGCAGTAGGACCTCATCTTGATGTACTTGGCGAGAAGGCACATTTGATATTTCCGGTAGATAAGTTCAAAGCAAACACTCCAGATGGTAAAGCTTTAATAGATGCTTATGATAGACTGGTGTTGCTTGAACAGCAATTTATGGGATTGGAAAAAAATGATCGAATGGATCCGAACCGTGTTTGTTTTTCTGTGATGTATAATGATAGTTATATGTATTCTGCCGGTAATCATACGGGGTATGTTGTCGGTACGATGAATGAATTATGTAATCTGGAAAAGTTTTCTACTACTTCAATCTGGGGACCGGCACATGAAGTCGGACATTCTTATCAGACTAAACCAGGACTTTGTTGGCTTGGAATGACTGAAGTGACTAATAATATTCATTCTTTATATGTTCAGACTTCGTTTGGAAATCAATCACGCCTATTAGATAAGCAGGGTGATTATACAAGTATTTATGAGAAGTCTATGTGTATGTATTTCGTACGTAAACGTGCTCATATCATTACAGATTCGGATGTGAATGTCTTTAACCAGCTAGTTCCATTTTGGCAATTATATCTATATACTAAGGCCATTGGACAAGAAGATTTTTATAAAGACTTATATGAACTCATACGTATTAATACGGATCAGGACACTCCTGGGAAAAGTCAACTAGAGTTTACATTTTTGGCAAGTAAGGCGTCGGGACTGGATTTGACAGAATTCTTTGTGAAATGGGGATTTTTTGAACCAATAGATATTGAAAAATCAGATTATAGTAAAGGACAGTTTGTGGTTACCGAGTCAATGATTGATGAAACTAAACAACGTATTACTGATTTAGGACTACCAAAACCAAAAGGAATTATAGAGTATATCTGCGATAGTAATGTTGATTGCTATAAGACCTTTAATTCTATTATAAAAGGAACTGCTCAAAGAGAAGGTCAAAAAATTGTAATGACCAATTGGAGGAATGTGGCAGTTTATGAAGTTTATTCGAACGGTAAATTATGTTTTGTATCTCCAGCCTCCTCTTTTACTGTAAATGGAAACTTAGGAACTAAAGTTCAAGTCTTCGCAGTATCTGCAACTGGAGAAAAAGTAGAAGTAACATTTTAATAATTATATAATTAATAAAGAACAACATGAAACATTTTTGGACAGGTTTATTAGCCTTAGGGGTAGTCGGATGTACTGCACCACAACAAACACAAAAGGATAATATATCGGGAATTTATCCCAAACTGGCTTTTTATAATAATGAGGGCGAGTGCGGAACAGGTGCTGTGGTTCCTTGGGCAGGTAGTCTATGGGCTATCACCTATGGACCTCATTTACCTTTCGGGTCATCTGATAAACTATATCAGATAACTCCGGACAAGAAGATGACTGTCCGTTCGGAAAGTATTGGAGGAACACCTGCTAACCGACTGATTCATAAGGAATCAAACCAATTGAATATAGGTCCGTATTTTATTAACGAGTCTGGTAATGTCAGAGTTTTGCCTTGGCAGGAGGCTCCGGGACGATATACCGGTTCGGCTCGTCATTTGACGGACCCTGCCAATAAAATGTACATTGGCACAATGGAAGAGGGTTTTTATGAAGTTGATGTCAATACTTTGAAGGCTAAGGAATTATATAAGGATAGCAATGAAGCATGGCGTCTGTATCGCAAAGACCCTAAAAATACCCCCAAACCCGTAGAATTACTGCCGGGAGCGCATGGTAAAGGATTGTATTCAGGACAAGGAGTACTGGTATTCTCCAATAACGGAGAGAACAGTGCCGCTGCTATGAAGTATTTTGATGCGTTATCCGGTTCATTATCAGAATGGGACGGCAAAGACTGGAAAGTCGTACGTCGTAATCAATTTGTAGAATTGACCGGTCCCGGCGGTATATACGGTAACACAAATCCTGAAACGGATCCCATTTGGGCTACAGGCTGGGATCATAAATCAGTGCTACTTGGAGTAAGAGATTCGCAGAAAGGATGGACCTTTTATCGTTTGCCTAAAGCAAGTCATTCTTATGACGGTGCACATGGCTGGAATACTGAATGGCCACGTATTCGTAATGTAGGAACAGATGACCAACCGGATTATCTGATGACTATGCACGGCCTGTTCTGGCGTTTCCCAAAACTGTTTACTGCTGATAACTCTGCCGGTATTCGTCCCCGTTCAAGTTATTTGAAAGTAATTGGAGACTTTGCCCGTTGGAATGATGAATTGGTGTTTGGCTGCGATGATTCTGCCCAAAAAGAATTTTTAAACAAACGTAAGGCAAAAGGAAATATAGAAGGTCCGGGACAATCTAATTCTAATCTTTGGTTTACATCTTTGACTAAACCCGACGAACTGGGCCCTGCAACAGTAGATGGAGCAATCTGGGAAAAAGAAGATGTGCAAGCAAATGTTTATTCAGATCCCTATATGTTTGCCGGTTGGGAACAACGTTGTTGCTGGTTGCAAAATGATGGAAAGCAAGATATTACTTTCACATTTGAGATAGATCAAAAGGGAAATAATGTTTGGAAGGAACTGACTGCCGTGCAGGTAGAAGCTGGACAATCCGCTTATCTTCCTTTTACTGCTAAAGAGCAGGGAGAATGGATTCGTGTGAAAATAGACAAGGAAAGTAATGTGTCCGTAAGTTTCGTATATACTACAGTTGATACTCGTTCTTCCGCTTCTTCTTCCATATTCAACGGATTGTCAAAAGTATCGGAAGAAAATACTCTTGGAGGATTGTTATACGGCCTTGGCAAGAATAGAAGAGCTTTAGGTGTATTAGCTTCCAATATTGAAAACGGTAAAGTAATAGAAAACGGATATTATGAGATGAGCGATACTTTGGCATTGGTGCGTAAGGATGATACTCAGACTGCCGATTTTATTCGTGAGAAATTTGCGATGCCTCATCAGGTAGTTACTATTGACGAATCATCGGTTCTGATCGTTGACGACAGACAAAGACGTTGGCGTTTACCGTTGGGAGACGAAAATTACACTAAGTTGATTGGACAGGATGTGGTACGTATTTGTCGCGAAGTGGCTACTGAACGTGACTTATTCAACTGTCATGGTACTTTCTATGAACTACCTGCTGAAAATGCGGATGGTTATGCCAAGATTCGTCCGATTGCTTCTCATAATTTCCGGATTAATGATTATGCCTCTTACCGGGGAATGTTAGTGATGACCGGTATTGACCCTAAAAAGGATAAAGATAATGAACATATCATCGTGTCGGAAGATGGTAAAGCTGCCGTATGGGCAGGTGCTATTGATGATTTGTGGAGTATGGGCAAACCGACAGGCAAAGGCGGTCCTTGGAAAAACACTTTAGTAAAGGCAGGAGAGGTGTCCGATCCGTATCTGATCGGCTTTTATGATAAAAAGAATTTAACCTTGTCACATAATTCTCAAAAAGATGTAACCTTTACCATTGAGGTTGATCCGACAGGTAATGGGAAATGGGTGAACTATGCTACCTTGACTGTAAAACCTGGTGAAAAGTTGGCTCATGAATTGAAGGCTCCTTTCCAGGCAAGATGGATACGTTTTATTTCAGATTCCGATACTAATGCTACTGCATGGTTGGAGTATAAATAAAAAATAGAGATGAAAATAACAAGAAGAAATTTTCTTAAAAAAGGATTAGCCGGCACCTTATTTTTAGGTGCGGCTACTCTGCCTCAGCCATTACAGGCTATAGCAGCTAGTACATCAATGGCAGCTCCCAGAAGAGCTAAGCGCGTAGTATTGATTAGTTTGGATGGCATTTGTGTTGCAGGGTTTAGACAGGCAAAAACGCCCCACTTGGATACATTGCTTTCAGAAGGAGTTTTGTCCACAGAGACCCGTGTAGTGATGCCTTCAGTTACATTACCCAACTGGACAAGTCATTTGACTGGCAGCGGACCGGAACAACACGGAGTAGCAAACAATGCCTGGACAGTAGATAAATATAAATTGCCGGCAATCGAGAAGGATGTTGATGGATACTATCCTTCAGTGTTTTCTGTTTTAAAGCAAGCCATACCACAAGCAAAGACTGCATTTTATTATAATTGGGGACCTTTGATCAATCCTTATAATCGTCAGTATTTGGATGAGATTTCTTATCTGGAGAAAGATGCTTATATAGAAAATTACGAAAAAGCATTCAACTTTCTGGTTGAAAACAGAGAAACCCCGACGTTGGTATTTCTTTATTCCGTGCATACGGACCATGCCGGACATAAGTACAAGTGGATGTCGTCGGAATACATACGTTCCATTGAAGAGGCAGACGTGGAAATTGGGAAATTCCTTGATAAAATGAAGCAAGAAGGTTTATATGAAGATACTCATTTCATGTTTTTGACAGATCATGGAGGAATTGAATATGGACATGGCGGATTGAGTACGGATGAAATGATTGTACCGTGGGGCATTACAGGTCCGAAAATAAAAAAGAAGATGAAAATGGAGGAACCCAATAATACTGTAAATACAGCTTCTGTTATCCTGCATCTGTTTCGGGTAGAACAACCCGCCGGCTGGACGGGAGAAGTTCCTAAATCTATTTTTTTATAAATGATATGTGTTGAGGTCATAAATTGATATAGATATGAAAAGTAGTCGAACAAATGTGCTATTTATTTGCCTTCTAGTCATATTGGCAGAAGTTTATGCTTAAAAGAGTACATGGCGGGAAATGTCTTATTTCTTAAAAGGATATGAGAAACAATATAAAAAATCTCCGAAAGAAGCTGCTTTATCGTGGTTTCAAGATGTTCGTTTTGGATTATTTGTACATTGGGGGCCGGCTTCTTTATACGGACAAGGCGAGTGGGTAATGTATAATAACCGGATTCCCATTAAGGAATATGAACAGAAAGCCCGGGAATTCAAGGGAGATAAGTTTAATACTCAGGATTACGTGAATCTGGCTTTAGATGCAAATATGAAATACATTACTTTCGTTATTAAGCATCATGATGGGTTTGCATTATAGGATTCGAAAGCATCAGACTATCACAGTGTGAAGTATCCTGTGCTAAAGTAAATGTAAACTTTTGAATATAGGGCCTCGTTCGGTTGGTTTGATTTTGGAGGAGAATGTACGAGTACTAAAAGAAGTGGGGCAGAAATTGAAAAAGGAAAGATTCCCGCGACTTAGCACTAAAGATTATATGAGGTATCGGGATAGTGCCAAACAAGAACGTTCGAAAGAAAAGGGTAATTATACAGTAGATAAAGTTTTTTATTTTTATCAAATTGTTATATATTTGGGTGAGAAACAGAAAATTACGGGTTTCCGTTATTTGCCCCGTGCAGAGAAAGGTGCTTCGGGGCAAATCAGAAAGTATAAAATATATATCAGACGATTTTAAACTTTAGATAATAATTAGTTATATCATGAAAACGAAAAAGACATTAGCAATGGTAGGTATATTTTTGTTTTTAGCAATTAGACCTTCTGTTGCCTCTTCATTTACCGAACGGACTTATTTATTGCCTACCAGATTGGAGGGAAGTTGCCGGCCGGTGCTTCTGCTGAGTGGAACTTGGGATTTCAAATACTCTCCGAAAAGTCGCTGGACAAGTATTCAAGTCCCCGGTGAGGCAGCTATGCAAGGTTTTGCCATTGAACATGACAAACCATTTTTTTATAAGAAAGATTTCACGATACCCGCTGATTATGCAGGCAAACGGCTTATATTGCGGTTTGATGGGGTATATAGCCATGCCAGATTAAGTGTTAATGGAAAATTTGTTCGTGAACATCATGGTGGCTTTACCCGTTGGGAGACGGATATTACTTCTTTCGTACGTATCGGAAAGAAGAATGAGATACAACTGGCAGTAGTGGATCGGCTGGACGAAATTTCGTATGCTTCCGGATATGCTCATCATCCTATAGGTGGTATCCTTCGTGATGTAACCTTATTTGCATTGCCCGAATCCCATTTATATGACATAGGTGTGGAGACTCATCTTGATTCTTTATATCAAGATGCTGATTTACGTTTCTTTTGCAAGTTCTCCGGGCAGGAAAGCACGGAAATGGAGTTGCGTTTGAAAGATAAGTCCGGAAAGTATGTACCATTGTCGCAGTCTCGTTTTGCATTGTCGGACGGACAAAATATTTTTTCGTTACCAGTTAAAAATCCGCTTAAATGGGATGCGGAACATCCGAATTTGTATGAACTGGAAATAATTGTTTTTCAGAATGGACAAGAAACCTCTCGCTTTAGTCGTAATATCGGTTTTCGTGAGGTAAAAATTGTAAAAGACCGAATGTTGGTCAATGGGCGTCAGGTGAAATTGCGCGGTGCCTGCCGCCATGACATTCATCCAACTTTGGGGCGTACCACTACTTTAGAGCTAGATAGTCTGGATGCGGTGCTGTTCAAACAGGCTAATATGAACTTTGTCCGTACCTCGCATTATCCTCCTACTGAACGTTTTCTGGAGTTTTGTGACCGTTATGGGATTTATGTGGAAAGTGAAACGGCTGTTTGTTTTGTAGATACATATCGTCAGAAGAATTATAAGCCCGGCAGGTCGCAAAATGATCCGGCGTTTGCCGAACGTTATTTGGGTCAATGCCGGGAGATGGTAAAGAGTCTTCGTTCCCATCCGTCAATCCTGTTTTGGAGTATTGGTAATGAAAGTGTTTACGGAAGTAATTTTCAGTTATGTTGGGATTGGATAAAGGCGACTGATACCACTCGCCCTGTTATTTTTAGTTATCCGGGTTCGGCTGTAGAAAAAAAGGCAGAAATATTTGATATCTTAAGTATGCATTATCAGAATGTATATGGAAATGTAGGGCAGTGGGGAATGGCTACCCGTAATTTTCAGGGACATGGTATTCCGGCTTTATTTGACGAATGGGCGCATCCGGCTTGCTATACATATGCCACATTACAAACTGATCCCAATATCCGTGAATTTTGGGGGAAATCTCTTGATATGATGTGGAGTGGATTGTTTAATGCTCCGGGAGGTCTGGGAGGTGCTATTTGGGGATATGTGGATGAGACTTTCTCCTTACCGGAACCTAAATTCGGGACTTCATTCTGGAAAGAATTCGCACGTACTGCCAAGCCGCTGGATTATCAAGGAAATTGTGTGGGATATGGTGAATGGGGGATTGTTGATGTATGGCGTCGGCAAAAACCGGAGTTCTGGTCAACTAAAAAGGCTTATTCACCTGTTCGGTTACTTGTGGAGGATAATCTTTCATTTACTACCGGACAAAAATTGATGTTGACTATACATAACCGATTTGACCATACAAATTTGAATGAAATTCATGCTACCTACACTTATAGAGGTGTGACAAAATCTTTGGAATTGCAACCGGTCGCACCTCATACGAAAGGTATGATAGTCATTCCCGCTGAGCAATGGGAGAATGGAGAAACTTTGCAGGTCGAGTTTTTTACCGCTGCTAATGAGTTGATTGATGTGTATCGTTTTGTATTGGGAACGGAAAAGATAATTTACCCTTCCTTGCTCGCCGGACAGAATTTATCCGTAACAGATGAAGGTGACAAAGTGATTGTACATGGTAATGGTTTTGAAATACCTTTCGATAAAGAAACCGGATTGATTGTCAATGCAACAGTAGGAGAGGAAGTAATTATTGAAAAAGGTCCGTTCTTGAACTTGTATGTGAATTTGAACCACTTGACAGGGGCTGAAGTACGTAAAACGGCTAACCATTTTGCCACTTCTGATATTGATTGGAAAAAGAAATCTTTTGATTACAGTCAACAAAAGGATGGGGTCTGTATTTCTCTTACCGGGACTTATCGGGAAGTGAATGTTGATTTTGATATAAAAGTAACCTCGGCTGGTGAATTGTCTATAAACTATCGGACAGAGGGTGTTCCTAACGGATTCTTACGTGAAACAGGATTATCTTTCTATTTACCTCATAGTATACATCAGTTAAATTGGAGGCGCAAAGGGTACTGGAATTATTATCCTGTAGGAGCATTTGCAGGAAATGAGGGTGAGGCCTCGCTTTACGAATCGCAGCAAAAGGGATATGGTGAGAAACCTGTTCAGTCCTGGCAGGTTGATACGCACAATTATTACTATTGGGCTGACGCCGGTGCGAATTGTAAGGAACCACTAACTCAAATGGCAAAAGGTATGAAAGAAAATATTTATTATTATTCACTTTCTACTGGGGCAGAAGGTGAGCATCAATTATCAGTTATTTCTCAGGATGCTTCAGTGGCTTGCCGTATAAACAAGTGTGCCAATGAACAATTGATATTATATGCTAATAATCGTTGGGATTATCCTGAGATAGCATGGGGGAATTATTGTAAAACTTTGGAAGTATTGCCTTGTTACGGCCGGATTGATATAAGGGTTAGGTAGTAGGGCATTGGAATTTGTAGAACAACTATGAATTATTGAACTTTATTGACGCTGTATATTAATAAATAATTAATTGTGTAATTTATTGGTTATCAATGGTATATTCTTAATTGCACACTTTGCTAATCTTCAACAGCCCGAATGACTTGACAAACGCTTTTTTATGTTGTATCTTTGTAGGTATAATAACAACAATAAAACTACAATTTAAAACTTAAAAGTGAAATGAGAAGAATCTTAGCTTTTGCCGAACTTGCCGTGATGTACTTCCCCGGATGTACTACCAGCAAGAACGCGGTACGTTGTCTCAGCCGATGGATTAAAGGTTGTAACCCGTTGGTCAAAGAACTTATGCCGACAGGGTATCTGCCCTACAATCATCGCTATCTGACGATGAAACAGTATAAGATTATAACAAAACATCTAGGTGATCCTTATGAGGATTAGGGTATAAATAACCCGACAAAGAGCTTAAGGCTGCAAACTTTTAGGAGTTTTGCAGCCTTTTTTGTTGCATAAATTCGGTCCGGAAGTGCTTAAATGCTATATGAAAGTTTATAATAAACTGTCGACCCGTTTATAATAAACGATGAAGGTTTTTATTATAAACTTAAGAATGGTTTTTGCACAAATGATAAACTATTTTCAATAGAAGATGAATGGGAAAGCATAGATTCTTTTTATTTGTCATTTTATAAAGTAACTTTTGGGGACAGTCGTTCGTATGAAAAAAGAATACAAGATATTCTTTATATTGGCAATCATAATATTATTCTAGGGTTTTGGGGGGCATTCACATAATTATTTTACGGATGCAATCGAAGAATTTGTATTATCTATTTTAGATTTTTGTCAGTTAGACTTAACCGATTGAGAAATAAACTTTTAGCGAATTATTTGAGAAGTAGCGGTAACGAGTTTGCAACTGTACGAATTTCAGCGTTTTGCGTTGCTATGCTGTCAAATAACTCTTTCATTTGCAAATATAGGGATTTTTTTCGAAAGTACGAACTATCGGTGGCAGTTTTATAAAATCAGCTGGCGAAAAAACAAATAGAATTTTCCAAAATAGCTTTGGATAAGCCATTAACGAAATACTTTCTTTTAAGAGCACAGTGGTTTACCCAATAAAATTATATACCTTTGTGACAAGTTAAAGAAGATGTCGCAATGAATCGGATAAAAGAAACATTGATTGAGGCGGGTATTAGTCAAACTGAATTGGCTAAACGGCTTGGTAAAGGTTTTAACATGGTCAATCTATACGCTACGAACAGAGTGTAACCGCCTATAACCGTACTATACAGGATAGCGGAAATACTGAATGTGGATGTGCGTACACTTTTGTACCTAACGAAATAAAAAAACAGACATATGGCAAATACTAATCTAAAAGAAGCTAAGGCGGCTAAGAATGATGAGTTCTATACGCAATTTCATGACATAGAGATTGAAATGAACGCCTATCTTGAATATGACCCCGATGTGTTTCGAGGAAAGATTGTGCTTCTTCCTTGTGATGATCCAGAATGGAGCAACTTTACCCGATACTTTGCTGCCAAATTCGATGAGTTGGGCTTGAAAAAACTGATTTCTACGAGCTATGCGCCGGATAGCAAAAAATACAAAACGCCTTATCAGCCCTCTTTGTTTGAGCAAGAAGCACCTCAGTTCGACCCGTCCAAGGCACAGGTGAAAGGTAAGATATTCATCTTGGAACGAGACAAAAGTGGGGACGGACGTATCAATATTGATGATCTCGAATGGAAGTATATGGAGGGTGACGGGGATTTCCGAAGCAAAGAAGTTACCGAACTTCGTAATGAAGCGGATTTTATCATCACCAATCCGCCATTCTCCCTGTTTCGTGAATTCTTGGCTTGGATTGTGGAAGCCGGGAAGAAATTTGCTGTAATAGGTAATATGAATGCAATCACTTATAAAGAGGTCTTTCCACTGATAAAAGATAACAAAGTTTGGTTAGGTGCTACAGGAAATGGAAATGATATGGTTTTTGGTGTTCCTGAAGGAGCTAAAGTGGATGAGAAAGACAGGGCTAAAGCTGCAAGATTAGGATATGTAGGCAATTATACCAGATTGGGCAATTCATGTTGGTTTACCAGTATTGAACATGGTCGTCGTCACGAGCCATTGTCACTGATGAGCATGGCAGACAACCTCCGCTTTTCCAAACATAAGGAACTGAAAGGCAAAGCTGCCTATGACCGCTACGATAATTATGATGCCATTGAAGTACCTTTTACGGATGCCATTCCGTCAGATTATGAAGGAGTGATGGGAGTTCCTATCTCATTTCTGATTAAATATTGTCCGGAGCAATTTGAAATCTTAGGGATAACCGATAGGCAAAACACATCTTGCTTAAGAACCAAGAAATACACGAATGTTGACAGCCAAAATACAACGACTTGAATGCGAGAAGCGTTATTAAAGATGGCAGAAGATATATTCCTATGTATGCCCGATTACTCATCCGTAAATTATAATCTGATATGTCTGATAAGTACTCTTGCATATACTTGGGTGTAATACTTTCCGTCAACTATATAATAAGTCTCATTTTGAGGAACTTTAGAATGAAGCAATACCGCTCCATCATTAAGTTTCGTCACTTTGGATTCTTTCCCATGGTGGTCTATTTGAATTTGCTCGGGATAAATCTTAGAAGCTATTCCATACCAAGTTTTAGTTATCCCTAAGATTTCAACTTAAAAATAAAGACAAAATATAATATTATGACTCA